>Trix_p2__coassemble_15854_pt1 | contig 1688 bp, 2 predicted proteins | sample Trix_p2__metabat2_low_PE_010 | metagenome-assembled genome bin Trix_p2 | reverse complement strand
ACTTCAGCCTTCCAAGCTGACTACGTGAGTTCGATTCTCATCACCTGCTCCATTTTGAATGTAGCCATGTGATCGTAAGATCGCATTTTTTTTGGAGAGATAGCGAAGTGGCTAAACGCGGCTGACTGTAACTCAGTTCCTTAGGGTTCGGCAGTTCGAATCTGCCTCTCTCCACCACTGCAGGTGTAGTTCAATGGTAGAACTTCAGCCTTCCAAGCTGACTACGTGAGTTCGATTCTCATCACCTGCTCCATTTAGACGATAACGGTGTGATCGTAAAAGTCGCACCTTTTTTTGTGCCCATAACTCAGAAGAGTACCACTGCCCAAGATCAACGCTGCCCAAAAGCTTTTGAAGGGGGAATGGAAAAACCAGATTTCGATTCCATTTTTCTCAAAACTTACTCAGACAAAAAGAAATCATGCCGATATTTTTCTTTGCCTTCATCTTATCGATACAATAAAACCATGAAAAACTTTTGGAAAACTTTTGCGATTGTCCTGCTTGTCATTTTGATTGCGGTCGGCGGCTTTGCGGGCGTCATGTTCTGGCGGCTTTCGGATACTGTTCAGTCGATTGCCAGCCAATATCAGACCAGTGAAACTTCACCAGTTGAAATCTCAGATGAATCCACACTGACCCATTTCTACCAGATGCTTTTGCAGGATCTGAACCAGTATGGAGACCTTGCCGAAACGGAACAGGCCAGTGCGGATCTGCTGACTCAGGTTTTTGTCAAAACCATGAAAGACTGCACTGTACGCTCTATTGAATATGAAGCCGATAAAATCATTGTTCATGTTCAGGGCATGGCCGTTCCCATGGATGAGCTCAATGTAGGTTTGATTGCCAAGGCTTCAGGCAAGGCGGCTTTAACCTATCTTGGCAAAGACTTCCTGGGTGCTGCCGGCGCCCTGCTTCAGGGAGAAGAGGCCATGAAGCGCTCCTTGTATGGGGCCTATGCCAACGAATTGCTGGTCACGCTGAAAGATGAAATCAAAGACATGCAGGTTGAACCTGTTTTCTATCAGATCACGATCCAGCTTCAGGAGGGCAAATGGATCATTGAATCCGTAGAAACCGAAGTGTCCAGCGAAGATCTCAACTCTGTCCACCGCATTGATACGGAGACAGAAACGAGTACGTCTTCTGCAGCTGCTGACTAATTGCTGGCTTACGTGCTGAAAGCTGTCTGAAAAGAAAAGACTTTATCTTTCTGCTTCATGCAATTCTGCCCGATGTTCGATATCAAAGTCGAATGTTGGGCTTTTTCATTTATTGAAGTTTGTCGTCTTTAAACGTCTCTTACACTCTGAGTAAAAATTTCGAGCGTTCAACTTTCGCCCGCAAAACCCGCTAAAATACAGGCAAGAGAAATAGAGCCGGTAAGCAAAACAGCAGGGAAATAGAAAGTCGAGGAGCTTGAAATGCCTGTATCAAGTATTTTTACCAATATCGTGATTGACACTCCAAAGAAAGCAGAGCGGTTTATTCAGGCTCTGGAAGAATCCAGCCAGGATCCAGAATGGAAACCGTCAAGTCCAGTCAAGCAGCCCCTTACGGATCCAGATAAAATCAGCCGGCTGATGGCAAAAAGAATATCGAAAAAATGAATCTGGTGGATTAACCAGTGGAGCACTCTCATAAAGTTTATGTGATAAATGAATAAATTATTAACTAATTATTAA
>Trix_p2__coassemble_6271_pt1 | contig 3865 bp, 2 predicted proteins | sample Trix_p2__metabat2_low_PE_010 | metagenome-assembled genome bin Trix_p2 | reverse complement strand
TAATATCGAGAAATATTATTAGATTGATCACTTTCTTCATAGATGACTAAATCTTTATCAGCGGAAATTATTCCAATGGAGGCTTGTTCTGATTGGCTATTCATATCAGCAATTTTCTTAAACTCTCCATCATTTAAATCATAAGATGCCAAAAATAAGGCTGTTCGATCACTGGATGCATCTCCTTCGCCATATAGGACGTTATCCTCACTTAAATAGGTAGGAATAAATTTAGTGTCATAAGGATACTCATATCTCTTTGAATCAACAAACAAATCACTAATAGGCACTTGATCATAGTCCAAAGTTGAAGGAGGAGCAACTATTGCTTCACTCAGTGTCTTTATTTCGCTACTTGACGTTTCCATATTAGTACTCTGACTGATATTAGTACTCTGACTATTGTTAGAAGGTAAACTATCAGAACTCAAAGATAAATCTTCCTGACATCCGCATAAAGTAAGCGTCAGTATAATTCCTAAGTTAAGAGAACATAATCTTATACTAAATTTATTAGTCTTCCATTGTTGTTTCTGTTCCACCATAAGGTCTATCCTCTTCTATCCAACAATAATCATCTACTTGATGCTTTTCACAGAACTTTGGACTGATTGCTGTTCCGATGAGTAACGGAAGGCTTAGAACTAAAACTAGTGTTCTGTCCCAATGACTTTTATATTTATTCTCGAAAGAGCAAATTGCTATTAGATCTTTATATAAAGCGCAACGCCATGATAATGAGGGGTCTAATTATTATAAAAGTCAATGAAACGGAACACTAGTGTCTTAAAATACTTCATCAAGATTTTTCTCCTTCTTTTTTGTGATTTAATACTAGTATGTTCTTCGCACGATTTATAGCCCCAAAAATTCGAGAACATAAGGGGGAAAGATGTAGGGATGCTGTTAATAATTTAGGCTTCATCGAAAAAACACTCAGAAAGAAACATGGCTTGTCATTAGATAGTGTTCCAAATATTGAGTCACTAGAAAATCCGGTGGGATTTAGGGCTTACTGAGGCAAATATCACAGAAAAAGCAGGGCCTTGGAATGAGACAGTTACTGATAGTTATAATTTAACTGTGGGTAATTTAACTGTGAGTATAAGTTATAGGTGGCTGAAAAGGTCTCCCAACCAAAAGGTCCTTCAATAAAGAAAAGATCTGGCTTTTCAGACAATTAGTCGTTCAAAACCAGATCTTCAAGCGGTCAGGTCTCTGATGCCTTACATAAGCGTGTCTGCTGTAGAAGGGAAAATTACCTGATCACGATAGCTGTCATTTTAAATTAAGCTTGGGACTATTTAACTAGCACGGATGATTGCTGAAAGGGCATGAGAGTGGCTTTATCGGAATTGCCAGGCATTAATTTCAGAATATTGCGGGTCTTCTTCCAGCAATTCTCCTTGGAAGACCATGCAATCCTCTTTACATTGTTCATCTTGCGAATGGTTGTAGTGAAAGGTAAGCAGTGGAAACTCTTGGTTGAACTGGATTTGCTCGGTTGTATGAGGCTCAATGTAAGTCCAGCCTGGTTTTGCAGTTTCAGTGAAGCTGCTTCCCAGTCCACCTAAAGATCCGCCTTTTTCATTTGTCCCTTCAATAAACAGATAGATCTTACCGTCTTCTTCAACTCCGACGCTTAATACATTAGACGAATCTGGAAATACAGTTGTTGCGCTGAAAGAAGAATCTTTAAAAGATACGCGAAGCCGAGACAAAGGCTCCATTTCAGAAAACTGCCAATTGTAAAAAACGGTGGACTGATCGTATTCACTGGCCTGGAAAGAGGGCTGGTAATCTTCAATCACGGAAGCTGAGTACTTTGGAGCATTTGAGCAGCCCACAAGAAAAAACAATCCAATCAATCCCAGCTGCCTTTTGTATTTAGGCCGATTATCCCACATCGTTTTAATATACTTCATCAAGCTTTTTCTCCTTCCTTTTTGTGATTTAATACTAGTATGTTCTTTGCACGATTTATAGTCCCAAAAATTCGAGAACATAGGGGGAATGTATGGATACTGTTAATAATTTAGGCTTCATCGAAAAAATACTCAGAAAGAAACACGGCTTTTCATTAGACAATGTTTCAAAAGATTTAAAAATTTCAAAAGGCAATTTAAGTGAGATGGAAAATGGCAGACGGTTTCTCAAGCAGACTCTATTTTGTCAATTTGTGGAACAGTATAAAATCAATTTTGACTTTGATCTCGGACTTTTGAAAGAGGCCGAACAGCTGCTACAGGAATTGATGGAAGCTTATACATATAAAAATGTTGAAAAAGAACGTCAGATCCAACAGAAATTCTTTGAACAGGAAAAAAAATATGAGTATTCGTTTGCCTGCCTGTATCTTCCTTTAATAAAAGCGTTTTGGACACACGATAAGAAACCGGCAGAATTTACTGGATCTGAACTTAATGCATTCGCAGACGTCTCTGAGTATTTTTCTGTATATGATCCAGATGAAAAAGCCCTTTTTCTATATCTCAAAGGTCTCGTTGCAAAAAAGAAACGAAATCTGAATCATGCTCTTCATGAATATTCAGAAGCATTAGATCTGCTCAATGGAAAAAAGTGGCCACAGCTCGAGGGGATTATTAAGTTAAACTATGCGATTGCACTTTCAGAGTCTTCCTCTTTCTTTTCAGCTTACCTCATCGGGCAAGAAGCCAGCGAAATTTTCTCAAAACATGATAACTATGTCAGGGCGTTAATGAGTTCCAACAATCAAGCAAACTATTTAATTTACCTGCAGGCCTATTCGAATGCTAAAGAAATTTTGAATAGAGTTTTACTGTCGCAGCAGTCTTTTCCTGGGCATTCTTTCTCTAAGTTTGCGGTTTCAACGATGCTTTTGACTTTGGTCATGGGGGAAGAATTTGAGCAGGCTATCCAATTTGCAAAAGAATACCCGATGGATGACGAAGACCGTCATGTAGGAAATAGATCTTTGTTGCCATATTGTCATTATCGGCTTGGTGATCCGGATCAATGCCTTCTTTCGATGACAGAACTTAGTCAGGAGGCGCTTACTCGTGATGACAAGGCTTTCCATGCTCTATTGATGGCAATTCTTAAAAAGGATAAAGAAGGGATTGAAGCAGCTAAGAAAAAAATGATCAGGATTTGCTGCAAACAGCTGAACTGGGCGATGTTGATGGTTATATTTCAATTGCTGATTTGTTACTACAAAGCTGAAAATGAAGCAGATTTGTTAATTGATGCGTACGAATGCAAGGATAAAGTCTGCCGGCATATCCTACCGGTTGAGTGGGAAAGATGATCACTGCCAGTTTCATTCGATTGAAAGACTCATTTCAGAATTGACTGGAGGATTGGTCCGGTTTTCGTTCTGTTCTTGTCGCCAACAGGTTAGAAATAGTTCTTAATCTGGCCAAACCTGCATCAGAAACTGAGTATGGAAACGGATTTATTTTACACTCTAACCTTAGATAAAGAAGTTATAAGGGTTCTCGAACTTTTGGAATTCTTTCGAAAATATATTTTTAACCTCAGTAGTCGTTAGGAACTGTCAATTGTGTCATTGTTCAAATTTATTTTTGGTCGGATCATTAACATTACACAGAAATGATGAATGATTTATACTCCCCTGTTTGGTGAAAGGGGAAATGGTCGGAAACCTGTTCTTTAAAGGTGTTTCCGACCATTTGTCGATTTTGATGAATTGTTCAGGTATAATTGATTTAAACATGATAGAGACTATTATGAATGTTAATCTCTGTATTATATCACTAGTTTACTTTTTTATATCACCAATCATTTTAGATCACATTTAACAAAATTATTTGCAATGTCATTAAGTTAAGTTTTTCTGCGCAAAAAGGCTATTCCTACTGGA
>Trix_p2__coassemble_6093_pt1 | contig 3994 bp, 1 predicted proteins | sample Trix_p2__metabat2_low_PE_010 | metagenome-assembled genome bin Trix_p2 | reverse complement strand
GGGCTCCCCTGATCGGGGCTCCCCTGATCGGGGCTCCCCCGATCGGGGCTAATGAAACGTTTTTGTCAATAGGGAATTTTGAAACTAAAGAAGAAGCGGAGTCTACTCTGAAGTATGTTAAGTCAAAATTTGCTCGAACTATGCTTGGGGTTTTGAAAATCACTCAGGATAACACTCGAGACAAATGGAAATACGTTCCAATGCAAAATTTCACCCAAAAATCTGATATCGACTGGTCTGTCTCAATCCCAGAAATCGATCAGCAACTCTATCGTAAATACGGACTTTCTCCTGAGGAAATAGACTTCATTGAAACGCATGTGAAGGAGATGGAATAATGGCACCCAAGATTAAAACCACTGAACGCATCATTCCAATGTGTTACGCCTACACCACTCCTGAAATTGCCCGTCATGACGGCTGGGTAAAGATCGGTTATACGGATAAACAGGATGTGGACTCCCGTATTAAGCAGCAGGCACATACCTTGGATACGATCACGGAAGAACAGTGGCGAGGAAATGCAATCTTTGAAGATGGAAGTGGAGAAGCTTTTCACGATCACGATTTCCATCGTTATCTGCAGAAACAGGGAGTGGAACGGATTCCTAAGACTGAATGGTTCCATCTGGATGGAGAACATTCTCTTTGGCAGTTCAATAATTTTCGTCGTGATCATGGGTTTCTGAAAACGAAAGGCGTTGTTCCATATTCTCTTCGTGCTGAACAGAAAGCTGCGGTTGAGAAGACGGCAGATGCTTATCGTCTGCGTCCTGTGACTGGCGAATTTCTCTGGAACGCAAAACCACGCTTTGGCAAAACGCTGACTGCCTACGATCTGGCAAAATCAATTGATGCCAGAAACGTTCTGATTCTGACGAACCGTCCGGCAATTGCCAACTCCTGGTATCAGGACTATACGAAATTTCTGGGAACAGAATCGGGATACGCTTTTGTCTCTGAAACCCCCTCGTTAGAAAAGAAGCCGCACGTTCTATCGAGGCTGGAATACATTCATGCTCTAAATCATGATCCTTCTCTTCGCTGCATCGAGTTTATCTCTCTGCAGGATTTGAAGGGCAGTATTCATGGCGGCGGAAAGTTCGATAAGCTCGGAGAAGTGTACGACCAGAAATGGGATCTGATTATTCTGGATGAAGCTCATGAAGGAACAGATACTCTGAAGTCAGAAATCGCATTTGACCGGCTTCAGCCCTGCTTCAAGCTCCATCTTTCCGGAACGCCGTTTAAAGCCATCGCCAATGACAAGTTCGATGAAAAAGACATCTACAACTGGACCTATGCCGATGAGCAGAAAGCCAAGCGCAATTGGAGCTCGGATGGTGAAAACCCGTATTCCGCGCTTCCCCAGCTGAATCTGTTTTCTTATCAGATGTCGGAAATCATTAAAGATGAGATTTCCAAAGGGATCAATCTGGATGGTGAACAGGAAGAATATGCCTTTGATCTGAACGAATTCTTCAAAACAGATGCCAAAGGCGAGTTCATTCACGATGCGGATGTGGATAAGTTTCTGGATGCTATGGTCATTCAGGAAAAGTTCCCTTTCTCTACACCCAAACTGCAGGATGAACTGAAGCATACGTTCTGGCTGCTGGATCGAGTCGGCAGCGCAAAAGCACTGGCAAGAAAACTGCAGAATCATCCGATCTTCAAAGAGTATGAAATCGTGGTTGCTGCTGGCGATGGCAAGCTTTCAGAAGACGAAGTCTTCATGAAGTCTTTTGACAAAGTCCGCAAAGCAATTGATGAGCACGACAAGACAATCACACTTTCTGTTGGCCAGCTGACAACAGGAATTACCGTTCCGGAGTGGACTGCTGTCTTGATGCTTTCCAATGTGAAGTCTCCAGCTCTGTACATGCAGGCGGCTTTCCGTGCCCAGAATCCATATACCTTCAAAAAGAATGGACAGCTCTTCCGTAAAGAGAGAGCCTATGTCTTCGATTTTGATCCGTCTAGGACGTTGCTGATGTATGAAGACTTTGCTAATGGACTTTCTACTGAAACATCCGATCATCGCGGAACTTCAGACCAGCATAAGGAAAACGTCAAAGAACTGCTCAACTTCTTCCCGGTTATTGCTGAAGACAGCCACGGGAAAATGGTCGAACTGGATGCGGAACAGGTTCTTTCCATCCCAAGAAAACTGCGTTCCCAGGAAGTGGTTAACCGCGGATTTATGTCGGATTTTCTGTTTCAGAACATCACAAACGTCTTCCATGCTCCGAAGGCTGTAGTAGACATCATCAACAAGTTTGAACCCATCCAGGAAAAGGATGTGCAGCTCACCGTTGAAGACGGTGAAGACCTGTATGTCAATGAAGATGGTGATGTTGAGATACCCGAAGATGTGATCGAAGAAAAGGCGGAAGAGGTCTTTGGACCAAAAATCTATGATGTCCAGGATTCACTGGAAAAAGCCATTCAGGAAACTAAGATTGCCAAAGAACCGGATGAGCAGCAGAAAGAGCTTGAACGCCTGAAAAAGGAGTTCAAGGTCAAAGCTGTGGATCCGATGATTCAGACTGCGAAGAAGGAATATGGAAAAGATCTAACTCCAAGGCAGAAGAAACGTCTGGAGAATAGTTTACAGGGAAAAGCGGAACGCGCTATTGAAAAAGCACAGACGAACCATCGTATTGACACCACAAAAATCGAACATGAGCGGACAGAAGCGATCAAGGCTGTGGAAGATCCACAACAACTGCCCAAGATTCATGAAATCTTTGACGAGAAGATCAAGGAAGCCGACGAAGCATATAAAGAAACGCTGGAATGCTTGCCTGAAACTTTCGTTGAAGAAGCCAGCAAAGAGATCGTCAATGCGGTTGAAACCTCTGTGAAGGAGAAAGAAAGCCAGGCTGTGCAGAAAACCATCAAGGATCACTTGCGTGGCTTTACCCGCACAATCCCTTCCTTTCTGATGGCGTATGGTACGGACGAAAATCATATCGAACGGACGATCACGATTGCTAACTTTGATGAGATTGTTCCTGCTGATGTATTTGAAGAAGTGACCAGCACGTCGCTGGAAAACTTCCGCTTACTGCGCGATGGTGGGGATGTGGTAAATGAGGAGACTGGTAAAATCGAACATTTCAAAGGCGGAATCTTTGACCCCGTCATCTTCAACCAGTCCGTTATCGAATTCATGAAGAAGAAAGACCAGCTTTCTCAATACATGAACGAAAATGCCAAAGGCGATATCTTTGACTATATTCCACCACAGAAGAACAACCAGATCTTTACACCGAAATGGGTGGTGAAAAAGATGGTAGACGAGCTGGAAGAACAAGATTCTGGCTGCTTTGATGATCCAGACAAAACCTTTATCGATTTGTATATGAAATCCGGTTTATATCCTGCGGAAATTGTCAAACGTTTATTCCAAAGCAAAAAGATGAAGGAACTGTTCCCGGACGATACAAAGAGATTACAGCATGTCTTTAAAAAGCAGGTATACGGTCTAGCACCAACTGAAATCATTTATAAAATTGCAACGAATTATATTTTGGGCTTTGATTTCAATCATAAAATCCAAAACCACAACTTTCGAAAAGCTGATTCACTTGAATGGGTGAAAGATGGCTTATTAGAAGAAAAGCTCGACGAATTATTTAAATAGCAACAATCCTACCAGGCAAAACTCCCCGCATGCACCAGTCATACTCCGGGCAGTTTTGCCTTTTTCCATTCCTCAATCCACCCCGCATTGCCGATCCATATCAACCACCAATGCATCGCTCATGCACCCAGGATTGGATATAAAACACCACAAAAAAGCGGAACAGTTAATCTGCCCCGCATATATCTTTGATGAAGCTGTTAAAACGCGTTAATCGAATAAATTTTCTGGATCGAATGTTGTGTCGTTCAGTTCGCCATCGACAAAGGTCCAAGTAAACTTCATGGCTCGGCAGCCACATGCCGGAATGAAAACGGTGAATAGATATTGAGTGTAGACAGTCCT
>Trix_p2__coassemble_5445_pt1 | contig 4496 bp, 5 predicted proteins | sample Trix_p2__metabat2_low_PE_010 | metagenome-assembled genome bin Trix_p2 | reverse complement strand
TGCCGGATCCGCGATCGTCTGGCCAGGATCATCGTCATAAGGAAAAAGGACGTAAAAAAAAGCAGGAAGGATTATCCTTCCTGCCTGGTTGCTTCATGTATTTGATTGAATTACTTCACGAATTCAACGATTGCCATTGGAGCAGCGTCGCCACGACGGATACGTGTTTTAACTACACGAGTGTATCCACCGTTACGGTCTTTATAAGCTGGACCAATTTCGTTGAAGAGCTTCTGTAAAGCAGTGGTTCCATCTTCGTCAACTTCAACGTTGCGAACGAATGCAGCAGCCTGACGGCGTGCGTGCAGATCGCCACGTTTTGCGAGAGTGACAAGACGATCCATCACTGAACTAAGCTCTTTCGCTTTCATTTCAGTGGTTTCCATGCTGCCGTTTTCGATCAGGGAAGTAGCCATGTTACGAAGCAGGGCTTTTCGATGATCGGAAGTGCGGCCAAGTTTACGGTTTTTCATCTTCGACTCCTATGCGTTTTCTCCACCGGATCTGAAGTGCAGACCCAGAGAGTAGATTTTGTCTTTAATTTCCTGCAGCGATTTCTTACCAAGGTTACGAACATGCTGCATTTCATATTCAGTCTTCTGGCACAGTTCGTCGACCGTGGAAATACCGGCACGTTTCAGACAGTTGTAAGAACGTACGGAAAGTTCGAGATCTTCAATCATCTTGGACTTCAGAGAAGCATCACGTTCTTTTGTGGTTTCCTCTTCAGCTTCCTGAGCATTCTTCATGATGAAGTCTGCTTCAGTGATGATCGACAGGTGATCCCGAAGGATTTTCGATGCGATCGAAAGTGCTTCAGATGGTTTCAGTGTTCCATCTGTGTCAATTTCCATGGTCAGTACATCGTATGGTTTTCCGTCTTCATTGAATTTCTGAACGGAATGATACGCTACGCGTTTTACTGGGGAGAACAGAGAGTCTGTATAAATCACACCCAGAGGTGCGCTGTCGCCAGACTGTCTGTGCTTATTGATTTCCGAACCGACATAGCCGCGGCCAAGTTTAGCCTGCATTTCCATTGTGAAATCTTTGCCGGCGGAAAGCGTACAGATCGGCAGATCCGGATTGAGCACTTCAACTCCTTCCGGACACTTGATATCCTTCGCAGTAACAACGCAAGGTCCTGTTTCATGAATGCGCAATGTGTAAATATTGTTGTCACTGATATTGATTTTTAAAATGAGCTGTTTCAGGTTAAGGATGATTGTGCTGACATCTTCAGCAACTCCTTCAATCCCTGTGAACTCGTGATATACATCATCAATACGAATGCTGAAAACAGCACCGCCTGGAATGGCTGAGAGCAGTACTCGTCTCAGTGCATTGCCCAGGGTGATTCCGAACTGATCGGGAAGGGGCGCCATCTCAAATTTTCCGGAAGTCTGGTTTTCTTCCAGGGTGGTGATTTCGTATTGTGTCATCTGCCGTACCTCCTTATTGTCCCAAAAAACTGAAGAACTGGTCTCCTGTTAATTGTTATTTCCTTTACAGTTTAACAAGTAATCAGGAAATTAGCCGCGTGGCCGCTTAGGCGGACGGCATCCGTTATGTGGGATTGGTGTTACGTCATTGATCATAGTGATATCCAGACCTGCTACCTGCAGAGCACGGACAGCGGCTTCACGTCCAGGACCTGGACCTTTAACCTCAACTGCCACGGATTTCATTCCATGATCCATTGCAGCTTTACCAGCTGCTTCTGCTGCCATCTGGGCAGCGTAAGGAGTGCTTTTACGACTTCCTTTGAATCCAAGAGCACCAGCGGAGCTCCAGGAAATGGCGTTTCCGCCTTCGTCAGTAATTGTTACGATCGTGTTGTTAAAAGTAGAATGGATGTGAGCCATACCTCTGGCAACATTCTTTTTAACGCGACGTTTTCTGACCTGCTGCTGTTTCTTTGCCATATTAGTATTTCACCTGTCCTTTCTACTTCTTCTTGTTAGCTACTGTTTTAGCTTTTCCCTTACGGGTTCTTGCGTTTGTTTTGGTTCTCTGTCCACGAACAGGGAGACCTTTACGATGACGGATACCTCTGTAGCATCCGATTTCCATCAGACGTTTGATGTTGAGCTGAACTTCACGACGAAGGTCACCTTCAACTTTGATCTGGTCAACTGCTTTACGCAGAGCGTTTAACTGTTCTTCGGTTAAGTCTTTAACGCGAATGTCACCGTTAACGCCTGTGTCTTTCAGAATCTTTTCGGCAGTTGAATTGCCGATTCCATAAATATAGGTTAAGGCAATGACAGTCCGTTTGTTATTTGGAATGTCAACTCCTGCGATACGGGCCATTTGTTCCTCCTGTTGTTAATCCTTTAATTAACCCTGTCTCTGTTTATGTTTTGGGTTTTCACAAATTACCATGACTCTGCCTTTACGACGGATAACACGGCATTTATCACAGATGGGTTTCACGGATGGTCTTACTTTCATGTGTGTTTACCCCTTTCGATTTTCACGTATTCAACCTGCTAAAATCCCCTCAGGACTGAACGTATTTTAGCAGAAACGTGACAGTCTGCTTGGCACGATCTACCACGGGGTGGCAGAATTCCCTGACGGGCACTGACCGCGGGCCAGACGGCGAGGGAAAAGTTTCCCATTTGCTATTAAAGCAAATTCAGAACCTTGAATACAAGCAAATTGCGCCTAGATAGTATAGACGCAATTTGTTTTGCATGCAAGCATTCTTTTTAGAAGTTTATTTACTCAAAGCTTCCGTGATCTGAGCCCAGATTGTCTCAAAATCATTGTCCGCATTGATGGTTGCTACTTTATCCTGTTCTCCATAGTAGTCAATAACAGGCTGTGTCATACGGGTGTATTCACCAAGTCTGGTTTTCAGGCTTTCTTCATTGTCATCAGCTCTTGCGCTTAATGCAGTTCCGCAGTTGTCGCACACATTTTCAACAGCTGTCGGCTTGAAATAAATATTGTAGATTTCTCCACATTTTGGGCAAGTACGACGACCGAGAATACGTTTCTTCAGAACCTCGTGTGGAACATCCATGAACAGAATCTGATCGACTTCGTTTGCTGTTCCTTTTGTAGCTTCATCAAATGCTTTGGCCTGTTCGAGTGTTCTTGGATAGCCATCTAACAGATATCCATTCACGCCTTCAGGTAAGTTTTCCAGAGTGTCCAGAACCAGGCGGTTTACCAGCTCATCAGGAACCAGCAGGCCTTTGTCCATGTAGGACTTGGCTTCCTGGCCAAGTGCAGTATTCTCAGAGATATTTTTGCGGAAAATATCGCCAGTAGAAATGTGAGCCAGACGGTAGTTGTCTTTCAGACGGCTGCTGAATGTGCCTTTTCCTGAACCTGGGGCACCCATAATTAAAAGATTCATATTTCCTCCATTTTTCGTCTCAGCCAGATCCGGTCGCAATTGGATTCTGGCCAGAATCTCTATGCTTCATACAAGCCATATCCTTTGTGTAAGACCATAGATCTTTCGAACGTAAGGCCTCCACAGAAGATTGAGCAGTTATGGTTCGTATGAATTTTAGCGCGGACCTGTTTATTCAACGCTTCCCGACACTCCAGATCAACCCTTTTTCTTTTGAATCGTCCATACCGCTTTCACAATCCGATTGATATTACTTTTGAATTTTCAGCGATTCAGATCCAGCGCCGACCACCTCTCACTTATTCTGTGCTCGAACTGTTTCCACCAACCGGATGAACTGGCTTCTTTTTCCCCTTCTTACTTCCCTTCTTATACGATTACAAGCTTATGCAATTACAAGCTTCTATGAGGCTTTCTCAGATGACCAGGTACGCCTCTTGCGAACCGCATTTCAGACATTGAATTCAGATTGAACACGGGCTATACGGCTGCCTAAAGGCTATAAATCGGTTGGGTATCTGGACAAAGAGCACAATGAAACCAAATCGTCCTGAAGATGTCCAGATCCGTCAATAAAGTGTCCAATCCGGGCTTTTTAGCCCCATTCCAACCTCTATACGGATGATTTTCATAAAGACTGCATAAAAGCCTGACCAGACGCCATAAGGCCTTAGCGGGCCTGCATTTTACAGTTAAACCAGAAACATCAGAGTTTTTCAGGGCCGATCAGGCAGATTGGCACCACGCTGACTCTGCCAGACTCTGGTTTTGGGGATCGCTGCGGTGTTTATGGAACTGCCAGCAAATCCATATTCGTACTGAACAGTTACCAGTACAAACAGCCGAATGTAGACTGACCTGCAATATCGATTTAAATAGCCGATCTACATACCGATATAAATATAGGAAGAAATGATTGGGCAGACGGTCCTTTCCAGAGGGGGTCTGCCATTGAAAGCATGATTCAAAAACAAAAAGAAATTGAACCTGTCAGGGGGAAAGTAAACAGACAGGTTCCACCTGTTGTCATTTTCCGTCAAATGGCCCCATTTTTACAACCCAAAAAAGAACATAATCGAGTAGAGAGTCATAAGTTAGTATTATGACTCCCTCTCACAGCACCGTA
>Trix_p2__coassemble_5066_pt1 | contig 4813 bp, 4 predicted proteins | sample Trix_p2__metabat2_low_PE_010 | metagenome-assembled genome bin Trix_p2 | reverse complement strand
TGGCTCCAATTTACTGCCGAAAGGCTTTTTGAAGTACAATAAGTTACAATTTGTATCATCGTAGACTAAGAAAGTACATGTTTTTCGAGCGATGGAAACTTTTAAAAGCTCCCTGAGCTTTTTCTGGAATGCTACGACCAGCCAGATCTACCGGGAACTCAAAGTACTGGAAGAAAAAGGCTGGGCGGAAAAGACAATTGTTCCTCAGCAGAAAAATCCCGATAAAAACGTCTTTCATATTACGGAAGCTGGCAGAGCAGAACTGGCCCGATGGTTATCCACTCCGCCTGAAGAAGTGGCCCGCAATCCGCTATTGATGAAAGTCTTCTTCTTTGCCGCAAACCCCGTCGAAGAAAACATTAAGTTTTTCAAGGAGCTGGAAGCGGAATCGGCCCAGGCGACCCAGATTCTGGGTGGTGTCCCTCAATACATTGACCACTATGCCAAAGAAGTCTCTGCTACGGATGCGATGTACTGGAAGATGACCCTGGATTTTGGCCGCCGCTATCAGGAAATGATGAGTCAGTGGGCAAGGGCCTGTCTTGATACCCTGCAAACAGAAGTTCAAACCAATCCGTTTACTCAAAATCAATCCGAATCCGACGGTTCGGATCAGGAGGAAATCCAATGAAAAAAGTTCTTGTGATCAATGGCAGTCCCAAAGGCAAGACAAGCAACACCTTCAAACTGACGGAAACCTTTCTGGACGGTCTCCAACAGGCCGATAATCTGGATCTGAATATTGAAATTGTGGATGTGAATAACCTGGATCTTGGGCCATGCAAAGGCTGTTTTGCGTGCTGGAACAAGACACCGGGCCAATGTATTCACCACGATGCCATGGCTGCTATCCTGCCAAAACTGGTTGAAGCGGATCTGTTGGTCTACAGCTTTCCGCTCTACTATTTCTCCGTTCCTGGTCCTGTGAAAACCTTCTTTGACCGCCAGCTGCCTTTAGTTAAGCCCTTTATGGTGGAACGATCTGATGGTCTTGACAGTGGGGCTCATCCAAGCCGCTATGATCGCAGCCACCAGAGAGTTGTGGCCATTTCAACCTGCGGATTCTATACGACCCGCAACAACTACACGGGTGTTGAAGCTATGCTGGATCACTGTTTCGGCCAGGGCGGCTACTATCCACTGTTTTGTGCCCAGGGCGAACTGTTCCGGGTTCCGGAGCTGAAATCCCAGTGCGATGCCTATCTGGAACACGTCAAACAAGCCGGCCTTGAATATGGAAATGGACTGGCAAACGAGCTTAAACATCCCGAAGAAGCGATCAGTGATTCTACAAAAACGGCTTTATCCAAAGAGCTTCTGCCCCGAAAGACGTTTGAGATGTTAGCGGATGCCAGCTGGGGAATTGAAGATTCCAGCCCGGCAGATGGAAATTCTTCTGCATCTGGTCAAACTGCCACAAAGCAAGCCAGCGGCGCTTCGATTTTTACCCGTCAGATGGCAGCTTTATACAATCCAAAATCCTATCCCGGTCAGGATCAGGTCATGGAGATGGACTATACCGATCTTGGTGAACGGTACCAGATCGTTTTAGGGAAAGAAGAGTCCAGCGTGATCACCAGACCAGAAGACTTCTTAAAGGCGGACATGATTGTTTCCACCCCGTATACCGTCTGGAAACAGATTGCTCAGGGAGAAATCCGTGGCGATGAAGCCTTGATGAAAGGCCTGTATTCAGTCAGTGGCGATCCTTCGATTCTGATGAACTGGGGCACCTATTTCTCACCGGATCTTGAAGAGCCAACTTCCGCCACCCAAGCCAAATCCTCACCGAGTCAGAAATCCACTGGGGTCGATTCTTCCTTTACCAAAGGTGTTCAGGAACCTGCAGCCATGAGTGCGAATAAGAAATCGAAATGGACAAACATGTTGATCTTCCTGCTGCCATGGACATTCTGGTGGACGCTGATCAGCAACCCGCCGGTCGTGTGCGTGAGCGGCTGCCTGATTGGACTTGCACTAACGTGGCTGTTGTTTTCTTCTTATACCAAAACCATGTACGATACGCTGGCTCTGGTCATTGTGCTGGGGCTCTCCGCGATGTATTTATTGGGGATTTCCTATGAGATTGTCTTTACGCTCTCTTTGCTGGCATTTGGCGTGTTGTGGCTGTATTCCTGTCTGCCCGGCAGAGTTCCCCTTTGTGCATGGTATTCGAGTGGTGGATTTGGAAGAGCGGAAGCATTTAAAAATCCGATCTTCATGCGCACCAACTGGATTATTGCCTTAGGCTGGGGGATCAGTTACCTGGTGATTTCAGCTGCAGCATGGATTTTCCTGCAGGCAGGTCAGATTGAGTGGGCCAGAATGTGCAGCTATATCATTCCGGCTTTGATGGGAATTTTTACCGCCTGGTTCCAGCGCTGGTATCCCCGTCATGTCATGACCACTGGACGCAAGCCAGCCTGATCTTTGTTGGAAATCATTCAGGTAAGTCATCCTTTTGATCAAACTCTTCCTTCATATAGACAGATAGATATAAAAAGACGCTGGACTCCCATGTGAGAGTTCCAGCGTCTTTTTTAAAACAGATATTCCATCATTTCAAAAGGCAGGGATCCTTCATCCTCCAGCCAGACGGAATAGTGACCCCGATGTAAAAAGCCGTTGCGGGAATACAGATTGTGGGCCGGAAGGTTACCCTCAATCAGATTCAACCGGATTGAGTCCGCCTTCTTTTCCTGAATCATGGCCATCAGCCCCTGTAAGAACGCATCCGCCAGTCCTCTGCCGCCAAGATCGGGATCGAGGCCAAACAGGTGGATACACCAGGCGTTTTGTCCCTGCCAGTTGACCTGTTCCTCACCTTCTAGAGCCTGATTGACAAGAGCACTGCCACAAAGCTGACCGTTGTGTTCAAACAACCAGAGTTCCTGATTGTTCAGAGCTTGTTGCAGGGAATCGAAAGAAGGATGAACGCCCCAGGTCCACAAAGGGAAGTTAGTGCGTTTGTCCAGATTGGCAATGATTTTCTGATAGAGATCGCAAACCTGATTAAAATCTGATGGTTCGGCCTGACGAATCGTCAAGGAATCGTTTGAATTCATGATAAAAAGTCCTTTCTCATTCGGCCATATTTGTCGGCATGATTTTGATGCTCATTGTAATGGTGTGGACGATTGTTGGAAAGTTAGACAGATCAGAAGCGATAAAGAATTTATTTGTACTTTATATAAAGTAAATAACTATAATTCTGAACAACTCGTTTTTTGGAAAAATGTAGTATATTTTGCCGAAAATGGGCCTGATTTAAGGAATGGATCAAAGAAATTGAACCGATATCCAGCATACACGGAAAAGTAAAAGAAAAGGATCAGACGAAACCTTTGTCTGAATATTCTTGTCGGGAATCTGATTCTTTCAGCTTCCGGACTTGTTCTCTGGATGGAATTTGAGAATATGGAATAAAAGAATGGAGAAAACAAAGATGAAAAAGCCCTGGTTGAAAAAAGAAGAACAGCTGCTCGATGAAATCAAGCAGACCCAGTTAAGTGAAGACGAAACAGCCCTCTGGTATCTTGGTCAGTCTGGTTTTGTATTCAAACACGGAGATCAGCTGATCGGAATTGATCTGGTTTTGAATGATCTGACCGATGCGCAGGGAAAGACAAGACGCTATTATGAAATCCCATTTACGCCGGACCGTTTAGCGCTGGATGTGGTCTTATGTACGCATGGACATCGGGATCACTATGACAAAAAGACGATTCAGGGGTTGTATCAGGCCAATCCCGAAATCAGAATTGTCGTTCCAGAAGGCGTTGTTGCAACGCTGATTGAGGATGGAATTCCAGAAGAAAATATTGTTGGGATGAATGATGGAGACAAGGAAAACTTCGACAACCTGGAGGTGGCGGCCTTTTCGGCTGCTCATCCGGAAATTCTCAAAGATGAGCAGGGAAAGGATCTGAATCTTGGTTATGAAATGAAGATTGGTCCGGTTCAGATCGCACATCTGGGGGATACTTTACTTTGCGAAGAACTGATTGATCATTTGGAGAAGATGGAAAATCCGGACTGCATGATCGTCCCGATCAATGGCCAGGATTATTTCCGCACTGCCGGTAACTGCATTGGCAACCTTTCCCCATATGAAGCGGTTATGGCTGGCAAGATCGCTCAGGCAGGCCAGTTGATCCCTTGTCATTACGATATGATCATGGGGAATACCTGTTCGGTATTGGATTTCGTTTCGAATATGGAAGAGCACTATCCACAAGGAACGTTTGCGATCCCTCGTCTTGGTGAACGGCTGATCTTCAAGAAAGAAAAGTGAAATGGATCCGGATTCAGATCGCAATCCTCAATGAAAAGAAGATATAAAAAGACCCGGCAGGTTTTCCTGCCGGGGTTATTTTCAAATGGTGCGGTTGATGCGATTCGAACGCACACGGGTCGCCCCACTGCCGCCTGAAGACAGCGTGTCTGCCATTTCACCACAACCGCATTTGTCTCGTTCAAAATCTGAATGCCTGATTAGGTTAACATTTTTAAGAGAAATAGGCAAATCTTTTTTCGTGCTTTTTGAAAGAATTACTTTAATTAGTATTTGCTGATCAAATCATTTCAGCTTTATCTATCGTTGAAATCAGGATATTTGAAGTGATAAAGTGCAAGGGAAAAACCGGTTTTTGCCGAAAAAGCTTGCACTTTCAAAGGTGATGCGACCACCTGTTATATGGTGAAAATATGAGTTTTGTATTTATTTTTTAAAATTAAAATTCTTATATTTCTTTAGGTAAAGCGTTTATTCGTTTGGCACTTTGGAATTACTATTGCGAAATTTACTCTTTTT
>Trix_p2__coassemble_4592_pt1 | contig 5387 bp, 5 predicted proteins | sample Trix_p2__metabat2_low_PE_010 | metagenome-assembled genome bin Trix_p2 | reverse complement strand
GATTGTTATTCATAAATTCTATGCTGAGCTGCCCGAAAAGAATCAGCAGGTTGAAATGGATAGGATATAATTAAGTTAATATCATTTAAAACGACGAAGATGTATGAAAAAACAATCAGAAAAATCAGCCTTATCCAGGCACTGATCTGCCTGGTCATTTTTATTGTCCTGCTCTATCTTCAGGGATATTTTTATTATCCGCAACAAGTAGCCTGGCTGGCATCATATATATTGATCTTGCTGATCTGTCAGTACTTTTACTGTATCCGGCTTCTTTGGATGATGCTCAAAAAACGGCATACATTTTTGATTCAGATCACTGTATTCGCCATTGTCGGCCTGATCTGTTATGAACTCGGATGGATTGATCCATTCAGTACAAGCTTGTTTGCAAGAGAACCTGACTGGAGTATTGTGCATATAGCTCTTTCAGAGATTTATGGCCTGCTTCTTTGGATCTGCAATTGCTTCATAGCAAAAAGCCTGAGAAGAAAGTCCTGAAACCAGTTCTGTTTTTCAGGTGACAAGTAACAGAATGCTGACACTTGTAATATTCCTGTCGCAATTCTGGAACGATTACAGGTTTATCAAGTTGAAGATAAAAAACGATACCGATGCAATAAATCGGACGAAACTTGCTGCTGCTCTGATTTCGTCCGATTTCATTTTCTAATCAACTTTGTCACAGTTACATGTCCCGCTCGTTTCGTATACATGTCTCATTTTCTGCGTCTGGAACAAGCCAGAATATGTCTTCCGCTGCTTTCAGTGCCTGCCGAATATGCACAGGATCCAGGCTCCATCTTCTGTAATCAAATATTAACTGTTTAATATCATCCCCAATGCCAAATTCTGCAAAGCATTTTCGATAGGCAGCAGTCTGTGCAGAGAGCTGGCCGATCCTTTCGAATAATGTGGTGACAGTATTCCGGTCACGAAGGACACCATAAATTCTGGCCAGAAGCCGGAGGTCTTTTCCTTAGCAATATGATTGATATTCTTTGCAGATGCTCTCTGCGGCCAGAGGATGGCGGGACAGCTCTGTTTTCATGGGGACAGATTAGTAAGATTTAGTTTCTGTGAACGGGGAAGATTCGGAAGTATTACAATTCTTGCTGCTTAATTTTTTGGTTACGATTATAACCGAACTTTGAATGTGGTTCTTGCAGACAAAAGTGGATATTTAGCTTTAATAACGCTTTATATAAAGCTTTTACAGAGTGTTTCCATTTTACTACAGATGAAGTGTCAGGGTTCGGTTACAATTTCCTGAAAAGTTCAGGAAATTATATGCAACCGGCATGGATCTGTGCTGTGTCCAGGAAACTTTGATACCGGAAACCCAAACAGTGACAGCATTTACGCGCTGTTTTCAGCACTAGAGCATGGACGTTCACTCAATCGTCTCGGTTTCGGCAGACAGTTCAGCTTCCATGAGGAGGCATTGACGCCGGAAACGAGATTTGAATCTTTTTGATAAAAAAACAAATCCCTGTGTCTGAGGCGGAATTGATCGAGCTCCGAAAATCCAATATTTTCTGTAGCCTGTTCCAAGATGTCAGATGTTTAAGGCAGACAAATTAGACAAATGTAAGATATTCAAAAACTTGCCGGACACCGGTTGAAATGCGTTTTTGGGTTTGGGAAAACGATGTATTTTTGAAGGATCCAGCAGATGGCGAGAAATCGATCCAAAATGATGGAATCCAGGCAGATCTGATCGAACCCGGACACTTCCATCTTCGAATGTTACATAATATAGATTATACGAAGTTGATTTTTTTAACTACGATAGCAAATAATGATGTCAATTAACTTCATCTTCTGACAACGTAACTAAAATTGGGTCAATTTTGAAAGTGAATATGGGTCAAAGTGTTCTTTTGCATCGAATTTTTTCTATTTCTCTGAATTTTTTTGAATTTTTGACCTTCCATTTTGGAAAGCTCTACGACGTAAGTGAATGTGGTCTTAAAAGTAATCGACACCTTTGCCCCCGCATTCACTTCCATGAACTCCTTTGACCCCATATTCAGTTTCATCAACCACATTGACCCCCCATTTACTTACATCAGCGCCTTTGTTCCCACATTTACTTACTTTTTTTGTAAGTGAAAATGGGTTATCAAAAAATAGTCCCTTTATATAAAGAGGATTTTCAATAAGGATTGACCAAAATTCACTTTCGTTGACATTTAATGCAATATCCATTCCCCTTTTCTATTCATCTGGGAAGGAAAAAGCGAATCAATATTAGGAACAGAAAGGCCGGAATTGGGCTACTCAATAAAATCTGCCCTTTTCTTTTATCTTTCAAGCATCACAGCAAGCGGAAGCATCTGTAACCTAAAAAGGAATTGATAATAATTGTTTGGGATCAAGTTTACACAACCCAACCTCATATTCCCTGCTTGCCTTAATCAAAACATTGGGACTACGGTATCTGCTTCTGTTTCATGGAAGAAATAAAAATGACTTGAATCATCAAACGGAGGGCTCGTTGATAAGCGAAAAGCAGCATTCTAAATATCGAACAGCAATTGCCGCATTAGATGACTATGGCTTCCATTCCTTATTTTTTATGCATCCACCGCTACTATTAAGGAAGTCAATAATTGGAGTTTTGATCCATATTTGCTATCATATATCTATGAAGAGTAAGCCTAAATTTGAATTTTACGTTCGTCCAAATGGCCATAGCGAGTTTGTTGATTTTTTGCAAACATTACCCTTAAAGGATAAAGAAAAACTATTGGCCATAATTAACTTAGTTCAAGAAAATGGATTAGCTATAGCTCAGCGAATGAAATGGGTTAAAAAGATTGATGGTGATATCTATGAAGTTCGTTCTCAGGTTGCTTCAAATATTCAGCGCGCTCTGTATTTTGATGTATCTGGAAATAAATATGTCATTACTCATGGCTTCACAAAGAAGACGCCTAAAACTCCTGCAAGCGAAATTCATCACGCAAAAATGTTAAAAAAGGAATATGAGGAGAGTGATCAACATGGCAACAATTAAATTTGACGATTATTTGAATACTGAATTGCAAGATGCCGAGTTCAAAGAAGGATTTTTAAAAGAGAAAGCAATTTTAGAAAGTTCGCTTGCCGTATATCTGGCAAGGCAAAACGCTGGTTTAAGCCAAAGAGAACTGGCTCAATTATCTAAAGTGCCTCAGTCTACAATTGCTCGTATTGAACGGGGAGATAATACACGGATTGATACGATCAGCAAAATTGCGACAGCATTAGGAAAGCGTCTTACAATTACCATTCAATAAGAGATTCTCTGAGCAGATCTGATTTTCCGCTTATAGCGGGATGCTTTATTGGCGCCTCATTCTTTTCCACGTTTGTCTCGCCTTTCAATATAATGCTATCGATATCGAAATTTAAAAAGCAGAGAACTTCCTGTTCGGTTCTCTGCTTTCTGTTTATCCAGAATACGTTTGTTATAGTTCTAATTTATTTTAAAATACCTTGTCCCCTGCTTCTTCTGCTAGAATCCAGCCAGTTGCTGCTGTCCCAAATACTAATTACGAAGCGTGATATTTCTGTCCCAAAAATTTATTACGAAATACATCTGATCAATATTAATATCTTCTGTTTGGATCATTATTTGGATTGTAGGAACCAGTCTGATTTGCGTTATATCCACTCTGATTTTGCTGGTGGTAATTGTTGTAGTCAGGCTGGTACTGCTGGCTGCTCTGATTCGGATAGCCATTGTCGTATCCACCATTGTTATTCATCGGCTGATTCATCTGGTTCTGGCCATACCCTGCCTGCTGATTTTGCTGGTTATACTGCATATATGGATTTGGCTGCTGATTCTGGTATCCGCCTCCATATCTGTGATTTTGCATGGGCTGGTTTATCTGGGCGCTGCTGCAGCCGCTGTTATGGATATCTTCTTCCATATTATTATCCAAGGCCGTAATAATGGTTGGTTGTTCGGTGTACGGACTGGCAGAACGGGTAATACCAAGGGCTTCAAGCTGGCTCTCTGTCCGGCTGCTGCTTGCCTTGCAGTAGAATTTAGGCGGGTTATCATGCAGAATTACTTCCTGAATGGAACCAGAGTTGTTGCCATTGGATCCATAAACTTTCAAAATCACGGTGACTCTGGATCCTTTGGCTGGTTCATACCCTTCTTTCATTTCCAGATCCGCCAGGTTGGCTTGTCCCTGGTCGTAGTCGGCAAGATTGACTGACAGTCTTGGAAATCTTCTTCGGTTGTAGTTGTTAGCAGACAGGGTCTTGAAGTTCATCATTTTCTTTCCAGAGGTCCTGGAAATGTAGCTGACTGAATCAATGTATTCGGCAACAAGCGATGTCTTGCAAAGGCATGATACTTTTGGATCGGAAACTGTAAGACTGATAAACGGTTTTGTCTGGGGGTATCTGGATCTTGAGTGTCTGTTGTAATCATCCAGCTCTTCCCCTTCATAAAATCTTGTAATGTGGCTGAATTCGACAATGCCGTCAATAAGCAGCAGGTCTTCGGGCCGGAAGTTGTTGAGTGTAATGCGGTTTCCACTATATCTGCCGCCATAATTGTTATTTATGTAGTTTGAATTGTTCATACCATTATTATAGCTGTTTGACGCCTTTACGCCATTTTGCCTGGACAGATCTCTGCCTCTGACACTGTCTCTGGTCTCCAAAAGGAATCGATGCGAACCACAGATGGCATTTGGATGCCGCAGTTGAATTTACCAGCATCATCTATATTGCTGAAACAGTTCATGTCTGAATTGAAATCCCCATATGATATGGAGCAAGCTATTCTTTGTGTTGAGAATGGGCCTGGTTGCTCACCCCCCTCTATATCTTGTCTTGCGGCTTTTTCTTGTGTGGCGGACTTCTTCTTGAAAAGAGCGGTTTGGTCACATTGGATCGGCACTGGACATTTCAGGCAAACAGTTCTGTTGCTTCAGTTCCCTTGCCAGGGGTGTCAATTTTGTATGCTCTGCTCACCACTCGTTGTTTCGAGCAGGCTTTTAAAGACGAGACACAGAGATTAAGATAAGGTATCGTCTTAAAGATATGATGATATAAGCAGCAGCGTATGGAGTATCTTCACCAAGGCTGTCTCTAGATGACAGCTGAAACGGCCCTCAAACGATCGGGGTGATTCGATTCTCAAGACTTGCCATGGGGCTAATCGCAGTCTTTTTGATGCTGAATGTCTACAATGAAGTCAAGACCATATTGACGACATGGTGACTTGAAATTTCGGATCGAATACGGTTTGGTTTGGCCGGTAAATCCGGATCAGTATGAGGCAACGCATGAAATACGCCCGAGTTTGACCAGTTGGATCCAGAGGGTACACAACTGTTACCACATATTAGTAAATCAAGATATTAATATTCCTATAT
>Trix_p2__coassemble_4507_pt1 | contig 5470 bp, 5 predicted proteins | sample Trix_p2__metabat2_low_PE_010 | metagenome-assembled genome bin Trix_p2 | reverse complement strand
TTTGACTTCAGGGTATTGGCAAGGGGGCCTGAGGGGCTGAATTTTCAAAGTAGATTCAGGCATAAAAAAACCGGCCTGCAAAAACAGGTCGGCTATATAGACCAAGATTAGACTGACCAGAAATCTCGCCAGCAATTCTCAACAATTCAGGAATACTTCCCTGAATATCAAATTATTTTTTGAACTGATTAATGTAGGTGTAGTGCTTTTCAAGACCATTTAAAGCCAGGGGCAGATCGCCGCGGATGACTCCATAGGCCAAATCATCATGCGCACTTTCCAGCTCATTGCGGCTTTCCATCTGTTCAATGATCGCGGCACGCATCGTCTGAATATAGGTGTCCATCAGATCTGTCAGGGCTTCATAGCTGGCAATCAGAAAATCATTGCGGCAGGCGCGGACGATAATGCGATGAAGTTCACGGTCATAGAAAATTCGTTTCTGTTCCGTCGGGGCTTTTTCCAGACCAATGATCATCTCTTCAAGTTCTGATTTTTCATCGGCATCAATGCGTTCAATGGCCAATGGCAGAGCTGCTCTTTCAATGGCCCAGCGAAATTCGGTGACAGAACGATCATTCATGCCCTTAATGAAATACATAAACGCAAGCATTTCAGCCATGGTATGGTCAAAGTTACTCGAAAGATAGTTACCCGAGCCCTGTCTGGAATACAGGATCCCCATATTCTCTAACAGACGCAGCCCTTCACGTACGGAGTTGCGGCTGATCTCCAGTCGTAAAGCCAGATCCCGCTCAGTGGGAAGTCTATCTCCTGGCTGCAGATTGCCTGCCTGTACTTCCTGTTTGACATAATCAATCAGCCGTTTATAGGTCCTGTTTCCTTGATCCATGATATGATGAACTCCTTTCAATGCACTTCTTTATTGCTCATCTTTCCAATGGCTATGTTATCGCAAATAGCTATCTTATATTGGCACAATTTTTGTGGCTTTTCGACTGGCAATCTGCAGGAATATATCCTGTTAAGTCAATTTCTTTTCGATTTTTCATATTCAGACCAACTATTTTGGATGATCTTTCCGTACTGGAGGACAAATAGAAATTCTGCATTTCAAAAACAGATGAAACAATTCCTTAAAAAAAGAAACGCAGACCCTCAGGCTAGCGTTTCCTTTTTTCAATATCGTCGCGAATAATGATCTTTTTGAGACTGTCAATCTCGAAGCGTAAAGCGTCTACCTGACTCTGTAAATCGCGTTCTCTTTCCAAAGGTGAAAGGTTGGTTCTTTCTTCCATCTTCTTGGTAAGTTTGTACGCGAAATTGCTGATCCGGTACTGTCCCAGAGTTTCAGGATCATAACCAAGCTCTCTGAAAATTTTGCTGGGGCCTTTGCCATGCGTATAAAGATACCAGAACTCATTTTTAAACACCTGTGTAAACCGGATTGTTTTCTCAGAGACGTATTCGGTATACGGATTGGCACGGAGCTCTTCAATCTGCTCCAAAGTAAATTTCGTCTTTTGCATAAGACTACCCCCTGCATGATACCCATAAGTATAGATACATGCATATCCTATCTATAGTATTTCATGAATTCAGCCAAATGTGTCAATATTTTATACAGAAAAATATTTTATCCCTCATTTATTTCGCGGAATCCCACATCCCGAATCGATTCGATTTACTTTATTCATGCAGGCAGAGCAAACTACCCCGTTTGGGGACCCTCTTTTTTCACATCGTATTTTTTGCTCACCCAAATTAGACAGACTGTAATTTCTTAACATGTGATATATGCATTCTACTATCATGAAGTCGGCTTATGCCAAGATTTTCCCGAAAATTTCAAAAACTTTCATTCTTGCACCTTTTCTGAAAACGAATCTGAAAACACTTTGAAAGCGTTTTTACCAAGTTGGACACTTTAACGTCTGATCAGGAAATAATTACCACACCCCCGAAATTGTCTGGTATTCTACAGACACAGGAGGAAGACAGAAAGCCTCCACAAAGAAAGAGGTGAACAGGATATCAAATCAGGCGTCAGTAAAGACGTTAAAATCATCCGAAAGGATCTCCGACTAGAAGCGCCAAGGCACCCTGTAACAAGGGAATCCAAACAGGCTTTGATTCCAAGGAATCAAAAAACCAGATGCAGATCCAAAACGCTGAAATGATTTCCAGACCGATCCAATAGAAAACAGGATCGATGCCAGGAAGGTGTCCAAGACACAGGAAAAGCGAATTGGAGTTCCACCAGATTCGGTGTAAAGAAATCGAAGATGGAAAAAGCCGGTAGTGAAACGAAGCTGCCGCAAGCCTTTACCAGTAACCAGAACAAAACATTTCCAATCACAAATGTCTCAAATAAAACCTGTGTTCTGGGGTAAAGAAGACTGAACATCCGGTAATGATTGCAAAGATCAGAAGAATCTGAAATCGAAGTCCAGAACTGGAAACAGAAATGGAAAGATACAATCATCAGATTCAAGCATAAACATTCACAAGCAAAGAAATGAGAAATCAGATCGAACCTGAAAACATGGATCGAGGATGGATCGGATCTGAAGCCAGAAACCATGAATGCTAAGCGTTGATTCATAAGCCGAGCCGAAAATGAATGGATTCATCCAACGTAACGAAAAATCGGTACAGAATGAATACAGTCATTCGACAGAAACAAAAAATTCAGAGATCGAAAGAGATCTGAAAAGAAAACAGAAAGACTCGCAACTTCAGGACTACAGACTGAGCCAGAGCCATAGACCAGGTGGGTTCAGGTGAACAGTGAAGTTTATCAAAGAAACCGGAAAATCAAACAAAGACAAAAAGGCAGACTTCATCAGAAGCCAGCCGTTCAGTAAAGGAATAGACGGTTCAGACAGAAACAGAGAACCGATGTATCGTCAAAGCAGATGACAAACAAGCTGGAACTGAGAAATCAGGGATGATGGCAGGCACAATAAGCAGCCAGACATAAAACTGAAAGATCAGAAGAAAGTCAGTCAATGGAAGCCTGAAACGTGAAAAACGAATTGAAATGACACCTGAACCTGTGTAAAGAAACAGATGAAGGATCCCGTTCATGAAAGGTTGAAAAGCAAAGGATCTGTGTAAAGAAACAGAAACGAGCCAGACCATCATAAACAATCAAAGATCATTTCAGAAAACAGGAACCAGAAACTGGCCAGACCAGATGGAAAAAAGCGGGCGTGTTTTATGAAGCCATATCGATGGACGGTAAGCCGCTAAGTTCATAAAACCAATAAAACCTGATATACAATACAAAAACCGATATCCGAAACCTCAGGGCTGCTGAACCGAAAGGAACAGCAGCCTTTCTTTTTGAAAACCAGAAAGCTGATCTTCCCTTTCTGCCTGCCTTCTCCAGCCGCAAATCGAGCCAGCCTGAACAGTCGCGTTTTCCAGTTTACGTTTTGACATACAGAAGTCGTCCATCCCATCGATTAAACGTTTGGGCGATACTCTCCAGCTGCGCCCCAATTTATCGGGCTTTGGATGGAATCTCAACAAGCTCGAAACGATATTCCTGATCAGCGTCCGGATACTTAACGCGATCAACAGGGGATAAAAATTCTTCAAGCGGTCTGATCCATAAATCCCCCTGCCCATACAGCGGTCGATAGATTACCATTTCTTCCTGCGTATCGGCATTCTGACCGAGAGCTTCGACCAGGTAATAATTCCCCTTGAAATGACGGTAGACTCTATGCAAGGCAATCTGCCGCGCTTCATGATTCTGATTCATTCAATATTCCTCTTTCCCTAAGACTTTCCAAGATCTGCATCCTGAAATGCTTCCATTTCCCAATTACGGTCTCTTCCCCAATTACGGTCTTTCCAAGTTTTGAGGAAATCCGATCCTCTAACAGGAGCTTTGATCAACCTGCCTGCCGGAATCAGGATGGATACCCGTTTTCTTTTTTGTTTGTCATCGGCACAAATCCAATTGGCGTAGAAATGACTCTTCTGGCTTTACAGGGCAGTCTCGTCAATTTCCCGGATCCGTTCTTTATCAAGAATCTGGGGATCGTAAAACATGAACATCAAAGCAGCGATCAAAAGCAGGCAGCTTCCATAAATCGCATTGACACCCCACAAATCACAGGCCGCTTTTCCAATACCAGCCCCAATAAAGAATGTCAGCAGCACACGAAAATAGCTGAAAGCAATGGCACGATGTTCCTTGCCATTTTCAGCAGAAGACTGAACCAGCTGGTCCATCATCGAGCGTAAATTACCAATGCACATGGTTGAAGCAAATGGATACCCGTGGACTTTCCGGAACGTCTGAACCTGCAAAGCGCACGCAAAGGAAACCAGACAGTTGGCAAATGGATCGTACCCAATCCAGGGAGTTGCCAGAAGCAGGGCGATTTCAATCAGCAGAATGCTCTGGCGCCAGTGAAAACCGGAATGACGGAAGCGGCGATGAAACTTTTCAGCCACCGCAATTCCCGCCGTAAAAGAGAGAATCGGAAACAGGTAATGGATCAGTCCTGAAAAATCTCCATCGACCAGTTTGGCGGCCATCAGAACAATGTTTCCGGTCTGAGCATTGGCGAATACTTTTCCTCTGGCAAAATAACTGTAGGCATCCTGATACGCTCCCGAAAGAGTCAGAAAAGTTATGGTCCAGAATGATTCTGACATCTGGATCTGAGAGGTTTTCAGCTGCATCCTATCCCTCCTCGATCACAGCGGCTGCAGACAGACAATTATTTCAGCTGATTTTTGAATCTTCCATAAAAAGGTCTTCATGATCAAAAAAAGACCCGCAAAGCCTGGCCCGGCATGAAATAAATGGCTTCTTTGATCATCCTATCCAGAACAGCCTGACTTGTCCAACCATCCTCTTTCTTTCAATTGAAAGCGTTTTGTTGGAAGGCTTCCCTGCTCAGTCTGCTTTCTTTCTGCCCATTTTCTTTTTCGCATTTTCCCTTCGCCACCTTTTGACGGGCTTAATCCTGGCAGACAGCTCTTTTGTCATCGGTAGTGTCATTTGGTTGATCCAGCCTGTTTTTTCCTGTCTGGTTACTCGTTTTGTTGGCTGTTCTTGATTACTCTTTCGATCCGATAATATTATAGGCATTGGCCTTGCAAAGCCGGTTGGCCTGGTAGTCAAGCTGGAAGCAGACCGCAAACAGAACGTCCAGCAGCCAGTTCAGGGAAGCACGTGTCGAAAAAGATGAGATTCTGGCCGCATGGTCCTCTTCATTTGGCAGATACAGACGGTAGGTATTTTCATCAGGTTCCACGCTCAGCGCATTTGAGCTGATTAACAGCCATGGCCTGCCTGTTTTCTGAAAGTGGCGAATCATAAACAGTGCATTCCACCCTCTGGCTGCCATCGTGATGACAATCGGAAAATCACCTGGGCCACATTGAGCAGCCATCAGACGCTGTTCGTATTCGTCAACCGGAACCAGGACCCTTCGTTAAATGAGGTTGTTTTATCCCTGATAGGATAAAACGGTTACATCCC
>Trix_p2__coassemble_4485_pt1 | contig 5503 bp, 3 predicted proteins | sample Trix_p2__metabat2_low_PE_010 | metagenome-assembled genome bin Trix_p2 | reverse complement strand
CTTCTCTTCAATGGGAAGATTCGAAGCAAAATCCATATAGTAATAGTTTTTAAAATACATTTGAATGGTTCGAGACAAAGAAGAAACTGCTTTATCATCCACGAGCACGAAGTCAGTACCCAGCTGCTTGAAAAGACTCTGGATCATCTCATCGGAAATCCGTCGTTTTCCCAGTTCCATATCACAGAGAATACTTGCATTCATGTTCAGATCCCTGGACATATTCTCAAGGCTCAGACCGCGGTCAGTTCGCATCTGTCTGATCAGACAGCCTCGTAATCTGTTTTTTGTTGGATCCAATTTCGATCACCACCTTCAATTATTTGGCTTCTGTTTCAATGATGCCCTGTGCAGGCCAGAAACAGAAGGTTGAACAGGATGAAACAGTCAGCGGCTTAGAGAGATTTTTTCTCAATCGCCAGACGAATCTTTTTGAACTGGTACATCATCTCAAACTGGTTCTGACTTTCAGCTTCATCAAATCCAGCCTGAATAAAAAACTCGGCCAGCGGGTAGTTTTGCTGGCGAATCAACTGATGAATGAAGGAAAGACATTTACTGAAAAAAGTTTTCTTTCGTCCTTTAACCAGTTCAAAGAGGATATCCACAATTTTCTGGGCGTTTTTATCGTCGTCGCACCGTTTTCGAAAGGCCAGAAGTTCTTCTTCCTGAAGTTTGTGGTCCGCCTCTGGATCCAGCCGATATTGACAATAGGCTTTGAAAACGGTGTTGCTTGATGAAGGGACAGAATATTCTGATTCGCATTGTTCAATAAGATCCAGACATTCCTCATAACGGCGAGTGACTAGAGTGCACCAGATCCGATTATCAAGAATGGAATATCGATGAATTGTCAGGTGAAGACTTTTAAGGGTGCTTTGCAGATTGCTCAGATTCTGTTCAGCCTGAGTATAGTTTCCAATTGTCATCAGATAGACTGCTTCTGCCTTATCAAGATTAAACATCCGCCGATAATTCTTATCTTTGACCAGCTCGTTTCGTACCAGCGGGATCAGCTGATAGGCCCGGGGCGGATCTCCTTCTAAATTTGCCAGTCTTAAATCCTGATATTTTACAAGGTTGGTGACCTGACAGCTGATTGGATCGGAATAGTCAGTCTGAATCTGTCCGATCAAAGAATGGGCCCTTTTAAAATCACATTGCTCAATGGCATGCAGGAGACAGATCAGCTTTGAAATAGAATCCAGAGGGGCAGGAAAATAGGAATCGGCAGTTTGGAGCAGCTGGAGTTTGGAGTCCAGATCTGGGTCTTCCCATCCGGTTCTGGAAACGACTGATTCATAGCTGACCGTAATGAAACAACCCAGAAGAAGCAGATAGAAATAACGGTCATCCAGGCACTCCTGGTTTTCGTCGATCAACTTCTGATACTGTTCTTCAATCGCAACATTCAAGTCAAAATTCATATAGTAAAAATTTTTGAAATAGAGCAGAATGGTTTCAATCAGGGATGATACAGTCTGGTCATCCACCAGAGTGAAGTCAACATTGACGGATTTTAGAATTGTCTGGATATTCTGATCGGAAATCCGACGTCTGCCCAGTTCCATATCACAGAGAATACTTGTATTCATTCCAGTATCCCCGGCCAGGTTTTCCAGGCTGAGTCGATGCTGAGTTCGAATCTGTCTGATCAGACATCCGCGTAAGCTGTTTTTCGCTGAGTTCAAATCAAATTCCTCCTGCACTGGAAACAGAAATTTTCAAATGTCTCTTTAGTCGTGGAAATCAAGTGGAATACGACTTAAGGTTAGATTGAAAAAGGAGACATCTAAAGGAGATATTGATCCATTGATTATTTATGAAACGAATTTTTTCTGCAGTCACCAGTTTGTTTCTTTCCATTGCTGCGATTAGCGTAATCAACGTAGAACCAAAATATTGTGAAGTTCATGAAACATATGATTACTGCTGGAAACTGGCCGAAGGAAAACAAGGACCAAATTCCAGTGACGACTGATCCCTATACGAAGCCTTGATCTCGATCAGGCAGTCATCGCTGCTTGACAGCACGAATTGACCTCGGGTTTTGAAAAATAAGAATCAGTCTGGTCAGTTTCTCATCTAACAGTCTCTGATGCTGGCAGTCGTAAACGTCTGCTGGCATCTTTTTGTGTCAAGAAATAGTCTCATCTACCTATTGTACGAATATTTGGCAATTAAAAAAGATTTCAAAAGATAAAACACATTTCTCTTTGCAAAAAGACTTTTTCTGCCATTTCAGAAAACAGGAAGCAGCCTTTCCAAGATACTTTGTTTTGATGCTTTGCCTTTTCATCCAGCATGACTCGCAGGGGTGCTGTTCTGCCCAGTTCTGGTCATGAGCATGCAAAAAAAGCTTTCTCTTTTAAAACGACTTGTGACGCAGCACAAAGACGAAATCAAAGAGAAAGCCGATTCATTCGTTTAGAAAACCAATTGATTCATTGAAAAGTGAAGCATGGAACAGCAAAATGGAGAACCAGAGTCAGAACTGCATTTTGATGGCTCAGACTGTTTCTTACTGCCGGATAATTTTGTTTTGTTCCAGGTAGTTTTTGGGGGAAGTTCCATACTCCTTCATAAAGGCTCGATAGAAGTTGGAATAGTTGTTAAAGCCAGCCTGGGAACTGGCTTCGGTAATATCAGTTCCGGTGAGCATCAGCGTTCTGGCGACTTCCAGCCGCTTTTTGATGACGTACTGGTGCAGGGAAATGCCCATGTTGGCCTTAAACAGATGAGAGATGTAGTACTTGGAAACAAAGAACTTATTGGCAAGATCATCTAACGAGAGATCTTCATCGAGATGAGCCAGGACATGGTTGGTCAGGTTTTCATACAGGCTGGTTTCCTGAGAAGCCGGTACAGATTCAAGCTGGGCATGAACCAGCTGATTCAGATACAGAAGCAGATCGGCTGCATCGATCTGTAACTGCAGAGCCGATCCAAATGCTTTCCGGTTAAAGTTTTCCAGCATTCGAATCAGTTTGGATTGCAGCATCAGAAAATCAATGGTGCTGACATGGAAGATGGCTGAACTGCCCATATGCGTGAACATATAGTTAAAGGTGGAGTCGATCGAAGTAAGCTGATCCATCCTTTCTTTACTGATCCACCAGGTAAACCGCCGGTACGGAATCTCATTATCAATCGGAGTCAGAGAGTGGGGGGTGTTTGGCTTGATGACAACGATATCGTTGGGCTTGAGAATGGTCTTCTGGTTGTCATGGTTGTAGACTACGTTGCCTTCCAGAAAGAAGAGAATCTCATAGCCGGTATGACGGTGGGGTTCAACGCGCTGGGGAGCGTCATCTTGATAATAATGGAGTTCAAAGTCCGGATATTCCATCGTCTGGTTGCCAGACGAGAAGGGACTGATAAGTTTTTCTTTCACGCCCCTATCATAGCAAAAAATGCAAAGTAAAAATCAATGTGGAGCACAGAAATTCAAGTTTTCCGGCAGTTGTTTCTCTTGCAGGGATGAAATTACAATCCTCCATTTCTTTTAGAACGCAATGTATGCAGGTGCCGATTCCAAGAAGATCGCGTCGGGACTGACAGGAATGACAAGCACTGGAAACTGCAGCATACAAAAAAAGCGAGGCCGAAGCCTCGCTTTTCAAGCAATATTCAATTTGAAGTTGAAGTGCAGGCAGATCCTGGGCAATTGATTCAGATCAATCGACGGGAATCTGACTTTGATGAATCTTAAACAGCAGCGCTGCGTTTTTTCAGTTCGTCTTGCATAGCAGCCAGGTTTTTCTTGGACAGTGGGTACCAGAAAATCAGAATCAGAGCCACGAGCAGGTAGCAGACGGCTGGAACACCAGTGGAGATCGCATAAATTCCGTTTACTGTTTCCAGAGTCTGAGTCACAGCAGCACCACCAACAGAAGACTGGTAACCGATCCAAGTCAGAGCGAAACCACCAAGACCGCCGGCAAATGCCTGACCCAGTTTACGTGCGAAAGAGTAAACACCATATACGGTACCGCCATCGGAAGAACCAGTTTTTAAAGTCTGGTAGTCGATGATGTCAGAGATGAATGCCCATCCCATCAGGTTTGTCATACCGGAACCAAGGTTGGCCAGCAGTAAGAGAGCAAGGAAAAGGTAAGCGTTTTTAACCTTCAGGATGAACAGCAGCCCGTACACCAGTGAAGAGAACAGTAAACCACAGGAAGCAGCTTCTTTTTTACCGAAACGTTTTGTGATCGTGCCCGCAAATGGAGCCAGGATCAGTGTGCATCCAGTCATCATCAGACCAGCCAGAGACATCGCGTTGATGTTATTGAAGTAATCCTGGTACAGGTACATGTTCATGGAACCAGCCAGCATGGAAGAAAGCAGCAGCAGGATAGCAGCGACAACGTAGCTGAGCAGAGCGCGGTTTGTGAACAGGGATTTTACCAGTTCACCAGTAGACTGCTGTTTCTGGGAAGAACGGTCAATTTCAATACGTTCGTAAGACCATTTGTAGCATAAGGTATAGCAGATTAAAGCCAGTACAGCGAAGATGCAGGCAACCAGGAATACGCGGCCGCCATCCATAACGCTCTGTCCAGCAGCATCTTTTACATAGATAATCTGTGGAGTTAAAGATCCAACCAGAGTACCCGCAAAAGCCGCACCTAAAGAACGGAAGGTGGACAGGGAAGCACGGTGAACAGGGTCATCAGTGATTACAGAAGCCATCGATCCGTAAGGGATGTTGATGGAAGTGTACATGAAGGAACCCCAGAGGATGTATGTGATGAATACATAAACAATTCTGAAGGCCATTGGCAGATGAGCGACCCAAGGTACGAATAACAGGACACCGGAGCATACAACAGGGATCATCATTCGTTTGATCCATACGCGGTAACGGCCGTCTGCATGAGCAGCCGCACGGTCAACGATACGACCCATGCCGACATCGGTAAAGGCATCCACACAACGGGATGCAAGGAACAGGGTACCCACAATGGCTCCAGGAATTCCCAGAACGTTTGTATAGAAGATGGTCAGAAAGGAGCTGGCCATAATAAAGAAGAAGTCGTTTCCAAAGTCACCGAACATGTAGCCCAGTTTATCTTTGAGGCCGAAAGGCTTATGAACAACTCCTGCCTGCGTATTTGTTTTAGACATTTGTTTTCTCCTCAATCGATAATTTTCTTTCTTTTTGATTTGTCTGGATCCAGCCTGGACCCAGGCAGAATCAAACAAAATTCATAGTGCTTAAATCCATTAACGTCGCTTTAAATGACGCTATACAAGGCCAGAAACAAGCTGCTCATGCAAGAGCAGCTGTCTGTGGCCGGCAATGATTGTCCAAAGGCTGAGGGAGTGAGTACCCAAAGTGGCAATCATTACAAAGAAACTGGAATAAAACTGAATTGCTTAGTGATGACTGAATCACTGATTGATTACTTCTTGATTTTCTGAAGCTCAGCGTTCATGTAGTTGATTTTCTTGTCAATCAGAGCCTGTTTTTCAGGAGTCATTTCTTCTCCACCAAAAC
>Trix_p2__coassemble_4376_pt1 | contig 5656 bp, 6 predicted proteins | sample Trix_p2__metabat2_low_PE_010 | metagenome-assembled genome bin Trix_p2 | reverse complement strand
TTCAACCTGCTGATTCTTTTCGGGCAGCTCAGCATAGAATTTATGAATAACAATCATCATTGCTTATTAACAAACGATTTTATTACATAAACGTAGCTTCTTTTTAATGGTTAAATTATTTTTTTAAGTATGGATTTCCATCATGTTAAAATGCTGGTGAAATTTCAATCTTGTCACTGAATGGACAGCCGTGATTGCTATGAAAGACCTGATGCGATCCAAAAAAAGGGTTAAATTGGGTACAAATACTATTCCTAGCGCAAAATCCGGAGCCTCTACCCTTGGCCGATGGGCGAAAATTATCCCCTCGAATTGTCACGATGAGGAGAAGCAAGTTCAACAAAATTAAGGTACCAGGGACAGATCTCGGCTTTCAGTTCCTGACAAGATGCTGACTTAAAAAGGAATGCTGCGTGTTCAAAAGACATAAAATTCTGTTCATCATGCTCTTAAACCACCTCTATAACTTCTATAACTTCGCATTTTACGGTTATTCAAGCCTTTTCTGATTTTTCCAGTCAAGGTTTGAATGAAGAATTAAAAACCGTTCCAGCTGAATTGATCACAAAAATGGCTTTGGTCCGATGCATGTAAGAATGGATATTTTAATTTGCAAAAGTGGATGAAAGATCCAGTCGTGCATTGTCTGAAGCGCAGCAGGATACTTCAAAAAGAAAGTAGGAGTTGGCAGTTCCATTCCATTTCAGCCTCACGGTTTGATTCGAAGGTATCCCTGCCAAAAATTTGATGAAACGAACAATTCAGTTTACGCTGTGCGGACTGCTGCTGGTTCAGCCTGTCGGTAATCCGGTTTTCGCTGCTGAAGATATTTTCGAAGATCAGCAGTTTGAAGACTCATCCTCTGCCACTCAAAATCAACAGACAGATTCAACTGCCTCATCTGCTTCTGAAGTCTCAAATTCAAAGATGTCCGGAACCCAGACTATTGAGCAGGAAAATACCCAATCGGAGCATGATCTTCAAACTCCATCTTCCAGCTCTGACCGCTCATCCAGTGAAGATCACGCAATGAGCAGCAAGATGGAAACGCAGAATGAAGCCGAGACTGTTTCTTCTTCCCTTTCCCCTGTTTTTCGGCTGTACAATCCGAACAGCGGTGAACATTTCTACACTCTGTCTGAAGTTGAACGCGATACACTGATGCGGCTGACCTGGAAATATGAGGGCGTGAACTGGTATATCAATCAGTCTGAGGACGGAGCGCCTTTATTTCGACTGTATAACCCTAACACAGGCGATCATCATTACACACTTGACTCCAATGAACGCGATACACTGGTTAATGTCGGATGGAAAGATGAAGGAGTTGCCTGGTCTACCGATCCTAAACAGACAACCCGTGTCTATCGCCTGTATAACCCGAATGAAAAAAGAGCCGGTACCCATCACTACACGACGGATGCCGGTGAATATGAAACGCTGGCCAGGCTGGGATGGCGTCAGGAAGGCACCGCCTTTTTTGCCCTGCCCCCGGCCGAGCTGAAAACGACCACTTTCAACGGTCAGCCAGGAACTATCTATGAAAAAGCTGATGGTACTTATGCAACCGGCCTGCAGTTCATTGACAACAATCTGTACTATTTTGATCCCGATACCGGATGCATGCTGGCCGATTTGCTGCTTAACCATCCACAAATCCAGAAGATATACTACTTTGGCCTGGATGGCAAAGCCTGTCAGGGAATGGTGAGCGTCCATGGCCAGACCCGGGTGTTTGACCAGAATTACCAGATGCTGACTTCCTGCACATATGTTTCAAGAAATGGCACAGTTTTTGTCTTAGATGAACAGGGCCAGATCGATCCAGGTATTCAACGGATCGGTTCTGTCGTCCTCACCCCTGGAAGCGATGGCACAATCCAAAAATCTGCATTTACTTCAGTTTACCGTTATATGCAGACTGATCCTCGCTGGGGAGGCGTTGTTTTTACCAATGTCAGTTTTTCCCAGCTTGGTTGTGTCCCGACTGTGATGTCCTCTATCATCAATACTCTTACTTCGGCGTCAACGACACCACTCGAACTTGGCTACGCGCTTCAGGCGGCCGGATACATGAGCGGAGATGTTTTTGGCAGCAAGCCGTTAGGGACGGTGACCAATGGAATCCCATGGCTTGCCGAAAAATATGGTCTTGTCTGCCATTCCTATATGACTCTGGAAGAATCCCGGGCTATTTTAAAGGCTGGTGGGATGATTGCTTTAACAGCCGGACCCGGACTCTTTGCCAGTACCTCCATCGATCATCAGATTCTGGTTTATGGGTATGATGAAAATGGCATGGTCTATGTGCATGATCCCTATGACTCTTCCCGTTCCGGACGATACAGTTTAGAGATCGTTTATGCGCAGAAGAGCGCCTATTCGGAGGCCTATGAAGCGGGTTCTGTCTTTGGAATCGAAAATCCTTCAGTCAATGGTCGCTACGATTTTTAAACTCTGCCCAAAAGAGTCTCCGCTCTTTAGAGTGATGACAGAATATTCTGTCGTTTGTGCAGCACCAATTCCTGCTGGTATTCGGAAAGCTTGATAAATCAAATCATTAAAGGACACTGCCAATATAAACAGTGTCCTTTTTTAGCTTTAGACAAAGCTGATCGTCTTAAGCCAGTTTTCAGAATACACAGAAGCATTCTTCAGATTTCATCATTTCTTAAATAAGACAGCGCCCACTAACAACAGGCAAAAATCTTCATTGAATGCAGCTGCATGATCGGTTCCCTGTTTTCCAGACAGATTCTGATCCGCTTTGCGGCTGCCTTTGTAACCAGGTCTATATCCCTTCCCTGCTGCTTAAAATGTTCATCAATGGTCTCAGCTAGATGAATGGCAAGATTCTGGTTTTTATCCAGTTCTGGAATGAAGGACCCAAAAACTCCACTGCCAAGGAGTGTCGAACCTATTGGCAGGAATTCAGGGATTGTGGTTCCAGTGATGGAAATGGCTTGAACCACTTCACAAAATGAGCCGGAAGAGCCCTTCTGCTGGCGATATTCCGGCCTGTTTTGAATGCTGCAACTCAGAATGCTAATTAAATCAAAACTGTATGCATAAAATTGTATGCATATGGTTAAAAAGGTGAGACTTGCTTCTATTTTCGAAAATTCCAGAAGCAGATCCATCCTACTGGAAGAATTTTAAAATTCAGATCAAAAATCCATCATGCTGGAAAATATTTGGTATATCAGGTGAAAATCCATCGTAATGGATTTTGATCATAGATTTTCAAATTTATCCATTACAATGGAATCAAAGAAGCATATTTGCAAGGAGGAAGAGTATGATTCAAAGAACTTCGTATCTCCAACAAATTCAGCCCTTTATGGATTCAGACCTTGTCAAAGTACTGACGGGTATTCGGCGATCCGGGAAATCGGTTTTACTCTTGCAGATTCAGCAGAAACTGATTGAAAGAGGAATAAGTTCATCACAGATCATTTATCTGAATTTTGAAGACTTAACCAATTACCACCTGCTGAATTTTCTGGAGTTACATAAAGAAATCAAAGACCGGGCCTCAAAAATCGGAAAATAGGTTTATTTGTTTTTTGACGAAATTCAAGAAGTTCAGGGCTGGGAACGCTGCATTAATTCGTTTCGGGTAGAACTGGACTGCGACATCTATATTACCGGCTCAAATGCAAGGCTCTTATCCGGAGAGTTAGCTACCTACCTTGCAGGACGATATATTGAAATTACCATCTATCCCTTTTCATTTCGCGAATTTATGGAGCTGTATCAGACGATTAATCCTGAAAGTGATGAAAAAGAATGCTTCAGCCAGTATCTTCATTTCGGCGGAATGCCTTACCTCTCCAATCTTCAGTACAATAAGGATCCCTGCCGTCAATACTTGCAGGAAATTTATAGCTCTGTTCAATTGCGAGATATTATCAGGCGAAACAACATCCGTGATGCGGATCTTCTCAATCGAATTTTAGGATTTGTGATGGCCAATGCCGGAAACACCATTACAGCTGCCTCAATCTCTAAGTTCTTAAAAAATGAAAATCGATCTGTTTCCCCCACCTCAGTTTTGAATTATCTTGAGTACTGCTGCGAAGCGTTTTTGATCTATAAGGTCCCAAGAGATGACTTGCAGGGGAAAAAAGTTTTAAAAACAATGGAGAAGTATTATCTGGCAGACCATGGAATTCGGGAAGCAATCCTTGAAAGCAATCAACGGGATATTCAGTTGGTTCTGGAAAATCTGGTTTTTCTGGAAATGAAGCGCCGTGGATATGAGGTGCGGGTTGGCAAAGTTGGAGCTCAAGAAGTCGATTTCGTTGGGACCAAAGGTGGCGAAAAACTATACATCCAGGTTTCTTATCTTCTGGCTTCCGCTCAGACGATCGAACGGGAATTTGGAGTGTTCGATGAAATTCATGACAACTTTCCCAAGATCGTCGTTTCGATGGATGAACTGGATTTTTCAAGAAATGGCTATCACCACTGGAATATCCGGGATTTCTTGCTGGCAGAATCCTGGGCATAAATCCAATTGATTTCAATAAGAGGATCCGCCATAAAAGGTGCTCTTGCAGAAATCATGTCAGAGAAATTTTCATGAATGGATCTGGTATGCCAGCATCCAAAACAGGACGAATCCCTTATCATTTGAGGTTCGTCCTGTTTTTGTTTAGGTCACAACTCCCAATCATTTATGTGGTCCGATCACAATCAACCACACTCATACGCCAATATGGAAAGCCAATTTTAGTCAGTCATTCAGTACGAAGGATTCGCTTAAAAGGCCATTTTTCTTCTCTGATCAGTTCAGGCTTTACTTCTTCATCTTCGATCACAATTCTTGCATAACAAGGGCTGCTCTGGTTTCGGGGAATTGAAGGGCTGCCGGGATTGATCAGCCAGATTCCCTGCTCTTTTTTCATGGCTGGAACATGGGTGTGGCCATATAAGACCACTACACAGTTATTTTCCTTTGCCAGTTGCACCAGCTCTTCATCCCGACTGGCCAGAAGAAGCATGTGGGAATGGGTCATCAGGATCTGAATACCATCCCGTTCAACTATTCTTAATGATGGCATCAGTTTTCCTCGAAAGAAATCATCTGTATTTCCCCTGACAAATTTCCATTTTGGAAACCTGGAGGGATCGTCCTGAAGGTCCCCCAGATGGAGATAAAGGTCAGCTTCCGGATAGGCTTTTTCAAGATCTGCTAAATATCCACTGAATCGGTGGGTGTCGCTGACTACGATAATTTCTGATTTCATTTTTTCAGGCCCCCTTTCTTGGCAATTCTGATCTTTACACTGATTTTGGACTTACAACTGGATCAGCCGTTTTCTTTCCTGCGCTCAAGCAGACTTTGTATTTCTGCTGAAAATCGCCACATAGAACTGATACTCATCAGAATCGGGAGTTTCGTCAGCTGAATGATCCTTTTCTACAGGCAGCTCGATGATCATTTCATATCCTGTATCTTTCTTTGAAACCTTTTGGGGATTCAGCTCTTGGATCTGGATTGGAACGTCAACTTGCAATGCAATCTCTTCGTTGTCTGTAAACGGCCCTAAATGCCGGGGAATGGACAGACAGCAGATTCTGTAATCCTCTGGATTATCACTGTCAAAAAGATCTGAGCTGATCGTAAAGTCAGAAGAACATACCACAGGAT
>Trix_p2__coassemble_4353_pt1 | contig 5697 bp, 4 predicted proteins | sample Trix_p2__metabat2_low_PE_010 | metagenome-assembled genome bin Trix_p2 | reverse complement strand
TCGAAGACAAAACACGAAAAATGGTTTTGTGAAACAAGCCATGAATTATTCGGGCAATTGCTGATTTACTATTATACTGATATTGAAGATAAGGATATGTTAATTGATTCTTACGCTAAGCAGGCAATGGTCTTCAGCCACAAGCTACCCCTTCCTGATTTACAAAACTGATTTCTATGCTTAGTATTGCTGTCAATCAAACGGATGGTAATGTGTTTTGATTAGCAGATCTTTCAATATTTAGCAAGTTAAAATCAACTGACTATTTTTCATGAAATTTTAAAATCTGTAATCGAATTTTTGGCTGCCTACACAGAATTATCGGAAAGTTTTTGGAACTATGCTCTGGAAATCTCTTACAGATCAAACACGATCCGGTGATCTGTTCTGGCCGGCAGACTGAAAAAAGGTTTCTGTTTCGCTTTTGGCAAGCAGAAGTGAATGCAGAATGGATTCATATTTCTCGATCAGGATTGAGAAAAAACGATGATGATGGACTGAAGAGGCTGAAACAACGGTTGCACTCCGGCAAAATCTGTAACGGATCGTTTTCAAAGCGGAAAAAGATCGGATGAAAAAACAAGAATTTTATCTGAAGATACTCCTGACAAAACTCCAGGCGAAAAAATGCAATAAGAACATCTGGAAACAGATTACACATCAAAAGAGCTGGAGAGAGAAAGCCGGAAAGTGGCTTTAAAGGAGAGGATAGGATGAATAAACAAAAAATCGGGATGCTTGTCATGGGTGTGCTTTTCATCGGAATTGGAATTGGATTGTTCCGCTATAGCGCGGCTGGATCGGATCCTTATACTGCAATGGCAATCAGTATTTCAAGTTTAACCCGGATCAATTTTGGAACCTGCATGATGCTCGGCCACCTGATTATTCTCGTACCAGTCTTTTTTTTGGATCGCTCGCAGATTGGCCTGGGCAGCCTGATGAATATGTTTGGCGCCGGCTACATTGCTGATTTTGTATTTTCTGTGACCGGCATGATTTTCCCGGTGAATCTCGTTTCGCAAAGCGCTGCAATGATTCTGGCGATTGCCTTGTTGGCCATCGGCCTGGCTCTTTATATGCTGCCTGATGGCGGCGTAGCTCCTTATGATGCCCTTGCTGTCATTTTGGAAAAACGAATGAATGGGAAAATTTCCTATGGTTTATGTCGCATGCTTACAGATGGCGCCTGCATCGTTCTTTGCCTGCTTTTTTCCTGGCTGGCCGGCAGCAGCCTGATAGGCGTGATCGGAGTGGGAACCATCGTCTGCATGGTTTTTCTTGGCCCGCTGGCCCAGATGTGCCGATCTTATTTCATCGAACATGTATTCAGAGGCAGATTTGCATAAAGCAGATGCCTCTTTTTTTGCCTGTATGGACGGAAACAAGCCATTGGGGGCAGCCTGGTCAATACTCGAAATATTTAAAAAAAGTATGTCCACCATCAGGCTTCGGGACGAATGCTTTCTTCGAAATTTTGTCACTCTAAGTGTTTATGGGGATTTTTTCATCAATGAACGACGCTTACAGAAGCGAAAACAGCGAACAGTTGCTGACAATTACGTAATGTGATGGCTTTGTAATTTTGTTTTCCTCTCAAAGACGACTAGAATAATCATCATGAATAAGAAGAACAGGAAGAATCTTTCCATCTGGATTGGAACCTCGGCCTACATTCTATTTCTGTTAGTCTGCATTGTCTTATATGCGATTGACTACATCACCAATATTGTACAAGTTGAGTCGTTCTCTCAGTTTCTGTATACCATGCAGGTTGGAATGGGAGGGGCCAGTAATACAATCATTCAGATTTTGCAGGGCTTTGCACTGAATTATCTGTTCTGGATCGCCTGTGCAACGATCTTATATGGCGCGTATATGAAGGTTGCCCTGGGCAATCGCAAACGGTTGAAAGAAGGGAAACGGCCGCTCTGGTCCAGCCAGACGATTGTAACTTTGAATTCAACCGTTCTGGTCACGTCTGTCATCACTGCATTTGTGCTTTGTTATCAGGTGAGTCAGGGATATGATGCCCTGAAAATTGACGATTACCTGGAAGAACAGTCTACGGTTTCAACTTTGTATGAAGATCAGTATGTAACGACATCTGATCAGCTGCTGAAGTTCCCTGAAAAAAAGAAAAATCTTATCTATATCTATATGGAGTCCATGGAAGCCACATACACGGATCAAGCCAATGGGGGAGGATTTGAAGACAATCTGATTCCAGACCTGACACAGATTGCCAATGAAAACACCAATTTTAAAGCGGCAGAGGATTCGAATTTAAATGGCGGCCTGGTCACCAACCAGACAAGCTGGACGGTAGCGGGCATGGTTGCCCAGACTTCCGGAACCCCGCTTGGCGTTGCCAATTCGAAATATAACCACAGCTTTGACGAAAATATGCTGTTTATGCCAAATGTCACTTCACTGGGAGATCTGCTGGAAGAGCAGGGGTACAAGAATGTACTGATGTGCGGTTCTGAGGCCAGCTATGCCGGTCGTTCCAACTATTTTCGCCAGCATGGTGATTATGAAATCATTGACCTCGATGCGGCTCACCAGAGTGGAATGCTGCCTAAAAACTATCATGAGTGGTGGGGTTTTGAAGATTCCAAGCTCGTTGATTTTGCCAAAGACAAAATTACGGAACTTGCCTCTGAAGATGAGCCTTTTAATTTTACGATGCTGACAGCCGATACCCACTTTAAAGACGGCTATCTCTGCCCGGATTGTCCGGACACGTATGACGAACAATATGAAAACGTCATTGCCTGCTCCGACAAACGAATTGCAGAATTCGTCAGCTGGATCCAGCAGCAGGATTTCGCAAAGGATACGGTGATCGTGCTTTCTGGTGACCATTTATCAATGGACAGCCTGATCAACCAGAGTGTCGGCCTGGATTTTCCACGCCGGACTTACTTTGCGATTCTCAATGGCAAAGAATATACCCTTAACAAAACGCGGGAGTTTACAACACTGGATATTTTCCCGACAACATTAGAAGCGATGGGCGTTGAAATCGAAGGTCATCGCTTAGGGCTTGGTACATCTCTGTATGCGGACCAGCCGACCTTATGCGAACAGATGGGCTTTGAAACGCTCAATGAAGAGATCTCCCATCGAAATGTCCGCTTTGAAGAAGAGATTCTCAAAGACGATGGTCTGGAACCAGATGCCGAAAACCTGCCGGTCAAAGTCGTCAAAACGGAGCGCGGATAATCGACAGAAAACTGGACGAATGCGCTCATCCTTTGGATTTAGAGATTCAACCATTTAAGAATGAATCCATCCGAGAGGGAATCGGATTCAGAACGAACCAGACAAAGAACTCAATTGAAAACCATCTTCAAATGACTGCGCTCATGGAAAAGATGGTTTTTTTATGTCTGTTCGTTTGCTGGCGAATGTGTATGGATCGATTGGTTGGGACATTTGTGTTCTGGGCGGTCTTGTTTTTTGAAAGCAAGATTGGACAAGATTGGATAGGTGAAGATTTCTGGTCAGGAAAAAAGTAAGCTTGTGCTGTTTTTGCTGGGAAACCGGACGAATTGGGCAGGAAGATTCGATTCAGGTTGCCTTATTACCCAGTTTCCCACACACTGGAGACGTTCCCACAATCTTGCGTCAAAATCATCGTAAATGCTTGATAAATCCATCTGATTATAGAGGAATTATTAAATGAATAAAGATGGTTGATGTAAACACGAGAAGAAGGAAGACATGTATGGATAACAGAGAAGAAATTGAAAAGGAACCTGCGCTGAAACCTGAGTATGTGGATTTCATTATTGGTGCAGTCCTTCTGATTGTTGTGGCGGTTGTCACAGTACTTGGAATGCAATAATTGCCTCTGTCTCTGCTGGACCGGAATTCTTTTTCAACTTCGATTCAGAGTGGCTCTGACAAAATGGCCGATGAATTAAACAGGCAGAAAATCGATTCAACAAAGGATTGTAAGCTGGTGGATCAATCTGCGGCCTGAAAAAACAGATTCAAATTCTAAAATTCGAAACGATACAACTGATGAAAGGGAGGAGATGTGGGCTCCTCCTTTTTGCACTTCAGCTGACTTGAAACCATCCAATCCAAAAGGGGAGAAGAGAAAGGAAGAGTACAGGGCGGCAAGACAAAAATGAGAAAAGAAAAAAGCTTCAGTTGCCCGCAAAAAACCAGCGGTAAAGGCCGCTGGTCAAAGAAAAGGTGTAGAAAGATCGTCTTTGTGTTTGTTGCACAAAAGAGTCACAAGCGCGCTGGAAGCCGCTTATTTGTCTTTGGATTCAGAATCTGAAACCTCGTCATCTTTTGGGGATGCAGTAAGCGCATCAAAGTCCCTGGACAGTTTTGCGGAAGCCGGAAAGACTTTACGCAGGATCAAAGCGATGGCAAGCATCACAATCGCGAAAATGAGCCATGGGGTATCTAAAGACCAGGCAAATAAGAGAAATCCGACAGCGGCCGCAAAGAAGCAGCATGAGGTCAGAATTAAGGCAGTTTTTGGTTTCATGTCTTCAGTATACGCAATCCGGTTTCAAACGGAAAAAACAGAACCGGAAATATGAAGGCCGGAAAGAATTCGTGAAGATCAAAAGAGAAGACAGGAGGAAAAGACAGGAAAAAAAGAAAAACGGAAATAAAAAACGGATCCTTTTAAGGATCCGGTATAAACAAAAAAATGGTGACTCGGCAGGGATTCGAACCCTGGACCCCTTGATTAAAAGTCAAGTGCTCTACCAACTGAGCTACCGAGTCACGATGGTGCCGACTAGAGGACTTGAACCCCCAACCTACTGATTACAAGTCAGTTGCTCTACCAGTTGAGCTAAGTCGGCAATGGTGGAGGCTAACGGGCTCGAACCGCTGACCCTCTGCTTGTAAGGCAGACGCTCTCCCAACTGAGCTAAGCCTCCATTGCTTAAGTGCTTGATCATTATAGCAAATCAGATCGTCATTCGCAAATACTTTTTTCAAAACTTTTTTGAAGAGAAGTAGGATTTGCAATGACTGGCTGTTCGCCGTAACAACGAGACTTATTATTGCACATTTTTGGCCAGATGCAAGAAGAAACATCAGATTTCTGAAGAAAACTTCATGAGAACGTTTACACGAAAAACCAGCTGATTTTTATGCAGAAAGAATGCCCGGCGGCTGGAATGATCCTGAAAAAATACTACTGCCCTGGCAGGGAAAAAGAGAACGAAGATGCCTGAAAATCGGGAGATTTCGAGATCGGATGGAGTGGCTTTGATTTATCGGCAGGATGACTTGCGATTTTGATCGGAAGAAGCAACAAGAACAGGCAATGAAGAAGGGCCTGAATCAAGACCGGGCCTTGGACAGACCAGAACCTGGGGCAAAATAGCCTGGATACGAGTGGTCAGGATTTGAAATGAGAATGAAACTGGAAAGTGAAGAGCAACAATTCTTCCTGCTTACAGAATAACCTGCATTCCAGATGGATCTGCAGGGAAGAAAAGTGCAAAAAAAATACCAGCCATCTGGCCGGTTATTAAACTCAGATCCGAAGATCTGAAGGGGTAATCGATTGGAGCAGGTGATGAGAATCGAACTCACGTAGTCAGCTTGGAAGGCTGAAGTTCTACCATTGAACTACACCTGCAAAAAAATGGTGACTCGGCAGGGATTCGAACCCTGGACCCCTTGATTAAAAGTCAAGTGCTCTACCAACTG
>Trix_p2__coassemble_3883_pt1 | contig 6523 bp, 5 predicted proteins | sample Trix_p2__metabat2_low_PE_010 | metagenome-assembled genome bin Trix_p2 | reverse complement strand
GCTGTATATCTGCTTGTCTTTTAGAAAAACGGCTTTTCCAAAAAGAATTATGGCTTGCCAGCTCCAATTTGAGCAACAGATGGTTGCTTGCGAGGCAGGAAGATCTTTGCGAAACTTTTGTTGAGAAACGAGGTAAGGCAATGAGTACTGGAAAAATTATAAAAGCATTGCGGGAAGCGAGTCTGATGACTCAAAGTGATCTGGCCGAAAAGCTTCATGTAACAAGGCAGGCGGTTTCGAGATGGGAGAATGATGAAACAGCACCTGGCAATGATCTTTTGCTTGCGCTGTCGGAAATATTTGGAGTATCAGTGGACCGGATTCTTGACTCAAAACAGATTCGATATTGTGAGTGCTGCGGAATGCCGATTGAGACTTCGATCATGGGCAAGGATAGAAACGGGAATGTTGATCCGCGCTACTGTAAATGGTGTCTTGTAGATGGAAAGTTCGTTTATACCGATAAGGAGCAGATGCTCGATTTCCTGGTGACGAATGTTCCTCATCCGGATTTGAACGATGAAGAGGCAAGACAGTTTTTCCAATCTGAGCTTCAAAAACTGCCGTATTGGCAAAATAAGATGGCCTGACCAGCATAGCTCCAGTTTTGAGCGCTGACAAATGCTGACAGATATGGATACATGAATTCAAGAGGATCTGGTTTCGCCTCATGAAATTTCCTGGACCTAAACGTAAAGGATCAAAACGCTAAAACAAAACCGCCGCCTTCCAGGCTGACTGGAAAATGCGGCGGTTTTTAAATGCTGGATTTGACTCCTGGATCAGGAGATATGGAGAATCTGGATCAGAAAGATCCAGGCCAGCCCATAGTAGGTAATTACGCCCACCATATCATTGACGGTTGTAATCAATGGTCCAGAAGCAACGGCCGGGTCCACTCCGATCCGTTTGAAGAACAGCGGGATAGCTGTACCGGTCAGCGATGAGATAATCATCGACAGCCACAGGGCGATCCCGATGCAAAGCGAAATTGCATAGGATTCGCTCCAGTCGTACGGTTTGACCAGATGAATATAAAGGCCTAAGAACGCAAAGGCTAACAGGCCGATCAAAAGACCATTCACAAAACCGACACGGACTTCTTTCCAGACCAGATACAGTTTCTGTTTGCGGGTTAAAGAATCATCCATTAACACCCGGATGGCAACAGCCAGGGATTGGGTACCGGCGTTACCTGCCATACCTAAAATCAGAGACTGGAAAGCCATGACGATCGTCAGCTGGGCGACGACACCTTCAAACATGGATACAACACTTGATACCAGCAGACCTAAAACCAGTAAGACTAAAAGCCAGGGCAGACGTTTTTTCAAAGACTGAAAGAGCGTTTCTTCCAGGTCTTCTTCCGCAACCAGACCGGCGAGTTTCGCGTAGTCTTCGCCCATTTCTTCGTCCATAACTTCCAGCAGGTCCTGGGAGGTGATGACACCTAACAGCAGGTTATCGTTGTTTAACACTGGAATGGAGTCTTCGTTATAGTCTTTCAACTCTTCAACGACTTTGTCGATGGGTTCATTGGCATATACATATGGATAGCTGGTGGCAATGATCTCTTCCAAAGCGGTATCCGCTCTGGAGATGATCAGATCTTTTAAATTGACGGCACCGTAATACATTCCGTTTTCATCGTGAACGTAGATCGTGGTGATGTTGTCATTTTCTGGTGCCTGAGCGATCAGGTCTTTCATGGCCTGACGGACGCTGACACCTTTGGGGACTTCAATATAATTGGTTGTCATCTTCGAACCAATTTCATCTTCGTCATAAGAGAAGATGACTGCAATCTGTTTGCGGACTTCAGGTTCAAGCAGTTCGAGGATGATTTCACGTTTTTCTTTATCAAATTCTTTCAGGAGATCGGCAGCTTTATCGGTTTCCATCTCGTTGAGGATCGCAATGATCTTCCGGATGTTCATCTCGTTTAAAAAGTGGGCCTGATCCTCTTCGTCCATATACTCGATGATTTCTGTCAGCCGTTCGGTATCAAGCATTTTGTACAGCTTTTCCCGCTCAAAGGGTGTCAGGCTTTCAAATGCATCGGCGATATCGTTGGCATGATAGTCATCGAGTTTTTCACGCAGAAGTTTCGGGGAGTTTACCGATCGAATCAGTTCCAGAATCTGGTCTTCATAATGAGGACGGGAATGAACGACTTCTTCCTGAGAACCTTCTGTTTCCTGGACAGGTTTTGTATTGTTTTCATCCATACAGTCGTCCTCCTTTTAGATATGCAGCATCTGGATCAGAAACAGCCAGATCATCGAGTAATAGGTGGTTGCACCAATCAAGTCGTTGAGGGTTGTAATCAGTGGTCCAGAAGCAGCAGCCGGGTCAATTTTCATCGCTGACAGGGTAATTGGGATGGCGGTACCGGTAAATGAAGAAATAATCATTGCGGTCACCATCGCCAGACCGATGCATAACGCAATCGCGCTGGCCTGGATCCAGTCATAGCCAGAAAAGAAGTGGATGAAAAAAGTCAGCACCACCGCAGATCCGGCGCCAATGATCAGACCATTAACAAGACCTGCCCGCACTTCTTTGATCATCAGTTTCAGGCGCTGCTTGTGCGTGACATCCGGATCGGCAAGAACGCGGATGGAAACGGCAAGGGACTGGGTGCCGACGTTACCGGACATATCCAGAATCAAGGACTGGAAAACAACCGCAATCGTCAGTTTGGCCACAACGCTTTCGAACATGGAAATGACGGCTGAAACGAGTAAAGATAAAAACAAGAGCAAGATCAGCCATGGCGTTCGTTTGACAATCGAACGGAAGACGGTCTCGTTTAAATCTTCTTCGGCAGAAAGACCCGCAAACTTGACGTAGTCTTCTGCCATTTCCTTATCAAACAACTGGAGCAGACGCGGCTTGGTAATAATACCTTCGATCTGGTTGTCGTTGTTCAAAACAGGAATGGAGTCTTCATCGTAATCTTTTAGGTCTTCCATCAAAGAATCGATGGTTTCATTGGCATACACAATCGGGAAGTTCACCTGGATGATGTCTTCCAGATCGGTATCCGCGCGCGCCGCAAACAGATCCTGAATGTGGATCGCACCATAATACAGGCTGTTTTCATCGACCACATACAGAATTGAGATGTTATCGGTGTCGCTTTCTCTGGCCTGATCGCGCAGCGAGCGCATTGTTTCTTTAATATTGTAGGAACGGGGGATTTCAATGAAATCCGTAGACATTTTCGAACCGATTTCTTCATCGCTGTAGGCATAAATACGCTTCAGGCTGCGTCTGGTTTCGGCATCGAGCAGCTCGAAAATGACTTCACGGCGGGTTTTGCTGATGCGCTTTAAAACCCGCCCGGCATCCTGGGGTTCCATTTCAGCCAGGATGGCCAGTGTCTTTTTAATATTGATGGAGTTCAGGTAGCCAGCCTGTTCCTCTTCATCCAGGTAGGGAATGATTTCAGCCAGACGGTCCGCATCGAGCAGCTTGAACAGCTTTTCTCGAGCCGCGGGATCCAGTCTGGTAAAAGCATCCGCTATGTCGTTTGCATGATAGTCTTCGAGTTCATCACGCAGTGCTTTCGGGGAAAGAGCTTTGCTGATGAGCTCAAGAATCTGATTCTCGTAATCCGGACGCTGCTGGTTTCCATTTGGCGTTGGACTGGAAACAGCAGGGGTTTGAATCTCGCTCATTACTTCCTCCTTTGGGGCAGAAGGAAAGAATCATGAGAAGTAAGTCATGAAGTCTGCCCCGTCTGTTCAATCACGTCCGGAGCCGGGTCATCATTTGTCATTCGGGGTCACCTCACATTCTGTATCATTATAATCCGGAATCTTGTCAGTTGTCTGCTTTTGCCGAGGTGGACAAGATATGTAGCAATGAAGCAAAGATCTGGAGGGATTGTTATGAATTGTCCAGTCGCAAAACTCTGCGGAGGATGTGAACTGCTGAAAGTATCGTATGCAAAACAAGGCGAACTGAAGCGGGAAAACGTCCAGAAACTGGTCGATGATGCCAAATTAAAAATTACCGTTCAGCCTGTTCATATGGCCGAAAGCGCAATCGGATACCGCAATAAGGTCATCTATGGGTTTGCGAAAGATAAAGATAAAAAAGTGTTCAGTGGACTGTATGCTCCAAATTCGCATAAAGTCATCAACACGAAAAACTGCCGGATGCAGCCGGATCTGGTCAACGAGATTCTTGAAGAAATCACCCGTCTGGTTGAATCCATGAAGATTCAGCTGTACTCCCCAAAAACGGGAACCGGACTGCTGCGTCATGTCCTGATCCGGTATGCCAAAGCAACTGATGAAGTCATGGTTGTTTTCGTTACCAGCACCCGTGATTTTCCATCCCGCAAAAACATGGTCAAAGCCTTACGGGATAAATTTCCACAGATTAAAACCATCCTGCAAAATATCAACCCACGCGATACATCCATTGTGCTGCAGGATCAGACCATTGTCCTCTATGGCAACGGAACCGTTACGGATGAACTTGCAGGACTGAAGATTACCTTTACCGCCTCTTCGTTCTATCAGATCAACCATGATCAGTGCGAAGAATTATATACACTGGCCAAACAGATGCTTGATCTCAATGGCAAGGATGATGTTCTTGATACCTATTGTGGTGTCGGTACCATTGGTCTTTCTTTAGCAGATGCCTGTGGCCAGGTAACCGGAGTCGAGATCAATAAAGAAGCCGTTGAAAACGCAAGATTCAACGCCAAACAAAACAACATCACCAACGCCCGGTTCGTTGCTATGGATTCAACTCGCTTCATGGAACAGGCTGCCCGCACCCACAAAACATATGATGCGATCATTCTTGACCCACCACGTGCTGGAACAAGCCGTGAGTTTATCGCATCGGCCTGCTCACTGTCTCCAAAGAAGATTCTCTACATCTCCTGCGATCCGGAAACCCAGGTACGTGACCTTCGTCAGTTTGCCCGCTATGGTTACACAACCAAGACAATGGAACTGGTCGACATGTTCCCAAATACAAAACACGTCGAGAGTATATGTCTGTTGACTCCTTCCAAGAATGCTCCGAAGAAATTTGGGGTCTCTGTAAAAAGTGGTGGGATTTGCTGATATAGCTGAATTTGAGATATCGAAAAAGAAAGATTGAAAATGAAAAGATCTCCCGTATGATGGAAGAGTCTTTCCCGAGACGAACTATCCATACAGACAGGAGATCCATATGTACTCTACCGTTCATTCTTCCAATATTCAAGATTCTTTTTCCAATCAGGGATTTCTTTTTCTCCCATCAAATCTCAAAGGCTTTACTCAGCTCGGTGTATCTACTCATTCTGATCAGTCTGAAACCCGCAGTGTTATTTGTTTTTCTGGTGTTCTTTCAAAGCTCCAGGACAGCGAGAGAGTCTGCCATCACTGCGGTCAGAAAATGCATGTTAAAGGCACCCGTAAAACAATCCTCCGCCATCTTCCATTCGGCGGAACCTACACCTGTGTTGAGCTGAAACGCGAACGCCTTTACTGCGAACACTGCCACCATTCAAAGGCCCGGGAAATTCCATTTAAGGCCGGTAACCACCTGATCACTGAAAGCCTCAAGCAGTATGTTGAGGATCTTTTAAGTGCCGGATGTTTTACCGTCAAGGCTGTAGCCGAACTGGCCGGTTTGAATGCCCACACTGTTGCTTCGATCGACAAAGCACGGCTCGCCAGACTCTACACCGACCAGACAGATGCCGGCCCGGTATTGAAAAAGCCTGTTACCTATGCGAGATATCTGGCCATTGATGAATTCAAGCTCCATGACGGCCACCAGTTCGCTACCCACATCGTCGATCTGGAAACAGGTCACGTTCTGTGGATTGCCAGAGGCAAGAAGAAGCAGGTTGTTTATGACTTTATTGACCACGTGGGCATGGACTGGATGGAACATGTTGAAGCAGTTGCCTGTGACATGAATTCCGACTTTCAGGAAGCCTTTGAAGAACGCTGCGAGTGGATTTCGATTGTCTTTGACCGTTTCCATATTGTGAAAAACTTCAATGAGAAGGTCATCAGCGAAGTTCGGAAAGACATCCAGAAAGAGCTGGCTGACAGCGGACAGGAAGAAGAAGCCAAAAAGCTCAAGGGCTCCAAGTATCTTTTGATGGCTTCTCAGAAAACTCTGCAGGCCAAAGATGAACGTGGAGAAAACAAAACTGTTCTGCGAGCTGAAAACACGCTGTTTGGCCTGAAGCCGGTAATCGCTTAAACCGGGTATGTAAAGCGGTATAAGGAACTCATTCAGTCAAACTCGCTTCTTTTTGCGTGCGATCTGGTAAAAGAGCAGCTTATAGAAGCGTTCAGCTGTAAGGGTGAAATCAAAATGGCGGATCAGGTCACTAAAATCATCGATACCTGCCGGGGAACGAAGAACAAGCATTTTCAATGGTTTGCCAAACTGCTGGAAAACCACTTTGAGGGAATCATTTCCCATGCGACTTACGGGATCTCGTCAGGCAAAATCGAAGGGATTAACAACAAGATCAAGACCGTACGAAGAC
>Trix_p2__coassemble_3768_pt1 | contig 6737 bp, 6 predicted proteins | sample Trix_p2__metabat2_low_PE_010 | metagenome-assembled genome bin Trix_p2 | reverse complement strand
TGTTTTTGTGATCCCCCGATAAAGTAAGGGAACTACGCTTAACTTAATGACATTGGATTTTTATCCTTGGCCACGTCTTTTTCCAAAAACGGAAGATACAACAGTTCAAGTCTTCCTGCCCAATATTGATCCTGGCACTTGAATTATGCATGATGATGGGTTCATCTATGCTCCTTGTAGTCCAACTGATTCTTGCTATTATCGAACACAAGAATTTAAACGAATTTTTATTTATTTTAGTTTATTTAGGAATTCCGTTAGGGATTGAATGCATGCTTGCCCTCAGTCTTCTGAAACCGGTGCTGTCCCTGCTCTTACTGAAAAAGCCATCGCGATGGAATATATTCTGGCAGATCTGTATGATTGGATGTGCCTTCTGTATTGGTCTTTCCGCTTTGATCCTGCCTTGGCCCTCGATTGCTTTTTACACAATGATGCTCTTCACTTTTTGCTTTTTTGCCTACCGAAAACTACACAGTAACATTCTGGCTCCTGACCATTGAAAGACTAAAATGATGGCTTGAAAGACCAACTTTAGAAGAAGATGCGTTTCGCGTTATCGTTCATCGAGAATTCCGTTAGCTAAAGCCAAATTACTTTGGAACTATCGTTGCGTTTCATTGACTTTTATATTTCCTTATCTTTGAAATCTGTCCCGAATCAATCAGGCAGATTCTTATTTCCAGACGATTGGAAATCAGAATCTGCTTTTTTGCATGACTGAAACATTAATGCATTGAACGCGCTTAGAAAGATCAGAGCCGCCTTGAATAAAGAAGAATTTTTCTTCCTTGGTTTTCTGTCTCTTTGTCCAGCGCCAGTTGACGTTTCTCTTACATCCTGCCCACAGAATGGTAGAGCAGGTGTTTTCCAACTCGATTTTGATTTTGCTGCCGCTCTTTTATACTGACGGGGAATGGAGGATCGTCATGAAAACAAAAATTATCGCAGTCACGCTTGGAGTTGCCGCGCTGATCATCGCAGGTGCTGCCTATCTGTTCCATATGGAAAATTATGACTCGTTTTTTTATTGCAAGGTGATGGAAACAGATTCATGCAAGGAAACAGGGCCAGGCAGTGATCTGCCTTACGAGTATACGCTGACGGGATACAGCTAGAAAGGCGAAGCAAAGAAACTGACCTTTAAAACTGCCAAGAAACTTGAACCTGGTGAATGCCTGAAACTTGAAGTCAGAACGGCCGGCGTTTACCACTACGATGAGATTCCTGCTGACCAGCTGCCGTCGATTGTCCGGCAAAAGTATGAAGACGAAAAGTGAACTATCTGCCAAAGCAAGAAAACCAGCATTTGCGCAAAAACAAATCCTGAACTTCTCTGTTTGGGTGAGGCTTCAAAAACTGGAAAGAAAAATGCCCGTACGGAATTTTACCTGTACGGGCTTTTCCGTTCAAGCCAGTCTGTTTGTGCGGACAGATCGTAAAGTCGGCCAGAAGCGAAAGCGGATCAATGGTCTGAATGAACTGGCAAAGCCCAAAAAAAGGGGAGCTTTGGGTGAGAGCTCCCGGATTGGATTGATTGGTTAAAGCAAAAGAGCAATCGGCGGTTCAAAGAAAAAGCGGATTTTCCAGATCAGATTGATTGAAGAACAGTTTTGTTTACTTTTCAAAGGGATAAACCAGATTCCATTGTTTGCGCACATCGGTCATCACTTTCATGACGGAACGGATCATATCCAGGTTTGGCTTCCAGTCTGCCTGATGGCTGGCATAGGCTTCCATGGCTTCGAGTTCATAGAGAAGGGCATCTTCGCTCTTTCCATCCTGAATCGTTGTCTGATGGCCTTCTGGGTCAGTCAGAATGGCTTCATTGCCGCGTGGGAAGTTATAGATTTCGAAATAGCCGTTTTCGCCGGCCACCATGCCGCGCTTTGGCTGTTTGGCTCTGAAGGTCAGGGAAATGGTCGCAATTTCGCCCGATGGGTTTTTGAGCAGGATACCGCTGGATTCATCAACACCTGTTTCAAAGCGTTCCATAGTCGTCAAAACGACTTCTGGATTCTCGCTCATGAAATAACGGGCAAAACTGATCGCATAGACACCAATATCCAGCAAAGCGCCGCCAGCCAGATCCATGCTGTAGAAACGATTAGCAGGATCTGGATCCTTTAAGGAACCGAAGTTGACCTGAATCATTTTGATCTTGCCAAGTTTGGGCAGGATTTCGTTTTTGAGTCTGGTATAGACGGGCATGTGGAATAAGGTTACGCCATCCATGATGGCCAGATCTTTTTCATTGGCGATCGCCACGCATTCTTCTAACTGCTCCGAATTGACTGTGATGGCTTTTTCACAGAAAACATTCTTTCCGGCATTGAGCGCATCTTTCATGACTTCATAATGGTTGGAGTGTGGAGTAGCAATGTAGACAATATTGATTTCCGGATCCGCAAGCAGATCGTGATAATCGGTATACGCTTTGGTAATTCCATATTTATGGCAGAACGCTTCGGTTCTTTCGAGATTGCGTGAGCAGGCTGCATGAACGGTCTTTCCGGCTTTTTGCAGTGCTTCAGCCATTTCAGAACCGATCCAGCCGATTCCGATGATACCCCAGACAGGTTTAAACATGAAAATTCCTCCATCCTGCTGCTGATGAAGTCTTTGACCTGTTAAGCCCTTTTGCGGCCTTTAAAGATCAGGAATGAGCCCGTCAGATTCAGAATTTCAATCCGCGTTTTTTGATCGGTCGTTCAGATTCATCGATCTGGCCGACGCCTGTTCTTTTCGTTTTTGTCTTCAGATCAGCAGACAGTTCTTTTGTCAGTTTCAGTGTAGCAGAAAGAGAATTTTCTATGAGCCAAAGCCCGCAAACAATGCCAAACGTTTTTTGATTCTTTTTGAACAAAACAAAAAGCGGCCGCAGCCGCTTTTGTTTCAAAAATTTGATTGTTTCCCTTATGGACAGGTCCAAAATTAGCAGCAGCCCTGAGCTTTCATGGCTTCTGCAACTTTCAGGAATCCGGCAATGTTGGCGCCGACAACGTATTCATCTGGATGACCGAATTCAGCTGCAGTGTCTTTGCAGTTATTGAAGATACCAACCATGATGTCTTTTAACATGGCATCGACTTTGTCGAAAGTCCAGCTTAAATGTTCAGCGTTCTGGCTCATTTCCAGACCGGAGCAGGCAACACCACCGGCGTTGGATGCTTTACCTGGAGCATAGTAAACACCGTGGCTCATCAGATAGTGGATGGCCTCTGGTGTAGTTGGCATGTTTGCCCCTTCGCAGACGCAGAAGACTTTGTGTTCAACCAGCTGTTTTGCATCTTCGAGGTCGAGTTCGTTCTGGGTTGCGCATGGTAACGCGATATCGCAAGGAACGGACCATGGACGTTTGCCTTCCATGTAGACTGCATCTGGATGAGTTTCTACATATTCTTTGATACGTCCGCGGCGGACTTCCTTGATCTCTTTAACAGTTGCCAGATCGATTCCGTTTGGATCATAGATCGAACCATTGGAGTCAGACATCGTAACAACCAGTGCGCCTAACTGCTGTGCTTTCTGGCAGGCATAGATCGCAACGTTTCCGGAACCGGAAAGAGCAACGGTTTTGCCTTCGAAGCTTGTGCCTTTGTTATTGAGCAGAGCTTCTGTGAAGTAGCATAAGCCATAGCCAGTAGCTTCTGTACGAACGAGGGATCCGCCATAGGAGAGGCCTTTACCAGTCAGAACACCGGACCATTCGTTGGTGATTTTCTTGTACTGACCAAACATATAGCCGATTTCGCGGCCGCCGACACCGATGTCACCAGCTGGAACGTCTGTGTTTGGACCAATGTATTTGTAGAGTTCTGTCATGAATGACTGACAGAAACGCATAACTTCTGCATCGGATTTTCCTTTTGGATCAAAGTCAGATCCACCTTTGCCGCCGCCCATTGGCAGGGTAGTCAGGGAGTTTTTGAACACCTGTTCAAAACCAAGGAACTTGATGATGGAGATGTTTACACTTGGGTGGAAACGTAATCCGCCTTTGTAAGGGCCGATTGCGTTGTTGAACTGAACGCGGTAACCACGGTTGACCTGAGTTTTGCCCTGGTCATCAACCCATGGAACGCGGAACATGATCTGACGATCTGGTTCAACCAGTCTTTCAAGAACGCCGTCGTCGAGCAGTTCTGGTTTTTTATCCTGAATGACTTTCAGAGATTCAAAGACTTCTTCTACAGCCTGTAAGAATTCTGGATCATTAGGGTTTCTTTTTTTGACAGTTTCGTACAATGCGTTAAGGTCTGCCATAAGTCCTCCTTATTTGTAATTTCGTGACTTCACTAGTATAGGCACCCAGAAAAGGGATGAAAAGAAATGTTGTAAACGATTTTCATAATTTTTTGAAAAAGCGTGAAAAAACCGACAATTTCGTTCTGTAAACCCATTGATTTTGTCCTCAGAGGATTAACTTGAAGCCATTAGACATAGACAAAAAGATTGGAAATCAAAAAAAGACCATTGGAAAGAAGAGAAAATACACCCTATTTGAACAGCTGTGCGAAAATAGGGAAGACATAGAAGTTGTTAAAGGAGATAGAGTTATGAAAAAAATTGCAATTGCCAACGACCACGCGGCAACCGAGATGAAAAAAGAAATCGTCAAGATGTTAGAGGCTGAAGGCTACGAAGTTCTCAACTTTGGAACCGACACCAACGACAGCGTAGACTATCCTGACTATGCGAAAAAAGCAGCGGATGCAGTTGTCAATGGCGATGCAGACTGTGGAATCGTCATCTGCGGAACCGGTATTGGCATCAGCATTGCCGCAAACAAAGTTCCTGGCATTCGCTGCGGCTTATGCAAAGACGTGACTGACGCCCGCCTGACTCGTGAACACAACGACGCCAACATGTTAGCAATGGGTGCCCGCACAACTGGAATGGAAACGGCTAAAGATATCGTCCACACTTATCTGACTACCCCATTCTCCCAGGGTGCCAACCATATCCGCCGTATTGAAAAACTTGGAAAACTCGACGGCTCCATTCAATAGACAGGAATAGACAGATCCGTTCAATCAATCTGGAATCCCATCCAGTCACCCCCACCAAACAATCCCGCTTCTTTTCGATCCACTTCACCAAGGATAGAGAGAGACGGGATTTTCATGTTTTGAAGCAAAGAAAAGATTGGACAAAATAACGATCGGACAAAATAGCGAACGAAGAAAAACGGACGAAAAAAAAAGGAGAAGGGAAGTCCTTCTCCTGCGAGGAGTCTGAAATGAATTACGAGAGATTTGGAATGATCGACTGAAATTACATCAGTTTGCGGAAGAGTTCCTTCATATCCGCTTCGCTGGTTTCTTTCGGGTTTCCTGGACGGCATGCATCTGCATAGGCAGAAGCTGCAAGGAAGTCGAGATCTTCTTCTTTTAAAGCTGGCAGTTTTTCTGGAATGCCAACGTCTTTGGACAGAGCTTTAACCGCATCGATGGCTGCTTTACGGTATTCATCAACGGACATGTCAGTTGTATCAACACCCATTGCTTCAGCAATGTATTTGAACTTATCGCCAGTAGCTTCCTGGTTGTATTCCATAACGATTGGCAGCATCATTGCGCAGGCTACACCATGTGGAGTGTCATAAACAGCACCCAGAGTATGAGCCATGGAGTGCGCAATACCCAGACCAACGTTGGAGAATGCCATACCTGTTACGAACTGGCCTAAAGCCATGCCTTCACGGCCTTCTGGATCGTTTTCAACGGCTTTGCGCAGATTGGCAGAAATCAGTTTGATGGCTTCCAGGTTCAGGCAGTCAGCAAGTTCCCATGCAGCAGCAGTGGTATAGCCTTCAATGGCGTGAGTCAGAGCATCCATACCGGTTGCAGCGGTCAGGCCTTTTGGCATGGTGGACATCATGTCAGGGTCAACAATGGCTACGTTTGGAATGTCATTGACATCGACGCAGACAAATTTACGTTTCTTTTCAGTATCGGTGATGACGTAGTTGATGGTTGCTTCTGCAGCTGTTCCGGCTGTTGTTGGAACGGCAATAGTGAATACGGTTGGGTTTTTAGTTGGAGCAACACCTTCGAGAGAACGAACGTCTTCGAATTCTGGGTTGTTGATGATAATACCAATAGCTTTACCGGTATCCATGGAAGAACCGCCGCCGATGGTGATCATGTAATCAGCGCCGGATTCTTTATAGGCAGCTACACCATCTTTTACGTTTTCGATGGTTGGGTTTGGTTTGATTTCGGAATAGATCACATAGTCCATGCCATTGGCATCGAGCAGATCCGTAACCTTTTTAGTCACGCCGAATTTAACGAGATCCGGATCAGAAGCGATGAATGCTTTTTTGAAGCCTTTGGCTTTGATAATGCCAGGGATTTCCTGGATAGCACCTTTTCCATGATAGGAAGTGCCGTTGAGAACAAAACGATTAACCATAAAATTTGTTACCTCTTTCTCTTATCTGTTCTTTTTCAAACAGCAGGCAGGCGGCATGACAGATGAATTCTGCAACCGCTTTCTTGATTTATAGTATCGCAGATTTGAATGTTCGAAAATATCATTTTCTAAGTTCTAGTGTTCTGTCCCAATGACTTTTATATTTATTCTCGAAAGAGCAAATTGCTATTAGATCTTTATATAAAGCGCAACGCCATGATAATGAGGGGTCTAATTATTATAAAAGTCAATGAAACGGAACACTAGTGGTACATCTCAATGACATTTAGTCAAATGAGGTTTTGACACTTGAGAGT
>Trix_p2__coassemble_3682_pt1 | contig 6928 bp, 4 predicted proteins | sample Trix_p2__metabat2_low_PE_010 | metagenome-assembled genome bin Trix_p2 | reverse complement strand
TCAGTTTTTCAAACGCTCTTCAAAAGCCTCAATTTCCATGCCTTCAGCCCATTAAAAAAACCAGAAACCCGGATTAGGGTTTCTGGTTGAAGGTGTGGAGTATAGGTCTGTTGATCACTCCAGCATTTCATTTGCAAAGCAAAGCTTCGCGGGGGATCAGTAATTGACTTTAATGACCTGCTTATAGCCAAAAGCGGGGGAGTTGATGGTAATCGTCACCCCATTTTTCTGTTTCGCAGAGAAATCAGGAATGGCATCATCGGCTTCAAACAGAATATGGGCGGTCAGTTCCTGGTTTGGATCCAGGTAGAAGACCTGATAGCCATAAGTAGTCGCCTTGATCGCTTCCGTCTTGGCGCTCATCCCGTTCTGTTCAAATTTCTGCTGGGAAATCTCTTCTAAGGACATCCCTTTCAGTTTATCGGCATCCGGCAGGGAAGAAACCTTGAAGCCATCAATGGTGCAGGCTGGAGACAAAAATGGCACGACCAGACGGCTGTCGGTCTTGTTTTTGTAATTGATCAGAAGACCATCGATGGTCGATTTGCCATCCTTGTAGGTGTAGGTCACGTTTTCAGCATCGACCTCAAATTCGTAATAATCATCCGAGTATACGGTAAATTTCTTGGCATCTGAGTTCGTGATCTTATCATCCTGAATGGTTCGGATTTTGACGCTGTCAAAGGGAATGAAGGAGTCTTCTTTCTTCACATACAGGCCAATGGTCCGGTCTTCGGTCTTTGGTACGCCGATGTAGCCGTAAATATAGGTCGAAGATCCTGGGTTGACATCGTTGGTAATGATTGTCTTGAACTGGTCAATCGGGTTGATCGGCTTATAGCCGTCTTTGGAAGAGGCAGAAAGCTGATAGACCAGATTGGACATATGGTAAACCGATTCAGAATTGTTTTCGATGCTGGCCAGAAAATAGTAGTAGACCGTATTGACCTGGTGGTTTTCGACTTCCAGAACGTCAACCAGTTTAAAGTCAACACCATCGGCCACCTCAATTGAAGAGACTTTTGGCTGACAGCCTGCCAGGGTAAAAGCCATCAGAAAGCAAAGCAATGCGCTCAATAGTTTTTTCATGTTTATCACCTTTTTCCATTTTAGAAAAAAACCGACAATCTGCCAACCGGGACTGGACCAGCTGACCTTTCCTCTACCAGAATCACATCCTCATACCGGATTGTATCGTTCAGACTCAGAAAATGTTTCCGTTGGATTGAACTGGAAGCGGTTAGCCTGAATTCAATCGAGCCAGACCAGGATCGGCTTCGCGCATAGGACTTAACCATTTTGCGGCTATGTGCAGGCCGCTTCCCTTTCTGTTTTTCAAAATTCAGCCAGATTCGCAACTCTGTCTATCCTTGAGAAAAAAGAAGGATCGTACAGTGATCGAATTGAATAACCGTCGCTCAAGAGCAGTTTAAATTTGTTAAAATAGAAACCATGCAACCCTCTCATGTTATCTACTCTAAACTGCTCAACTATAAAGCGCCCCGCTTTGAAGAATTTCCTGATATCGACTTATATATGGATCAGATGGTTGAACTGTTAACCAGCTGGCTGTCTCCTTTATATTTTGACCAGACCAAGCCCTGTATCACCGCCAGTATGATCAATAATTATGTCAAGAATTCGATCGTTGAGCCTCCGGTTAAAAAGCGCTACACCCGCTATCACCTTGCCTTCCTGTATGTCGTGATGGTTTTAAAACACTGTTTCTCTTTAAACGAGATCTCGACTTTAATCACGATCTATCGCACGATGCAAAATCCAAGTCACACAGCAGACCACTTTGATACGTTTGCCTCAGCCTTTGAAACGATGCTCCATCAGGTGATGAAAACCAGTGAGGCAGACTGCACTGTCATTGAACAGCCCAACTGGCAGCAGCATCTGATGATCAACGCTTTGCAGGCGGTCTGCTGCAAAATCTTCTGCGTCTACCAGATTGTCTTTTTTAGCGAAGACCAGGATCAGATCCCTGCCAAAACGCATCCCAAAATCCGATAGTCTTTCTTTTTGTCCTGCCTTCTCAGGGAGAATGAAGAATCACAAAGGTAAAGATGGTCACCGGCCGGATTCAATAAATGTCCATAAAAGGCATCACAAAGACCAAACTTGACTAGACGGATCCGTTTTGAGCCTGTCAAAGTCCAGGATTTCATCCAGACATCCGTATCCAGTCTCTGTTGCAGGCGGATTCATAAAAGACTGACAACAACAAAACGATGAAACGATGAGATGCAGGCCTAAGAAAAGCCACAAGCATCAAAGCCAGAAAACAAAGAGATCCAGAATCGATCCTTCTGTTTTCTGGCTTTTTGAAATCTTGAGTTTCGAGAAAGAATCTGTCCAGTTCTCTTTCTCTTTTGAACTTTATGTAGAGCCTTTCTTCTCTTGCTTTTCCCATTTTGGCCTTCTACAGGATAGATTCCAGCAAGACTTCAATTGCCATCAGGCCAATCAACACAACCGCGCCAGCCAACGGCGCCAGAATCATAAGGCCGGCTGACATATACGCCAGCATCCAAACCGGATGCTCGCTTGTCTGATAACTTTCTTCCAGCAGTCTTGCACAAAGAAGTCCAAAGATCAGGCCGCAAATGCTGACAAAAAACACATGCGCTTCAAAGTCGACCTGCGTCCAATAGTAAATTGAAACCATATCTATGCCCTGCAAAATTCGAAATCCAAAAAGTCCGGAAAGGCCAAAGAGAACGTACATCCAAAACGTCGAACGCTCAGGCCTTTTGGATCCTGCACTTCTGGCAGGCTGAGCAGGACCGGCCATCTTGGCTGTTCTATTCGAAGAAGAACCACCTGGAAAACTGGCAGCCGATCTGGTTTTCGCGGTCTGGTTTTGCCTGGCAGAAGTTGGCGAACTTTTTACACTTGAATGATGGGCACTTGATTTTTGGGTGTTTGAACTCTGCGCCGTCCCACTTGATGAGACACTCTTTGAACGGGTGCCAGAAGCGCGGCCTGAACCCGACACTTTGGAAGCAGTACCAGCGGATTTTGATGCTGCAGTATTCTGACCCTGATTTCGACTGGCATTTTTGGCTGCCGCTGAAAAGGCTGAACCAGAGACGGTATGGGCTGTTCTTGTTCGCTGTGTCTGGCTGGAATTGGAACTGGTGGAAGTTTTCCGGTTGTTTGCGGTAAAGCCGCTTTTTTGCCCGGTGGAAGAAGACGGATTGGTTTGTTTTTGATTCTGTCTGCTTTTGCCTGCGCCGGTGTTCTGGCCCGCTTTTAGATTCATCCTCTGTTCAAGAGCACACCAGGGACAATAGGGGTTATGGAAAGGATAAACGTGAGATTTTGGATCCTTCTGACAATGTGTGATCAAGCTTGTTTTGGGCAGGCAATACGGTTCAAGCGCTTTGACCCATTCCCTTCCTGTGGCCCGCTGCGAAATCCTGGCTTTTGCACTCCCGGCCGTATAGTTAAACGTCCGGTCAAACAACTGACGGATTTCGGATGGAATCATGGTGTAATCCGGGACAAATGGCGGCACCTGAATCGAACAGGTTCTCACATAGGGACAGTTGCCTTCCAGGATGTCTTGATTTCCCCACTCCATCGCGCTTCTCGATGGTCCCTGACTCCCGATGCCGCCAAAAGGATCGGCGTTCATCATCATCAGGCGGAAGATATGAACCGCAAGCGAAAAATCATCCGTATAACGGTTAAATTTTCCCCGGAAAGATCCTTTCTGCTGAAGTTCGGGCGGGAGAATTTCCGGCATGCCGACATCACAATAAAACATTTCTTTGGATTTCGGATCCATGAACTGAAAAGAGTCACAGTCGACCAGAACGACCTGTCGGGTTTTCCCATCGAGCAGAATGTTTTTCTGGTTCAAATCCCCGACGACAATCCCTTTGGCATGTAGGAAGGCCACCAGCGCAGCAAGATTGTAGGCGACCTGGAGTGACGATTTCCAGTTGAAATCCGGCCATACCGCCAGAACGTTTTTTGTGCTCAGACTGTTTGGCACACTGCGGTTAAAACGCTGCACGTCATAGAAGTTGAGTGGACAGGAAACTTTGGGCATCACAAAGCCGACCATTTTTCCGTTCTCGTACAGAACATCCATCGGCCAGGCCAGCCGCAGCAGTCCATCCATATAGGCTGGAATATTGGTGGCAACCATCGCTTTAAGCTTGCGCTCCCGCTCACGGATCTGGACAGGATCTTCTGAAATTCTGGAATTGTAGAGTTTGGCAGCCAGATTTGGCCGGTCGACAATCTGATACAACGACGCTTCTCCACCGCCCTGAAATTGGGAATCTTCCAGTATATAGCTCTTCCCTCCAAGTCCAATACAGGTACGCATGTGATCTTCCTTTCCTTTATTTTTTTATTTTTTGGCCTATTTGTTTTCGGTCTGTTTCTCTTCTCTATTTTCTGATCTACTGGTCAAGATAGATAATCGGTCTTCTAGTGCAGCGGCTGACTTTCCAGCGGGATGTAATTTCAGGGGTGAATGCAAGCTGGGTGCTGATCCGATTTCGATACGCATCAGAATCTGCCCCTGGATAATCAAGAAACAAGGTCATCGATGGACATTCACGATGTTTTCGAATTTCACTCATCAGATCGTCTTCGCATCCAATCCGGATGAAAGGATTGCTTAAATTTTTGACTTTGCATTCCGGGACTTCGTCACGATTCCATTCATAGCCGGCCATTTCATCGCTGGCGCGGATAAAGCTGTTGCGGCAGGTAGCTCTTCCATCCCTCAGATCCGCAGTCGGATCGACAAAGGAAGGCTTGCCATCAATCCAGACAATATTCCAGCTGTGATTTTCACCAGCCAGCTTGCCATTGACAATGATGCACGGCAGATTGCAAAGATCGCAAAGCATCTTATAGGCTGCTGCCAGGCCTTCACAGACTGCAATCCGGTTGACGGCAACCCCATAGACACTGTGCGCCTCCATATTCTTGGAATCTCCATATTTACAATTGAGAATGATGACATCTCGCAGCCATAAAGCTTTGCTCAGATCATCAAGACCATCGGGCAGCTTACGCAAGACTTCCGTGATCCACTTTTCAACTTTGACCAGATTCTTTCTGGCCTGCTCTTTTTCAAAGAGATAATTGGGCCTGAGAACAACTTTTTCATGATCCGCGCAATCCACAGGGATAAACCAGTAATGAATATAGAAAAGCGCTGGTACATCCATCTTGATGGCATGCGTAATATCGAGCAGCCGGGCATGGGGCTGGGGAATGGTGATTGTTTCTGGCATATGCATCCATTCATCAATCAGGTTGTCGACAATTTTCTGATCGTGCAAATCCAGGAGGTTTCGGTAGTAAAAATAAGGCCTGATGTCCATCTCAGCTCTCCCTATCTGAATCTGACTTTTCCTTCATTTCCCTGGCTTTTTTGGAGTCCCGGCTGGCTCTTTCTTCTAAATCCTGACCGGCTTTGACCAGCTTACGGCCAAGATACGAAGCGGCTGCTCCAACATTGCGAAGCAATTTATCTCCAAATGTGTTTTCGTCTTTGATTTCTTCTGGATGGGCAGCGGTCGGACTTTCTAATGCGTGAAGATCCGCCGGTTTTAAAGGAAGCGGCTGGGAGGATGGAAAATCAGGCAGAGTGGTATTTTCCGGTTTGAAAGCAGGCTGCGGGTGTTCATCGCAAGAGGGTGAAGAGGATTCGGGTTTGGTGGATTGGACAGCTTGCTTTTCCGGTTTTGAAGCAGCATCGCCTGTCTTTTTTGCCTTTTCGTCTTCAGCTTTGTCTTCAAAAAGTCCCGGATACAAAGCTTTCCGTTTTTGCCGTTCGTAGACTTTCGTCATCGCTTTCCAGTGTTCAATGTCAAATTCCGGCTCCACAATCTGTTGCATTTTCTTCTCGTTAACCACACCAATCAGGCTTAAATCATCACCAACGGCCTTTCGCAGTCTGGGCGAGTTCAGGAAGTCTTCCAGATCGTGGTGCAGAGTTTCAGCCTGCTTCGGATCTTCGATCGGGGTAAAGAGAATTGGCCTGATAAAGGGAAAGAACACCCGGTTGTCTTCAAAAGCACTCCGAACGAAGTAGTCAAGCAGTCCATCCGTAGCCATCACAAAGCCGGCAATATGCATTTCTTTTCCGTAGTGCCAGGTGGTTGTGCTCTGTAAAGGAAAGACGCTGCTGGCTTCAGCTCCTTTATGGCGGTGCGTAATCATTTTATAGCCGCCATCATCCTGTAAGATGACAATGCCGTCATCTCCAGCATGCGCAAAATAGAGCGTTTTTCCATCGTAGGCGGCGATGGTCAGCGTTGTGTGCATCGCGTAGTCAAGAACATTGAACTCGTCAGCCTTTTCGTTGATCTTTCGCAAAGCACGATGCATCGTTTCCTGAAGCAGGGGTCCCATGGCCAGGACATCATCAAAAACAAAATCATGTTTTTCTAAAGCAGCAGTGAAGTAGTTTTTCATGTACTGAAGGCTTTCACTGACTGCCACTCTTGCTCCCCAGTCAGAATGAATACAGGAGCCCACACCATCAGCAATGGCAGCCAGAACGATCCGGTCCCCGACCACTTCAAAACCGCTGTAATCCTGGCATTCTGTTTCGTTCTTTACATGGCTTTCTCCTGTCTGGGTGATGTTGAAAACAAACAGATCAGAACCCCGATAAAATCTGGAAAGACAGGCAGGAACAGGCGGGATAGAAATGGTGTCCGTTTCTTCTTCAAAAGCCTCCGACTGATCATCATCTGTCTGTTCAAGAAAAGATGCTTTCACAAACTCTGGTTCTTCATCTGAAGAAGGAACAGTTTCCAGTTCAGAGGCTTCTGCGACTTTCTCAAAGGCGGATTCGTTTTGAAAATTGTCAGCGGAATGATTTTCCTGCGTTTCCAGAGGCTTTCCACCTTGATCTGCCTGTGGTCTGGGGGCTGGAGATCCT
>Trix_p2__coassemble_3650_pt1 | contig 6994 bp, 9 predicted proteins | sample Trix_p2__metabat2_low_PE_010 | metagenome-assembled genome bin Trix_p2 | reverse complement strand
CGTATTCAGCAGTTTTTAAATACTTTGATTCTGAAGATCTTTTCATAATATATTGGTACAATATAAGACAATTATTATCAATATATTACATCAAATATTAACTGTTTAATATCATCTAAAGCAACAACTGGAAGCAGCGTGGAAGTCACTTCTCCTTTGGCTTTATACTGACGCACAACCATCAGTGTGCTGCAGGGGCAGTAGCGGCGGCAATCGCACCTAAAATCAGGACATCACTGAGCGTGAGGGTTTCAGGAATGATGAGATGAACACCAAACAGCACCAGATCGACCACCAGCGTGGTAAAGACGGCCTGAATGACACCGATAATGACAGCGGCATGACCGGTCTGACGCAGATGAGACAGACGGAATTCACTGCCAATCGCAAAGGCGATAAAGCCTAAGGCGACATCATTAAAGGGGCTGAGAATTTCAACGTCTTCAAAGGTATGAAATCCAAGTCCCGGAATATTCAAAGCCCCAAGCATACAAGGGCCAAGAAGCAGACCGGCAATCAGATAAGAGGTTACATCCGGCAGTTTGAATTTGTTGCCAATACGGGTGACCAGAAGGCCTAACAGAATCGCAAAGGCAACGCTGAGAGCATAATTCATGATCCTTCCTTTCTTCACTGTCTGAACAGAAAAGCCAAAACCGATTCCATCCGACAGGTGATTGTTTCCAGTTGAAACATTTTGTGTATTCCAGTTTGCGACGGATCGTTAAAAGCTCAAGATCTCCCATGAATTCCTGGGTAAATTTACGGCATTTATCGGAAATGATGGAGCGCTTTCATGATTTTATGGGAATCTGGCTTTCAATTTCCGTTCGATCGTGAGTTGATCCTGGGCACATCTTTCCGAAAAGCCCTGCAAAATCGTTCAGTCATCTCCTCTTCCAGCCTCTTTTGCCTGGTTTCTGGAGGCAAGAAAAAGAGGTTCTGACAACACCATAGCGGGTGCCGTCAGAACCTCTGGTTTTCATTTTTCAGAAGAATCCGAAATCAGTCTGTTTTCAGCGCTTATTCAACATCCTCAAAACTTAACAGGGTAAATCCTTCTTTGCCAAGAATCTCTTCGGCTTTCTCTTTGCCAATGGATCCTTTGGTTTTGATCAGGATTTCAGCTGCACTGTCATTGAGTTCATAGACATTGATCGAGTTGATCGAAATGCCCTCATTTGCGAACAAGGAAGTGACTTTTCCTAAAATACCCAGGCCTTCCGGAACGCGGATCACCAAGCGACTGCCCTTCTTGTTCCAGGCCAGCATATCCAGGAACGCACGGAAAATATCATTCTGCGTCAGAATGCCGACCACTTTATTGTCGTCATCCACAACGGGCAGACAACCGATGTCATGAGCGAGCAGTTTATCCGCAGCCTGTTCCATCAGGGAATTCTGATTGACCGCAATCGGATGTTTGACCATCACGGTGCGGGCTTCTGTTTTGGATAACAGATAGTTGAGTTCGTAAATACTCAGGCTGGTTGCCGTATTATCCGCCGCAATCATGCCCTCGGTGATCAGACCAACCAGCTTATCTTTGGAATCTACAACCGGGATACGGTGGATCTTGTTGAATTTCATCAGATCGATGACTGCTGAAATCTTTTCATCCGGACCGACCGTAATCGGATTTCTGGTCATAAAATCGTTTACACGAAACATAGGATCTCCTTTGTGCGTTTTGCACCATCAGACGCCATGGCGCCTTTTTACTTGGCGGATCCGCCCAGGTAAGCGTTCTGGACGTCTTCCGATTTGGCCAGTTCAGCCGCTGGTCCTTCCAGAACGACTTTTCCAGTTTCCAGAACGTAAGCATAGTCGGCAACAGAAAGAGCCATGCGGGCATTCTGTTCAACAAGCAGAATGGTCGTTCCGGTTTTCTGGATATCGGAAATGATCGAGAAGATTTCCTTAACCAGAATTGGTGCCAGACCCATGGATGGCTCGTCTAACAGAAGCAGACTTGGACGGGCCATCAGTGCCCGGCCCATTGCCAGCATCTGCTGCTCACCACCGGACAGTGTGGACGCGTCCTGATTTTTTCGTTTTTCAAGAATTGGAAACCGTTCATAAACCTTCTTGAGATCATCAGGAAGGTTTTTCTTATCTTTTCTTAAATAAGCCCCCATCATCAGGTTTTCATAAACGGAAAGACCTGGGAAAACATGCCGGCCTTCCGGAACCTGAACCAGTCCGCTCGATACGATCGAACGTGGATTGGATTTATAAATGGAGTTGTCCTGGAACAGGATTTCTCCGCCTGTTTTCTTAACAATACCGCTAATCGCATGCATCAGGGAAGTCTTTCCGGCTCCATTGGCACCGATCAGGGTCACAATCTGGCCGGGTTCAACTTTGATGGATACCCCTTTGAGGGCTTCGATAACGCCGTAATGGACGTGCAGATCTTTAACTTCCAGCAGGCTCATCTTAAATCTCCTCTCCAAGGTAGGCTTTGATTACAAATTCGTTGTTCTTGATCTCATCTGGAGATCCATGGGCAATCAGCTGACCATAGTTGAGAACGAAAATGTTTTCGCAAAGGCTCATAACCAGAGACATATCATGTTCAATCAAAACGATTGTCAGATTGTACTTATCACGCAGATGGTAAATCAGCTTGGTCAGATCATCTGTTTCCTGCGGGTTCATACCGGCAGCCGGCTCATCCAGAAACAGAATTACAGGTTCAGTAGCCAGCGCGCGGGCAATTTCCAGACGGCGCTGCTCACCATATGGCAGGTTGGTCGCCAGCTCATGGCGCTTGCGGTAGAGGCCAACTTCCTGCAAATATTCGCAGGCTTTTTCTTCAATCCAGCGTTCCGCGTTGTAGAACTTGGATGTTCTCAGCAGGGCGGAAGGAAGGCCATAGCCGGCGTTTTTGTGCATGGCCAGTTTGACGTTTTCCAGAACGGTCATACTTTTGAAAAGACGAATATTCTGGAACGTCCGGGCCAGGCCCAGTTCGGTGATCTTGTACGGCTTCATGCCGCCGATCTGTTTTTTCTTGTTATCAATGTTGAGCTCAATGAGACCTTCACTTGGCTCATAGACGCCCGTTAACAGGTTAAAGAACGTGGTTTTGCCCGCTCCGTTTGGACCGATCAGGCCAACCAGCTGCCCTTTTTCAATTTTCATGTTGATGCCGGAAACAGCTGCCAGACCACCGAAGTTTTTCGACAAATTGGTGACTTCAAGAATTGGTTCCATCAGGCTGCCTCCTTTTTCGCGGCGCGTTTTTTCAACCAGCGCTCAATCGAAAGTTCCCAGGAACCCAGGATACCCTGAGGACGGAAAATCATCATGAGAACCAGAGCCGCACCATAAATAATCATGCGCAGGTCTGTGAACTGCTGCAGATACATGTTGAGAATACCGATGACAATGGCAGCCAGCACGGATGCGGACATCGAGCCCATGCCGCCAAAGACAACCATAACCAGAATGTCGATCGATTTATTGAAGGTAAACTGGTTTGGATTCAGAACATAGAAGTAGTTCGCAAATAAGCTGCCAGCCAGCGAAGCTAAAATAGCGCCGACGACAAAGGCAATAACTTTATATTTGGTGGTGTTGACACCCATCGCTTCAGCGGCGATTTCATCGTCATTGATTGCACGAGCCGCACGACCAGGAGCCGAACGGACAAAGTTTGTGCATACGATCACGGAGATCACAACTGCCGCAAACAGAATCGGCCAGGTCGTCAGTTTTGGAATTCCGGTCAGACCCGCTGCACCATTGGTAATTTTCATGTTCTGGATGCAGATCCGGATAATTTCCGAGAAGCCAAGCGTAACGATGGCCAGATAGTCACCACGAAGACGCAGCGTTGGAATGGAAACGATCAGCGCGGCAATACTGGAAATGACAAAGCCAACCAGAATGCCGATGGCCATTCCGCCATAGTTTGGCATCATGCGGGTAACGATACCTGCACTGTACGCACCGATTGCCATAAATCCGGCATGTCCTAACGAGAACTGCCCGCAGATTCCGACAATCAGGTTCAGGGATACCGCAAGAATCATATTGATACAGATCGTAAACAGGGTGGACTCATAGTAAGAGTTAATGACACCCATACTGATCAGAACCTGGATCAAAGAAAAAATAAACAGGATCAGGACGGCCCAGACCATATTGGTTCTGGAATATAACTGTCTGGCCATGGACTACACCTTCTCTCTTTCGTTTTTGCCAAACAGACCGGTTGGCTTGATGATCAGCACCAGAATCAGGATGGCATAGACAATGGCGTCACGATACAGCGAGGAGCCATAGGCAACAACCATAGTTTCGGCAATACCGATAAATAAACCACCAACAAGGGCACCAGGAATCGATCCAATTCCGCCAAATACAGCGGCAACGAATGCCTTCAGGCCTGGAACCATCCCCATTAACGGGCTGGCAGCGTTGTAGTACAGACCCACTAACATACCGGCTGCACCCGCCAGGGCCGAACCGATTAAGAAGGTCATGGAAATGGTGTTGTCCACCGAAATTCCCATCAGTTTTGCGGCATTTTCATCCGCCGATACAGCACGCATGGCGCGGCCGATTTTTGTTTTCTGAATAATAAAGGTCAGCAGAACCATCAAAACGATTGTAACGGTAAAGATAACCATCTGAATGTACGTGATTTTAATCGGGCCAAATACCCAGCTGGTATCGGGCAGAAGTTTCGGGAAGGTCTTAACAGAAGTTCCCATAAAAAACTGGGTGGTGTACTCGATGACGTAGCTGACACCAATGGCAGTAATCAGCGCGGTAATGCGAGGCGCTTTGCGCAGTGGTCTGTAGGCAACACGCTCGATGAGCACACCGAGAATGCCGCAGACAATCATGCACACCAGCAGGGCGGGAAGAAAACTCATGCCCATATAGGTCGTGACAAAAAAGGCGGTATAGGCGCCAATCATATAGATGTCACCATGGGCGAAGTTGATCAGTTTGATAATTCCATACACCATCGTGTAGCCTAGAGCGACCAGGGCATAGATACTGCCCAAAGAAAGCCCGTTGACGATCTGTTGAAGAAACTGGCTCATATTGGATTGGACTCCTTCCTAAAAAAATGCAGGGGAAGGTTTCCCCTGCAGCGGATTTCATTATTCAGCTTTTACTTCTTTGACGTTGGACTGAACGCCGTCAACCAGTTCGACAACCAGAACAGATTTGACTGGAGTGTGGTTGGATTCGTCAAAGCTGAAGGATCCTGTAATACCAGAGAAGTCAGCTTTTTTGATCGCTTCGTTGAGGGCTGCACCGGTTTCGCCGGAAGCTTCAAGGCTGGAAAGCAGCAGGTTGGTTGCATCATAGGAAAGGGCAGCAAACATGCTTGGTTCTTCGCCATATTCAGCTTTGTAATCTTCGATGAATGTTTTCAGTTCATCCGATGGATCGATAGCGGTATAAGCCGTTGTGTAGTAGATGTTATTGGCAGCATCTGTACCAACCTGATCGATGAAGTCCTGAGAGTCGAAACCATCAGCGCCGATGATTGGTTTGTCAATGCCATCTGCCTGAGCTGCTTTAACAATCTGGGCAGCTTCGTTGTAGTAACCGCCGATATAAATACCATCGAAATCTTTATCTTTCAGTTTTGTGATGAAGCTTGCAAAATCTTTGTCACCAGACTGGTACTGGGTTTCATCAACCACTTCACCGCCTAAAGACTTGAATTCTTCGGAGAAAGCTTTTGCCAGTCCGTTTCCATAGTCGGAAACTTCGTTGATGACTGCAACTTTGCGTAAACCAAGATCGTTGTATGCATAGTCAGCCATTCCTTTACCCTGGTAGCTGTCTTCGAAGCAGATCCGCCAGGCGTATTCATATGGAGTACCATCCGTTTTCATCATGGCATCTACCTGAGTAGCAGATGGAGAAATAACAGGAGTCTCTTTGGAAGTTGCAAATTCATACGTTGCGATGGAGCTTGCAGAAGTAGCAGGTCCTACAACACCGACAACACCATCCTGTTCAATCAGTTTCTGGATTGCGTTGATGGATTCGGCAGGTTCGCCTTTGTCATCGATTTCAATGCCTTCAACTGTGAAAGGTTTGTCTTCTCTTGCATTAAACTGATTGATCGCAATTTTGGCACCGTTAAGTTCCTTTGTACCGTAGTCAGCAACGCCGCCGGACAGTTCAAAGTTCAGGCCGATCTTAACAGTATCGCCAGCAGCAGCCCCAGTTGAGCCTGCAGCGCTTGTCGTTGAGCTGGGAGCTGTGGAGCCTTCAGATGAGCCAGCACTCGCGCTGCTGGCAGTTGAGGAAGCAGATCCTCCTTGTGAGCAGCCAGCCGCCATAGCAGAAACTAATGCCATCGCAGCAGCTGATTTCCAGATGTGTTTGTTCATTCGTATCCTCTTTCTATAAAAGATAGACCAAAGTTTAAACACAATCTTTCAGAAGTACAATCACGATTCACAAACTCAATGAAAATTCGTATTATTTTCTGAAAAAAGACGATTTTTTCTTACAGAAAACTGGCAGAACCCGGGTAAATGGACAATTTCACAAGGAATGTTCATTCCTGCTTTTCAAAAACCATTCGCCACTTTTCCCAGAAATTTCCATCTTTTGCATCAAATCCCGCCAGAATCCGGGCTGAAACAGGCACTTCATTCAGATCAGACAGTCACTTCGTCCTTTCAGAATGTCAGATCTTCGAAAAGATAGAGATTTATCGTGAAATTCGCACGCAATTCGGATGGTTTTCGAGAATGTGGAAGGTCCTACGAAACAAGAATTCCAACACTTTTCTTACGCGGCTCTTACACGGCAACATCACAGAAAAAGAACCACCCCAAAAGCAGGAAGAGACGGATGCAAAAACAAAGAGGAAGGACTGTACGAACAGAAAACCGGCCCGCTCCAGCAAGAGAGCGCCAGCCAAAGCAGAGATATCCCCCAAAGACAAAGGCCGCTGTAAGCAGCCACAAGGAAAACAAAACGAAAAAAGCCCTGTCGTATAGAC
>Trix_p2__coassemble_3346_pt1 | contig 7697 bp, 6 predicted proteins | sample Trix_p2__metabat2_low_PE_010 | metagenome-assembled genome bin Trix_p2 | reverse complement strand
GCGCGAAGTTTTCACTTGAAGATTGCCAGTTCATTTCGTCATGCCGACAGATTCACACGATATCTGCAAAAGTCCAGGACAATAGGGTGGACAGCCGCTCGTTTGTGCTAAACAGTCTGTAAATAAAGTAAAATTTTAAAATTGACAGCCTTCGGACTGTCTTTTTGTCATGCACAAAAGCTTGTTATATGCGATTTTGACCTGTTTTTGTCCGTCATTTTTGAAAAAATCAAGTACCCCCCTCCACCGCAAACGATGTGGATAACCTAATCGCAATATATTTGTTTGCATTTCGAAGACAAAACACGAAAAATAGTTTTGTGAAAAAAGCCATGAATTATTCGGGGTAACGTTGAAATTTTCTGCAGACTTGCATTCTTTGACAAAACGTGTAGTATAGTTAGTGACAGAGCCCACCACGCATCAGGCAGAAATGCACTGCGGACCACGGTTGGGACTTTTTTTTTGGAGTAATGATGAAACTCAAACCTTCCCTTACATACGATGAACAAGTCGATCATCTGATCAATGAACATAACTTAACAATCAGCAACAAAGAAAACGCCAAAAAAATCCTGGCGACTGTTAATTACTATCGCCTAAGCGGTTATGGAATCGGATTGACTGTAGATAAAGAAAGAAAGAAATATTTGGATGGAACTTCCATCGAAGACCTCTTTAAGCTTTATTGTTTCGACAGTCAATTTAAGAACTGTTTAATTCATACAATCGAGCAGTTGGAAATTCAGCTACGTACGCAAATCGCCTATCTTTTGGCTACCCAATATGGTCCTGAAGGCTATATGGATATTAATAATTTTCAAAGCAGCTCCTCAAAGAACATTAAAAACATTCATAATTCTATCCTTCAAAAATTGAACTTGGAAATTGATAGGCAAAAGAATGTCCCGTTCGTTAAACACCATCTTACAAAGTATAAAGGCCACTTCCCAATCTGGGTTTCCGTTGAACTATTGACTTTTGGAAATCTAAGCTCTCTGTTCTCTATATTAAAAACCGAAGACAAAAAGAAGATAGCTGCTCTTTATAATACAAGTCCTTCTTACTTTAACAGTTGGATCTTGTCTCTAGTAGAAGTTAGAAATATTTGTGCGCACTATACTCGCCTCTATAATTTACCTTTAAAGCAAACTCCACGTTTATATGGAGAAAACAAAGTATATCGTCATGACATTAATAAAATTTTTCCTGTCCTCTTAGTCATCAAACGAATGCTCAATAGTAACGAACAATGGGAATCCCTATTCCGGGATTTAAAAACCACAATTAATAAATATCTACCTGTAATTCGCTTTGACTATATGGGTTTTCCTTCTAACTGGCAGGAGGTTCTATCTGGACTGCCAAATTCGACAAAGCCAGAAAATCAGTATGAATAAACTAGAACTTTTCCAATAAGCCAAACTATGCAAATAGCCCATTTACAAGTTTCAAAACATTCCAACATGCAAAAACTCTTCTTCCAACAGGTCATTGCTATGGAAAAAGAGTACTGAAAAAACTCGGGTTCTTACGCAAAATCTGTGGTTTTCCAAGAAAATTCTAATCAGCGCCTCTTAAAGTCCTTTAAATAAGGAAGTACTGACCAGTAACTCTTATCGGACCACGCAGATTACGTAAGAACCAAAATTCGTATTTGTATCGATTCAACTTTCTAGTTTTTCTGATTCATCAGGCGTTGAATATGAATACCAAGATAGCAGACTTCTTCATCAGGAATCAGATAATGCGCATTGGATTCCAGAAAACCTCTGACCTTTGAAGCAATGGCCATTGCCTGTGGATAGCGCCGGCGAAGTCCAGAATACAAATCCGGATCGGTATCTGCAAGCAAGGACCTGCTGACAAGACGCTGAACAAAAAACTGCAGATGAGTCATAAAGCGCGAATAATGAATCGAATCTTTATCCACTGGGCCAGGCAGATTGAGCAGGACAATCTGTAAAACCTGCTTTTCAATCTTGGCTGCGGCTCCTGCATCGTAGTTTTTGTTGTCCGCCGATTGCGCATTAATAATATGGAAAGCAATGTTGGCAGCTTCTTCGGGTGGAAGAACAATCTTGCAGACCGATTTAACAACCTTCAGACCATACTCACCAACGCGGAATTCTCTTGGATAAAAAGATTTTATTTCCCAGAAAACACGGTTAACCACATTCAGATTCTGCTTCTGACGTTCTACCGCAAAGTGAAGGTGATCGGTTAATGCCAGGTAGACATGGGGATTGAGTTTAACTCCTAAAACTGCCTGGGCGTATTCCACAATCAGGCTGGCAGCTTCCAGATAGACTGGTTCGATCTGTTCCAGCAGTTCTTCAAGCATTTCCAGTTCTTTATGCTCTGGTCGAAAAATCCGGCCAGCCGGGGTAATCTCGACTTCCTGACCTGGCTTACTTCCGTATCCAACACCTTTTTGAAGCAGAATCATTTCTGACTGCCGCCCATCTTCCACAATCACTACGCTGGAATTCAGAACTTTCTTAATACGCGCCATCGTCTTTCTTCCGTCCTTTCCCTTTTCTTCTCAAATCTTTTAATCCTCTTAGAATCTTTGATTCTTTATTTTGATTCCGGTTTACTCTGTTCATCAAAACAGAATTGGCTCAATACGTCCATACCAATCGATCAAATCTTCCTGGATTCTTCTTCGTGCAGGCTGGCACCATTGGTCGCAATGACCTTCTGATACCAGTTAAAGCTGTCTTTTTTATAGCGGTTGAGAGTGCCGTTGCCCATGTCATCCTGATCTACATAGATAAAGCCGTATCGTTTGGACATCTGATTCGTAGATGCAGAGATTAAGTCAATTGGTGCCCAGCTGGTATAGCCCATCAGTTCAACTCCTTCATCGATCGCTTTTTCGATTTCCAGAAAGTGCGAACGGAAGTAATCAATCCGGTAGGGGTCATGAATCGAGCCATCTTCTTCCAGAACATCTTTGGAGCCGATACCGTTTTCGACGATGAATAAAGGCTTACGGTAGCGATCATACAGCTCGATCAGCGAAATGCGAAGACCCACCGGGTCAACCTGCCAGCCCCATTCCGAGGAAGGAAGATATGGATTTTTCACGCCAAGAACTGTATTGCCTGGTGTTCGTTCTGCATTTAGGTCGGTGGATTCTGTCATAGACATGTAATAGCTGAAGGAGACAAAATCAACGATCCCTTTCTTGAGAAGGTCCAGATCTCCCTCTTCAATTTTGATGACAATATTCTGGGCTTCCAGTTCTTTGAGCTTCAGGCGTGGATATTCACCAAAGACCATGACATCCGAATAGAACATATTATCCAGATTCTTTTTCTGGGTGGCTGCAACATCTTCTGGTTTGCAGGTGCGTGGATAGGTCATCAGCTTGGTGACCATGCAGCCCATTTTCGCATCCCGACGGATTTCTTTAAGCAGGATCGCCGCTTTAGCCGCGGCTACAAACTGATGATGTAAAGCCTGGTAGCAGCACTGCAGTTCATTGCCGTTGCACAGTTCCGGAATAATTCCCGCTGTTGTATATGGATGGCGGATAATGGAATCCACTTCATTGAAATTGAGCCAGTATTTTACATAAGGGGAAAACTCTTCAAAACATGTTTTTGCAAATCGCATGAAGTAATCGATAACCCGGCGATCTGTCCAGCCATTGTATTTCAAAGCCAGACTGAGGGGTGGTTCATAGTGATGCAGGGTCACAAGCGGTTCAATATTGAGGCGCTTCATCTCCTGAAAAAGATCCTTATAGTAACGAATGCCTTCTTCATTCGGTGTTTCTTCTTCTCCGGTTGGATACAGACGCGTCCAGGCAATGGAAACCCGGAGTACTTTAAAGCCCATTTCCGCAAACAGGGCTAAGTCCTCTTTGTAGTGATGATAGAAATCGATTCCCCGACGTTTTGGGTAGTAAGTGTCATCCAGATCTGCAATTGCTTTCTGGATCCCTTCCAGTGAAACCTGGTTGTGAGCTTTATAGTCTTTGACATCTACTTTGGGTTTGTAGGTAGCTACATCAGCAACGGATGGTCCTTTACCCCCTTCATTCCAGGCGCCTTCGACCTGGTTTGCGGCCAGTGCGCCGCCCCATAAAAATCCTTCTGGAAATGGCATAGTAATCTCCTCTCTGCTCTTTTGTCCTGTTGATTCTTGTTCAGATCCACGCCCTGATCACAAAGCCTGCCTGAAATGCTGACCATTACATGGGGCAGCAATCAAAGCAGGTCTTTGGATGAAGGCTTTCATTCAAACATGTTCTGAATCTATTCCGCCAATAGATATACAAATTCAGTTTACTGATTTTGCACTCATACGGATATATAGATTCAGTTTTGCTATTCAATCATTTTTTAACTCTACTATTTTTATAGATTCGGTAGTGATTAATCACAGACCATAACCAGAGTGCCGCTTTCAACGTCTTTATTGACTTCTATGCATTCAACCGGCTGATCATTGGCATTGGTAATCACCATTGGAGTGGTCATATCGATGTTTTTCTCTTTCATCAGGGCGAGGTCGATTTTCATGACTGGTTCTCCGGCACGAACCGTATCCCCGATATTTTTCAGAACTGTGAATCCTTTTCCTTCCAGATTCACTGTATCCATACCGACATGAATTAAAATTTCCTGACCGGTATTGGCTTTAAAGCCAATGGCATGTTTTGTAGCAGCAACCATCATGACGCTTCCATCGACTGGAGAATTGACTGTGTCGCCTTCCCATTTGAAAGCCACGCCTTTTCCCATGATGCCGGATGCGAACACTTCATCTTCAACTGCATTTAATGGAATGCATTTCCCGCTGACTGGAGCAACAATATTGACTGGTTCAAAAGCATCTGTAAAGCTTGCCACTGGTTCACCTACCTGAGTGGCAGCCTGGTCCATAGCATTGACTTCAACATTGTCTTTAAAGAGAATCAGAGATCCAACAAAAGAAGCAGCAAGAGCAACGCCGAAACCAACAAATGCCCAGACGATATTCATGGAGTTTGCAGGATCAACGAACATGGCCATACCCGCAAGTCCAGGACCCATGGCAACGAAGGCCTTAACCGCAGCCAGACCTAAGCAGATCCCACCCGCAAAGCTTCCAACAACAACGGAAGCCATTGCTTTTTTATGCTGGAGCGTAACACCGTATAAAGCAGGTTCTGTAATTCCAAATAGAGCAGAGATACCAGCGGAAATTGCGGTCTGACGCAGATTGTCATCTTTTGTTTTTAAAGCGACACCGAAGCAGGCACCACTTTCAGAAATATTGTGGGCTAAGGAAGCTGGCATATATAACAGCTCTTCCCCCATATTCGAAATGGAAGACACTGCATAAGGAAGCAGTGCTTTATGCATACCTAAAGCAATCATGAACGGAAGAACTGCTGCAAGCAGACCAACCGCAAGCCAGCCCAGCCTGTCATAGAGAAACAGAATTACAGTGGTTAACAGAGTACCAATATTTAATCCCAGAGGACCTAAGATCAGCAGCGTTACAGGAATAACAATGATGAAACAGATCATTGGAACAAAGAAAACACGAATTGGTTTTGGGGTGATCTTCGTTACATATTTTTCAACAAAGTAAAGCAGTCCAACAGACAGAATTGCCGGGAAAATCTGATAGGGATACGCAACGCTCTGAACCTGCCACCCAAAAATATTCAGACCTTCACCAATGGCTGTCGTCATATTTGGAAGAATCAGTGCGCCAACGCAGGCAACCGCAACCAGACGATTGATTTTCAGTTTTGTCGCCATCGTTACAGCTACCATCACTGGCAGGAAGTACAAGGCGGCATCAGCCCCCTGATACAGAACGGTATACAGGCCTGAATCTGCAGACATCCATCCCATTAAAGAAAACGGGGATAGCAAAGCTTTCAGGATTCCGGCACCGGCAATGGCAGGAACCAGCGGCTGGAAAATACCAATCAGAAAGTCCAGAAGCCAGGCACCTACTGATGTTTTTTCACTGGAAGCAGCTGCCGGAGCAGTATTTCCAAAGTGATAATCTTTTTGAATTGCATCATAAGCTTCGATGACATCATTGCCGATGACAACCTGGCACTGGACGCCAGAGCCCACGACACCCATGACCCCGGGGATCGCCTTTAATTCATCCCGTTTTGCTTTGGCGGGGTCAACCAGCGTAAAACGAAGCCGGGTAGAGCAATGTTCAAACTGAGAGACGTTTTCCTGACCGCCTACACCTTTGATAATGGCTGCAGCCAGTTCTTTATAATTCTTAGACATTGAAGTTTCTCCTCTTTTTTCCTGATTCGATAAAACTCTTTGCGATGGCAGCTCATCCACGAATGAGACTGCACAGATCCATTGAATCTGGATCGTTTCTGTCTGATCTGGATCCAGAATCATGACCAGCACCGCAAACTCAGTCTGATTTCTGACAGAAATCGATCTGGAATCGAGTCACTGATTCTGAACAGATTGTGTCTGGTGTCTTTCTGTTTGCTCCGGCCGGTTAAGCAACAAAAAAGGCAGAACCATTCAAAACAGATACACCAAAAAATAGGTACTGTTTCTAAATGATCCTGCCTGCTTTACCAGTTACATGTCCTTTAGACGATTTCAAGGATAAGTCAGAAAGCGCTCTCTGTCAACACCAAATTTTCAACAATTTTGCAACTTTCGAGAAAATGACGTTTAGGTAAATTCAGTATTCTGCTCTTTGATTGCTCGCACCGGACTGATTATTGCGGATATGCGCATCCATTAGACTGATCAGCATCTTCACTTGGCTAACATGTCATGATGGCGGGAGATTGTTCATATACCTCTGCAATTATATGAATAGTCACATCGTCATCAAATGACGCAAATTTCTTGGCGACATCAGATCCATATACGTCTCTCTAGAGATTTTGCTATTTCTATCATTGATCCCCAACTTCTTCACATAAAGTTAGCGTTCGTTATTGTTATCCACCTCTGGATCGATCTTCCAATACCCATTAATTCCACGACCAATATAATGAACCTGATCCATTTGAGCAATTCTCCGTTTGATTGTTCGAATACTTACACCAAGTTCCATCGCCATTTTTTCAGTACTGATTTTTTCGTTCTTACGCATAAGTTCCATAATGGATCTATTTAAATTGTCAGAAACGGTTTGACTAGAACTATTCTCAAGGCTTGTATTCTTCACATAATTTAAGTTTGGCAAAATCACCGAAAAGTCGTTTGGGTTCGACCGGAATTTCGGGCCTTCCCCTTTTCGTAATTGACCTGAAAGGTATAGCCGTTGATGATTTTTTTAAATCCACTTCCCTTGCGTTCCATATACCCCAATCTTTCCAAAATATCCGCAAGAGCTGGGTTTCTCCGCTTTGATGGAACGGTGAATGGATCGATATTCTGAATCAAAGTTCCATCCATCATTCCTCCAGGGGAATAAATTTCAAGGCGGTCATCAAAAATATCAATGTGGACTTCGCTGCCATTTACCAAATAATCGCGATGCGCAATAGCGTTGATCAAAGCTTCATGATAACTGCGCTCAACATATTCTGGCATTTCCTCCCTAGAATTAGCGGTTTTTCTCCACATCAATCTGGAATTGCGCTTAATGGATGCTTCACCATTTTCAATTAAGGAAATCACACTTCCACTGTATCCTAAATTCCCCACTTTATACACAGGTAGTCTCTGAGTTCGGACTCAAAGACC
>Trix_p2__coassemble_3268_pt1 | contig 7940 bp, 8 predicted proteins | sample Trix_p2__metabat2_low_PE_010 | metagenome-assembled genome bin Trix_p2 | reverse complement strand
GAGGTGCGGGATGAAACCGAAAAACTGCTCCACTTTGGTGTTGATGATTCTGACTCTGATTCTTCAACGTCCGATCATAAGTGAGAAAATCACAGACCGGGTTCCGTTTGGAAAAATGAAAATGGAACTTGTCCAGTCTGGAAAAGAAACCCAGCTGACCATAAAAATTAACTCAGCTTCTGTTTGGAGGCTGAGTTCTTTTTGTCTAACTGGACTGCAAAAAGTGCCATGGACAAAAGGGATTGGTAAACAATCCGAATCAAACACAGCTGAGCAATCCGAATGCGAGTTTGGCCTCGAATCGGTAGACTCATAGTAGAATGATTATCAAGAAAGAGGTGTTCGCTATGTCTATTCGTCATGTTGAATCCGTTGATATGTTTAAAGAGATCGTTAACTCTCACCCAGAAGTCCTGATCGATTTCTTCGCTACTTGGTGCGGTCCTTGCAAGATGTTACATCCAGTACTGGAAACTGTATCTGAAAAACTCGAAGGTAAAGTTGTTGTTGCACAGGTTGATATCGACCAGCATCAGGACCTTGCCGGTGCATTTAATGTACAGTCCGTTCCAACTCTGATCTTCTTCAAAGATGGAAAACCAGTCCTGGCAACTGCCGGTTACATGGATGAAGCCGGTCTGACACGTTTTATTAACGCTGCCGAAGCGAAATAAGTACAGACAGTCTGATTCTCATTCAACGAATCTGCCATTATCCTTTTTGGATGATGGCTTTTTTATGTTCTGTAAAGTGAAATACATCATCGTGAAATAAAGCAATTCTAAAGAAAGCGCTTTAAAATCAGCGAACTCAAGTATAATGGGAATAAATAAGATCCACGGATGGTTTCACAATCCGTATCAGGAGGAAATATGAGCTTTAAAACTGATCAACGTCATGAAGACTTCCGCCAGAAAGTCCGTGACCTCGCCGAAACAAACATTCCAGCTATTGCGATGGACCTTGACGAAAATAATAAGTTCCCACATGACTTCGTCGAAAAAATGAAAGAAGCCGGTCTGATGGGCCTGCCTTACGAAACCAAATATGGCGGCGCAGGAGACGATGTGCTCTCCTATGCGATCGCTGTCGAAGAACTGTCCCGTGTGGATGGCGGTATTGGTGTTATCCTGTCCGCTCACACTTCTTTAGGTACCTATCCAATCGCCGCTTTCGGTACCGAAGAACAGAAAGAAAAATACCTCAAACCATTAGCTTCCGGTGAAAAACTGGGTGCCTTCGGTCTGACTGAAGAAAACGCCGGATCCGATGCCGGTGAAACCGAAACAACCGCTGTCCTTGAAGGAGATCATTACATCCTCAATGGTAAGAAGATCTTCATTACCAACGCACCGATTGCGGACACTTACGTTGTCTTTGCGGTTACCACTCCAGGTAAAGGAACCCGTGGCATTTCCGCTTTCATCGTTGAAAAAGGATGGGAAGGCTTCACCTTCTCCGATCACTACAACAAGATGGGTATCCGCTCCTCTTCAACGGCTGAACTGCGCTTCAAAAATGTAAAAGTTCCAAAAGAAAACCTGCTCGGTCTGGAAGGCCAGGGCTTCAAGATTGCCATGGCCACCCTTGATGGTGGTCGTATCGGTATTGCCGCTCAGGCTTTAGGTATCGCTCAGGGTGCTTATGAAGACGCTCTTGCCTATGCTAAAGAACGTATCCAGTTCGGTGCTCCAATTGCGGTGAACCAGGGTGTTTCCTTCAAGTTAGCCATGATGGCAACCAAACTTGAAGCTGCCCGTCTGCTCGTCTATAAAGCAGCGGAAATGAAAGAAAACCACGAACCATACTCCATGAATGCAGCCATGGCCAAACTGTATGCTTCCGATATCGCTCTGGAAGTCTGCAATGATGCTCTGCAGATCTTTGGCGGCAGCGGCTACCTCAAAGGGATGGGCGTTGAAAGACGGTATCGCGATGCCAAGATTACAACCATCTACGAAGGCACCAATGAAATTCAGCAGGTTGTTATCGCCTCGAACATTCTTGGCAAAATCAAAAAACAGGCCAAGAAAGAAGCTGAAGCAGCAGTGGCCAAAGACGCTGGCGGCCGCAAACAGCAGATGATTGACGAACTGAATCTGAAAGATTCCGTCAAGAAACTCGCCGCCATCCTCAAAAATGACTATGATTTCTCTGCTTCTGAAGATCCAGATACTCCAATCCGTTCCGCTAAGAAGATTCTTGGCATCGGCCAGGGCGTAGAAACCAAAGAAAATGCCGACAAAGCCATCCAGGCTGGTAAAGACATGGGCCTTGTCATCGGCGGCAGCCGTCCGGCAGCTGAAGTACACCACTTCATCGGTATGGACCGCTTCATTGGAATGTCCGGTCAGAAAGCGGACAATGCAGATCTTTACATCGCAGCTGGTATTTCCGGATCCAAACCACACCTCAAAGGCATGGAAAAGGTAAAAACAGTTGTAGCCATCAACAACGATCCAAATGCCCCAATCTTCAAAAACGCAGATTATGGCATCGTTGGCGATCTGAACGAAGTTCTGCCATTACTGGTTGAAGAACTTGGCTCACCAAAAGAAGAAGTCAGAGATCTTGGCGGCCTCTATCAGTGCACTCTTTGCGGCTATATCTATGATCCAGCTGTAGGCGATCCAGAAAGCGGTGTTGCCCCTGGTACTCCATTTGCGGATCTTCCAGAAGACTGGAGCTGCCCATACTGCGGTGCTTCCAAAGAGGATTTCGAACCGTATAACGGTTAATCCAGCAGCCATTCAAGCTGAACAGTTTCCTTTCGATTCTGTTCAGCTTTTTTGATATCCGCAACTGGCTTTAGCTTACCGTTCAGAGTGCTGTTCCAGGAATGTCTTCCAAGGGCTTTATGGCTTTCTTTTGGGGATTTTGTTTGATGCCGACTATACTGAAAGTATCAATCTTTACCGAAATTCCAGAAAACTCCATCAGGATCCTGGATCCTTAGAAAGGCTTGTATGGAAAAACAATTTGACAAGATTCTGGAAGCCCAGAAGCAGTTTTTTGCGACCGGGCTGACCCATGATGTAAACTTCCGTAAAAATTCGCTCAAACTGCTGAAAGGAGCGATGCTTTTACACGAACAGGAAATTCTCGATGCCCTGCATACGGACCTTGGCAAAAGCCCGACTGAGGGCTATATGTCTGAATTCGGTCTGACGCTTTCGGCCATTGACTGGCAGATCCGTCATCTTGATCACAATGCAGCGCCTCATTACCATTACACTCCGCTTCATGAATTTCCGGGAATCTCCAAAACGATCAATATCCCCTATGGAAATGTACTGATCATGGCCCCCTGGAACTATCCGTTTTTACTGGCCATGGTGCCTTTAGTCGAAGCCCTGGCCGCCGGCAATACCGCAATCGTAAAAACAGGTCACGCGGCCGTGGCCACTTCCAAAGCCATTGAAAATCTGCTCACTTCGACCTTTGATCCCGAATATGTGGCCGCTTCAATCGGCGGCCGGGATGAGATCAGTGCTTTGCTGGATCTGAAGTTTGACTACGTCTTCTTTACCGGCGGCAAAAAACTGGGTTCTCTGGTTTATGCATCAGCAAGTAAGCACATGACCCCTGTAACCCTGGAACTTGGTGGCAAATCCCCGGCGATTGTCGATGAAACGGCCAACCTGGCCCTTGCTGCCCGACGGATTGTCTTTGGCAAATTCCTCAATGCCGGCCAGACCTGTGTAGCCCCGGATTATGTGGTTGTGCACGAATCGGTTAAGGAACCTTTCCTTGCGGCTTTAACCAATGAAATCCGCAAGCAGTATCCAAACCCGGAAGATATCGGCAAAATCATCAATGAATCTCACTATGAGCATTTAATCTCGCTGGTTGATCCATCCAAAGTCATCGTCGGCGGCAGTGCTTCGGGACCAACTTTACAAATTGAAGCCACTGTCATGGACAACGTAGACTGGGACGATCCGATTATGCAGGAAGAAATCTTCGGCCCAATCCTGCCGATTCTGACGTACAAAAACTTCAAACCACTCATGCGCAAGATTGCCTCGCTGCCAACTCCGCTGGCTTTCTATCTGTTCAGCCGCAATAAGCTCCACCAGCAGTACGTGGAACGCATTCAGCCGTATGGCGGCGGCTGCATCAATGACACCGTGATCCATCTAACTTCCGACAATCTGCCATTTGGCGGTATGGGTGCCAGCGGAATCGGCCATTATCATGGCAAATATGGCTTTGATACATTCTCGCATAATAAAGCCATCATCCAGAAAGGCACTCTGGATATTCCAATGCGCTACAACGACCGCAAGCCATGGATGGCTGATCTGATCCGGCTGGTTCTCCATTAGCGAAAAACAACAGTAAAAGACTGGAAGCGGCAGCCAGAAGACAGTCGTTCAGACAGTCATTCAAGCCCACTAAAACTGGGAAAACATACGCAAACCACCCGCCTGAAAGGGAAGAATTCCCCACGAGGCGGGTGGTTTTTTCACTCTTCTGAAGTTGGTCCCTCCATTCAGATGGTCATCAAAGCCAAAAAAGGGTCCGTGATTCTTTATACTCAAGGAAGTAGAGGAGTGATCATTATGATTAAACAGGTTACAAGCAATGAAGATTTCGATGACATCATTAATTCCAATCCAGCCGTACTGATGGAGTTCTATGCCAGCTGGTGCCCCCACTGCAAAGCATTCTATCCAGTTCTCGAAAAAGCCAGTGAAAAACTGAACCAGGAAGGAATCGTCGTTGCTCAGACTGAAATCGATACGTTTGAAGATCTCGCCAACGAATACGATATCCAGTCCATCCCGACTCTGACTTTCTTTAAAAATGGCTCGCTGGTTGCAGAAAGTGCCGGCGGACGCGATGAGGCTGCTGTTTTTGACTTCGTCAATACAGCCAAAAACGAAGAATAACCACAAGAAACGGACTGCAAAATCCGCTTTATATACAATTGATTCCACGTGTATCTAATTGAATAAGAATAGAAGGACTGCTCAGACAGTCTTTTCTTTTTGAAAAATTCAAGCAAAGACCAATCCGGGAAGCCGAGCAGGGAAAACAGATGAGCCTGGAGAGCAGCTGTCCAAGACCACCATCCGCCCATGAAAAAAGCAGCCACACAGGCTGCACGTATGGGTAAGACAAACTCAGTTTGCCAAAGCCAGTTTGTTCTCAGAAATTGTCCGGAGCTTTGTCCAGGATTTCTTTGGTCAGATCATAAGGATCGCCATACATCGTAAACGAAAGAGGAAGCGACAGATCGAATTTCTTTTCTTTGACAAACTTTCGCTGGGCATCAATTCTCGAAAGATCCGCGTGGGCAGTTTCCGCTCTCATCACCGGGATTCTCGCATCCAGAAACGCATTCAGATACGTGGCCTCATTTCCACCTTCGGCTGGTGTTTTTGCCTTTTCTTTGGCTGCGTTGCGAATAGCTCCAAAACTTAAAGTATCATCACCATTTCCATGAACAACCAGCGCATCGTAGTAGATATACTGACCAAGCGGAGAGAGTCCATCTTCACAGGCTGCCTGGATAGCCGGGTCCATATATTCTTCATTGATAACATCGTTTTGCGCCTGAATCATGGCTGGCTTTTGGGCGGCTTCTTTCCAGGCTTTGCAGAACGGCTCGCCAAGACCTTCATGAGATTCAGTTCCGTTGACTTTTTTCAGAGCTGGAATATAAGAAGCCAGGGCATTGCCCGGGGAAAGTTTGGTATAAAGCTCAATGACTTCAAGCAGATCGCCAGTCCCGGAGGTAAACCCGATAATGCCTGCCGCATATCCACGGCCATCCTCAATATCCTGGATATAGCCGTACTCGCTCCAATAGTTTAACGTTGAATTTTCAGCGGCAGAAACAAGTGCATAGACTGTCTTGCGAAGAAGACCTTTCGAGATGTTCTCGTTGGCAGAGAAAGCCTTGTTATCCTGGATCTCATTTTCAGACGTGGTTTTTGTCGCTTCATCTTCAGATTCGTTTTTTGTGTCTGTTGCTTGGGTCTGCGATGAGATTTCTGTTTCTGTTGTGTCGCCTTCAGATTGTGTTTTGTTTTCTTGTGCACATCCCCAGATGCCGGCTCCCATCCAGGCACAAAGAAGCATCGTAAGAACTTTTCCGGATCGCATGGAATCACCCTTTCCTGACAGAACTGTCTTTGGATTTATCTTCAGAAAATTCGAGCCGCTTTACAAATCGAAAGCTTAAGTGAGAGTCTTGACTCAATCAGAGTTGTGAGCAGTTTTTTTGTCAGGCGCGCAAGTCTGCAGGGATGTCTGTCAGACTGTCAGTCTATTGAAAAAGCCGCAAAAACGCCTTAAAAAAAGGAGAAGTGATTGTCGGACAATCATTTCTCCGTTGGCAGGCCGTGGTGAACACATCGCTGCATCAGTTCTGCAATGTGGTCAACAGAATCTTGGCAGCCCCCTTTGAGCCATTCCTGGAGAATGGCAACCATTCCCCGAATATAAAAGGCCATGAGATAGGGACGATCTTGTTTGGGAACGTGGAAACGTTCGAGAACAGAGGTAAAGACCGGCTCAAATAACTGAGTGCCGAAGGTTTCTTCGAGATTCATGACACTCGTATTTTCCAGAGCGGTTTTGAGCAGTCTCTGGTTTTCCTTGAGATAGTTCAAAAAAGGAATGAGGTACTCTGGTGTAATCAGAAACAGATCATGGATTGGTCCGGTCTGCAGACGGGTGGTGGTCAACGGTTCAAGTTCAGCAATCTGTTCTTTCATATGGGTGAGAAAATGATCCTGCATGTACTGGACGGTTTCGTTGAGCAAGTCGTTGAGTGTTTCGTAGTGAAGATAGAATGTAGAACGATTGACACCGGCTTTTTCACAGACTTCTTTGATGGTAATTGTTGAGAAATCTTTTCTGGCCAGAATGGAAAGAAGCGCTTCATCCATACGGAGTGCGGTGTTGGCATATTTACTTTGTGAACGGTTCAAAAGATCTCCTTTGTCTGGGGTGATCCCTGGTCAGAGAAAAAGGCAGACCAGGTCCACTGACTCTGGCTGGTTTTCATTTTTCAAAATTTTACCCTATGAACAGTGTTGCCACAACATCAAAAACGGATAAAGTCCTGCTATAGATTTTGCGTGACTTTATCCGTTATAAAACTGTATATAAAACTGCAGTATGACTTCGTTCAGAGTTTGACCGTGATTTGAAATCGAGGCGCTTACCCATTTGATCCTCTCATGGACAGACTCTGGTCGGTTTTCTTCAGGTCCTTTTTTAGACCATCTCTTTTTTATACAGGTAACAATTTAAGATGATACTGATCAAACCAATGAGACCAGCCAGAATTCCCAGAAACAGGACAAAATTGGATCCGTTTGCGATGGCGTTCATCGACAGAAGCACACCAATAACGATCACCATGACACCGGCAATCCCGAGCAGGCAGGCGCGGATGACTGCAGGAAGGTCCTGAGGATCGACTTTGGCAGGTCTGTATGGGTTATGTGGAGCGTATTTGTGGGCATGATTTGCATAAGTTTTATTTGTATTCATTGTTTTTTCCTCCTTCAATGTATTGGAATGATGGAAGTATATCGGCCATCTCCTTTCAACAGAACAACACGAAGAACGGTTTGTGTTGCATTCAAAAATTTTTTTCTCCCAACAAAAGAAAAGCCCCTGATCGAAAGATCAGGAGCAGTTCTGGTATCAGTTTGAAATCGAATGGTCATCAGTCAAAAGGTGGAAAACCTGGAGAGAAGGAAAGAAAAGTCAGGTTTTTCCACCAGGTAAAACACAGTATGAGGGGATGAAGGTCAGGTAAATGGGCTTCATCATGATGAAATATAAAAGATGGACAGGCGGAGCAATTATAAGATTTACCTGATTGAATTCAATAGTTTGAATATTGAGTTACGAATTATATCCTGAACTCCCAATCATTTTGTTACTAGCAGCAGATCTTTGCTCCGTGAATCAAA
>Trix_p2__coassemble_3239_pt1 | contig 8003 bp, 6 predicted proteins | sample Trix_p2__metabat2_low_PE_010 | metagenome-assembled genome bin Trix_p2 | reverse complement strand
CCATATCTGAAGGAATCAGCCGGTCCAGTTTCTCCATTAAAACAACTGTTCCATGGTCATTTTCAGCAAAAAAAGCTTCCGCCATACCTTCGGCAGTTTCGGAACCTTCCAGCGTCAGAATCCAGTCATTCGTCTTGTCGACCAGGTCAAGATCCCAAGTTCTTACATGATAATCTGCATCATTTTCGCTTTTAGAAATCACTGTGAGTCTTTTACATAGTGAAAAAGCTGCGGTCTTCAACCCCAGCCCAAACCGGCCTAAATCTGTTTCTGCTCTTTCGTCTTTAGGATGAGTGCTTCCCAGACGCATCGCATTCTGAAGCTCTTCTTCGTTCATCCCTTTTCCATTATCAGTAATAGAAATCCAAGGATTCTCTGGATTATCAATGTTGAATTGAGTTTCTATTCGGTTTGCGCCAGCTGCTACGGAATTATCAATGATGTCGGCAATCGCGGCCGTCAGACTGTATCCAAATGATCTTAATGAATAGATCAGTGCTGACGCTTTTGGCGCTGCAACTTCATATTTTATTTTTTCCATTTTTTAAATCAGCATCCGTTTCTAAATAGTCATGTGGCTATTATACCTTCCTCCCTATTGAATTTAAACGGTACCATTTTCACCCTATAAGTCTAAACGTACTTTTGCAGCTAAAATTGCGATTTTTCCATTCCCATCTGTTGAAAAACCAGACATTTTCCCAAACATTTGTGCCTCTCTATAGCAACGAAAGCAGTAATTTTAATACTTCCATGATTCTCTATTCATCAAACCGAACCAAATCCCTTCGGAAGCAATCCTCTCCGGATAATATAAAAACCTTCCGGTTCTGGGAATCAATTCGTCACAGAACCAGAAGGTTTAGGAAGTTCAGTTTTTCAAAAACAGAAATCAGAATCAGCTGTTAGAAGAAGTCGAATGCGCAAATTTGGTATCGGAATCGGTCTCTGTCTGTGGTTTCCAGACTTTGGCAAAGGCCAGACAGAGCACAATGGTCAGGGCCATATCCGGAATCGTCGAACCTAACGGGGTATCGACATGCATTAAGACGCGATAGGCAATAAAGCCGATCAGCCAGAGAATCAGGTTTTTCCAGCAAAAACTTTCTTTGGATGCATCGGTTTTCAGGATGAAGAAATCTGCAATCTGAATGGCAATCATCGGGGCAAAGACCGAACCGATCAGATACAGGAAGTCGGTGATATCCGTAATCGGAAAGCAGATGGCACAAACCATACCGGCCACGCCAACAAGCAGCGCGGACTTTTTGACATCCAGTTTGCTTGTCATCGCATTGGCAGAAACACCAGCTGAATACGCGTCCAGGAAGGTTGTCGTAACGGTTGAGAACACGATGATGATCAGACCAATCACACCCAGGCCGGCTTTGAGAATGATCTGGTCGATATCGTACTGGCGGGTAAAGACGGCAGCCGCAAGACCGATCGCATACATCCAGATACTGATCAGGCCATAGCTGATGGCACTGACCGCACTGGCTTTGACTGGATGATCAGCTTCCTGGGTATAGTCACTGATTAAGGGCAGCCAGGAAAGCGGCATAGCAATCGAAAGCTCAACGCCAGCGCCAAAAGACATGACTTCACCAGCGGAAATTTCAGGAGCCGGATTGCGGGCAATGACAAAACTCAGGACAACCGTCAAAAGCAAAAGCGCTGTAATCGCAACGGTATTTAATTTGCCAAGATTTTGCAGACCAATCGCAATCCAGAGCAGAATCAATCCGCCAATAATCAGGCAGTACACCGCATTGGAAACCGGAAAGATTCCCTGCGCAGCCAGGGCGCCATCGTAAATCATGATGGCAGTCCATCCAGCCAGCTGAACAATATTCAAAAAGGAAAAGAGCAGACTTCCCTTGCTTCCAAAACTCGAGCGGACACTTTCCATGGCACTTTTACGCCGGCTGCCACCAATGACACCAGCCAGAAACAACAGAAAGCAGCCAACCAGATGACCAAGGAGAATGGCAGCCATGCCCCGGCCAAAGCCAAGGGGTGCCAGAGACATTCCCGTCAGGATTTCGGCGATCGAAAGACCCGCTCCAAACCAGAGCAGTGCATGTTCGTACGACTTTTTCATGCATCCTCCCGATTGCGAGCGGCATAGGTGCCAGTCAGTTCAAAACCATGGTCAACCGGTCCATGGGATCGTCCAAGATCCAGACCCGCTTCCAGAGCGCCAGAGAGATAATCTTTGGCCCGCTGAATCGATTGTTCCAGGCTGTAGCCTTTGGCCAGGTTGGATGCAATCGCACTCGAAAGCGTGCAGCCGGTTCCATGGGTGTTGTCATTGTCAATCCGGCGTCCTTCAAACCAGTGCAGGTTTTCGCCATCAAACAGCAGGTCGTTGGCATCGTTAATCGCATGGCCGCCTTTGACTAAGACAGGCGTATGCCAGCGATCATAAATGGCTCTGGCTGCTTTTTCCATCTCGGCTTCATTGGTAATGGAAAAGCCGCAGAGAATTTCAGATTCAGGAATGTTCGGGGTTATAAGACTGGCCAGCGGAAATAGTTCATTTTGTAAAGTTTCAATTGCATCCTGTTCAATCAGCAGCGATCCGCTGGTTGCTGCCATAACGGGGTCAAGCACGATGTTTTCGGCTTTGTGATATTTGAGTCGATCAGCAATGGTTTCGATTAAAGGTTTGCTGGAAACCATCCCGATCTTGACTGAATCCGGCCGGATGTCTTCGAAAACCATATCGATCTGATCCGCCAGAAATTCTGGACTTACCGGATAAATACTGCGAACGCCCGTTGTATTCTGGGCGGTCAGTGCGGCAAACGCACTCATTCCGTAAACGCCGTTGGCAAGCATTGTCTTTAAATCTGCCTGTACACCAGCGCCTCCACTGGAATCTGATCCAGCGATTGTTAATGCTTTAAACATATTTTTCCTCCATGTTCTGCATCATTTTTATAAAGCGATTCAAGGCGGTGCCCTCAATGAACCGCTGATCATTCGCCATATCCTTTATCGATAAGGTATCTATCAATAAGGTATCGATAAGGCGAAAATGAATCCTTGTTCAGTTGCCCGATGCCGGGTAATGCTTCTTCTAAAGGCGGTCTGATCGTCTGTGATCGACCGCATATTCTTTAGCGTGTTTTCCTGTTTTGACAGCAAAACTTCGATCTTCAGGCTTTAATCAGCCTGCAGGTCCATTTCATCGAGTTTTGCGATCAGATTCTGGCAGGCTCTGGTAATATCCGGCTGGCCAAAAATGCCATGAATAATTGCCGGTCCAGCCATGCCGGTCTTTTCCAGGGCTGGCAGGGTATCCAGATCCACACCGCCAATTCCAACGACTGGAATCGGGACGGATTTGCAGATGGCTTTGAATGTCTCAACAGGCAGTGTGGAGACATCAGATTTGGATGAAGTGGCAAATAATGCACCGCTTCCCAGATAATCCGCGCCATCTTTCCAGGCCTGCACGGCTTCCTCCACCGAATGGGCGGAAATACCGATGATCAGATCGCCGGCTTTTTGGCGGGCGGTTTTTAAGTCAAGATCTTCCTGACCCAGGTGTACGCCATCAGCATGGACGTCCAGTGCAATGTCGAGATCATCATTGATGATCAAGGGGACATGATGCTTGTTGCAGACTTTAACCAGTTCTCTGGCTGCGTTTAAAAACGTCTCTCGATCCTGGTCTTTTTCTCTTAACTGAATGCAGGTTGCCCCACCCGCAATAGCCTGTTCGACCTGCTCGCCCAGGCTGAGTTCGGGATGGGCATTGGGATCAGTCAGAGCGTAAAGCTTTAAGTTTTCCGGTAAAATTCGCATTCGTTTTTGCGGCAGATCAGTAGTCGATCTTGAAATCGATCTGCTTTTTGACAGACTGCCGTTCCTCCTTTTCATTTCTTGTTCTCTGATTTTCTGTTTTGTTTTCCTTCTCTGTTCTTCTCTTTTTCTCTTCTCTTTTTTGTCCTTGAGTTGGGTATGTTTCATTCATTTCAACTTTGGGGCGAACTCAAATTGGAGGCATTCATAAATTTCCAACCTGGTCGCATTTTGCTCCATACCTAAAATCCAAGGTGTCTGAGGCTGCCTGGTTTTGATCGGATGCAGGTTTGGATCAAAATCAGACCGCAGTTTATTCAGGACAATTTGTTTGGCCGGCTTATTTTGTTTGAACAATTTTGTATTTCGCCAGGCTTTGTAAAGTGTCAGGCTCCAGGGTACTCAAAGCATCGAGCAGGCCAACCGCAAAGCTGCCGCTTCCCTGTCCGGGCTGGAGTCTGGATTTGGCCAGTTCACCGCAAATCGACATGCTCATGACTGCCCAGGCGCAGGCCTCCAGAATCTGATCTCTGGCCACACTGCCCATGGCCGCAACGATTGTCGTCAAGGCACATCCAGTTCCTGTGACTTTAGAGAGCATCGGAGTTCCGTTTTCAATTTTGATGGTCGTCTCGCCATCGGTTACATAGTCAGTTTTGCCGCTGCAAACAATCACTGCAGATGTCTTGCAGGCCAGGGCTTCAAGTTCACTGACCAGATCACTCTGACCAGCATTGGAAGCAAGAGGACTGGAAGCATAGACATCCTCACTGGTTTCTTCTTTGGCATCCACACCGACATTGACATAGTCAGTATGTAAAAGAGCCATCAGTTCTGAATGATTGGCCCGTATGACAGCCGGATGGAAAGTTTCAATGACTTCTAAAGCAAACTGTCGGCGAAAATCAGAACCCCCGCATCCACATGGATCGAGAACAATGATTCCGCCATGAGCATTCATGGCCTTACCGGCTTCAAGCATTGCACTCTTTTTGGACTGGGAAAGCTGGCCTAAATTCAAGACCAGAGCATCACTGCCCGAACTGATCTGAGCCGTTTCTTCAACGGCTTCAGCCATGACCGGTCTGGCCCCAATGGCCAGCAGAACATTGGCACAAAGATTGATGCTCACCGCATTGGTAATTGTATGAACCAGCGGATTGTTTTCTTCGAGTTTCCGGAGCAGCACTGCAGGCTGAAGGGTAAGTGGATGCTGGAATTCAAGATTGGATCTGGATGACATAAAGGCTGCCCCTTCTTTCTTTGCAATTCGCTTTCTTTTCTCTCATTCCTGTTTTTCTCATGGATTCTCGTTACTGACTTGCAACTCTTAGTTTTGAAGGCTCGTCTGTACTCTGGCAATTACACCAGCTTTTTGAAGTGCAATCAGGACGACAAAAGCAATCACAGCACCCGCTGCTGTCGAAATGAGGAATGGGATGACGTAAGCATAAAATGCGATTGCCCCGGCATCCTGTCCCATCAGGAATACAGCAACCGGATAGGCGCAAAGGCCGCCAAGAACACTGGTTCCGAAAACTTCGCCTATTAATGCGGAAGATAAAGTCTTAAATCTGCGATAGAGAAGTCCCGAAAGCAGAGCGCCAAACATACTGCCTGGAAAAGCCATCAGCGAGCCAAGTCCAGTGGTGACACGGATCAGGCTTGCGCAAAACGCAATGCCAACACTCCATCCCGGGCCAAGCAGGACACTGGCCAGAATATTGACCAGATGCTGAATTGGCGCACAACGTGATCCGAAAATTGGGAAGGAAAAAGTGCTTCCCGCTACGGCCAGCGCGCATAACAAAGCAGCCTGGGCCAGTTTTCTTACGTTTGTCTGTTTCATTTGTCTGTTCTCCTTCATCGACGCCATCGTCGAAAATTTCGGTCAAGACTCAATGGCCTTTTCTCAAACCAGAACATGGCCTCCCTCGCAAAAGCTACAGATCCAGGGGGCTCGCCCTCAATCCGCCACGTGCATCCTTCGTGGATGAAACAAAAAAACAGAAGAACCCTGAGGCGTCTTCTGTCGTCGTGCATATTTTGCTTCCTCCGTCGGCATTATCCGCATCAGGTTTAAGGGTCGAAGGTTTACCTTCCTCTCAGCCTGTCCCACAAGCTCCCCTGTTTTCTTTTTTCGTCGTGATTATAGCTCAATTCGCATTGTTGTGCCCAGCGTTTGGGAGAAAGATGGTAAATTTGTCAAATTCATGTCTGAAGAGCGGTTTCTTTCTTTGCTCTTCTGCTCCTGTCCTTTGTGTTTTGCTTGGACAGAGAAGAATCAGAGAAGGATAGATTTTCATTTTTGATTGACTGTAAAAAGAAGACTCCTGCAATCATTCGTAACATTCCGTATCGAATCCATCGCAGTCCCTGAAAAATCACCTTTGATCCGACACGCTAAGGTATACTAAGAGCACCTGAAATCGCTTGTATTCGGTATACAGGTGATTGTTTCAAATCGGCAGCCTGATAGAAACCAGCTAAAAAAACAAAGAGAAATCAAGAAGGAGAAAATTTATGGCAAAGAAATCCAAAAGCAAAAAGAAAAAACCATCTTCCGTTCAGGTCTTTTTGAAAAAAATGAATATTCAGAAAGATGAACCCTATCCTTTCGATAAGCCAATCCTTTCTAAATACGATCGTTTACTTGAATCGGGATTAGAGATCATGGATCTGCATAACTCCCTGATTGGTGATAGCGATGAAGATTTTCCTGACCATGAGCAGATACACCTTCCAGAAGATCACGACGGCGACTCAACTGATCATCCAGATCAAAAGCCGGCTGAGAATTCCGAAAAAGAAACCGCAGATGATCTTTTTGACGATCTGCCAGGCACGGAAGATTCAGAACTTCTCGAACTGCTCAAAAAAGACGTGGACGAATTCGAGGATCCGATGATCGAAGACGAATGGGATGATGACTACCTGTTTGATGATGATGAATTGGATGACGAAACCCTCGACCATATGCTTGATGGCGATTTGATCCATCTCAGATTATGGAAGGATGTGCGTTCGTTTATGGATACCTCCGTTGATCTTTCAAAAGAGCTCTGTTCAGTCAATGGAGAAAAGGTCAAGGCGATCCTGCAGCCTTATCTCGAATGGCTGAGTTCACATAAGCAGCTGCTCAATGGCAAAATTCTTTGCGTAGGTGAGTATGGATACCTCACTGCAGGCTATCTGGCGGCCAACCGGCCTTTCTCAAGAATTTTCTGGAAAGGGCAAGAAAAAGCGGATGTTGCAGCGGAACTAGGTCTGGAAGAACTCCTTTTCGTTAACCTTCCCTCGGCTGAACTGAACGTGAAGAATCTGGATTATCTGATGGATGGAAGTGAAGAAAAAGAAGGTCCCTATGACGTCATCCTCATCGAAAGCCAGCAGCAGCCCTGGTTTGCCCCAAGAATTGATCTGAATTCCGTGGCAGAAAGTATAATTGATTTTACGATCCAGGAGGCAAAGGAGAACGGTATGGATCCAGATGAGATAGAGGCACTGGAACGTCTCAGTCAAGATAAGAACAAAAGATTTACGGATATTGAGAAAATGAACACCGATCCTGATTTTGCCAGAGAACAGCGAAAAGAGAAAGCCAAAGCCATGGCCCAAAAAGCGCGTCAGCTGTTAAAACCCGATGGTCTTCTGATCAATATTGAATATGCCCCAACACCCCAGGCCCTTGATGAGTGGGCGGACGAGCTTTCTAAAAATGGACTGGAAGCTCTCGACATTGAGAAAAACCGACCCATTGAAAGTTGCGAACATCCGGGGTATATGAGTATCCATACCTACCGGGCCCCTGCTCTGGCTGACGCTAAAAAAGCAGAAGACGTCCAGACTCTGCCGGATGCCGCTGCAGATTCAGAAAATGACGAAGAAGAATTTTATTCTCAGGGACCGTCCATGACGAAGTTGGTGATGATGATTGGATCTGTGATCGAAGCCTTCTGATTTTGACTCTCAAATCACTCAAAGCAGTCAACGAACAGTTTCCAACACCGGTCAGTACAAACTCAATCCATTGAAATGCAGTCTGGAAAACGCAATCCATAAAACGCAAAAAAAACAGGGTCTCTGTAAAATCCGGTGGGATTTAGGATGATGACTGAGTTTAAGAAGATTGAAAAAGAATAAGGAACGCCTTGAAAATAACTCCCTATAAGTCAGTCTTTAAACCCTCT
>Trix_p2__coassemble_2952_pt1 | contig 8985 bp, 7 predicted proteins | sample Trix_p2__metabat2_low_PE_010 | metagenome-assembled genome bin Trix_p2 | reverse complement strand
ACGTTCTTTAAAGGTGTTTCCGGCCATTTGTCGGTTTTGATGAATTGTTCAGGAAGAAAGGAAATTTTTATGACGAAGTTTTCGCATTTTATTGATTTGCATAGATGGAAGAGCCAGAGAAGATCTCTGGCTGCCAGAGGGATGGCGATGGTCCTGGCTGGCGGCTTATGTCTTGGTGCTATCTGCCCGCTTTCATTGCACGCCATGGAAGATCCGTCTGTAAATTCTGTCGTTTCTACCGTCCAGAAAGATCAGGCAACGCAAATCACAAAGGATGCCTGGATTCACCCCCTGCCCAAAGAAGTGGATGGCATTGTTTCAGAAAGCGGCAGGCTCCAAGAAGATTTTGCTTTCCAGACAGAAAGCTCCATTCGCCAATGGCCAGTGCTGAGGGATTTACGGCAGCAAGTGACTGATTTTGCTCTGACAGGCAATCGTGCCCTCTGTCGTCTTTCCTTATATTTTAAGGATCCTTCTACCAGTGAACTCCGCCGGTTTGCGGGGAGCGGATTTATCGTGGGCAAGAGCAGTGTTCTTACAAGTGCTCATTGTCTGTATGATCATGAAGATCACTTAGGCTGGGTCGAACGGATTGTCCTGGAAGTGCCCAATCGGGATGGAACGTACAGTATCTATGACAGCCAGATTGAAAACGTGGATGTCGTCATACCGGAAGGATATGGGCTGAGCGCGGATTCGGCTTTGGATCTTGGCATGATTCGCCTGAACAGTCCGATTGGAACATGGCATGGGCTGTTAGAAGCCTCAACGGATGTCCATCAGGGAGATACGCTTTTGAATGCCGGCTATCCAAAAGATCTGGCCACCCCGACTCAACGTCCTTTATATGCGGCCTCGGGTCCGGCGCTTGATATTTCCCAGGGGGAAATTGCGGTCGGAATCTATTCGAGCGGCGGTTCCAGTGGATCCCCTTTTATCAATCTGGAAGGCCAGGCGGTTGGAGTGCTCAGTTATGGCGCCTTTTTATCCGGTGATGGAAGACAGCGGGCCAGTATGGGACCTTGCTTCAATTCGCAATGGATTGAATGGCTGAGCACCAATGGGGATATCGGCTCTCCGGTCTATCGCGCCTACAATCCCAACTCGGGTGAGCATGTGTATACGATGAGTTTTGGCGAACTGGTGGTTCTGGTGCAGGCTGGATGGCGGGATGAAGGTCTGGCCTGGTACAGTGCGCAAGACGAAGGCAAACCAGTCTATCGCGTGTATAACCCAAATGCGGGCGATCACCATTACACCACCAGTGCTGCTGAAGTTAGTCATCTGGAAAGTCTGGGCTGGAAAGGGGAAGGGCCTTGCTGGAGAGTGGGGAGTGAGGATCGAACGGTGTATCGGCTTTATAATCCAAATGCGTGTACGGGAACCCATCACTTTACCCGAAATGCCAGTGAAGCAGCGGCTTTGCAGGCAGCAGGCTGGCGATCGGAAGGAACTTTGCAGTAACAGTGAGAACAATTTCAGGACTGGAGCAGACCTTATTTGATCGCTTTTCAATTCTGTTACAGAAATAGGTTTCAATAAAATAAGGCAAAACCTGACAATTTGAATTCAATTCCGGCCATGACTGTCTTCTGTTCTCCTTAGAAGATCAGTCATGGCCTTTTTGAGGTATAGAGTAAGAGCGGACTTCTAACAAATAAGAAAACGAAAGCAAACTTGGAAAGCTTCAGAAATGCTTTGAAGAAAAATGGAGGAAAATTTTATGATTCGCCAGGCTCAAGTTGCCCCAAAAGATATTGAAAAGATTCATGACCTGCTCAGTCAGGTTCTCAACGTTCATCACGCTGCCCGCCCGGATTTATTTAAAAGCGGCGCCCGCAAATACACGGATGAAGAACTGACTGAAATTCTCGAAGATCCAAAACGACCGATTTTTGTCTATGAAAATGAGGACGGCGAGATTTGCGGTTATGCATTCTGTGTGCTCCAGCAGCATCTCAACAACAACATTCTGACCGACATAAAAACCTTATATATCGATGATTTGTGTGTGGATCAGAATGCCAGACATCAGAGAATCGGTCATCAGCTGTATGACTATGTCTGCAAGTACGCCAAAGAAATCGGCTGCTACAATGTTACCCTGAATGTCTGGGCCGATAACACCAGTGCTCTGAAATTTTATGAGTCGCTGGACCTCAAACCCCAGAAAATTGGCATGGAAAAAATTCTGGTCTAACCATGTTCAGATGACTTTTGAACTTCTTATACTGGGCTCAGGGGGATTGTTAATATGAAAAAAACATCTATTCTTCTTTGTGCCCTTGTGGCTTTGATCAGTGGAGGTTGTATGACCCAGACCCAGTCCGAACAAAAAGTGGATGAATCGATCAGCAAAAGTGCAGTATCCAGTCTGAATGACAGCGCCCGTAAACTGCTGGATACCTTCCGGGATCAGTCGCAGGATCTTTATGATGAACTGCGGGAGATCAACGAAAAAGAGATGTCGAGTGACACGTATACCGAGACGAAAAAGAAGTTGACCGATCAGTTTGAACAGCTTTATGAAGGGGAACTGCCTGCTTATGAGCAGACATATGAAGCGCTCAAATCGGATCCAGAACTTCGCAAGTCACTTGAGGCTCTCAAAGACCAGACCCAGGAGATCTACAAACAGATCACAGGCAGTGATCAGAAGGAAGGGATGGATCTTTCCAAACTGACGGAAGCCATGAAAAATTTTGACGGCTCATATATGAAGGCCAACAACCTGCGCTGAGCTCATCCATACCGGAAGGATCAAAAGAAGATCATTTCCGGTATTTTTCTTTGCGAGTAGAATGGAGACAGAAATAAAACTGATGGCAATGCAGAATTTGAATGGACAGGAACACAGATCGGAGCGGATGAAGATCTAAACGCCTGTCTTATCTTTGTCTGATATTCGCTTTATCGCTGTCTGATATCTGATATTGATATAAGGAAAGGTTCTGAATCGGCATTGCCAAGAAATGAAAAGAGGAAAAACGTATGAATCCAGTAATTGAAAACATGGTGGAACGACGCTCAGTCCGGAAGTTTAAACCAGATCTTCCCACCAAAGAAGAACTCAATGAAATTATTGAAGCCGGTCTGTATGCTCCAACTGGCCGGGGCCTGCAGTCTGCACGATTTATTGTCGTTACCGATCCAGAACTGATTCATGAACTGGCTGAAGGCAACCGAAAAATTGGCGGCTGGCCAGAAGGCATGAATCCTTTTTATGGCGCGCCTGTTGTTATTGCCATTGTCGCTGACAAAGAAGTACCGACGCATGTGTATGATGGCGCTCTGGCCAGCGGCAATATGCAGAATGCTGCCCATGCTCTCGGACTTGGTTCTTGCTGGATCCACCGGGCAAAGGAAGAATTTGAAACGGATCTGGGAAAAGAAGTGCTCCAAAAAGCCGGAATTACAGCGCCGGTTGAAGGCATTGGTTTCCTTGCGCTTGGCTATCCGGCAGATCAGCCAGCCTCAGCTCCTGCCCGCAAATCGGACCGCGTTTTCTATTTATAGAAACAGACCCATGCTAGCCGGTATAGCAGTACAGAGGACAGATGCTGGCAGGATGAATTCTCTCGCCATGAAAACAGAAAAACATAGACCTCTTTTTTGAAAGGGTTGGAAATTTTGAAATTCGCAAGCAGACAATAGTCTGGCTCAAGAAGAACTGCTATAGTATTCGAAGATTTATTGACGAGAAAAAGGCTGGGGATTGGAATGCCGGCCAGAGGAGGAAGCATGAAAATTTGTCCAAATTGTAAACAATCAAACCCAGATCAGGCGAATTTCTGTTCTTCCTGCGGATTGCCTTTAAGTGATGTGGCCAGTGAAGAAGAAAAAGCGCCGGCATCCTCTTTACCTGGTGGCTTTTCCGGCCTGAAACCGGATATTGTTTCCGCCCCAGAAGAGAAAGCGCCCAAGACGGCGGATGAAAAACAGCTTGAAGAACTCCAGCAGTCCGGCGGCTTGAAAGTAGAATATGAGCCGGATGATGAATCTGAACCGGATCAAAAGAAAAAAGGGGGCGAAGAAGACTCAGATCCCGATGACAACAGTCCAAAACCGGCCGTTATTGCGGTGGTCCTGATTTTAAGCGCTCTGGTATTGCTTCTGGGAACGATTGTGGTTTTACAGATGATCAACCAGAGCGGATCCAAGGAACCTACCTTTAATCCGCCAAAAATTGATTCCATGGAAGAATCCAAGGTCACTTATTTTGATTCTTCTTACAACGATGACTGGAAAAACAGCCGGCCATCTGATGAAGGGGAGCAGGAATTTGAAGATCTCAGCAGCCCGTCCTCTGAGCAGGCCGCCAACCCGGCCAGCCAGGAGAATTCTGCCTCTCAGGAGTTTGACTCCAGTGATCTGGAGGAATCCCAGACGTATCGGGCTCAATATGTCATGAAAGTTCGCGGCGAGCCTTCAATGGATGCTGATCAGGTTGGCCGGTTAGCGGAAAATGAAGAAGTCAAGATTGATGAAGTCAGCAAGCAAAATGATGGTTCAACATGGGGCCGGATTTCTGGAACCTCGCACTGGGTGTGCCTGAGTGATTCCGAAACGACCTATATGGAACGCGTGAATTAACTGTTAAATCCCGTCAACTCAATCAAATCAGGAAAAAATCGATCAAGGAATCATTGGTAACAAGCCGAGGTTCCTTTTTTTGATCACAATAAAAACCCGCCCAAAGCCGAAGCCTTGAACGGATTGATGGATACTAAGCTATGTTTTTTGTTTTGCAATGTCTGGAGCAGGAGTCTATTTTCTTTGTGGATCGGGTGCGCTGGATAAAGGAGAAGTCTTGGTTGCGACCAGTTTTACCCCCGGGGTATGAATTTCTTCGCGTACATCTTCTTCAACAGATGCTTCTTCTTCGACAGCCGCTTTTTCCTCTTCTTCTACGGCTGCCCGTTTGGCGATTGGGGCGGACTGTTCAGATGCATCCTGAATCATCGAAGCAGCCAGAGTGCGATTGGCAATCTGCAGTGCCTGGGCAATCTGTTCATCGCGGGCCTGTTCATCCAGTTCAGCTTCCGTTGGAGCGGTTTCTTCTTCTTTTTCAGGAACAGAAGTCTGGAGATCGGCCTGAATCAGAGCCTGCATGGAAGGATCGACCAGATCATCGTCTTCCTCTTCTTCTTGGGCAGACTCGGTTTCCGTTGCGAAAACGGGGGATTCAGCGGATTCAACGGCCGCTGATTCAATGCCTGCTGATAGAACATCTGCTGATTTTGCACCCATTTCGTTTTCTTGATCGGCAAAAGCCTGTTCAGTTTCAATAGATTTGGAATTTTCAGTCCATTCAGCTTCTTGGGCTGGTTCATTTTCTTTTTGAGCGAAAACTTCTTCTGTCTGTTCAGTGCCGGCAGCAGTCGTTTGGGCTGGAGTCTGTTCAGATTCCATTTCTGGAGCAAGTTCGCTTGTTGGAGAGGCCTGGTGTGGGGCGGAATTTACAACCGCCTGATCCCGGTGTTTTTGAGCAGGGGTATCAGAGTGAGAAGACTTTGCGGCATTTTTCTTTTTAGAAGAAGTCGGTTTGGCGCCTGTCAGTTTCTGAACGTATTGGTTCATCCAGATCTGAAGGCCTAAGGCATAAAGCAGTTCAATGACCAGAATAATGTTGCCGCCAATCATGATGGCATCCTGGGACTGGCTGACCACGCAAAGTAATCCGACAATAACAATCACGGCCAGTCCAAAGCCGCCTTTATTCAGATAGGTTCCATATTGTTTCTGCACCCGCGCATTCAGCTCGGGATGGGCAGTGAGCAGTTTGTTTTTATAAGCGATAGAGGCAGAAAAGCCGCTATCAGGATCTTGTGTAAGAGTGCGTCCAAAGACGATCATGCAGCCAGCGATGATCAGGCCGCAGAAAAGATATAAAAGCCAGTAAATCATAGAGACAATATTCCATTCTAAGTTTTTGACCACTGTTTCCAAAGACAGCGGCCTATAAAACAATCGCCTCTATAATGACAGAAGAAAGGCAAAAATAGCAATTCTTCTTGCCTAGAGTTAACGAACACAATAGCAAGTTTGAACAGATTTGCGCGTGAACCTGAAGAGAAATCGACGGTTTCGGGCAGTGGTTTACTTCAGGACAGGATATGGTATGGTAAAAAAAGCCTGAATTTACCGGGATCCGATTTGAATCGAGAGAAACTGGTGAATTAGGAGGAAAACCGGAAGAAGAGCCTGATTTACAGACAGGTCTGGAAAATAAGGTCCAGAAACCTGAAGACTTACCTCTCGAAAGAGTAAAAGATAAAAAGTAAAAGGTAAAGAGGAAAAGGCAAAGAGGAAAGAGACAGAGATAGAGGGCAGCCTAGGTCGCCGCTATAAATGATACCCATAGGTTGCAGTCTTAAGCGTTCAAAATCCAGCAGGGCTGATTCCGGTTTTCAGAAGAATCCAGAGTATAGAAGTATAGAGAGTATATAAGAGTATATATATGGAAAGAGTGTATGAAAAAATTTATCAAGAATCATCCTTATCTCTTTTTATTGGCATACAGTGCTTTGTTTGCCCTGGTCAGCATTGTCTATATCAATCTTGGTGATGTCCGGCATGATTATACCTTTCATTTGGGACGCCTGGCCGGACTGGTCCAGTCTTTTGAACATGGCGATTTTCTGCCCAGCCTGAACTTTGCGTTTACCAAGGGCGTTGGCTATGCTTCTCCCATGTTCTATGGCAACTGGCAGTTTTATCTGCCGGCTTTGTTGTATCTGCTGATCAGAAATGTGGCCATTGTGTACAGCTTTTATGTGTTTTTGCTGACGTCTGCCTTAGCCTGTTCCATGTATTACAGCGTGCTCAAAATCGGGAAGCGAAGAAAAAGGGCGATGTGTGCAGCCCTTCTTTCCACGCTGGTTCTGACCTGGTTTGGATATGGCATGACAATGGTTGCGACCTTTGTGCCCATCTTGTTTTATGCGATGTATAAAGTGCTGTATCAGGACCAGAACAATCCGGTGCTGCTTGGCGTGATTATTGGTCTGCTCATTCAGACTCATCTGCTTTCCACCGCGGTCCTGGCTTTTTCCAGCCTGATTTTTGTCTTGTTGAATGTCAGACGCTGGACAATGCCCCGGATTATCTCTTTTGTTCAGTCGGCCCTGATTGGCCTGGTTCTGGCCAGCGGCTTTCTGATTCAATATGTTGAACAATCCAACTCCCAGATGTTCTTTTTCCATTGGGCTGCCCGTGATTACCCATTCAGCTATGACATGCTTTTGAAGACGTTCTGGTTATGGGAGTCTATTTTTCGCTCGGCTTACATTCCGATGCTTGTTGTATTGATTGTTTTACTGGTGGTCATCAAAAGACTGAAGCCGTTTTGTCAGCAACTGGTCATTGTCTGCGTGATTACCTTTCTTTTGCAGACGCACCTGATTCCCGGCGTCAGCCTGCTTAAGCAGACTCCTGTCCTGGTTTTACAGGATTTAAGGCGGATCTCCTTTTTCGTGCCTTTGCTGGTGGTGATGGCCCTGGCTTTATCGCTTTCGCTGGCCATGAACCGGCTGGTGCTGCTGGTGCAGGCAGTGGTCTATGGAATTGGCTGCCTGATGGTCAATTTGCCGACGGCTGCAAATCTGGAGCAGATGGGAATTCATCAGGAAGTTTTTGACCAATCACGAATCGATCCGGAGATTTCGAGTTTTGGGGCGAGCGGGGATGAATATTTTACGCTCAATATCAATCCGGCCAATGTTGAAGCCGATGATTTTGGAACATTCATGGCATTGGACAATGTGGAAGTCACCAACATCCAGAAAGGCTATAACAATCTGGAATTCGACTATCAGGTGATCGACGAAAGCCAGCCCGCCTCGATGATTGTTCCCAGAATCTGGTACAAGGGCTACCAGGTGGAATATTCCAATGGGGCTTCCGGCAGTGAACCTGCCCTTCGAACCAGTCCTTTAACGGATGAGCAGAAAGCTCAATACAAGAAAGATCGAATGCCCGATGTCGATGAGGAAGTGCTTTATGATGGCAAGATCAGCCTGGATGTCCAGGGCTCTGGCCATGTGAAGCTGTATTACCAGAAAACAGGCCTCCAGATTTTTGGCTTTGTAATCGAAACGATTGCCTGGCTGATGACTGGAATCTATAGCCTGTGGAAAATGCTGATGGATCGATCCCAAAAGGATCCGGCTTTGGCGGATAAGATGGCTCCCATTGAAGAAAAGCTCAATGAGTTTTTCAGCCGCTTCAAAAATGGTCATTCCATTCAGGAAAGCGGAAGCAGTCCTGATTGAAATAATCGAACAGAAACATTGAAATCGCAAGAAAAGCCAAAAGGCAAGTTTTGTCGAACAGGGGGGACTGAACCCTGGTTTGCTTAGAACTTGCCTTTTTTTCGAACAATTGTGAAAGGATCAGGAAGAACGACGAAAAAGAAAACTAAATTTTTACAAACTGGTCCATTTGCCTCTTGTGTAGTCTAAAATGGTACGAGCAAGGAGGACATTGCGGTCAATGACCCCACCCAAACTGCTTTGCAATTTGGATGGAGCTTGAAGACAAGGCTTAAAACACCTTTATTCAAGCTGATTGACTAGCCTAAGTCTTAACTGACTATGTTATTTGAGAATCGACCTTTCACAGGTCTAAACAGGCACTCCGGAACGTTCAGCCTAATTCCGGACTCTGCGGATCTGCATTAACCAGCGCCAAGGTCAGGCGCAGTGTGCAGATCAACAAACCTCTTATAACATTGGCGAAGGCTGATGCTTTACACACTTCAAAGGATGCTTTTTGTCCAGAGAAGATTTATTACCCTGGAGGTAAAACTATGGTTTATGTATTAGATATTGACGGTAAACCCTTAATGCCAACCGAAAGGCATGGCAAGGTGCGCCGCCTTTTAAAAGAAAGAAAAGCTAAGGTGGTAAAGAAAACTCCCTTTACCATCCAGCTTTTATACAACTCAACAAGATATACCCAGCCTGTCACTCTTGGAGTGGATGC
>Trix_p2__coassemble_2898_pt1 | contig 9182 bp, 7 predicted proteins | sample Trix_p2__metabat2_low_PE_010 | metagenome-assembled genome bin Trix_p2 | reverse complement strand
CGAGGGATATGACGGCTCCAATTTACTGCCGAAAGGCTTTTTGAAGTACAATAAGGATCTGCGTAAAAGTATCTCCCGATAAATCCAGCCTAAGGCAGATAATATAGCGTCTGTATTACAGTTATAAGAATCTAATGTTGATATAAATGTAACTTAATTCATGTTCAGGATGCTATTCCTGCAAAAGCATAAAACAGGAATTTATTTTTCTGCCGATCCTAAGTTACAATTTGTACCATCGTAGACTAAGAAAGTACATGTTTTTCGAGCGATTGCGCAGGGAATCATCGTCTGATTTTTAAGGGAATGATCGCCTGAGGCGGATTGGTTTTATCCGTTGTTTCAGGCAGGTCAGTTTTGATCAACGGCCAACTGCCGTACAGTGATGGTTGAAGTCAGTCAGAAGGATCTTCTGAAAATCGTCTGCTGGAAGCTGTCCATAGAAAATGGACATCCATAGAAAGATCTGCAGGGAAATCCATTCTGAACTCTTTAGAAAGAAGGATGACAATGAGTGTTTTAGATAATATCAAAGCGTTCTGGTCTCGTTTTGAAGATGAAGAACCAGCTTTGTTAGAAGCGTTAAAAGTCAAGAATTACGAAAAGATCTCCGAGATTCTCGATATGCTCAACGAAGAAACCAACCGGATCAGCGGGGCTCATTTCTTTGTCGAAGATAATTTTGATGAGCCTGAAATGACGTTTGATTCCGGACCAAATAAAACCAGCCAGCTGATCTGCCAGCAGATGAAAAAACTGGCTCCAGCTTCGGTGAAAAAGACCTGGATCATCAATGATACCCTCCCGCCATTAAGCCAGAAGGCGATTGAAGCCAGTCTGCAGATCAAGGATGAACATTATTCTCTGTTTGATATGACCGCCTTTTATGTCATCAACCAGAAGTCTCATTCTTTTGAAGTCAAAGTTTACTGCCCAGGCTTCTCTCTGATTGAAAACCCGGAATATAAACGCGAAATGTGCATTTATCTGGTCGAACTGGCCATTGGTGAAAACGCGCTGGAATCCTATGTTTCCAATATCGATTTCCTCGATGAGCCGGAAAACGGTGTTGATTTCTGCAACCTGACCGAACTGTATGAAGTCATCATGGATACCGTCGAAAAGGATAAATGGCAGGATTATAAACATCCACTCGATATTTACACAGTTTTCAAACCTCATCAGGATTTTGCGAGCGACTCCTTACGCAAGGACATGAAGATGATCTTCACGGTTCATCCTGCTTTAGTGGAAGAAACGCTTGGCAATAAAGGAGACGTTCAGCTCGACTTACAGTCCAAAGATGGTGAATACGGCTATATCTATTACAACAACCCATTCGATAACGAACAGGATGCCAAGTTCCGTCAGGAACTCTCCCGTCACATTGAAGCTTTGTTAGCCCCATTGCACTATGGCAAAGTCATTGGTGGGGCAATCGGTAAATCGTATTCCTATATTGACCTGATCCTGTTTGATCCTGCTAAGTTTGAACAGGTCTTCAAACAGATCCAGGATCAGCTCAAAGGCAAAGTTGAGTTGTATTACCGGCCTTTCACCCATGAAGCTTAAGAAGCTTTCTTCTCACTGATCAGAACGAAAAACTGCTCAGAGAGCTTCAGGACTGGATCAGTATCAATCAAAAACCGATAGAAAAGGGATCGGTAATGACTGCTGGCTCCAGTCTGTCCAGAAACCAAAACTGAATACTCAAAAGTCCGCATCGATGATCGTCAGGAAATGGATTTCCTGTTGAGTCGATGCGGACTTTTCTTTACTCGTTGTTTCGCACTTTCGCTATTTCGTTGCTTTGCACTTTCGCTATTTCGTTGCTTTGCAGCTTCTTTGTTTCGTTATTTCTTTGGATCGTAAGGTGTGCCTGGGCGGGCAGGGGAGGAAAATAAAAAAAGCGCCGAAGCGCTTTCAGGTCTGAATGAGAATTATTCAGAAACAGGAGTAACGTTAGCAGCCTGTTTTCCACGATCGCCTTCAACGATATCGTAAGTTACAGTCTGGCCTTCTTCGAGGGAACGGTAACCTTTCTGGTTAATGGAAGAGTAGTGTACGAATACGTCTTTTCCATCTTCACCTGTGATGAAGCCATAGCCTTTTTCAGCGTTAAACCATTTCACTTTTCCAGTGTTCATGTTTTTACCTCCCGGAATAGATTGGAAGATTTTTACGATTAAAAATGTGTGACACTTTAATGCGAACCTGGAAAAGCAGAACCATTCCAGTTACTAAAAATCAATGTTGAATCTATCCTAATCAAAATTATATAGAGACCCGGTCGAATCCGTCAAGATGAAAAATCCTTCCGACCTCTAGGTATAAAGATACCATACTTTGGTTAGAACAGAAGGAAAAAACCACAACAAGATGACAAAGTCCCCTAAATGAGGTGAAAATGGGAGCTCCCCGGCAAATGATGAACCCGACACCATATGCCCATAAGCCTGAAAACATAAAGTTTTTAAATTTTACAATCTGACAAAAAGACGCAAAATTATAGTTTTTTAATCAAATGTTCATCGACGAATTTCAGAACGGAAGAGCAGAGAAGAGAGAAAAGGGCCAAAAAAGAGAGGCAGATTTTCGCGCAGATGTTTTGTGATTTACTCTCCCGAACCAATGTATAATAGAACCATCAATAATCATATCGGAGGGAAAACCATGTTTATCAAAAATTCCGCTTTAGCCAACGTCATTGCTGGCACTCTCCATAAAACACCAGATGAATTAAAAAAAGAAGACCTGCTCGAACTGATCCAGCTGGATGCATCGGATCGCGAAATCGACACTCTGGACGGACTGGAATACGCAACGAATCTGGAACGGATTAACGTCTCCAACAATGCGCTGACCAGTATTGAGCCATTGCGCAAACTGACCAGCCTGATCGATGTCAACGTGTGCGGCAACCGCCTGCGCGATATTGAACCTCTGGACAATCACTACATGATCGAAAAGCTGAATCTGTCCCGCAATAACCTGTATGTTATGGATATTTCGGCCATCGGCAGCATGATCAATCTGAAAGTCCTCAATCTGAAAAAAGCGAAAATTGACTCGCTGGACTATGTTGAAAACTGCAAGCAGCTACGCGAAATCCGGATCAATACTGAAAACGGACCATTCAACTACTCCGTACTGGGCCGTCTGCCAAAGCTGACAAAACTGGATATGTCTGGTCTGCGCCGCTTCTATATTGAAGATCTGTCTTTCTTAAAACACATTGAAGATCTCAACCTGGCAACCAACCTGGTCAGCGACATTACACCGCTCTCCTCCATGAAGCATCTTAAACACCTGGATGTTTCCAATAACCCTTATCTGAAAGACTACAGTGCATTAAAAGACTTCCCGTCGCTGGAAAGTCTGAATATGGACTACAATTCAGCTTATGATTTCCAGTTCTTCTCGGATCTGCCAAAACTGCGCAAGATCTCCATGGAACAGACTGGATTCTCGGATATGCGCGATCTGAACCATATTAAAGATCTCGAGGAACTCAATGTTTCCAAAAACGAACTGACTCATACCGACGAGTTTACCAATGTCGAAAATCTGAAAGCTCTCAATGCTGAATTCTGCCAGCTGACGGATGTTTCCTTCTTAAAGGATGCCCATAAGCTTGAAGTTCTTGATCTGTTTACCAACCGCATCACCAGCATCGACTGCCTGAAAGAATGCAAACAGCTCGTTGATCTGAACGTCGGCCGCAACCAGATTCATAACATCGACTGCCTTAAAGATATGCGTGATCTGAAGATTATCTCGCTGGAAAACAACAATATTTCCGATCTGAAGCCGTTGTCAGATCTGCATGAGCTGTGCATTGCAGACCTGTACAACAACAATATTGTTGACCTCAAGCCGCTGGAAAATCTTGAATACATCTCCTACCTGCGTCTTGACCATAACATGATCAAGGATCTGCGTCCGTTGTCCAAACTGAGCTATCTGCGTCAGCTGACCTTAAAAGCCAACTACATTACCGATGTCTCCCCATTAAAAGATCTGGAACTGCTTGAAGCACTCCGTCTGGAAGACAACCCAATTGCGGATACTTCGGCTCTGGAAAAAATGGCTTTCTATTCCAAATTCACCGATTAACCCATACCCTGGATCTGGTTTGATCCACTGGATCCTGGCCTTCTAAATGGATGTTCTAAATTGACGTTCTGAATTGATATTCAAAATATACAGGTTCTTACGCAAATAGTGTGTTTAACTATCGCGACTATTATCGACGTTAGTGATTGTTACTAAGGACAATAATACAAAATGCGATAGATAAACTCATATCAGATTAGATAATGTTACTTAATCACTGGCATGAATGATTCCAGCTTATTTATTCGTCAGGATTATCAGTGTTAAAAACTACATTTGCGTAAGAACCAATATACACTCTACATTGAAATGAGATTTTGATCTTTGCGGCTTTCAGAAGCTGGCAGGGACAAAATCTCATTTTTGTGTCAGGAAGGTGCTGCTCTGCGCATCGGATCTTCGAATCCAAAATACAATCCGATCGAGACGATTTCTTGTTGTTCTACACATTTTTTGAGAACGAATGTGAATTCTGGTTGTCAATTGCCGCTCGACTTGTCATGCTAATGAAGCAGAAATTTCTGCTCAGGAAGAAAGGAGTGCCGATTTTGAAATCTTGTCCGACTCAAACCAAATCTTTACTGCTCATGTGCAGCCTGGTTCTTGCCGGCTGCGCTTCTCCGGCTCCATCCTCTACAAACTCTGTGATCAGTGCGGCCGAACATCAGGCCAGAAAAAGCGTTGAAACAGCAGTTGCCCAGCTTTCGACGGAGATGATTTCCCGGTATAAGTTTCCGCCAAAACCAACGCTGCCTGAACAGATCGTCAAGGCGGTTGGGGATCATGTACGATCCGACAAGCTTACGGCAGCAGCCACGGACTCTCTGGACCAGCCCTCTTCACTTCAGAATGGCTCTGAATCTTCGAATGCCCAACGTTCTCATACAAAGCGAAATCATACTGATCGTTCGCATACTTCCTCATCCTCGTCCGAACTTACCGGTCCGCAGTCGATTCAGATTTCACTGCCGCAAAAAGTCCAAGAGACCAACTGGCATTGTGCGCCAGCCTGCCTGCAGATGATTCTCGAATCGCATGGCGTCTATCGAACGCAGTATGACCTTGGGGTTTTGATGAATACCCAGGAAGAAGTGGGAACTGAACCCGAAGATGTAGCCCGGGTTGCCTCTAATCTTCTTTATGATGCCCCTGTGGCCACTGGACCGGATGATCCTGGCTATCAGGTGACCAGACTGACTCCTTATGCGGCAACTGAAGAAGATAAAGCTCTTTTTTGCGAACGGGTCATTCGCGATATTCAGGCCGGAGCACCCGTCTTTGTCCAGATTGATGTTGCCAATACATATGGTCCCTCGTATGCGCATGTTGTTCATGAAGGACTGATCTATGGAATCGAACTGGATGAAAATGGCACTTTGACCCAGCTTCATTTCATTGATCCAAGCTACGACCAGCAGGACGAACAAAATGAAGGCCGTAAAGTCTTTACGGTCGATGAACTCTGGACCGGAATGATTAACAATCAGGAGCCTGCCTACATCTGGTAAAACCGGCTCTTTACTTTGCCCGTATCTACTCCCGTATCTACGTCTATGCCGATTGCGGCAGGGAAGATACGGGATTTTTTCTGGTCTGCCGTCCTGACCATCCAGAAAAAGCAGGAAAGAAGCGCAAAACAAGGGTGCAGGAAAGATGATTGCTTTGAATAGTTTGCGGACTTCAAACCTGGCTGTTCAGACAGGCAACAGACCAGCATTTTTGGCTTCTTTCGTTCATCATGAAAAGAGAGAATTATCCCTGTCCTCCTTTCAAGAAGGAATGTGAATGGAATAGAAAAGGAGCCAATATCATGAGTTGTCCGGAAACAAAAGAAGACCGTAAGTTATTTGTAGAACAGGAACTTGCTGCTGCCAGTCTTGGTGGTAAAGTGGCCAGTGAGAAAGAGCTGAAACTTGCTGAAGACTATATCGAAGGAAAAATCAGCCGGGATGAATTTATGCACCGGGCTGATGATCTGGAAGCAGAGGACTGAAAAGGTCAAAATCGCTCGATTAAGCCCTGACAGTCAAAAATAAATATAAAACAAGCCGCAGATGAACTGGATGAAATCCATTGAATCTGCGGCTTTTGTTGTGGGCAGTCTAAGAAGAATTGATAGCGGTAAGGGTCAATGAAAGGAATGTTGCAGCAGGCTGCCTTAAAGAGTATGGCTAATCAGGGAATCCCAAATCAGTTGATCCTGAATCGGTAAATCCAAATAGCCGATCCGGAAATGAATCATTAGAAAAGAGAGGAGGGGCAAGGGGGGATAAAGAAAAAAGCTGGTCTATATCGATATGGACCAGCCGGAAAGATAAAGGAACAATATAAAAAACTCTACGGAATATCCGTAGAGTGTACTTTCGAAATGGTGAGGACGATGCGACTTGAACGCACACGAGCTAAGCTCACTACCCCCTCAAAGTAGCGTGTCTGCCATTCCACCACGTCCTCAGGTGATTTATTTCTTAACGAGTACTTATTTAATATACCGTATTTCGAATGTTTTGTAAAGAAGAAATTTTCTTTTTTTTCGAAGCGGCTTGGCTCTCGGTGAGGTGTTCCCTTGAACCGAAGACTATTCTACTTGATCTCACCAAAATAGCAAGTCTATTTCATCAATTCTTCAAAAAATTTTTGGTTTTCAAATTACAAAACTCTATACGATATAAAATTAATTCTATAAAAATAGTGAACGGTTTATTTGTATTGATTCCTTCATCGATTCTTTTACCATGAAGACCAATTCAAGGTTGGAAGCGGGGTCCCGCAAAACAGGATGTTCATTCCTGCTTACGACTGATTCAAGTGCGTAAAGCCAGATTTGCATTCCTTATCTCGGGCGTTTTCTTATTTCTGCTCATCCAGAGCATCTTGCAGTGCAGGCTTCCAGAGACTGATCAGTTTTTCCAGTGAACAGGCCGCATTGGCTGGTGACGTGGAAGGAACAAAAACCGGTTCAATTCCAGTTTTTGGATACTGAAATTTCAGGTAGTAACGCTCAGCTGTCCGTCCGTTACAAAGAATCGTATGAATCCTGGAGTTCTCGAGCAGAGTGGACAGATCCGTCGGGACAACATCCGTAATGGATGCGTCACTGGATCCCTTGATCGAGCAGCTGGCAATGACATCCCATACGGCCACATGGTGAGTGAGCAGCAGTTTCTTTTTGGCTTCGACGGTGTCTGGAACAGGCTCATCAAATACAGCGGCCAGAACTTTCCAGAATCGATTGCGGGGATGACCGTAGAAGAAATTCTGTTCTCTTGATTTTTGAGAGGGCAGGGAGCCAAGAATCAGAACCTGACTTTGGGCGTCATAAATCGGATCAAACGGATGCGTAACTTTCGTAAGTTCGGCCATAACAGATCTCCTTTCAAAGATGAAGATATCTTCCATCCTACTTTAATCCCCGCAGCAGGAATGCTTTTAATCCTTGCATTCTGAATTTCTTTAAACCTCGTATTTTGAATTCCGCTGATGCTCACAGGCGCATACAGGTTTCATTGTTTGAAAACGGGAAAACCAAATCCAGTCAAATCCATTCAGACTGAATTCATTCTGTTCAGGGGCGGCTTGATTGTCCAGACAGATGGAAGCATCCCTGCATGGATTTGTACAGAAATCGAAACCAGATGGAGAAGCGAGAAAAAAGCGAGAAAATATACAGTGGAAGCGATTAAAACAGGCAGTTTTGAGAATGTGTTTGTATCTTACGTGCAAGTTAGACGGCAAATCTTGTCAAATCGATACAATAAAGATACAACGTCTGTCAATTCAGGCGATTTCGGATCAAGTATGAAGACTGCATGATCCGATGAATAACTCCGTCAGAATGTTGATTCTGTCAAGAAAGAGAGACAGTTATGAAAATATGCCCAAACTGCTTACACGAAGCCAGGGATGATGATCAGTTCTGCTCCAAATGCGGAACTCCTCTTGTCAGCCAGTCTTCGGAAAATGAAGCGGTTGATTTTACCAAGCCAGACTCTGAACCCGTAGAGCGCTCTTACAAGATGCCGGATCTTCCAGGTCAGTCTGAGTCAGAACAGAGCATTCCTCCTCGTCCACAAAATGAGAAAGAAGAATCTGGTCAGCCCAATGATAAAACCCAGGTCCCGCCTGCTTTTGACAAGGCCTCGGAGCTGCACAAAGAGAGTGTAAGCAATATGAAAACCGGGTTTAAAGAAGGCTGGAACAACCTGCTCCATCCTCAGCCCGGCCAGAAAAAGGAACATACGTACCGTCTGTTATTGTTACTGTTTGCGCTGATTACCATCATCGGCTTATGCATGCCATTTTCCTGGTATGGATTCAGAGGGGTCAAAGTCGTGAACTTTGCTTTGATCGGCAGCGTCTCGGGTGCTTTGATTCTGATTGCCAAACTGATTGAATGCGGCTTTATTATCCTCAACCGCAAGTCAGCCGTACTCGCCTGTGATGTCATTGCGGGTGCCATTCTGCTGATTAAATCAATCTTTACATTCTTTGTTGGATCCGTAGTGTCTTCCGTCATCCAATACGAATACTATGGCTATTTTGACCGCCACGATCTGATGGAATCGATCCATCTGACTCACCCTGGCTCTGGATTCTGGGTTCTGATTCTGGCCGCTATTGTTTCATTTGTGGTTGCGATGGTTTATGTTCTTAAAACCGGCCACAGCCAGACGACGACTTCAAACCCCACAACAGATCTGCCGAAAACACCAGATTCTTCAAAATCAGTTCCAAAACAGTCTGTGATTGTTCCAGAAAAACCAGAACAGCCAAAGCCAGAAGCTGCTAACCCACAGCCTGAAACGCCAGCTGTTCCCAAACCAGAGACAGCGCCGGAAGTGATTTCACAGACCCCGGAAGCTGAAACTGCTCCTTCAGAAACTGAAGCAGCTCCTTCCACCTCTGAAGAAATTTCTTCTCAAACAACCGAAGATGCTGCATCTTCGGAAAGCCCGGACGAAAAAGAAAATCCATCCGACTCAACGTCTGAAGCAGACTGATTTCTTCGCCTTCTGAATTTCGTAAGCCTTTTGTCATTGCCTGGAAACAGGGAAGACAGAAGGCTT
>Trix_p2__coassemble_2831_pt1 | contig 9412 bp, 8 predicted proteins | sample Trix_p2__metabat2_low_PE_010 | metagenome-assembled genome bin Trix_p2 | reverse complement strand
TCTTTTTGGAGGATACATCATGACACGTCATCCTTTTTCCAAGAATAAAGCAAAGAATAATACGAACCTGTCAAAACTCATCGCTTTGGCAGCCTGCCTTTCCATCGCTGCTGTTGTGAGCAGCTCCGTGCTCACGCCCTCTGCTCCAATTGTTCAGGCTCATACCTATACAAACGAAAACAGAGTTGCTGCTATTTCCAGCCAGAACGTTGTAAAAGCTTCAACACAGAACACTGAGCATCCGGCTGAAAACCAATAACAAAGTACAACAGAGCCAAAAGTATGTTTGGTATTGATTCTGGGTTGATTCTTATTGCTTCGATTTTTACTCCCTATAATTCCTAAGACAAAGAGCAGTATTGTTCTTATGTTCTGTTCCCTTTCGAATGAATGGAATGCAGATTCTTCCTCACTTCTCACAGCAGCTTTTGCTTCTTACTTCCTCTGGTTCATGAACTGGACCAGAGGTTTTCTTTTGCGCGGTCTGCCCTCTGTAATGATGACTCGACAAGCGGCAGGCCGGATGCACAGATTCAATCCAGAATCTCCAGTTCGAAAATCTGTTTCGAAAAATCAATTTTTAACCAAAAGTTTGTAACCACTTACCTGTGCAAACGATGCCTTGTTTTTAAGAAAGACGGCGCAAAATGCAGGTGAAGTCGTGACATAGAGCGACTGGTTAGTATATACTAACTGCGCCTATATGGACAGAAAGGAACAGTGAATCATGACCCACAATCTGAAACAGACAAACTGGCTGGCTAAAGCGGTTGTTCTGTTTGTGGGATTGGCTATGGCTCTTTCCCTGGTCGGCTGTCAGTCTTCTGACACTTCAGCCTCCTCCGAAATGCGGACGGTTGAAACCGATAAAGGCGAAGTAGAAATTCCAGTCAATCCTGAAAAAATCGTCAGCGACTATTATTTAGGCGAGTTTCTCGCTGTCGATGTAAAACCGATTATCGCCTCCCCTTACGCCCTCAACAACCCTTATTTAGAGGGAATGATCGAAGGCATCGAACCGATGAACATCACTTCGGCTGAAACGTCTCTCGAACAGATCACCGCTGCCAAGCCTGATCTGATCGTTACCATCACGGAAGCGGACTACGACAAGTATTCCAAAATCGCCCCTACGGTTTACATCCAGGATGGTAAACGTTCTGACGAAGAGACCTTCCGTTATATTGCCGACCTGGTAGGCAAATCCAAAGAAGCAGACGAGTACATTGCTGCATTCAACGAAAAAGTGGAATCCAAGAAAGATGAAATTCAGTCCATCGTCAACGGCCGGACCGTTTCCATTCTGGAAATGTGGCCGCAGGAAATCTATACCATGGGCAGTCACTTTGCGCGTGGTGGATCAATCCTGTACGACATGTGGGGTCTGAAAGCCCCAGAAGCCATTCAGTCCACAATGGTTGATGGCGATGAAACCTACAAAGTCATCTCGCTGGAAGCTTTACCAGAATATGCTGGAGACTTCATTTTATATGGCGTTCTGGATGGCACCGATCCAGCATTCGTCACTTCCTCCAATATGTGGAATGCTCTGCCAGCCGTTCAGGAAGGCCGCACCCTTCCTTATGAGCAGGTTGCCTTCATGCACCGTGATCCAATCACTTTAAACAAGCAGGCAGACATGTTCATCGAATTCTTTGAGAAATTCAAGGAGCAATAATCATGAAGACCAGTACGAAGAGAACAATCTTCTTTCTGGTGGTCGCAATCATCGCAGTGATTTTCACTGCGATTCTTTCTATATTCCTGGGAAGTACGCAAATCTCGTGGCAGAAAGTGCTGAGCGCGTTCTTTCTGGGCGATATGACGGACCACCAGCAGATTGCCGTTCTGGAACTGCGGCTGCCGCGAACGATCGGTGACATTCTGGTTGGTGCCGGGCTTGCCGGAGCGGGTGCGATGATGCAGGGCATGACTCGCAATCCTCTGGCCGATTCCGGCATTTTGGGGATCAACGCCGGGGCTTCATTCGGGCTGGCGATGTGCCTGGCGTTTTTAAGCAATGTCAGCTTTGGCTTTACAATTCTCGCTTCCTTTCTGGGCGCTGCGATGGCGATCTTCCTGGTCTTTGGACTGCTGCTGCTCAAGCGGCGCAAGCTGGATGCCGCAAGACTTGTCCTGGCTGGTCTTGCCGTCAGCATGTTTCTGACGGCTCTGACGCAGGGAATTTCCATTCTGACCAATACCGGACAGTCGTTAACCTTCTGGACAGCCGGAGGAACCGCTGGGATCCGAATGGATCAGCTAAAAACTGCTGCCCCAATTCTGTTGGCTGCCATTGTTGCCGGCATTCTTCTTTCCCGACGGGTTTCCATTCTTTCGCTGGGCGATGAAGCGGCTCAGGGACTGGGGATTGATCTGAATCGTTCGAAACTGATGTGCCTGTTGACTGTACTTTTACTTTCGGGAACCAGCGTAGCGCTGGCCGGACCGGTTGGCTTTGTCGGTCTGCTCGTTCCCCATCTGGTCCGTCGGTTTGTGGGCAGCCGCTATGAATCCGTCATCCCCTGTTCGATGGTTCTTGGCAGTGCCCTGATGCTTGTGGCCGACCTGATTTCCCGGACGATCAACGCACCAAGTGAAACACCGGTCGGTTTTATTTTTGCGATTGTCGGCGTTCCAGTCTTTATTGCTATTTGCCGCAAGGAGGGAGGAGAAGATGCGTAAAAAAGATGTTATCCTGATCAGCGTTCTTTCCCTCTTGCTGATCGTTGGTTTATTGGTTGATCTCAACGCCGGCTATGCCCAGATTCCAATTCTTGAACTGTTTTCCGGAAACCCGATTCTGCTCAATCTGCGTCTGCCGCGAGTTCTGGGCAGTATTCTGGTTGGCATCGGCTTGTCTCTTTCCGGAGCCGTTTTACAGGGCGTCACCCGCAATGATATGGCGGAACCGGGAATTCTGGGGATCAATGCAGGAGCAGGACTGGCGATTGCGCTGTTCATTGTCTTTTTCGAGGGTGGTCAGATCAGCTCTTCGTTGAGCTATTCGCTGATGATGCCCATTCTTGCCTTCATCGGCTCTGCCGTGACGTTCTGGATTGAATACCGACTGTCATACTGGCATGGCAAGGTTCATCCCAAGCGCATGCTTTTGATGGGCGTAGCGATTTCGCTGGCCATCAGTTCGCTGACCACGATTTTAATGTTAAAGATGCCAGACTCCCAATACGCTTTTGTCCAGAACTGGATTGCCGGCAATATCTGGGGCGCTGACTGGCCCAATATCATTCTGTTGTTTATTGGCATCTCGGTTTTGGGCTGGTTTGTCTATTATCGTTCAAGGACCCTCAATGGCCTGATGCTTGGCCATGATACGGCAGTTGGCATCGGCATTGATGTCAATAAGGAGTCCCGGATTCTGTTGATCTGCGCGGTTGCTTTGAGTGCGTTTTGCTGCAGCATCGGCGGCGGCCTGAGTTTTATTGGCCTGGTTGCCCCTCACCTTTCCCGAAAGCTGGGCGGTCCAAACTATACCCATCTGCTTCCAGTCAGCGCCCTGACTGGCGGAGTTATACTGGTGTGGGCCGATATTATTTCCCGGACCTGGTTTTTACCGTATGAAATGCCAGTGGGCATCACAGCAGCCGTAATCGGTGCTCCATACTTTCTGTATCTGCTTGTAAAGGAGTGATTCCATGACAGAAAACAATATCCATTCCTTCGATTCATCCATGCCTTCATCAACGACAGAAGCCGCCATGGAAGGTCTTCATCTGAAACTGGGATACTCTGGCAAGACCATCATCCCGGAGATGAATGTTCAGATTCCGAAAGGAAAAATCACCAGCATCATTGGTCCAAATGGCTGCGGCAAATCAACACTGCTCAAAGGCCTGGCTCGAATTCTTCCTGTTCAGTCCGGAGAAGTATTGCTGGAAGGGCAGAATATGAAAGATCTGCCTACCAAAGAAATCGCCCGCAAGCTCGCCCTGCTTCCACAGGGACCACAGGCCCCCGCAGGACTGACTGTCCGTGAACTGGTTGGCTTTGGCCGGTATCCGTACCAGAAAGGCTTTGGAGCGCTCAAAGAAGAAGACCGCAAGATCATTGACTGGGCGATGAAAGAAACCCGTGTCGATACTCTGGCCGATCGAGCTGTCGATCAGCTTTCTGGTGGTCAGCGCCAGCGCGCCTGGATTGCGATGGCTTTAGCGCAGGATACGCCAATCATTCTGCTCGATGAGCCAACTACCTATCTGGATATGGCCCATCAGCTGGAAATTCTTCAGCTGTTAGAAAAACTCAATCGTCAGCAGCACAAAACCATTGTGTTAGTCATTCACGACCTCAACCTGGCCGCCCGTTTCTCCGATTATCTGGTCGCCATGAAAGATGGCCAGATCCGCTATGAAGGAAATGTAGAGGAGATCATGACCACTGAAATGTTAAGAAATGTCTTCAATCTGGATGCCTATATCGAAAAAGACCCATGGACCGGAAAGCCGACCATGGTCACGTATCGCTTACTGGAAGACGAATGACAGATTTCTTTTGTCTGCAATCTGTTTTTAAGGTCCTTCCCTTCCTATATGGAGTTTAGGATATGGGGTTTATATGAGATTTGGGTATATACCCTTTACTCTTCAATACTTGCTATTCTTCAATACCTGCGGCAGGAATTCCTGCTGCTTTTTCTTTGCCTGTTTTTCAGAACTTTACTGGCTGCCCGCTTACATCTTCCTGGTTCTTTTTCCAGCTTCCAGAATCTATCTTCTCCAATCGTAAGGATTTATAAGCAAGAAGGACTTGCTTCTTTTGTCTACAAATGTAGAATATAGATAAGAAGTCTACTGTTGTAGACAGAAAGGAGAAGCAGATGGAACGGATTCGGATTAACGAAAGCGAATACCAGTTTCTGCAGATTCTATGGGATCTGGAACCCTGTCTTCAGCCAGAGCTGGCGGCTGTCTGCCTGGAAAAACTTGGCTGGAAACGGACCACAACCTATACCGTCATTAAACGCCTGGCTGAAAAAGGAATTGTCCAGGTTGAAAACAGGCAGGTTCATGCTCTGATCAGCCGCCAGCAGGCCCAGGAAGAAGAGATCGAAAACATGATTGAAAAGAAATTCTCCAATTCAGTCCCTTCTTTTCTGGCTGCCTTTACCCGCAAGGTTCATCTGACAGAAGAAGATGTCGATGAGCTGCAGAAAATGATCGATGAGATCCGAAAGGAGAACCCAAAATGACAGACCTCTTTATCGACATCGTGATTGTCTCTTTGATCGCAGGCGGGATGTTTGGAGCCATTGCGCTTTTTGGTAAAATTTTCTCTAAAACATCTGCCAGGCTGAAAGTGCTGCTCTATGCTCTTCTGGCACTGCGGCTGATTCTGCCTTTATCCTGGTCCTTTACGCTGCCCTTTACTCTTCCGGATTCAATTGGCCAGACAAACCAGGGTTCGGCTTCTCTGCAAGAAAAGCCAAGCCAGAACCTTGCTTCTGATGGCGTGCTCTTTAAAGCCCCCCGACCGGATCAGTCAGCGAAAGTGGATATGCCTGCTCAAAATGAAATGAGTCCAGACCAAAATCCTGACCTGACAAAACCAGCAGATCAGACCAAATCCTCCCCTTTGCAACGGACACCATGGTCTGCCCTGATGCAAAGAAGCGGACCATTTCTGTCAGCTCTGAGTGGAATCTGGATTGCCGGAATGATTTTTACTTTGAGCTATGGTCTGTTTCGCCTTTTACGAATCAGATCCAAGCTGGCCAGCGCCCTGCCGCTTGCCGATCGAATCTGGAAATCAGATCAGATCCAGGAACCTTTTGTCTGGGGACTCTGGCATTGGAAGATCTTTGTTCCTGCTACCATAGATCCAAGCCTGCTGCCCAGTATTGAAGCGCATGAAAAGACTCATATCACCCGTCTGGATCCTCTCTGGAAAACATTGGCTTTTATCCTGCTGGCAGTTTACTGGTTTAACCCTGTACTGTGGTTTGCCTATGTCAATCTGAACAAGGAAATCGAAAAAGCCTGTGATGAACAAACTGTGGCGGATATGGATGGTGCAGCCAAAGCCGATTATGCCAGCGCTTTGTTGCAATGTACGCTGCCTGGCCGAAAACGTCAGCTGTTTCTGGTTCCCTGCTTTGGCGCTTTAAGTATTAAAGAGAGAATCCGCCTGATTCTCACACCGCCTGCCCATTCAACAACGGCTCTTGCAGGGGTATGTGCAATGGCCGTTGTTTTGACGGGATGTCTTGGAACTCCAGCCAAAAAAGCTTCTGCTTCCCTATCCATGAATATCAATGAATCGGATATGTGGTATTCCTCTCCGGTTTTCCGTCCGGTCCAGAATGAGGTAATCCTCAAGGCCGATCAAACGGATTCAACGTTCAAAATTCAGGCTGTCTCACTGAACCAGCATCAGCTGATTGGGGATCCTCTTGAATTGACTGGTAATGATTCCGTGACAATTTCGAATGTTACGAACGACTTCAGGCTCTGGATTTTGCGTGATTCTTCAAAGGAAAAAGACCAGACAAATGATCAATCCAGGGATATCAGCCTGAATATCGAAGGGGCTTCGATGGTCGAAGAAAATGAAGTGATCAATTCTATTAAAACTGCCTACGTTGGAGATCCTTCCGCGATTGGCAAGGTAGAAGGTGCTCTTCCCTATCCGCCTGACTGGACCATTGAATCCACCTCTTTACAGACCGAAAAAGAACCGTATGGGATGACGATCTACTTCAATCAGCCGCCAAATTCATCTGGCATAGAACCAATTATACTGCCCGATTGTGTGCAGTTTGCCTTCCGATCGATTGCCAACCTTCAGACCATTACCTTCATAAACAACAAGGGTGACCAAAAAATTATTAGAAGTTTTGATCGCTTCGAGCTGATGAACCGTCTCCAGATCAAAATTGGCCAAGACGATATCGTCCGCCTCGAAGTGCATTACCCGCCTGGCGAGAATAATTGTGTATATACAGGGGATATCCCATTCAGACAGGGAGAACTCTTCAATTGTGCAATTATGAACCAAACTGGTGACGTCACGATTGAAGCCTATACAAAGGATGGCAAATGCGTCTTTTCAAAAACGACCCAGATAGAGAATCTTTTAGCTGAACCCCTCACTGAGGATGGCTGGACGATTGCAATAGTCCCTGTTTTTAATGATCAGCCTTAAGTTTTCCTTTCTTCCTTTAAACTGTCTATGAACTACTCACCTCTGAACTGCAGGAGATCCAAACTGGATGTCCTGCTTTTCTTATGCCGGCTTCCAAGCTTAGTTCCGTTTTGCCTGACTTTTCCTCTTTTTAAAAAGTAAAAGGAACACGGATCAGGGAGCTGCAGGAAGGATCAGACTGAAAAAAGAGGATGGAAACCTGATGCGGCACCACCCCTTTGATGTGAATTGGAATGAAGAGATCACTTCTTATGATGATCTTTACAAAAGATCCTGCGTAAAAAAGAAAACCTTTCTCCTGGAACCGAATAATCCCTGACCAGGCTTGTAATCGCAAAAAAAGCCATGACAAAAGCCGGAATCAGAAAGAGTGCTCCTCGGAACATGACAACGTTAAAAAACAGCCACTTTGTCTCTGAGGGATCTTGCAGATCGTTTGCTGCCATGATCATCGGCAGCGACTCATTGAAATGAACCCAGTCATCATGCAACGTAAAACCAAACCAGACGACCAATAAGGCAGCTCCTAAAAGCAGCAGTTTCTGTGTTCGATCCATGACTTCTCCCCTCTCTCTGTTCATCCATTCAAGTTTCTGTTCAATCATCCATTCAACCGACTCATGCTGTCCATCAATCTATCCAATCTGCTCAATGAACAAATGACAAAGCCGATCCTTACTTCCATTGTGAATTACTGATCAGATTCTGTCGAGGGCTGATTCTGACTTTTGGCCAGAGCCAGTTTTACGCGAAGGATTCTTCGAACGGATTCGTCAATCCGATCTTCGCTGATCTGGCCGCTTTTCACTTTCTCCACCAAAGTCCAATAGTCACTCTGGAAATTTTCCGGCATCAAGATCAAATCTGCTCCGGCACTGATCGTGCCGCCTGTCGCATCCGTAGAAGAATAGCGGCTGGTGATGGCTTTCATCTCCATTGAATCCGTAACAATCAGTCCCTGATATCCCATTCGATAGCGCAGAATGCCCGTCAGAATATCCGGCGATAAAGTGGCTGGAAGCTGAGAATTGGTGACATTGGGCAAAGCAATATGAGAAGCCATAATCAAAGGCATTTTATCGTCAACCGCATCCTGGAATGGGATCAGCTCGCAGGCAAGCAGTTCATCGAGCGTTTTATTCGAGTAGGTATAGCCTTCATGCGAATCTTCAGCCGTATCACCATGGCCGGGAAAATGCTTGTAGACCGGCAATACATCCTGCTCTAACAATCCTTTGCCAAAAGCCAGCGCAAACTGAGCAGCTTTCAAAGGATCATTTCCATAGGTTCTGCCGTGCATGACCGGGTTATCGGGGTTGGTCAGCACATCCATCACGGGCGCAAAATCCATGTTGAAGCCCAGATCATGAAGATGTTTGCCAATCTCGCTTCCTTCCAGGTAAGCCTGGTTTACATCTCCCATATCGGCAATCTCCTGCGCGCCTGGTTCATCGATCTGGCCTAAAATGCCGCTCTTGGCAATTCTTGCCACACTTCCGCCTTCTTCATCGATACTCAGAAAAGCTGGAATCCCAAGCTGATGGATGGAAGTCTGATTGGTCTGGGCTAGCAGATTTCGAACCTGGTCGGCGCTTTGCAGGTTGCGGGCAAAGAGAATGATTCCCCCTACCGGAATAGATTGCTGCATGGCAGCAATCTGACTGTAGTCGGTCACTGTCACTCCTCCATTTTCATTGGGAGCGACCGGTGCATCGGACAATAAGGCTTCCGGTTCCACAATAAACATCTGCGCGCACTTTTCTTCCAGACTCATCTGGTCCAGGATGGCTTCTACCTGCTTCTGGTCGATCGACAGCAGATCTTCCATGAGTGGATCTGATGTGGTCTGTGTGGTTGATGTTGTTGAAGACTTGCCTGTAGTCTGGTCCAGATCGGAAGAAGAGTTTTCGGTTGTCGTCTGCTGGCTGGTTTCAGTCGAAATTTTTATGTTGGACTCTTCGCTTGTGCTTTGGTCAGAAGAAAAAGCGCTGCTCATTTCTGTACTCGAACTGGTATCTGAAGAAGCAGCCGCAGACATGTTTGAATTCGTGCTCGTGCATCCCGCTAAAGAACCGGCTAATAATACGGCCAGCATGAATGCCGCCGCTTTCCTGCCCATCTGTTTATTCTGGAAGACCTCTGGTTTCCATTTTCGATTAAGATTTCTGTTTTTCATTGCATCTTCCCCCTTTCTTTTCGAACGAACTTTATTACCTAAATTCCCCACTTTATACACAGGTAGTCTCTGAGT
>Trix_p2__coassemble_2777_pt1 | contig 9669 bp, 6 predicted proteins | sample Trix_p2__metabat2_low_PE_010 | metagenome-assembled genome bin Trix_p2 | reverse complement strand
GTAATGAAGTTGGCCAGTACTAATCGGTCGAAAGCTTAATCTAAGATAACGAGATGGAAGAAGGCAGAAGTGAGATGACAGGATCATTGATCACAGCTGTTTTTCTTCCGATAAGAAACAAGACGATCAGAAATGATCAGATCATAACTGTAACCAAGGTTATGTCGAAGCTGGTGTTTGTTTTTGAAAGATTCATGTGAAATTTAAGAGGAAAAGACGAAGGCTCTGCACTATTCCAGGTAAAACTGAATGGTGCAGAGCCTTTTGCGTTGTTTGGATATGAAACGATTCACTTCCCAAGGGCACCTGATTGTCGTGCTGCTCGATGCCAAAACGCCGATGCTTCGTGAACTACTCACTCCAATTCAGCGTATGCAGGATGTCTGGATCGGCCAGCGTTTTTGACGGCCCTTCCGGGCATTCGAAGTATGGAAGATTTTGAACAGATCCTGGAATATGAGAAGACCACCGAAAATCCGGGACTTTTTTCTTTTTGGAAGGGGAATGGCTGGCGCATTTTACGGTTACTGCTTTTTTCTGCCTGACTTTCCAGTCTTCTGGCTCCAGATGATTCGTATTCCTTTCCAGAGAGCAGGGCTGTTTTGAACTGGGTTTCTGGCATGATTTTGCTTCGGATTGTTCTATCCTGTTCCGTTCCGTCCCGTCCTATTTCGTCTTGCACTCTTTTTTCAGATTCCGGACTCAAATTTGGATGTTCTGTTCGTTTCCCGGCAAAGTCATTTCCCGGTTGTGCTTTTTGTCTTTAACAAATCTTTAGCAATCTCCCTTTGTCCTTTAACCCCAAATTAGCGAGTGAAAGAGTAAAACTTCTCTATCAAGTTTGAAAGGAGTTTTCTCGTATGGTTTCGATTGTACTCATCCTGACTCTGGCTGTTGTTCTGGCCGTTTTTTTGGGAGTCTGGATTTATAAGGTGCTGGAAGGAAAGGTTTTCTGGATCCAGAAGCAGGAAAACTGGATTTTGAAGCATCTGAATATTGAGGATGCACCGATGTCCTGGAAACGATATCTGGCCTGTGTGCTGATGGTCAGTGCCGTCAGCTTTGCGGTTTTGTATATTCTGCTTCTGATCGATGGATATCGCTGGGATTTGGCGTTCAATACCGCAATTTCCTTTGTGACCAACACCAACTGGCAGGCCGCGGATCCTGCATTTACGCTTTCGTGGTGGGTCTGGGCCTTTGGCCTGGTGGTGCAGATGTTTCTGTCGGCGGCGGTTGGCATGAGTGTTGTCTTTGCGCTGATCCGTGGATTTACCCACGCGCAGGATGGAACGGTCGGCAACTTCTGGAAAGACCTGACAGGTTCGATTCTCTATGTCCTGCTGCCGATCAATATAGCTGCAGCCATCTTGCTTGGTGTCTGCGGCATTCCAATGAATCTGAACGACTCGACGCCCAGTGCCCTGATGGATCCGGTTGCGGTGAGTGTGGATGGAGAGATTTTGCCGGGTGCTCAGATTGAAAATGGCCAGGTGTATCAGGATGGCCAGGTCATCGAGGAAGCCAGAATTGTTGACCAGCAACTCGTGCCCGCAGGTCTGATGGCCGCAGTTGGCGCAGCCAGACAATCCGGAACCAACGGCGGTGGTGTAACGGCCGCCAACTCGGCCTCACCGCTGGAAAATCCCAATGGCTGGTCGAACCTGATTGAAAACGTACTGATTCTGCTGATTCCCATGGCGTTGTGTTTCTCGTTTGGATGTGCCCTTCGAAACAGGAAGCAGGGAATTGCCCTATTTTTGTCTATGGCTGTTCTGTTTGCGATTGGACTGGCGTGCTGCCTGGGGGCTGAGTATTCAGGGATGAACATGCTTGGAAAAGAAAGCCGCTTTGGCATTGGTTCCTCTTCCTTGTGGGCTGTGAGTACAACAGCGGCATCGAGCGGTTCCTCCAATCTTTCAATGAATGGACTGACCCCGCTGGGTTCTTTGATTCCCATGATTTTGATGCAGGTTGGTGAAGTTGTCTTTGGCGGGGTCGGAACAGGGCTGATTGGCATGATTGGCTTTGTGATTTTAACGGTCTTTATTGCCGGACTGATGGTTGGACGGACGCCAGAGTTTCTGTCTAAGAAAATTGAACCGGCCGAAATGAAAAACTCAGTGATCCTGTGTATCTGTGCTCCGGTGTGTATTCTCGTGGGATCGGCGATTGGTTCGCTATTTCCGGCAGCGGGTCTGGACGGGGGCGCTCATGGTTTTTCCCAGATTTTGTACGCCTGGTCGTCGATGGGGGCCAACAATGGATCGGCCATGGCTGGATTTATGGCGGACGGCGTGTTGATGAATGTTCTGGGCGGCATTTTGATGGCTGTCGCTCGATTTGTCCCGTTTGCGGCTGCACTGGCGATTGCCGGTTCTCTGGGCGCCAAAAAACAGATTCCGGCTTCGGCAGGAACACTGGCTACGGATACACCGTTGTTTTCTGTTCTGCTGGTGATCATTGTGCTGTTAATTGGGGCGCTCAGTTTCTTTCCGGCACTGGCCCTTGGACCGCTGGCGCAGTTCTTTGGGTAGGAGGTTTAAAGCGTATGAATGCTTCAATGATTGAAAGAGCCATGAAGGACTCATTTATAAAGCTGAATCCGAAAACACAGATCGAAAATCCGGTCATGTTTCTCGTTTATCTTTCGGCCATCGCAACAACCCTTTTATGGATTGCGTCGTTTTTTGGCTGGCATGATGCCAGTGCCGGCTATACCCTGGCTGTGGCGATCCTGCTCTGGTTTACCTGCCTGTTTGCCAACTTTGCGGAGGCAATTGCCGAGGGACGGGGGAAAGCCCAGGCTGATGCTCTGCGGGCAGCTAAAAAGGAAATTACGGCGTTTAAAGTGCCGTCGATTGAAGAACGCGATCATCCCATCGAAGTTGCTTCAACAGATCTGCATCCCGGTGATCTTGTGATTGTTTCAGCCGGACAGCAGATTCCAGCGGATGGCGATGTTGTCTTTGGCGCAGCGTCCGTCGATGAAAGTGCAATTACCGGCGAATCGGCACCAGTTATCCGCGAAGCTGGCGGCGACCGGTGTGCAGTGACAGGCGGCACCACCGTGCTGTCGGATACCATTGTCATTCAGGTCACCAGTGAGCCGGGGCATGGCTTTCTGGAAAAGATGATTGCGATGGTTGAAGGCGCGGCCCGCAAGAAAACCCCAAATGAAATTGCGCTGCAGATCTTTCTGATTGCGTTAACGATCATCTTTATACTGGTCGTCATTGCCTTGTACTGCTACTCGCTGTTTTCGGCCAATGCGGCCGGGAAAGCCAATCCGGCCAGTCTGACCACTCTGATTGCTTTGCTTGTATGCCTTGCACCAACCACAATTGGAGCGTTGCTTTCGGCCATTGGCATTGCCGGAATGAGCCGCCTGAACCAGGCCAATGTCATGGCGATGAGCGGCCGGGCTATTGAGGCGGCCGGCGATGTTGATGTTCTGCTTCTGGATAAAACCGGAACCATAACCTTTGGAAACCGCCAGGCTTCAGCTTTTCTGCCTGTTGATGGGGTTGAAGAGATGGAACTGGCGCAGGCAGCCATGCTTTCTTCGCTGGCGGATGAAACGCCGGAAGGCCGCAGTGTTCTGGTTTTAGCCCATGAAAAATACGGTCTGGATCAGCAGGCCAGTGATGAGATGGAATTTATTCCGTTTTCGGCACTGACCCGTATGAGTGGAGTGAAGCTCAATGGTCATTCGATCCAGAAAGGCGCAACGGATTCCGTGAAAGGCTACATCGAAAAAAAAGGCGGCTGTTGGCCAGAGCAGTGCTCCGAACTGGCTGATGAAATTGCCAGAACCGGTGGGACACCGCTTGTGGTCGCCAATGACAATCGGGTTCTGGGGGTCATTCATTTAAAAGATGTCATCAAACCCGGAGTCCAGGAAAAATTTGGCGAAATGCGCAAGATGGGCATCAAGACCGTCATGATTACCGGGGACAATCCGCTGACAGCAGCAGCCATTGCGGCCGAAGCTGGTGTCGATGATTTTCTGGCCCAGGCCACGCCGGAAAGCAAGCTGGAAATGATCCGTACCTATCAGAAACAGGGCCATCTGGTCGCGATGACCGGGGATGGAACAAATGATGCGCCAGCCCTGGCCCAGGCGGATGTGGCAGTGGCTATGAATACGGGAACGCAGGCGGCCAAAGAAGCCGGAAACATGGTTGATCTGGATTCTTCGCCAACCAAACTGACGGAAGTTGTCCGCATTGGCAAACAGTTATTAATGACCCGTGGGGCTTTGACGACTTTCTCGATTGCCAACGATGCGGCCAAATACTTTGCGATTATTCCGGCTCTGTTTGTTTCTTTGTATCCAGGACTGGAAGCTTTAAATATCATGCACCTGCATTCTGCCCAGTCGGCTATTCTTTCAGCGGTCATCTACAATGCGCTGATCATTGTGGCCCTGATCCCGCTGGCTTTAAAAGGGGTCAAATACCGGGAGTGTTCGGCATCCAGACTGCTCTCTCGAAATTTGCTGGTGTATGGCGTTGGCGGTATGGTCGTTCCATTTCTGGCCATTAAGGTGATCGATCTGATTCTGGTCGGATGTCATCTGGTCTAAACAAAGAAAGGCAAAGAACAAACAGGTAAAGAACATGGTCAAAACAAAACATGATTTTCTCTCGGCACTCAAAGCCTTTCTGGTCATTACCGTGCTGACGGGGATGGTCTATGTCTTTGGAGTGCTTGGCATCAGTCAGCTCTGCTTTCCAGAGCAGGCCAATGGCCGCTTTCAGGAGACTGGATATGGTTTGATGAGTACGGCTGTCGGACAGATGGACTATCGGATGGATCATCTGTGGGGACGTCCAGTGAACTACCAGACAATCGAACAGGATAGAAAACTCTATGTCTATGGCTCGCCGGCCAATGATGCGTATGGCTCCGAAAAAACCGCCCAGAAACAGGAGAGCCTGAAAGCCTGGATCAAAAAAAATTCCATGGCTGGATCTCAGCCCGTGCCGGCAGAACTGTATACCAGCAGTGCCAGCGGAATCGATCCTGAAATCAGTCTGGATTGCGCACTGTATCAGATCCCGCGACTGGAACGGACAACCAGAATCGACGCCAGCACCCTGGAAACCATTTTCAAGGAGCATTCAAGCAACGCTCTTGTCGATGGTCCGCAAGAAAAGACCGTCAATGTCATCGAAGTCAATCTGGCCATTGATGATCTGATCCATTCTGTAAACTGAAGATCGAATTGAAACGGAGAGGTTTTACGAATCGAGGCCAAGGACCAAAATCCAGAATTTGAAGACAGTCTCAGGCAGCCGGAACCATCTGGCTGCCCTTTTGGATTTTGAGAATGCGAGAAATCCAGGAACAAAGATCCAGACAAGGGAAAATCAGGAAGATAAGCGAAAAAATGAAATCAAAATGAGCCGGAAAACAAGACGAAGTCCATGAAATCGAATCAGTGGACTCTGACAAGTAGAATCAGGCTAAGAAAACGGACCGTCAAACCGGGCATTTTGACCTTCAACGGCCTGCCTGACTGATACAAAAGACAAAGATAAGAATCAAACAAGGGTGAATACAAGAAAGGAAGGCGAGTGCAGATGACAAAAACCAGACCGGCACCGTCCTGTTTACAAGAGATCAATCTGAATCTTCCAGAGGGCAGTCAGCCCAGTTTACAGGTCGCTCCAAATTCGGATTCCCACAGAGGAAAACTGAAAATCTTCTTTGGCTATGCGGCGGGAGTCGGCAAAACCTATTCGATGCTGGAAGCCGGCCATGAGCTGAAGAAAAAAGGGGCGGATGTCGTCATTGGCTATCTTGAACCTCATGCCCGCAAAGAAACGGCTCAAAAAGCCAATGGCCTTGAGCAGGTTCTAACCCTGACGGTTGAATACAATGGTCTGCCGCTTCGGGAAATGGATCTGGATGGGGTGCTGGCCAGAAAACCGCAGCTGGCCCTGGTCGATGAACTTGCACACACCAATGCCAAAGGCCTGCGGCATGCCAAACGCTATCAGGACATCAAAGAACTGCTTCGAAATGGGATTGATGTCTACACGACGGTCAATGTCCAGCATATTGAAAGCCTGCGGGAAGTCGTTGCGGCGATTACCGGCATTCAGGTGGCAGAACGGATTCCCGATGACATCTTTGATCTGGCCGATCAGGTCGAACTGGTGGACATCGAACCCAAAGAACTGCTGGAACGTTTTGCGGAGGGCAAAGTGTATGGCCAGAGTCAGGCCGATCTGGCCAGGCAGAACTTTTTTACCCTGGACAATCTAAGCGCATTGCGTGAAATTGCTTTGCGGCGGTGTGCCGACCGGCTCAACCAAAGTCAGCCGCAAAGCAAAGCAACGGACCACATTCTGGTCTGCCTGTCCTCTTCACCAAGCAATGCCGGAATTATCCGGGCTGCAGCCCGGATGGCCCAGGCATTTCATGGACGGTTTACTGCCCTCTACATTCAGTCCCCCCAGTCCGATACGCTCGATGTGAATGATGCAGCAAGGCTCGAAGAAAATATGCGCCTGGCCAATCGGCTGGGAGCACGGATTGAAACGGTTTTTGGGGACAACATCGCAAGACAGATCGGCGAATTTGCCCGGGTCAGCCATGCCACCAAGATTGTGATCGGCCGGTATGGGCGTAAAAGTGCGTTTCTGCATCCTTCTTCGCTGACCGATCAGCTCAGCGAATCAGCTCCCAATGCGGAAATCTTTATCATTCCGGATTCTGAAACAGTCACAACACGACGCCCCCAAAAGAAATACAGTCTGAAAATGGAAGAAGTTCTTCAGGGGCTGTTCTATGTATTTGTTCCACTGATTGCGGCCACGCTCATCTGCTTTGGCCTGGAAAGTCTTGGGATCTCTGAAGCCAACTTGTTTGCGATCTATATTTTTTCGATCCTGCTGAGTGCAGTGTTTTCGAGAAATACGATCACGGCCGGACTTAATTCGATTCTTTCCATTCTGGTCTTCCGTTACTTTTTTACCTGGCCGCGCCATTCTCTGGACATGGTCGACCAGGGGTATCTTCTCTCCTTTCTTTTGGCCATTACGCTGTCGATTGCGATCGCCAATCTGGCCAGAAAAAGTTACCGGCAGCAGACCTTCATGGCCAGAGCAGCGGCCAAAAGCGCCCTGCTCTATGAGTCCGGCCAGAATATGCTCCAGTCCGATACCGATGAACAGATCATTGGCCAGACGGTCCGGCAGCTTCACGCACTGACCGGAAAAGACATCGTGTTCTATCCCAATGAGCAGGGAAATCTGGGCAAACCGGTCTGCAGCGAACATCCGCAGACGTTTGAAAACGGTAAAGAGCAGGCGGTTGCTTTATGGGTCCTGAAAAACAATAAAAGAGCGGGTGCGACAACCGATACGCTTTCCGGAGCGCGCTGCCTCTATCTTGCGGTCCGCCATAAGACCAATGTTCATGGTGTAGCCGGAATTGACCTGAACAAAGGAAAACTGACACCGGATGAAATGTCCATGATTCTTTCGATTCTTGGGCAGAGTGCTTTGTGCCTGGAAAATAACGAAAATGTGCGAATCAGTGAAGCCAATGCACTGAAAAGCCAGCAGGAACAGCTGCAGATCGCCATGCTTCGATCAATTTCTCATGATCTGCGCACCCCGCTGACCACAATTTCAGCCAGCGCAGATATGCTTCTTAATTCCCAATGCAGTGTGGATCACCGCAGAAAACTGACCCGGACGATTTACGAAGATTCCATCTGGCTTCGCGACACTGTCGAAAACCTTCTGGCTCTGACCAGACTGGAAGACGGAACGATTGACCTGCACAAGGAACTGGTAGATGTCGAAGAAGCGGTTGCCGAAGCTTTGCATCATGTCCGCCCATCCCGCCATGGCAGCACAGATTCAGATCGTACGATTGAGCTGATTGAACCCAAAGAAGACGCATTTGTTCAGGCAGATGGAAAGCTTCTGGTCCAGCTTCTCGTTAATTTAATGGATAATGCTCTGAAATATACTCCGCCAGAAAGTGCAATTGAAGTCGAAATCAAAACTGCTGGCGACAAAGTCCTGGTCGATGTCGCTGATCATGGCCCGGGCATTCCGCAAGCGGAAAAAGAGCATCTGTTTGAACCGTTTATGACTTCCCACAACAAGATTGTCGACAGTAAACGCTCTTTAGGTCTGGGACTTTCCTTATGCAAAAGCATCATGGGCGTTCATGGCGGAACCATCGATGTTCTGGATAATCACCCTGGAGCCAGATTTCGAATCACTCTGCCCAGAGTCGTCTTTTCTTCCGACAACCTGTGTGAACTCGCGAGTCTGCCCTCTGAAAAAGATCCATCTGCCTGAATATCCCGTCAGAGTGGAGCAAATGGAGAAATTCCTGGCCAGAAAGTCAGCAGACGGGATGAATCGGAAGAAACAGAACGGCTGCAAACAGACAGACGCAATATCGATTAAAACAGAGCCTATAGATATATGGAAAGATGAGGTGTGCAATGGAGACAAAGTCAGATTCGAAAACTGCATCGATGCAAAACAAGCCGTTCATCCTGGTTGTTGAAGATGACCGTCAGATGGGTGGACTGTACAGAACCCTGTTTGAAACTCAAGGCTACCCCTATTCTCTGGTTCGAAATGGCAAAGAAGCTCTGATGGCTTTTCTGTCCGGAAAAATTGACATTGTTCTTCTTGATCTTGGCCTGCCGGATCTGGATGGCCAGCAGATCATTGAAAAGATCCGTTCGTTTTCCAACACGCCAATTCTTGTTGTCTCCGCCCGTGAAGAAGACAGGCAGAAAGTGGCGGCTCTGGATGCCGGCGCCGATGATTATTTAAGCAAACCCTTTTCGGTGGATGAACTGCTCGCCCGCATTCGAGTGATTGAGCGAAGACTGAAAACGCCAGGCGGACAGATGACAGAAATTTCCTTTGTCAACGGACCGCTTAAGATCCTCTATGATGAACAACGGGTTCTGCTCAATGACCGGCCAGTCCATCTGACACCCATCGAATACAAACTGCTCGTTCTGCTTTCGAAAAACGTCGGAAAAGTACTGACTCACAACTATATCGGACGTGAAGTCTGGGGCTATTGCATGGATGAAGACAATGGATCCCTGCGGGTTTATATGACGATGCTGCGCAAGAAACTGAACCATCAGCTGATTGAAACCAGCTTTGGCGTTGGCTATAAAATGAACCGGGTAGAGGAATCTGAAGAGTAATGGTGAAGGCCAGAGCTCTTCATTTTTTTTACATTCGGGAACCTGTCTGAAAAAAAGAGAACGAGAAGACCCCTGATCGGGTATAGGTTGGCCAGAAAGAACTCATTTGTACCCGATCGGGAATAGGGATGATTTGATGAGCAGCGAAAGTGAAGAACGCTTGACTTTTAAGGAACGCCTGAGGTATAAAAGAAAAGCTGTTTTTTGAGCGACATAAGGGATTGGCCCTGAACCGCTCCAGAAACTGCAAGTCACTTATTTGTGAATAATAAAAATATTTCACAAATATACTTGACCTCATCCGATTCGGATGATATAGTATATGAGCGTTAAGGGAACGGCCAACAGGTCAAACCAAAACGTAAATCATCTTTAGATATCGAACAAAATATCGGTTGTGAAATTATTAAAAATATTTCACAAAACATGTTGACTTCTGATATGACAGATGATAAGATAAA
>Trix_p2__coassemble_2736_pt1 | contig 9835 bp, 7 predicted proteins | sample Trix_p2__metabat2_low_PE_010 | metagenome-assembled genome bin Trix_p2 | reverse complement strand
CTGTTCCAAAGAATAGCCAAGATTTTTGCGGATAGCCTGGATGTCCTCCAAACGGGTAGTATGACGTCCTTTTTTGATTCCTTTTTGAATTCCTTTTTGAATTCCATTTTGTTCAATTGCTTCACCTAAATTACACATATTGTTAAACTCCTTTTCCATTGATTCAGTCATCGGGATTCCAAATTCATTTTGAAGAATGTTTCCTTTTTCTACAGCACTTTTTTTGTTGGAGAGCAGTACATCCAATAAGCGTAGGATTCCTTTATATTTTCTGTCGCCCTCAGAACCACCAAGATAGACCATGAAAATGCTGAGTAAATCGTAATCGCATTCTCTTTCCTGATAATCACCAACGAACGAATCACAGGCCATATGAAGGTGGGTAACGTTATTGGCCCGATATTCGGGCTGGTTCTGACAGATCCAGATTGAGTAGACTTTTCTGATTTTTTCGTAGTGGTCTTTAGTAAAGACACGACCTTTCTGATCAGCGATTTTCTCACTGGTATAGTAGATGGATCGTTTAGGTAAGGGATAGCCAGGATTCGGCTCGTTTTGGGCTTCGATATTGATGATTAATTCGACATGATCCTCAGAATCAGGAACAAGTGCCTGAAACAGAAGGTCGTAAGCAATTCCCAATCTGTTCTCATGCTTTTGAACAGTATCAATACCAGTGATCAGCGGAGGAACCGTGTCAGGTTCAGACAAAACCTGAGAGATCATAGTTTTTCCCTCGATGTATTTGTTCGCAATATCGTCTGTGGACGAATTTTTGAATTCTTTTGCAAAAGCCTTCAAAATATGAGCCAGAATTACCTTTTCTGATAAAAGCCGCTTACAGGCCGCATCGTATCTGGCTTTATATTCGGTGCTTCGCAGTCCCTGCGCAATTGATGTTTCAATTTCCGTGGATGTCATGCTTTATTCTCCTTGTAACATATCCGAGGCAGAAGATCTACTGGATCATCTGTTTGTTTTTCATATTTCCGTTCTTTTACGGAACGATTGAACTGTCAACAATTCCTATAGAAATCAGTGCGGATTCAGTTAATTCCAGTCAGGAGGACTGATAAAAACCGTAGCTGAAAAGATCCAATATCTCCTGCTTATTTCCATATACGCAGAAAGGAGAGAAGTGTTTTCTAAACTTGGAAAGAGAGCACCATAGCTTTGATGCTTTCCAATGAATCCGGAAAAAGAAGAATTATATTGGTCAGAAATGTTTTCTGGTATTCGTTACTGAAAAGCAAAAGATCCAAATATATGGATTGTTTTTGTGGAGAATATCAGCGTGTCCATTGAATCCTTTTGAGAAATTGGATTAAACTGAATAAATACAAGAAGGTGATGAAATGCTGGTTGATAAGGATATCAGAAACAGAAAAGATGAAATCTTTCAAAATGGCTTCAACGAAGAAAACCTCGGATGTATCTCTTACGATATTCGAATCGGAAAAATTCTGAGAAAAGAACATGAAACAGATCTGATTTTGAATCCTGGCGAGTTCGTCATGGTCCAATCTGAAGAAGAATTTTGTGTTCCTAAGGATCTTGCGGTAATTGTTGGTGAAAAAAATTCCCTGATGCGAACCGGATTAATCGTAAATGGCCCAACTTATTTTCCGGGCCATCACACAAAAGCCTATCTAAGAGTATTGAATGCTTCCAATAACAAAATAACCATCAGAAAAGGCGACAAAATTGCCCAGCTGTTTTTTGAACAGCTGAGTCAGGTTCCAGACCAGCTTTATCAATCGAATCCTTCAAGTTCTTTTTCAGATGAAACAGAATATCGAGAATATGGACGATACGATGAGGCCTATAAGACAAGAATCACTGGAATGGAAACCGCGGCAGAGAGCCTGAAAAATTAAGAAGGAAAGTTCTATGCGAATGCTTTGATCTGAATCTGAAGATCAGGATTGGAGAAGATTGGTTTTCAAGCCGATATTCAAACAGATAAAGGCCTTCCTTACCATGCATGATCCGTGAAGGATCGACAGGAAAGGAAGGCCTTTTGTTCTGGTTGATTCAGGGAAATCGAATGTTTATGGGGAAACGAACCAAAGACTGGAACCTCTCGATTCCTTAACTTCTTGGCTCGTTCTACTTGTTTTCTGCGTTTTCTTCTTCAGAAACAATGACTTCCTTCCACGAAGGATCAAACTGCTCCAGAAAGGAAGGAATGGAAGCCAGAGCCTGTTCTTTTTGACCAGAAGCAGATGGCAACAAAGCGGGTGGATCTACAGAGTTTTCGTTCGGCTTTTCAGCTCCAAACAGAGCCTCAAAGTTTTGGCGGATTTGTTGATTGACCTCTTCAAAGTCCAGTTCTTTGATATCCGCAATCTTTTGAACGGTTGCCTGAACAAAAGCGGGTTCATTACGATGTCCGCGATGGGGAACCGGCGAAAGATAGGGGGAATCTGTCTCCGAAAGCAGATGGTCAACCGGGCAGGCAGCTACATTGGCCGGCCCCTGCTTATTGTTTTTATAGGTAATCGGTCCTGCAAACGAGATCAGCATCTTGTGCTTTAAAGCTTCTTCCATAATGGGCAAAGATCCGGAGAAGCAATGCAGAATGACAGGTGTCTTCGCATTTTGTTCCAGCAGATCCATCGTGTCCCGGCTTGCATCCCGCATGTGGATGGAAATCGGAAGGTTTGCTTCATTGGCCAGTTCGATCTGTTTTTTGAACAGATCTTTCTGTAAATCCTTAAAGCTTGTGTCCCAATAGTAATCCAGGCCAATTTCACCTAAGACATCCATACGGCCGGACATTGCCTCCTGGCGTAAGAAGTCCAGATCTTCTTGAGTGATGTCCTGGGCATCGCCTGGATAAAAGCCAAAGGCAACCTTGAGCAGTTCTGGATGCTTAAATTTCAGGTCCAGAGCCCGCAGATATTCCGTTTTGTTGGTGCACATCATCATCATCAGATCTACACCGGCTTCTTGGGCTCGTTCTAAAATTTCCTCAACCTGGGGATACAGTTCATCGCAGGTGATATGACAATGCGTATCGGTGATCATTTCTGGCAGCCTTCTTTTTCGGCTTCTAAAATAGTCGATGCGATGGCCGTTTCTTCAAGAGATCCGTTCTGGATGCCTTCAATGGCCTGGGCTGCTTCAATTGGCTCAACAGCCTCCGTGGCAGCTTTGGTCTGGAAAGCTTTTTTGGAGGCAGCGGCTGCTTCATTGACAGGGCTGGTCTTGAAGATCTTGCAGGCTGGCTTTTCTTCAGCCGGAGCGGGTTTGTCAGATTTGATATAGCCTAATGCTTCAATGATATCTTCCATGGCTTCTTTTGTATCATCGCGGTTGAGCGCAAACTCAACCTGCGCCTGTAAGAATCCTTTACGATCACCAACGTCATAACGATTGCCATCAAACTGGCAGGCATAGACAGCTTCTTCTTTGGCCAGGCGGTCAATCGCATCGGTCAGCTGGATTTCATTGCCTTTGCCAGCTTTCTGGTCTTCTAACTTATTGAAAATATCGGGGCTCAGGACATAACGGCCTAAAATGGCCATGTTGCTTGGCGCATTTTCAAAGGCTGGTTTTTCAACGAAGTGCGCAACTTCCATAATCCGATCCGTAATGGCTTTGGAAGGTGCAATGATGCCGTATTTCGAAATGTTTTCATCCGCAACCGGCTGAACCCCAACAACGCTTGCGCCTGTATCTTCATAGACATCCATCAGCTGACGGATGGCTCCTTTGCCCCCGCGGTTGACGACAATGTCATCACCAAGTAAAACCGCAAAAGGTTCATCGCCTACAAAGCTGCGGGCACACAAAATGGCATGGCCAAGTCCTTTTGGGGTTTTCTGACGAACAGAAACAACATTGACCATGTCAGTAATGTCTTCGATCATCTGTAAGTGTTTGAGATCATTGCTTGCTTTCAGCTTTTCTTCGAGTTCAAATGAACGGTCGAAATGGTTTTCAATCGATTGCTTATACGAGTTAGTGACCAGGCAGATTTCTTCAATGCCAGAAGCCACTGCCTCTTCAATGATGTATTGAATGGTTGGAATATCGACAATCGGGAGCATCTCCTTTGGGATGGCTTTGGTTGCCGGTAAAAAACGGGTTCCAAATCCCGCTGCCGGAATGACGGCTTTACGAACTTTTTTCTTCATGCGTTCACTATCCTTTCGTGTCAGAGGGGCTGCTTTAGCCGCATAAAATTCAATCCGAATTCTCGAATTCGATTGTTAAATCGTCGAAGTGGTGAAAGAAGATCGCAAAGATCAGAACCGATCTGGAAGATCAAAAAAATTGAAGTCAGCTTCTGGCATGAATCGAGCAAGGATAAGCTTTGGATGAGCAGGAATATGTCCACAAAGAAACCAGAACTCTTTCCATACGGACGCAGAGCCTGGAAAATATTCACCAAAGCTCATTCATCAACTTATTTATCAAAGCCAATTCATCAAAAAGCAGAGAACAAGCCGCATCGGACAGAAAACCAATCCATTCCGGCGATCAAAGGCAGGAAAAGAAAACAGTACAGAACGTTTTCTTTTCAAAAACTTCAATCTTGAAATTTCACCATAAAAATCCAGAAGAGCTGATGTTCTCAAGGCAGACAAACAGCTTTTCTGTCTTCTTCTAACTTCATATTCTAAACGGACATGGATCTTCAATCAAAAGAACGATGCAAATCGCAGATCGACCTGTGCTTTCCTACGACCTTCCCGAAAAAGTACAGAGCAGATCGTGTAGGCTTTTCAACCGCTTGTCAAGAGCAAAAAATGGTCTTTTTCGAAGCCTGAAGGTTTTCTTGTTATAATGAAGCTTGACCAATTGCGCCTTGACTTTCTAAACTTCACCATCAAATGGGCAAAGATCGCACTTTACAGGCGTGATCTGACCCAAGGCGCTTTGGAAATTGGAAGATAGAATCAGAGAAACTTCTTATGTGAATCTCAATGTGAATTCAATCCATGCAGCGTGAAACAAAAAACGCAAAACTCTATTTGTAACTCTATGTTCAAAATCTGAGTGTCTGAGCGGATCCAACCGTAAAGAAAGACAGCTCAGATTTCGACGGATGAAAAAGGACTGACTCTTTAATGGAAGAGCTGCCCCGTTTCATCTGACAGACAGATACTTACCATACAGAAAGGACAAATCATGGCAAAAATGGAAGAACGTCTCGACAAGCTTGCCGCTCGTCTGGACGAAATCAACGAAAAAATGATGGACCCGAGTGTCGTCAGCGACCGCAGACAGATGTCCAAACTTGGACGCGAAGCCAACGAGCTGACTCCGATTGTCGATGTCTATAACGAATATAAAGCAGCCCAGGCCGGCCTGGCAGATGCCAAAGAACTCATGAACGAAGATGACAAAGACATCCGCGAAATGGCCAAAATGGAAATCGAAGAACTCGAACCAAAAATTGATGAATATATCAAACAGCTCGAACTGCTTCTGGTTCCAACGGATCCTAATGACTCTCACAACGCCTTTATGGAAATCCGTGGTGCTGCAGGCGGTGATGAAGCCAACATCTTTGCGGGCGACTTGTTCCGCATGTACTCCAAATATGCAGACTCCAAAGGCTGGAAGCTGGAAGTTACAGATGCTGAAGACTCCGAAGCCGGCGGTTACTCCCTGATCTGCTTTAAGATCACTGGCCAGCATGCTTACGGAACTCTGAAATATGAATCCGGAAGCCACCGTGTACAGCGTGTTCCAAAGACCGAATCGCAGGGTCGTATTCAGACCTCAACCGCAACCGTCCTGGTTTACCCGGAAATCGATGAAGAAGACTTCGATATCGATATGAACGACCTGGAAATTGAAACCATGCGTGCCTCTGGTGCCGGTGGTCAGCACGTAAATAAAACTGACTCTGCTGTCCGCATTATCCACAAGCCAACCGGCATTGTCGTAAAATGTCAGGATGGTCGTTCCCAGCATGAAAACCGTGCAACCGCTCTGGCAACGATCGCGGCCCGTGTTAAAGAAGAACGTCAGCGTGAAATTGACCAGAAAAACGAAGCAGAACGGAAAACCAAAATCGGAACCGGCGACCGTGCAGAAAAGATCCGTACCTATAACTACCCACAGAACCGTATTACCGACCACCGCATCGGTTACTCGGTAAACCAGCTTGACCGTATGATCGACGGTCGTCTGGATGATCTGATGAAAGCTTTACAGATGGCCGATCAGAAGGCCAAACTCGCCGGAGAATCCTTATCATGATCACCTGGCATCAATTGCTTAACGAAGGAAAAGAACGCCTCTACCAGGCTGGAAATTCCGATCAGGCAGCCATGATGCTGCTCAATGAACTGTGCCGCCATCGCAACGTCAACCTGTATATGGACCTTGACGGACCGGCCAATTCCGACATTGCGACGGAATACCTTGAAGGCATTCACCGCTTGGAAAAAGGCGAACCGTTAGGCTATGTCTTAGGCTATGAAAACTTCTATGGTTATGACTTCATGGTCAATGAAAACGTCCTGATTCCAAGACCTGAAACCGAAGAACTCACCGGCCAGGTTTTAATGCTTCTCGACCAGAAATTTGAAAACGTCGAACACCCTGTTGTCTTTGACGTGGCAACTGGCAGCGGCGCCATTGGCATTACCCTCAGCCTTGAAGATCCAAGACTGGATGTGTATGCCTCAGATATCTCCAAAGATGCTTTACAGGTAGCATGGGCCAACAATGAAAAACTCGGCGGCCGGGTTGTATTCCTGCAAGGCGACATGTTGGAACCATTTGTAGACCGCAAAATGTTCTGTGATTTTCTCGTCTGCAACCCACCCTATATCCCCTCCGAAGAGCAGCTCGATCATGGCGTCGTTGACTTTGAACCCAATGTCGCTTTATTTGGGGGAAACGATGGCCTGCATTTCTACCGCTCCGTCTTTAAAAACGCCTCCAAAGTCCTCAAACCAAATGCCATCATGGCCTTTGAAATGGGCTACGACCAGGGCGAACGCCTCTCCAGATTGGCGAAGGAATACTTCCCCGATGCCAATGTGGAAGTCTTAAAAGACATGAGCGGCAAAGACCGCATCTTAGTCGTGGAAACCCACCGTGATCCCTTTGAGGAAGGACTGCCGGAACGGGCTGTGTATTAGCAGCAAGTGAATCAGCCAGACTGAACTGAAAGTTGAAATTTGAAATTCGAAACCAGAAATCTGAAACCGGAAATCTGGAATCCGAATGTCGAAATTCAAAATCTGAAATTCGAAACTTATTCGCAAAGCGGATCCAGCCCTGTTATTCAGAAACAATCCTGAACAAAATCCAAACCTCACGAAGAGATCTGTCAAAAGACAGTTCTCTTTTCTGCGTTTTGAAGTATATTGAAGTTAGATTAAACAAACTCTAGAAAGAAGAAACAGACAATGATTCAACGCAACGATCCTTGCTGGTGCGGATCCGGCAAGAAATATAAAAAATGTCATGAAAACTTTGACCGCAAACTGATGTCGATGAAGCTGCGCGGCAAACAGGTACCACCTTATCGTCTGATCAAAAACGAAGAAGACATCAAATGGATCCGGGAAGCCGGAAAAATCAATACGGCTGTTCTCGACCTGGTAGGTGAAAAAATCCATGCCGGCATGACCACTGATGAAATCGATCAGTTCGTCTACAACTACACCATTGAACACGGTGCAACTCCAGCTCCACTTGGCTATGAAGGCTTTCCAAAAAGCTGCTGCACATCCATCAATGACCAGATCTGCCATGGCATTCCAGATGATACCGTCTTAAAAGAAGGCGACATCGTCAATGTCGACTGCACAACGATCTATCATGGCCACTATGCAGATGCGAGCCGTATGTACTGCATCGGTGAAGTCTCCGACAAAGCCAAAAAACTGGTTGATGTGACCAAACAGTGCCTTGAAGCCGGTATTGCAGCCGTAAGACCTTGGGGTAATGTTGGCGATATCGGTGCTGCCATTCAGCCAATTGCTCATGCCAATGGCTATTCAGTTGTTACAGACTTCTGTGGCCATGGTGTCGGCAATGACTTCCATGAAGATCCATATATCCACCATGTTGGCCATAAAGGCACAGGTATGGTTCTGGCTCCAGGTATGGTCTTCACCATCGAACCAATGATCAATGAAGGCGTAGCCTCCTTATTCATCGATGCGGACAACGACTGGACATCCTATACCGATGACGGAAAACTCTCCGCTCAATGGGAAAAGACGCTTCTGGTTACTGACGACGGCGTCGAAATCATTACCGAATAAGCGCCCAGCCCCGGATTCAACGATCCCCAAAAACGATCGATCACAAACCAATCTATAGAAACGACAAAGCAGAACGACGAAGTCGACTTAGAACCAAAAGACTTCATCGTTCTGCTTTTTCTGTATTCAAAGCGTTAATTCGAAATTGCGATCATTCTTCCCGGAAGACCGGATTGCGCTTGATGCGTAACTCCGCTCTGGATAGACTGAGAACATGAAAACAAAAACACCTTTACTCTTCGACCTGGACGGAACCTTATGGGATACCCGTCAGAAAATTACCGACAGCTGGAACAATACCCTTGAACGAGAAGGACTTCCCCGCAGAGTCACCCTTGAAAACCTTTCGCCGCTTCTTGGCAAAACCATGGACGCTTTCCGCAAATTCTATCTGCCTGAACTTCCTCTTAAAGAAGCAGAAGCCATGATGGATAAACTGGAAACTCAGGAAGTCATTGATCTGCACAGTGGATGTGAGTCCTGCATCTATGACCATGTCATTTCCACGCTGAAAGAACTGGCCAAAGACCACTATGTCGGCATCGTCTCCAACTGCCAGATCGGCTACATTGAAGACTTCATTGCCAACGCAAAACTGGAAGATGTGATTGATGGTCATCTTTGTTATGGCGAAACTCTTGAAAGCAAAGACAAAACCATTCGCGCCCTCATGGCCAAAGACAACCTGGAAAAAGCTGTCTACATTGGCGACACCAATGGGGATAAACAAGCCGCAATGGATGCTGACATCCCATTTATCTGGGCCAAGTATGGCTTTGGTGAAAATGTAGAACCTGAAGGCATCGATGATATTGAAGAACTGCTGACCATGGAGTACTGATCATAAAGTACAGACTACAGAGACAGAGATAGAGATAGAGATAGAGATAGAGATAGAGATAGAGATAGAGATAGAGATAGAGATGGAGAATCTCGAGACTCTGTTCAGTTTGCTAAGAGTCAGGAATTCAAAACAAACAATCGTTTAGAACGATCTGTCAGAGCGATCAGGCACCAGTCTGAACAATCAAGAATTTGTGAAAACATCCCAGTATCTGGAAAACAATCCGCAAAAAATCGGCCGGTCTTCTGGTCAGGAAATCATAAAAGATTTCAAAAGAAGACCGGCTTATCTTTATCTAAAAAGAACCAGTCTTTCTAAAACACAGTCCGAAACCGCACTGTAAAACATTCAAAAAATGAAAACGAAAAGTGAAAAAGTCTGAAACTTAAGCGGGAAATTGAGCGAAAAGGCTTACACAAAATTTCTTTAAAAAAATTGAGAGAAGTGGTTGACAACAGACAATTAACGGGGCTATGATCATCAAGCTTTTGTTCAAGGGCTAAGCCGAGACCAGTTCGCAAGGACATGGTTGGACAGCATGGCCTCAAAGGGCAGAAACGACATCTTGTGAATAAATAAAATTTATTCACAAAAGGCTTGATCCGCAGTATCCGTTATGATATTATGGTTGAGCGCAAGGGAAATGGCTTCCCGATAGTGCGAATCATCTTTAGGTATCGAACAAAATATCGATTGTGAAATTCTTAAAAATATTTCACAAAACATGTTGACTTCTGATATGACAGAT
>Trix_p2__coassemble_2636_pt1 | contig 10254 bp, 5 predicted proteins | sample Trix_p2__metabat2_low_PE_010 | metagenome-assembled genome bin Trix_p2 | reverse complement strand
AGCCATCTGTTTGTGAGTGAATCAATTTCCCTCACAAGGCTTGTTTATCTTATCACCTGCTAGATCAGAAGTCAACATCTTTTGTGAAGTTTTTCTCAAAACTTTCAAGCGATGTTTTATTCGATATCTAAAGATGATTTGCGTTTCAGATCTGTTTGTTTTAAGCAGTTCCTTAACGCTCATATAGAATACCATCACAGGTATCCGAATGCAAGCAATATTGTGAAATTAATTAAAATTTTCACAATATGTGATTTCCTGAGAAATCTCAGTCCATCGGCTGGACAGACAGGTATTTGACTTGTCTGTTTCACAGCTTTTTCACAGTACTTCTTTGGGGTGGTTTCTGTCAAGAAAAATGTCTCGAGCCAGAAAGGATTTTTGCTTTAGGTTCAAGTGTTTCTGCGATTCGGATCTCTATGGTCTGTCAATCCGTTTAAAGAGATTCAATGAATGCAGGAATTCTTTCATTCAACCCTTATCCAATTTCAAAGAAATACCCCATCAATCCTCCGTTTAACGCTTAGAAACCAATGCATTTTCAGGCATAAGAATCACAAGCCATTATTCTATATTCAAACAGATTTAGAAGGAGCTTTGGTCATAGAAAAAAGGACCGGCGTCATCGAGTGAGATAAGCTCCCATTCTATTGAACGCGACAAATATAAGAAGTCGTATCAACAGAATGAGAGCTTATCGCTTCTCTTTCGATGGGGCGGCTTTTGAATGGATTGGTATCTGCCGTCAGCAAGAACAAATGCGTATGGTCGAATCAGGAGCAAGTCCGCAGTTCCAGCAGACAAGAATGAATCGATGAACAGACACTCCCCCTGTCTGATCTCTGCCCAAATCACTCTGGTCAGTGATCTCGACTGTCCTTCCAAAAGGATACTCTCATGAGATCTGCCGATTGATCGAATCAACATGAAAGCCAAGTTTTTCGAGAATTGATGCCTATTTTCTGAAATTCCCTTTAAATTTGGCCCAATAGTCAAGCGAACACTCAGGTCGAGATCAAAATTGTTACAATAGGGAAATGATCGGAATTCCAGTTGAAGAACTTATCTCAAAATTTGAAACCTACCAGCAAGGTGTTGACTACATTGAAAAGCAAGTCGCCGCAAACAAATTGGTCCCTGTCAAAAGCTCGGGGTTCAATGGCAAACGACCGCCGCTCTACCAGCGCTACCGGAAAGTGAAACCCAAAGTCGATCACACTCCGCTTGTGATTCAGGCAGACCGTACCATTCATCCACCGCTTTCCGCTGCCTTCTATAAAAAGCATCCTGCTCAATTTGAGCAGGATCAGCCAATGATTTATGCCCTGCAGAACTGGCTGGCAGATCACTCTGCCTGTGAGCCTGTCTCCTGCAATGAGCGCAGTTTTGAAATTTTTGGCCAGGAGAAAATACTGGCCAGGCATGGCGAGCGTCTTTGTAAAAATCTGGGGCTCGACATTGAAAAGCTGGCCTTTTATCAGACGTGCGAGCCGCTATCCGTCGTCAGCCGCTCTAATGAGCCTGGCAATCTTCTGATTGTTGAAAACCTGGATCCTTTTGTGTCAATTCGAAACCTGATCCACCAAAACCAGCCGGCGATTTTAGGCTTTCCCATTCAGTCGGTCGCTTATGGAGGCGGCCGTCGTATTGAAAGCACGTTTATGGATCTGCTTCAGTTTGGAACGAAAAGTCAGAAGCAAAGTCTTACGACTGTGTATTACTGGGGCGATCTGGACTACGAAGGCATCCGGATTTATGAATCTTTTGCTTCCAGATACCCGGACATTCAAATTGTTCCCTGGAAGCCAGGCTATCTTGCCATGCTTGAGCAGGCCAGAGCGCAAATGGCTTCCGGTCGTTTGATGCCGGTTTATAAAGAAGGTCAGATTGAAACAGAAGGCGACCGCTTCTTTTCTTATTTTGACTCTGACTTTAGAGATCAGATTCTGGCTCTCTGGAAACAGGGATCTTACATTCCCCAGGAAATCCTGAATGCCAGCCATTATAAAGCCTGATGAATGTTTTTCCTGCTCTTCTCTTTTTCCCACCGTCCGTGGATAAGAAAAGAAACAAAGAAATCCGTATCGACACCCTTGCAGCTGTCGATTTGTTTTACAGAAAGGAGATCTGCCATGCAAAGTGAATTTTACCGTGACCTGGAAAAACGAATGTATACCATCGCGCTGTTTGGCCAGCTGTTTTCGTTGTTGAAACAGAAAGGTCGTACATTAGACAGTTACGGCTTTTCCCGGCTGGATGAACAGATTCTGTTATTTTTTATGGTCCTGCGCTATATCATGGAGCGCACGCTGGCCAGTGAGAACTGCTTTTTGGAAGATATTGCCCTCTGTATCTTAGAGGGCAATCGTGAACTGTTTCATAAGGAACTGGATCTGGAGCAGTGTACAAAGCTGGCTGACTTAATGGTCACCAATATTTTATGCAACCAGGGAGCCCCCTTCAGTTTTGATCCCATCGAAGGCGATGATCGCTGGAAAGTGCGCCTGAATTATCTGACTTCGCAGGTGGCCTATGATGGGCCAACCCCAAAAGCTTCTTACAAGATGAGCGATGATGGCTTCCATCTGATGCTCTCTACCCTGGAGATGGAAGAAAACCTCCGGCTTCAGTTTCGGGATCTGGTTTTCGAGCTGCAGATGAAAGCCAAAAACTATTCCAAGGCACTCGATGAAATCCGGGAGATCTTTCAGCTGCTCAAAATTCAGGAAGTGGAAATTCACAACAAGGCGCTGCAGGTCCGCTCCAATGCCGCCGTTCTGGATCAGAAAGCCTATGTAGAACTGAGCAATTCAACCTATACCCTGATCTCAGAAAGCCGGACGAAGTTTCAGGGGTACTGGAACAATGTCAATCAGCTTTTACAGGAACTGCAGCGTGCACTTGCCGCGGGAACCTTTACCGCTAAAGATGAAGCCGACCTGGCTTCCCTGAGCGATATCAATAATTATCTTTCCCGTTCCATTCTGGCCCAGACAACCATTCTGGAAGCCATCCAGAAGTTTTCAAAACTTCTTGATGAGCAGCTTCAGTTTCAGATGCGGCAGAGTTTTTATGAACGCCGCCCGTTCCGGCAGGTGATCTGGCAGAAAGTTATGGATGAGCCGTCCAGTCTGGAAAGCTTTGATGAGCTGCTTCATCCGTTGTTCTTTAAAAACCCGCCCAAACAATTTACTCCGGCCAGAGCGTTTGAATATCGTTCCTTGCGAATCAATGAGCTCGATGGAACGCTCGAAGAAGTTGATCCCGATTATGACCAGCTCGAATATGAGCGGCAGAAAGAAGAGAATATCCGCCGGGTGCAGATCATGAATGACAAAGTCCAGGCTCTGTTAATGAGCCTGGTGAATGTGCCCGGCCATACGCAGGCTTTGGATGAGATTTTTTCCAGAGAAGAGTTTGATTCGATGGATCAGGCCAGAGAAATGCTTTCCAGTCTGTCTTCGATTACAACCTTTGATCTGGCCGATCTATTTTCCAAGCGCCACGAAATCATTATTGAAGAACAGACTTCTTTTTCCTTACCGCTGGCCATTCTGGAAGCGATGGAAAATCAGCTTGAACTGCAGGACTACTGTAAGCTCAATATCACGAAAAATGGTCGCAAAATTGAATTTGAAATGGAAGAAAACGGCCTGCAGGCGTTAGTACGCGTCGATGGTCTCGACCTGAGTCTGGAAAGGAAGCCGTTATGATCAACGAAATTTTATATATCCTGCTTCAAAAACATGAACTGCCAGCCAGTGATCCCAATTACACCTGGCTGATGGAAGCCGATACGGGAAGACTTGAACAGCTGGAAGCAGCCGCTTCCGCTTTTGACTGTCGGCTGCTGCTGCGTCAAGGGATGATCTATCTGATCCCCAATCAGGACAATCTGTTTCTGGGCTATTCCAAAGCAGACTTAAAAGCGGAGCTGCTCAAATCCAATCAGACGGACGCCCATTACTATCTGAGCATGTTTGCGCTGCTGGTTTTACTAGACGCTTTTTTCTCCACGGACTACGGCGGTGGAAAGCTCCGTGATTTTCTTTCGCTTGATGACTGGATGGGGCGCTTCAATACAGCGCTCAACAGTGGTCTGGATGCCAAAGACAATCCAGGCAATATTCCCTATGAGCGCATGGTCGATACGTATAACAACCTGCTTGCGGATCCTTCTCATAAGCGGGCTTCCAACAATAAAGCCCAGCTGTTTTTAACGCTGCTCAAATTTCTGGAAAAGCAGAAACTGGTCGTGTATCTGCCCGATCAGGAGCAGATCTATTTAACCGAACGAATGAGTGCTTTGATGGACAGCATTTTGCGCTCCGATGCCCAGCTGGCCATTTTACGTTCCGTAGAAAGCGAGGATGAATAATGCCCCTGCTCAATAAAATCCGCCTGACCCATATTGAATACAACTATGGCCGTAACATCATTCCCGATCAGATTCTCGACATCGACGGAATCAGCACGTTATTAAAAATGGAAAATGGCGGCGGCAAGTCTGTCATGACCCAGATGCTGCTTGCCCCCTATATTTCCGGCCGTCAGCGTAACTTTCCAAAGCGTGCGTTTGCGGATTATTTCAAAGATTCCAAACCTTCCTTTATCGTTCAGGAATGGATTAAAGACGGCAATGCGGGCCGGTTCTGTATTGGTCTGATGATCAACCGCCGCCAGGCACAGGATCAGGACAGCCAGGAAAAGATCAATCTCTATGCCTGGATCAGCGAATACAACAGTTCTGAACCCTTTGCGCTCTCCAATCTGGAACTGCTCGATGAAACCAGAGAAGGCCGTCGCAGCTATAAAACCTTCCAGGCGGCCAAAACCATGCTGGAAGAGTTTGCCAAAGAACATCCGAGTCAGTTGGCGATCTATAACTTATCCAACTCCAGCCACAACCGCATCTATCAGTCGCGATTGATGGAACTAGGCATTGAGCCCGCCGAGTGGCGGCAGATGCGTGACTTCAACCTGGAAGAATCCGGGATGTCCAAATTTTGTGAGACGTACGATACGGAAGAGAAACTGCTGCGCCGGGTTCTCATTCCCGCCGCCGCTGCCAAGATCGATAAGGAAGCCGGTCTGGATGATCGTTCCAGCCACATGGCGCACTTCATTTCCATGACCACCGAATTTGTCGATCTGCAGGCCAAAAACAAGGACAATCTCAAAGCGATGGATGAACTGCAGGAATTCCAGAAACTGCTCGATTCGTTCTACACCTCTTCCCTCAGTCTTGCCGGGGAGTATCAGGATCTCAATGAAACTGGTCAGAAGCTCGATGCGTTTGCGAAAGGCATTGACAATGCGCTCGGGCAGTTCGAACGCGAAGGCGAAACTCTCGATGCCCTGCTTACCCAGGCCAAAGCCGATCTGGATCATCTGGAATATGAAGGTCTGTCTAAAAAATGGTATGCGAACAAAGAACAATACGATGCCAAAAGCAGTGAGCTGAATCTGGTTGAAGACGAACTGGAAGACAATCAGTCCAAACTTGCCCAACTCGAACAGGTGGCGGGTAAGCTCGAATGTGCCCGTCAGAATGAACAGGTGCAGGAAACCGAAGACGCCTATCTGGAATATAAGGAAAAGGCCGAAAGCGCAAAGCTTTCCAACGATGAAATCGAAAAGAAACGAAACGGCTATGGAAGCCGCCTCTATCAGTTATACAAGCTCTCACTCACTGAAAAACAGGAAGCCCTGGACGCAATTCGTCAGACGATCAATGATCTGGACAGCGAGGAAAAGAAAGCCAAAGACGACCAGGACAAACTCAATAAGGCCATTCAGAAAACCACATCCGATTCAGCCGTAGCCCAAAGCAAGATCAATGAGTTTTTCAAAAAAGAAGAAAAGCTGCTCAAAAAACATAACCTCTCCCTCAATCACAGCCTGAGCTGGACCGATGACAAGCCGCTCTACGACGCTCTGACCACCGACCTGGAAAACGAACTGGACCAGAAAAACCAGCAGTGGAATGCGCTCAAAGCCAGTATTGAAGCTAGTGAAAATGAAAAGAAATTGCTGGAAGACAAAGTCCATCAAAACGATCTTGACAAGCTCCAGACCGAAAACGAACAGACCCTCAACAACACAGCTCTTGACGAGGCGACCAGTGCCTTTGAAAAACGCAAAAATCTTGCCGTGCAGCTTGGCATTGAACTGGAAAAAATCTGGCAGTCCGATCTGTTCAACTATAAATACCAGGCCATGATCTCCCGCTTTGAAGCCCATCAGGATCAGGCCATGGCCGACATTGCCCAATGTAAACGAAATCTTGAAAACCTGCAGACCGGAACGAGTCTCGAGCTTTCCAGTGAAATGAATCAGGTGCTCGATGAACTGGGCATTGAAAAGATGACCGGTGCGATGTGGCTTCGTGAATCGACGCTCCATCCCAAAATGAAAGAAAAGCTCGTCCGTGATTTCCCCTTCTTCCCGTATGCTCTGGTGATGGATGACGATCTGTCCGCCCAGGTTTTGGAAGAATTCAAAAAACGCGACCTCTACACCAGCGAGCCGATCTTCTTCTGCTCACGGGAACTGCTTTCCACCACCCCCGATCCTTCGCCCGTTCTCAGCTCCATGAGTGCCTACCTGCATTTCAACACCAACTTGATCTTCCCCTCTAAGTTAAAGGAGCTCATTGATTCCTTAACCAAAGAGCAGCAGGGTCACGAAGCCTTCCTGGCTTCGAGCCGCAGCGCGCAAAAAGAGCTGGAAGCTTCGTTCAAGGAAGTGGAAACCGAAAACCTGACCGAACAGAAACTCGAAGAACTCAACCAGAAAAAAGCCGCTCTGGAAAACACCCTCCAGACCCTTGCCAAACAAAAGACCGATCTGAATCTCAAGATCGATCAATGCACCAAAACCATCAAAGATCTGACCGAACAATCCAATGCGGTCAAAAAAGAGATCGACAAAAAAGAACAGCGTCTGCAGGCCTGGAATGACCATGTCCAGGCATTCGAGCAGGCGATCCTTGACCAGCAGACTTATGACTCCCTGCAAGCTGAGCTTGCCACCCAACAAAAAGATCTTGCGGCTCTCACCAGCAAGTTGTCTTCTCTTGCCAGCCAGAAACTCGCCGACACCCGCAAATCAGAACGTCTGAGTGGGCAGGTGGATAAAATTCAAGAAAAGACGGACGAGCTCGAGCCATTCAAAGACGAAAAGCCGGTCGAAGGTACGATTGAAGAACTGCAGCCGCGTTTTGATTCCCTGTCGCTGGAACTGAGCAGTTCGCAATACGGCGTCTACGTCAAAGAGCGCGATCGCAACCGCAAAAATCTGCGCACCTACAAAGCCCGTCTGGAGTCTTTGCAGCAACGCTATCACTTTATAGAAGCCGACTGGAAAGATGTCCTTTACAGCACCCATGCCGAAGACCTCAATCGCAAGGAGATTTCGGATGTCGAGTCTGAAATCAGCCGTCTGCAGGAAGAAAAAGTCACCCTGACTGGTGAAGTTTCCAATTTTGAAGGCCAGCGTAAGGCGCTTGAAGATCAGATGGAAGAACGCTTTGCGACGAACAGACCGCTGCCGCTGAGTGAATGTCATCAGGGTGATCTGAAAGAATACATTGAAAAAGCCCGCTCGGACCAAAAATCCCTGACCAAAGACAAAGAAAAACTGACCGAGAAAAGCACCCACTTCCAGCAGGTTTTCAACTCCGCCAGCACCGAAGCCAGCCTTATTCTGGAAACCACCCGCTTTGTCAAACCCCGCACCAACGAAGCCGGCGATGTTCTGCACATGGCTCCCGTTGATGTCAAAGACTGGACCACAGAAGACCTCGATACGCAGCTTTCAAAGCTCGTCACTGAAGGTCGACGTCAGCAGAAAACCGCAGCTAACTTCTCGACCACTTTCAGCCGTCAGCTTTCCAAAGAGAAAGAAGCCTACCGCTCACGGCTGGCTTTATGTTTCCAGATGCTGGAAGCCATTGAACCGCTGCTGGCCAACCCAGCCACGATGCCCGAGGAGCTCGAACAGAAAAAAGCTTTGCTGCAAACCTTCATCGACAAAACTGAAGCCGATCTCAAATTGCTCAAAGACAACCGCACGGCCCTGGTCCATACGCTGATGGACTACATCTCGCATCTGCATGCCAACTTAAAAGCCATTGATCAGGATACCACCATCCAGATCGGCCGCATCCAGCGCAAGATGCTCAACATCGAACTCAAAGACTGGGAAGAAATCGAAGCCGTCGCCAAAGCCAGACTGGAAGAATATCTCGACGCCCTCATTGCGGCCATTGATGCCCATCCGGAAAAACAGTCCGCTCTGATTGAACAGCGCATTCAGGCAGCCGCTTTATACGATGCCCTGGTCGGCATTTCCGGCATCCCGATCCGGCTGTATAAAATTGAGGAAAACAACCAGATCAAAATCGCCTGGAATGAAGCCGGCAAACTGTCCGGTGCCGAGGGTTTCTTATGTGCCTTTGTCGTCATCAGTGCCGTTCTCAACTTCCAGCGCAAAGACACCGTCTCCAAAGTCTATGGCAAAAAGTCCTGGCATCTGCTGCTTCTGGATAACCCCTTTGCCTACGTGCAATCCGGCCATATCATTCAGGCCTTAATGAATCTGTGTCAGTCCACCGCGACTCAGCTTGTGGCCTTCTCCAACGTTGGCAATGCTGAAGTCATCAACGCCTTCAAAAACATCTACACCCTGCGGCTGATCCCCAACTACGATGATAAAAACCACCTGGGTGTCACCCACACCAAATCCCCGGATCACTCCTCAATCGATCCGATTCAGATTCGAACCTATACAGATGCCTCCAAGGCCGAACCGCTGGAAAACACCTTCGAACAGGCAACGCTGTTTGACGAGGAATAAAACAGCCGCAATCAAACAGGCACTGTAAAACCACTGCTCTAAAAATAACGTTAAACCAAAAATGCTCTCGCTCTGGATCAATCTATCCAAAACGAGAGCATTTTTCATTCCTGTTATCCATAATAATGAGAAATAATGAGACACTCCAGAACAACAAAATAGGCATTCACGAAGCATCCTGTTCCCAAAGCAATCACAAAACCAGGATACACGAAGCCAGCGCCACCCAGACCATATCGAAATCAGATAACTTCAAAACAGCCAATAGAGTAACAATCCCAAGAGCCAGAAATCTTTTCAATCTAGCCGCTGAATCTAGCTTACAATAGCCATGAAGCTGGTTCAGATCCGGATCCCGTCCAAAAAGTCCACTCGCATCTGGATCCAGTTCTTGATTTGCACTCTGCTTGAAAAGGAGACCTCCATGAAAAACACGCCCGAAATTCAGACCGATCGTCTGATCCTGAGAAAATTTACCGAAGACGATCTGCCCGCTCTTTTTGAGATCTTCCAGGATGAAGAAGTCAATCAGTTCCTTCCCTGGTATCCTACACAGACACTGGAACAGGCTCGCACCTTCTTTGAGCAGCGCTACGCCAGCCAATATGCCAAAGGTCAAAGCTATTCGTATGCGATCTGTCTCAAAGAATACAATCTTCCCATTGGCTATATTGAACTGAGTACGGAAGAACCTTATGAACTCGGCTATGGTCTGAAAAAAGAATTCTGGCATCGCAGGATTATCACCGAAGCCGCCAAAGCCATTGTCCAACAGTTAAAAGCCGATCACGTTCCCTATTTCATCGCCACCCATGACGTTCAAAATCCCCGCAGCGGCGGCGTCATGAAACTGCTTGGCATGGAATACCAATATTCATACGAAGAAATCGTTCAGCCTAAAAACCAGAAAGTCCTTTTCCGGCTGTATCTTCTCACCCTCGATGGCCATCAGGATCGTAAAATCAATCTCTTCTGGGACCGATCTGCTGTCCGTTTCGTCGAAAGTGAACTGTAACGGAAAGACAGCTGGGCGAAGCATTCATCGCAGGTGGTAGACATTAGTCTAAACTAACTGCAGAAACAATAAGAAAACCCGAAGAATATTGGATTTCTCCTTTATCCTTCGGGTTTCATTTTGTCTGGCGACTTCCTATTTTCGCTTTTACACTATCGTCGGCGTTCAATGGCTTAACTTCTGTGTTCGAGATGGGAACAGGTGTGACCCATTGGCTGTCGTCACCATACTGCGCATTGAATCAGCGCATCCTTAGATGATTATTCAATGTCGGATTCGGTTTCAGTATTCCTTGGAATACCATGGGTTGGTTTTCATAACATGAATCTTTCAAAAACAAACACCAGCTTCAACATAACTTCCGTTTCAAACAGTTATGA
>Trix_p2__coassemble_2418_pt1 | contig 11342 bp, 10 predicted proteins | sample Trix_p2__metabat2_low_PE_010 | metagenome-assembled genome bin Trix_p2 | reverse complement strand
AAAGACAAACAGTCGGAAAATGAATTTGTGAAAAGTCCCATGAATTATTCAGGTTATAGAAGCTTGGTTTCCACAAAGGGGGCCGGATGATCTAAAACCAGTAAAAAGTGATTTGGAAAATGTCTAGATTGAACAGACAAATTGAAAGCAAGGCTAAAGAAAAAGTGAAAATGGTAAGACCAAAAAGCAGATGAAAATATAATTGTCCATTCTGGATGGAAGGATCAATCGGAATATGCCGCATAAACATGGGGAATTCAAGCCATGATTGTGGGAAAGAAATGAACGCGTCACCCAAATTGTCTAAAAGGATATAGGCATATGAATGCGCTTTCTAAAATATACGGGGTAAGATCGCAAGTGAAGAAAGACGGAAATTGAACAGTTTGAATAAGTTCGAAATGAATAAAAGTGTTGATTCAACAAGAACAAAACTGCAGGGCTCTTCTGGATTCAGGTCACTTTCCAGATCCTGATTCAGAGGCAGATGGAAAGCAGACCGCTTTGGAATTTCGGGTGTTCGAAAGAAATCCCGAAGACTTTCCATTTGGCCACCCCAGCAAACCTGTGGTCTTTTGGGCGGTTGTTTTCCCTTTGAGTTTCAAAACACGAACTTAGAAAGAAGGCGTAATCATGGATGTCATTCGCGAACAGACTTTAGAGCGTCTGGCGATTATGACTCGAGAAGGGATTTTAAGAAGTGTATATGGCGCCAAAGCTGGTCATCCCGGCGGCAGTCTGTCGGCTGCTGATGTGCTGACGTATCTGTATTTTGACCAGATGAAAATTGATCCGCTCAATCCGCGCTGGAAGGATCGCGACCGCTTTGTTTTATCCAAAGGACATACGGCTCCGGCCTTGTATTCGGTTCTGGCCTTGCGTGGGTATTTTCCCCAGCGGGATCTGCCGACGTTAAGGCACATTGACTCGTATCTGCAGGGGCACCCGAATATGAACACAGTTCCCGGCGTGGATATGTCGACAGGCTCACTTGGCCAGGGCCTTTCTACAGGGGCTGGCATGGCGTTGGGGTTAAAGCTCCAGGGTAAGGATGAAAATGTGTACGTCATGGTCGGAGATGGCGAAATTGAAGAAGGCCAGATCTGGGAAGCTGTTTTATTTGCCCACCAGTTCCAGCTGGATCATTTGTGTGTCATCGTCGATGTCAATGGGCTGCAGCTGGACGGACCGACGGAAACCATCATGGATACGTATCCAATCGCGGATAAATTCCGCTCCTTTGGCTGGAATGTCAAGGTGATCGATGGACATGACTTCAGCTCCATTGAAGAAGGCTTTGATGATTTCGAAGCCCACCGCCACTCCCGAAAACCGACCGTGCTGCTGGCCAGGACCATTAAAGGCAAGGGCGTTTCCTATATGGAAAATCGGGTGGAGTGGCATGGTAAAGCTCCAAATGAAGAACAGTTTAACCGGGGCATGGCCGAACTGGCCCAGGCCAGGGAAAGACTGGAGGCGATGCAGTCATGACAAATGAAAAAGAACAGGTCCGGATTGCCACTCGCCAGAGTTATGGAGAAGCTTTAAAAGAGCTGGGAAGCCAGGCAGACAACCTGGTCGTTCTGGATGCTGATCTGGCCAATGCGACCAAGACCTGCCTGTTTCGAGATGCCTTTCCAGAGCGTCACATAGACTGCGGTATCGCGGAAGCCAATATGATGGACGTTGCCGCTGGCCTTTCTACCACTGGACTGGTTCCTTTTGCTTCGACGTTTGCGATGTTTGCGGCCGGCCGGGCTTTTGAACAGATCCGCAACACCATCGGCTATCCGCACCTGAATGTCAAAATCGGCGCGACACATGGCGGCTTAAGCGTCGGTGAAGATGGCGCCAGCCATCAGTGTCTGGAAGACATCGCGCTGATGCGCACAATTCCCCAGATGACGATTTTCTGCCCAGTCGATGATCCGGAGGCCAGAGCGATGGTCAAGGCCGCTTATGAACTGGATGGACCGGTGTATATGCGCTTTTCCCGCCAGGCCACCCCGATTATTCATGGGGATGACTATCAGTTTGAACCCGGCCATGGCGAAATCCTTCGCAAAGGCAAAGACATTGCAATTGTTTCCACCGGGATTCTGAGTGCAGAAGCGCTGGAAGCATGCGACTTGCTTGCCGATCATGGCATTGAGGCCACGCTCATTCACATGGGAACTATCAAGCCTCTCGATGAAGAGCTGCTGGTGGATACGGCGCGTCAGGTGAAGGGGTTTGTGACCGTCGAAGAACATAACATTATCGGCGGTCTTGGCGACGCAGTGTGTGACACGTTAAGTGAACATCATCCTTTACTGATCAAGCGACTGGGTGTTCGAGATGTCTTTGGTCATTCGGGTCCTGGCAAGGCCTTGCTTCATGAATGCGGCCTGGATGCACAGGGCATTGCCGACAGTATTGAAAAGTGGATGGATCTTCATCCTGAAATTTTTCAGCGCACAGAGGGTGTACTCAAAACCGCTGAATATTAAGAAAACACAATAGCTTTGAGGATACGATCTGGATAAGAATCTTCTTTTATTGATTCAGTTGTTCCTCCAGCCTGTTCACTCAACCCTTGCTGTCAAACGAAACAGTTGTCCCATAACGCTTTTCGTCTCTTCACAAGCAAACAACACATTAAAATTCAAAAATGTCTGATAATGGTATTAATAGATAGGCACAGAAAGACAGACTGAGAATTCAGGAAATAAGCCGGAGGAAAAGAATGGAATGTTCTTCTCCATGCCTTTGATCATTAAATTCTATTGCGAGATTCTATTACGAATTTCTGCTGCGAACTTCCGTTACAAACTTCCGTTGCGGGCTCGCACCACTCTTGAAAGAAGAGGAAAAGCCGGACTTGTGGATTTTCCATCAAAGCATGCGATATTCATCAAGTCTCGCTGATTCATCTATCCTTTCTATCCTTTCGCAAATGGTAAACGGACCGGTGGCAGACAGGCCGCAACGGGTCGTTATCGGACTTTGTTTTCAAGATTCCCATCTGGCCGGACGTTTTTCTGCCAGGCAGGCAAATCCGAATTCTGTGTAAAAAGGAGAAAACTATGAGCAATATCCCAACTCCCCACATTGAGGCCAAAAAAGAAGACATCGCCAAAACCGTCCTGATGCCTGGTGACCCTTTGCGCGCAAAGTTTATCGCCGAGACTTTCCTGGAAAACCCAAGACAGGTCAATGGTGTGCGCGGCATGCTGGGCTATACCGGAACGTATAAAGGCAAACCAGTCACTGTTTTTGGCGGCGGCATGGGAATGCCAAGTGTAGGCATCTACACGTATGAATTATTCAATTTCTATGATGTAGACCAGATTATCCGCATTGGCAGTGCCGGCGCGTTAAGCGATGATGCAAAACTGAGAGATGTTGTCATCGGTGTTGGAGCCTGCACAGATTCCAACTATGCTTCCCAGTTCAAATTGCCAGGAACATTTGCGCCAATTGCCGATTTCGGACTGATTACCAAAGCCGTAAAGGCAGCCGAAGAGCTGAATATTCCTGTTACAGCCGGCAATATTTTATCGACGGATGTGTTCTATTCCGCAGATGAAACCGCTCTGTCCAAGTGGGCTGAAATGGGTGTGCTGGCAACGGAAATGGAAGCTGCAGCCCTGTATATGAATGCTGCCAAGGCGCATAAAAAGGCTTTATGCCTGCTGACGATCTCGGATGCCCCATTCCGCGGCGAGTCCTTAAGTTCAGAAGATCGTCAGACCAGCTTTACCGACATGATGAAAATTGCCCTGGAACTGGCTGAATAATTCCGCCCGGCTTCAGGATTGGATTGAAATATCCCTACATACACAAGATAAAGAAGAATAATTATGAAACGCGCAAAATGTATTGCCGCAGGCCTGCTGAGTCTGTGCTTAGCCATAGGCGGCAGTGGCTGCGCCATGAACGAAAAAGATGATGACACCTACCAGGCGATCATGGTCACCGATACAGGAGGCATCAACGACCAGTCCTTTAACCAGTCAAGCTGGGAAGGACTGAAGAACTTCCGGGACAGCACAGGTTCGACGATCCGCTATCTCGAAAGTAAACAGGCGTCTGACTTTACGACCAACCTGGACCGGGCAACGGATACATACCCGGATATTGTCTGGGGAATTGGTTTCTCCCTGGCGGATTCCCTGCTGCAGGTCGCCGCAATGAACCCGGATATCAACTTTGCGATCATTGACCAGTCCTTTGAAGAAACCCCGCAAAACGTAACGGGTGTTGTCTTTAAGGCAGAAGAGTCTTCCTTTTTGGTTGGCTACATTGCCGGATTGTCGACCAAGACCGATAAAGTCGGCTATGTGGGCGCCATGAAAACCTTCGTTAACGACCAGTTCGAATATGGCTTCTTGGCCGGCGTTGCCTACGCGGCCGCTGAACTGGGCAAAGATATCGAAGTCCAGGAACAGTTCACGGAATCCTATTCCGATGTAGCCAAAGCAAAAGGAATTGCCAACAAGATGTTTGCGAATGGCTGCGATATTGTCTTCCACTCCGCCGGCGGTGCCGGATTTGGCGTGATTGAATCCGCCAAGGAAAACAATAAAATGGCGATCGGTGTCGATACCGACCAGTCCTACCTGGCTCCTGACAACGTTCTGACCAGTGGACTGAAAAACGTTGATGTTGCGGTTGAATCCATTTCCAAAATGGATATGGACGGCGAAGAAATCGGCGGCAAGACCTTCTCCTATGGACTGAAGGAAAATGGTGTTGGAATTCCGGAAGTCAATAAGAACATGGATCCGGCCGTTTACGATAAAGCCATGGAAATTCAGGAAATGATCATCAATGGCGACCTGGTTGCTCCATCAACGGAAGAAACCTACAACGAATTTATTGCCAACCTCAATGGAACCAAATAGGTTCAAAGCCTGACTGCTTTTTGACTGGCGGTCTGCCCTCTGGCTGACTTGCCCTTGACTGTTTTTAAAAGCCGGGCCAATGGCCTGTCTTTCTGGGCTGACCTTGCCCGGGATGAATCCGCTTCGAACTTTGAATATCCAGTCTGATTCAGTGGATTTATCACTGCTCATATTCATATAAGAATAATTACGTGGGAATGATCAGACAGAAACAGGCAGAAATAAACGAGAAGGTCTCAGACCGGCAGATTCAAAAAAGCCGGACCTGAAGGCTGCCTGAGGCAGCTTTTCCAGACAGAATCAGAAAAACTGAAACAATCAAATCATCCAACATAGAAACAAACATAGAAACAAAAGTATAGAAAAATCAAAATGCCGACAAAAATTCTCTTTACGCTTTATCCGTAAATCAAGAAAGAGACAAAAAGATTAAGTGACAAAAGAGAATTTGTCTGTGCATGGCGCTCCATTCAAAACGAGCGAATGTCTCCAGAAAAAACCAGAGGGATCTGGCCGCGACCTGTAAGGCGCCGAGCGTTTCTGGAGGTGAAGGAGCAATATCATTATGGTACCCGATAATAAGTATGCGGTTCAGATGCATGGCATTACCAAGCGGTTTGGGACCCACACCGCTCTGGATTCTGTCGATCTGAATGTGCAAAAAGGCAGTATCCACGCCATCTTAGGTGAAAACGGTGCCGGAAAAACGACCTTGATGAATATCCTGTATGGACTTTATCAGCCGGATGAAGGCGAGATTTACCTGTATGGTAAAAAAGTGGATATGAAAAACCCAAACGTTGCCATTGCCAATGGCATCGGCATGGTGCACCAGCACTTTATGCTGGTGGAGAACTTTACAGTTGCCCAGAACATTATTTTAGGAAAAGAAACATGCAGCGGCTTTGGCGTTCTGAACATGAAAAAAGCCAAGAGCGATGTCCAGGCTCTTGTCGACAAGTACGGCCTGGAAGTCGATCCAGATGCATTGATTTCTGATATTTCCGTTGGCATGCAGCAGCGGGTTGAAATCCTGAAGGCAATTTATCGTGGCGCAGACATCCTGATTCTCGATGAACCGACCGCCGTATTAACGCCGCAGGAAATCAACGAGCTGATGATTACCATGCAGCGCTTAGTCAAAGATGGCAAAACCATCATTATCATTACCCACAAATTAAAAGAGATCCTGGCTTCTTCCGATTACTGCACCATTATCCGCCGCGGTAAATGGATTGATACGGTCGCTTTGATCAACATCAATGAAAACCAGCTGGCTGACATGATGGTTGGCCATGCGGTCAAACTGAAAGTTGAAAAGACGCCGGCCGATCCAAAAGAAGAAATCTTCACTATGGAAAACGTCAATGCCAAGGATGCGCGCGGCATTCCAGCCTTAAAAGATATGAACTTAAGACTGCGCAAGGGCGAAATCTATGGTCTGGCCGGTATCGATGGCAATGGTCAGAAGGAACTGATCGAAGTCATTACCAACCTGCGCAAAGCAGATTCTGGAAAGATCACAATGAATGGCGAAGAAATCCAGAATACAACCACCCGCAATACTATGAATCACAAGATTTCGACCATTCATGAAGACCGTGAAAAACGCGGCCTGGTTCCTGATTTTACCGTTGAAGAGAACGTCATTCTCGATACCTATATGAAAGAGCCGTACTCGAAAAATGGCATCCTCAAATCGAAACCAATTGAAAAAGAAACCAAAAAACTCATTAAGGAATACGATATCCGTCCAGATGACTGTGAAAAGAACTTAATCCGCGGCCTGTCTGGTGGTAACCAGCAGAAAGTCATCATTGCCCGTGAAATCGCCAATGATCCGGATCTGTTGATTGCGGTGCAGCCAACCCGTGGTCTGGATGTTGGTGCGATTGAAACCGTGCATAACATGCTGGTGAAAGAAAGAGACAAAGGAAAAGCCGTCCTGCTTGTGTCTCTGGAACTGGATGAAGTCATGTCTGTAGCCGACCGAATCGGCGTCATTTATGACGGCCACATTCAGGGTGAATTCAAACAGGGTGAAGTCGATGAACAGACAATTGGTCTGTTGATGGCAGGGGGTAGTCTCTCATGACACGCTTCATTCAAATTCTCAAAAAACCGGTAACGGGAACTCTGATTGCCATTTTATTTGGCTTTATCGTTGCGGGCTTTATCCTCTCCTTTGCCGGATATAACCCATTTGCAGCTTTCCATGCTTTAATTACCGGCATTATCGGCCGTCCAAAATATCTGGCCAATATTGTCGTTAAATCCACTCCATTGATTCTGACCGGTGTTTCGGTTGCCTTCGCCTATAAGATGGGCCTGTTTAATATCGGTGCCGAAGGTCAGTACATTGTCGGTGCTCTGGCTGCCAACCTGGTGGGCATTACTGTTCACCTGCCAGCCATTCTCCAGCTGCCGCTGGTTTTACTGTCCGGTGTTGCAGCGGGTGCCTTATATGGTGCTTTTTCCGGCTGGTTAAAAGCACGCTTTAAGATTCATGAAGTTATTTCCGGGATCATGCTCAACTGGATCGCCCTGTATTTTTCCAACTGGGTCATTAATCTGGAAGCTTTCCATAAACCCAACACATCCGGTGCGTATCCAATTGACCAGGCCGGCTGGACAACGTTCTTTCCAAACTGGAAATCCACGGCCGAAGCTGGCCAGTTCATGACGGATCATCCATATATTGGAGATATTCTGCGAACCGATTTCAACGCTGGATTTATCTTCGCCATCGCCCTGGCAATCCTGATGGCTTACGTGCTCTATCGCACGACCAAGGGCTATCAGCTGCGCGCGGTTGGTGACAACAAAGATGCCGCTGAATTTGCGGGCATTGATGTCAAGAAAAATATGATTCAGGCCATGCTGATTTCCGGTGCCCTGGCCGGTCTTGCTGGTGCTTTAAATATTGCCGGCAACGCTCCACACGCCGTCATGCAGCTGGCTGCCTTTGAAGGCAACGGTCTGAATGGTCTGTCAGTTGCGTTTATCGCAGATGGCAGTCCTATTGGATGTATTTTCTCTGGTTTCCTGTTTGGCGGCCTTCTGTATGCAGGTCAGTCTATTCAGTATATGATTGGCGCGCCAAGTGAAATCATTAATATCCTGATCGGTACCATCGTATTCCTGGTTGCCCTGAAGGATGTTGTTGTAGTCATTGCAGACCGCATGGAGGCAAGACAAGTGCTCAAGCGCAAAGAACAGGCGCGGGCAGCGAAAGGAGGCGCTGCTTCATGTTGAATACTCTGACTCTGATCATCGGTATTACGATGATGTATGCAACCCCGATGGCTTTTGCGGCCTTAGGCGGGGTAATCTCTGAACTTTCCGGTGTTACAAACATCGGCATGGAAGGCATGATGACCATTGGTGCCTTCGTCGGAGCGAGTGTTGGTTATTTCAGCGGCAATCCATGGCTGGGTGTCCTCTGTGCCGGTATTTCCGGTGCCTGCCTGGCGTTATTCCATGCGATTGCATCGATCGAATTCCATGCTGACCAGACGGTTTCGGGCGTTGCCTTAAACCTGATTGGTCCTGCCTTAGCATTATTCTTCTGTCGTCTTGCGTTTGATGGCTCCGCTGTTACTCAGCCAGTTGCCAACAAACTGCCAAAACTTTTTGGACCCAATGCCAGCGGCATACTGGGCAATCTGAATGTCGATATGATGGTTGTCATCGCGATTATTCTGGTTGCGATTGCCTGGTTTGTGATTTATCACACCAAATGGGGCCTGCGCATTCGTGCCGTCGGTGAAAACCCGGCTGCTGCAGATACCTTAGGTGTCAATGTCAAACTCGTTCGTTATATCTGCGTAATCCTGTCTGGATTCCTTGCCGGCATGGGTGGAGCTGCCGTTACTCTGTCTATCGTTGCCCAGTTCTCGCAGACATCGATTGCCGGTCAGGGCTATATGGCACTGGCTGCGGTTATCTTTGGCCGCTGGCTGCCACATGGTGCTTACCTGGCCTGCCTGCTGTTTGGTTTTGCCCAGGCGTTAACCGTGGTCTTTGGCGGCGGTACTGGCGGACTTCCAACACAGATCATTGCTATGCTTCCGTATGTCATGACGATTTTGATCCTCATGCTCTTTGTCGGAAAATCGAACGCACCAAAAGCAGATGGTGTGCCGTATATTAAAGGACGGCGTTAAACAATATGAAAAAATACAATCGAATCTTTACAATCGTCATCGACTCTTTTGGAGCCGGTGAAGAACCGGATGCCGCCAAGTTTGGAGATGTCGGATCTGATACCATGGGCCATATTGCTGAACATATGGACCACTGGAAAATTCCAAACCTTCAAAAACTTGGTCTGGCCAATCTCCATCACCTGCAGGGCGTAGACCCGGTTGAAAAACCAATGGCCAAATATACGACTCTGCGCGAAAAATCCAATGGCAAGGATACAATGACCGGCCATTGGGAAATGATGGGTCTTGAAACCAAAGAACCATTTGTAACCTTTACTGATCATGGTTTCCCACCTGAACTGATTGCGGAGCTGGAAGAAAGAACCGGCCGTAAAATTATCGGCAACAAGGCTGCCAGCGGAACGGAAATCCTTGATGAACTGGGTGAAGAAGAAATCAACGAAGGCCATCTGATTGTTTATACTTCGGCTGACTCTGTTTTACAGATCTGCGGCAACGAAGAAACGATGGGCCTGGATACGTTATACAACTATTGCGAAATCGCTCGTGAAATCACGATGAAACCAGAATGGAAGGTTGGCCGTGTCATTGCCCGTCCATATGTCGGCAAGACCAAAGGTCACTTTACCCGTACCGCAAATCGTCATGACTATGCTCTGCAGCCATTCGATAAAACCGATCTGGATGCCCTCAAACAGGCTGGCCTGGAAACCATCTCGGTTGGTAAGATTTATGACATTTTCGATGGCCAGGGTCTGACGGAATCCAATAAATCCCAGTCTTCTGTTCACGGCATGGAACAAACCGTTGATATTGCTAAACGTGAATTCTATGGCTTATGCTTCGTTAACCTCGTTGACTTTGATGCCAAATGGGGCCATCGCCGCAACCCAGTCGGCTATGGTGAAGAAGTTGAACGCTTCGATGAAAAACTCGGCGAACTGATGAAAGTCCTCAACGATGATGACCTGTTGATCATCACAGCTGACCATGGCAATGATCCAACGTTCAAAGGCACCGACCATACTCGTGAACGTGTTCCATTCCTGGCCTGGTCTCCTTCGATGAAGGAAGGCGGCCCGCTCGAAGAAAAGGATACTTTCGCTGTCATTGGTGCAACGATTTCCGATAACTTCGATGTACCTAGATCTGATCATCTGATCGGTGAATCAATCCTCGATGAAATCGTTGACTGAACATACAGACTGAAATCATCGAAAAGACAAAAGCCCAAAATACAAAAATAGACTTGAGTAGAATTCGAGACTGAATAGAAATTCAGAAGGCAAACGGAACCTGAATTTCGAAACCAGACATCGATCACAAGAAATAATCATCTGTACAGGGCAGTGCTTCTTTCTGGAAAATCAGATCAGCAGTACTGCTCTGTCAGATTGTAAGTCCAGGTGAATACAATGAATGAAAAAGAAATTCTGAAAAAAGTCGACCATACATTACTGTCTACAACTGCAACATGGGATGAAATCCGTCAGATTGTCGATGACGGCATCGCATTTGACTGTGCATCCGTATGCATTCCAGCCAGCTATGTCAAACAGGTAAGTGACTATGCAGAAGGCAAAATCCCGGTATGCACCGTCATCGGTTTTCCAAATGGCTATGACACCACAGCCGTCAAAGTTGCAGCGGCTAAAGATGCAGTGGAAAACGGCGCGGCCGAAGTTGATATGGTCATCAACTTAGGCTGGGTCAAAGATAACCGCGATGATCTGGTCCTGGATGAAATCCGCCAGGTTCGCGAAGCCATTCCAGATGCCTTGTTGAAGGTCATTGTTGAATGCTGCGACCTGACTGAAGACGAAAAGATTCGGATGTGCAAAGTTGTCAATGAGTCCGGTGCTGAATATATCAAAACCTCTACCGGATTCTCCAAAGGTGGTGCAACCTTTGAAGACGTAGAACTACTTCGCAAATATTCAGATCCAAAGGTAAAAGTCAAAGCTTCCGGCGGTATTGGGACCATGGAAGACGCTGAAAAGCTCGTGGAACTGGGCGCTGACCGCTTAGGTGCCAGCCGACTGGTTAAAATCGCGAAAGCAAATCAGAAATAAGCCAGAGAAAAGGCTAAAAACCCAAGGTGTAACCCTCTAAGATAGAAAACGGCGAATGAAGAAGAACTTCATCCGCCTTTTTTGTGGATTTTCAAAGGAGAATTGGAGGACGTTGATACCACGTTTTTTGCTGAAAACCACCTGATTTTTGATGGAAAGCTCGTTACTGTTCACACGGTCAGATAAATGTTTTAGATAAGCAAAAAAAGACTGCT
>Trix_p2__coassemble_2388_pt1 | contig 11478 bp, 10 predicted proteins | sample Trix_p2__metabat2_low_PE_010 | metagenome-assembled genome bin Trix_p2 | reverse complement strand
CAGTTCTCCAGTTGATTCTCATCTGCTCACAGACAAGTTTTTTAGACTGATGAACAGTGATGCAGGCCACCTGTTGCTCGAATTTTTTTGTGAACCGGGACTGATGCCAGGCCCAGGTAACCTTTCAGTTCCGACACCGTGCTCAGGGCATTTCACCCGGTGAACATCGCTGACCAGGATGACTTTTTTAGTTCCCATATCGAGAGCACGCCATTGCCGCTCCTGGGTTTTTGAATCATATCCGGGCACGTGTTTATGGCAATGAGGACAGATTCCCCGGAGCCTTTTATGAAGCTTAATGTGGATGTACAAAGTATCACCGTCGGCATTTTCTTCAATTTTTGAGATGGAAACCCCCTTGAGGTTTTGAGTTTTTTTGATAAGCTGATTGTGGGTCATGTGTTTTTTGTATCCTTTCTGTGTGGAAACTTAAGGATAACACATGTCCTTTTTCATATCTAGGCTTTATATACGGGGGTTGTCATCAGTCAAAAAAGATGACATCCCCCTTTTTTTCGAATCGAAAACCCACCCAAAGTACAACAGAGCCTTTTATGAAAGAAGATTCTGATAGGATAAACATGAAAACCATCAACTTTTTATGGTCTCAAAAAGCAGAAGAGATAAAAAAGAGAGATACCATTTCAAAAAAAGAATCAAAAGCATTACACAATTGGTGACATTTTATTCAGAAAAGAAAAAACTTCATCTCCTTAAGCAATGAAAAAGAAGATCTTCACCAAAAGGGGGACATGACAGATGGCAGTTGATATGAAAAAGATTCTGGCCGATGGTCTGTTGGAGCTGTGCACAAAGAAAGATCTTCGGCAAGTCAGCATCAAAGAGATTCTTGCCAAAACAGGCGTAAGCCGCCAGACGTTTTACAATCACTTCCTCGGTAAAGAAGATCTGATCTGCTACGTCTATGATAAGCGGATCATTCCGGAATTTGATCTCAATTCGGCCCAGGTCAGTTTTTATGATGCCTTGCTGGCGGATTTCTATCGCATGAAAGAACACCATGTCTTTTTAAAGCAGGCGCTGGCCATGGAAGGCGTCAACAGCCTGAAAAACCATATGTACCGCCATGCCCAGGACTTTGATCTGAAGTGGCATCAGAAAGCCTACGGATCCCAGCCTCTGCCCGATGCTCTGGCTTTCGCGACAACGTACCATGCCAGTGCGTCGGTCAGCATGACGCTTTCCTGGATTCTGGGGGACATGCCTGTGCCGCCTGAAGAAATTGTGGAACTGATCACCCGGATGCGTTCCATCGGGATGGAAAAACTGTTTGCTACATCCAAAGATGGAATCAATCCCTATCATAGTCGTCCCGCTTCACAACCAGCTCTGCCAGACGAATCAAGGCCATAACCTGAGCAGGCAGAGTTGGGCAGACACAAGTATGAGGTTTTGGAAAAATTTGGACATTGGCCGGCGAAGCTTTTACAATGGAAAGCATTGCCTGAATCGGCAATCCAAATCTGCCTGAAAATTCAGGGATCTGGAAACTGAGAAATTAGAGAAATTAGAAATAGGAAATAAATCATTATGTCATCTGTACTGATCAAAATCGGCGGATATCTGGTGATCATCGCCCTTGGCTATCTGCTTCGCCAGCTTAAGTTGTTTCGCAAAGAAGATGCCAAACTTCTGGGAACGCTGATCATCTCGGTAACGCTGCCTGGCGCTTTGATTCGCAATTCAACGTCCATTGTTATTGGCCGCGAGTTTCCCCAACTGTTCTTGTTCGGCCTCCTGGCAAGCATTGTGACGCTGGCAGCCGGATTTCTTCTGGCCGGGCGCAAAAGAGAACCGCGGACTTCAGCATTCATGTTAACCGTCAGCACCTTCAACCTGGGAGCCTTTTTACTGCCGTTTGTCGAACTGTTTTTTCCTGGGACTGGTGTTGGCTATCTTTGCATGTTTGACTCAGCCAACTCTGTGATGGGGCTGGGAATTTCGTATGCGCTGGCCAAAGCGGCTTCAAGTCCAAAAGAACCGTTAACCCTGAATAGCATTTTTAAGACTCTGGTACACTCTGTACCTTTTATGACCTATGTCGTTTTGTTTGCGCTGGCTGCTTTCCAGATCAGTCTGCCCCCTGTCGTTCTTGAATATGCGGGCGTGATTGGCAATGCCAATGCCTTTTTGACGATGTTCATGATTGGTCTGTTGATTGAATTCCACCTGCCTAAACAGGAAATCAAAGAAATTATTCAGGTATGCCTGACGCGCTGGGCGGTTGTTGCCTGTCTTGGACTCTGTGTTTTCTTTCTTCCTGGTGTGGATCCACTGGTTAAAATCATCACGATTCTGTGCCTGTCTGCTCCAGTGGCTTCGGCCGCTGTCCCTTACTCGATCAACTGCGGCTATCAAGGAGATCTGGTGGGAATGGTCAGCACGATTACCATGGTCTTCAGTGTTCTGTGTATTCTGTTGATTGTCAGCTTTGCCGCTCATCTGGGTTTGACGGCCCTGTAATCTGGTCATTCACCGGATTGATTCATTTTTTCGATCCGCATCAACTCTCAACAAAATTTACTTCGAAAAGAAAATGGCTCTGAACGCTTCAAGAAAGCAATCAGAGCCATTTTTACTGGGGAAGGATTTGGAGAGCAATTGGCTTGGCTTGAAAGGAGACAGGATCCTCAAAAGTTCAGAATCCTCAAAAAGCCAGAAAGAAGGATGGCTGGACTCAGGCTTGTACAGAGTCAGATTCCATTCCCGCAAAGCCCAGGTTAAGCAATGCAATCGGGTAAGGATTCGTGCTGGCCTTGCCATGTGTTTTGCAGGGCAGCCAGAAACGCGTTGAGAATTGGCTTTCCATCCCGGTCGAGATGATATTCGCCCAGTGTGATGTTCGGCTTGGTCTTGCCATGGAAATCCGAACCACAGGTGATCAGAAGACCGTGCTTTGCCGCAAAGTTTCGATAATATTCGATCTGCTCAGGGAAATGATAGTTGGAGTAGGCTTCCAGACCATCCAGGCCATAGGCGGCAAGTTCTTCAAGCCAGCCATCCTGGTGCTCAAAGGTGCGGAAAGGGTGGGCAATCACTGCAATCCCGCCAGCTTGGTGGATGTGGTCGATGGCTTCGAAAAGATCGGGATACTGGACAGGGCAGTACAGATCACTGCCGGCCTGCATTTTGTCCCAGAAGAAGTTGACTGGAGCAGGCTGGCTGCGCGGGCCGCCGGGCAGGTAATCCTGGAAATCAGGGATGTCTTTGGTTCTTGGATCGGCAATAATCTGGTCAAACATCGTAAACCAGGGATTCATGTCGCCCGCCTGCTTGCGGATGGTGTCTTCATCAAAATTGAAGCCATATTTTTCATTGATTTTTTTGACGCGAAGTCCAAAGGAAAGACGGGCGTTTTCTTTGGCTTTGGCAAGCAGACCTTGGATCCAGGGATCATCCGGATTGATGCCGTAGCCAAGCAAATGGACGTTGTGTTCGCCTTTATAGGTCGTTGAAACTTCAATGGCATTGATGACCTGGATGCCGCGTTTCGTCGCAATTTCTTTGATGGCCGGTACATTCTGGGCAGTGTCATGATCAGAGAGCGCGATGAGATTCAGATTATGGTCGTCAACCAGATCCACTAATTCTTCGGGAGTGAACTGGCCATCACTGCTGGCGGCCGAATGCATGTGTAAGTCAAATTTCATAGGCAAGGATCCTTCTTTCTGGCAGATATCGTAAAAACAAAGCGAAGCGGGAAATGGATAAAGCAATGGATCAAAAACCGGGAGGGGAAATGCCGGCCAAAAGGTCGAAAATCACGATGAATAAACGATTTCGGCTACATTATAGAAGCAGGACAGCCTAAAAAGACACCTGCCATTTAGCAAGCGCTTAGAAAACCAGAAAGATGAACGCTCCTGAACCTTGAGGAAGAGTAAGGCCCTTTGCGGGAGTGTCGAATCAGGAAAACAGGAGAGAGCCAGCACAAAGAGCAGAACAGAAAAAGCCACGAAAAAAGCCGGCCCTGCAATCAGGACCAGCTTTGGGGATTGGATTGAGTCAGTTGAAAGGAAAATTATTCAACGAGTTCAGCATCTTCGAAATGCCAGTAGCCGTATGGAGAATGCCAGATTCCTTTAACTTTTGTCTGATCTTCTAACCAGAAGTCATTGTAGTAAGCCAGAGGGATGCATCCTGCTTCTTCCATCAGGATTTCTTCTGCTTTGTGCAGAGCGTCGGATCTTTCCTGTTCGTCCAGAGTTGTTCTGGAGATTTCCATCTGTTTGTCATATTCTTCGTTGCTGAACTTACCATCGTTGTTACCGTTGGTGGAGTAGAGCAGGTCGAGGATGTTCGATGGGTCAGTGTAGTCACCTACCCAGCCGTTACGAGCGACTTCGTAGTCACCGTTACGACGCATTGGAGTGAAGGATGCCCATTCAACGATGTCAACATCCATATCGATACCGAGTTCTTTCCAGGCCTGCTGCAGGTATTCAGCAACAGCTTTGTGGTAACCGGAATCGTTTGTTGTATACGTGATCTTTGGCAGACCTTCGCCATTTGGATAGCCAGCGTCTGCTAACAGTTTTTTCGCTTCTTCGAGGTCAGCTTCGTAGTCAGTTGTGGAGATAAATTCTTCACCGCCATTGGAGTTTTCAACGAATTCTGTACCGTTGATATCAGCCCATCCTGGACCTACGAAGTTTCCGGCTGGAGAGTAAGTACCCTGCATCAGCGTGTTGGCCAGGTAGTCACGGTCGATGGCCAGCGAGAGAGCTTTACGAACGTCTTTGTTTGTGAATGGTTCTTTTTCAGTGTTCATCGAAACGTAGTAAGTACCGATGATTGGCTCAACGAAGAAGTCATCGCGATCTTTCAGAGATGGGATTTCTTCGGTTGGAACGTCTTTAATCATGGCGATTTCGCCAGCATTATAGGCGTTGTAAGCAGCGTTTGCATCTTCGATCAGGTTGAACTTGATTCCGTCGAGTTTTACGTTTTCAGCATCCCAGTAGTTCGGGTTCTTTTCCATCAGGATATAGGAAGAAGGTACCCATTCAGTGATGTAGAACGGACCATTGGAAACGTAAGTGGAAGCATCAGTTGCCCATGCATCACCATTGGCTTCGATAGTTGCTTTCTGAACTGGAGAAAGCGTTGCAAAGGCGGCCAGGGATTCAAAGTATGGGCAGGCATCTTTCAGGTGAACAACGAAAGTCTGATCATCAGGAGCTTCAACATTCAGTTTTTCGATGTCGCCGGCAATTGCGTCATCATAGCCTTCAACCATGGACAGTACGGTTTCCGCATATGGAGCAGCTACGTTTGGATCGCAGACACGCTGCCAGCTGTAAACAAAGTCTTCAGCTGTTAATGGAGTGCCATCGGACCATTTCAGGCCGTCACGCAGTTTGAATGTGTAAGTTTTTCCGTCTTCGGAAACTTCCCAGCTTTCAGCAGCTCCTGGAGCGATCTGACCGTTTTCGTCATTTGTCAGCAGACATTCAAAGTTAGTCAGGATCATGTTACCGCCATCGACTGCGGAGTTCAGAGCTGGATCCAGAGTCTCTGGGTTTGGACCAATCTGTACGGATAAGATTTTCTTATCGCTGGACGTATTGGTGGCACTTGCTGTACTTCCGGATGTGGAATCAGCAGTGCTGGTGGATGTGCTGTTACTGGAAGAGCATCCAGCAACGCTCGCTGCCATGACAGCTGCCATGAGCAACGAAAGGGAACGAGTCTTCATTTCTGTATCTCCTTTTCTTTTTTCCGTCGTTGTTGACCCAGATCAAGATTCATCAAAAACACGAAACGCAGGCCAGCGCGTTGATTTCTGAGCACAGTTGTTCGAAGTAAACGACGCATTTACAGACATACCAGATCTGGAACAACTTCGAAATCTTAAAACGATCAAGCAAAAGACGGTATATAAACCGAAACGGTGAAGAATCCGCTTCGTGTCTACCAGAGTGAAAATAATGCGTTAAAAACAGAATCTCTATTTCTTCTTGAGATCTTCCATGTTGATGTGGTGGCAGGCAACAAAATGACCTGGCAGCACTTCTTTAAATTCAGGAGCTTCCTTGGCACAATGTTCGGTTGCGCGCGGGCAGCGGGTTCTGAAACGGCATCCGCTTGGTGGATTGACTGGAGACGGAACATCACCTTCCAGCACAATTCGCTGCGAAGCCCGGGCCAGTTTTGGATCCGCTAATGGAATGGCGGAAATCAAAGACTGGGTGTACGGATGGAGCGGGGAGTTGGTCAGTTCATTGGCCGGTGCCAGTTCGACCATGCGGCCCAGATACATAACTCCAATCCGGTCGGAGATGTGTTTGACAACCGATAAGTCATGGGCAATGAACAGATAAGTCAGGCCCAGATCGCGCTGCAGGTCTTCAAACATGTTGATAACCTGCGCCTGAATGGAAACGTCCAGCGCACTGATTGGCTCATCGCAGACGATAAAGTCCGGATTTACGGCCAGAGCGCGGGCAATGCCGACGCGCTGACGCTGACCACCCGAGAATTCATGCGGATAGCGGTTGGCGTGTTCGGAGTTCAGACCAACTTTACGTAAGAGCTCAATGATCATGTCATAGCGCTCTTTGGAATCTTTGGCTAAATGGTGGGTATCAATGGCTTCCCCTACGATATCGCCGACCGTCATACGGGGATCCAGCGAAGCATATGGGTCCTGGAATACGATCTGCATGCGTTTGCGATAGGGCAGCATGTTGGCGTATTGCTTCTTGTCGACATCGAAAATGACATCACCATCAAAAACAAATCGACCGCCAGTGGGTTCATACAGACGAAGCATGGATCGGCCGGTAGTGGTTTTTCCGCATCCGGATTCACCAACGAGCCCTAAGGTTTCGCCTTTTTTAATCGTAAACGAAACGTCGTCGACTGCCTGGACAAACTTTTTATTCTTACCATGACCGCCGGCCGGGAAGTATTGTTTGAGGTGTTCGACAACGATAAAATCTTCATTTTTCTCGGTCATTATTCTCCTCCTTGGCCCATGGCAATCCGACTGTCTTCGACATTCGGGGCAGCAGCCTGTTTTTCCATGGCAGCTTTTTGATGCAGCCAGCAATACGTATAGTGCGTGCCATCATCAAATTCAGTAATTGGAGCCGGCTCACGCAGGCAGATTTTCATTGCTTTCTCGCAGCGCGGAGCAAACGGGCAGCCTTTTGGCGGATTCAACATATCCACCGGAGTTCCTTCAATTGGAATCAGGCGCTGATGCTCATCCGCATCCAGTCTTGGAATGGAGCGGATCAGGCCTTTGGTATACATGTGACTGGGTTCATAGAACACCTGGTCAGTGGTTCCATATTCAACAATGCGGCCGGCATACATAACCGCAATGTGGTCGCACATCGAAGCAACAACACCAAGGTCATGGGTGATCATGATGATCGCCATGCCCAGCTTGTCTTTTAATTCCATCATCAGCTCGAGAATCTGAGCCTGAATGGTTACGTCCAGGGCGGTGGTTGGTTCGTCCGCAATGAGCAGCTTTGGCTCACAGGCCAGTGCAATGGCAATCATGATACGCTGTCTCATTCCACCGGATAATTCATGTGGATACTGTTTGAGACGTTTATCCGGTTCGTTGATACCAACCAGTTCGAGCAGCTCACGCGCTCTTTCTTTGGCTTCCTGTCTGGATTTGCCGGTGTGCAGGGTGATGACTTCGGTAATCTGGTTGCCGATGGTATACACCGGATTAAGGGAAGTCATTGGGTCCTGGAAGATAATGGACACTTCATTTCCGCGGATTTTGCGGAATTCTTTTTCCGTCATGGTCTCAATCTGATGACCATTGAAACGGATTTTCCCGCCGAGCAGTTTGCCCGGATCGGCCGTCAGACCCATTAAAGAATAGGCTGTAACGGATTTTCCGGAACCAGACTCACCAACAATGCCAAGCACTTCGCCAGGGCGCAGCGAGATATTGACATCGTTTAAAGCTTTCACTTCCCCGGCAGGGGTAAAGAAGGAAAGTCTTTCATTTTCAATCTTGACTAAATATTCATCTGACATGGATATCACCTGTTACTTCTTCATCTTCGGGTCAAAGGCATCACGCAGACCATCACCGAGCAGGTTGAAGCTCAGAATGGAAATGGAGATGACGGCAGCTGGAATAAACAGCAGATATGGATAGGTATAAATTCCGTTCAGACCGGCACTGGCTAAAGATCCAAGAGAAGGAAGTGGAACGGCAACACCCATGCCTAAAAAGCTTAAGAAGCTTTCGGTAAAGATCGCGGATGGAATCTGCAGCGTTGCGCAGACAATCAGCGTACCGATGCAGTTGGTCATCAGATGCTTACGGATAATGGTAGAGCTCTTTACGCCTAACGCTTTGGCAGCTGTGACGTAGTCAGACTGTTTAATCGTCAGAACCTGAGAACGGATCATTCGTGCCATACCAACCCAATAGAGCAGGGCAAAGACGATAAAGATGGAGATCATACTCGTTCCGACCGTCTGAATCCAGCCAAAGCCCGGCATGGAAGCCAGCGTTTCAAGCGGCGATTTCAGGGCAAAGGAAAGCAGGATGATTAACAGAACATCAGGAATGGTGTAGATGATATCGACAATGCGCATCATCACCAGGTCGACCCAGCCGCCCGCAAAGGCTGCGACGGCTCCATATAATGGACCAATCAAAAGAATGATGCCGGTTGCAATCAGGCCAACCATCAAAGAAATCTGAGTTCCGACCATGACACGGATCGCATAGTCACGACCCATGGTGTCGGTTCCGAAAATATGCGGGAACACATGGCCGCCAGCGTCGATGATGGCCTGTTCTTCGGCCGAGTACTGCATCGGAGCCAGGTTGGTGGCGCCTTTAATCTGGGCGTCATAACTGTATGGATAGAAGTGTGGAACCACAAAGGCGAAAATCATGATAATGATAATGACAACCAGAGAAGTCATGGCCACTTTGTTTTTTAATAAACGACGCATTCCGTCTTTCCAGAAACTGACGGATTCGCGCATGATGACTTGGGATTGTTTCTCTTCATCGGTCGCTGGCAGAAAGTCAGCGGGATCCAGCTGAAGACTGAGTGGATTTTTTGGCATCGCTTAAACCTCCTGCTTTCTAATCGAGTTTGATTCGTGGGTCGATGACTTTGTAGAGCAGATCGACAACCAGGGTCATCAGAATAACCAGGGTTGCCAGGAAGATGGTGGTTCCCATGATCAGCGTGTAATCACGACCGGTAATGGCAGTAATGAAGGATCCGCCAAGACCTGGGATAACGAAAATCTTTTCGACAACGAAGCTTCCGACGATGGTGTAGGCAAGCATCGGACCAACATAAGTGATAACCGGCAGAATGGCATTTCGAAGTGCGTGTTTGAATAACTGTTTATTGCCCGAAAGACCTTTCGCTTTCGCGGTACGCATATAGTCCTGACCTAAAGCATCCAGCATGCTTGAACGCATCAGCCGCATGATATAGGCCGTCGGATAGAAGGCGATCGCAAAGACAGGCATGATATACGATTGCCAGGAATTCAGACCAAGAGTTGGCAGCCATTTGAGTTTGGCACCGAAAATGTAAAGTAATAAGGTGCAGATGACAAAGCTTGGAACTGCAATGCCCAGAGTCGCAAAGACGGAAATGAAGCGATCCCAGAATTTACCCTGGTGCAGGGCGGCAACGCATCCTAAAGTAACGCCGACAACGAGCGCGAAGGCAACCGCAATTCCACCGACTTTGGCGGAAACCGGGAACTTACTGGTGATGATATCCAGCACAGAACGGCCGCGCTGTTTTAATGACATACCGAAGTCGCCATGAAGCAGGCCATTCATGTAAGTCAGGTACTGCTGCCATAATGGTTTGTCCAGACCATATTTGGCTTCAAGGGCAGCTGTAGCCTGCGGGCTGATCGCTTTTTCTGAAAGGAATGGTCCGCCCGGGATCATGTTCATCAAAAAGAACGTCAGCGTTGCGACAACCCAGACCGTAATGATTGCCAGCAAAATTCGTTTCAAGACATAACGTGACATTTTTCAATCCTCTCCTATTTTTGTTGGTTTTCAATCCTCACATCAGGTGACAGTTCCTGAACAATTTCAGACCAAGCTCATAATCACGCTGCTTGCGAAAATTTACGTGAGGAATTGTAGCACGCTAAAAACAAGATTTTCCCATAGTATTTCAAAAAGTTTCAAAGAAGCTGAAATTCTTTTTCAAAATATATGTTTTTTCATGGGATTTTTTATTTGATCTTCGGCGCGTTATGTAAAAATATGGGCAGAAAACCGGACGAAATTTTCATATTCTGGTAATGAAATGTCCTCAATTCGGGTAAAAATTATCTGAAACAGAAAATGTAAAAGAATGGTAACGAAAGGAAGAGAGAAAACAGAGTCCTGACCAGAGAAGAAACCGAACGGAAAATCAGATTCATAGCCCCGTAAAAACTTACCCGGCTGGAAAGACAAGCCCAGACAAACTGGAAAAATCACGCAGAAAGAAATCAAATCTTCCCGATCCAATTCAACTTTGAGAGTGGTGGATATCTTTGAAATTTCGGTACTGTTTTCAGTTTGTAAGCAAGGGATCCAAATCGTTTGATAAACTGAAAGCAGCCTGCATCCGACAAGGGGAGATGCAGGAATAAGGGGAAATTTTTACATGTCATTTCGAACAGATATTCTGACCTGGTCCAAAGGGGATTTGATGGAAACCTACTGGAAGGTCTTTTTTAAACGGCAGAACTGTCAGACGGGCTGGAAGATCGATCTGATGACTGTCTTTTTAAACCGGTCAGCCAATAAACATGGCGGCTACATCGGCAAGGGTGCCTGGTTCAAAAGCAGACCACGCCTGCCGCATGGACTGCACGGGATTTTTATCTCCCGCTATGCCCGCATTGGTGAAGAGTGCTGGATTTATCAGAATGTCACCATTGGCGAAGTCCATGGCAAGGCACCAGTCATCGGGGATCATTGTCTCATCGGGGCCGGGGCTGTTCTGGTCGGCGATATCACCATCGGGGATGGTGCCAGGATTGGAGCTGGTGCAGTAGTCCGCCAGGATGTGCCTGCCAACGCCACAGTCCTGCCTGGGGCTCCACAGATTGTGCTACGCACTCCCAGAAAAGACGTATAATTTTTGTGGACACTGTCCTTCTGTCAAAAACAACTCAATCGGATACAGTTTTCATCTCTATTTCTTTAGCCTAATAAATATAAGGAAAGGAAAATGAGAAAAAATCTGCCGATGGAGCCGGGATTTGGTCTTCTGTATCCATCCGTTTTCTGATCAGACAACCAGAAAATATCCTGCGACAAAACAGAGCAGGAAGAAACCCAACGCTCACGCCACAACAGCAACACAGCGACAGATATACAACGATAAAACCCGAAGACAGAAACACGAAAATCGAAACACGAAGATAAAAATTTAAAGACAGAAACACAACAACACAAAGACAACAACACAAAGACAAAAAAGGAGG
>Trix_p2__coassemble_2380_pt1 | contig 11520 bp, 9 predicted proteins | sample Trix_p2__metabat2_low_PE_010 | metagenome-assembled genome bin Trix_p2 | reverse complement strand
TTTGGCTATTCCGAAGGAGCGATCGCCAGACTCGTTGCGCGTAACGCAGGAATTGCGGTCGTTGCCCAGAACGATGGTCTGGAGCAATACTATGTCCGCATTCTCCATCCCAAATGGCTGGAAGGAAGCCGGACGCTGATGCTTTTAACCAGTGCGATCCGCCCGCTTTCCAAGGCAGCCGCGGATTTCGTTGAAATGGTACTGGATTTCTATGCGAAAAAGGAGAAAGAAAAGACCGCCACACGGACGGTCTGATCAGATCTTATTGGTGAATTCTATGCGTTACAGGATGTTACTCTCGATTATTCAACAACAGTAACGGAAATGATATGTGGGTTAGCCCCTTCATACCAGTATAAGAAGCCTTCGCAGTCGATGACATCGCCAACTTTGAGGTTCTTGACTGTTTTATACACGTCAGTGTCCTGGTTGGTGAGGTAGGATTCAACTACGAATGTGTAAGTGTTGCCATCTTTGGATACGTTGAAGTACAGGTCATCGCCTTCTTCACCGGAACCATCATAGTTGTACAGGTAAGCAGCATCGGATCCTTCTTCAGCTGGTTCTACAGTCAGGCCTTTGAAATCAACGAGCTGGTTCTGATGCTTGATCAGTTCTTCTTCGTTGCCTAACAGGTCAGTGACATCCACTGGAATTGCTTTCCAGGTTTCACCTTCAATAACTTCAACTTCGGCACCTTCCGCAATTTCAACTTCACCGGACCATTCGGTCTTGAAGCCTTTTACTTTAATTTTGGCGCCATCAGATAATTCGTTGTACAGATCTTCAGAAACATTGGCATTGTAAATGAAGTAAGCACCGTCTGGGTCTTCAGCATAGATCGTAGCTTTATCTTCCCACCAGGACTGTTTCGCCTGAACATAGGCTTCGATGGTCACTTCAGTATCGAGGTCAGCATCTACATATTCCTGATACGTCATGACACCTTCCGATTTAGCAGCTGGATCGGCAGCAGTCGCAGTGCTGGAAGCTGTTTCGGAAGCAGTCGATGTTGTGGAAGAAGACTGGGAGCTGGAAGAGCAGCCAGTCAGGGCCATGCCTGCACAAAGAAGCAGAGCGGTTAAGGCAGTCTTTTTCATCATTTTCTCCTCGAGACGACAGAAATCGTCTAAAGCCCGCAATGGCGGGCAGGTATCTTTAGTTTACTTGTTTTTTAAACAAGTGGCGTAAATTGTCTGAGCCAGAGAGTTGTTTTTTTAAATTTGCGTGTCATCCGGTCGCGATGAAATCGCTATATTTTCTTGTTTCAACAGCATTCATTTCTTTCACGCAAATCGCTCAAACTCGTCTTCTTACGCTTTTTGGACAGAAATCTCACATGGACTGGCCATTGACTTTTTCTGGACAGGCTATCCCTTTGGGCTGTCTTTCCTTGTCTCCTCCATAACTCTGTCCATAAAAAAATGGCTTCATCATCGAAACAATGAAGCCATGAAGCCATGAAGCTATGAAGCTATGAAGCTATAAAAAGATTGAGGTTCAATCCGATTCATTGATTTTTCAAATAGTTAAGCGTGACTGTCTTTGCGCTGCTGCAGATAACGGCGCAGATAAATAGCTCCAATGACAACCCAGGTTCCGGCCAGAATGCTTAAGAACCAGACCGAAGAAGCCGGCATCGGGCCCATCGAGCCAGTCGACTGAATGCCCTGTGAGAGCTGATCGAGCCGGTATAAGGAAGTCACTTTATCGTAGAGCTCCTGAATATAGGCATCGTCCACCGTCTGTTTGCGTCTGGTGGAACGGACAACATCTTCAATCAGTTCCCCCGCCGCATTTCGTAAGGAAGCGGAGCCATTAAAGACAGGGGTCGTGAAGGTATGATCGAGGTTATCCATCAACAGTCTGGCCGCATCGATTTTGACAGAATAGTGTTCATCATTATCGATGCCGGCTTTAGACAGATAGTCCTGATACTCCGGATCATTGAGCGCTTTTTCCGTAACGGGAAGATATCCTTCTGTTTTGGCATAGCCAATCTGGGCTTCATTGCTCATCAGATACTGAACAAAAAGCCATGAGGCCAGGACTTCCTGCGGATCATCTTTACCAAAGATCGCCATCGATGGTCCCTGCGAAATCATTTCAATTTCATCGGTGTTCACCTGTGGAACCGGGCGGATAACCGTCTCAAATTCAGTAAAGGCATCCGGACTGATATCGGATAATGGAGCATGCGCTCCCATCCAGGTGGCACCGGCTGTGGAGTCCACCGCAAACAGGGTCTGGGACGCATTGAGCAGGTTGGCTGGATAACCAGAAACTTTAAACGTTGAGAACGCGCCATCCTTGGTTTCCTGCGCGATCTTTTTCAGATCTTCAGAAGTCGTATCATTGAAGATTTCAATGTTTCCTTCCTCATCGCTGTAGCCGGCATCCTGCTGGCGCAGCAGCTGAATCATCATGTTATCCGTTGATTTGTAGATAAATGGAATCAGCGTTTTCTGACCATTGGCGGAATAAACGCCATCGGCTCCCTTGGTTGCTGCAGCCGCATTGGCCACTTCCCAGATCCAGTCCCAGGTCACAACATCCGGAATGGTATATCCCAGTTTTTCAACCAGGTTCTTATTGATATACAGAGCTTCAGTGGAACGCATGAATGGCATCGCATATTGGGTACCATTGATGACGCCTTCTTCGACAAAGGCATCGACCAGCTCATCGGCATCTGGACCATCAAATTTCAGTTCTGATCCACCAAGGCCATACTTTTCATCCGCCATCAACTCATCCAGTCCAACTACAACCCCATCCTGCTGTATGTAAGAAGCGATGTGGTCGGGATAAGTGATCGCAACGTTCGGTGTGGTGCCGGTCGCGATATTGGTAATAACATCGTTGTAAATCTTGCCGTAATCGGTATACAGCTTCAGATTGACTTTGATATTGGGATACAGCTTTTCAAAATCTTCGATGGCCTTTTTATAAACCGCCGTCTGATTTTTGTTTGTATCATTTTTTGCCCAGAACGTAATTTCAATCGGGCGGGATTCATCCAGGGTTTCCGGAATCGCAAAGGCTGCTTTGGTCTGGGCGCCATGACAACCGCTGACAAACAGACAGCAGGCCATTAACAGGGACAGAAGCCATCCCCCAAATGTACGGCGCTTCATCCTTTGGTTCCTCCCCGGACAACACCGGACATGATCTGCTTACGATAGATCAAAAACAGAACGATCAGTGGAATACTGATGACCACAACGGCCGCCATCATCGCCGGGATGTTGGCCCGTCCAAATCCGGATTCCCGGATCTGCTGGATGCCATTGGAAACCAGATAATAATTGGGATCATCGGTGATCAGGCTTGGCCAGATGTAGCTGTTCCAGCATTCAATGACTTTCAGGATTGTGATCGTCACGACGGTCGGTCGGCACATCGGCACCATGATCCGCCACAGAAATTTCCAGTCTGAAGAGCCATCAATCTTGGCCGCATAGTAAAGCGAGTCTGGAATCTGGGCGAAGTTTTCGCGAAGCAGATAAATATAGAAGACGGAAGTAACCGAAGGCAGGATCAGACCCAGGAAGGTGTTGCGCAGATCCAGTTCGGTAATCGTCTGAAAGTTGGTGATAATGACCAGCTCATTTGGGATCATCATCAAAGCCAGAAAGCCGGTAAAGATCAAGGACTTTCCAGGAAAATCAAGTCTGGCAAACGCAAATGCGGCCAGGATGGACACAAAGACCATCAGTGCCGTCGTAATGACGGTAAAAATCAGGGTATTGAGCAGATACCGGCCAAGATCGACCTCGGTAAATGCGTAAATGTAGTTTTCGATTGTCGGAGCAGTGGTAAAAAGCTGCGGTACATATTCCGCGTTATAAGCGGCATAGCCTTTAATGGAGGTTAAGATCATCCAGTAAAACGGAAACAGGACGGCAATTGCCCACACAATCAGAAAGAACCAGGTAATGGGTTTATGTTTTTTCATCAAGTGACCTCTAACTGTAGTGGGTATACTTTTTGGAAACCATCAGGTTGATCACCGTAATGGTCAGCACCACCGCAAAAAGCAGAATGGCTGCGGCCGACGCATAGGAGGGATACCCGCCTCCATCGCGATACAGCATGTCAAAGACATAACCAACCATCGTATTCATGCCAGCCGCATTCAGGTTGGTTCCAAACAGTGCAACCGCATCGGAGTAGGCTTTGAACGCCCCGATAAATCCGGTGATGACCAGATAGAATACGGAAGGCGAAATCAGCGGCAGCGTAATGCGGGTAAAAATCCGCCACGAGCGTGTGCCATCAATGCGGGCAGCGTTGTAATACATCGGATTGACGCTCGCCAGCGCACTGGTCAGAATCAGAATCTTAAACGGCATAACAATCCAGATCGTATAAAAGCACAGCACAAACATCTTGGCCCAATACGGTCCTTCAATGAAATCCACCGGCTGACCGCCAAACCAGCCGATCAGCATGTTCACAAAGCCTTCTGAATACGGCGTCTGCTTAAACAGAACCATGAAGACCATCCCGATCGCCAGTGTATTGGTCACATAGGGCAGAAAGTAAATGGTCTGGAACAGCGAACGCAGTTTATCAATGCGTGTCAGCAGGAACGCAATCGCCAGAGAAAAGCCAGTCGATAAGGGCACCGTGATGACCACCAGCAGGAACGTATTGATCAGAGCCTGCGTGAAGTATGGATCATGCAGAACATAGGCATAGTTGTACCAGCCCACCCCAAAGTAGCTCTGGCTTGCCGAGCTGTAGCCTTCTTCAAACGAGTAGATAAAGACGTCAATCAACGGATAGATCAGAAAGACAGCCAGAAAGAGGAAAGCCGGGAGCAGATAAAGAAACCCCTTGTACTTTTTCATAAAGAATTCTCCCTATCTGTTTTCTGCCTGCGTCAGCAGGTCAAGTTCAATCTGGTCTTCGACGCCATCGACAAGCGCATCGATGTTTTCGGCCTCAGGATGTCCATCGTGGAGAGGTTTCAGTTTTCCTCTTAACCGTTTTCCAGTCTGTTCATCAAAGAGGAAAACCTTGTGCGGCTTGAGATCGAAGTTTGCTTCCCCTTCCTTGATCCGATGCAGATCATCACTGGAAAGAATGGAACGGACCAATGGATTTCTGGAAGCCAGGTTGCGGGAAACAATGCTGATGTCGCGGCCCGTCACTTCCGTGCGGACCATTTCATCTTTAAGATGGCCGTCATGAGCCAGAATGAATCCTTCCGGACGCACCCCGACAACCACTTCCTGATCTGGTACATCTTCAACTTCCAGCACCGGATCATCGCCAATCCACAGTTTTCCATCCGCTACCCGGCCATCAAACAGGTTGATAGGCGGGATGCCTAAAAACTGAGCGACGAACTGGTTCGCTGGATCATCATAGACTTTCTGTGGCGAGTCAATCTGCTGAACTTCTCCATCTTTCATGACCACAATCAGATCCGAAATACTCATCGCTTCATCCTGGTCATGGGTAACAAACACAGTTGTAATGCCCGTTTCCTGCTGGATCCGGCGGATTTCCTCCCGTGTCTGCAGGCGAAGTCTTGCATCCAGATTCGACAATGGTTCATCTAACAATAAAACTCTTGGCAGTTTGACCAGCGCACGGGCAATGGCCACACGCTGCTGCTGACCACCGGAAAGTTCTCCTGGTTTTCGATCCAGCAACTCATCGATCTTCACCAGTCTGGCAGCTTCTTCCACCCGCTCTTTCATCTGTTCGGGACTCAGTTTCTGATCGCCCTTGAGATTTTCAAGTGGAAATTTAATGTTTGCCTCAACCGTCATATGCGGATATAACGCATAGTTCTGAAAGACCATCCCTACCCCGCGCTCTTCCGGAGGCAGATTGGTCACATCTTTATCGCCAAAGAAGATTTTTCCCGAGGTTGGTTTGAGCAGACCACTGATCATATTCAGCGTTGTACTCTTCCCGCAGCCTGAAGGTCCTAAAAGACCCACCAGCTTGCCATCAGGAATCGTGAAGTTGAAATCATCGACCGCGACGACTTCTTTGTTTTTGTTTTTTCTTCCTTTTCCAGGAAAAACCTTCGTCAGGTTCTCCAAACCTATTTTCATAGCAGCCCTTTCTATTGCAGGACATTTTCCGGACGAATCCTCCAGGAGTTTTCTGACCAGAAGCATGTCCAAAGTAATTCATCACATTACTCAAAGAATACCATTCTATCATCCGCTATCCGCCAAGATTCCACAAAAATTCAACATCAATGCCTGCATTTTCTCTTCGTTTTCTTCCCTGCCATTTTTCCATCCGTGGCCAAGCTTTGAAAGCCCATCCACAAGTCCACCTTCTCTTTTTCCGATGAATATCCAGTTCGGATTTATAATCAATCTTTTTCGTTTATCTCTTCTGACTTTCTGGCTGAACCCATATATAGATCGGTTATATAGATCGGTAGATTTCTGTCGTTGAGCGGCAGAAAAGCTGTCCAAGAGCAAAGAGAAATCAAGGAGAAAGGAAGACAGAAAAAAGCGGCCTTCCCAAACAAACAGGAAGACCGCAGTCAAATCTTGAAAACAAGAGCAAGAGAGCGTAAAGCCCTGATCTCTTCAGCTATTGAACGGCAAGATCACCAGATGAAGCCGGGGTTTTGACAATGATGCCAAGATCCGTAATCGTCTGACCAGATGCAATGGTTTTGTTGTAGGAAGCCGGGCGGACCGTCAGAGTTGAACCACTTGTTGAATATTGACCATTCCAGCTCTGATCAATGGTGACCGGCTGGTTCCAGTTGACTGAAGCCGTCCAGTCAGTAACCGGCGTGTTGGAGGTATTGGTCAGCTGGATTTCGTATTGCCAGAAGTTCTGGCCGTTGCTGGTCCAGTGGTTTTTGAGCGTTACGCTCTGACGAAGTGATCCAGAAGTCGTCACGTTCTGAGAGGAATCAGATGGTTTCGTGGATGGGGTATCTGGTGCTGATGGCTCAGAGGGTCTGGATGGCGTATCGTTTCCCTGGTCAGGAGCAGTAGAAATCCCTGGCAATGGTTTGTAGTTTTTCTGGTAGGTCTCTTCAAACCAGCGGCCGGATGGACTCAGATCATTCAGGCTTAACGCTGTCGAGGTGCCTGATAAGAATAAGGAAGAGGCTTCAGCTTTATTGTTTACTGCCCAGCCGACCCGGCTGATTCCATATTCATTGAGCAGAGAAATCCAGGCGTTGCCAGACGCTTCATCCAAAGCACCATGGCCATCAGCAGAGCTGATGCCAAATTCACTGACAAATACAGGCAGGCCTTTGGCATGGGCTGTTTTCAGTTTGTCGCGAATACCCTCTTTATGGGTAGCCGCATAGAAATGGAGCGTGTACATCACATTGGTCACCCCCGTCAGTGGGTTCTGGGCAGCAATATCGACATCCTGGCTCCAGGTCGGGGTGCCGACCAGAATAATGCCCTTTGGATCATTGGCCCGGATGACCGGGATCACCTGTTGAGCATAGGAGCGGACCTGATCCCAGCTGACGCCATTGGGTTCGTTGCAGATTTCGTACATGACGTGCGTTTCATTTTTATAACGCGCACTCATTTTCGCAAAGAAAGCTTTGGCTTCATTCAGGTGCGTATTTGGATTGCCATCGGAAAGAATATGCCAGTCGATAATGACATACTGGCCGGTTGCCTTTGCGGCCTGCACCCCTTTATCAATCAGGGCTTCCAGCTGCTCCTGGTTGCCGCCGCTGCAATAGCCGCCATATTCTTCCGTATACAAAGCCAGACGGATGATCTGCGAATGCATTTCGTTTTTCAGAAAACGGAAAACGGATTGGTCAACGTATTGTGGGGCATAGTTCAGACCAAAGGTGCTGTAGCCCTGCAATTCCACTTTCTGATTGTTTTCATCCAGAAGATCGGTTCCGGATACATGCAGCTGACTCAACCCCTGATTCACCACAGCTTTTCCTGGAGCCAGGGCATACCAGCCGATATTTTCATTCCGCCAGCCCAGACCGATCAGATGTTTGTGCTCATTGACATCCGTCGTGTAGTTATGGGCACCACTGATCGCATTGGGATTGTATTCCCGATAGACCGGCAAGGTCTTAGCCTGGTCAGAATACCAGCCAATGCCTTCTGCTTTCCACCCACGACCAACAAGCATATCGCGTTCAGCTGAATTGAGCGTATAGTGGTGATCGCCCGCATTTGGATTATACAGGCGATAGACAGGATCTCCTTTTTCGGGACCCACCCAGCCGGTTCCTTCATATTGCCAGCCGGCGTGGATCAATGAATCCCGCTCACCGCCCGAAGCGGTATAGAAGTGTTCTCCTGAATTTGGATTATAGAGTCGATACATATCCATTCCATTTTCTTTGGCCAGCGCCTGATTGGGCAAGGCAGCCAAAGCCGAGCCAATTAAAGCCAGACTCAGCGTGACACCGCCTGCAATTCTGGCGATCTTTTTTATTCTTTTCCATCCCGGTTTTCTGGTTTTGCGAGGGGATGAATCTATATCTCTTTGGGATTGGTCCTTTTCAAAGTGGTTATTGTTTCTGTTTTCTTTCATCGTCAGCCATCCTTTCCTCCATGTTGATTCTTTTTCTGGTCGTCTGTCAATCCATCCAATCAAAGACCAATAGATTCTGCCAAAATCCGTGAACAGATAGTATAGACCAAGCAATCTCAAATTCCGGTCAATGCAAAGCAAAAAGGAGAACACATCAGCCTGATTCAATGCTGAATCATGGTCTGAAAGTCCTCCCCGTTGCATTTTTAGACTGTTTCTATTTTCTGCACTGCTTCTTTTTTGCACTGCTTCATTTCTGCACCGCTTCTTTTTCCGTTCAATCTGGTTCTGGATGGGACTTGTCTTGGCTTCGGTCAGACGCCCCAAGACTGCCCTCTAACAATGGCCTGTAACCTGCCAGGACTGGTCGGTCAGCTGCATGAGTTCAAATTTATTGCCGTCCGGATCATGGAACCATTGTTGGTAGGTATGCGACGGTCCTTGTGAAATCGCTGTGTCGGGTTTCAGACCTCTTTGCTGCAAAATCCGGGAAGCTTCATGGATATCTGGGACAGTCAGGGCAAAATGCGAATAGTCAGCGGCTTCATTCCATGGCCGATGTGGCTTCTGGTCTGGTGTAGCCGGAAAGAGTTCAATGAACTGTCCGGGAGCCAGTTCAAGATAGGTATAGAAAATATCATCGGGACTGGTCAGCGCTTTCTGGTACATTGCCTTTCGTTCGGGATGGCTGAGATATTCTTTATACCTCACAATAACTTTCTGCTTGGCCCCTAAAACGTTTGTATAGAAGTCCACCATCTTGTCGAGCTGGGTGGTGTAAAACGAGATATGCATGAGGGCGTCAAATTTCATGAATGGCATCTCCTTTTCCAATATTATTTGTACTATTTATATCTGAATGACTTGGAGCTGGATTGTTGTTCCGGATGGTCTGGGATTCGAATTCCTCTTCGATGATTCTGTATTCATTCAAGGACCTGGCTTCGCAGTTCATCCGCTAAAGCCATGACGTTGTAAGTCTTTTCCATGTCTGCAAAGCAGCGCTTGGTATCTTTTGCCTCTAAAATACGGTCAATCTTTCCAAACTGAACTTTGAAACGATCATTCTGGTCTTCGCCAATGGTCTGGGCGGGCTGGCCATGCAAAGTGAGAGTGACATTGTTGACTTCACTTGGCATCGAATGGACTTCAATCGTTCCCTTCTCGCCTTGAAGAATGACAAAGGGCTTGCTGGCAGAATCTTTAGCAGCCGTCAGTACGGCTTTAAAAGGACCATAATCCAGTAGGGCCGTTCCGGAGACATCTACGCCATTGAATCCTTGGTTGGCAAAGTAATGGGCCTGGTTGGGAAGACCGAAAAGGCCAACAATAAAATGCAGGTTATAGATGTTGAGATCAAACAGTGCACCACCGTATTGAGCCGGATCAAAAGCTGGTAAAACAATTCCTTCTTTGTATTTGTCATAACGGCGTGAGTATTGAGAGTAGTTGGCCTGGATCATTTTGATCGGTCCAATCTGGTCAAGCAGTGAAGCAATCAGGGCGTAATTATCCTGGTAGCGGGTTGGAACAGCTTCAAAAAGCATGCATCCTTTTTCTTTGGCCAGATCGATCAGCTCTCTGGTTTCTTTGCCGCTGGTCGCAAATGGTTTTTCACAGATGACATTCTTGCCCGCTTCTAAAGCCCGTTTTGAATACGCATAGTGAAGCGTATTGACCACTGCCACATACACGGTGTCAAACGAAGGATCCGCCAGGAACTCATCCATGTCGATATAGACTTTTTCAATGCCATAGGTTCTGGCAAGATCCTTTGCGCGCTCTTCACTTTTCTTGCGGCAGAGAATGGCTTTAACCTCCATCTCTGGCATAGTCGCGAAAGTGTTTAATGCGACCTGTACGATTGAACCATTGCCCATAATTCCAAGCTTCATTTCCATCCTCCTGCAGGTTTCAGACCTGTCTGTTCATTGCTTTAAACTGTTTTTTGTCTGAGCCGCCTGGATTGAAGACGTTTCGATTTGTACGTTTTGCCTCTTCAATCTTTCTGATTTGGCGGGTTTGCTTACACATATTTTTTGCCTTCTTCTTGAAGGCAATTTCAGTCTAAATTCAATGCTTCGAAGAATAAAGGAGATTTCAGGTTCTGGAAATTTGTTCTCATTTCGCCTGTTGGCCGGTTCAAAGTCATGGAATAATATTTCAGAACTGTTCAAAAAGGAGGAAGATTTCATGAATCTGCAAAAAGCGCTCACCACTCGAAAGGATCTGTCTGTTTCCGAAAGAAATCTGGCCGACTACATTCTTGAACATCGCCAGCAAGTCCTGTCGTTGTCAGTACAGGCGCTGGCCAAAGCAGCTTATGTCTCTCCTTCTACGGTCGTTCGTCTTTGCCAGAAACTCGGGCTGACCGGCTTTGCCCAGTTTAAAATCCAGCTGGCTTCCGATTTACAGAAAGGGCAGGATCTTCCCGCTTCGGTCAACCCGGATTTTCCGATCGCTGAAAATGACTCTTTCTTTGAGATCTCCCGTAACCTGCTTAACCTTGAACAGCAGACCTTACAGATGACCTACCAGTCTTTGAATGCCGCCGCCTACCAAAAAGCGGCCGGCTTACTGGAAAAAGCCGACCGAATTGCCTTATTTGCGATTGGAGATTCCTTTCTGGACGCTCTGTCCTTTCAGAATCGAATGATGAAATTGTCGAAGTCCATTCAATTTACTCCACTTCCAGGCGAGCAGAACATTCTGGCCAGAACACTTAACGAAAAGGACGCTGCAATCCTCATCAGCTACAGCGGTTTGTCTGAAAGACTGGAATCCATCTTTGCTTCCCTGCTGGAAAACAATGTGAAAATGATTGTCATCACCTCAAATTCCAACTCCCCGCTGAGCGGTGAAGCTTCGGTGATTCTTGATTTGCCGCAGACTGAAAGTGCCGGTTTTAAACTGTCCACGTTTGCGGCTCGTTTCAGTATCCAATATGTTCTCAACCTGCTCTATCTGGTCTACTTCAATCTTCATTACGAAGAA
>Trix_p2__coassemble_2283_pt1 | contig 12166 bp, 11 predicted proteins | sample Trix_p2__metabat2_low_PE_010 | metagenome-assembled genome bin Trix_p2 | reverse complement strand
CGTTACTTCAGTCTGGATAAAACAATCAAAGTCATCGGAAAAGCCAGCCCAAATCAGAAAATTTTCCTGATTTTGGAAACACCACAGGATGCACTGAAACTTGTGGAGGGAGGCGTGCCAATCAAGACTCTCAACATCGGTAACATGCACATGCATCCAGGCAAACGCCAGGTTGCAACCAGCGTTGCTGTTGACGATGATGACGTGGCTACATTCAAAAAACTGCAGGATCTGGGTGTTACCCTTGAAATCCAGCGCACTCCAAACACAGCAAAAGAAGACGTATCAAAACTCTTCAGCTGATCTTACAATCGAATAACCGAAACTAAAGGAGACTACTATGCAAGTTATCTTATTGGCAATCGTAACTTTCCTGTTCGCGATTGACCAGTACTCCCTGACCGAGATCATTTATCGTCCGATCTGTGCCTGCCCGATTATCGGTGCAATCTTAGGCGACGTAAATACAGGTCTTGTTCTTGGTGGTACTTACGAACTGATGATGATTGGTTCCATGCCAGTCGGTGGTGCACAGCCAGCCAACGTCGTTATTGGTGAAGTTGTTGCCATGGTATTCGCAGTGAAAACCGGAATGGAAGTCGAACAGGCTTTAGGTGCTGCGATTATCTTCTCTGTATTTGGTACTTACGTTGTAACAATCGTGTTCACGATTGCTTCTTCCTTCAACTCCTGGTGCGATGAAACCTGCTCCAAAGGGGAAACAAGCGGTGTGAGCAAAGCAATTCTGACTGACGTTGTTCTGCTTGGCGGTCTGTTCGCAGTCATCGCGATCCTGGCTTACTTTGCTGGTGAAACTATTCAGCCAGCCATGGAAGCTTTATCTCAGAAGGCAGCCTGGTTCATGTCCGGACTTGGTGTTGCCGGTGGAATGATGCGTTTCGTCGGATTTGGTGTTCTGTTAAAAATCATGCTTTCCAACGATATGTGGGGCTACTTCCTTTCCGGATTTGCAATGGCTCTGATCGTCGGAAATATCGAAGCTTTATCCGCAGCTACTCTGGTTATCGTTGCCTTCATCGGTATTGGCGTAGCTTTAAGCAACTACTTCACTTCTGTAAATATTAAAGAAGCTGCTGCAAATGCAGGGTTAGGAGATTTCTCGGATGGCATCTAAAGGTAGCGAACTCAACCTCCAGGATCTGCAGTACTATACAGATCAGACGCCAGCTCCAAGAGTTGACAAAGCAACTCTCAATAAAATGGTCTGGCGCTCCTGTAACCTTCAGATCTGCTTTAACTATGAACGTATGCAGGCAATCGGCTGGCTTTGGGCCATGCTTCCCGGCCTGAAAGCTGTTCATAAAAACAAAGAAGATTTGGCCATGTCTATGGCTCAGAACCTTGACTTTATCAACACCCATCCATTTATCGTAACGTTTGTTATGGGTCTTGTTCTTTCCATGGAACAGAACAAAATGGATATCCAGACCATCCGTGCCGTTCGTATTTCTACGGCTGCGCCTCTTGGCGGTATCGGTGACGCTCTGTTCTGGTTTACACTGATTCCAATCATCGCAGGTATGACTTGCGGTATGGCAATGAGTGAGAACATGATGGGACCAATTCTGTACTTCATCCTTGCATTCGGTATTGAAATGATTCTTCGTTATGTTCTGATGTACTGGTCTTACAACATCGGTCTTGACGCCGTTCGTATGATGACTGCAAACGCAAAAGAATTCACACGCGCTGCTTCCATCCTCGGTGTCTTCATCGTTGGTGCTTTAACTGCTAACTATGGCGGTGGAACAACAACTGGTATGGTATTCGCCAATGGTGAAAAACCAGTCATCCTTCAGGATTACCTCAACCAGATTCTGCCTTGCCTGCTTCCTTTACTGCTGACTTTACTGATGTACTTCCTGCTGAAAAAAGGCTGGACTCCAATCAAATGTATCGTTCTGCTGCTGGTGATCGGTATCGTCGCAGGTGCATTCGGTATCCTCGGTTCTGGCTACAAACCATTCGTTCCAGTTCCATGGGCTACTTCAGTCGAGATGCTATAAAATCGAAATGCAAAAAACTCCGCGCAAGCGGGGTTTTTTCTTATCTCAGAATTGATGAAATGTGAAGAAGCCAGAAGAGGAAATTTGAGAAGACGACAGGGCTGAGAAGACATCGAGACTGAGACAGCAGTAAAACTGTGAAGGTAAGCCGGATAATCAAAAGACTAGATAGAAGGCGTGAAAACAGGGAAGCATCGATTCTGCTTTGAAGGACATGTCAAGTCAGAAACAATGTTGAACGCCCTGCCAAAAAGGATGAGAATTGAGAGATGACGCTGCTTTTGTTATGGTTTAATCATGAATACCAAAAAAATGAACACAAATAAAATAAATCTCAATGAAATGACTTTGGAAGAAACAGACAGAGTGTCTGCTCAATCTCAAACAAAACAGGAACCACCCAGCCAAACTCACGACAGAACCGACGAGCTCGAACTGCGTCCATTTGGACGTTCAAATCCTGAGTATGAAGAAGTATACCGGCTCTATTATGATGCCTTTCCTGACAGTGAAAGAAAGCCAATGGAGATGATTCTTCAGTCTGTTCAGGAGGGAACAATGGAGGCGTACTCTGCATTTGACCAGAATGAATTTGCCGGTCTGATCTTTCTTGTAAAGGGTGAGCAGGCAGATATCCTGGACTACCTGGCCGTCAACCCAAACCTCCGAGACCGGGGAATTGGTTCCCGCCTGTTATCATGGCTTAAAGACCACCGTTCTAAACCGTTCATTATCGAAATTGAATCCACATTCACGGCATCGGATCCGATGCCAGCCCGCCGCAAGGCTTTTTATCTTCGCAACGGCATGATTGAGTGCGATCAGGAAATCCTGCTTTTTGGCGTGGAAATGGAGCTGCTCAGCTACCCGGTGCCTGTCACTTATGATCAGTACTACAACGTGCTTTCAAGCTATTTAGATGCTTTCCCGCAAATCGACTATCATGATTGTCTGGCTGCTCTCCAACCCCGAAAGGATCTCTCAAAAGAAAACCAATAATCTGCAAATTGGTCACAGAGAATAAACAGAAAATCGGAGCAGGTGAAATTAAGTTTGCGATGAGAAGACATTCTAACTCATTCACCAGATTGACAAAAAAAACAGAAGAGAGAAAAAGCAAATAAAGATCTGGAATGTTCAAAGCTGAACAGTCGTTTATAAAAATCGGTAAATGATCGCAGTCAGTGAACGTTTTTGTGGATGTAAGCCTTATAATGATGGTGTTATCTGCCAAAATTAGAGGAGGAAAAAAGTAAGAGTATGAAAGTTATTATCACAAAAGGTTATGACGATCTGAGCAAAGAAGCCTTCAAAGTCATGAAGGCTGTCCTGGAAAAAAAACCAAGCGCAGTTTTAGGTCTGGCTACTGGAAGCTCACCTGAAGGTCTGTATGCTGAAATGGTTAAAGACCATGAAGAAAACGGAACATCTTACAAAGATGTTGTGACCTACAACCTGGACGAATATGTAGGCATCGACCGCAATGATCCTCAGTCTTACTACACTTTCATGAACGATCATCTGTTCAAACATATTGATATCAACCCAGACAACACACATGTCCCATATGGCTCTACAGCTGAAGATGCCAAGAAATATGATGATGAAGTCAAAGGCGTAGATATCCAGCTGCTTGGAATCGGCCGCAATGGTCACATTGGTTTCAACGAACCAGGTACACCATTCGACGAAAGAACCCACATCGTTGAACTGACAGAAAGCACAAGAGATGCCAATAAGCGTTTCTTTGATAACGACATCACAAAAGTTCCAGAAAAAGCCATCAGCCAGGGAATCGGAACTGTTATGGATGCCAAGAAAATTCTTCTGATTGCGAACGGAGAAGGCAAAGCTGACGCAGTGAAAGCAATGATCGAAGGACCAGTTTCAACTGAATGCCCAGCTTCTGTTTTACAGAACCATCCAGACTGCATCATCATCGTTGACGAAGCAGCTGCTTCCAAACTTTCCAAGTAAGTTTGAATCAGGAAACAAACTCGAATCGGAAAAATTTGAAAACCGATTTGAAATGATCATTTGAAAGGACGAATCAGAGGGGTCGCAGGGCTCCTCTTTTGGTTCTTACGCAAATAGTGTGTTTAACTATCGCGACTATTATCGACGTTAGTGATTGTTACTAAGGACAATAATACAAAATGCGATAGATAAACTCATATCAGATTAGATAATGTTACTTAATCACTGGCATGAATGATTCCAGCTTATTTATTCGTCAGGATTATCAGTGTTAAAAACTACATTTGCGTAAGAACCCCTCTTTTTCTTATACTTTTGTACTTTTGGATTTGCGCTTTTCGTCGCAGACTCTGTTGGCTGGAAACTGCCTTCTGTTGACTCTGATTTTTTGCACCTGCCTCAAAAGCGGTCAGACCAGTTCGACAGGAAGTTTTTCATGGCTTCTTTTCATATGGATTCCAACAGAACATCTGCCAAAAAGAAGAGACGGCAGCTCTTTTGAAATTAGGCTCTTTTCGCTAAGATAGCTGTATGAGTAAAAATTCTAAATCTAAAAAATCAAAGACAAGCGTCAGTGTCATCATTTTCCGCGTTCTGGCACTGGTTGCTCTGGTTGTTTTCCTGTTTGCAGGATGGAAACTGTATGGGGTCTGGTCTGAAGGCCACCAGCTGGAAAAAGAAACGGAAGAGCTGGCTCAATACCTGACTCCTCAGCCGATTGAAGATCAGACCACAGAAACCAATCATATCGATTATTTCTCAGTGGACTGGGCCGGTCTGAAAGCAGCCAATCCGAATGTAGTCGCCTGGGTCATTGTACCGGGAACTGGCATTTCGTACCCGGTCGTGCAGGGCACAGATAATAATTACTATCTGACTCATACCTATACCGGTGCTTACAACTCCTGGGGATCGATTTTCCTGGATGCGGCCGCAAATCCAAACTTTCTGGACGACAACTCCCTGATCTATGGACACTCTGTTTCCGATGTTGGTGGCATGTTCACCAGTTTGAAAAATTTCAGCGATCAGTCCTTTTTCGATTCGCACCCTTACTTCTGGCTGCTTACACCAGATCAGAACTATCGCTGCAACGTGATTGCCTATTATCAGGGCTCGGATGATGCAGCGGTATATCTGACTGATTATGCTGGCCAGCAGGATCAGGTCCTGGCCGATGTTTACCATCAGGCCCTCTATACGCGGGATATGGATCTGACCAACCGTAACTTTGTCACCCTTTCAACCTGTAACCTGGATTATGGATTCTCTTCCAATCAGCGAATTGTCCTGATGGGTGCTTTACAGGAATGGAATGAACTCATTCCCCAAAGCGAAGCTTCATAATCTGCAATCATCCTGTTTTCAAGAAGCCTGATCTTATCTCAAAAGGTCAGGCTTTTTCTATGCGGCTTGATTATAATGAGAGCGGTCACGAATCAACAAAGATCACTGATCGCATGTTTTTCTGCTTTTCTCTTCCAAATGGATTGGTCATAAGGCCTAAAGCTGTCTTCAGGGATGAAAATTCAATCGGATCTCTATGAATATTTGCTTATCAGATCAGGGGAAGAGTAAAATGAACAAATCCGTCTTCACTTTGACCATCCGTCATTTTGCTTGGAAGATGGCAGAATCGAAATGGATGCCAGAGTTTATCGTTCAGGAATTGCTTTTGCACCGTCGACCAGCGATTCTGAATCTGGACCATTGAAAACAACCCGAAAACAGCCCACAATAGTCAGGCAGCACCCAAACTCCCGTCTGTCGATTTGATCGTGATGGATCGGGAAATCTGTTATACGCCTGTCGCTTTCCTGTCAAAGTGGAAAGCTTTCAAATGGGCAGATTTTGAAATGGTATCCTGTCGGAGATTGATTAACTATGAAAAAAATTTGTATCGCAACCGGGGGGACTGGCGGACATATTTATCCGGCTTTAGCCCTCGCTCAAATATGGAAAGAACAAGAACCAGATACTGAACTGGTTTTTATTGGAAATGATGACCGGATGGAAGCTCAGATTGTCCCGAATGCGGGCTATCGCTTCTTGCCGGTTCACGCCTCCGGTCTGACTGGCGGCGTTGTGCAGAAACTGAAGGCGATCTGGCTGATGTTCCAGGCAAGAGGCCAGGCCAGAGTGTATCTGAAACAAGAAAAGCCAGATCTTTTGATCGGCTTTGGCGGCTATGTCTGCGCACCAGCGGCCATGGCAGCCCATTCCCTTGGCATTCCTGTTATGCTCCATGAACAGAACTCTGTTGTCGGCAAGGCCAACAAAGTAGTCAGCCGCTATGCCTCCGGGATTGTCACCTGCTATGACAAGGCCACCGACTTTTTTGGAGCCGATAAGGCCCGTCAGCTGGGCAACCCGCGCTCCTCCCTGGCAGCCCGCATTGAAAAAGATCCGGAGTACTTTAAATCCCTGGGACTGGACCCAAATCTGAAGACCATCATGATCGTAATGGGCAGCCTTGGCAGTTCTTCCGTCAATGAACTGATGAAAGAAGCTCTGGGCAAAGTGGATCCATCTTTGCAGATCCTGTATGTGTGTGGCAAGGACAATGATTCGGATCTGCATCTGTTTGATGCTTTCCCAAATGTCCACACCGTGCCGTATGTGGATGCGCTTCGCATTTATGCGATGCTTGATGGCATTGTCTGCCGGGCTGGAGCAACGACCCTTTGTGAAGTCACAGCCTCCGGAATTCCGGCGGTGATTATCCCAAGCCCATATGTAGCGGAAAACCATCAGTATTACAATGCGCGGATGTTATCGGATAAGCATGCCGCCGTTTTACTGGAAGAAAAAGATCTCAATGCCGATTCGCTGTCCAAAGCGATCGCCACCGCTTTTCTGGATGAAGAAAACCGTCAGGCTCTGGCAAAGAATGCCTGGAATCTGGGCACCAGACAGGCGGCTGAAAATATGATTGACTGGGCCAATCAGATTATCAAAGACAAGGGTGGAAAACAGTAAATGAGCCTGAAAGACACCCTTTATCAACTGGGACAGGTTTGGGAGCGCGAACCTCTTTCCCGACATACAACGTATAAAATTGGCGGCAAGGCTGATTTCTTTATTGAAGTCGACAGCATTGAAAATCTGGTAGCTCTTATTGAACTGCTGGATAACAATCAGATGGACTGGCTTGTTCTTGGCAATGGCAGCAATGTTCTGATTGATGACTGCGATTATCACGGTGTTGTGATTTCGCTCAAATCCGGTTTTGATGCGTTCACCTTTGAAGAAGGTAATATTCTCAACGCCCAGGCTGGCTGTTCGATCATCCAGCTGAGTTTTGAGGCCATGGATCATGGCCTTTCCGGTCTGGAATTTGCTTCCGGAATTCCAGGCAGTATTGGCGGCGGTATTTACATGAACGCCGGTGCCTACCGTTCCGATCTTTCTGAAATTTTAATCGATGTCACAATTCTGCGTGAGGGCAAGGTTGTGACGCTGCCCAAAGCAGAACTCGATTTTACATATCGCCACTCTCTGTTCCAGAGCCACAAAGACTGGATTATTCTTTCGGCCCGTTTTGCTTTAGAGCCCAAAGAAAGAAGCCAGATCAAAGCGCTGATGGATTCTCGAAAACAGCGCCGCCTGTCCAGCCAGCCTGTCTCCAGACCTTCTGCAGGTTCCGTCTTTCGAAACCCGGAAGGGATGAATGCGTGGCAGGTGGTGGACAATCTTGGCTATCGCGGTAAAGCGATCGGCGGAGCAAGAGTAAGCGAAGTCCATTCGAATTTCATTGTCAATGAAGGCAATGCTTCGGCTCATGATGTCGATTTACTCATCCGGATGATTCAGAAAGATGCTTGGGAAAAATTTGGTGTTCGACTGATTACGGAAGTAGAAAGGATCAACTGGCATGCTGAAGATGACTCTCTTTGCCAAGCGTGAGACAAATCCTGATCCCATGCAGGCGACAAAAGACGGCCGCCCAGTGTGGCTGAAGATTGGAACAGGGGTTCTGATTTTTGTACTGATCTGCACATTCGTCTATCTGTTCTGCCCCTATACGCGGATTCAGGCTATGATCTGCTCGGGCAACTACTACTTCACCCCGCAGCAGATTTATGGGATAGCCGATATATCGGTCAATCGTCGGACGTATCTCAATCTGCCCCAGCAGATGGAAAAGAAACTGATGGCCAATCCGCTTATTGAATCGGCCGATGTTTACTATGATGGTCAGGTCTTAAACCTGAATGTTCAGGAAAAAACGATCATTGGCTACTACGAAGAAAACGGGGAAAACTTTCTGTTAACCAGCCAGGGAGAACGAATCCCGGTGACCAGTCAGACGGAACTGCGCACGCTGGTTCATTATCCATTGTTAGCGGACCTTTCGCCGGAAGTTATGGATTCGATTGCCAAAGAAGTCCGGGAGCATCCAGATCAGCTGACTCGTTCGGTCTTTGAAAAGATCGCTGAAATTCTGCCGTGGCAGGAAAGCTATGATAAGAATATGCTCAAACTCGTCCTGCAGGATGGAAATACCGTGTTCACCTCGATTCCATCCTTGTTCATGATGAGCACCTATCAGCAGGTGCTGGCCAACCTGCAGGGCGAAAATGTCTGCCTGATGCTCGATGGCGACAATGGAGTCGTCAATAAGATTGCCTGCTCCTATATGTATCTCTCGCCGGAAGAACGCGCCGAAAACCGCGAAATTCCAAAGAGCGTTCTGGACCAAAATATCTATCCAACCCCGCAGGCAAGCTCGGAGCAGACGGATTCTTCCACGAATCAAAGTCAGCCTGGTCAGTCTGATCAAAACCAGACAAATCAGAATCAAACCGCAGCAGACCAGAATCAGACGACAGCACCAGCTGAAAATCAGGATCCAAATGCACAGACATCTGCGGCTGATCAGACACAAGCAGGACAGACACCGGCGGCCGATCAGACTCCAGTTTCGCAGACGCCTTCCGGACAGATTCCAGAGGACCTTTCGACCATTACAGACTGGGAAGGCTCAGCGGTCGACTATATGCAGCATTCGCCATCGACCAATCTGTTCTATAACACCGACAATGGGATTTACTATACCTATGATGCAGCTACGGATACGTTCTATCCTTACTAGAGACTGCATTGTGTCTTGCTATTGTCTGAATACTCTGTAAATAATTGATTCCTTACCGTTCGCATTGTGTGTGAACGGTTTTTTGTTGGTCGTTCTTCACTGGATTCACTTGCGGCTGAGCGGGAACAGAATAATTGCGGTTAACCTTGAAACAGAGAAGGGGATGAGAGGAAGAAAGCAGTGATGGTGTCACGAAAACAGGAAGACAATAGATCACCAATAGACCATCTAAAGATCACGAAGGGAAAGAAACCAAAGAAAGTCAAAAGGAAAGCTGTAAGAAAAATTGTGGCTTCTTTTGAAATTTCCCGAAAATCTGCTAAAGGATTGTTCTCTTTTGCGGAAGAATTTTTCAACACGCAACTTGAAGGGATGAATCATTGTGAGTTTGTTTTGTCAGAGACTGGATGATCGCAAAAAAAGGAAGAATGGGTGTTGAATGTTCAAACAAGCCAAGTGAGAACAGAAAAATGTAAGAATAGACCATAATTTACACGGGATTATGGTTGTATGCACCATATTTGTTCAGATGCCTAGTAAATATGATCTGTAACCGTTTGTAAATTGCCGGGGCGGAGCATCTTTGTGGGTGGTTGGTGTGAATGCCCACACTCGTTTTTGTTTTATTGAAAAAATGCTTATAATATACCCGATGCCATAAACATCTTTGAAAACCATTTCTTGCAAGGCTCATCACATACCCCTGTTTTTTGATGGGTCTGCAAAATAGAACAGGTTTTGCCTGAATGTCACAAGACATTCATGAAGTTCGTAAAAAATACGTACGACTCAGAAACATCGTACTGGAGGAAAACATGCCGATTCATAAATCTACCGAATATGGAGACATTGAAATTTCATTAGATGCCATTGCCAACCTTGTAGGCGGAACCATCAATGAATGTTATGGAATTGTCGGAATGGCCAGCCAGAAAGTTGTGAAAGATGGCTGGGCTGAACTTCTGAAACGGGAAAACTATTCTCGCGGCGTAATCGTCCGCCAGGATGGTAACTCTTTAATTCTCGATATCTATGTAATCGCTCTGCAGGGAATCAAACTGTCCGAAGTCATGGTTGCCGCGCAGCAGCGTGTTCGTTATGTTCTTGAAAAAACCCTGGAAGTCAAAGTTGAAGCTGTCAATCTCAACGTTCAGGGCGTCAGAACTGTTAAGTAAGGAGACGCGTAATGGAACGGATTGACGGTAAACTTTTTAAAGAAATGCTGCGTTCCGGCATGAATAATCTGTCCAACAACCAGGCCAGAATTGATGCCTTGAACGTATTCCCGGTTCCAGATGGAGACACTGGAACCAACATGTCTTTGACTTTTACAAACGGAGTCAAAGAAGCCCTCAAATGCCCGGAAGATACAGTTGGTGCAATTGCCAAAGTTCTTTCCCGTGGTCTTTTAATGGGTGCGCGTGGTAACTCTGGCGTTATCACTTCTCAGATTTTCCGTGGTTTCTATCAGGCCGTTGAAGATCTGGATACGCTGGATGCCATGCAGCTGGCTTCAGCTCTGGTTAACGGAAGCCGCGTTGCCTACAAAGCGGTTATGCGTCCTGTAGAAGGAACAATCCTGACGGTAATCCGTGAAGCTGCGGATTACACGTATGCCTATACAGCAACCGATGAAATCACTGACTGCACCGATGTCATGAAGAAAATGGTTGAAGAAGCCAAAATCTCTCTGGATACGACACCGGATCTGCTGCCAGTTTTAAAAGAAGTCGGCGTTGTTGACTCTGGTGGTGCAGGCCTTTTAGCCATCCTGGAAGGTATGACTCTTGCCATGGAAGGCAAGCCGGTTGAACTCGAACAGTCTGCAGCGACTGGTGAAAGTGCTCAGGCGAAAGTTGAAGGCGGCGAAGGCGAATATGGTTTCTGCACAGAATTTATTCTGCAGCTGTCTTCGAGAGGAATGAAAAACTTCTCCGAAGCAAAATTCAAAGACGAACTTGCGGCCATCGGTAACTCGATCGTCTGCGTACAGGATGAAGACCTTGTTAAAGTTCATGTTCATACGCTTGAACCTGCCACTGCCATCCGCATGGGTAAACGTCAGGGCCGTTTCATGAAACTGAAAGTTGAAAACATGTCCGATCAGCATGAAGAAATCCTGAGCCGTGAAAAAGAGCAGGAAGAAGAAATTGCAAGCGAACATAAGAAATATGGTCTGATTGCAGTTGCTGCTGGTGATGGAATCCAGAAAATGTTCAAAGAACTGCGTGTGGATATCGTCATCTCCGGTGGTCAGACGATGAACCCTTCTACAGAAGATTTCATCAGTGCCATCAAGAAACTGAACTGCGATCATATCTTCGTCTTCCCAAATAACTCCAACATCGTCATGGCTGCTCAGCAGGCTGCTGATGTGATGGAAGACAAAGACGTTCACGTTCTGCCTGCCAAGACAATCCCACAGGGTCTGTCTGCATGCATCATGTACAACCCGGATGCTTCTCTCGAAGACAACCTGGCTGACATGGAAGAAGCCATCGGCGGTGTGAAAACTGGTGAAGTTACATATGCCATTAAGGATACAACCTATGAAGGCCTGCCAATCAAGGCTGGACAGTACATGGGTATTCTGGGTAAAGCTATTGTTGATGCCCAGGAAGACATGATGGCTGTAACCAAAGATCTGTTAAAGAAAATGATCGATGAAGACTCCGAACTGGTTACTCTGATCTATGGCGAAGACGCCATGAAAGAACAGGCTGACGAGCTGGCTGACTTTGTTGCTTCCTTCTCTGAAGCAGAAGTTGAAGTCTACAATGGAAAACAGCCGGTTTACTCATTCCTGATCGGTGTTGAATAATCTCTGATCGGAAACTGTCTGCCAAAAGCGGGGACTCCTGCGTGACAGACAGCCCCTTTTCCTTCACAATAGAAAAGGTTTAAAAACGGACTTAAGAAATACTGACAGAATCTAAGGTCTATTCAAATGATAACAAGCGGGTTTGACGACCCGCTTTTCTTTGTGGAACAAAGTAAAGCCTAGTACATTACAAATCTGAGTTTTGCATGGTTTTAAAATATAAAAGAATCAACTGTTTTCCTAGCT
>Trix_p2__coassemble_2204_pt1 | contig 12747 bp, 10 predicted proteins | sample Trix_p2__metabat2_low_PE_010 | metagenome-assembled genome bin Trix_p2 | reverse complement strand
ACTTCCAGTAGGAATAGCCTTTTTGCGCAGAAAAACTTAACTTAATGACATTGATATATTGTAAATGTTTTAAGCCAATCTAAGAGCATATCAAGAAAAAGAACTGTCATACTGGACAATTCCTAAAGATTGCTAGCGCTAAAAACCACATTTGCATAAGAGTTCTAGAAAGCCCTTAGAGCTCTAACCAATTACATATCGATTACTCCTCCACCTCCCTTTGGTTGAATTGTTTCAATCCAACACCAGTCTTCTTTTTGATGTTTTTCGCAGAATACAGGATCAGTTGTTAGACCAATCACGGGAATAAGAACACAAACCCACATCCATTTAGAAATGCTTTTCACTGTTTATTCCTCCCTCTGGTTGTATTTCGATAATATCAAAGCAAATAAAGATTGAATACCCACAAATTTTCATGAATATTTACTAGATACCGAGCACATGAGGAGTCAAAAGGCTGATTATACTTTTAACTGTTGACTGTGCCAGTCTGAAGACAAAAAGTGGACTTAAACTCAGCTGGCAAGCTTAAAAGTGGTCTGCAAGTTTATATCGGGTCGATCTTGCCTTTCCAACTGCAGTGATCCTGCCTTGCTGCTGTAATTCCTTTAGAGCTTTATATATGGTCTGGCTTGAATATCCTGTAACTTCACTGAGCTGGATTTTAGAAGCAGAGGTTGTGGTGGACAGGTAGTCAAGGAATGTATCGCTCAGAGACTTCTGGATATTGATTTTTTGACGCTCATACTCTGTAGATTTGTCATCGATCTTGTACAGGGACTGACTTAAAGTAATAGCCTCTGTCCTTTCCTAAACCGTGCCCTTCGACAAGGCCTGATTCCACCAGATTTTCTACAGCCGTTCTTGTTCTTGCCTGGCTGATATGAATCAATGAAGAGAGTTCCGTCCAGGTTAACCGACGTTCCTGCTCCAAATAGGACAACACAAGTAATGCGTTGATTGAGAATGGTTTTCCGGTTCGGGTTATTTCGTCGCTGAGCATTTGTGTGAACTTGATATTTGGTTTGGCTCTTGGAATATATAATTTCACTTGCTGGAAATTTGATTCTGAATAATCTGGCAGAGGTCTTCCGTAAACAATGGATCCTTCATAAATTCTATCTATTCCTCTATGGTTTCTTTCAGAAAGACCGATCCGTTTCATGATATCTGTCAGTAATGGATTTCGGCTTTTTGGCTCGGCTGTAAGTAAATCCTCCGGCGTGATTCCGGGAAGAAAGCCTCCAGGACTGCAAATCGTCAAGCCTTCGTCATCGATCAGCACTCTGACTGGCTGTAGGCGAGTATAATCGCGATGACAAAACGCATTGACCAGTGCTGCGTGAAAGGCCTGAAAAGAAAATTCAGGAATGGGGCGTCTGTACAGTCCTTCCATCACTTCTGTCTCTGGATTCCAGGCCTTAAACAGCTCTTCGAATCGTTCGACTGTCGAAATCAGAGCATCAGAACTATGGTCATTTTTACGGATGGTAAGACCTTCAATGACCTGGAAAGCAGATTCAGCCGAAGGAATCAGTTTTCGAATCCATTCGGATTTCCCGATCATCAGCAGCCCTGCTACCGTTGGATAGACTAATCGTTAAGGTAGATGAGGATTCCATTCATTGTATTCATGATTTGAGGATTGGAAAACAGAAATCCGAAGAGTATTTGGGAGCAGCCTTTGATCATTATTATGGAAGCCAACTATTTCCTCCAGACTTGTTTGGCCAAATCAAAGATCGTTGGCATTTGGTCGCAGGCAATGATTATCAGGAAGCAACAATACCAGCAATACCGCAAATTGCTTTAAACTATACGCATGAAACATATGGACCTATTTTTAAAGAAAGAGGGAGGAAGATGAAAGACAAGATTCAAGATGAAAAGCTAAGAGTCATTGGTGAATGTCAGCAGCTTGCTTCGGGATCTGTAATTGTGAACGAGCCCGAACACCTGGATGATATGGATAGTTTGCCCTTTTATGACTGGAGAGTTGAGGAAGAAGGATTTCTTAAAGGTCTGTGACCAAGAAAGATGGCGGCATTTTACCCGATGATAATGTACGGATTTATCTGCCAAAGGACATTAATTCGAAAAGTATCCTTGCTGACCTGAATCATCTTTATACTCAATTTGGTGATGTAGGGGAAAATAACGAATTTGAATATTCTATTGAGGTAAGGAAACTGATCAGGTTTCTGGAAATCTACGATTCAATTCTTCTTGAAAACCACAAGATTGAAACAGTGCAGACAGATGGCAAAGTGCATACAAAACTTGCCCGACACACCGCCTAGGAAATGGTCAAAATCATGATGGAGAATCAAGGATGGGCCGAGTTGTTTCCGTATGAGGAATGCGAGCAACTGGCAAATCTTTTTGGCTTTCCATTTAATTGGTAAAAAACAACATAAAAAACAGATGCTCGACTTTTACGTGCAAAACGAGAGCATCTGTTTTTCTGCTTGATTCTTGGTGGTTGAAGGTCATGCAAGGATATCCATCCAAGGGGCTATGCAGTTTCATGCCGTCTGGGGCATTGACTTTGAGAGCATGAACCTTTGGGGTGCCCCCTCTAGATCTACAGACCAAACAGCTCATTGGTATTAACCTGAGCGTCGAGAATCCGTCCGGATGGCCGGTCGACGTTTTTGAGCATGGATTCCAGTCTATTTGCGATGGCTTTTTCAACAAGGGATTTTGGATCCAGGCCGCGAAGTTCAAACAACAGCAGCGGTTTTTGATCGAGCCGGATGCCGATGCCATACATCACCGCAGCGACGTGCTTACAAAGATAGGCGCCATCCGGGCAGTCACAATGAAACTTGATTTCGGAAGGAGAAGGGAAAAGGCCTTCTTTGGCCGTAAATAAGTCCTGCAACTCTTTTGGAAATTCGCCTGCCACTAACGTCTCCAGGGATGAAATCCCGAATTCACAGCGTTCCTGAATCGCTTTTTTTGCCTTTTGACTTAATGGCTTGATGGTAATGGTAATGTCATAAGGGGTTCGATCCGATCCCTGGACTTTGGCATGAACAACGCCTTTTTCAATTTGAAGGTCAATGACCATACCGTTGCGGCAATAGCGCTGCCCTCGAGGCAGTCTGTTGGCATAGTCTGAGTATTGTTCCATGTTGGCACACCAGGCTTTGCCCCACCAGTTTGTGCAAAGCTTTCGCTGGGAACCGGTGCCTGGCACAACAATCGGATCGTAAATAACACCTTTCTTTTTGGCCCGTTCGATCGATTTGCGGGCTTTGGCCTGCAGTTCACCAACTGTAGGCGTTTTGTAATAGAAATTGTCATAGTAACTCATAACGTTAACCTCAATGTCTGGATGAGCTCATCATCAGAAAGGGAAGTCAGCCAGCTTTCGGTCGAGCTGCTGATCACATCATCTGCCAGTTTCTGTTTGGAGGTAATCATTTTATCGATAGCCTCTTCAATTGTATTGGAGCAGACAAACTTATGGACAATGACATTTCGTTTCTGACCAATTCGATAGGCACGGTCAGTGGCCTGATTTTCAACGGCCGGGTTCCACCAGCGGTCAAAATGTACAACATGGCTGGCCTGGGTCAGGTTCAGTCCGGTACCGGCTGCCCGTAAGGAGAGAACAACGAAAGGAATATATGTTTCCTGTTTATTGAAAGCATCGACAATTTCCTGACGCTGTTTGATCGGGGTCTGGCCGTGAATGACATACCCTGGAGCACCAAAGATCTGCTCAAGAAATCTGGCAATGGGTTCGGTCATTTCGCGGTATTGCGTAAAGATCAGAACTGATTCCCGGTTTTCCGCAATCGGGCGGCAGATTTCTTCAAGCATTTCGAATTTGCCGCTTTCCGCTTCGGTAAACTGTTTTTGTCCGAGATACTGGTCGGGATGGTTGCAGATCTGTTTGAGCTTGTTAAGAGTAGCCAGCACCAGTCCGCGGCGGTTGATGGCATTGGTGGATTCGCCAAGTTCTGGGCGGTTTTCCAGCTCTACTTTGAGCTTATCGACGACATTGGTATATAAGATGCGCTGTTGTTCAGAGAGAGTGATGTAATCATTCTGCTCAACCTTATCAGGCAGATCATTGATGATCGATTTATCACTTTTTAAGCGTCGCAGCAAAAATGGCGAGATGATTTTTTGCAGGCGGCTGAGCTTTTCGCTCTGCGGGCGGCTGTCATCTTTCAGGTAGGCGCCAAACTGATTGAGATTTCCCAGCATGCCATGATTAAGGAAGTCAAAAATCGACCAGAGGTTCACCAGATCGTTTTCAACCGGGGTACCCGTCATGGCAAGACGCATGCCAGCAGGAATCTGCTTGATTGAGCGTGTCTGCTTGGTTTTCGGGTTTTTAATTGCCTGGGCTTCATCCAGAATCAGAAAATCCCAGTCGACTTCCTGCAGCGACTCCAGCCGGGAAGCCATGCCATAAGTGGTCAGATTCAAGAAGGGAAGATTTTCGTGCGATGTATTTTCAAATGCTTCGACACCGGCTTTGCCATGGATCACGCCAATTTTCAGATCCGGCGTAAACTGGGCAGCTTCTTTGGACCAGTTCGCAAGAAGTGAGGCGGGCACAACGAGCAGCGCCTTCTTTTCGGGATGATTCTGGTGTTCTTTTTCCAGCCAGGCTAAAGTCTGAACCGTTTTTCCAAGCCCCATATCATCGGCAAGAAGAGCGCCAAAGCCCAATGAAGAAAGAGCATTGAGCCAGTTATAGCCCTCCTGCTGATAGGGACGCAAAGTCGCCTGAAGCTTTCGTGGCAGAGCAGTCTTGCGCAGGATTTTGGGATCGGCCAGCTTATGGAAGATATTGCCCATCCATTTGCCATTGGAGATCTGAATGTCGCCCTCTTCCTGGTCATCCATCCAGTCTGGCTCTTCCATTCCGGTTTCCAGACGCAGAGCTTCACCAAGACTCATGGATTGAGGCATCGACTCCATGCGTTCCAGCAATGCCTTCAGCCTGGCATGATTGACTTCAACCCAGCGTCCTTTAATTAAGGAAAGACCTTCGGCACTGGCTAGCAGCTTGCGGATATCTGCACTGGTCAGTTTCATGCCATCGGCACTCAGTTCGGGAGTCAGGGCAATCAAAGAATCCAGGCCCAGCAGCGACTTTTGATTGCCGAGTTTGACATTGAGTGTCACTCTTGAAGAGCGGCTTTTCCACCAGTTTGGAATCCGGCAGACAATTCCGATCTTTTCCAGCTCTTCAACCGACTTCAAAAAGGCATATGCCTCTTTTTCATTCAGGCCAATCGTATGAAACAATTCGCCTGATGTCATGAAAGATCCCAGTTCCGGACAGATTTCAGCAGCCTGGTTCAGACAGGAGAGCAGTTCGAGAATCTTTTTCTGGTCGCCTTGGTATTCATGCAAAATCTCCGACAACGGTAAATGACGGACATCGCCCTGTGGAGTGATATGGGTATACGTAGCCAGAAACGCAAATGGATACAGTCCATTTTTGTACTCAACCAGATGGAAGAAGATCGATTCAGCGGGATTGAGCGCTGGATTTTTCTCGTTAAAAAACTTCTTGACACTGTGCGGATACAGAACAATCTGGTTTTTGAACACTTCAAGAAGATGCGCATACGCCTGGTCAATCCATTGGGAATCAATCAAAGAAGATTCTTTAACAAATGGACGTTCGTTGAGCAGTTTTTCCTTTTGGTATTCATCAGGGACAAGCTGAATATTTTCCCGCAGTGTTTCCAGCCCTGGCGCCTTGAGCAGATCCGATATAAAGGCTGCTCCTACTTTTTGCAGAAATTTTAAAACCGCAGACTGGCTTTCAACCGGTGCTTCCAGCCCCAGTTCAAGAACCGCATCCCAGGGCGAAAACAGAAACCGCAACGCCCGCTGTTTGTGCGAACTATCCAGTTGATCCAGTTCCGCCTGCGAAATTCGAAGGGTAAACCCTTCAGGGGTGATTTGATAGACAGGTTCCATAACTTTTTCCTCATATTTTGTTTTCTTTGTCTTTGTTCCAGAAACCAAAGCGGATAAAAGATTCCAGATTCAATCCAGTCTTTGTTTTCCAGAAGGATTACTTCTAGTGTAACAAAGCGCATGCAAAACGAAGGGAAAGATCTGCCAATTCACCTGGTTCAGATCCGTGTTTCATCCGATTTCGCTGCTTCGCCTGTTCTTTTGTCCGCCTGAACTTTACTCAGTCTCATTGGCCAGCATCATTCTCTTCTATCGATGCTATTTCAGTATTGACGCTATTCCAGATCCATCTGGATCTGATCCAGTTTGTATTCTTACCGACTCCCTTTTGTGTCAATTTTCAAAAAAAGCAGGATTTTCAGTCCAGCCTACATCGCAGTGCGATATACTAGAGTCAGCAGTTCGATGTATGGAAAGGCTGGCTGGAAGAGCGTTTATGGATAAACACATTAAGAAAGTCTACGTGCCGATGACCGAAACCGGGTTTTATATTCTGCTGAATCTGCGTCAAGAGGCCCATGGCTATTCCATTGTCAAAAAGACCGAGCAGATGACCCATGGGGAAGTCATTCTCGCTCCCGGAACGTTGTATGGATCACTTTCCAAGATGGAAAAAGATGGTCTGATCGCCTTTGTCCGGGAAGAAGACAAACGCAAAATTTATAAAATTACAGATCTTGGCCAGAAAGTCCTCGACCTTGAGATCAAACGGATTCAGCGGCTGTATGAAAGCATAAAGGAGATGACTTCGGATGAAAAACGTTAAAACGGTTCATCGCTATTTTTCGATGTGTCAGTGGAAAGAAGAGGAGAAATGGCTGCGTAAAATGGCAAATGAAGGCTGGAAGTTTTTGCGGACTGCCGGGTTTGGCAAGTATTATTTTGTAAAATGCGAACCGGAAGATATCATTTACCAGCTCGACTACCATCCAAAAGGCGCCTATCACAACGAGGAATACCGTCAGCTGTTTGAAGACTGCGGGTGGGAGTATTTGCAGGATAAGTCTGGCTACAGCTATTTCTGTAAACCGGCCTCCAGTATGAATGGGGGCAATGAAGAGATTTTCGGTGACGATCAATCCAGAATTGATATGCTCAATCGTGTCTTTAAAGGCTGGATGGTTCCCATGCTGGTGTTTTTCTTTCTGATCATTCTGCCTCAGCTTTTCCATCTGGGACAAATGGATGAGCCGATTGAGAAAGTTTTGTTTGTTATTTATGGCATCCTGTTTTGTCTTTACCTCGCGATCTTCGTCTTCTTTGCGATTCAATACGCAAAACTCATATCCTCCATTCAAAAATATGAATGAAAATTAATTCAATTCAATTCAAGTCAGTCTGGCAAGACCAATTCGAGACCATACACAAAACATCTGACCAGCCCCCTGCAGAAAGTAAAGGCTGGTCAGTGTTTGATTGGAGAATGGTCTGCAGGTGATTGGAGGCTTACCTGGCAAGGCAGGTCTTTTCGAGCAGCGGCGGCAGTTTGGCGCCATTTATTCTTCCGCTTTCAACCTGTCTTTTCAGTCTTTGATAGTCCGGATAATTCAGCACCACTCTGAATCTGGACACAAAGGGAAGAGGATCTCTCAAAAATGGATCCGGATCGGGCAGATAGCGCACCAGTACCGGCTTTTCGTTTCCCTCGCCATCCAGAGCGTGATGGTATTCGTTTTCAAAAATGGAAAGCCGAACGGCACCGGTATTGTGCAGCTGGCGAAAGTAGGTCTCCTGCTGGTCGCCATAATTTCGCATAATATTTGGAGAGGTCAGCATTCGCTTATGCAGGCAATCCAGTGCATATTCTTTCAGTTTCTGGTCTGCCTCCAGCTCAATCCAGGGACATTTTTCCGGATCCCGTCCAGCAGGCCCAATGCGGTTTTCCCAGATCCAGATAAAAGCCGGATCCAGCGCGTCGACCAGAGCGGCCGCACATTTTTTATGCCAGGCCTGGAGTGCTTTTCGATAGCGGCGAAATCCGGTCTCATCCTGGGCAGCCAGATAGGCCTCCGGATGGGGCTGCTCACTCCAGAGTTCGACAGTCGTCTTCGCCCAGGCATCAGGATCCGCCACAAAGCAATCCATGACAATGGACTTGGATCGTTGATGAAACTTTGTATTTTCTACGAACCAGTCATCAAACCCTTTGGCATCATAATGGTAGACGCCATCCGCAAATCCGGCCTGTCTTCCGTAGTCGCGGCCGCCTTCAATAATGAAGCCTTTCTTGTCCGTCTTTCTGGTGTAGGAGGGCATAGCAATATTGGGAATAACATCATGGAAGTATTTCATCCAGGTTTCAATGTGGACTTTAAACATCTGGCAGCCATCACGGGTGCTCATGCTGTAGCGATCGGCCACGCTTTTAAGATCGGTCCAGTCCAGATCACTGACCATCGCCTTCGAATAGCGAAGTCTGCGCCCCTTCGGACGTGGTTCTATTGGTGTTTTTGTTTCAGGAACTTCTGAAGAAGAGTCTTTTGTATTCATATCCGTCTCCTTTTTCGACTTAATATAAGTTACATACAGAAAATTCTTTCTCATATTTTAACATTTCTTTTCCAAGATAGAAAAGAATCTTGACAAATCTTCAGTAAATTATGGAGTATATATTTTTCGAATGAGAAAAAAGACAACCAGACTCTTTCTTAGACTCTTTACCTGACCACATTTGCTCCAGTCCATTGCAGTAATTACAGGAACCAAAATTACAGGAACCAAATGAAAGTACTCATTATTCTGCTGCAAAACTGCATCCACACTGCAACAAATTTTTGTAGCGGTCATAGAAACAAACAGGGAACCATAGAATGAAACGGCTAATGAAGCAAATCAGGGAACAAAACTGAAACAAAATTAGAATCATTTTTTGAAACACTTGCTGAAACCATATGGCAGCAAACTGGATTAAAAAGGATGGAATAAAAGATGAACCATTGAAGTAAAAACCGTTTACTGATACGCTTATGGATACAAATGTAAGCGAAGAGAAATATAAATAGGACGGATTGATGAATGCGGGGGTTTTCGTATGTAATCTATATTAGATCGTAAAATGATTACCTGAGTTGTCTCAAAATGGGGTGATCCTGCATTACAATAATTGATATTGAAGAAAGGAAACCTAATTCTATTACGCTCGAACAAGAAGAACTTCTTCTGTTTCTTGAATCTTCTTCTGCTCAGGCAGTGTATCTGGGAAATCTTGCTGAGCATCGTTTGGAAGATGGCCTGATGCTGATGCTCCCCATGCATTTTCTGTTTACCCATGTGACAGATGACCAGTGGAAACAGGAGCTGGAAAAGCAGGTAATCGAGGCCGGCGGTCCATTTCTGGGGCCTGCTTTAACGACCAGACAGGCTGCTGTTCGCTACAGCATGGTCTGTGATGGTCTGCCTGCTGTGTTTTAAAAGGAAAACACCAAAAGCAAAACTGTGCGCCGGATTGTTCTGGATGCCAAAAAGGCGATGCGCTCCAAAGCACAAGCAACAGACTTTATATCTGATCTGCTTTGCAAAGTGCAGACCAATCTTACCATCTTTTTTGGATGGAGCGAAAAAATATTTCTGAAAAGACGGATCGGATGCTAAAAAGCTGCCGCGATGTCTGAGCCAGAAAGGGAAGGGCAAAAAAAGTCGCCTGCTTTTCAAAGACTGGCCATTCAGCTGTTAGAGGGAGCCATCCTGGTGCCGGAAGATGAAAAGCAGTATTCGGGTGCATTGATCAAGCTTGCTGGTGTGGCAAATGAAGAGTTCTGCAGCGAATTTGATCAAAAGATGAGCGCAATCTTTGAAAAGATATCAAAACGCTTCTACGGGGCTATGGCCAGGCAAAATGAGCCAGAAGACAGCTTATTGTTTCAGGAGGATGGAGACCCTGATTTTCTTTTGGAAAATACGTCCAGTCTGGTTTTGAAACATTCGGATCCCAAAGCTTTTCGAAAGCTGGATGCCTTAATGGAGCTGGTAGAAGGGGAAGACGACGACAGCCAGGACACCGATCACTACTTTGCCGATCTTCTTTTTTCAGCCATCGCCAATCCGTCCCTGCTTAAATCGAAAGAGAGCTTCTATGTTTTGTTCAAGCAGGATATAGATATCATTGAAGCCGCCCTGCAGGCCGTAAAATTTTATCAGAAAATTGTTCCATGCTTTGCGACAGCTTTGCTTTTTTCTGAAATGGTGGGGCTTTTTATTCTGGAAAATGAGGACACCTTTGCACGGGCAAGACACAACGTTCTGCATGAACTGGAAGAAAAAGATGTACTCAACCAGATTGCCGGCATTTTCGGACTTGCACTCATGTCCTCAACGCCAGTTTCCCCTGATCATGTTGCAAAAATGCAGTTTTATCACATTGCTTCGCTGGCCTTGCACCTTCTTTATGAGGATAAGTCTTTGCGCATCATCAACTACGATTTTGTAAAGCATATCGAAACGCTGTATAAGCAGATTGTGGAACTGCATGACAAGGATCCCGACAGATATCCTCTCATGACCTACGAAGGCGACAAAGAAAGCGCTCTGGCTACTTTGACCTCTCTGGAATATCAGTTCTTTTTGCAGCTGTGCACCGTTCTTCGGTCGGCGAGTACGCCGGCTTTAAAAGGGGAGCTGGCAGAGTATCTGGTGTCCGATTTTCTGCATGCGCCCAAAGCGGATCGTCAGCTGCTTCTGGAAGGAGCTGATGCTGGCGATGCCTGTACAAGAGAACCGTATTATGCGGCCTTCTTTCTTCGCCTCATACTGAATGGCCGCTTTGTAGAAGCGATGATGTCGCCGTTTGTGCTCTACCTGCGGGCAGCGACCATACACGATTTAGGACCGGCAGTGGATGTAGAAGTGGATCAAACGATTGATAAAGAGGATCAGCGGGCAGCCTATCTGTTCGATCTGATGCTGGTCAAGCTGGATGAAAAGGAAGAATACCGAAACCTCTACAATGAGCTGTGTCTTATGTTGAATGCTTCTATACCCATTGTGCCGGATTTTCCCTTCCAGCCGGATGAAACCAAAGATATGATGCTGATTGAAGACGGCGTCTTTAACATCCTTTCCCTTCTTGAAGAAAAGCCGGAAATAAAAAAGGAGTTTGACTCGCTGTCCTGGCCCGTTCAGGCTTGGATTCTGACTCTGGTCAGCCGGCTGAGCAATTTTACGATGCGGCTAAGAGTAGACAACTATGCCCGCCATACAGGTCTGCTGGCTGATCAGCTTTTTTTGGATCAAAATGTTTGGGCCGGCGATATGCAAAACGAGCTGGACTCCCTGCAAAATGAAATCACCCGTCTTCGGGATGAAAACAAGGTTCTGCGCCAGACTGCTGCCCAGGGCAGAACGGATGCCTACAGCAGGGGACGCAAAGAGGCCGAAGACAGGCTTCTTGCACAAAACAGGAGTCTGAAAAAGCAGCTGGAACAGGCGCTTGATCAAAACCAGGAAAACCAGCAGGAAAAGGAAGAGCTGTATCGGCTGCGAGAGCTGATTTTCACTCGCGCAAATGAATCTGCTTCCAGTGCACCCGTCGTCAGTGATGCGGACCGGCAGAGAATTGACCGGTTTCTGAAGGAAAGAAATGTGGTCTTTATCGGCGGCCACCCAAAATATTGCTCCCTGCTCAAGGAAAGATACAGAAGCATTCGTGTTTACCCGGATGAAGGCTTTCCGCCATCAGTTGTCTCATCAGCGGATCTGTGCATTCTTTTTACCAACTGGCTCTGCCATGGCGCCTACTACAAGGTCAGAGGCGCTTCCCGAACAGAAAGAAGAACTGTTCCTTTACGATACATCGGGGCAAGAAACCTTGAATACACGGAACTTGAGCTTTTAAAAATCATTGATGAGTTTGAAAAGCAATGACATCGTTGGGCAAGATGCAAGAAATCAACCCAATCCAAAACGAAAACAGCCCGTCAGCCCCAGTATAATTCTGGTCTGGCGGGTTTCTTTCTGATCAGGGAGTGTCCATACAAATGAGGCCTTGTGAACAAATAAACAGCTATCAATCAGGCTGATCTTGCTGGAAAGTTTTTTTAGAAGGACTGCCCTGAGGGCAAAGGATGTACGCCTTTTTTGGCAAGAAACTGATTTACTTCATCAAGCAGATGTTCAAATTTGGCTTCAACATCCTTTTGAGAATGAATAACAACATGGTAGGGATGATCCTTATACGTCTGAACCAGTACTCCATCTTCCGCCGCTGCTTCACTGGCCGTTTCAATACGGGCTTTGTTGTTTTTGAGAGTGTAGAAGTTATCGTTGTTACGGCCAGCTGTTTCAAGATGGAATACAGCATCGTAGCGTTTGAGCAGTTCATTTCTGTCCAGGCCTTTTTCCTGAAGCATTCTGGCAAACAGCTCTGGCTCGATAAAACCGCTGCCATCCAGAACGCCCCGATCGCAAAGCATGATTACATTCGGATTGTAGAGCTTTGATCCATACTGCTTATACAGCTCTTCGCGAAACAGTCCAAGTTCGAGCTGTGCTTTCTGGAAGTCAGAATTTTCCATCGAATTTCGCCAGTCCAATCCGGCAAGAAGCAGTTCGGTTGCCGCTTCCGGAACAACCACTACCCCAAAGCCTTCTTCTTCCAGCTTCTTTTTCAGCCAGGCGGCCGCTTCGGTTTTGCCCCCGCCAGGGCCTCCGGTCAGAAGCAGAACAGTTAAAGTTCTCATTGTAATTCCTCATTTCTTTATTACAGAGTACGAATTCAATCCTCGAATATTTGATCTACCGTAGCCTATTTTTAGCTAATCCAGCTATACGGTTAAAATGAAGCTGTCCCAG
>Trix_p2__coassemble_2186_pt1 | contig 12863 bp, 12 predicted proteins | sample Trix_p2__metabat2_low_PE_010 | metagenome-assembled genome bin Trix_p2 | reverse complement strand
GATCGTTTATTAGAATACTTTAGCTATATGGGTATAATTTGGTCGGGAGTTCAGGCTGAAAACAGGCCTTCCCTTTCTATGCATTCATCTTATATCGGTGGGATTAATGGTTATAGAAGGTCTTCTGTCCATTCAATGGATGAAGTTGTCCTTAAAAAGTACATCCAATAAAGCCTCAACGAATTTAATGCTTTCCCTTTGCCTTGGATGTCTTTTCTGTACAGCTATCTTGATTCTTCCGGCCTCACAAAGTATTCAAGCCTGCTTGACCAATCTGCGAGATCTTTACATTCTGGAAAGCCATAAGTCAGTATTTACCGGCTATCTGACAGACAGTTTCTGGAATACCCAGAAGACGGAAGACTCAGAAACAACCAGCATTGAGGCGATTGCCAATGACATCGAGGTGATGATCAAGTGGAATCAGTTTTTAGAAGAGCATGATGGAATCTATGAAGACTTCTCCCTCATGGAATTTACCTTTTCCAATGAGCTTCATGAAATGGGGCAGCCTTTTGTTCAAGTCAATGCGAATTATCTGAAGGACTACCAAATCATGCTGGAGGATGGAACAATGCTGAACCTGGACCAGTATCCAGCACAATTGCCATTGATTCTGATTCCGGAAAGTCGTGTAGCTGAATTAAAAGAAAACGACCAGCTTCGTATGATGTGCCAATCGGGACAGAAGCTATACGTCAAAGATGGAATTCGGCTTTATCCTCATCTGGTTTCCGATCAGACAATTTCTCAGATTCCCTATCGGGACCCAGTGATTTGTGTGAGTCAGCCACCAACTAACTACGGCCAAAGCTATCGTTTCATTCCTGTCGAAGGTGAGCAGACAGAACAGGAAGTCCAGGAATTTTTAAAGACGAATCATCTTGAGGGAATTTTGAATTATTCACTGAGCACCTTAAACTATAACAACACGAAAAACAGCGTGACGATTTCACTGCTTCAAAACGGACTGGTGATGTTGATTTATCTGCTCTGCCTTGGCATGATGCTCAAGAGTCTGCTGCAAATCTGGCTGGCTTCTGATCAAAAGCTGATTGCAGTTCAATACCATCTTGGACTTTCCTGGTTTAAGCGATACCAGGTCTGGTTTGCGATTGGAATTTTGATGTACCTTTGTGTGCTGCTTGTTTTACTGCTGAAAAAAGCAGCTATCAAAACCATCGCAGCTGGTTCTTTGACCTATTTGCTGCTGCTCATTGTAATTTCCTGGACGACGATCCGAAAATTTGAAAAAGGAAGAATCCATCGAATCCTGAAAGGAGAACAAAGTCTATGACAATCCCTGCAGTTGAAATCCATCATCTTCAGAAAAGCTTTAACAAGAAAACAGTTCTCGATATCCCCGAACTCATCATTCCGGCAGGAAGCTTTGTGATCATTGAAGGACCTTCCGGAGCAGGCAAGTCAACCTTGCTTTCTTTAGTTGGACTTTTAGACAGTCCTGACCAGGGTGATATCCAGCTGTTTGGTCAGACTGTAAAACCTTATTCTCGTAAAAGCATTCAATTTTTGAAAGAAAAAATTGGCTGGCTGTTCCAGAACTACGCTCTGGTCGATTCACAGACTGTTGAGTACAATCTGGACATGGTTTTGGATCAAAAAAACAAGAAGAATAAGCCGCAGCTGCTTCAGGATGCCCTGCATCAGGTCGGTTTAGAAGGAAAACTGGCAGGCAGAATCTATGAATTATCTGGTGGAGAACAGCAACGAGTAGCTCTGGCAAGACTTTTGTTAAAATCCTGTGATCTGATTCTGGCCGATGAACCAACCGGAAATCTGGATCGAGAAAACGCAAAGCGAGTGATGAATCTGCTCAAAGCGATGCAAAACCAGGGGAAAACCCTTCTGGTTGTCAGCCATGACCGCTCTTTTGATGATCTGGCAGACCAGATCATTCAGCTCAATTCTCCAACACAGTAAGGATCGACAAGAATCTGCGCTCTTATTGCTTTCTTATCCTGTCTGGAAGAACTGATATCCATGTTGGAAGATGGAAGATCTTGCCTGCCCGTGCGCTCAGGCAATAGTGGTGAAAACGAATGAAAGGCCGAAAACGTCCTGATCATTTTGATCCTTATGTTTTCGGTCATTTTTGTTTATTACGCTTTAAGTCTTTTGGTTTTGGCAGCCTGTCCTTCTTTGTTGCAGACTCCTTTTTAACTGTTATCAGATCAGGGTCAGGATAAAGAGAGCCACTACGCCCCAGACAATTGTCATAATGATCTTTTTGACTGTCCGAATCGGGTGAAACAAGGCGTTCAGGATAAACGAAACCACTGAACCTATGAAGACCACGCCAACAATCATAAAGAATAAAGTAATCATACACTTCTTCCTTTCTTTCTTTTCTTTGTCACAATTCATCTGCGCAAATCCATTCGATGAAATCTGGCACAGGCAATGAAAAAGCAGGCCATTGGAAAGATTGTCGATTGCAGCATTTTGATTTCTTTCCAAAAAGACGACCGAAACGATGCCGATTGGCAATATCATCCAGAAAGCTTCTGATCTTTTTCCATCGATCAGGATATCGGGTATCAGGATATTGGAAAACCAGGTATCAGGCGCCACTGCCCCCTCAAAAGACTCTGTGCAGTTTGGTGAGTTTATAGACCGAGGATTGAATTGTGTTTCTATTATGGTTTTGTTTACCTATTTAAGCACAGAACTTCCATCCTCGATGGAACATTTTGTAAAGAAACATGGAAACTATCCAGAAAAAAGATGAAAGGTCCCAAAGCAATGGTCCAGAAAGCGTTTTGGCCGGTTTTACTTCCTTCTCCTCTACTTCCTTCTCCTCTACTTCCCTTCTTCTCTTTCTTTCCATTTTCCCTTCCTTCTTTCTTCATTTTCGTTCCTGCTCAGTCTTCTTTTCTGGCTGTTTCCATGCAAAAAGCAGGAACAGTCATCAGAACCGTTCCTGCTATAAGAAGACTATTTGTTGGACTTGGAGAATCGTTTGCGGCCGATCACGATAATGGCGATGCCCGCAATGAAAGTTGCGATGGCAATGTACTGGGAAGTAGAAAGACCATTCACAACACCGCGAATCATATCCCCGCGGAAAAATTCAATCACAAAGCGGCCAAAGGAATAAGCAATCAGATAGGCTGCGCCAACTTCCCCGTTGAATTTTTTCTTTTTGGAAAACCATTCCAGAAAGAAGTACAGGCCAAAGTCGTAAGCTGACATGACCAGCTGGCTTGGAAAGAGTGGAATACCTGCCGGGGCTAAGGATGCTTCCGGGAAGACAATTCCATACCAGGCATGGGTTTCCACACCATAGCAGCAGCCAGCTAAAAAGCAGCCAATACGGCCAAAGCCCTGTGCGAGGGCAACTTCCGGAATGATCATGTCAAAGGTTTTCCAGAAGTTCATGCCATGATTCTGGCAATAGAACCAGCCGGCGACAAGACCGCCGATGATTCCTCCATAAACAACCCAGCCATCGCCCAGGTTGGTAAAAATCGTTGGATCGGTACCGATATCCGGAATCCGGGTGATCCAGTAGAGGATTTTGGATCCCGCAAATCCACCAGCAAGAATTGAGAATACAAGCCATTCCAGGCGTTTGGGGTCAATGCCGTTGGCTTTGATTTTCTTTTCCGCCAGGTAATAGGCAACAAGAATACCGATGGCAATCATCAGTCCATAGGAATAGAAATGAATGCTGCCAAATGAAAACAGAATTGGATACATTAGATGTCCTTTCTAATCTAAATCTAAAGTCATTGAAAGATCTGGTTCCTGTCTTTTCGCTGTTCAGAAAACTTCCTGGAATCCAAGTCCTGGTCGCTTACACGATCGGATTTGTTCTAAGATTTGTTTTCTGATTTGCGGCGAAGTGTAATCCAGACCAGTTCGGGTGGATTGAGAAGTCTTGGAATGCGCATCTGATCGCCCAGCCCGCGGCTGACAAACATCTGGCAGTTTCCAATACGAAACAGTCCGGCATCATACTTCGGAAAGAAAACGAACCGATCTCCATTATACGGAGTCAGAATCCCTTTATTCAAGATCCGCCAGTGTCCACCGTGAATATGGCCGCTCAAAATGAGGTCTGCATCAGCTTGCAGGCTTTCTTCAAACAGATCGGCCCGGTGTGAAAGCAAAATCCGGACCGCGTCTTTTTTTGAAGGCAGTTTGGCCAGGTTTTCCTGATGCTGCTGCAGCCTTCTTGCATAAGACCAGCGGTAATTGAGATCCGGGTCATCAATTCCGCAAAGTTCAATGCACTGGTGATCTTTCCAGATTTGTGTGCATTCGTTTTCCAGAAGGTGAATACCCATCTTTGACAGGTGGACCGTGCGCTCTGACCAGTTGCCGGCGTAGTATTCATGATTACCGCTCACAAAATAGACAGGAGCAATTTCAGTGAGCTCTTTGAGAACCCGATAGGTGGTTTTTGCATGCTGGACACCATCAAACAGATCCCCGGTACAGGCAATCAGATCCGGTTTGAAGGCTTTGGTTTTATCGATCAGATCATGTGGATCATTGCCATGCAGATCAGAGACCTGCACAATCCGATACCCATCAAAGGCCGGCGGCAGACAATCCAGCTCGATTGATTGCTGTGTAATCTGGATTGACTGGTTGAGCTTATGATTCCAGGCAAAAAGCAAAATCACAGCCAAAATCAATCCGGATAAGAAAATAATCCAAAAGGTCATGCCTGCATTATACCAGCTTGGGCACTGAACTTTACCAGAGGACAAGACTGTAAGAACAATCCCAATTTTCTGTCTTTTCTGCCTGCTTTGCCTCTTATCCCCTCTCTGTCTTCCCTGTCATTGCCTTCCCGTACATTCTGGAAGACCAAAAAAACTGCATCCCTGTCAGGGGTGCAGTTTAAGTCAAGTGCTTGTAATGTCAGTTCAAATGAAATGCTTGGGGGTGAGGATTCCGAATACGGGAATTTTAGTTCTGTACGTTAACCTGCAGGTCACGGATAACAGGAATCATCTTGCACTGATCAGCTTCAAGATCTTCCTTCATCAGATCAACCGCATTTAACGACTGGTTGTTATAAGTTGTGTAGTAGAAACGTAAAGTCTTGGTGTTGCATCCGCAAGTGTACTGCGTGATTTCATATTCACCAGGTTTGTTGTTGTCGCCGCCATCAGGCTGAGCAACACTCTGCAGAATGTGGAAGAACTGAGAAATGTTTGTATTTTCAGTGTCTTTGCAGCGGCTGTTCAGAGTATAGAAAGCAACGCGGACGAAACGGGATACTGGATCAAGACCACCAGGCAGGTTTGCAGAACCAGTTCCAGCACCGAAGTTGCGGAAGTCTGGCATATTTGGAGCAAAACGGCTTTCCTTGAAGTCTTTGATATGGTTGCAGACGTTGCAGTAGTAGTTCAGGTTTTCTTTATGGAATGGGAAGGTTGGTTCGTTAGTCAGAACATCATATGGGTCATCATAAACTTTCAGACCATCAATAGTCTGTTCAACAACGATAGTTTCCTTGTCATCGCCGATGATCCAGTGTAATGGTGAAGGTGGCATATGAACAGAGAACCCTTCATTGGTAATGTTCATATTCTCGAATTTTTTACGAGCATCTTCAACAGTTGCACAGTCAGCCATGATATATGGGATCAGTTCGAAGGAAGCTACATTTGTCTTGCCTTCGATTGGTTCGAAGTAATGGCAGCTGTTCCAGAAAGCCAGACCAGCAATGCCAAGACCTTTTTCGTTGATAGCTTCGAACATCAGAGGGTAGCCTTCAACAACCATACCCATACCGATCATTGCGTAGTGATTTTTGTAGGTGGTGTCGAGATGACGGAACTTGTATTCGTAGTTCCGTGGAGCGATTGTTACAGAAATTGGATAATCGATTTCAAGGTCAAGGTTACGACCGAAATAGTGACTATTTCCGTTTCTGAACGAAAGACCAGTGCACATTTTTAAAACATCCTTTCCTCGTACCATCTCCATGATCCGGCCCATAGAGATTCAAAACAAATCAGACAGGCTGATTTACGTTTTAAATCGGGCGAATGGACCACATGAATGGTACTGCTTTGTAATTCTGACCTTATTATAGGAGAACATGAAAAAGACCGTTTTTGAAATGACCATTCTAATTTCTGCGTACAGAATCCCATAAAAAAAGACCTCCTGTCATCAAAACAGGAAGTCAATTGTGGGTATCTGAATTGAGATCAAAGCATTTTATAATACACAATCCCGGGATTTGTTTTAAAACACCTGATCAAAAGAGCAGGTTCAGGACCGTAATCTGCCCTGGCCATCTAAAAATCGAATCAGAAAACCTTCTTTTTCTTGCGGTTATGCTTCTTGCAAAGAAGAAGACAAAGCGATACTCGTTTAAACAATGAACTTGGATTAACTGAGCTTTGTTCCGCATTCCGGGCAGAATTTTGCGCCGGCTTCTACCTGATGGCCGCATTCGGGACAAAATTTTGGACCGGCAGGTTTTGGTGTTCCATCATTTGGACAGAACTTTCCAGTGTTGACCGCACCACAAACCGGGCAGGTCCAGCTTCTTCCGGCAGCACTGGAAGAAGCTGCTGGAGATGCCTGAGAAGGAGCAGGCTGGGAAGCCATTTTCGCTTTGAGCAGATCACTGGCATTCATGCCGCCGCCAGCCATATTCATGCCCATAAAGCCATTGACTGCACCATGGGCGTTGCCGGCCGCATTTTGCATGGCCTGGTTCTGGGCGTTAACCATGGAACCAATTGCCATATCGGTATTGGAAAGAGTCTTGGCATTTTCCAGTTCCATGACCCGTTTGGAATCCGCTGGAGAAAGTTCAGGATTTAAAGCGACCTTAACCAGTTCAATTCCACGGGAATCGAGCCACTCTTTGCCAAGCGATTCGTTGAGCGCTTTGGCCAGATCTTCATCATGCGCATAGATGTCCTGGTAGCCATTGACACAAAGTGGAGCAATTTTTGCCAGGGCTGCCGAGATCTTTGGCATCATTTCGACACGCAGCTGCTCGGTAATCTCCTCTTTGCGATATTTACGAGTTGGATCCATCAGCAGATTTTCATAGAAAACAGCAGGATTGGAGATCCGGAACGTGTAATAGCCATGCAGACCCAGCAGCAGGCGGGTATTGAGATAGTTGTCGATAAATGGAATCTTGCCAACGCCCACCGGGTTGCCGGTAATTTCTTTAAGGTTTAAGTAAACCAGATTCATCGTGTTAGGACTCTGGCCGCCAAAACTGAAGCGGTCTTTCACCGTCTTCCAGACACTATCCCAGTTGCGAAGACCTCCAGTTAATAAGGAAGGTTCCGCATTTGTATCGTAAATATACTGGCCTGTATTCTTTTCACTGTCCGCAATGACAAAGTCATGAACTTTACCATTTTCAATGAGCAGAGCTGCCTGATTGATTCCGACATTAAATACGGAACCATCAGTCAGAACAGGATTGGCCCGGCCGTTTTTGCCTTTTTGAGTGGCAGGAACCGCAAGAATATCATTACTTAACCCTTCACAGGTCAGAATTTCCTTTGGCTGATCTGCATATGTCGAGCGAGCCGCATCGAGTGACCATTTAATAATTCCCATGTAGTTTACCTCCAGAGAGTAAGCGATCCTTTCGCAGGATCGGATTATTTAGAATATACCATACTGTTCCGATAAATTTTGAGAATCCTCAGAATGGATTCCTTATCCTTTTGTAAACAGATTCCTATTATCTTCCAAACAGGCCATTGCGGCTTCTTTTTCGACTTTTTCTTTATCTAACGTACAGGGAAATCAATGAACTGATCTGTTAACCCAACAGATACCACAAAAAGAACAAACTCACGAAATCGGCGATTAAAAAGATTCATTTCAGGCTTCTCTATTCTGGCTTTATAAATTAAAACACTTTTGTGAATTCAGCTTTCGTATCACGGAGAAGTAAAACATGTCTGGAAAAGGCAGGATTGATTCATAGTGAGATATCGCTTGTAACAATATATAAATTAACACTCATAACATCCATAGAGCACCCTGCTTTACGGGATGTGCAGTCAGTTCTTTTCACCTCTGCCGCTATTTTTCCATGACTTGATTCAGACTGTATTCACCTCTAGACTTCTCCATGTGCTTGCGTTCGTTTTTCACTCGTACTCATACAAACAAGGAAGTTCATTTTTCCTGATCGACGATTTTGACATGGATAACGATGATGAATGATCGTTCAGATCGAACGGATCGAACCATACTGGTTTTTCTGTCCGGTCCGCCATGCATACGTGTGCCCATTTGAAAAAGACAAAAAGAACTTGTTCCTCTGATTTTCTGGACAAGTTCTTTTGAGTCTTCAAACCGGTGTCAGTCAAAGTCAGACAGAGATTTCAAATCCATATTTTCTCTATATCGGATCTTATCCAGATCGGCTCTGCCAGGGATTTTACCCCCATCATGCCGTTATTTATTCCCTTCCCTTACAGCCTCTGGTTCCCTGACTGCAGCATTCGGGACCAGCCAGAATATAGACTTCGAAATCTCTTTGTCCCCCCAACAGAACAGGAGAAAGAAATTATGAGCAGCAATTCCAACCAGAATCCTTCCAGAAACACTTCGATTGAGATGGCCCGCAAGGTCAGAAACTACCGCCGACAGCTGGCAATCGCCAAAACCGAGGTCGAAAAACAGATGTTTGCGCGCAATCAGGATATGTTTTTACTTCCTGACGAGCAGAAGACCATTCAGGATCTCGAACACGCCCTCCAGCAGACCCTGCAGGCAATTCTTGACAGCGGCCTGCCAATGCCAGACAGTGTCTATGAAAAACGAAAAGCAGACTTTGCCAGGCGCATGCAGAGTATGATCACCTTTTCCTTCGAAATTGGAAGTCAGAACGGAAATACTCAAGTCTTTGATTATCTTTTCATCAATGATCAGATTGTCAAAACAACCTACATGCGCCTCTCACCCGCAGATTCCCAGACCATCGTCGTCCAGTCCATGAATAAAGGAGACTTCGTCAAAGCCCTGAGTCAGATCGATCTGGTCGACTGGTTTCACCGCTATAAACCCAAAGGATTCGACCGTCACAGCAGCAGACAGATCTACTGGTCCGTCACCCTGCGCTGGAAAGCCAGGGGCCATAAAGTCTTTTTGATCGAAGGGTTCAATGATTTTCCCTATAATTTTGAAATGCTGCTGGCCTTGATCAACCAGATCTGAAAATCGGCTGATGATTCGTCTTCAAAATCAATGTTTCCCAGTAAATGAAAAACCCTCTCCAGCCAACAGTTATGGCAATGGTAGAGGGTAGATGACAGAAGGCTGTCAGTGAATAACGAAATAAGGACAGCAGTGAAATCAGAGAGTAGCAGGATACCAGCCAATGATCATGGCAATGGTAGAGGATAGATGACAGAAGTTTGTCAGTGAATGACAGATGACAGAGGATAATTGATGGAAGAAAACGGGTTAGAGGCTCTTATTTGCACGACGAAAACAGGATGAAGAAAAACTCCACCCTGTTTATACAAGTGTCCTGAATCAGTTGTCCTTACTTAAGCCAGTCCAATGGCATCGGATGGTTCCTGAGCTGGTTTAGGCTGGGCAGCTTTTTTTGGTTTCCGTTTCCGGGATGAAGAAAGATATCGCTCCATCGCATTTTCAACTTTCTCACTGATTAACCGGATCATTTTTGATGCATCATGGGAATTAAAGAACTCCCGCATGGCCTTTTTATAGGCATCCTGATCAGAGGCAGTGAAAAGAATTGGGGGATAGCCGTTCTGCATCAGTTCCAGATTCAGCAGGACCCTGGCAGTCCGTCCGTTTCCATCTTCAAAGGGGTGAATGGACTGAAACTCGAGATAGAACCTGGTGATTCGCTCAATTGGGTGCATCACTTTTTTTCGCTGCGTATTGATGTTCAACAAATCATTGACCCGCGGCTCAATCAGATCAATCTGGACTGGACTTGAATCTGCCCCTTTCAATCTGACTTTGACCCGCCGGTATTTTCCTTTAGTCAAAGGCTGGTCCATCAGTACTAGAGAATGAATGTTCCGGATAACATTCTGAGACAATGGTTTACGCTCTCGGGCACAGGCCATGGCATAGCTCATCGCATCTTTGTTGCCGACAACACTCATATGCTCAGTCAAAGAATGTCCGGCGACCACGCGTCCGTTTAAAACTTCATCTACCTCCTGCTGATTCAGCGTGTTGCCCTCCATCGCTGAACTGCTGCAGGTAAATTCCTTTAAAAACTGCTGGTCACTTTCTTTTCGATACTGAACACCTGGAGAGGGAGTATCGCCCATCATTGCTTTGAGAAAATCCAGTCTCGTAAAATCATTATACTTACGTGGATCAGAAACTTTTGTACGCCGGATACGTTCATCACGAGGTTTTTCCGTGGTATCCGGAATCAAATAACGCCGCCCTTGCTGAATGATGCCCCTGATTCTTCCCTGAGAACAGAGAAAACGGACACGACGATCAGAAATTCCCCACTTGCGGGAGGCTTCCAGCACCGTCATGTATTTCATCGGCATCAGACCTTCCTAATTGGCAACTCCATTATAAGTGGAAAAAAAGGGTTTATCGGAACTAATGACCGCAACACTTACCTCGCACTTGTGATGAACAGCTTATATCATTCCGATAAAACTGTTTCCAGTGAAGGATAACTTTTGAGCACTTCGGATTCTGAAGGCAGAACATGGCCGGCAAGCAGCCATTTTGGCAGATGACAATATCCGCCAGGATTTTTATCCAGGTATTTCTGGTGATATTCCTCTGCTGGACAATAGTTTTCCAGCTTCCTGACTTCAATCTGGATGGGCTGATCGAAATGTTTCTGCAAATCGGTAAGCATCGCTTTGGCAATCTGGGCATCATGAGCACTGGTGACATAGATGCCTGTCCGGTAATTGATTCCAACATCATTTCCCTGCCGGTTCAAAGAAGTTGGATCAACTGCCGCAAAATAAGCCGCCAGAATCTGGCCCAGGTCAATTGAATCCGGATACTCAATCTTGACCGCTTCCGCATGCCCGCTTCCTGCACACACTTGTTGATAGCTGACCTGGCTTGTCTGTCCGTTGACATACCCAGTTTCTGTTTTCAACCCTTCAAACTGATCAAAAAATTTCTGAAGGCCCCAGAAACAGCCTCCGGCTAAGATAATGGATTTCATTGGATTTCCTCCTGTCTTATAATTTGCAGATCGTATTGCATGACCCTGCCCCCGAAGATATCTGTTTACAAGAACACGAGTCTGCAGGATCTGCATTCTTACTCTTCATTGGAATAAAGACTTGTAAAAGTCATAAAAGTGATGACACTATTTTGGTTCTTACGCAAATAGTGTGTTTAACTATCGAGACTATTATCGACGTTAGTGATTGTTACTAAGGACAATAATACAAAATGCGATAGATAAACTCATATCAGATTAGATAATGTTACTTAATCACTGGCATGAATGATTCCAGCTTATTTATTCGTCAGGATTATCAGTGTTAAAAACTACATTTGCGTAAGAACCACTATTTTTGTAAGAGTTGTTTTCCAATTCAGTTTTCTGCAGCTGAACTTCTTCAATCCTCCAAAAAAGCCATAAACAGATTAAAAGTTCGCGAACATTTGCCACTTGACGTCTCTTGTTAGATTTCCAGGGGCAGCTGGTGTCTGAGAATTTGATTGTTTTCTTCATAAGCCTCGACCAATAATTCCAGATTGTTCACAGACTTATAGTAGTCAATCAGCAGCTGATAAAGAACCATCAGCATGCTCCAGTTTCGTTGCTTGCAGCAAATTCGTCGCATTTTCTGTTTGGCGGCTTCAATCTTGGCAGGATCTCCCTTCAAAATTGCTTTAAGCAATCCAAATAAGGCTTTATCATCGCTTTCAAGCTGGCCGGGATCGAATTGTGCCATTTGTTCCAGACACTGGTCATATTGTCCCAGACGATAATGACAATATGGAACTAATGGCAAGTTACGAATAAAACCATTATTACCATCAGTGGAGTGCTCAGCCGCAAACTCGATCGCTTCTTGAAAACTCCCTTCCAGTGTCAGGGTGATCAACATCGTTGTGACTGCATCTCCATAAACCGGAACGTTTTGGATCGATGGTGAAAGCAAGATTTTTCGAAGATACGCCTTGGCTCCTTCGAATGCCTGAAGGCAGAGCAGATAGTTTGCGATATTGTTGTAACACATTAAAGCTCTGGCATAATTTCCATGCCTGACAAAAATGTCATGGGCTTCCAGACCGACACAATATCCTTCATAATATGATTTTCCAAACATAATGGTATAGGCATAATTCAGCTTAATGATTCCCTCAAGCTGTGGCCAGAGTCCTCCATCAAACGCCGCCAGAGCCTTGGCATAATAATCCAGCGCCTGATCAAACGCCTTCCTTCTTCCCGCCTGAAAAGCCTTTAAATAGAAGATAAGTGCTGTTTCATCATTATCGTAAGCGGGCAGATATTCATCGATTTCCTTAAATGCATTCCGTTCTAAATCTGACATGCCTGCTGGATCTTTTTTTCGGGCTGCCATCATCCTGAATAACGGGATGTAAAGACAGGCAAGAGATGTTTCGTAAGAAGATGTTTTGTTTTCAAAAACCGTCAGTATTTGTTCTTCTTTTGCCGCATTTTTGTAAATATAGGCTTCCATCAGATCATTCAGTAACCGCTGGACTTCCTCTGTCAAACTTGGATCGAAATCAAAATCGATTTCATAGAAATCAAGAAATTTTCGGAACGTTAATTCGTTCAGCTTTCTTTTTCCATTTTCAGCTTCACTCAGATAACCTTTAGAAATTTGGGTCTCTGTAAAAAGTGGTGGGATTTAGGATGATGGCTGAGTTTTAGAAGA
>Trix_p2__coassemble_2109_pt1 | contig 13395 bp, 11 predicted proteins | sample Trix_p2__metabat2_low_PE_010 | metagenome-assembled genome bin Trix_p2 | reverse complement strand
GGTCTCTATAATCAGTCGACATGAAAGGAGTTTTAATTCGTGTCTTATCCTGTATGTGATCTTCATTGCGATACACTTCTGCGGCTGCGTGATGCTCGTCGAGATGGCGAACCACGTCTGCTGAAGAAAAATGATTTTGCGATTGATTTAGAAAAGATGGAACAAGGGGGAATGGCCATTCAGACCTTTGCCTTGTTTACCGATCGAAAGAATAAAGCTGGCTATTCACCAGAGCATGAAGCATTGAGTCTGCTCAATGAATATCAGAAACAGATTGCGGCCAACCCGGATACCATCATCCCGATCCAGACTCTGGCTGATCTTGATGGTGTTCTTGAAAAAGGATGTTTAGGGGCTTTGTTATCACTGGAAGAAGGTGATGTGATGTTTCAGGATCTGGATCTGCTCGAATTCTGGTACAACGCTGGGGTTCGTCTGATTGCTCTGACCTGGAACTATCCAAATGCGATTGCTTTTCCAAACGTTTCCTTTGATGATCTGGAAGAAGTTGATTACCGGATTCCTTCCCCGCTCTTTCGCATTGAAACGGAAAAAGGTCTGACTGACTATGGCCGGGCCTTTGTTCAGAAATGTGAAGAACTCGGGATTCTGATTGATGTTTCCCACTTAGGAGACAAAGCATTCTGGGATTTGATGGATATTGCCACCAAACCCGTCATTGCTTCTCATTCCAACTGTCGGGCTTTATGTCCTGTCAGCCGCAATCTGGATGATGATCAGATCCGGGCAATTGCCCAAACTGGTGGTGTGATCGGTCTGAATTTCTGTGCTGACTTCCTGAAGGAAAATTCCGATAACAAGTCTCAGATCTCAGATATGGTTGCTCACCTTCGTCATCTCAAAGAGATCGGCGGCATTGATGTCTGTGCCATTGGAACGGATTTTGATGGCATCGGATCGGAAGTTGAAATCCAGGATGCTTCCCAGCATCAGAAACTTGCTCAGGCTTTACTGGAAGATGGCTTTACTGATCAGGAAGTTGCTCAGATCATGGGTGGCAATGTCATCGACCTGCTTCGCAAGACTCTTCATTAACTGCAAGATGCAGTTGAATAGCGCTGGATCCAACCGAAAACAACTGAATGAATAAAAACCTCATCGTACCGGCTCTTTCGGACAACACGAAAGAAAAGAGCGGAATACGATGAGGTTTTCTTTTTGATGACCGATACTCAAATTGGATTTATATTCTGCTGGGGCAAGCCGCTATAATGAAACAAATACCCGATTCATATACTGCCCAGATCCATACAAATTCCTCATAACCTTTCCTCACAAATATCCTCATAATTATATGGAAGAAGAATTTTAAAGAAGCCTGAAAAACAGAAAGGAAAAAGAATATGAAAGTCAAACGCTCTGATCTTGCCAAAGATCTGCGACTAGCCGGTGATTTTTACCGGCTGACGACACCAATGACCCGCCTGGATCACAAAGAAAATCCATCCTTTAACTGGCTGCACAAAACCAATGAATGCACAACAGAACTGATCCGGTCAGATGGATCCAAAATGCGCTTGCTGGTCAGTATTCCCAAAAACAAAACCAACCGCAAATGTCCTGTGGTCTTATGGCTTCATGGCGGTGGATATGCCGGCGGCTTTCCGGAAATGATCAGGATGTCTGTGGGAAAAGAACTTCTGGACTCCTGCATTGTGATCAGCCCTGATTATGCCTTGTCCTGTGAACATCCCTATCCGGCCGCATTGTTCGATGCCTATCGTTCTTTGATCTGGCTCAAAGACCATGCTGAAGAACTTGGCGGCAGGTCCGATCAGATTTTTGTCGGCGGAGAAAGTTCCGGGGGTGGATTGACGGTTGCTCTTTGTCTTCTGGCCAGAGGTCTTGGTACTGTCAACATTGCCTGTCAGATGCCAATCTATCCGATGCTGGATGACCGCATGAAAACTGAATCTATGAAAGACAACAATGCTCCCATCTGGAATGAAGAGCTCAACCGGAAAGCCTGGGCGCAATACCTGGCGGGGCAGAAGATCATTACAGAATACGCGGCTCCAGCACGTGCAAAAGACTATCGTAACCTCCCCCTTGCCATCAGTTTTGTAGGCAGCGTGGATCCGTTTTATGACGAAACGCTGATTTACATGCACCATCTCAAACAGGCTGGCGTTCCAGTTCATTATCTGAAAGTGCCCGGTGCGTTTCATGCGTTTGATATGGTGGCTCCTTTATCCAAAGAAGCCAAAGCAGCCCGAAAATTCTTTCAATCTCAGGTAAAATACGCCATCCATCATTATTTTGCTCCCCAATCTGAGTCCGAGTCTGAAACCTGAAACAGAAAAATTCTTCACTGAACTGGAAGCTGTAAAAGAAGAAATGGAGGCGCGGATATGATTTATGGTTTGCTTGGCGGGTGTCTTTGGGCTTTGGATACGGTTTTACTTTCGATTGCGATGGCGCCTTTTGAACTGGAATGGACTGCTCCTTTGATTTCCACCGGACTGCACGACCTGTTTTCCGCCCTCTGGATGGGTGGGTTGATCACATTGAAACGAAAGTGGTCTGCCATTGGTCATGCTCTGAAAGTTCGCAGCGGCCGAATGGTCATGGCTGCAGCTTTACTTGGCGGACCAATCGGAATGAGTGGCTATGTATTTGCGGTGCAGTTTCTGGGACCTTCTCTGACGGCCGGAATTTCTTCATTTTATCCAGCCCTTTCAGCGATTCTTTGCTGGGTGTTCTTTGGCCAGAAACTGCGCAAAAGTCAGATTTTTGGTCTGTGTCTTTGTCTGGGATGCATTGTAGCGATGTCCGTTTCCGGTCAGTCTCAGGCTTCCAATTATGTTCTGGGTCTGCTCATGGCCATTTGCTGCGTAGTTGGCTGGGCACTGGAAGGCGTGATTGTTCAGCGCTCGATGGAAGAAGATCTGGATAATGAGATCTGTCTGTTTTTGCGGCAGATGACTTCAGCGGCTGTCTTTTCCATCGTGATTATTCCGCTGCTCAGCTCCTGGTCGTTTGCGGAAACTGTTCTCAATCAAAGCTGGCTTTTGCTTCTGGCCGCATCCTTTTGTGGAACAGCAAGTTATCTTGCCTATTACAAAGCCATTGGCCAGATTGGTGCGAACAAGGCCATGCCGCTTAATTCCACCTATTGCGCATGGGCGGTTGTCTTTGCGTTTCTTTTACAGGGAACTGTTCCTACTCTTCTGCAGGGGATTCTTTGTGTTGGAATTGTTGCCGGCGCGATCCTTTGTGCCTATGAGCCATCATGATGCTTTTCAAACATCTTGAGTCAACGCTTCTTCGATCAGACCGAAACCAGATCGAAGCAAGCATGGACAGATTCGAAACAAAAAGGATATTGCTTCTGGTCGAGAGTAGACGGCCGCTGCAATATCCTTTTTCATCTTTTTTCCATTTTTATGCTGCTCAGCAAAACGGAATTCTCTTTTATTTTTCTGAATTGCGTTCTTTGTCTGATCAGTCTTTCCTAAAAACTTGCGTGATCGTTCTATAACAGCGGGCCCAGACTTCCGATTTTTCATCCATCTCTTCTTTTCCTGAGAAAATTCTCTTTTGCGTGAGATTTATCGTGAGAATTCTCACGCAAATCTCAGGAAAAACATAAACAGATCTTAAATCGGCCGTACTGTCCCTATTTTTTTCGACTCGAAAAACTGCTGCCTTCACTTTAAGAACTCCAGAAATATACAGTCTTTCTCACTCTGAATCAGCTTAGTTCTCTATTTTTATCCGCAAGTCCTAATCTTGTATAAGTCATTTATAATTTGCATTGAACAAAGAATACTTTTTACCCATCACCCGATTTACCTGTCTTGTCTGGATGGACTGGTTTTGTTCTGACTGATCTGGCTTCTCTATTGACATCGTTTTCCTGAGAAAATTGGATTTGCGTGAGAGTTTTTTCGTTTTCGTGAGAAAATTTTTCGTTTGCGTGAGATTTATCGTGAGAATTCTCACGCAAAACCATATAATAAGATCAAAATCAAAATATAGAAGAGAGGAGTTGGTATTGATATGTTAAATGAGCTCAAAACGCTGACGGAACAAACAACGGTTACCGGCTCTCAGGCTGAACGTCTTCTTAAGGAGATTAAAGAAAACGATCAGATTGAGCTAAAAGAGAGCTCCCAGCTGCCAAAATCCTTCTGGGAAAGCTGCTCTTCATTCGCGAACACAAAAGGCGGCTGTATTATTCTGGGAATCAAAGAAATACCTTCGAACCAAAACGAAATTATCGGCCTTGCCAATTCCACTAAAACATTAACCGATCTCTGGAATGGCATGAGCAATCCAAACAAAATCAGTTTTCGAATCCTCAAAAATGAAGATGTCTTTGCTTTAAAAATTCATGATCACGATATCCTCCTGGTTTTTATTCATGAGGCTGACCGTCTTCACAAACCTGTTTATCTGAACGGAAAACTAGAAGATTCATATATCCGCACTGGTGATGGAGATCGAAAAGCCACAAATGAAGAATTGAAAGCAATGTTTCGCAATCAGAATCTGAATGCGGACACCGAACTTCTTCAGTACTACACGATGGACGATCTTGATCCGTATTCTTTGCAGCGACTGAAGACGCTGACCGCTTCCCGCTATCCTGCCCAGAATATGATGGCAATGTCTGATGAAGAATTTCTGATTCGTATTGGTGCAGCGAAAAGAAACCGTAAAGATAACAGCTTTATTCTGAAAGCCGGAGCTGTTCTATTTATCGGAAAAACAAATATTATTCGCGAGATTTTCCCACACTTTCATTTAGACTATTTCGAATTCAATACTGACTCTCATCACCGATGGGACTATCGAATTTCTGATGATGACTATCTGAACAGTGAAATTAACCTTCTGACCTTTTACGAAAAAGTGAAGACCAGACTGAGTGCTGTGGCATCCGAGCCATTTGCCCTCGACTTTGATATGCAAAGAAAGCCTGATGCTGGTCTTACCGAAACCGCTCTGAGGGAAGCTCTTGTTAACACGTTAGTCCATGCGGATTATCAGATGAGTGAGGCATCGGTTGTCATCAAGGCCTATTCAAACCGTTTTGTCTTTTCAAATCCAGGCCAGATGCTGATTGATCAGGATTCCTTTTTCTCTGGAGGAACTTCTATTCCCCGAAACGAATTGCTGATGTCTTTGTTTCGCAATATTGGAGCAGCTGAAAGGCAAGGATATGGCGGCGTCCAGATTTATGAAACCGCCCTCAAGCGTGACTGGAAAGTCCCCGATCTGAAATCTACGCTCCCCCGGACTACCCTGACCATATGGACAGAAGGACTGATGGACCTTGATCCTTCTTTGACAGATGCCGAGAAAACCACCTTGTACTGTTTTCTGAAAAACAAAGAGAAAAAAGAACATACATTTGCCGAATTATTAAAACTGACCCAGCTTTCCGAATATTATCTGCGTAAAAGCCTGCATGCTTTGGTTGAAAAAGGATATGTAGAAAAGAAAGGGGCAGGCCGGGGCATCACCTATCTTCTCAGATAGCCAGGCCATTCCATGCTGTCCATTTGCAGACAGTCGTCGCAGCAGATGACGATAATCACACCCATTCTGCCATCAACCCATACGCCTGTCGTCCCCGCAGCTTTGGCTTCAACAACACACTTTGAGCAAGGGCTTCACCCCATTTAGAGCGTTCTTAGCAACCAGCCACATCAAAAAGATCAGTCCAGATAGTCGTTGGACTGACCTTTTTGGTAAACGACAAGAATATCCAGGAAGTGTAGCCAACAAGCCGGATACGCTTTTAACATTTCGAAAGAAACTGGGCTTTCTGCTTATTTTTCGGCTGATTCCAGTTCGCTTTCCAGTTTTCCTGGGCGGCTAGTCTGGGGATCAATTGTGACCACAGTCATTCCATTTTCACGCAGACGCTTGATAATGGCCGGATCCGCTCCGGTATCGGTGATAATGGTCCCCGGATTTTGCAGGGTAAAACTACCCATAGATTCGGTCTTGCCCAGTTTGGAAGAATCGGCCAGGATGAAATACTCCTGAGCATGGGAAATCATCGTTTCATTGATGCCAAGCTCCGCTGGAATGCCGCAGAGAATCTCTCCATTTGCAGAAATCCCTGAGCAGCCAAGAAACGCTTTTTTTCGATACGTCTCCAGTAAATTGCGAACACAATAGTCACCGACCATGATATGGTCTCGTAAAAGACCACCAGTCAGCTGAATCTGGACCGTTTCTAGTTTGGAATATCCAGGTGCAAAGGCATTATTGGTGACCACAGATACGTTTCTGGCCTTCAGATATTCAAGAATTCCAGCAGCTGTCATACTTCCGTTGATGAAAATGGAATCCCAATCTTCAATCTGTGTAGACGCATACTGACTAATGGCATCTCTGGCTTTCTGGACTTTGAGATCTTCGTTGGAAACATAACTGGAATTGAGTCTGGCTCCACCATGATAGCGGATAAGCAGGCCTTGGCTTTCAAGCTGCTGCAAGTCCCGGCGGGCAGTCATCAGGGAAATGTCGAAGACCTCCGCTAATTTATCTACTTTTACCTCGTGTTGTTCGTTAAGTAACTTCATGATAATTTCATGACGTTTTATTATCGATTGTTGGTCTCTTTTCATAATTTTTGAAGGATATGTTCTTTCTGATAAAATTATAAACGAATTCAAAGAAAAAGGAATGGAGCGGGGGGTCTCCATTCCTTTTTCTTTGTTGTATTTTTCGAAGTCACCTGATTTTGATTTCAATTCGTCTTCGAAATCGACTATTTCTAGTCGAGCAGTCCTCTGGCTTCCAAGGCTTTTTCCATTTCACCAGGAGACATGATATTGCGAAGTCCCAGAACGATAGTGCCCTTCTTTTCGGCATCTTTGAACGTGCTCACGAAATTTTTTGCACACAGGACAATATCATACTGAGGAGCCAGGGATTTTCCTTCTGACAGCGCACAATGATGGAGTCCGGCAGGTTTGATTTTGTGTTTGGTGAGAACTTTCTGAAGGGTCATCTTCATCATTAAGGAAGACCCAGCGCCATTGGCGCAGCAAACCATGAATTTTTTGTTATCGAGTTTAGACATTGTGTTTTCTCCTCTTTCGTCTTCACGAAATTTAATCAGATTCATTTATCAGCCATTTCCGGCTGTCCAGCTTCTCAGTCAAGCTGAAATTAAGATAGAGTATGAATTGCGCTTTTATAGATTGAAAATCAGTCTTTCTGATCTGTCAGGCAGCATCTGACAGGCCAGAAAGAGGCTAAAATATTCTTATTTTTTCTAAGGTAGAGATCCCTCAGAGTGGGTCCAGGCTGAAACTAAGCTTCCTGTGACCAATTGAGGTCTTCTTCTCCATCAACTGGAACAGCATCCCAGTCATAGTCATCGTCACAGCTTTCGGTTTCGATACCTTTGTATTTCTTATATTCATCCCAGTTTTCGGTCACTAAGAAATAACCTTTCGGATCTTTGCGATACTCAAGCTGCGGCAAAGCAAGCAAAGCAACCACACCGATCGCAAGACCGATCCAGCCCAGGTATTTGATCAGGACGGTCAGAACTGGCCATACCGTTGCCCAGTCCCACATTCCAAGGTAGCCGCCGTATTGTGCCATGCCGACAAATCCAGCAATGAAGGCAGAACCAAGAACCTGGACGATACCGGATAAGAAAGTCAGAGTCAGGCAGGCTTTCATACCTCCCTTTTCATTGGCAACCAGACCAATTGCCGCATTGTCAAAGAAGACAGGAACGAATCCGCAGATGATGATAACTGGACTCTTAAGAACTAACAGAGCACCAATCGCAAGCAGCTGACCACAGAGACCAGCAAGGAAACCAAAGGTTACAGCGTTTGCATCACCAAATCCAAAGCAGACGGCACAATCGACACCAGGAATGGAGGCTGGTAATAATTTGTCAGCGATTCCCTGGAAAGAAGAAGTCAGTTCTGTTACGAATGTACGAACGCCAAGCTGAAGGATCGCCAGGTAAACTGCAAAGTTCAAAGAGGTTGTAAAGCAATAGTAGAAGAAGTTGTAATCCGCAGCGATAACGCCCTGTCCAACAAAGTAATCTTTACCGATGACGCCCATGATAATTCCAAAGAACACTAACATCAGGATGGCCGTGCAGACCATGTTTTCGTTGAAGATCGAGAAGAAGCCAGGCATTTCCATGTCGCCGACTTTCTTGCCTTTTGGTTTTCCATCTTTGGAGAAGAATTTCTCAGCTAACCAGTAGTTGATGCGGATTCCAAACATCTGCTGGTGGGCAATACAGAAATTTGCTCCATCGGTCAGTTCCTGCATAGGCTTGATAGTCGCATTTGCACCGACAGCCCAATAGGCACCAAGTAAAACTGACATGACTACCAGCATCAAAATCGTATTGCCTGGACTTGCCAGCATCGGCAGGGCAAACAGAATCAGCCAGAAAGCGGTGAAGGCCTGCTGCACCTGGACATGGCCAGTTGTAAATAAGGCGCGGCACTTTGTCCATTTATTGAAGCGGACCAGCAGAATGTTGACGACAAATGCGATCAGAAGCAGCGTCATCGCATAGGAGAAGTTCACGCCAAAGATCTGTTCAATCCCTTCAGTCACCGCATTTTGTCCATAGTAAGGGTCAATGACAACAGCGGAGAGCTGGAAACGATCTCTCAGCCCCGCCAGAATCGGGCGGAAGGTGGTGACCAGACCGCTTGATCCGGCATTCAGGATTAACATTCCGATAATTGCTTTTAGCGTAGAAGCAATGGTGTCATACCAGCTCTTTTTCTGAAGAACGGATCCGAGTAAAACCAGGAAGCCTACCATCATCGGCGCCTGTTTGAGGATATAGTCTGCAAAGAAGGTCCAGACTGACATTAAAATATTCATATTATGTTCCTTTCGGTTTTTCCTAACCGTTATTTGTTTTTTATCAGAATTTATGTTCGTTTTAATTCTTTTATTTTCGCTTTTTCGATCCAGTTTTTATGAATGGCTGTTTGATTATTTCAGGACAGGAACTTAGAACTCCTCTGAAGGATATTTCGCGTTTGCTTCAAGAATTTCCTGACCGCTTGAGCATTCCATCAAAGCATCCAGCAACGGGTCATTGGTGAAAATGCCAATCAGATTCTGAATGTTCTGTAAATGTTCGTCGGGATTTTCGGCAGCCAGAGTGAAGAACAGACTGGCTGTTTTTTCATTTCCATCTTCGTCACAACCAAAGCTGACTGGCTTTTTCAGACGCATGAAAGTGACGGCTGTTTTCTTCACACCTGCGGCATTTTCAGTGGTATGAGGCATGGCTACCTGGTGGTCAAAGACAACATAGGGACCGTACTTGGTGATACAGTCAACGATCTGTTGATGATAACCATCGGCTACATAACCGGTTTCTACCAGTGGCCGGGTCGAGAGTTCAACGGCTTTCTGCCAGGTATCGACTTCATCGATAAATAAGAAATGATTTCGATCAACGATTTTTTCTAACAGCTGTGACATTTAAATTTTCCTTCCCTTTGCAAACAGATCTTTTTCTCCTTAAACCATAAAGAAGAGGATCTGTTATTTTCAATTTGGTTATATGTTCGTTTTTGTTCTTTAGCTTCCTAAGTCCGTCTGAAAACTTGAATGTTTTTATCGAATTTCATTCATATGAAGATATATTGAATTCGCCCATCCTTTTTATGACCTTTTTCGATAATGATTGTACATTGTTTTTTAAATCTGAACACCCTGTTTTCCATTCATCCACATAACTTGTTACTTTTTTATGAATTCGCTTACAATGCGCAGCGGAACGGAATGTTCTGTGGGTGCTCAAAGCAGTCATCAAATCCGCGGGGATGGTGATAGTAGATCTTATTTTTATCCGCCGGATATGTATATTTACCGCCAACCTGCCAGAAGAAGGGGTGGAATTGATATTCGTTGCGGTCTTTCTTGAAATCGTAGAGCAGTTTGATCTCTTCACAGTCCGGAGCAAAATTCGTCCATACATCCCAATGGATTGGAATCAGAACATTTGCCTTTAAGGCTTCCGCCATCCGCAGGCAGTCAACGCTGGTCATCTTGTCTTGCATACCGACTGGGTTTTCACCAAAGGAAGCAAAAGCAACATCGATATCGTGATCCTTTCCATGTTTGGCAAAGTAGATCGAATAGTGGGAGTCACCACTGTGATAAATGTTTCCGCCTGGGGTCTTGATCAGGTAGTTGACAGCTTTGTCATCCATATCCGTTGGGCAGATACCAGTCAATTCGTCGCGATTTTCATCCGTTGTATCGGTGGTGACTAAGCAAGTCCGATCAAAACTGTCGAGAACGACGATCTCAATATCTTTTAAGCGGATAGAATCACCTGGTTTGACTTCGACCAGTCTGTCTTCGGGTACACCCCATTTGCGCCAGAGATCACAGGATTTTTTTGGTCCAATGAATGGAACCGGAATCACTTCGCCCAGCTCATTGACAGTTGTCATACCGCTGTTGATGACATGTGCTGCCCATTCAGGAGACATATGGTCCTGATGATAGTGGGTAGCCAGGACAGCATCGACCGATTTGAAAGCGAAGGGGTCAAATACGAAGGGGATATTGCGCAGGTTTGGCTGCATTTTGCGGGCGCCACACATATTAGCCATCTGATGGCCAGGTGCCATCTTGCCATTGCCATGGGTACGTTTTCCGTTGCCTGTCCACAGATCAATGGTGATATTGGCATCGCCCGGTGTTTTCAGCCAGATCCCGGTGCAGCCAAGCCACCACATGGCTACATTGCCTTCTGGGACTTTTTCATTTTTGATGTCTTCGACCAGCCACGTGCCCCATTCGGGGAATGTGTTTTCGATCCACGTTTTACGTGTTGTTTCAGAAATTTTGCTCATATCTTCTCCTTTTTTCTCAACCTTTTATTGTTGATTTTGAGCTTTCCAAGTTCTTTTTGGACAAGCTATGTTTGTTTGCACCTACGTTATACCAAACTCCGAAAACGTATACAACCCCATTTTATTAATTTTTATCAAAAATACGATCGTTAAAAATTTGTAATTAAAATTTTCTTGTTCTTATTGACTAAAAACGAACATTAGGTTTATATTCAGGTTGTGAAACGAACAGACGAACATTTCACAGGAGAAAAATATGAAAGAGTTAAGAGAATACGAAATCGGACTTTACGAAAAAGCGATGCCCAATTCCCTGTCTCTGGCCGAAAAGCTGACCCTGACTGGTGAGCTTGGCTATGACTATATGGAAATGAGTATCGATGAATCGGACGACAAGCTGGCCAGACTCGACTGGAGCGACGACAAACTGGATGAACTCGCCAGCATCAGCCGTCAGATCGGCGTTCCGATCGGGAGCATTTGCCTTTCAGGCCATCGTAAGTATCCATTGGGATCCGAAAGCCAGGCGGAGCGAGGAATGGAGGTCATGGAAAAGGCGCTCCACGTCGCTTCAAAACTTGGAGTGCGCGTCATTCAGCTGGCCGGCTACGATGTCTATTACGAACAAGGAAATAAAGAAACACAGAAGCGGTTTATCGAAAATCTGAAAAAGAGTGCTTTACTCGCTGCAAAAGCTGGTGTCTATTTAGGGTTCGAAACGATGGAAACACCTTTTATGGATACGGTCTGGAAAGCCATGTTCTATGTACAGGCGGTCCATTCTCCCTGGCTTGGTGTCTATCCCGACTCTGGCAACCTGACCAACGCTGCCAAAATTTACCAAAGTGATGTCCTGCTGGATCTAAAAAGTGGGGACGGTCATATCTGTGCGCTCCATTTAAAAGAGACAATCCCCGGCCACTATCGTGAAATCCCGTTTGGAACCGGACATGTTGATTTCGGGGCGATCATCAATACTGCCTGGCAGATGGGAGTTCGCCGGTATGTGACGGAAATGTGGTATGTAAATCAGCCAGAGTGGAAAAAAGATATTGCCAAAGCACGATCCATGATGACAAATCTGCTCGATGAACACTGTCGCCTGTAACGCCAGAACGAACTTCGAAAGGATCTGATCCGGCGTCAGAGCACTCTCACAAAACCAACACAAAAAGAAAACCAATCAAACATTCGAACATAAAAATAAACCGTAAGAACATAAAAGGAAAAGTGTGCGAACCAAAACCAGAAAAAAGAAAGAAATCCGGGAAGAACCAGAAGACTGATCAGGGCGAATGATCATCTCTTTTGCTGATTGGAACAAGAAAAAGGAGAAAGAGAAAAAATGAATGTAGAAAAGAAAGTCATCGGCTCGTTGAATAAATGTTATTCCATGGCCGAGCTCGACTATAAAGACCGCCACTGTTTTTTAGTTGCGGCTGAAAAGCAGGACCCCTGCTACCTCTTTGATGAACAAGGAAACAAACTGGAAACCGTCTGGGAAAAACCTGGCGGCGTGATGACCATGCAACAAGTACCCGGCAGCGACGGGCAGTTTCTGGCCACCCAGAAGTTCTACTCCCCCAATGATTCAGCGGAAGCTTTTATTGCAGTGGTCACTCCAAAAGAAGAAGGCTGGACAGTCGAAAAGATTGTCGATGCTCCATTCGTTCACCGTTTTGGCATCCTGCCAGTCAATGGCGTCAATCATTTGATTGTCTGCACATTGAAATCCGATCACGAATACAAGAACGACTGGCGTTATCCCGGTGCTGTCTATACCGCCATTCTGCCAGATTCCCTGGAAGGCGCATCCGTTGTACTCAAGCCTTTAAAAACTGGTCTGCTGAAAAACCACGGCTTTTCGGTTTATGAAGGCCAGGCTGTTGTCGGAACAGAAAACGGAACATTCCTGTTCACCCCTCCTGAAACACCTGATGGCGAATGGAAAGAAAAGCTTCTTCTGGATATTCCCTCCAGTGACAGCATCCTGCTCGATTTCGATGGCGACGGGCAGCTGGAACTCGGCTCCATCGCACCGTTCCATGGAAATTCCTTAACTATTTATCACCTGGATGAACATGGCCGATATGTCCCCCAATGGAAATATGAAAGACCGGAAGCCGAAACTGAAATGATCCATGCTACCTGGGCCGGCATGATTGCTGGAAAACCGGTCTGGGCTGTGGGATGGCGGAAAGGAACCCGCAATACCATCCTCATTTTCTGGGACCCAGAAACCGGAACCTACAAAACCCAGGAAATCGATCACAACACTGGCGCGGCCAATCTAATGCATTTTGTCAACGAAAAAGGAGAAGACATCCTTGTTGCAACGAACCGCGAAGCTGACCAGATTGCCATGTTCACCATTAAAGGCGAATAGCCAGAAACGCCAAAAAGAAAAGCTGAAAAGAAAAGCAAACAAAAAAAACGAAAATTCAAAAAAAGCAAAACGCAAAGAAAAAATCTCGCAAAAGATGGTTCTTACGCAAATGTAGTTTTTAACACTGATAATCCTGACGAATAAATAAGC
>Trix_p2__coassemble_1990_pt1 | contig 14426 bp, 13 predicted proteins | sample Trix_p2__metabat2_low_PE_010 | metagenome-assembled genome bin Trix_p2 | reverse complement strand
CTGGGACAGCTTCATTTTAACCGTATAGCTGGATTAGCTAAAAATAGGCTACGGTCAGAAATAGAGCGGGGAAACAATGGGTGAGGAGGAATAGAAAAGTCATTGCCGCGAACAGAAAAGGAAAGTCTCAACTGTTAAATAAATGAAAAATGAATCTGAAAATCAGAGGAGTATAAGTCCAAAGATCAGGATCTAAACATTAGAGTTCAAAATCTGAAGAACAAGAAGATAAAGAAAGGAGAGCCGTATGCGTACTGCCAAAGCAATGCGGAATACCAAAGAAACGCAGATTGCCATGGAGCTCAATCTTGATGGCACCGGCCAGGCGCGCATTCAGACGCCCATTGGCTTTTTCAATCATATGTTGGAGTTATTTTCCTTCCATTCCGGAATCGATCTGTTTCTGGAAGCGGATGGGGATGTAGATGTTGACGACCATCATCTGGTCGAAGATACCGGAATTTTATTAGGAACGTTAGTAGCTCAGGCGCTTGGGGATAAACGCGGCATCTGCCGGTATGGCAACTGTCGGCTGCCGATGGATGAAAGTCTTGCCCAGATTGATCTGGATTTCTCCGGCAGACCGTATCTGGTCTTTGAAGGGGAATTCCACCGCGATGCAATTAAGGATTTCTCAACCGAAATGGTTGAAGAATTCCTGCGGGCGTTCGCGTTCAATTCCCGGATGACCCTGCATGTGCGCTTTACCGGTAAAAATGATCATCATCAGATCGAGGCCATTTTTAAAGGACTGGCCAGAGCGGTCAAAGAGGCTGTGTTTGTCGAATCAGACCGACTGCCTTCGACCAAAGGAGTGCTGGAATGATCGGAATTATTGATTATGGAATGGGAAATCTGCATTCAGTGGCTTCGGCTTGTGCGTATCTGGGACTGCCGGCTTTGGTTTCCTGTGATCCAAATGAGCTGGAAACCTGTGACAAACTCATTCTGCCAGGCGTAGGTGCGTTTGGAGATATGGAAAAAATTCTGCGCGAAAGTGGTCTGGACAAATGGATCATCAGGCAGGCCACTGAAAAAGGAACTCCGCTTTTAGGCATCTGTCTGGGTATGCAGGCACTGTTTGAAAAGTCTTATGAGTTTGGTGAATACGATGGCCTTGGATTTATGGAAGGCCAGGTCGTGGCCATGGAACCTGTTCGGTTCCATGAACAGAACAAAGAACTGACTCTGCCGGTTCCTCAGATTGGCTGGAACCGACTTCATATTTCAACGGATTTCCCTCTGTATGAAGCAATTAAAGATGATCCGTACGTGTACTTTGATCATTCTTACTATGCGACCAGATGGAATCCGGCTGATCTGGCGGCGTATGCCCAATATGGACCGTATGTGGTGCCGGCCGTCGTGATCCGTAACAATGTGATGGGCTGTCAGTTCCATCCTGAAAAATCCGGGACAACCGGTCTGAAAATCCTTGAATGGTTTGGAAGGGAGTTTATGCGATGATTCTGCTTCCCGCAATTGATATTCTTGGCGGCAAACCTGTCCGCTTACGTCAGGGTGACTACAACCAGGCAAGCCAGGTAGCGGCTTCGGTTTTAGAAACAGCCCGCAGCTTTGAACAGGATGGAGCTGAGTTTATTCATCTGGTTGATCTCGATGGAGCCAAAGCTGGTCATCCGGTCAATGATGAACTGATTCTCGAAACCGCAAATTCAGTTTCAATTCCGGTCGAAATTGGCGGCGGCATCCGCACAGAAGAACAGGCCAGACGCTACCTGGATGGCGGTGTCCACCGCATTATTTTATCCACCGCAGCCCTTGCCAATCCGCAGCTGGTCGAAACGCTTTGCAGGGCGTATCCGGGCCGGATTGCGGCGGGTCTTGACTGCAAAGACAACCGGGTGAAAGTGGCCGGCTGGCTGGAAGATGGCGGTGTCGAAATCGAAGAAGCCATTGCCCGCATGGAAAAACTGGGGATCTCGACCATTATCATTACCGATATTTCCAAAGACGGCATGTTAACCGGACCAGCCTTTGACCTGTATGAACGACTGGCTCCTTTGACAGACTGTGACCTGATCGCTTCGGGCGGGATTGCCTGCCTTGACGATCTGAAAAAACTGAAAGCCGATGGGGCAGTGGCCGGGGCGATTACCGGAAAAGCCGTTTATGCGGGCGCGATTGACCTGAAAGAGGCAATCGAAGCCACCCGTGATTCAGATTCTGGTGTTGAAAATTCTGATATTACTGCAGATATTACTGCAGAGTTGGCTGATCAGAAAACCGACAAGGAGGGCAAGGCATGTTAACCAAACGAATTATTCCGTGCATGGATGTCCGTGATGGCAAGGTCGTCAAAGGTGTTCATTTTGTCGGCATTCAGGAAGTTGGCGATCCCGTAGAACTGGCCAAAAAATACAATGACCAGCGGGCGGATGAACTGGTTTTTCTCGATATCACGGCCACATGGCAGGGTCGTAAGACGATGGTCGATGTGGTGCGCAAAGTCGCTGAACAAGTTTTTATTCCGCTAACGGTGGGTGGCGGCATTTCATCGATTGAACAGATCCGGGATCTGCTCAGCAATGGCGCCGATAAAATTTCGCTCAACTCAGCGGCTCTTGATCATCCAGAATTGATTGAACAGGCAGCCAGAGCCTACGGAAGCTCTTGTGTGGTTCTGGCCATCGATGCCAAAAAGATGCCCGATGGCACGTGGCACTGCTTTAAAGCCGGCGGCCGGATTGACACCGGCAAAGATGCCATTGAATGGGCCAAAGAGGGCACCCGACTTGGAGCAGGAGAAATTCTGTTAACGAGTATGGATGCCGATGGCACCAAGCAGGGCTTTGATCTGGAACTTTGTAAAGCCATTAAAAAGGAAGTGCATGTTCCCGTCATCGCTTCGGGCGGCTGTGGAAAGCTGGAAGATTTTGCTCAGGTCTTCGAAGAAGATGCAGCCGATGCGGCTTTGGCCGCTTCACTTTTCCATTACGATGAACTGAGCGTGATGGATGTCAAAGAAGACTTAAAACGGAAAGGAATCGAAGTGAGATGATTGCGGTTGATTTTGAAAAAGGCGGCGGCCTGGTTCCGGTGATTGTTCAGGATGCCGAAGATGGAACCGTGTTAATGCTTGCCTACATGAACGAGGAAGCCCTCAAGAAAACCCTGGCCACTGGTCTTGCCACATTCTGGAGCCGCAGCCGCAATGAGCTGTGGACCAAAGGTGAAACCTCGGGAAATTATCAGCAGGTCCAGTCGATTGCGATCGACTGTGACGAGGATACTTTGTTACTGAAAGTCAAAGGCGATGGTCCGGCCTGTCATACCGGCAATCGGACCTGCTTTTATCGAGCATTGGAGGAAGAATAGACATGAGTGAAGAGACAAAAAATACCAAGACCCCAGAAGTCGCAGCTCCAGCAGAAAAAGAAGATGCGCTCAAAGAAGTTCTGGATCATATGGATGAGCGGGAAATGTTTAAAGTGTTGTACAACACTGTGCTGGAACGTCAGCTTCATCCCGAAGAAGGATCCTATACTTCCTATCTGTTTAATAAAGGAGAAGGCAAGATTCTGAAAAAAGTCGGCGAAGAATGCACGGAAGTTATCATTGCTTCTTTGAGCCAGAGTAAAGAAGAACTGGTCGGCGAAATTTCTGATCTGCTTTACCATCTCATGGTCCTGATGGCTGCCAAAGGCGTTACGCTCGAGGATGTAGAACAGGAACTGGCAAGATGCCACAAAAAAGAACATAACCTGAAAGCCGAACGCCGCCCGATTACGCAGTATTAAGAGATCCATATTCAGGGATCCAGATCAAGAGATTTCCAATTGAAAATGAATACCGCCAGCTTCGCAGAGATTTCTGTTTGCTGGCGGTTTGTTTTATGAACACGATGAATGAAAAAAGAAAGCGTATTCTGAGATTTTTTTAAAGTTTTGGACTTGATCGGTTTATGTGAAGCGTTTAGACGCTTGAGCGGCAAATTGTCCCGAAATAAAATGGTTTCCTTAAAAAATGCGATAGATATCAAAGCTGATTGGTAAATAACATTGATGGAAATATGTGAGCGCCATTTTATAACCCAATAAATTTCCATGAACCTCTCGCCTTTTGATCTACTTTCTTGCAAAATAGTCATCACGAACGAATTTTTGGGATCTTAGGCAATGCCGATGTCCGACTAAGATTTGAATTGCATCTTAACCTGTTTCAATGATGTCTAAAAGACGTCCAGGAAGAGCCACAGTTCAAAATTGAGTCCGGCGGTCGTTGTGTCTGAGAACAACCACTTTTTAGAAAGCGAGGATTCTTAAATGAATTTCAAAAATAACGTTATGGTGAAAAAAGCATTTGGTGCAGCTGCTGCCGCAACAATGATTTTCTCTTCTGTTGCAGCTCCAGTATTTGCTAACGACACTGTAATCGTTGCTCAGGACAATGCTGCAAAAGATTTAAACAACTCTGTACGCTTCTCCGGAACTGCAAGATTAAACGGTATGGAAAATGTGAACACTACTTCTTTAACTCACGAATTCCGTATTTCCGAAACTGTAGCTATGGACCTGAAAGATTTCAAAGCTGCTCTGAAAGCTGAAATCGAAAAAGATGGTAAAAACGACCTGACACTGAGCGGTCTCGATGTAAACCTGACCCGTACAAAAGTAACAACTGTTCTCACTCTGCCAGAAGGCATCAAATTTGACGCAAAAGTGGCTCGTGAAAACAGCGTCGTTGTTGCATCTGCTGGCGCTGAACTCGAAAGCATTGATTTAGTGAACGGTGCTGTTGAATGCACAATGAACTACGATCTGAAGGATCTGCTGGAAGAAACTGCTGAAGATGAAAAAGCAACTCTTACAACTCTGGTTGACAAACTGCCAGATGCAGTTGACTTCAACATCGATCTGGCTGGTCTTGCCTTTGACACTACAAAAGTAAAAGCTGGCGATAAAGTAGACTTCAACCTGTCTGCTATGTCCGACTTCGACTTCTCCGCAAAAGTTAAAGACAATGAAAATGGTTACATCGTAAACACAACTGTTCGTACTGAAGGCAAACTGAACGGTGCAAACGTTGAAGCAACTGATGCAGTTACTATGTTCCGTCTGTACAACCCTAACTCCGGTGAACACTTCTACACTGCTGACTCCAACGAAAGAGCACAGCTGATCGTAAAAGGCTGGAACAACGAAAACATCGGCTGGTACGCTCCAGAAACATCTGACAAACCAGTTTACCGTCTCTACAACGAAAATGCTGGTGACCACCACTACACAATGGGTGCCGAAGAAAAAGACGCTCTGGTCAACCTGGGCTGGAAATACGAAGGCATCGGCTGGTACTCCGCTGACGAAGAAACTGGAAAACCACTGTACCGTGCTTACAACCCAAATGCTAAAGCTGGTTCCCACAACTACACTCTGGACAAGACTGAACAGGATTACCTGGTAAGCCTTGGCTGGCATGATGAAGGAATCGCTTGGTACGCTGTTAAGTAGTCTGAGCAGACACTGATTCTACATTCAATCGAAATTTTGATCACAAGATCCGAAGACAATCTTCGGGTCTTTTTTTGCGTTGTGGGATCAGAGAATTCAGAGAATTCAGAGAATAAGGGAAGTCAGCCATTCAGGTCACTTAACCATTCAGGCAGCACAATATTCAGATTCAGGATTGCTGTGAGCCATCATGACCGATCAGGATCAGTCACTTTGGCCCCCTTGATCTGCATTCGTTTCTTTTTCAGGATACTGGTTCTTAGAATCCTGAAAGAAAATCTACAAAATTTCTTTATAAAAGTTTAGATCAAATCCATCACGGATCCGATTAAAATGAAACCAGTGATGGCCAAAAGAGAGAGTTAAAACAGGCTCGATCGAATTGTTCAGAAAGAAGGAATTGCGGATTTTGCTTTTTTAAGAGTGTTTGAAATGACAGAAATCATTGATTCCTGAACAATGAAGACGTTGAAATCCCAGATCGAAGACCTCGAAGGCCAGAAAGTTTTTAAGACAGAACTTCAAAATGATTTTTATTCGTCAAAATTTTGACAATTATCTCATAAATTCGAAAATCTAGTGGTAAAAATTGCCTGAAAACGGGTATAAACAAATCATAGAAACAAAACACATCGACGAATAGAAATATTCGAACAAGGATGGAATCCTGTCGTCTGAATCTTCTTTATAGCAACTTCAGGACGATGGAAAAATCCTGATTGATCTGGAATTGCATGGCTTCTGACAGCCGCTTTTATCTAAATCGTTTCTGAAAAACAGAGCAGCATGAGCAGACAGAGAGAGAATTCTGCAAAAAAGACAGAGTAAAGTCAGCTGGCGAAGGGATCTGAAGGTGTCTGTTTTGTTCGGATTCTGTCAGATTCAACGAATATTTAATCATTAAACTGGAAAAGAAAGGGAGGGCTTTATGAAACAGAGTGTATTCAATCTGGCTTGTTGGTGGGGATTTGGCATGTTGACTGCCCTCTTGCTTCCCGCAAACGGGCTGTATTATTCCACAGTCAGTGTTGCTTTACTCATTACATCCTTGCTGGTGATGTTCACACTTCACCAGCACACGACGCTGGTCTATCTGGGTGGTTTCACTGGCGGAGCAGTGGTTTCGTGTCTTCTGATGGGCCACGGCGAACTGGAACTGGTCGCGTTTTTGTTGATTGTCTGCCTGTGTTATCCAGGCGTCTATATCCTTTGTCAGCCCGGTCTGAAAAAGGCTGCGCTGCGATCGGTGATTCTGCTGGTATGGATTCTCTTTATTCTCACTCTGCCAAAACCGATGGTTCCAGGCATGCTGGCAAGCAGTTTTCTGACTATGGCCGCCATGCAGATGGCAGCATATCGAATCAATCCATTCCAGCTGTCGATGTGGAAAAACTATTTTCACCAGAAACGGGAAGCCGCACGCCTGCGGGCTCATAATCATCAGATCGAACGCCAGATGGTCCAGAAACTCAACGATCTTTCCCGTAAACTGCCGGAACGTTCTGTTTCGTCCTACGGTAAAAATGTATCCGCCTGAGCAATCAGGCGGTTTTTATTGGTCTGCTTAGACTGAAAAGAGCAAGAGAGGCCGCTTTCAGTTCAAAACGACAAACAAAACCGCAATCTTGCAAGAGAAAAGAGAGTTGTAATTTTCATCTTGATATCCTCTATAATGGAATGTGTTAAAAATCTGGCTTAAAAAATGAGAATTTTGTTTGAAGCGGTTGCCTGACCAGATGGATACCGCTCTTGTTTAAGAGAGGCTGCCTTCTTTGAACTTCGGGAGATCTGTCGCTGCAAAGAGGATTCAACACCTTGATTTTTCAATGCTTTGATTTCTCATTGAAAAGCCAGAAAGAAAAACTGAATTCAGTGATCATGCCACTGGCCAGGGAATGATGCCAATTCATCGATACCAAATTCATGGATGCCGATGAATAGAGTGGCTGATTCAGGGATTACAGCTGATTCAGGTTTTACAAAGGAAATATCTTGAAGAAGCAGGAACTTGTTCAAATTTTGAACCGGATTCTGGCTTTCTGATCTTAACGATCTGATATCGAAAAACTGATATCCAAAAAATGAAAAGGAGACAAATCTATGGAACATACCATTCTGGTTGCTGAAGATGACTCGGGTCTGCGCGAGGCGATCAGCATTTATCTGAAATCGCAGGGGTATAAAACCCTGCTGGCTGAAAATGGCAAGGTGGGTCTGGATTTATTGCGCAAGACCCCAGATGTCCATCTGGCTATTGTCGATTTGATGATGCCAGTGATGGATGGCTTGACGATGATTCAGGAAATCCGCAAGACCAATGACTTCCCAATCATTATTCTTTCTGCCCGCAGTGAAGAAGTGGACAAGATTAATGGTCTGACAATGGGAGCAGATGACTATCTGACCAAGCCGTTCTCATCGATGGAATTATTAGCCCGCGTAAACGCAGCTTTACGTCGGTATGAACAGTTTCTGGAAATGAAATCTTCGAGTGGACCGAAAAAATCTGAAGTCTTGGTCAACCGCGGACTGGAACTCAACTCCGTGACCAAAGAGGTCAAAGTCGAAGGAAAACCCGTCCATCTCACCCCAAAAGAATTCATGATTCTCGAACTGCTCATGCGCAACCCAGGCAGAGTTTTCTCGGCTGCTGAAATTTATGAAGCCATCTGGAAAGAAGACGCGATTTCAACCGAAACCATTACGGTTCATATCCGGAAACTGCGCGAGAAGATCGAAGAGAATCCGAAAAAGCCAGTGTACCTGCAGGTTGTCTGGGGTCTTGGCTATAAACTGCGCAAGGAAACTGATCAATGAAGCTGAAAAAGAAAATTCCTGTATTTTCGATTTTGCTTACAACCGTCATTCTGGCTCTGTCCATTCTTGCAACACAGATTTCTTCCCGGATTTATGTGTCGACCAATTCCCAGAAGATCATGCTGGTCAATACCTTTGCGGACCAGCTGGCAGACAATGCGATTTATCGAGCGCGCAGTCTGGATCCAGAAGCCAACTGGCTGATTTTGCAGGATGATCCACCCCAGGCAGTCCGTTCGTATATCGAAACGAACCTGTCGAGTCTGATTCACCTGAATGGGGACCAGATGTCCAAAGACTCAAACCTGGCCTGGATTATTACTTATAAAGGCAAGCAGTACCAGCACAACTGGAAAGATGCCTATGATCAGGATCCAGCCGCTCTGGATTATACGATTCGATCGGATAACGGAAAAATCACCTACCAGGGAACCAATGTCCCTTCGAATACGTTTTCCAGGGAATTATCCTTACAGGTCAACCCTTCCATCGTTCCGGAAGACAGACTGACCACTCAGGGAACGGAATATACGTATTCGCTGACTCTGCCCAGTGATTTTTCGATTCGCTACTATATCCCGGCAGAAATCAAATCCAATGGCGGTCTGATTGCCAGCGCAGCTGCAGATCTTGATCATCGCAACATTACTTTTTCGATCCTTGGCGGATCAGCCGTTATTTTGCTTCTGATTCTGGTTGTCCGCTGGCGGATTGAAAAAGATGCCTGGATGCTCTCGCACTTTCGCAAACTGCAGGCTCTGTTTGCCTGGCTGACCTTACTTCTGATTGGATGGGGATGCGGGGCAGCGGTTGTTACTGTCTGTCAGGCGAATGCCAGCGGAACCCTGGCGTTGATGTTCAAGTCTTTTGGCATGAGTACCCAGCAGGCGGCGACGATGTCTTTTGGATGCGCCTTGCTGCTTTGGGCCGCTCTTTTTGAAGTCATCAGTCTTGGCTGCCTGTATATGAAGTCGATTATCTCAGAAGGCTTTGTCCGCTATCTGAGTGAAGATACGCTTATTTCGGAGCTGATCCGGAAAGGACAGGAGGAAGTTTCGGAAGCCCTCCAGTCTGATAAGGGTTCGCGCAGCGGACTGCATCTGGCTTTAATCACTTTGATCTTCTGCAGCATCATCGCCCTGATCATGGCCATTGCGGCCCGGATAAGCATGATCTGGCTGCTGATTGCCTTTGTGGTTGTCCTGATTGTGTCGTTCCTTTTCATCATGGGTGTCTATCACTCAATGACACGCAGCTACACCCAGGTCGAAGAGGCTGCCTCACAGCTTGCTCAGGGAAACTTTAATGACCTGGAAGAAAAGCAGATCGGCTACTACCAGACTTTGTATGATCTGATGGTTGATGCCGCAAAGTCGAGCCGGGAAGCGGTGAAGGAAGGTCTGGCCAGCCAGATCTCCAAAACTCAGCTGATCAGTAATGTTTCGCATGATTTGAAAACTCCGGTTGCGGGCATTCAGTCCTATTCCGAACTGATTACCATGACCGATAACATGGACGATATTCATGAGTATGCCAAACGACTTTCCAATTATGCGATGCGTCTGAACGATCTGATTACCGACTTGTTTGATATTGCCAAGGCAACGAGCGGCGATATTAAACTGGAACCGATTGATCTGGACTTAAGCGAGCTGGTTATGCAGGTGGCAGCGGAATGGGATGACCAGTTCCAGCAGAAAAACCTGCGGATGGTTTTCGATCTGCAAAAAGAAGCCATTCTGCATCTCGATCCAGGAAAGACTGTCCGGGTCATCGAAAACCTGCTCTCGAATATTTACAAGTATTCACTGCCCAATACGCGTGTCTTCATTGAACTGCATGCCCAGGATGGTCTGTATCAGCTCGTCTTGAAGAATACCTCCAGCACGGAGATGAACTTTAACCCGGATCAGATTGTCGAACGTTTTGTGCGCGGTGATGCCAGCCGCCACGAAAAGGGAAGCGGTCTGGGTCTTGCGATTGTCAAAAGCTTTGTGGAAATTCAGCAGGGAACATTCGAAGTCAAAACGGATGGCGATCTGTTCAAAGCCTGCATCAGCTTTGCGATCCCGCCAGTACCCGTTGTTCCGATCGTCGAAGAAGAAAAGCCAAAACCAGTGCCAATTTCCTCAGATCTGGACGGATCTGCACCTGTTTCAAAACATGTCTTGGACCATCCAGATAAGAAAGAACAGGCTCAGTCTTCAATACCATCTTCAATAGACAGCCTTTCTGATCAGCCTTCTTCCAGACAGACCAGTCAGAAAGAAACAACAGCCGTAATTTCAGGTGGTCTGGCTGCTGGGGAAAGCAAGCCTGTAAGCTCAAAGCCAAAGGCAAGCGTTGAAGAAAATTCGGGTTCGGTTTTATCTGGCCAGAGTGCCAAGACTGAAACAGTCGTACCTGAAACGGTTTTATCAGATTCAGCCGGCCAGTCTTTTGTCCAGCCAGAAGTCAGTAGCGTACAGGAATCAAAAGCTGAAATCGAAGAGCCGGGAACTGTAAATCCGATCCCATCCAGCTTCGTAGATCCAATTTTACAGGCGGCAACTGCCTCCATGCAGGCTTCTCGTGCAGCCAGCCCAGATCGATCTTCGATGGCAGAAGTGAAGAATTCAACAGCGCCAACGGCTTCTTTGGAAGATCTGCCAGGACCTGTCGACTTTACCGATTCCTCATCGTCTTCATCCTTGAGTGTTTCCACTCAGGATGAACCGCAAAAGCAGGGTGGTTCAAAAGAATCAACCGGAGCAAGTGATCCTGGTTCCTTACCGTCTTCCGCTCAGACCAAGCCGGAAATTCCAGTTCAGTCGGTTCTGATTCAATCCACTCCGACTCCACCGACGACAGCAATGGACGAAAAAACGGAACTTATCATTGATGAGACCCCCGCACTGCCAGCTGAAGCTTTGATGGAATCTGATCTTGATGAAGAACTGGAAGAAGAACCATTGACCACCTCGTTTGCACTGCCGCAAAATCAGTCAAAGAATGAGCCAAAAGCACCTGGCAGAACGAATGAAGAGGCAGCCCCTGAAGCGGTTGACAGTCAGGCGCCTGCCCCTTCAAAGCCTGTGGATGATCCGTTGATGGCCATTGAACTGGAAACTGATCCAATCAAAAAAGCTTCCATGATTTCCGCATTGAGTGCTTATAAAGATCTCAGCGAGAACAGTCAGAAGATTGTTGCCCAGAAGATCAGCCAGGCGATTTCGGAAGTAAATGAAGCGCATCAAAATAATGGAACGGAGAACAGAACGGACAGCCAAGATGTGAATCAGGAAATCACAGATCATCCAGATGCTCATAAAGAGGATGAATCGGCGAATAAAACCGGTCATCAAAATACGAATAATTAAGATTAAACCGTTATGATTCACTCTTGTTTGGACGATTCTTCTCCAGCTTTTCGGTTTGAAAAGTACTGATCTCGATCAAAATGACCAAGCTGGACGAACTAACGACCAGACAAGGCCATTCTGGAAAAGATAAGTATTGTGACGCACAAATATGTTAAATTGATGGCGACAAAAGAACTGAAAAGTTCAGCTGCCAAAGGAAGTCGAAAATAAGGATCAAAGATCCTTCAGATGAAACCTGATCTCACCTGCATCAAAAAGATGCAAAGCGATCCTCGAAGAGGTGGAAATACTTCCCTAAAAAGAGTTGATTATCCGCTCCAGGGCAGCAAACAGAACAGAAAACGGGCTCCTTCGGGAGCCTTTTTTCTGTTCGTTTTTGTACATCAAGCTCAGACTGTTGTATATTTTGAACTGGTGATGCTATGAAACCCAGTGACCCGATTGGTGTATTTGATTCAGGTTTAGGCGGCCTGAGCGTAGTCGATACTCTGCGCCGGATGATGCCTGATGAACAGATTTTATATTTTGGTGATTCCGCCAGAAATCCCTACGGAACCAAGACGATGGATGAAGTCCGACAGTACTCCTTTGAAATCGTCGAACAGTTTCGAAAACAGAATGTTAAAGCCGTGATCATCGCGTGCAACACCGCAACCAGTGCTGCGGCAAAAGAACTGAGAAAAGCATTCGATTTTGATATTGTAGGCATGGAACCAGCCTTAAAACCGGCTGCCGAAATGAAAACCCCCTCAAAAATTGCCGTCTGGGCTACCGAGCTGACGCTCAACCAGGAAAAGTTCGCTCATCTGATGGAGCGTTTCGATTCCAATCATGATATTGTCCGCGTGCCCTGTCCAAGACTGGTCGAACTGGTTGAAACAGACCGGCTTGAGGATCAGCAGGCGGTAGACGCAGCTTTGAAGGAATATCTCACTCAAAGCGAAGATGCTGAATTTATTGTGCTTGGCTGCACTCATTTTCTGTTTTTCAAAGACCGGCTCAAGCAGCTGGCCGGTGACAAGGTTCAGATTATTGATGGCAACGCAGGAACAGTGAACCGTCTGCATTCTTTGCTGGAACAGAAAGGCCTTCTGGCGCCTCATGCGAAGGGGTCATTAACGATTGATAATTCTCAACCGGAAAAGATTGATTTATCCTGGAAGCTTTATCACAGTCTGGAGGAAAAATAAGTATGAAGAAACAGAATGTCTGGCTTGCTGCTTCACCAGAACAGAAGCAGGAAATCATGACACTGGCCGATAACTATATGAGTTTTCTTTCTCTTGCCAAAACTGAACGTCGCTTTGTCAAAAGCGCCATTCAGCTTGCAGAAGGATTCGGCTACAAAAACATTAACGAATATGTAGAAAACAACCTGCCATTACATCCACAGGATAAGGTGTACTACAACATGATGGACAAAGCCGTTGTCCTGTTCCATGTTGGCAGTCAGCCATTAAGCAAGGGAATGAATATCCTTGGCGCCCACATTGATTCGCCAAGACTGGATGTCAAATCTCATCCACTCTATGAAAAAGATGGCATCTGCCTGCTGGATACGCACTACTATGGCGGTATCAAGAAATATCAGTGGGTAACTGTACCTTTAGCTTTATATGGTGTTGTCTATTTAAAAGACGGAACCCATGTTGATGTTGCGATTGGCGATCATGATGAAGATGAAGTCTTCATCGTAACCGACCTTCTGGTTCATCTGTCTCACAAACGGATGACCAAATCCGCTGATGAAGTCGTTGAAGGAGAACAGCTGAACGCTCTGTTTGGTTCGATTCCTGAAGCAGACTGCGATAAAGATCCAGTCAAAGCCAACATTCTGGCTTTACTGAAAGATCGTTATGGAATTGAAGAAGAAGACTTTGTCAGTGCTGAACTTGAACTTGTACCACTTGGCAAAGCAAGAACCTGCGGTTTTGACCGTTCGATGGTTCTTGGCTATGGTCAGGACGATAAAGTCTGTGCCTATACCTGCTTACTGGCTCAGCTGGAAACTTCCGACGAAGAAATCGAACGGACTTCTGCCTGCCTGCTTGTCGATAAAGAAGAAGTTGGCTCCATGGGTGCCAGCGGCATGCAGTCCCGTTTCTTTGAAAACCAGGTGGCTGAACTGATGAATGCATTAGGTCAGTACAACGAACTCAATGTCCGCCGTGCTCTGCAGAACTCCTTCATGCTGTCCTGTGACGTATCGGCTGCCAATGATCCAAACTATTCTGAAGCTTCTTCGCCAAACGGCAATATGGCTGACTTTGGCTGTGGTGTCTGCATTTCCAAATATGTTGGTTCCCGTGGTAAACATGGCTCCAATGATGCAAATGCCGAATACCTGTCCATGATCCGTCAGATGCTGGCCAAAGACAAGATTGTCTGGCAGACTGGTGAACTTGGCAAAGTCGACCAGGGCGGCGGCGGAACCATCGCCTACATTCTGGCCAACTATGGCATGCAGGTTATTGATGCCGGTGTACCTCTGATGAATATGCATGCTCCATATGAGGTTTCCAGTAAAGCAGATATCTACTCTGCACTGCAGGTCAACAAATCATTCCTCAAAAACATGAAATAAATCAATCTCTTGATCGATCGGATGAAATAAGGGTTCAGGTCCACACTAACTGGATCAGAACCCTTTTGTGTGGGCAGACGCAGCCAGAGTCAAAAATCAGAATTCAAAAGTCATGATCCAAAACTAGAATTCCAAAGATCAGCGACATTATTACAATCAAAATGCCACGAGCGAAAGTCATCCAGCTAAAGC
>Trix_p2__coassemble_1910_pt1 | contig 15040 bp, 8 predicted proteins | sample Trix_p2__metabat2_low_PE_010 | metagenome-assembled genome bin Trix_p2 | reverse complement strand
TCCAATTTATTTCCAGTTTTTGACCTTTCTCGTATGGTAGGCATCAGATTGCATGCGTCAGGCTTATTCTTTGTTTTCTTACAGCAGAACTGGGAATGACCGCATCAAAGCAGGTCGATTGGATTCGACTCAATCCGGCTTGATTTCATTCAGGCGGGCTGGATTTCTTTTCTCAGGCAGACAAACCGCGATTGGAAGACATCATATGGATTTAAAGGCAGACAGGTTACAATAAGGCTGATTCCAAAAAAACTCCATCAGCAGACCAGCTTTCATTCAGGGCACTTTTGCCTCTTGACAATCGTGATGCCTGACGTCTTTTGATGGCAGTTTAATTGAAGAAGGAGAAAAACTTGTCATGATTGATTATTCTCTTTGCAGTCAGCTGCGATCATTTTACGATCCTGCCCTGCCCGCCAACAGCATTCTTGTCAACCAGGTTGCTGCTTTATTCCATGCCGATCCCCATATTACCTGGGCCGGGCTATACCTGCTGAATCCTTTAACAGGCGATTGTTATGTCGACGCCTTTCAGGGACTTCCAGCCTGCATGAAAATTCCTGCCCATCAGGGAGTCATCGGGGCTGCCGTGGATGCCAAGGCTCCAATAGTCGTTTCCGACGTCCACAGTTTCCCTGGCCATATTGCCTGCGATTCCCGTACAGAAAGCGAACTGGTTATCCCGCTCAAGGTCTGCGGCAATCTTATGACTCTTATGGGCGTTCTCGATCTCGACTCGGATGTCCAGGGGTTTTTCGACCAGCTGGATCCGGATCTGATTGAAGAACTGGGCGAAATTTTTTCCCAGACTCTCGATCTAAATCTTCCTTTCTGATTTTTTCCGTGTTTGTTCTTTGAGCAACAGCTTTCCTCAAACATCAAGCACTTATTGGCTTTTAAGATGAAAAAACCTCCCGCTGCACCCGGACAGGATAAGACCGGATTTTAGCGGGAGGTTTTCTGATCTCCAATTTCTCGTTCCCTTTTTTATCGGGCGCTGCTTTTTATGAGCGAAGCCTTGATCGTCTCTTACAAAACAGAAACGACCAAAACAGGATCATTTTGATCAAAAAAGGATCATTTTCAGCTTGGGACATCGAATCCGGACCGAGTAGATCCCAGATTCATGCGTTTTCTGCTGGTTGAGACTCAACTTAAAAGTGGATTCAGTTCAGTTTTCAAGAGTCCAGGTCAGGCCGAACGAAGTTTGGCGTGACACTGTTTCTGGATGGCGTCAATGATGGCATTGAAGACCGTGTTGATCTTTTCTTCATTGAGGGTCTGTTTATCCGACTGGAAGGTCATGGTCAGTGCAATCGATTTTTCGTTTTCGCCAACGTGTTCTCCTTCGTAAACATCGAAGACATCGACATGGCGAACAACCGATTCCTTATCGAGTTTTCCGGAACGTTTGATAACATCAATGATGCGGCTTGCCGGCAGATCTTTTTCAACGACAAAGGCAAGGTCACGGACAACAGATGGGTATTTGGAAACCGGAACAAATTTTACTTTGGACTTCTTGGTCTTCAGGATTTTGTCCAGATCCAGTTCCGCGATCACGGCATTCTTGACGCCGATGCGGGCACCATAAGTTGGATGAATTTCACCCATCAGGCCGATCAGGTCTTTGCCGATATACACTTCAGCGGAACGACCGGGATGGAAGTGAGTCGTGTCTTTCTTGTTTGGTTTGAAGTACAGACGATTTTCACCAATTCCCTGGCGCTCCAGCAGGACTTCAATCAGGCCTTTAAGCGTATAGAAATCCGCTGGGGTGCTGTCTTTGAGCCATTTGGTTTCATTGAGATTGCCTGTCAATACGATTGCCAGGTGCTCAATGACTCCGGATTTGCTGGTCAGTTCGGAGATCTCGAACAGGTTGACGTTTTTGTTGCCGCGGGCAAGGTTCCAGGCTGCGCTTTCTAATAAGGAAGGCAGAATGGATGTACGTAAGTAGCGGCGCTCTTCAGAAAGAGGAACCGGCAGTTCGAGAGATTCTCCAGTGGAGTAGATTGCATCTTCTTTTTTCGCACCGGAAATCAGAGTATAGGTGATCGCATCACGCAGACCATTTTCCGTCAGCAGAGTGCGGATGAAACGACGCTGGCGCTGCTGAGGATTCAGTTTTCCTTCGGTCATTTCCATCACGGGCAGAGTCGAAGGCAGACGATCATAACCGATCATGCGGATCACTTCTTCGGAAAGGTCAGCCATGCCTTCCAGGTCCGTACGGGAGCTTGGAACGGTTACGGTAATCGTTTCCCCTTCCACAACTGGCTGCAGGTTCAGACGTTCAAATACATCAACAACTTCTTCCAGACTGAATTCAGTGCCCAGACGGCCATTGAGCAGACCTAAAGTTGTGGTGATGGTTTTTGGTGTGAAGTTGGCAGAACCATATTCAACTGTTTTTTCAATTCCTTTGGCATCGGCGTATTCAACCAGCAGCTGAACAGCACGGTCAATGGCTTTTTTCGCTGCAAGAGGTTCGATGCCCTTCTGATAACGGATGCTTGATTCAGTATTGAGGTTCAGACGACGGGCAGTATTGCGGATTTTGACATGATCGAAGCTTGCGCATTCAAGGATCAGACCCGTTGTCGTTTCTTCAATTTTCGAGTCATCGCCACCCATAACACCGGCAATACCGATTGGTTTGTTTTCGGTGGTGATGACCAGATCTTCTGGCTGCAGGTGGTAAGTCACACCATCCAGAGCTGTATAGTCGCAATCCAGACCTTCTTTGACAGTGATTTCCTGCGCTGGCAGGGCATTGATGTCATAGAAGTGCATGGGCTGACCGGTCTCTAACATAACGATATTGGAAATATCGACTACGTTGTTGATTGAATGCATGCCGGAAGCCCGCAGCAGTTCTTTCATCCATGGAACGGATTCCTTGATGGTGACGGAGTTGATGACTTTGCCATAGAAGTGTGGGCAGCCTTCTGCTTCAGAGTGGATCACCAGACGGGTATCCACATCCGCACCCGCATCCGAAGCGCCTTCGTAGTCTGGCAGTTTGTAGTCTTTCTTTAAGATGGCAGCCGTTTCAGCAGCCATGTTCCATGCCGCCTGGCAGTCTGCGCGGTTCGGGGTTAAGGAAACATCCAGAACGGTGTCATCCAGTCCCAGATATTCTCTTGGATTGTCATAGCCAACAGGAGCATCTGCCGGCAAAACTTCAATACCGGCTAACTGTGCTTCGCTTAAAGAGTGTTTATCGACACCCAGTTCTGCTAAAGAGCAGATCATGCCGTTGCTGACTTCACCACGGATTACACCTGACTTGATTTCGCCTCCTGGCAGAACAGCACCAGGTTTTGCGACGATAACTTTCTGGCCGGCGGCAACGTTTGGAGCGCCGCACACGATTGGAACGACTTCATCGCCAATGTTTACGGTTGTGCAGTGCAGGTGGTCAGAATTCGGGTGATCTTTGCAGGTCAGAACTTCACCAATGACCAGGTTGGTTCCCTGGGACATTGGAATGACGTCTTCTACTTCAAATCCGGCATCGGTAATCGCTTTGGCGACATCGTCCATGCTCAAATCGCCTAAGTCCATGTACTGTCTGAGCCATTTTTCAGAGATTTTCATCGTTTGCCCTCCTTAGTCCATCCGATCAAAGAGTTCATTGAACCGCTGATCGTTGGTGTAGAAGTGACGGATATCGTCAATTCCATATTTGAGCATGGCAACACGTTCGATACCAATACCGAAGGCGAAACCATTCATCTTGGTTGAATCATAGCCGGCCATTTCCAGAACTTTCGGGTTGACTTCACCGGCACCCAGAATTTCAATCCATCCTGTTCCTTTGCAGGTTGGGCAGCCTTTGCCGCCGCACATATGACAGGAAACGTCAACTTCTACGGAAGGTTCTGTGAATGGGAAGAAGGAAGGACGGAAACGGATTTCACGTTCTTCACCAAACATCTTGCGGGCGAAGAATTCCAGGGTTCCTTTCAGGTCAGAAAGTGGTACGTGTTCACCGATGACAAGGCCTTCCATCTGCATGAACTGATGAGAATGCGTTGCATCGTCATCATCACGACGGTAAACCTTACCCGGGCAGACAACCTTGATTGGATTTGGGGCATCCTGCTCCAGAACTTTCATCTGGATGGCGGTTGTATGGGTGCGCAGCAGGTGTTCAGGATCCAGATATAAGGAATCCTGCATGTCACGGGCCGGGTGATCCTTAGGAATATTGGCTCTTTCGAAGCAATAGAGATCGTCTACCACTTCATCCCCTTCGATAACCTGGTAGCCAAGACCGATGAACAGATCTTCCAGTTCCTGTTCGATCAGGGTTAATGGGTTCAGGTTACCATGTGCAGGCTTGCGGCCTGGCAGAGTTAAATCGATCGTTTCACTGGCCAGTTTTTCTTCCAGGGCTTTGGCTTCTAAAGCGGTTTTCTTTTCGTCAAATAAAGCGGAAGTTTCGGTCTTGATCTGGTTGACGGCCTGACCGAATTCGCGTTTTTCTTCTTTCGGTACAGATTTCATCTGTTTCATCAGATCCGCGATTTTTCCTTTTTTCCCCAGGTATTCAATGCGCAGATCGTTTAAAGCTTCCAGCGAATCCGCTTCATCAAACCGTTTTGCGATTTCGCTTTTGAGCTCTTCAAAATTTGGCATAGGTTCTCCTTTCAAAAAATAAAAAAAGGACGAATGCGAAAACGGGTCTCCCCGCGGTACCATTTCGCTTCGTCCTGAATTGACACACTCTTTCATGATATCCGTATGAAACGGGGAGGTTTTATCCTCCTGCTCCGGAATGAATTCACAGACTCATGGCTGTCCTGTTTCACCAACCCAGGACTCTCTGCAAGCCGTTTGAATCTGCCACGGTTCCTTCGACGCTTGGAATCATTGTAACAATTCAGTGCTTTAAATCAACAACGGCCCTTTCAATTGACTCAAAATCGTGCCCTTTCTAAACTGAAACTATGAAAATCGAATCTACTCAAAATTCCACCATTAAAGCGTTATCCCGTCTTTTAACCAAGAAGGAACGCGATCAGTCCGGCAAGTTTTTAGTTGAAGGATGGCACCTTTTAGAAGAGGCCAGCCAGGCCGGGCTGCTTGAACAGGTTTATCAGCTTTCTGAACAGCCTGTCTTTTCCGATGCGCCAGTGACCTTTTGCTCACAGCCTGTTTTAAACAAACTCTCCGCCCAGAAAAGCGATGCCCGCTACATTGGTGTATGCAAAAAGCCCCAGCTCAGTCTGGAGTTCACACCCCGTAAAGTCCTGCTTCTCGATCATCTGCAGGATCCAGGCAATTTAGGCACGCTCATCCGCTCGGCCGTCAGCTTTGGTCTGGAGGCCATTTACCTGTCACCGGATTGTGCCGATCCATATGGTCCCAAAACCATCCAGTCCTCACAGGGAGCTCTGTTTCATATTCCTGTGATCAGCCAGGATTTAGCTCCAACAGTAGAAATGTTGAAGACCAATGACATTCCCGTTTTTGGTGCAGCTCTGCATCAAAACTCACAGGAACTCCATGATCTGGCTATTCCTGAATCCTTTGCGATCATGATTGGCAACGAAGGTCAGGGCATACGCCCTGAGCTGTTAGAAAAATGCTCCCAGCTTGTCCATATCGAAATGGCTTCGTTTGAATCGCTCAATGCTGCGATTGCCGGAAGCATTCTGATGTATGCCTTCCAGTTTCCATCTGGCAAATAGCCAAAGTCAGGAAGCAATACGAAGAGCAAAAACAAAGAAGCAAAAGGCATGGAATCATCTCTGCTCTGAACTCGTCTATTTTTTCCACTCAAAAAGCCGCTGGTCTTTCGATCGGCGGCTTTGTTCGTCTTAAGGTTTCAGTCCAATCGTTTGAGCTAGTCTTCTTTTGACAAAAGTCTGTCGCCCAGATAGATATTGTTAATACGGTCTGGTCCGACAGAAATCATCGAAACAGGAACACCAGTGAAGTCCTGAATGAACTGGACATAATCACGGGCTGCCTGTGGCAGTTCTTCCCATGTGGTGCATTTGGAAATGTCTTCTTTCCAGCCTGGGAATGTCTTATAAACTGGACGGGCTTTGGCCACATCCATCTGATCGGATGGAACATAGTCAACGATCTCGCCATCGATGTCATAACCGATGCAGGCTTTGATCTCATCGAGGCCGCCAAGAACATCGAGTTTGGTTAAAACGATGTCGGTCAGACCGTTGATGGTATTGGCATGTTTGATGACAACCAGATCTTCCCATCCACAGCGGCGAGGTCTGCCAGTTGTCGCACCAAATTCAAATCCATGTTCACGCAGCCAGTCTCCCTGTTCGTCGAGCAGTTCGGTTACGAATGGGCCCTCACCAACACGGGTGGAATAGGCTTTCACAACACCGATCACCTGATCAATTTTGGAAGGAGCAACCCCTGCACCAACAGTAACGCCGGCAGCGGTTGGGCTGGAAGACGTTACATATGGATAAGTTCCATAGTTAATATCCAGCATGGCAGCCTGAGCGCCTTCAAACAGGACGTTCTTGCCTTCATCAATCGCGCCGTTTACGACATGGACGCTTTCGATGATCATTGGAACGATCTGATCGTGAATGGCCGCAAAATCAGCTTCCAGTTTGTCATAATCCATCGGCTCTGCCCCATAGACACCGGTGAACAGTTTGTTTTTACGCTCTACGTTTTCTTTTAAACGTTCTTTGAAATGTTCAAAATCTTTAAATTCATGATACCGGATGCCAGTGCGGGCATATTTGTCCTGATAGCAGGGACCAATACCGCGTTTTGTAGTTCCGATTTTATGAGAAGCGGAATTCTCTTCAAGTTCATCCTGGTAGCAGTGATAAGGCATCAGAATCTGGGCCCGGTCTGAAATACGGATGTGATCCGTTGACATTCCACCGGCTCTCAGAGTTTCCATTTCCTTCAACAGAACAAACGGGTTGCATACAACTCCTGGTCCGATGACGCATAAAGCCTCGTCACGCAGTACACCGCTTGGCAGCAGATGCAATACGTGTTTTTTGCCATTGACAACAACGGTATGTCCCGCGTTATCTCCGCCCTGGAAGCGAACGACCATATCAGCCCGATCGGCCAGAACGTCTACGATTTTTCCTTTTCCTTCGTCACCCCACTGGGTGCCGACTACGACTTGGGTACTCATACTCTTCATATCTCCTTATCGATTTTGCACGAAACAAAACCGAATATAAGTATATCGAGCCTGATAGTAAAATCAAAACCTCCGGCGCCCATGTCCGTTTTCCTGACCAATTTGGCCGATCTGGCTCATTTATCTTTCCTCTTTCATTTTAAAGGGCATCTGCCCGGCATATTTTTCGAAGCTGCGTTAAAAATCAAAAGAATAGGCTAAAGGCCGTTTATGGCACCATACCAACATTTTCTGACTTTTTTTCCTTACTCGTCTGCAGAAAACTGCTCCCCTGAAAGGCATGGCTTCTCTCTTGTGCGAATCAAAGCAGAACAGGCAGAGCTTTAGTTTTCAGAGTAATCTGCTGCTGGTCAGATTTCTTACGCTGTCATCATACAGACGCCTTTCAATGTTCTTTTTAACATTACTGCCTATACTGTTAGTGGTTTGTTTTGGCAGGTCCATTTCCCTTTCCGGTTTGAAAACTAGACTCCATTGTGTATGCGCATCGTCCTGTTTTCTGAAAAGACAGGGCAGCCTTCAAAAGACAAAAGTCTGTAAGTGAACTGGAATGGCCGGAAACTGGATCGGCTATCGAAATCGTGATCGCAAGATCTTACGTGACCACAAAATGAAAAAGGAGTGAACTCTGCACATGGAATATTCCAACGAAAAATATTTCACGATCTCCAATCAAACTCATATTCCCGCCCCCGGTTTCGGAACATATCTGATTGATAACGAAACCGTCTGCCCGGTCGTTAAAGAGGCTCTGGATGCGGGTTATCGCCATATTGATACCGCCGCCTTCTATAAAAATGAAGAAGGCGTAGGAAAAGCCATTGCCGAAAGCGGACTGGACCGCAAAGACCTCTTTGTCGTCTCCAAAGTCTGGAACGACCACCGCGGCTATGACTTAGTCAAACAATCCTGCCAAGAATCCCTGGAAAGACTGGGGCTGGACTACCTGGATCTGTTTTTGATTCACTGGCCGGCCAATCCGGTTGAATATCCGGATACCTGGTCGCAGATCAATCAGGATTCATGGAAAGCGATGATTGATCTGTATAAAGAAGGTAAAGTCAAAGCCATTGGTGTGTGCAACTTTCTGCCTGAACAGCTCGATCCGCTGATGAAAATGGAAATTGTCCCGATGGTCAACCAGATCGAATTCCATCCCGGCTGCACATGGCCCGAAACGCTCGATTACTGCAAGAAGCATGGCATCCTCGTGGAAGCCTGGAGTCCGCTTGGACGCGGACGGGTTTTAGAAGAACCGCTGCTGCGCATCATTGCCAAAGACCATGGCAAAGACGTCGCACAGGTATGCATTCGGTACGCTCTGCAGAAAAATACTCTGCCTCTGGTCAAATCGGTTCATCCAGATCGCATCCAGTCCAATCTCGATGTCTTTGACTTTGAACTGACCCCTAATGAAATGGAAGCTATTGACGAACTGGAAGGAAAATATCCCGCCAGCCGAGACCCACTGACGACCGTCTTCAAATAAGAACAAGAGCAGATCAACCAAAAAGCTTCTCAGACAAAAGCGGCTAAGAGAAAAACAACCGGCCGCAAACTCATCTCAAAAAGAAGCAAAAAAGAACACGGCAAGCCAACAGAAATCATTTCTGTAAAGCTTGCCGTGTTTTCGTTTTCTGCATCATTGACGAATCAATGATGCATCAGGATGCATTGCATATCAGAATGCACGGTCTATCAGGATGTGTTTTTAAATCAAATTACCCAATCATCGTTTTCAGATCATCGTCCACTTTGGTAATGCCGCCGATGTTGAAATTGTTGATCAGCACTTTGAGTACATTTGGCGACAGGAAAGCAGGCAGAGTTGGTCCAAGATGGATGTTTTTGACGCCAAGATATAACAGCGACAATAAAACGATGACGGCTTTCTGCTCGTACCAGGCAATATTGAAAGCCAATGGTAAATCGTTGATGTCTTCCAGACCAAAGATCTCTTTGAGTTTTAAAGCGATTAAAGCTAAAGAGTAGCTGTCGTTGCACTGACCGGCATCCAGAACACGCGGAATGCCGTTGATGTCTCCCAGATCAAGCTTGTTGTACTTATACTTCGCACAGCCTGCCGTTAAGATGACGACATCTTTTGGCAGTTTCTCAGCGAATTCTTTGTAATATTCGCGGGATTTCATGCGGCCATCGCAGCCAGCCATGACGACAAATTTACGGATGGCACCGGATTGAACTGCTTCTACGATCTGATCGGCCAGCGCGAAAACCTGATTGTGCGCAAAACCCCCGACAATGGAGCCCTGTTCGATTTCAACAGGCGGCTTGCACTGCTTAGCCTGTTCAATGACTGCCGAGAAATCTTTTTCTTCTCCGATTTCGCCTGGAATGTGGCGGCAGCCTGGATATCCGGCTGCTCCTGTCGTCCAAAGACGATCTTTGTAGCTGTCTTTTGGCGGAACGATGCAGTTGGTGGTCATGACGATTGGGCCGTTGAAGGATTCAAATTCGTCTTTCTGCTTCCACCAGGCATTTCCGTAGTTGCCCGCAAAATGATCGTATTTCTTGAATGCTGGATAGTAGTGGCCCGGAAGCATTTCCGAGTGGGTGTAGATATCGACACCGCTGTCCTTGCTCTGTTCGAGAAGCATTTCCAGGTCACGTAAATCATGACCGGAAATCAGAATGCCTGGACGATTGCGCACACCGATTTCCACTTCGGTGATTTCCGGATTGCCATAGGCAGTGGTGTTGGCGGTATCGAGTAAAGCCATGCCATCGACACCATATTTACCGGTTTCCAGGGCTAAAGCGACCAGATCGTCAACGCTCTTTGAATCATCGAGCGTATCGGCCAGAGCACGCTGCATGAACGCATCGACCTCTTCATTGTCATTGAGCAGTGCGTTGGCGTGTTTGGAGTAGGCTGCCAGACCTTTTAAACCATACGTAATCAGTTCGCGTAAGGAACGGATATCTTCATTTTCCGTAGCCAGCACGCCAACCTTTGCAGCCCGCTCCATGTATTCCTCTGTACTGCCCTGCCAGAAAGAGGCCTCTGGAAGTGTGGACGTGTCTGCCACCTGTTCGAGCAGCTCTTTTTCTTTTTCGAGTGTCTTTTCAATACGCATCTCAATGACTTTCTTGTCGAAGTTAGCATTGGTAATGGTGGTAAACAGATTCAGGGTGATGAGATGGTTGACATCCTGATCGATTTCTTTTCCTTCTTTACGAAGCTGGGTAGTGATTGCACTCAGACCCTTGGTGGTATTGATCAGAAGATCCTGCATGGCGGCAACCTCGGAAGTTTTTCCGCAGACGCCAACACGCGTGCAGCCGCGGTTGCCCGCAGTCTCCTGACACTGGAAACAGAACATTGTTTCTTGATTGTTCATCGAATTCTCCTTTGATTGGTCTTACCAATATTGTTTTCAACAGCATCTGCTGTTTTCGCCTGCCAGCGTTTTACAAAGAATCCTCTCTTTTCTAAGCGCTGGCTGTATGGATATTGCATCCAGTCTGAATCCGGTCCTCAATGCGCACACAAAAGGCTGCAGCAGATAAAAAGGCCGCAGTCTTCCTTTGCTGCATGACCGATATCAGATTAGAACTAACTGTATTTCAATAGAGAAACAATTATTCACTGCAGAAAAATGGTGTTTCTCGCCATCTAAGTTAGCATACACTTATTTTCAAATCTTTTCAGTTGCTCATTTGCCAGATTGAACATGAAGATTACCCATCGTTTGTCCGTATTCTCTTTGATTGATAGCGGATTCCCTCTTTTCTCCTGTTCAGTCCTGCCCTGTTTTTCGATCCCTGTTGTTTTGAACACGAAAAAAGCCCGCCTGTCCTTGCAAAGAATTTCTTTACAAAGATCAGGCGGGCTTCGTGATTTAAAAGGTGTGGATTTCAGAGGGTTCAGGATTCATCCATTGTGACTTTGATTTTCGTCTTCTGACTGTTCAGCCGGTTCATTCTGAGGTTCAGAGCTTTCGGCATCTGCCTCATGGATTTCTGAACTCTTTGTTTCGAGAACAGGGGATTCCGTTTCTGACTGAACCGGATCCGAGACTGAATTTGTCTTTTCCATGAATTCTACCAGTTCAATCCGATCCGGACTTTCAGAGTCCTGAAGAGATTTGTCATCAGATGCAGCCTCTACGCAGTTGTCAGCTGGCTTTTCTTTTGCTGAAGCCGGCTTTTCTTTTGCGGGGTCTGACAGGTCTGCAGCTGACTCTTCTTCATCTGACTTCTCTACGTCTGTCTTCTCTGTTCCCTCTGTCTTCTCTGTTTTCGACTCGCCTACAGCGGGCTGATCGTCTACCGGTTCTTCAGATCCCTCAAAAGCAGATTGATTATCTACAGATGGTTCCAAAGATGCAGGATCGTCTGCTGATTCTTCAGAAACAGACAGATCGCTGGGATCAGGTGCCACTTCATTTTCCATTGACTCTTCCTGTGGCTTTTCGTCATTGGATTTGTCTTCTGGACTGGTCACTTCTTCAGACTGGTCAGAATTCGACTTTTCTTCGACTCCCTTTGGTTCTTCCAAAGTTTCTGATTTTTCAGGATTTTCTGGTTCTTCAGTTTTTTCTGATTCTTCCGACTGATCCGCACTGGACTGATCTTTTAGATCTTTCGGCGTTTCAGAAGCCTCTGGATTTCCAGATTCTTCTGATGGTTCCAGGTCTTCCTGTGGTTCATCAAAGATTGTCTGCAGCTGCTCTTCTTCACTTTGAGCTGGCATGTCCTGACGGATTTCCGAAAGGTCAACAACGGTGGATGGTCTGGCATCTTCGCCAAAGTAAACCTGATAGCCCGGAACACCGGAATTTTCATCCTTGGATTCAAACTGATCAGCCTGGGCGGCTTTTCGTTTTTTGCGATCCATGACATAAGGGCCGATCAGAATCACAGCCGCACTGATCAAGCCAAGCGTGCTCGCAAAGATTCCCTGGTTCAGGCCGGCTGGAATATAGACGAGCTTGATTTCACTGTCACCTTCCGGAACCTGAATGGACACCAGAGCATCCTGCCATGCAGAAGTTTCCACGCGTTTTCCATTGACCTGGGCCTGCCAGCCTTCATCAAAGGGGACAGTAAAGATCATCGTCCGCTCATGATCGGTATGGTAAGTCCCCGTAATGACATTCTTATCGATCTTTTCGTCTTTCAGACCATTGTCAATCAGATACTCAGCGGCTGCTTCGATGTGAGCATTGGGCAGGATGGCTCCCTGCAGCCGGACGGTGGCTTCCTCTTTATCCGATTCGGCTTTAAAGCTGATCTGGATTTTATCCTGAGGAAGGACATCACCGATGTAGACCATGTTGCCTTCGTATTTATTGTCGGCCATGATCTTGCCATTGTACGTCACGGTAAATTTCTTCGTTCCATCCACTTTGGCATACAGATAGAAGTTATCGGCTTCCACGGGATCAAGGGTGAGGACATTGAGATCATCCGCTTTAACGTCCATGAACTTATAGACACCATCTTCATTTTTGAATGTACTGTCGCCGCTGCCTTTGGCAGTGAGTTCATAGTCAATGAAGGCACCCGGGAACAGTTCATTGTTATTGTCGAACTTATTGGACGAACTCAAAATCACATCCGGATCTTCCAGACAAAGACCAATCGGGATTTCATACGGGGAAGTCCACACTTCCATGTTCTCCACTTCTACGGTCTGAACGTATGGATATGGAAGAACAGCATTCTTTTTGGTTGTGATGGAGCGGATATTAAAGAACAGAGCACTCAATGGGTTGTAGCCAAAGAAGCGATAATAGTTCTCCCCGCTCGCAAAGCCAAGTTTGCCCAATAAAGAAGCAGTCTTGGGATTGATTACTGAGTTAAAGGCCGAGACCCCGTTCATGCCGTACAAGGTTGGGGCGTTGGCAATATCCGAACACTCAATCTCGGCTCTTCCGCCTGGTGTCATTCTTGCCGCTTCAATGTAGGCGGACATGTTCGTAAAGCTATCATCGAGCGAACCCGGAGCAACCATGGTTAAGCCAACAACACTTTCCACCGCCACCATTAGACTGATGATCTTACGGCGTTTGAACATGGCCGCCAGCAGATACAGAACACAAACCGCCGGCAGCAGGAAGGCCAGCCAGAGCTGATCACTGTCGGTCAAAGCGGCGATCACGCCAAAATACACGGCACTGATGATCCCGGCAGTCATGATCTTCCAGAACTTCAGCTTTTTAATCGACCGGAAGCCCGATTCCATCATGATCGTGGCAAGCAGGACCACTAAAAAGGCAAACCGGTTTGGAACCTGGCGCTGCAGGTAGAAGCCATGGAACGCATAGTTCAGCCAGCTGATCTGCGTCGCACAAAGGTAGAGCAGGCATAAAAACAACATGCCATATTTTGTTCTTCTGGATGGCTGAGGGGAAAACAGATAGAGCAGGCAGCCATAGATCACCGCCGTACCCATATACAGGTTGATGGTTCCGCGATTATGCGTAATCCGTACCACCCCGGCATCCGGAAGCAGTCTGGAGAAGAAATACTTCCAGTCATTGAAGACTTCAAAATCTGGCGGGCTCATGCGCGAGGCATTGGCCATCAACATGCCATAGATGACCGGAAATAAAACGATCCCCGCACACAGGGCGGCACTGATCGAACAGGCCGCAAACCAGCCGACCGCCTTCCAGCCTTCCCTGTTCCATCTCCATTCGATGACCACGAAATACAGAAACAGGAAAATACACAGAATGGCCCCCATGTAGAAGTTCATCAAGATGGCTCCGGCTAAAGAAAGCAGATAAAACCAGCGTCCTTTGCGGGTATTGATCCGCTCCAGACCATAAAGCATCAGGGGTGTCAGGGCAATGGAGTCCATCCACATGAAGTTGACCGCATAGCCTAAAAAGTAATACCCGAAGCCATACGCCATTGCGCAGGCAACCGCCAGAGCAATTCCATTCTTCCGGTCATTTCTGGTCGCCAGATACCAGGCCATGATCGCTATCACGAGAATGTTCTTGAGAATGATGATCAGATTGGCCGCACTTGGAATCTGTGCTTTATCAAAAAGCAGCACCAGAAAGCTGAAAGGGCTGAACAGGTAGTAGGCCATGGTCAGATAGAAATTTGACCCCAGAGCGCCATGCCACGAATAGAGGACTGATCCGCCCTCGCGAAAGACAGACCAGAACTCGGCTAAAAACGGCATGTATTGCGCATAGCCGTCATTGGTGCATAAAGACTCATCCCCAAAAGGGGCCAGTCGAATGATCAGAGCGGCCGCAAACCAGATCACAGAACTGAGACAGACAGAAACAACGACCGCCCGAAGCGGCAGATTCTTGATTTTTGTAAAGGGACGATAAAGACGATCGCCCACTGTCTGGATCTTGCTCATCCAACTCTTGACTCTCGACATCAGATCCTCCTTTCTTTGTAAAATCTGACGTTTAAACTCGTCAATCAGACAGACCGTTTATGGTCGCAGCCATAAACAATCTGTTGGAATGGCAGTAAAACCATTGGAAAAGCAGAATGATCTGCTTTACCGCCTCTATGAAAAAGCTCCATAGAGTTACGGATGGTTCAATTATACGAAAAAGTGCACTGTTTGTTTTATGCAGCCGTTGTTGTTGGCTTACAGTCAGGCGATTCCATCTTGTTTCTGCACAAAATCCACCCGATCTGTTTCATACAAAAAGAAAGTCCCAGAAGAAGTTAACAAGTCGGAATACGTTTTTGCCGTTTCTGCCCTTGATCCGTGGTCCATTTCCCTTCTGTGATCCATACCCCTTCCTTTCAAATGGACATGAAAAAAACGAAGGTGATCTGTAAAGATCATCCCCTCGCCTTTCAATATAAATTTGCTTATTAATTCCGTTTCAAAATTCAGTTTTGGCTTAATTGCGTGGGTTTTCAAGA
>Trix_p2__coassemble_1668_pt1 | contig 17602 bp, 17 predicted proteins | sample Trix_p2__metabat2_low_PE_010 | metagenome-assembled genome bin Trix_p2 | reverse complement strand
CCAATATGTTCTCAACCTGCTCTATCTGGTCTACTTCAATCTTCATTACGAAGAAAACACCCAGCTTCGCCTCAAATCCGAAGCCGCTTTCCAGAATCATCGCTATTAATTAATCCATGACCAGAACGCAGTTCGTCAGCCAGACTCAAAAGAAAAATATACAAACCAGAAAAGCTCTGAACGATACCTTGTCATCTCATCGTGCGTTCTCGATACCTGGTTTTCGGTCCGCCGCCAACCCGTTCTAAGATGTTATTCTGGACCAAAAAATTGGTACTGCTTCTTGCAACAGAAGAACTGAAGCCAGTCAACTTTTGAATTTCCTTTAAAGACAGCTCACGATTGGTCTTGAAAAGCTGGTAAATTTGATTCTGCTCACTGGTAAGGTGTGGTGTATCGTTCAGGACCGGAAGAGTTATGACTAAAGCATTCGACAAAAACTCAAATTCTGGTTTCTGGCAGGCATTCGCATAGGGGGCATTGATTCTCATGACCCCAGTGCTGAGCCCTTCAACGTATCCCAGTCTTAAGAAAATCCAGCCAATGACCGGATTTCTGAATTTGGACATTGCGCCTCTCAGGTATGCATCTGGCTCTACTCCCTCTACAAGGGCCCCAGGCGATGAAATCGTTATTTTATCCGGATACATCTTAATCAATATAGGCGCATCAATTGCCCAATTCCTATGAACTAACGCGTTAGCCACAGCTTCTCGATAGCTTTCTTCTGGGATCATGGGCTTTATGATTCTTTTGGCTCCCTCAATCTTTTCTGGCTGATATTGTTGGCGATACGTCTCCAGCGCATTTTCCATCATTTCAATGATGGAGATATTCTCAAGATCCCTCCGAAGCCAGATAGTATTTTCGTCTTTTCCAAATTTAACGATCCTGATTCCCGGAAAACGATTTTGGTCTGAGAACAATAATCCAGCATTGTTATAGCCTGATCCGGAAGTATAAAGTCCGAGTATTGCAGGAAGATCATTGGTAGAAAGCGTATTATTCGTCTCGTTTTGGAAAGTATCAGTAAGTTTGTTAAACGTCAGATTCTGATTAGGGGATAGTAGTTTATCATAGGTCAGGTTTCGGCCTTTTAAAATCAAGTCATTCAATTCGTAATCACTTACTTCTATGGTTGACGTATCGTTTCTGGTATAGGCCTTTTTCTGATAATAATATGGCGGTTGTAAACCTGCTTCGACTTTCAGTTCCACCAGAGCTTTTCCCTCTTCCTCATACTGTTCCAATAAATATCGAGGACGAGGACGGATATTATCGTTAATCTGATTTTCCACAGATAATCGCAGCTTTTCAGGATTCTCGATTCCTATTGCTTCACCATTATCTCTAACACCAAAAATTATCGATCCTCCGTCGTAATTGGCAAATGCACTGACGGTCTTTAAATAAGATTTTGTCAGGTCTTCCTTGTATTCCAATGTTCTTGATTCTGACATTCTATTTTCTAAATCGCTCATTCCATCTTCCTCCACACAATTCGCACGCTCTGTCATTTCAAATACAGATTTAGTATTAAATATATCTGACGATAATTTATATATTTAATTATTCTTTTGTGACTATTACTGGCGACCGTTTTCAATCCTTGAATTCATCCTTGTCTCTCTATCCTAACATAGATACGTTTAAGATAAGTTCTATCTTGATGGATAGATTGAAAAGATTGGATATATCTTGAGGTAATAATTGAAAATATAGTTCAAATCTTATGATATAAATCGAAAAGATAGATCAAATCTTGGAGCATCAATCAAAAAGAAAGACAGAATCTTGAGAAAACGATTCAAAATCTTGCTCCATCCTGGCCAAAAGATGGAGCAAGATTTTGAAGAGATTTTGGGCAACGTCAGAAAAAGAATGAGTGACGAATCCTTCTTTGAACTCTTGCGTATGTATTAATGAGTGGACGGTATTGAGGTTTCTATTCTCCATCCGCAAAAAAATGGAAATACGCACAATATCAAGTCCTACTCACGTCTACGCTTAACAATAGCTTGTCTGGAACTATAATTCTATGGTTCCAAAGATAACAACTGTGGCATCAGAAAGGAGGAAATTCACGCAATCCCCTTTAGATTCAGTTTTACTCAAGATTAAGAATAAGGGATTCCCGATTATTGCCATCTCTCAAATACTGTGATGGTTTTAGCTGTTACCATATGGATCTCCAGCCAAAACCATTTCGCCTACATTGACAGGCGTATTGCAAGGCGTACAATATATGAAGGAGGAGAGTGATGACGGCCAGAGAAATCTTAAAGCTTTTAGAAAAGGATGGGTGGAGAAAAGTGGATCAACAAGGATCTCACATCCAACTCAAACATCCTGCAAAAACAGGCAAAGTCACTGTTCCAAAACATTCTGGCGATTTATCTAAAGGAACTGTGAACAGTATCATGAAACAGGCTGGCTTGAAATAAAGCCATAAAGTTTCAGCCGTCAACTCAAAAACCACGCGATGAAAAAAGTAACTTATTTAGCTGTCTTAGAACCTGGGCCATCAGGATACAGCGTTTATTTTCCTGATTTTCCAGGATGTATCAGTTTTGGAAAGACTTTTGAAAAAGCCATTACAATGGGGCAGGAAGCTCTGACTCTTCATTACTACGGCTTAGAAAAAGACCATGATACGATCCCCGAACCATCACAGTCTTTAAATCACGAAGACCTGGTCGGCAATATCGTCGCTCCAATCACAATTTATCCGGAACTGTATTCCGAAGAGCGCAGAAATCGGCGCGTGAAAACGAACACGACAATTCCTGCGTGGTTAAAAGAAAAAGCAGAAGAACAAGGAATCAACTTCAGTCGTGTTTTAGAAAGTGCCCTGATGGAGCGGCTTGGATCGTAAATCGATTTCAGGATGTCTGGATCTCAAAGTCCAGACATCCTGTTTTTATTTATTCTTCTGCATGTTTTTCTTCGAAAACAATCGTCTTGAATCAGCATCTTTTGCTTTTTATATATTAATGGCGTGACTGCAACCTCAATGCGCCGCTGAAGGTCTGCAATCTGAATCAGAGACGTCTGGGTTTTAAAGGCGATGGAAGCTGAATCTCTATTTGCTGATTTCTATAGCAGCTGGAAACCGATCCAGGATGGTATACGTTGGTCCCTGGGAACTTAAAACAGACTGATACAGGCAAACCTGATCAACATGAAAAGTTTGTTCTGGCACTGTCAATAGATAATGATTCGGATTTTTCAGCCTTCTTGCCATCGTCACATGGGCTTTAAACCGTTGATCCAAGACAAAGCCCGCTTCCTTCAATGCTTTGCGAAGACGATAAACATACTCCGTCAAAAGGTTGCTGGGATTGTTTTGAAGATCAGTAATCTGGGCGTAATACAGATCTTTGAAATTTCCCACACCTGCAACCTTGAGACCCATGGCTGGAAAAGGCACTTCCTGCAAAATTTTTCTGATTACATGCAGACTGGACTCTGGCTGTTCACCTAAAAAGGCCGCTGTAATATGAAAGTTAATTGGTTTGGTCCAGGTCCCGGTTACGCCATGGTCTTTCCAGTCCGATATGGTAGCCAGAAGACTATCGACAACAGCCTCCGGTAATTGAATTGCGATAAATAAACGCATAGTCTATCCTCCTGTTTTCATCCTTTATCACGGATCCTTAAAGTCATTTTCATTCTAAGAATCTGATTCAGCTGTATTCTGACATGATCAGCCAAAAACTTCCCTTGATCCACTCAGGCCTTTCTTTTTCTCTGAGCAGCTGACCCTGATCTTACTGGAAGAAAAAAAGCCAGAAAGCTGGCGAGGCTTTCTGGCGAGAAATGCGATCTGTCTGCTCGAAAGCAGGAGGAGAGCAGACAGTTAAATGCGAAACAGGAAGTGATCCAAACCCCAATCCGGACCACTCCCCCTCTGGAGCAGAGAGTCTGCTCAGAGATACAGAGAGAGTTATATAGAGATCTATACAGGGGAAAGACTTCAACCATCAGAAACCGCTAATTTTTCTGATCATCGATGTCTGTTGATCGTCTTATGCTCAAAGCTGTTTTGACTCAGCTGCATGCAAATCAGACTTCGAAAGAATACGAAAAGATTATCCTTTGACTGCTCCATTGGCTACGCCGCTGAGAATCTGCTTCTGGCAAATAATATAGAATAACAGGATCGGGATCAAAGACATGGTATAGGAGGCAAAAGCAAGGTTATAGTTGGTTCCAAATGCGGTCTGAAAGTTGAGCTGTGCAATTGGCAGGGTGTTGATGCCAGTACCGGACATGATTACCAATGGGGTCATTACATCGTTCCAGGTTCCTAACGCGGTCAGAATTGCAACCGTCGCATGCATTGGTTTCATCATCGGGAAAATGACTCGCCAGAAAGTCTGCCAGGTGTTCGCACCGTCGACTTCACAGGCTTCTTCCAGAGCAACCGGGATGTTTTTCATATAACCCGCATACAGCATCGTATTCATTGGCATGTAGAACACCAGATAAAGCAGGATAACGCCAAGCTGGTTGCCCAGATGCATCTGCGCTGTTTCTTTAACCAGCGGCATCATCAGAATGGCGAATGGAACAAACATACCAGAAATCAGGTACAGATAGATGAACTTGCTTGCTTTGTATTTCTGCATTGTCCGGCCCAGTACATAGCCGGCCAGCGAGTAAACCACCAGACTTAAGGCAATGGTTGTCAGAGTGATGAGCAGCGAGTTTCCAAGCGAGTTCCAGAAATCAGTGACCCGCATGGCTTCCGTAAAGTTGGCAAAGCTCCAGGTTTTTGGTAAAGCCAGCGCACCGGCTACGTCATTGGTCATTTCACTGGGCAGTTTGAAGGCGATGACCAGTGTCATATACAACGGGAAGAAAACAGTCAGAGTCCCAAGAATCAGAACAATTGTCAGCACCCAGTTGGTTTTCTTATGTTCTTTGAATTCTTTGGCCGGTTTATCTTTTTTAGAGAAAAGTTTCATTAGAGCTGTTCCTCCTTTTTACTTGTGATCTGCTGCTGAACGACAGAGAACAGCACAATTACGATAAAGAAGATAACGGCATTCGCGCACTGGAAGCCAAACTGTCCGCCATCCAGGCCGTTTTTGTAGATCAAAAAGGAAATCGATTCTGTCGACTGTGCCGGACCGCCGCTGGTTAAGGACATGATCTGGTCGAAAACCATCATGAAGTTTTTGGTGGTCAGAATCAGGTTGATGGAAACAAACGGAATGATCAAAGGCAGTGTCACCTTGAAAAACTCAGTCCATTTGCCAGCCCCATCCACGCGGCTTGCTTCATACACATCTTCTGGAACTGTCTGCAGACTAGAGATATAAATAATCGTCGTCATGGCAACCGCCTGCCATACACCGACAATCAGAACACCGATCCAGGCGTAGGTTGGAGAAGACAGGATCGAATTTTTCAGCCAGCCGATATTCCACATCTCACCCAGGGCTGGAAGGATGTAGGTAAAGATGAAGCTGAAAATATAACCAATAATCAGTCCGCCCAGAATATTTGGAACAAAGTAAGCTCCACGCAGAGCAGATTTAAAGCGGATTCGGGAATTCAGGCCAAGGGCCATGATCAGGGAGATTACATTGACCAGGATTGTTCCACAGATCGCGTACTTGAATGTAAACAGATAGCTGTGCAATACCCGTTCATCCTGGAACAGGTCAATGTAGTTTTGCAGACCGACCGTCTGATAGGTGCCATAGCCTTTGTAGTTGGTGAAGGAATAGAAGAAACCATTGAGCATCGGCCATGTGTTAAACAGGAAAAACAGCAGGACGATGGGCACCAGAATTGCGATATACGTCTTTTCCTTTCTCGAGAGTTTTTTCTTTTTCATAATTTCCTCAACTGCCGGACTCATTTCCAGCGTTTTCTTCTTTCAGGCGGCGGATCAGTTCACGGTTATACCGCTGCCAGTCTTTATCAAATTTCTGCAGGAAGGTTGTTGCGGCCTGATCCGAATCATCGAGCAGATAGGTCTGAATCAGAGCATCGACTGCCATTTCACTTGGATAGTGGTGGTCATGGAAGTCAGCAACATTGCCGCTTTCGATAAACTCTCTCATGCCATTCAGATTTTCTGGAGTTTCAAAGTCACCTTTTTTTGCAGAAACACCGCCCTGCTCTTCCAGGTACAGATCCAGAATTTCATCCGAATACAGGAAGTTCATCACTTCTTTGGCTGCTTCTTTATCCGGGCAGTCTTTCATGATCGAAAACTGCAGGTCCACGCCAGAGTTCAGGATTCGGTCATCGGCATTGTCGGTTCCAGGGAAAACCATCGATCCAATGTTCAGATCTGGATTGTTGGAGTGAATCTGCGGAATGGCATAACTTCCAATCGGCCACATAGCCGCCTGACCATTTGCAAAAGCGATGGCTGCATCGTTGTAAGAGTAGGCAAATGGGTTCGGTTCGCAATACTCCAGCATTTCTTTCATCTTGTCCGCCACCTCTTTGTATTCAGCTTCGAAGGTGGTATTTCCCTCGCTGACCTGCGTGCAGACATCGGCTTCAGCATTTTCAACGGCCAGTGCATTCCATGGGGCCAGGGTGGTCCAGGTGTCTTTGAATCCGAAGTACAACGGGGTAATACCTTCACTCTGGATCGTCTTGCAAAGGGCAATGAATTCATCCCATGTTTCAGGAATCTGCCAGCCATGTTCTTCGAACATGTCAACGTTGTAGAGAATACCCGCCGCATTGGCCGCAAATGGCAGGGCATAGGTTCCCTCTTTTTCCACCAGCTCAAGGGATTTTTCAATGTCCATGTAACCCTCTTTGGCCTGCGAAACAGCTTCGACATCCGAAATGTCTTCAAACAGATCGGCATCCAGGAAGTTGGAGTAATTGATGTCTCCTCCAATTCCGACAATGTCCGGGGCATCCTCCCGGATCAGTCTGGTTTTGAGAATGGTCATGGCCTGGTTAGGTGATGAGATGGTCAGATGAATGTCATCGTGAGTCTCGTTAAAGCGATCTTCAATTTTCTGCATCGTATCAATCGCTTCCGGTTTGTAGTTCAGAATTTCAATTTCGCGTTTACCGCTCTGAGAAGAATCTGAACAGCCGCCCATGGTTAAACAAACTGCTGTACCGATGGCAGCAAGCCAGGCATTTTTCAGCTTCATGTTGAGTTCTCCTTTCGTTTCTCTCTTGATGGCCAAATCGTACCATTCCCCATAAGGGCTGGAAAATGAAATAAAACAGCCATTTTTATGCCAATATCGTGACTTTCGTTTATTTTTGTCAAAACAGGCGCCATTTGGGTATATTTTTGTTGAAAGGGTTTTCCTAATCAGAAAAAGAAATCGTTTTATGGACACTGACTGCCTGAACTTTTTCAGGCAGTCAAAAGAAAAGACAGAATCTGAACCAAAGGATACTCAGATTCATTCAAAAATGATTCCCAATTCTCTTAACAGGTACAAAATCTCTTCATTCTAATGAAGCGCTTTTTTGGCAAAGTGAAATTGGATGGATTCTGCCGATCCACGAAAAAGAAAAAGGGGATTTGGAAACCTGAAATCTGAAAACGTCGAAAAAGAAAAACGCTGGATGGAAAAAAGCGTCCAGGAACTTAAGCCAAAGGAGGAATGATTGTGAATGTTGTAGAGGGCAACCGAAAAGAAAATGTCACATTTACAATTTTTGAAAACTTCAATTCCGTCGATCTGACCGTCTATCAGTGTGGGCGGGAAAAATGCCAGCCCGGTCATCTGTTTGGCCCTGCTGTGCGAAGACACTATCTGCTTCATTACATCCTCAAAGGAAAAGGTTTCCTGATCAGTCCGGATGCCTCGGGCGTCAATCAAACCTATTCTCTTCAGGCTGGTCAGGGATTTTTGTTATATCCGGATACCCTGACCACCTACTATGCGGATGGTGAAGATCCCTGGGAATACATCTGGCTGGAGTTTGACGGTCTGAAAGTCACACCAGCTCTGGAACAGACAACGGTGCGGCCGGCTTATCCCATTTACGAAAGCATCGATAACAACCAGCGGGACATCATGGTCAACGAAATGCAGTTTCTGCTGGAACATGCCAAAAGCTCACCCTACCTGATCTGTGGTCATCTGTATCTGTTTCTGGAGGCCTTCATTCAATCAGCCCGGATTCCGGATCTGGTGGAAAGCAACTCCCTGGCGGATTATTACGTCCGGGAGACCATCGCCTTCATCGAAAACAACTATACCCGCAACATCTCCATCGAAGATATTGCGGCTTCACTGGGGGTCAGCCGCAGCTATCTGACCAAGATCTTCAAACGGATCATGCGCCAGCCGCCGCAGAAATTTCTGATGGCTTATCGTATGAGTAAGGCAGCCGCACTGCTGCGAACAACTGATCTGAAAATCAGCGAGATTGCACTGAAGGTCGGTTATGAAAACCAGATGCATTTTTCCAGGGCTTTTAAGCAGGCCTATAACACCACGCCCTCAACGTGGCGCAACCAGAACCGCCTTCATCCAGTGCAGATGGTCGTCAAAATGTAATGGAAATCCACAAGTTAGGAAACTGAGAAATGCAGGTCAATGCTCTTTTTGACCAGCAGCCGCCAGATTTTTTTGGGACCTTTTGACTTCAAATCCGGATTTTGAATGGCACCCGCATTGTTTTACCGATTATTTACTCGATTTTCAGTGAATTTTGACCTGTGCAACACAATTTTTCAAAAAAATTTTACCCCTTCTGAAATTTTCAATTCTGGCTGAATCTAGACCAGAATTGATTTTCAGAAGGGGCTTTTCTTTGTCTGGTGCGTACTCTGGTCTCGTTGACAGAAAAAAAATTTTTGTGTAAACCTTTGGCTTGAAAAAAGAGCTGACAAAAGGAGACACATGTATGGCTATTTCAATTGACGGAAATCTCTTTTCCCTTTCCACTCAGGATACGCTCTACCAGATGCAGGTAGACGAATACGGAATTCTCAATCATCTCTGGTATGGGCCCAAAACCGGAATGAACATGAGTTATCTCAACCAGTACCCCGAAATTTCCTTTTCCGGAAATCTGGCTGATACTGGAACTCGTCGTGACTATTCGCTCAACGATCACCCACTTGAGTATGCCGAAGGCGGCATGACCGACTATCGCACCCCCGCCCTGCGCATTGTTCACCCCGATGGATCCAGTGCACTCGATCTGCGGTATGCCGGATATGAAGTGCTGGACCACAAACCGGGCATTGATCATCTACCGGCTTCCTTTGATCGTTCCTATCAGACGTCAACCCTCAAAATCACCTTAAAAGACGCCCTTTATCCCATTTTCGTCCATCTGTATTACAGTGCATTCGAAAAGGAAAACGTCATTGCCCGCTCAGTTGATATTGAAAACCGGACTGACCATATTCTGAGTCTGGACAAAGTCAGCTCGCTGTGTCTGGATCTGCCCGACGGCGATCTGGAGGTCATTCATTTTCATGGCCGGCATGCAATGGAACGGCTCAAGGAAAGACTGCCTTTAGGCTTTGGAACCTTCCGTTTTGAATCTCGACGCGGCAATAGCTCACACCAGCATAATCCCGCTGTAATTCTGGCCGCTCCCCATACTGACGAAAGTCATGGATCCTGCTATGGAGCCTGTCTTTTGTATTCGGGGTGCTATCAGGTTGAAGTACAGAAAGATCAGCTTGAGCAGATCCGCCTGGTCATGGGTCTGGAAGAATCGACCTTTCGCTGGAAACTGAAACCACAGGCCATTTTCCATTCTCCTGAGGCTCTGTTGTCTTACTCTGGGCAGGGATTGGAAAAACTTTCCCACCAGTTCCATGATCTGTTCCGGGAGCATGTTATTCGTTCGACATTTGTCCACCGCCCCCGCCCGGTGCTGATCAACAACTGGGAAGCTACGTATTTTGATTTCAATGGTCAGAAGCTGATTGAAATCGCCGACAGTGCAAAAGAATGCGGCATTGACCTGTTTGTGCTTGATGATGGCTGGTTTGGAAAACGCAATTCAGATACGGAAAGCCTTGGGGACTGGCATGTTAATGAAGAAAAGCTCGGGATGCCCCTGGCAGATCTTTCGAAAGCCATCCATAGCCGCCAGATGCAGTTTGGCCTTTGGATTGAGCCAGAAATGGTATCCGAAGACTCGGATCTTTTCCGTACCCATCCAGACTGGGTGCTCTGGATTCCCGGCCGCTATCCTTCCCGCAGCCGTCATCAGCTGGTTCTTGACCTGGGAAATCCTGAAGTGGTCGAATATCTGTACCAGACTTTTGCCAGACTGATTCGTGACAATGAAATTGACTACATCAAATGGGATATGAATCGTTCGATCAGTGATTTTTACTCCTCCTATCTGCCAGAACAGCGTCAGGGCGAACTGGCTCACCGCTATATGCTTGGTGTCTATGAGCTGGCTGATCGATTGACAATGGAATTTCCGGAAGTTCTGTTCGAGGGCTGTGCAGGAGGCGGCGGCCGGTTTGATGGGGGAATGTTGTATTACTTCCCGCAATACTGGTGTTCAGACAATACCGATGCCCATTGCCGTACCCAGATTCAGTACGGGACTTCGTTCTTCTATCCCATCAGTTCGGTTGGATCTCATGTCTCAGCCGTCCCCAATCACCAGACTGGCCGGGTGACTTCTTTAAAGACCCGGGGAACCGTTGCGATGGCCGGAACTTTCGGCTATGAGCTCGATCTGACCCTTTTAAGTTCAGAGCAGAAAGACGAAATCCGTCAGCAGGTTCAAACCTATAAATCCCTGCAGCCGCTGATTTTTGATGGCGACTACTATCGCTTAAGTGATCCGTTTGATCATGATCTGGCCGCCTGGTCCTTTGTTTCTAAAGACGGTTTGCAGATTCTGGTTCAGAGCGTCATTTATGAGCAAAAACCCAATGTTCGTTTTCCCAGAATCCAGCTGCGTGGTCTGAAACGGGATGTCTGGTATAAGCAGCTCGATACCGGGAATGTCTATACGGGTGCGGCTTTGATGGACGGCGGTCTGCTGCTTGATCTTCCTCAGGGAACCGACAGTTCTCAGACCCTTCAGTTTGTCCGGATGGATCAAGAAGAAACATCAGAATAAGTTCTTTTTGACAACATAAATCAGGGACTGTTTTATAGCTCAGACTTCCCTTGATCAGACTGTCGTTTGGCGGCCTGTTTTATCGAGCGGACGATTATATTTTTGACTCAGCCCAAAAAGGCAGCAAGCCATGGATAACCAAATCCTGGCCTGCTGCCTTTTCAATTTCTCTTCACTTCAATTCCTTTTATTGTTTCAAATTCCTTTTACTTTAAGAAGGTTGAATACTTGTTCTTAGCTTGTTCAATCTTGAAATACAGTTATACTTTCCGACTCATAGACAGCTTCCTGCTCAATGGGCAGCTCAGAGCTAATGATGTCCCCGGCTTTCTCACTTAAAGAACCGGCCAGAAAGTTGATCATAATTTCCCCGGTGCTGACCGAAGCTTCAATAGATGGCAGATCCTTTTGGTGAGCAGGATGATAACTTCCATTGGCAATTGTCATATCGTCTTCCAGAACAATCTCCCCCATACTGGTATCCAAATCCAGGTTGTAAGAAGACTGCGATCCTGCCATGTTGAGATAGATGCTGCCCATTGAAACATTGGCCTGTAAAGCGTTCAGAACTTCTATGTTATCCCCATTCACCTCGCCGGCAGACAGGGATAAATCTGCATCGTTTACAGCCACTTTTTCCAGGGTTAAATTACCTGCTGAAACATCCGTCTGCAGGTTGGTGATGGTACTGTCGGTGATCTGAAGATCACCTGCTGAAACATCAACAAGCAGGAAATCTGTTTTCAGATTCTGAATGGTCACTGTGCCCATTGAATTATGGATTTCAATCGATTTCACGCTGTCCGGGATGGTAACAACCAGATCCGAGGCGTCGGAAAAAAGCGGAATGGAATGGTGATCCGTATGCTGGGAAATCGACCAGCAGTGATTGGTTACCGACTGATCCAGCTCTTTCCAGCAGGAATCCTCCATGCTGTCCATCTCAATCTGAGCTCTGGATCCACCCTGCAGGATCAGATTTCCGACAGTGATATCGATCTGGACAGTATCAATTGGTTCCTCAACGGTCATGCACTTTCCTGAATGATGGTCCTCTGCGATCTCATCATGATGGGTTGCAATCTGGTTTCTGGTCTCGCTGGTCACTGCTTGTCTATCCACCAGCATGGCAACTTTCACCGGACCCATTTCGATATTGAGATTGTCGGCCCGTACCACGGCACTGCCGCCAAGTCCGTAGGCGGCAGCGCAGATCAAAGTTCCAAGGCCCACAAAGGCCAGACCTGTACGCAGGCCGTGTTTTCTTCGTTTTTCACTTTTCATAGTGGTCTCCTCATAACGGTGTTCTGTTTTTCGATCCTGTTTTCATCCAGGTCTTTAGCGGCTGCTTTTTGGAGTTTATCTTCCTGATCATGAAAGATTCTCCAGTCGGCCAGCCCTAAGCCAGTCCAAAGGTCTGGGTAAAGAACGCAAAAATCTGTTTCCAGCTGTCAATCTGCCAATGCAAAACTTTGCCAACACCCTTGCCAATAAGCAGACGCAGACCCACAAAATCCATGACACCAAGGCCGGCCGCAATCAGACTGGTTCCGGCAAGAAAAAGGGCTTCAAATGGAGCATGAAAGAGCAGCTGACTGGTCCGATAGAGATACACCGGAACGGCAACCACCACCGCAATCAACAACAGGACCATCGCCAGAATCACCATAAAGGTAAACATCACAACCATCACTGAAATCATCAAAGCCACCGCAAATAAAGCAAGAATCAATGGCAGGCAGATCACCAGCAAAACAATGCGCCAGGGACTCATCCGTGAGGATCGAACCTGACTTCTGGAATGAGATCCGATTGCGGCCGTGCTTCCATATCCCGAATATCCATTCCAGGAAGACGCTTCATGATCTTCTTCATACCCATATCCACAGGCTTTTCCATGTTCTTTTTTTGAATTTCCATCCGAATACGATACGAAGCGATCAGAGTCAGACGGATCAAAAGAAACCTCGCTCTCCTGGGCATGTTCCATGGGGATTGGTGGTATGGAAGGAAGTTCTTCTTTGATGCGGTCCGCATACTCTTTTGGACTTCCAAGCTGTTCAACCACCTGATCTTCACTACCGACACCCGCTTCTTCAAAATATTCTTCAACTTACTGCAGCGCTTCCCGCTTTTCAGAAGGCGGAACGGTTTCCAGATGTTTTTCAAGTTCACTCAGATATTGTTCTTTGGTCATTCTGATAACCTCCTTTGATTCAGATCGGGATCCAGATTGACCAGATCATTGATATTTCCCGAAAATTCCTGCCACTCTTTCCGATACGTTTCCAGCATCTTCCAGCCTTCTTCCGTCAGGGCATAGTAACGACGCATCCGTCCATCCTGCGGGACATCATACGTTTTTAACAGGCCGGCTCTGGTCAGCCGGCGCAAAACTGGATACAGCGAGGACTCCGAAATTTCAAAACGCTTCTTCATCTGCTGCGTCAGTTTGTATCCATACAAATCTTCTCTGGCAGCAAGAGCCAGTACACAAAGCTCCATCAGGCTGCCGCTTATTGTCATCGCCATAGCATTACTCCTGAGATAATACTATATTTCGTATAGCATCGACACAAGATCATTTTTCCAAACAATTCCGAAGTTTTTCTTAAATGCATATTTTCTTTCTGATTCATTTCTATATCTTGTTTTCCCGTTCCCTGCTTTCTCTGTCCCATACCGTTACCGTATCTCTCTGATGTATCACTCAGGGCAGGAGGCAGATCAGACAGTAAAAAAGCCGGTGGTCCGGCTTCTGGTTGATCGAAACAATTGATGGATAAGGTTGATCAATGCTACTGATGAAACAGTGAAGAGGAAAATGCATTCTCTTTATCGCTGATCTTTTCTGGATAACACCATTGGCGTAACAATCCATGAAACCAGACAAAGGCCAGCCATGCAGGCAAGCTGAATCCACAACAGATCGGTTCGCATGTTAAAGGCAATCGCACCCTGGGATGCCTGGACTAAAGCGGATTGTCTGGTCAGCTCCTGGTTCCAGAGAACCACACAAAACGCGCCGGGAATAAACCCGGCAAAGATTGCGGCTGGGAAGGCGTTTTTGGGCAATGCGAGCAGCAGTGGGATGCCCACACTCATGGCCGAAAGACCAAGAATGCCGCCAAGCAGACTCGAAACAAGCAAGGCTTCTTCCTGCGCCGATCCAAAACAAAGGCAGATTAGAAATCCAAGTCCAAATCCGGCCAGACCACAGATCAGGCTGAACAGATATTTCTCCGTAATGGCCCGGCTTCTGGAAATTGGAAAGGTTGTCTGATACAGATTCCAGCCGCTCATGCGGTCGGTAATGATACTGGCTACGCCCTGCATCAGAAAAAAGATGGCAGTAAACGACAACAGGCCGACCGTGGCATTCAGATAGGCCATGATGGCGGTGGCAATCACTAAAATCCCCAGCATCACAGGCCAGCTTTTAAATGCCAGCAGAAAATCTTTTTTCAATAGTCCCTTCATACCTGTTGTTCTCCTTTCGAAATCATCACAATGATTTCATCCAGACTGGCCGGACTGATCGCATAGTCCGGGTAGCGTTTTTTAAACTCAAAGCGATCCGCAATCAAAACTTCGGTAGATAACGGCTGTTTGCGTCTGGTCATCACCAAAGCCGGATCGATAAACTCCAGCTGTTCATTGGCAACCTGGGCAAGACCTAAGGCGTCCATCTGTTCTCTGGACAGTTCAAAGTCGATCTTTCCATCCTGAATATAGGCAATGCGATCCGCAATGCGCTCAAGATCGGAGCTGATATGACTGGTCATCAAAATTGCATGGTCTTCATTTTCCATGAACTCCTGAAGCAGATCGAGAATTTCTTCCCGGACCACCGGATCGAGTCCGGCCGTGGCTTCATCCAGTAATAGCAGATCGGGATGGTGAGCCAGCGCACAGGCAATGCGCAGTTTGGCCTGCATTCCTTTGGACAACTGGCGCAGCGGTTGATCGACAGGGACCGAAAAGCGGTTCAGAAAATCAAAGAAATAAGCCTCTTCCCAATGCGGAAAGATCTCTTTCATGATCCCGGAAATCGTCTTGGCACTGAAAAGATCCGGAAAACAGTGACCATCGCTGACCACACCGAGTTTTTCATGAATTTTTGGATCTGTCAGCGCGTTCTGATCATAAATGGTGATCGTTCCACTGTCCAAAACATCCTGATTGAGAATACAGCGCAGTGTCGTACTCTTGCCCGATCCGTTTTCTCCAATCAGCCCGACAACCATGCCTTTGGGCACATCCAGGTTGATATCCTGTAAGACAAAATGTTTAAAGCGTTTATTGAGGTGTTCAATTTTCAGGGCTTCCGTCATTGTTAATCCTCCTTGAAAAGCAGACTGACCAGATCCTGCAGCTGGTCTAAACTGAGACCACTTTCTTTAGCCAGTCTGATCACATCTTCGATTTTTTCTTCCAGTTCTCGCTGTCTGGCTTCCGCAATCGCCTGATGGTTGGAAGCCGAAACAATCGTTCCCCTCCCGACCACCGATTCAATCAATCCTTCATTGCGCAGATTCTCATAGGCTTTCTGAACCGTGATGACACTTACCTTTAACATCTTGGCCAGAGCCCGCATGCTTGGAATCGGTGTTCCCGCTTCCAGCTTTCCGGAAAGAATCTGACTGCGGATCTGGGTTTCGATCTGTTCATAAATCGGGGTATCTCCCTGGAAGCTCAGCGCAATCTCGATTTGCATCTTCTCATCTCCAATCAGAATCTTAATGTACATGTACAATAAGTACATTAACGACATTGAGAGAGGTTTGCAAGAGGGATGGGTGAGAAATAGATGGAGTTGGCAGGATGAATAGATAGGAAGTAGATAGAATTGCAGGAGGGGTGGATGAAAAATAGATGGGACGTGGAAAGTTGGATGCTTTGTTTTTGCGATTTTCTATCCTCTTTTCTCTGATCTTTCTGGCCATACTTAAATCTTCCGCCGCTTTTCATGGACAGAGCTAAAAACCGATTTTATATTGAAACTTGATTTTCTGTCTTTCGGCCTTTTGGCCATGGAGGGTATATGTGTCAGTCTTTTCCCCTTCTCGCTCGCAGCGTGGAATTCTGTATATGATTCTGGCCTCGCTTTTGTTTTCAACCGGGGGGCTGGTTCTCAAATGGTGTGACTGGCCTGCTCTGGCAATCAATGGTGCCCGTTCCTTTTTCGGCGCTCTGGTCATTGGCGGGTTTATGTTGGCGACGCACCGCAAGCTCGTTTTGAATGCAACGACCATTCTTGGGGCCTTTTCCTATGCGGCCATGACGACTCTGTTTGTAATGTCCAATCAGCTGACAACCGCTGGCAATGCGATTGTTCTGCAGTTTTCCTGCCCGGTATGGATTGTGCTGTTCAACCTGGTTTTGTTTCATAAAAAGCCAACCCGTAAAGAGATTATCGTGCTGTTTCTGGTTGCGATCGGAATTCTCTGCTTCTTTCTGGATTCGTTAAGTGCTGGTCATATTCTCGGTGACTTATGTGCGATCATTTCTGGATTCTTCTATGCGGTTCTGTTTATGATCAACTCTCTCAAAGGCGGGGATGCTCTTTCTTCCGTTCTGGTCGGTCAGATTGTCTCGCTGGCTTTCCTTGGTCCGCAGGCTTTACATTGTGAATGGACGTTGCCAAATACTCTTTCCATCATGTGGTTAGGGGCTTTCCAGGTCGGGGCTGCCTATCTGTTCTTTTCGTTGGGAACAGCTTTGATCTCCCCGCTGCAGGCTTCTTTGATCAGTGCCTTTGAGCCGATTCTCAACCCATCGCTGGTGGCGTTAGCCGGCTATGAAAAGCTCTCCGGTCTTTCTTTAATTGGGGCAGCCATCGTGATCGGGGCTGTAGTCTGGAATTCACTTCCGAAAAAAGCCAGAACCGTCTCTTCGAGGGCTTCGTAATCCTCTTCTAGCAGTAAGAATAACGGACCAGTCATCCAGCTTCGTTCAATTCAAAAGATCCTGTAAGCAAGCATCACGCATTTGCCTGCAGGATCTTTTTTCGTTTTTTGCATAATTTATGGGTTATTTCTGTTCCAATTGGTATTGCGCTCTTTTTCAACTTTGGCACAATGAAACTAGAGTTATTGCCTGTCCGACTCCACTTATAATCGACAGTTCTGGCTTAGAATCGCACTGAAAAAAAGAGCGTGAGTTTAACACTCGGCTTTATAGTCGGATCTTTTATCGGAAAGAGCAGGCAATCCTTTGAAAGAGAGAAGATGGAGGAAAGAAAATGCGATTTGAGAATCAAGTTGTTGTAATTACTGGCGGGGCTGCTGGAATTGGAGCGTGTATGGCCAAAGCCTTTGAACAAGAAGGGGCCCATGTCTACACCATCGATCTCAATCAACCCTGCAGCTTTCAGGGAGATCTGGCAAATCCCAACACCCTGGAAGCATTTGTGAAGTTTGTTATCGATCAGGAAGGAAAAATAAATGTTCTGATCAATAACGCTCTGCCGCGCTTTGTTGGTATTCACTCAGCTGGCTATGAAGATATGATATTAAACAGTTAATATTTGATGTATTAT
>Trix_p2__coassemble_1664_pt1 | contig 17755 bp, 11 predicted proteins | sample Trix_p2__metabat2_low_PE_010 | metagenome-assembled genome bin Trix_p2 | reverse complement strand
AAGTTACAATTTGTACCATCGTAGACTAAGAAAGTACATGTTTTTCGAGCGATAGTCGTTCATTCTCTGGGCACTGATCTGATCAAACTGTTCGATGGTCTGCACAAAGCTTTCGGGAAGCATCTGATCAATGCCATTGTCCGCAATAAGCTTCTGGCAGGATTCTGGCCATGGGCGTCCTTCTTTCAGACCGGTTTGGGGACTCTGATCATGGAGTCGGTAATAGGCCCAGGCAATTGCACCAGTAATCGCCGCAACAGTATCGCTGTCCCCGCCAATGGAGATCGCATTGCGAATGGCATCCTCATAGCTGGTCGATTCCAGGAATGCAATGATCGCCTGCGGAACGGTCTGCTGGCAGGTTTCATTGAAATAATAGGTAGGACGAATCTCGTCGAGCGTCTGGGTAAGATTGTAATAATGACTCTGAATATAGTTCCGGATTTCTTCTTTGTCTTTTCCAATCCGTGCCAGGAAGATGGCGGCGGCTGTCGCCTGCGCTCCCTTGATGCCTTCTGGATGGTTATGGGTGACTTCTGAAGAGGCTTTGGCCAGTTCGAGGGCTTCATCCAGCGTGACCGCAATTAGACCGCATGGTGAAACGCGCATTGCTGATCCATTACCAAAACTGTTGTAAGGCTTTGGATTTGAAGCGACAAGCCAATGGGCAAACATCCCTCCATAACTCGATGGATACTTGCGGCCAAGCTCCTGCATTTCCTGCACGAGAACCTGCTTGAACGGAACGTTTTCTTCTCTACTTTTCAACAAAGCTCTGGCTACTGCCACCGTCATGATGGAGTCGTCTGTAAACTCACATCCTTTGCTGACGAAAGGGAACTCTTTCATTTTAATATTATTGAATTCATATTTCGATCCGACGATATCGCCGATGATTGCTCCATACATATTCAATCCCTCCTTCAATCTGTCCATCTTCCCTGTTGACTGCTTTCTGTACCTGAACAAGGTAAATGGCTGTGGGGTTATTTTACATCCAGCAGCCAAGGAAAAACGGAATGACCGCAAAGTCATTCCGTTTTTCCTTTTTGGAGAGAGTATGTGTATATGAATGAGTGAGAGAAATAGCTAAAGCGCGTGTCCATTCTTATGGACCGGGGAGTATATGCAGGTTTCTTATTCCTATACTCATTATTTCTATATCTGTGTCTTTACCGGTTTCCTTTGTATGTCCATTTCCTCTCTATATCTGTTTTGCGGGTTCTATACCATCTAACTCCGCACAGTCTGAAGCAATGGATCTTTAGCCTGAACATGGCCGTTTGCAACAGGATTTACAGTTTTCAGATTCGCCATATTGGTAATGATAATCGGAGTAATACAGGAGTATCCTTCTTTGGCGATTGCTTCCCGGTCAATTTCAACCAGTGGATCGCCTGCATGGACGTGATCCCCGACTTTTACTTTCGGATTGAAATGTTTACCTTTCAGTTCTACGGTATCCATTCCAATATGAATCAGGATTTCAGCTCCATTTTCTGCTTTCAGTCCTACTGCATGGCCAGTAGGGAACTGAGCAATGACTTCTCCATCACAAGGAGCGCAGATGACATTGTCTTCAGGATTGATTGCAATTCCCTGACCCATGGCGCCAGAGGCAAATGCCTGGTCAGGCACTTCATTTAAAGCCAGTACAGTTCCCTGAACAGGAGCCTGTAAAACAACTTCGGTTACGGTCTGATCATCTTTTCGATCCGACTCTTTTTCTTTCTTTTCTGGCATATTTTTACCATCGGGTCCTTCTTTAGGATCAACGCCTAAGAACCAGAGAATCACAAAGGTTGCAACAAAGGAGATGACTGCAGCAATCAGAGCATTGATGACGTTGCTGGAATTTTCACCAACATACAGACCAATTGCAGCAAGTCCGGCCCCACCGCCGCCAAAACGACGAACACCAGTCAGACCTGCATACAGACCACCAAGGCCGCCGCCGACGGTTGTCGCAATCAGGTTTTTCTTCATTGGGATGTTGACGCCAAATAAAGCTGGTTCTGTAATTCCAAGTAAAGCAGTAATTCCAGTGGAAAAGCCAAGTTCTTTCATTTCCGGATTTTTGGTTTTAATGGCTGTACATAAAGCGGCAGCACCCTGCGCAATGTTACTTGGTAAGTTACCCGGACCAATGATGGTTTCATAGCCAAGTGTCGAAAGCGAGTTGACATAGGCAGGCAGTAAAGAGTAATGCATACCGGTCATAACCAGGAATGGCATAAAAGCACCGATGATTGTTGGTAACAGCCATGGAATGATCTTTTCGATCTCGAGCAGGCACCATACTAGACCATCGCCAAGGAAGCTTCCAAGTGGGCCAAGAACGCAGAAGATAATTGGAAGCATAATGATGATCGTCAGGAGCGGACGCAGAATGAACTTTACAACCGATGGAACGATCTTTTCGACAAATTTCTCAATATATTTCAGCGTCCAGATAATCAAGATGATTGGGATGACGGACGAAGAATAAGTGGCCAGACGAACAGGTAGTCCGGCAACAAAGACCATCGAGGCTCCATCTGCGGCCAGAGCTGAGAAACTTGGATGCAGCATCATGGCGCCCATCAACATGGACATCATCATATTGGTTTTGAACTTTTTCGAGGCACTGGCTGCCAGGAAAATCGGCAGGAAGTAGTAAGCCGCATCCGCCGCAAAGTTGAGGAAGTAATAGACCATTCCTTCTTTTGACAGCCATCCAAATAAAGTCAGAATCGAAAGCAGAGCTTTGATCATACCGGCGCCGGCGATGATCGGCATGATCGGGGAGAAGATGCCGGCTAACGTATCCAGTACGACATTGGCAACACCTTTTTTCTCTTCTGGTTCATCCGGATTGGATTTGCCAGATGTAAAGTCACCCAGTTTGGTGACTTCATTGTAGACTTTGACCACTTCCGGGCCAATGATAACCTGGTCCTGGCCACCTTTATCGACAACACCGACTACACCCGAAATGGCTTTGACTTTTTCATCATCGACTTTGCTGCGATCCTTCAGTGTAAAACGAAGCCTGGTGACGCAGTGTGTCAGAAATTCAACATTATCTTTTCCGCCCAGTTCACTGACAATCTGAGCTGCTGTTTTTTCAGCATTCATGAATTCATTCCATCCTTTCAATATCTCTGTTCAAGTAATCTTTGTTCAAACCGTCTTTTTTCAATCGGCAGATCTAACCGTTTCTTCTCAGGCCTGACTGACTTCTTTGGTAAAAGAGAGATCTTCCCCATTGGAAGCGATGACCTGCTTATACCAGTCAAATGATTTTTTCTTGCGACGATTGAGCGTTCCATTGCCGGAATCGTCTTTGTCGACATAGATGAAGCCATAACGTTTTTTCATTTCGCCCGTGCCGACGGAAATGATGTCGATCGGACCCCAGCACGTGTAACCGATCACGTCAACGAAGTCTTCTTCGATGGCTTTTTTCATCTGTTCAATGTGACCAGCCAGGAATTCAATCCGGTAGTCATCCACAATGGAGCCGTCGTCTTCCACAGCATCCACAGCACCCAGACCGTTTTCGACAACGAAGACTGGAACCTGATAGCGGTCATACAACTCATTGAGCGCAATGCGTAAGCCTTTCGGGTCAATCGGCCAGTCCCAGGCGCTGCGTTTGAGATATGGGTTGTTGCGTTCCACAACGAGATCGCCATTTTCATCCAGCCTTGCCACGGAGGAGAAGTAATAGCTGAATGCGATGTAATCGACCTTGCCGGCAGCCAGAATGTCCAGATCTTCAATCGGGAAATTCAATTCAACGTTCAGGCGTTTAAGCTGCGCTTTACAAAGGTTGGTGTAGCGGCCTTTGACCATCACATCCGTGTAATAGAAGTTAGGCATCATCTGATAGCGCTGGGCGAGGACATCATCCGGATTGCAGGTTCTTGGATAGGTTGTCGGATACTGGATCATGCATCCCACTTTGTTTTCCGGATCGATTTCATGGGCCAGAATGACGGCTTTAGCACTGGCGACAAACATGTTGTGGCTGGCCAGAACCTTAACTGTGTTGGGATCTTCGCCTTCCTCAAAGAGAAGGCCTGCCTGATGATAAGGAACTTTCTGGTTCATCGTTTCGTTGATTTCGTTAAAGGTCATCCAGTAATGGACTTTGCCTTTGTAGCGTTCAAAGACGATCTTGCAGAACCGTTCAAAAAAGCCAATCAGTTTCCGGTTTCGCCAGGATCCATACTTTTGGACCAGATGAAGCGGTGTTTCGTAATGCGAGAGTGTTACAACCGGCTCAATTCCTTTTTCATGCAGGTAATCAAAGACCCGGTCATAAAACTCCAGTCCCTTTTCGTTGGGTTCTTCTTCATCGCCATTTGGGAAAATGCGCGGCCAGTTGATGGACATCCGAAAGCAGGTGAAGCCCATCTCGGCAAACAGATCGATATCCTCTTTGTAGCGATGGTAGAAATCAATGCCTTCGTGGCTTGGATAATATTCGCCTTCATGCACATACGAGTGGATTGGACGAGGGACGCCATGAGCCCCTGCCTTCTCGACATCCGCAATGCTCAAGCCTTTGGCATCGGCGTCATATGCGCCTTCATATTGGTTGGCAGCGGTTGCGCCGCCCCAGAGAAAGTTGTCGTTAAACATGAAAGACCTCCTGTACGATTGACAGTTTATCGAACAGGAGGTCTCATTAAAATAGTGATAGGTAAAGCGTGAACAGTGTTTCAGGATGGTATTGATGAGTGTGGGGGTCTGGCTGAAACAGCGTTTCAGCCCTATTCCAGAAGCCCATTTTTCAAGCTGATTTTAAGGAAAATTCAGTGGTTTCAGCTCTGTTTTGACTGGTTATTTTCACCGGAGAGAATCGAATTTTCCGAATGACGTCTGCTTTCCAGGCTTCGGGTCATCTCCAGTTTGCGGGTGTAGTTGCCCTGATAATCTTCCAGAAAGTAGACGGAATACAGAATGTCCAGCAACATGGCAATCGAGATATGTGTGGAAAAGTCGCCGAGATTTTCGAACAGACTTTCTTTGGTTGAAATGGTCAGCGTACAGGTCGCCATGCTGGCAAGAGAGTTTCCGCCAAGCGAAGTCAAAGCAATAAACGGAATCCAGCGCTCCTGTAAAGACTTAGCAATCAACAGGATTTTCTCGGTTTCCCCTGAATAGGAAATCAGAATTGGCAGTGCATCGGTATTCAGGGATCTTGCCTGGTAGAGCTGATAGTTCAGGTTGTTGGTGATGATCACTGACTTTCCAATTTTCAGCATCTTCTCCCGGAATGACTCGGCCGTATTGAGGGCAGTTCCATACGAGAAAATATGAATGGTCTCATGGGTGCGCATTAAAAAGCAGGCTTTTTTCAGGGTAGCATGGTCGAGCAGAGCCAGCGTATCCTCTGCCGTTTCCTGATACAGGGTGCCGATTTTGCGGGCGGTTTTCAACAGGGAGTCGTCTGGCTGAAACGGAAAGTTCGAATCGATCCGGTCATACTGATTGTCCAAATATTCGATTTCCCGAATAAACTGAGTTTTCAACTCATCGAAGCCTTCAAACCCCAGTTTCTTACAAAAGCGGATGACAGCTGCCGGCGAGGTATAAGCCGCCTGGGCAAGAACCCGGGTGGATACACCCTCAATTTCCCGGCCAAGGGAAAAGATATATTCGCCAATTGCCTGTTCATTGTCCGTCAGATTCGATGCGGACTGCAGCTTTTCAATGATTAACATCGCCTCTCTCCTTTCCTCCATTCTCATTGGATCTGATCTGGATGCTTCTTGGAATCCGATCCTGTCTGTTCAGAGTTGAATTGTTTCTGGACAATTCTGGGCAATCCATATGGGATTTTGATCTTTTCTGGATCTGCAGGTACAGAATTCATGAAGTGACAGAACAATTGTAGCCAAAGCCAATGATCGTTTCCAGAGCACTTTGTAACCATTTCATTGCTAGATTTAACTGGTTCTCTGTGTTCTTACTCAGTCTGGTCATGATCCTTTTCTGTTTGTCTCCATGATTCTTCCCTATCCTTTCTATCGTCTATCGTTTCTCTCTATCTTCTTTCTCTCCCTCCAAACCGTTTATCCTCGAAAAAAATCCCTTTGAACAGGACAAGATTTCCGTCCATTCAAAGGGATTGGTTTGATTCATTTTTTCTTTTCGAATTCTTTTTTCGTTTTGATCTGTTTTGTCTTCAGAGAGTTTTCAGGGCTCAACTTTGCTTCAGGCTCTCACTTTTGATGTCCGATAGGCCAGAGGCAGAACCGTTTTGAATGCCACATACAACGCTGCACATTCAAACACGAAACACAGGCCATTTTTGATCAGGCGGGAAGTAACCAGCACCCAATAGGGCATGCCATACATCAAAGTCAAAGCCAGGGGGTTAAGCAAGACGTTGCATACGACCACCGCCACGAACTGGGCAAGAATCAGTCTGCCAATGGAAATGGTCTTGCGCTGATAGAAAAACCAGGTATAAATTGCGGCTTTGACTACCAGAATCAGCGCAAACAGCGGCATATATACGCCATCAGGATGAACGAGATAGCCCGCAAAATCCGCAATCAGCGCAAAGGCGACATTGGGCCAGAATCCATACAGCGCACACGATAAAGCCAGGGCAATAAAAGAGAAGCTGATGCGCAGGGTGGTGGAGAGATTGATGGTCACCATCTGTAAGACACAATACAGGGCGATCAGTAAAGCAAGGGTCGTCATCGTTTTGATGTCAGTGACCCGGGCACTTTTCCAGTGCAGTAAGGCTTGAACAGATTTCATATCAAAAAACCTCCTTTCCCATGCAGATGAAAAAGGAGGTTGTTCTTTTTCGTTTGCAGCGGGATGCGAAAAACAGACCGCAAGGAAATCTTTTCGTCACCGGATCAACTCCCCGTCTCCGATGCACTTAACGCCTGTTTTTCTACTCTGTCTTCCAAACTATAGAAATCCATTCTCATGACGTCAACGCCTGTGGCCAGATCCAGCAAGACAGATCTCGGGATCCCTTAAAAATGCGCTAAAACCTTACATTTAGCACCACCGCATCGAATTTTCTTGTGCGATCTTTCTGGATTTTATTTTTGGTCTTACATATTCCGTAATCTTCATGGGGTCATAAAAACGAATGTGCTTCCTAAGTATTCCTTATATAACCGCGTTCACCAAAGGAGATTTGCCAGAAATAAATTCTTATATGAATTCTAATGGTCATCGTTTTCAGACATTTGCGCCAATTTGTCATGCAAAACTGACCGTCATCTCCATAAAATCAGATATTTTGGAACTATACCAACAAAATCAAAACAAGATAAACCATATAATTAACAACCATGGATACTCATTTTTACTGGCCGCCATCGTTAAACGATGGACAACTTTATGCCTACAACAACATTTTTGCCTGTCTGTACCTTTGTACTCTGCTTTTATCTATTGCCACAGCCATCGTACCAGCACGGACTCGAAACAAGTACTGGCCTTTTTTGCTGACCAGCTTTACCGCTGTTCACGTCCGCGTCTGGGTCAGTCAGGTCATCCCCAATCCGACAGATGCTTTCCAGTTTCTGCTTTTCTTTACAGCGGACTGGATTCTGTTCTGGATTTATCGTTATCTGGTCAAAAAATCTGACCAGTTGTCGTGGAAACTGAAGGTTCCGGAACCAACTCAGTTTCTGATCAACACTGCTCTATGTGCCGCAATGGCCGCCAACTCTGCCTATGAGCTGTTTGGCAACCACACCCTCGATGTTCTGATCATGATCGGCATGATTATGGGAGCTGCTCTGATGCGGCGCGCGCGTTTTAAAGAAGGCAGACCACATTGGACCTATGTCGATCTGCTGGAAAAAACCGGAACCCGCCGACCACAAAAGCCACGCACCTATGCGTATCCGATTGTGATGTATTTCGTCTCGCTGTATCTGAGCTGGCGCTTTTTATTCACCTTGCCGCTCCAGAGCCACAGCACGCTTGCCATGGTTCTAGCCATCATTCTGTTGGCGACAGAGTGCATGGCAATCATGGAATTTCTGTATCACTGTAAGACCATCAGCCAGGACTTCAACTTCCGCCTGCCGGATGTGGGACCGGAAGAAGAATGGCCGGATGTTGATGTCTTTATTGCCACCTACAACGAAGATGAAGACCTGCTGTTTAAAACCGTCAATGGCTGCAAACATATGCAATATCCTGATCCAGAGAAAGTCCACATTTATCTGTGTGATGACGGCCGGCGTGAAGAAATCCGCCAGCTGGCCGAAGAAACCCAGATTGGCTACATTACCCGCAACAACAACGAAGGCGCGAAAGCCGGCAACCTGAACAATGCGCTCAAACATACAAACAGTCCGCTGGTGGTCACGTTTGATGCCGATATGATTCCCCGTGCTCGCTTTTTGATGGAGACCATTCCCTATTTCATTGACGCCCGCAAACGGAATCAAAAGCTTCTCCAAAACGGACAGCCGCCCATTCCGCTTGGCTTTGTCCAGACTCCGCAGGCCTTCTACAACCAGGACCTGTTCCAGTTCCACCTGGACAGTGAAACCAGCCTGGCCAATGAGCAGGACTACTTCTATCGCGAAATCCAGCCCTCCAGAACCTTATCCAACTCCGTTATTTATGGCGGATCCAACACGATTCTCTCCCGTGCTGCCCTGGACTCGGTCGGCGGCTTTTTTATCAAAGCCATCACCGAAGACTTTGCGACCGGAATTCTGATTGAAGGAAACGGCTATGTTTCCCTGGGAACCAGCGATCCGCTGGCGTATGGTCTTTCTGCGGAAGACTTCCCTTCACTCATACAGCAGCGCAAGCGCTGGGGACGCGGGGTGATCAATGTTCTGTATCAGATCAACCTGTTCTTTACCAGCAAGTATTCCACCGCGCAGAAAATGAGCTACTGGTCGAGTATTCAGTACTGGTTCTCCCCATTTACTCGGGCTGTTTTCAGTCTGACCCCGATTATTTCGGCCCTGTTTGGGATTGCGGTGGTCAGCTGTTCGATCCAGGAATCGCTGACCTTCTGGCTGCCGTATGCTCTGGCGCAGACATTCATGCTCAACCACCTGACCCATAACCTGCGCGCTTCGTTCTGGACAATTGTCTATGATACAATTCTGGCTCCATTCCTGTTCTTCCCGCTTCTCAATGAATTGTTTGGAATTTCCCTCAAGACGTTCAAGGTGACTCAAAAAGGTGGATCGGATCAGAAACATAACCAGCTTCGCTATATCTGGCCATTTGTGATTGCTTTGGTGCTCACTGGAGCTGCGACCATTTCTGCCCTTTATCAGATGATGACTACCCATCAGTTTGGAATGATCATCACGCTGTTCTGGCTGTTGAACAACCTGTTTGTCAATGCGATTGCGCTGTTGTTTGTGGCCGATACAAAATCCGGCAGTCCGGAAATGATGAACCGTGACTATCTGGGGGTAACGGTTTCGCCAGAAACTTCCGCCCAGGTCATCCGTGATGGTGCCGTCGTTCATTTAAGTGAAGATCACATGAGCATTATCTTCCGCCGGCCATGGAATATCGATGCCGGGACCAGACTGAACGTCACCCTGATTTCTCAGGATCAGACGGTTCAGCTTATGGGAACTGTTGATGGCATGTATCACAAAAACGGAATGCCGGTTGTCGAGCTGTTCCGCCTGCAGACGCCGGATCGCGAAAAATTCCTGACCATGGTGTACGACCGTGACCTTGTTCAATACCAGGGCACAACCGGTCCAGTCATTTTCGTAGCGCTGTTTAAAATCCTGAAAAACCGCTTTTTCAAGCGGCAGGAAGCCAAAAAACAGGCAAAAGAACTGGAAAACAGTCAAAAGCGGGCTCACAGAAAACGCAAGAAGGCGTAAAAGCAGGCAGACTTTCTCTTCAGGCCTCTTTCCCTCTTCAATCCTCTCGTATTGTCTGAGGCTTTTCTGCTCCCGGGTGCAGGTTTCTTGCGCCGTTTCCCTGTTCAGTCTTTGAACCGCAGCTTTGACCAACAGTTTTGAACATCTCTCTCCCGTCTGATTGCTCATCAATCAGGCGGGATTTTTTTATGGAGGCTCCACCAATCTTCACAAACGAAAACCGCCACCCAGCTGTTTGCCGGATGGCGGTTCTCATGTGTCCCAAAGTGGTCAGTGTGCTTTATTTATCGATTTTGTAAACCGTGGTTTTGTGAAGTTGTATTGCTTTTGGAGTTTGAGCCTGACTTATTCTACAAAGGTTTCGTCAATGGTTTCTGCCTGGCCATCTTCAACAGAGACTTCTTCATCGACCGGTTCACTTGGCTGCTCAGCGGGCTGTTCCTGGTCATTTTGGGGAAGCTGGCCGCCATTGCGGATGATAGAAAGAGCCGTGCTCAGTTCTTCATCCTGGTCAATTCCCTCACTGCTCAGGCGACTGCCAACGGCTTCAAGCAGACGGTCAAAAGTCGTCTGATCGACGATGCCGGTTGGTTCCAGTCCATTGTCCGACTGGAACTGTTTGAGAGCCTCGCTGCTGGCAGCAGAGAAATACTCATCCGAGCGTTCCGCCGGATAACCAAGGAAACGCAGATAAACCTGAACGGCAGCCGCATTGGGGTTGACGGAATCTGGTTCAATGCGCAGTTCTTCACCTTCCCGGGTGCCAGTGTACGTCACAGTAGAGACTTCATCTAAAGTCACCTCAACATCCGGCTGGAAGCCGACTTTATTAATCGAGGTGCCATTTGGGGTGAGCCATTCGGCAACGGTGTATTTCAAAGACGTTCCATCATCAAAAGGAACGGTTACCTGTTCGGTTCCCTTGCCATAACTGTTGGTTCCGATGGTTGTGACTTTATCCGGGATATTGTCCTTGAGGGCTCCGATCAGAACTTCACTGGCCGAAGCTGTGTTCTTGTTTTGAAGAATATAAATATGGTCAAAATCAACCTGGGCATAGTTATCGTCCGTTTTGAGTTCTTTGACCTGACCATCTTTCATCTGTTCTTTAAAAATCACCGTATTGTCCGGTAAGAACGAAGACGCAATTTCTCTGGCGGCGGATAAATAGCCACCCGTGTTGTTGCGCAGATCAAGAATCAGATTTTTGGCCCCGTCGCGCTGCATACGGCCGATGGCTTCGGTAAAGTCTTTGCCGCTGTCGGCGGAGAAAGACGAAAGATCGATATAGCCAACTCCATCTTCAAGCATCTGGGCGCTGACCGTCGAATCAAAGTTGCCTGGCGTTACATTCAGATCGAGCGTTTCATCACCGCGTTTGACCTGAATGGAGATCTGCTTGCCATCCATGCTCTTGATGTAATTGACCAGCTCATCCGTACCCGTTGTTCCGGCCTGCAGATCACCGACTTTGATGATCTCATCCCCTGGCTGCAGCCCGGCTCTGTCGGCGGTGGAGTTGATATAGACCTGTTTGACGACCATCTGGCCATCGGCGCCTGGATAAAAGGAGACCCCAATGCCGACATTGCTTCCGGCCAGGGATTGTGAGAAGGCTTTGGCGTTTTCCAGATCAAAGTAATTGGTGTGGCGGTCTTCCGATAAGGTAGTCATTCCCATCAGTGCCTGTTCAATCAGGCGCTCATCCAGATCTTCGATGTCTTTACCATAGTACCAGCCGTCTTTGAGAATGCCATAGGCTTCTTCAAATTTGCTCAGTTCACTGGAAGAGTCGGTCGACGTTTTCTGAAGTACATACGGAACTCCTGCTCCTAATGCAAAACAAAGAACGCAGGCACCGGCAATCGCAATGGGTTTCCACACCGGTTTTTTTTGTTTTTTATTTGGATCTACTTTTTGCATTCACTGTTTTTCCTGTCTAATTTTGGATTGTTTCTGGGTTTCAGAAGACAATCTTCTTCTGGCTGCCGAGCCTGTTTTTCTGGCTGCTGTTGAAAATACGTTTTTCTGACCCGCAGATACCCACTCACTTGCAAACTCCACGAAAGAGTTTTCAGGTTTTCCCAAAAAGATGTTCCTGTGCATTTTAAGACTGACAGCCGTGGAAAACGAAAGATCGGAAATCTGTTTCGTCCTCTGGTTCAGTCTTCTGAAATCGGATCGAAAAAATCCTTCTCTTTTATTTTCTTCTTTGGATAGTTTAGTAGGCAATGCCGCTAAGATCAACGAACGAAATCACAACGCGATCATGAATCTGGTTCACTGATTAAACGGTTCGTTTTTATCCTGACTGAAAAAGTCTGCCACTGCGTCTTCCTCTTCCTGTTTTTTCTCCAGGCTGCTTACGGTATGGTCAGTGGTAAGCCAGTGACGGTGGCGGATAAAGAGAATCTCGCAGGTTAAAACCACCAAAGCCAGACAGATGATAATCAGGTAGCCATGTTTATTGTGCAGCAGCGGCATGTTTGGAAAGTTCATGCCATACCAGCCGGTCATTAAAGTCAACGGCAGAAATAATGTCGTGATGACCGTCAGCAAGGTACTGATTTTGTTCTGCTTATCGGAAAGCTGGGTCTGACGCAGATTCCAGATCTGGCTGGTGTTATCCTTCACGTTTTCAACCAGATTTAAAAGCTGGGCGCAGCGCGACAGGAAAAGAGATAACATGGCGCTTTCATTCGCATTATTAAACGGAATAATGATCTGCTGGAGCGACTCGCCAATGGCCGTGAGCTGCAAATAGTAACTGCCCAGAACATTCATGTCTTTACGGGCAATCATGATGACCCGCTCCAGACCTAAAGAATGCCCGTCATAGAGTGCTTCTTCAATTTCTTCCAGCTTGCCATTGTAATCTTCCAGATAGTAGACATCTTCCTGAATCATGTAGTTCATAAACCGTAAAAGAAACTCAAAGGGGCTGGTCATCGTTGTATCATACTGATCCATGAAGCTCTTGATCAGTCCTTCGATATCTCCTTTATCTTTAATAAAATAGAGCGTATCGCCATACAAAATGAAACCAAAGGAAAGATGGTCCTGAATCGGGCGCGACTTTTTGGGGATGACAAAGGTTCCGGAAAGCTCATTCTGGTAATTCATGACTTTCGAAAAGTCGAATTTATGGTCGTCCACAATTAACATCGTGCGTTTCAATAAATCAGGATATTCTGTTTCCAGCTGTATCCTGCTTAATATGACAATGGCCTTGGCCGGATCAGTTGTATTCCATGCGATTTTCATTCAAGTACCTCCTTTTGAATCGATGCCTGTTTGTAATCATCTTAAGCGGGCAGATACGCCTTACCGTCCGCGAAAACCGAAAAGATTTGCGAAAAGAAAGTGGGAAAAGAGAGTGACTGGCCGAAAAAAAAGAGCTGCGATCAGCTCTATGCAGATGGATTTTCAATTTGACTGGTACGCTCGGAGATCGGAACATAGCGAAGTTCGACATCATAGCCAAGCCCTTCCATCATGGAAACGAAAGTCTTGTTGACCAGGCCATCCTTCTTTTTGATGATGTGATTGATGTACTGGGAGGTCAGACCGAGCTTTTCGGCCAATGTGCGCTGAACCATTCCGGCCTGAACGCATTTGACCTTAATATCAATCTCAAAGTTGTTTCGGACCATAAGCACCCCTCCTTGTCATTACCCATATCATACAGGTTCCTGCGCCAAAGAACACATACTCATCAATGTTTTTGTTGATTTTTCCCAATAAAAAGACAAAAACTCACACGTTCAAATAGTCTCTATTGCTCCTTAAGTGAAGTTCTGCTATACAAAAAGATTTAGTTTGCTTCGAAGTTGTCTTTCCTCTGCAGTTTCTACTCCTTCTATAAACTTCTGCAGCTTCTATTACAGCTTCCAGCACGCAAAAAGCTCCCGTCTGTTCATTCAAACGGGAGCTTTCCTTTCAGTCTGATGCACAAAGGACCGGCTTTTTACATCAGACTGTTTTTCAGTGATTGGTTCTCAGAGATTGCTTTTCAGCGATTTCTATTGCCGACTGGTTTATTTTGCGAAGGACATTTCTTCTGCCAGTTCGGACTCTTCTTGTTGGTTAACCATTCCAACTGGATCTTTCGGAGTGACATTCTTTCCAGTTTTGAATGTCAGATTATGGCCATTTGGATTGGTGACGATAATCATCGTGGTCAGATCATAGCCTTTCTTGCGAAGCTCATCGATATTGACTTCAACAACTGGATCGCCAGCTTTTACTTTCTGATTGGCCTGGGCAAGGACTTTGAATCCTTTGCCGGCTTCATTGACAGTATCGATACCAATATGAACCAGAACTTCCAGACCATCTTCGGTTCCAATTCCAAAGGCGTGGCCGCTTTGTGCGATCATCAAAAGACTTCCATCCACTGGTGCACAAATGGTCTGAACTGGCTGATGATCCAGGTCAACCGCAAATCCATCACCCATCAGTTTCTGGGCAAACATTGGATCGTTTACTGTAGACAGATCAATTGCTTTTCCCTGACCGGCAGCACAGATGGCGGTGGTTGTGGCAACTGGTGCTGCTGCAACTAAAGAAGCCTGAGAATCAGTTGTTTCAGATTTTGCAGCAACTGGTGCTTCATCAAATCCAAGAACGTAAGTCACAACTGCAGAGGTTAAGATCGAAACGATAATACCGCATAACATACCGACAACGGTCGATTCAAAGATTGGCAGTTCCATGATGGTGGAGTAGCCCATTTCAAAGGCTTTGGCCCCCATCAGACCGGCAACGATACCACCGGCAAGACCGCCAGCCATGACACCAAGCATTGGTTTTTTGCGTGGAAGGTTGATTCCGTAAATGGCAGGTTCAGAAACACCCGCAAAAATACATCCAAATCCAATGGAGAACGCTTCAGCGCGTAAGTTCTTATCTTTTGTACGAAGACCGACACCTACGCAGGCACCACCTTCTGACATATTGTGCAGAATGAATGCTGGACGGAAGACGCCATCATAGCCTGGATCCGCAATGGATGCTGCCATGAATGGAACGAGTGCGGCGTGCATACCACACATAACCAGCCAAGGCAGGCAGGCGGCCAGAATACCGATTGCAAGCGGGCCAACAGTGTCAGACAGGAAGACAAAGACATGGGAAAGAGCAATACCAATGTAGTTGCCAAGCGGAGCCAGAATGACGTAGCCAAGAATCATCGTGCACACCAGAGTCAGCATGCCGACGAAAATGGCTTTGAAGATACCTGGAACAACTTTGTTCCAGAGTTTTTCAAACCAGTAAGCAGCCAGCGCAATCAATAAGGCTGGAACCAGCGAGCTTGAATAGCTGCCCGCATAAACCGGAAGACCTAACAGACTGATGGGCTCACCTGCTGCAACCAGAGTGGTGTAATTGGCATGCAGCAAAGCCGCTGCACCAGCCATCGCGTAGATTGGAGTACCGCCAAGTTTGGTGGCTGCACCATAAGCGATAAAGATTGGCATGAAGAAGAACGCCGCATCGGCTACTGCACTGAGCAGCTGATAGGTTGTGGTTGCGGCAAAGCCGGCAATGCATAAGTTGAGAATCAGCAGAACGACCTTTAACATACCGCCTGCGATCAGACCTGGTAATAAAGGCGTAACGGAGGCTGAGATGTAACCAAGAATGGCATTGCCAAGACCCTTCCAGGTGAATTTTTCTTTTTTAGCCGGGGCTGCATTCTGATCCCCACCGGAAAAGCTGAAGTTCTTGTTGACCTCTTCAAATACAGGCAGCAGATTCTTGCCCAGGATAATCTGGACCTGACTACCGGCATTGACCACACCAATGACAGGATCCAGAGCGTTTAAGGCCTGCTGATCGGCTTTGGATTCATCATTTAAGACAAAGCGCAGACGCGTCATGCAATGGTTGACGGTCTTTACATTTTCCTGGCCGCCGACGAGTTTAATGATGTCGGCTGCGGTTTTTGTGGCATCCATATTCTATTTTTCCTTTTCCATCGTATTGTTCACGAATTCTTCATTTCGCCCGAATTCTTTGTGTCTTTTGAATTCGTCGTTTTCTTACGATTCAATTTTTCGTTTTCGTATCGTTTCCGGATCCGTATGGTTTCCGGATATTGAATGATTAATTTGAAAAACTATTCGTTTGTTCCTTCTTCAAAGAGACTTTCGCCATTACTTGCGATGACATCCCGCATCCAGTAATAGGATTTTTTCGGAATCCGTTTTAAGGAGCCGTTTCCTTTGTCATCCATATCGACATAGATGTTTCCATAGCGTTTGGTCATCTCACCGGTCGATAAAGAAACCAGGTCAATGTTGCCCCACATCGTATAGCCAAGGACTGGGATTTTGTCGATCTGGATCGCCTTGATGACTTCACGCAGATGATCTCTTAAAAATTCGATTCGATAGTCGTCCTGAATGGTGCCATCTTCTTCCAGTTTGTCCACAGCGCCCATGCCGTTTTCAACGATGAAGAGCGGCTTCTGGTAGCGGTCATAAATCTCATTGAGGCAGTACCGCAGACCTAATGGATCGATTGGCCAGCCCCAGTCTGTATTTTTCAGATATGGGTTTGGATCGCCGCCAATGACATTGAAGGTTGAGTTGCGGCCAACGGTGCAGGAGCGGTAGTAAGAAAAGGAAATGAAATCCAGCGTTCCGTTGCGTAAAACTTCTTCATCTTCTTTTGGTGGAACAAAATCCACATGACGGTCATCCAAAAGTCGGCGCGCATAACTTGGGTAATAGCCGCGGGCCATGATGTCGATAAAGTAGAGCGATTCCCGACGGGCATTCATATGACGCCACATATCTTCTGGATGGCAGGTAGCTGGGTAAATTTCACTTAAGGCATACATCGCACCAAACTGGCTACCTGGCATCATTTCATGACCCATGGCGACTGCCTTAGCGCTGGCAACGAACATGTTGTGGGCTGCTGGATAGTGAACCTGATCATCCGCACTGGAATGAGTTCCGCAGGATACGAATCCGCGAACGGCATTGATTTCATTGAAAGTCAGCCACCAGCGGCATTTATCACCGAAACGTTCGAACAGAACTTTGCAGTAGCGCAGATACGCATCAATGGTTTTACGGCTGCTCCATCCGCCATATTTCAATGCGAGTTCAACTGGCATTTCGTCGTGGCAGATCGTAATGAGTGGTTCGATGTTGTACTTCGCCAGTTCATTGATCAGATCTTCATAAAATTTGAGACCTTCTTCGTTTGGTGTCTCTTCCAGACCTGTCGGGAAAATACGCGGCCAGGAGATTGAAAACCGGAATACATTGTAGTTCATGTCTGCCATGAGCTTCACGTCTTCTTTCATGTGATGGTAGAAGTCAACAGCCTGATGGCTTGGATAGTATTCATCCTCTTCGATCACTGGAATGCTTCCTTCTGGAAGTGAACCGGCATTAAAGAATGAACTGCGTGCCCGGCCTCTCTGGCCATCTGTGGTGACATAAGTAACGCCGCGTGGATTTTCCTGTGATCCATCGGTTTCAAAATCGTGAGTGGATAATCCTTTTCCACCTTCTTTATAGCCGCCCTCGAACTGGAAGCTTGCGGTTGCTCCGCCCCATAAGAATCCATCTGATGCTTTCATGTTTTCCTCCCTGATATCGTTGTATCCTTGTGGATCTCTCTATATCCCTGTGTTTCTATTTCTTTGACTGCTGCAGCTGTCATGTCTTTCTCTTGACACTTAAAGGATACGGGGAAATTTCAAGCTTCCCGAAAAGTTCTCAATTTGAGAAATCCCTTACAATCAGCTGACAGACGCAAGGTTTTGAGTTACAAAAAAAGACCTCACAGACATCACTCAGTGAGTGATGTCTGTGAGGTCAGGTAAACGAGATGATATTAAACAGTTAATATTTGATGTAATATATTGATAATAATTGTCTTAT
>Trix_p2__coassemble_1360_pt1 | contig 23333 bp, 18 predicted proteins | sample Trix_p2__metabat2_low_PE_010 | metagenome-assembled genome bin Trix_p2 | reverse complement strand
GTTGGAGATTAAAGCAAATCCGGCACATAATTATGCCGGATTTTTTTTGTACAATAAGACGATACCTGCCTGAATGTTGTGGTTGTCTGACTTGACTTTCAAACAGTTTGGATCTCTTATTTCTTCGAACAGAAAAAGAAGCCCGATTGAAAGCCAGAAACCAGAAATCAGAGAATCTCAAAGCAACTTTTTCTGAATTGAATCCGGCAGGTTCAGACTGGAACAATATCGAGGCCAATGAAAAGGAAAAATGATCTGGCAGATCCAGTCCACCCAATGAAAATCAGCCTTTACAATAGATTTCAAAATACATTTCAAAAAACTACATAAACACAAATACAGCCTTCATTTCAAAACAGCCTGTCTGGATGTCATGCTTATGACTTGGCTAAAGACAAACCTCTCATCTGAATGGTCCAGTCGGTCCAACTCTGTTTGAAGTGAAGCCCCCTGAAAGGATGTGACTGTTATGGAAAAAGCAGAAAAAGCACTGGTTTTGATTACCGGTATGAGCGGGGCAGGGAAAACCTCCGCCATGAACGCTCTGGCCGATCTTGGCTACAACTGCATTGACAATTATCCAAAAGAACTCCTTCCGGCTTTAGAACAACTGATGGAAAGCGGCGATCCACAATACGACCGTCTGGCATTGAGTGCAAGCAGCCAGGACTATGTGGATTTCATGAACTTTTTTGATACCCTTAAGCGGCCTTTACAGGTTGTTTTTGTCGACGCAAGTGATGAAGAATTACTGCTTCGCTATCGCTTTACGCGCCGTATGCACCCGCTGCTTGTTCACAATGAAGCCTCCACGCTTGAAGAGGCCATTGAGCTGGAGCGGGATTCTTTCCGTTCTTTAGAAGAAAACATGAAGGATACCCTTCATCTCGATACGACGCGCCTCACGCCGCAGGCTCTGGTCAACGTTCTTAAACCGTATTTCAAAAGCCAGACCGAACCGGAATTTGCGATTACGTTCCAGTCGTTTGGCTTTAAGCATGGCCTGCCAATGGATGCCGATATCGTCATCGATGTGCGCTGCCTGCCCAACCCCTTCTATGAAGCGGGTCTGAAAAAACTGACTGGCAACGATGAGCGTGTTTATAAGTACGTCATGGATCGAGAAGAGACACGGGAATACGTCAAACGTTTAAGCTCGTATCTCGATTTTGTCTTTGAGAGCTATCGCTCCCAGAACAAAAACCACATGATCGTCGCCATTGGCTGCACTGGTGGGCAGCATCGCTCGGTTTCGGTCTGCAACTGGCTCTATGACCACTACAAAGACGAATACAAAACATTCAAATCCCACCGCGACCTGGATTTAAGGAATGATGTTGCATGAAAAACGTCGTTGTAATCGGCGGCGGAACCGGACTTTCCGCCATGATGAATGGATTCAAGCATCTGGAAAACGTCAACCTGACTGCCATCATCACGGTCGCAGATGATGGCGGATCGACAGGACGCATCCGCGATATATACAACGTTCCGGCCATGGGCGATATCCGTCATGTGCTTTGTGCCATGGCAGAAGATGATGACGATCCATTATTCTCCCAGCTGATGAACTACCGCTTTTCCGGATCGGAAGACATCGGCGGCCATCAGCTTGGCAACCTGATTTTTTTGGCCATGATGGATCTGACCGGCTCTTACATGGGCGCGGTAGAAGCGATTTCCAAGGTCCTGAAAGTCAAAGGCAACATTCTGCCTTCTACTTTGGACAATGCGATTTTATATGCCCTGATGAATGATGGCACCCTGGTGCGTGGGGAGAAGAATATTCCGAACGCAAACAACTCCATTGCCAAAGTCTTCTATGAAGACGACATCCGGGCTTACCCGAAAGCCATTGAAGCCATTAAGCAGGCCGATCTGATTATTTATGGCATTGGCTCTTTGTATACGTCCATTCTGCCCAATGTCATTGTCAAAGGCGTACGCGAAGCGATTGCGGATACGACCTGCCCAAAAGTCTACTTCTGCAACGCCATGACCCAGCCAGGAGAGACCGATGGCTTCTCTTTGGAAGATCATGTGCGCGCCATTGAAACCCATACCTACAAAAACCCAATTGAGATTGCGATCATCAACCGCAGTCCGATCGACGAAAAGACACTGGAACGCTATGCCAAACAGGGCAGTGTTCCAGTTGTCCAGAAAGAAGTCGATCATGCCTACAAAGTGTTCCATCGCGATCTGACGATTGTCGATGAAACCGGCCGCATCCGCCATGATTCCAAGGCGATTGCGGATTGTCTGGTGGAAATTCTGGCGATGATGGAAAAGGAAGAAGTTCATGTCGTTTTCAAGTGATGTGAAACAGGAGATCAGCAAGCTTGAGTTCTCAGGCGGGCAGGCTAAAGCGCTTTTATGCGCTTTATTTTTATCCCGGGCTTCCCTCAACTGGAACCGGGGTGAAACCTGGCTGTCCTTCCAGACGCAGAACGCTTCGATTGCCAAGCTGGTCTTCCGTCTTTTGAAAAGTGAATACCACGTCGATGTGCAGATTGCCTCGATCAGGCGGATGAATCTGAAAAAAAATAACATCTACCGTCTGACCGTTTACTCCCAGGCCAGCGAGATTCTCGAAAGCCTGGGCATTCTGCGCACTGGCGGTTTGTATAACGTGCCGCCCTATTCGCTGATTCGTTCCGAACGCAACGCCAGAGCGTTCATTCAGGGACTGTTTTTAGCAGCGGGCTCCATCAACTCTCCCAAAACAACCAACTACCACATGGAACTGACCCTGCCTTCGCAGGATTTAGCCGTGATGGCGGTAAAAATCCTTGACCGGTTTCATATTCCGGCCAAAATCACGCTGCGCAAGCAATCGTATGTCGTCTACACCAAAGTCGGGGACAAGATTGCTGATTTTCTGCGTCTGCTTGGCGCCAGCCAGTCTTTGTTTACCTTTGAAGACCAGCGCATTCAGCGTGATTTCTACAACCAGCTCACCCGCCTGGACAACTGCGAGGTGGCCAATGAGATGAAAACCCAGAAAGCGGCCAAAGAGCAGCTCGAATGGATTGAGATCATTGAAAGTTCGGGATGCAAAGTCCCGGAAAAAATCGTCCACGTCATGGAAGCGCGCAAGCAGAATCCTGAAGCTTCCAATGTGGAACTTTGCGATGCCATCTATGTGATGTATGGCGAAAGCATAACCAAATCGGGCATGAAACACCGCATGGCCAAGATGAAAGAACTTGCTCTTTCGGGGGCCCAGACATGACCAGAGCCAGAAATGAGCAGGATCTTCTCGACTCTGTTTTAGAATCCATGGATCAAAAGAGCTCAACAGAAACCTCCTCTACCAGACGCCTTTCCCGCACAGCCAGAAGACAGAATCTGGAGCCTGCAGAGATTTCGTCTGATCGTCAATTTGACTCCGGTAAACCATCAGGCAAAGAAGCGGATGAGGTTCAACGGTCTGTGATTGAACTGGCTGCAGTTGAACAGACGGCAGCGGAACACTCCACAGTTGAACAGACTACAGTTGAACAGACGGCGATGAAACAGACTGCTGTCCTGGAGCAGACGAGAGTCAAACAAACAACAGTCGAGCCGACAACAGTAGAACCTGCACCAAAAGAAGATACCATTCCTCACGAGCCGATCTTTTCGTTAAACCTCGAACGCCTTTCGGTGGATGATCGATTTGGACGTGAAGAGCTGTATGAAGAGGATGAAGAGGAAAACGATTCGTTTAAAATCGGTGGTGCCTTTGAAAACGATGTCCCCTTTGAGCTCGAAACGTTTTTCCAGAAAACAGAACAGGATTCTGACAAAGCCATCGATACCCCTCATGGGCGCCGCTGGTATGTCGACCTGGATCCGGAAGAAAAGAAAACTCTTGAAGTGACCAGCTTTGGACAGGATGATGTCCCTTCTTTATGGCAGGGAATTATCGAAATGTTTCGTGAGTCTTCGCTTCGAAAAAAATTCGAGAAATCCAGAGCCTTTCGGCTTTCCACACTTGGTGTCGGGCTGCTGGTCTTTGTCGGAGCACTCAATGTCGGACTTTCCGGCTGTGCTCAGCCGGTTAAGCTGACCAATCAGACGTTTGTGATGGAGCTTGGAACCGATGTGTATGCCAATCCATCGCTTTACATTGATAATGCCGACCAGGTGGATCTGGGCAACCTTTCGATTGAACCAAGATCGCCGGGCATTACGATTACCGACAACCGGTTCATTACGGTTTCTCTGGATTATCTGGGTGTTGGTTCGTATGATTTCGTCTTAAAAGATGGTGATGCCGAAACCCCATTTGTTATCAAAGTCAAAGACACCAAAGCCCCGACCCTCAAAAATTCTGTGGATGCCATTGAAATCAGCTGGGGACAGAAAGTGAACTGGGACGACGTCTTTGGTGCGACGGACTTATCCGGGGTTTATTATGAGCCATCCCTGGATTTTGAAACCACAACCGGTGAGCATACGGTGGATGTTAAAATCCGCGACCGCTTTGGCAATGCGATTACCAAAACGATTAAGGTGACGGTGAACGGATGAAAAAAGCAGATAAAATTCTGATCAGCTTCTTGCTGGTCCTCTCCCTGGCCTTGTTGATTCCGCTGTTCTGGATGCAGGATACCGGCAGCTTTGCGGGGGTGAAGGTGCGCAATGAAGAAAAGCTGCGGCTGGACTTAAGTCAGGATGGCGAATATGAAGTGCAGGGGACACTCGGCCCGGTTCATATTGTGGTTTCTGGCGGCAAGGTCGAAGTCACACAGGAAAATTCGCCGTTACATTATTGTTCCAAACAGGCACCGACCGATAATGGGGTGGTCCCAATTGTCTGTCTGCCTAACGAAACCGTGATTACGATCGAAAACGGTGGCGAAAACAGTGAGGATACGATGATTCAATGAAAAAGCAGAACTTTAAGACCATTACAACCCTGGCGATGTTAACGGCCGTCGGGATTGTCTTACAGATTGTCGAATCCTTTTTCCCGCTGGTCATGGTCATTCCTGGCTATAAAATCGGTCTGGCCAATATCGCCGGATTGTTTGCGTTATATGCCTATGGAAACAAGGACATGGTGATCGTGACGGCGCTGCGGGTGTTTATTGCCGCCCTTGCCACCGGAACGTTATTTTCCGTTTCCTTTCTGTTGTCGGTAACTGGCTGCACGCTCTCTTGTCTGGCCATGATCCTGGCTAAACGCTCCAATATTTTTTCGATTTATGGGGTGAGTGTCTGTGGAGCCGTGTTCCACACCTTCGGTCAGACACTGGCCATTTCCTTGATTTATCAGCAGTTTTTTATGGGCAGCCTTCTGCCCGTGCTCACGGCGCTGTCCGTGGTTTCGGGACTTGGCATTGCCTGGATTACAGCCACTCTTTTAAAGCGGCTGCGTCCGCGTGAGTGGAAAGTCTACTTGCATCAAGTCGGGCTGGAGAAATAAATCCGCCCGCTTTTTTATGATCAAAGCCGGATATTCAAGTGGTGAAGGAATATGGCGAAAAAAGAGAAGCCTATTTCCCTGAATGGTTGTATCCTGAAACCAGGGGATGAAGAACTGATCAGGCCTACAAAGATTCAAATGGTCTTCTATGACGCTTTGTTCGGCCTTTGTTTGAAAGACGTAAGGATAAAGTCTTCTCTGACAGTCATCAATGCCATCGGAATTTGTTATACTGAAGTATCTGCGTCAACACCTGGTTGAAAAGAAAAGGAGGAAGAGCATGGAAAAAGATGTCGAGTACATTGCGCTCGTCCAGATTGAGCGCTCCATGAAAAACGAGATTTCTACGTTTTCCATGTCCAACTCCCGATTGCTTGAATACCTGAATACCCTGAAAGGCTCACCGCTTTCCCCCAATGCCGTTTTGAAGGCAATGACCATGCTGGAAAAGATGGATCGCAGTCAACGAAATCCAAAATCGGCCAGAGCAATTCGGCACTGGCAGAATGCGATTCTCGAAGCCTGGGGCAGACCGTTTAAAGGAATGCTTTATGAATCGATTGCCTTCAATCAGCCGATCTATCCTCAGTTTGAACCGGATGAAAAACTGCTTGCCAGATTTCGCCGCTACCCCAATAAGCTTGCCTGGATGGCAGTCATTGGCGGGGCTGTGTTTTTAGGCCTTCTGGCCAGTCTGCTTGTTCTGGTGTTTCACTGGAACTTCTGGCTTTGTTTCTGGAGTGGTCTGCTTATTTATGGCCTGTATGTGGCCTATTACTTTCTCTGGTTTGAAAGACGGCTGGAGATCAGACGCCTGAAGATGATGACCAGAAAAATGAGTGAGCCAAGCCGTCAGTTTGTCCGCTCGCTGCCGGTTCGAAACCTGCCGCTCTTTCCAGATCTTTATGATCTCAAAGAAATGTATGCGGCCTGGAAAGAGGGCAAAGATCGAGCCAGACTGGCCCGTGAAAAAGCAAGACAGATGAAAGAGGCAAGAAACCTCAGCCTGAATCAGGCAAGAGCGCTCGAAAAGCAGCAGCTCCAGCAGGAAACCAGACGCACATCAAAACCCAGCAAAAAAGCTTCCAGACCAAACAGAACCATGGTTGGCCGCAAGCCAGGCCATAAAGTCAGTCCAGTCGCGGCCACACGGGCAGTCCGCTATGCCAACGCTTCTGCAGCCACACAGGCTAGTCAGAATGCTTCGGATGCCTTTGCCCCTGATACTCTCAATCTTGACCAGACCGGATCGCTTTCGGCTGCTGAACGCCAGCAGATTTTAGAGCGGGTTGAAGCCAATGCGATGCGAAATGAGCAGCGAAGACAGAAATCGCGCTTTGATATTTCGGTCGATGACCTGCCGGTAATCGATGTGGATCTGTCCATGTTTGATATCTCGCTGCCCAAGCCTTCCAAATCGCAGATGTAATTTGTGGTGATAAAATTTGCGGCGATGGAATTCTAATTGTGAAAAACTCATGCAGATCTTTAAAGGTCTGTCTGTCAAAATCCAGAAAATCAGGCCGGGAGTAATCCCGGTCTTTTCTTATGGCCAGCAGCCGTGGCAAGAGGAGAAAATGGAGTTTGTAAATATTGCTCAAAAATGTCATTGGAAAGATTTGTGAAGTAAACTTCATGCTCAAACAGGGAAGTGGAGCAAGGGGCGTGCGTACGGCAGGCATGAAACGCCTTTCATGCTTGAAAAAAGTTCAAATATCGTTGCCAGAATGCGCAACTTTCTAACAGGAGTTTTGTTAATGTTGATCGCAAATTCACAAATTGCGTTTTAGATGGTATTATGTGTGCGGTGATGAAGATGAAAAATGCAAACTCTGTTCCAAAGGCAACGCTCCAGAGATATCCAGTTTACCTCAAGGCGTTACGCAAACTGCAGAAAAACGGGGTCTCGAAGATCATGTCCCGGGAACTGAGCAATTTCGTAGATATCGAACCAACGACCATTCGCCGGGATTTTTCCTTCCTTGGCAGCCTTGGCAAGCAGGGCTATGGATATGATGTAGACAAGCTGATCGACATCTTCAATTCTGAGCTTGGAGTCGATTTCGACGAAAAAATTATTCTGGTCGGCGCCGGTAACCTTGGGCGGGCCTTATTAAACTACAATAAATGGGATTATGTGGTCGGTGAGATCACCTGTGCCTTTGACACAGATCCTGCCAAAGTCGGCAACATGTTTGGAATTAATGTCTATCTGCTCGATGAACTGGAGCAGCGCATTCCAAAAGGATGCCGCATTGCGATTCTGACCATCTCTGAAGATGTACAGAATACAGTAGACCGTTTGATTGAAAACGGAATTACCGGGATTGTCGATTTTACCCACCAGCATTTTCAGGTTCCGCATGGAGTTGCTGTCAAAGCTGTCGATGTGGTATCTTCTATCCAGGAACTCGTATTTACAACAAACTCGATGGATTCAACGGCATCGAAGCAGTGAAATTCCTGCAACTCTGGCCTAGAGAGACGGGGCAATGGTGAAACCCGGAGCAGAACCAGGAATTTGAACACCTGCCCAGCCGGACTGGAGAAGTTCTAAAGAATGGTAGACAGTCCCGTTGGCCGCGTTAAGGCTCAATCAAGTGCCCGAAAAGGGAACGCAGGATGGTACCGCGGTAACAATCGCTCCTCACGACTTTCAAGTCATTGAGGAGCGTTTTTTTGTTTCTGACTTTTATGCAGTCATTCTCTGATCGAGTTCATCCATGAAATTACAGTCACGAAGTTCAGCAAAAAAACTTTTATTAATACAGAAAGGAATTTGAATATGTTAGTCAAAAAACTGAAATCAAATCTTCAGGATTACGATGGAAAAGAAGTCACCCTTCAGGGATGGGTGAGAACCAACCGTAAATCCAAAAACGTCAGCTTCATCGAACTCAACGATGGCTCGACATTCTCCAATTTACAGATCGTCTACACGCCTGAAATGGAAGGCTATGACGAAGCCACCAAGATCACAACCGGATCGGCTATTGAAGTAACTGGTGTTGTCAAAGTGACACCAGAGGGCAAACAGCCATTAGAAATCAACGCGACAAAAATCACCGTTTTAGGCATGGCTGACCACGATTATCCACTGCAGAAAAAACGTCACAGCTTTGAATACCTGCGTGAAATCCCACACGTACGTCCACGTGCCAACACCTACTATGCCATCTTCCGCGTACGCTCTGTTCTGTCCATGGCCATCCATACCTTCTTCCAGGATCGTGGATTCGTTTATGTGCATACACCAGAAATCACTGGTAACGATGCTGAGGGTGCAGGTCAGTGCTTTACAGTAACGACCATCAAAAATCAGGACTACGAAAAAGACTTCTTTGGCAAACATGCCCAGTTAACCGTATCCGGCCAGCTGCATGTTGAACCATTCGCCCTGACTTATCGCAACGTGTATACTTTCGGTCCAACTTTCCGTGCCGAAAACTCCAACACAACCCGTCATGCTTCCGAATTCTGGATGATCGAACCAGAAATGGCCTTTGCAGATCTGTCCGATAACATGGACGTTATTGAAGATATGGTGAAATACTGCATCAACTACGTCCTTGAACACGCACCAGAAGAAATGGCCTTCTTCGAACGCGTTATCGACAAAGACTGCATCAACCGTGTCAAAGCCGTTGCCAACTCGACCTTCAAACGTATGCCTTATACCGAAGCTATTGAAGAACTTCAGAAAGCCAAAGGCCGTTTTGAAAACAACGACATCTTCTGGGGTATGGATCTTCAGTCCGAACACGAACGCTACATCTGCGAAGAAGTTGTTGGCGGTCCTGTCTTCCTGACGGACTATCCAAAAGAAATCAAAGCCTTCTACATGCGTGAAAACGAAGATGGCAAGACCGTAGCCGCATGCGACCTGCTCGTTCCATATGTTGGCGAACTGGTTGGGGGAAGCCAGCGTGAAGAGCGCTACGACGTTCTGAAAGCCAAAATGGATGCTTTAGGCATGGATGAAGAAATCCTGCAGTGGTATATGGATCTGCGCCGCTTCGGTGGATGCGTTCACTCTGGATTCGGTCTTGGATTTGACCGCATGTTAATGTATCTTTCCGGTATCCAGAACATCCGTGACGTTCAGCCATACCCACGTACACCAAGAAACCTGATTTTCTAAATCGAAGAAATTCACTCAAAGAAGAAACAGACACAAGCAATAAACTCAATTGAAGAGAACAATTCAACAGATCTCAGGGCCATTCTGGCAATGGGATCTGTTTTTTTACGCTGCTTTTGGGAGCGTGCTTTGCTTTTTCTAATGGCTTCGGACAACTACTATCCGATCTGGATTTTGACTTCCGTCCAAAAGCCGAAGGCTTGGAAAGCCCTTTCCTTGTTATACTTGAATTATCCAGCTGAAAAATCTGACCAGATAGATTCAAAAGGAAAAACGGATCGATAAGGAAAACCAGATCCGTACGAGAGGAGAGAAGCAGAATGCCCAAATCCAGTTTACTTTGCGAGCTGATTCGCTATGGTCTGGCCGGGGACCTCCCGCATTTCAAACAGACCGCCCGTGCCATCAGCCGGGAAGAAAAAGCCAAACGTCATACGGCCATTGCTGCCCAGATCGATGATCTGCTGATTTCCGCTCCTCGAAGCGGCCTGTTATCTTCTCCGGCTTCGATGGCAAATTCCTATTCAGGCACACCTGCGCGCTCGCATTCCGGTTCTTACAACACTTCTGAGCTGGCGCTGCCCAATCGGTCTCTGAGCCGATCTCTGACCAGTTCAGACAGGGAAGAGTATGGTCATCTCTTCATCGAAAAGAATGTAACGAAGTCGCTGGAAGATCTGCTTTTACCGCCGGGTGTGCAGACGGTCTGTCAGGATCTGATCAAAGAACAGAAAAACAGCGAGCTCTTACACAGTTATGGTCTGGCGCCGCGCAATAAACTGCTGCTGATCGGGCCGCCGGGCAATGGCAAAACTTCATTGGCCCAGGCGATGGCCAGTGCGCTGGATCTGCCATTATTTGTGGTTCGCTATGAAAGCATCATCGGCTCTTATCTGGGCGAAACAGCGGCCAGACTCGTCCAGCTGTTTGAATTTGCCAGAAATCATCCCTGCGTCCTGTTTTTCGACGAATTTGAGACCTTAGGCAAGGAACGGGGTGATGTTCATGAAACCGGCGAAATCAAGCGTGTCGTCAGCTCGCTGCTTTTACAGATCGATGATCTTCCTGACCACGTCATTGCGATCGCGGCAACTAATCATGATTCATTACTGGATAAAGCCGCCTGGCGAAGATTTCAGGTCCGTATTGAACTGCCAGGTCCAACGCAAGAAAATCTGGAAGCCTACTACAGCTTCTTTGAAAACATGCATCATTTCTCTTTGGGACTTTCCGCAAAAGAGCTGGCCAAGAAAACGGCCGGGATCAGCTATGCCGAAGCAGAAGAACTGGCTTTGACCATCCTGCGCCAGTATGTCCTCAATCTGCCGGATGCCGACGCAGCCGACATTGCCAGACGGACACTTGAAAACTGGCAGGAGCAGGTGATTTTTGCTCATCGAACAGAATCATAGAAGCTTATGGCTTTTGCCTGATGGTATGTCTTTGCAAGTGGCGGTATTTATCTTTGGACTGACTTTCTTTGGATGGATTCTTTTTTGTACATTTCCTTCGTCAGACGACGAAGGATTTTTTTTAGTCCAGCCGTATGCTTTTGAGGACCTGAGAGACCAGAAATGCCGCCTCACAAAATCCCACATTGTCATTGAAAAACCGAGTATAGGGAAACCGACAAAAACAGCGCATTGGCCGACAGTTCTTTCGAAATTCGTAAGATTTTTGGTATTCAAGTGTGATTCGGGTTGTTTGAATGGGGCGGATTATGATGATCTAAAGGTCAGTTTTCGGGCTTGAAAATCCGCAGAATTGTTCATCATACATAGAAGATTTATTAAAGCAGGATTAAAGATGATTGAATTAAACAGCCTTAAATACGCCCGGAAAACAGGTTGAAAAGGCTTTCTTTCTGTCTTTCGGGGTTAGAGAATTGGATTAATAATGTATACGATGCATGAACAGACCTAAATTCCAAGATTTTCAACAGAATCCCATAAAATCACAAGATAGATGTAAATAGTTTATATTTAAAGGATGTCAAGGATATTATTTCTGGTAAATATTAAGAAAATCTAAACAAAATCTTCCCGGTCATTTTGCTTTCAAAAACGAGGGTTGTTAATCTGTTCGAGTCAACAAGGAGGACGCGAACATGAAAAAACAGCTTCGAAAAACAGTTCTTTCGCTGGGCACTACTCTGATGATGACTGGAGCATTCACAGGCGCTCCTGTGTGTGCCGCTGAAACTGAGCCGACAGTCAAATCGGTTCAGATTGCTAGTCTCGACAATAACCGGGCCAAAGTCGCTACAGAAGGCGTACAGGCAACCCGTAAGACCGGTTTTACTCAGATCAATGGGAAAACCTATTACTTAAATGAAAATGGTGAAAAATTAACGGGAACATTCAAAGACAATTCCGGAAGCTACTACTTCAATGACAAAGGAGAAATGGCAACAGGATTTGTTAAACAGGATGGATCCACTTACTACTACAACGAAGACGGTCAGCTCGAAAGCGGACTGATCACTGAAAACGGCAAGACTTATGTTCTGGACAAAGAGGGTAAAACTCAGTCCGGCTGGGTCGACAATGATGGCAAGCGCTACTACCTCAATGAAGATGGAAGCGCCGTGACCAATGAAACCAAGACCATTGATGACAAACAATACAGCTTTGCCAATGATGGTGTGATGGAAACCAATGTCACCCATGGCAACTATGCGTATGGCGCCGATGGCGTCGGTGTCGGAGATCCGGCTGCGTATGATCGCATCGCACAGGCCGCTCTGGCACAGATCGGTGTGAATCAGGACTGCACCATGCTGGTGACAAATTCCCTGAAGGCAGTTGGAATTGACTTCCATGGGGCTCCATCGGCTTATCTGTCTTTAGGACCTCTCACAGACAATCCAGTTCCAGGAGACATCATTGTCTACCAGGGACATGTTGCAATTTATATCGGTGATGGACAGGCTGTTCATGGCGGATGGAATGGATATACCACTGCCGTCTTCAGCGTAAACTGCTCGACACCACTGATTGGATATGTTCATCCAATTCTGCCCTAAGCTTTACAAACGAACTGAATAACTCTGCGACTGCCATGCTGTTACCAGCAACAGGCGGTCATTTTTTTTACATCTGCTCAAAGGAAGGATCGGACCATCATAAGTCAGAAAAGTCATGCCTGCGATCAGGATGGCCACAGGAAAGAGTGAGAAAAGGATGAAAAAATCGCCTGACTGGTGGAAGGCAGTCTCTGGCAATGATGAGTGGAGAGGGCTATACTTCCTTCAGGGAACTGCTCAGAAAAGAAATACAGCCTGTTCGAAAAAAGGTTTTTTGGTCCCTTTTGGCTGGAATTAAAAATTTCCAAAACTGGTCATTGGGATCGAAATTTTCCGGATCTCAAAACGAATTACGGAAAATATGCTCAAATCTTATAAAAGTGGAACAGAGTGAAATGGTTATTCCTTAGCGCTTGAATATATAGACAAATCAAGAGTAATGTAAAGCCAAGGAAATCAAGCAGAAGGTTTCCTTGATAGAAAGCAATAATTTCCTTTCTTTTTTCTCTCTCTTAATCATTATTACAATTTCTCTCAAGCAAAGGCCCGGCTCGTCCGGGCTTTTGTTTTGATTAGAAGCCAGGAAGCAGAAGGTCTTAGATTCCAGGAAAGAGCGGACCATCTGAAAAAAGATAATCAAAAATTCCGCAAATAAAAAAACGGGCGTTTACGGGCCCTTTTGAAATCAGATCCTGTATTTTTGAATCAAGGAAACCAGACAGCAGATTTCCTTAGATTGTATTTCCTTTCTTATCTCTTTCTCTTCTCATATAATAGACGCAATAACCGACCGGGTTTCGCCACCCCGGTCGGTTATTGCGTTATGGGGAAGCTGAGAGTTTTTGGTTTTTGCTGATCCATTTTTTTCTTTTCCGTATCTTCATTCATTTTAGTTTCACATGGTTCTCGATCTGAATGGATGCGGTTAGCTGACGGATGGATCTGGCTGCCTGGCCAGCAGGCTCCAGATAGACCAGAGTGATTTTTCCTGTCCGGACATGTCTAAAGACGTGCGTGATTTCTGTAAAGAAACTATAAAGTTTATGAGCGTTAAAATTGGGAAGATTTAGAAAATCAGGTACAGTATAGCCAAGGAAATCAAGCAGCAGGTTTCCTTAAATTTCCTTTCTTTTTTCTCTTATCATAGTAAAAACCCGATCCCCGCCAGATCGGGTTTTTACGTGTTTAAGGACACTCGCAGATTGCACAACTTGCTCGAGACTGTAAGAGAACATCCCAAGGGGCATTCACCAGAAAAAGTTCGTTGAAAAAATGAACTTTGCCGGATGCCTGGAATCAGGCGATGAAGAAAATCGGGCGGCCGGTGTGGACAGGGTAGTCTTGAATCGACAGGCTGATGAAAACTCTACGAAAACAAAAAGAAATGTTTCGGAAACCGTTTCGGCAAAAATGTATGAAACTGGCATATTTTTCGGGATGAATTCTGAAGCCGATGTCTGAAAAATTGAAATTTTCTGGCCGGAAAACGGATCGGAAAAGTGGTCAAAGCGGGTTTTTACGGGGATCGGTAAGATTTTCATATTCAGTCCGGATTGGTTTCTAACTCAAATCGGACTTTTTAAGGGTAGGAAAATTAAGATTCGACATTCTCCACAAAATTCCGCCCACAATATCGGAAGAAAAAAACTCAATGTTCATACACCAATCACATAAAGAATATGGTAGGATTAGGCCATGGAAATCAAGCAGCGGATTTCCTAAATTTCCTTTCTTTTTTCTCTTAACCATATTTTAAAAACCGGAGATCTCGCCCATCTCCGGTTTTTATTTGGTCTGACTGACGGTTCTGTTGCTTTCGTCTACAAAAAACGCGAAATTCCGGCCGATTTGGTTTGTTTTCCGCCTTTGACCTGACAGATCTGATGTCAAAAAATCACCTGGCCAGAAATGGTAGAACCAATATTTTGAAAAACTATTCTGGCTTTGGGATTTGAGCAGAATCTAAAAAATCCAGGCTAATTTTTAAAGTCGAAGAAAAATACTGGGATAAAGAAGCATGGGGCTTGCCGTAAAGATCAAATAAAAAAATCAAGCAAAATACATTGTGACCGGAAAGCTTTCTGTTAGGATAAAGCCATGGAAATCAAGCAGCAGGTTTCCTCATTATAATTTCCTTTCTTTTCTCTTACTCTCATCTGATAAAAATCTGGATCTCGCCCATCCAGATTTTTATTTTGTTTCGGCCGACTGTTTTCGCAAAATTTGCCTGAGGATTTAATATTCGTTTGAGAAAAGGGATGTATATTCATGACTGTCAGATGATCCCGCTCTGACATGCAGAGTCTTTTCTGCAAATCCCTTTCTTTTCTCTAAAGCCGATGCCCGTCGGCTTTTTTTATGGATTTCACTTTTTCGGGCGTAAAACACAGGACCAAAAAAAGCAATGTTATAGTGAGCTTGGAAAGAAGATAACGAGCAGGGAACCAGAAAGCGGCTGGTTCAAAGTTGAATCTTTCCATTATTTCCTCTTTTAATCTTATAGCTTTGGGAAAAGGAGAGTTGTCGCAGCTCTTCTTTTTCTTTGCTTTTTTTTTGGCTGAGATTTCGATACTCTTAAACCATGACCAAGAAGAAAAATAAAAATCAATATAAAAAAATCCCGGATGGTAAGAAGCCATCCGGTTCGAATAGAAAACCAACGCGCAAGCGTTTCAGCAGAAAAAGCAAGATTCTGGCCGGTGCGCTTGTCATTGTGCTGGTGATTGTGATTGCGTTGTGTCTTTGGCTGCCCAAAGTTCTCAGCCCAAAGCGTTCCATGACCTACCTTGATCAGATCCAGCTTTCGGATCTGAAAGAACTGCCACAGAGCGCCTTTGACGAGACGGTTGAGGTGGACGACATGACCATTTATGGCACTTCTCTGGTGTTCTATGACCGAACCTTTGAACCCATGGAAACTGACGGCTTTTTCGGCCGGAATGTGACCCTGCGCAATATTAAAGATGGAAATACGATTTCCTCGACCTTCAGTGGCGGAGCAGATGCAGGCATTGACTTGCAGATGCTGCCCGAAGGGGTGTATGAAGTGTATCTGTCCGATGGTTATAAACCCAAACGCGCCTACACCGAAAGCGCGAAGCTGGAAGATACGTTTGTGACTATGCGCGACAATGACAAAGTCAAAAAAGTGCAAGTCGCTTCCAGTCCGTATTATCTGGATCGTTACAATATTCAGATGGACAAACCGTATCTGTTTATCGCAGTCACGGAAAGTGATCCACTCGAGACTATTGCAGATGTGTGCATCGATCCAAGCACCCTGGCCTGGCCGGCAGACGAGACCACCTTTGAAGATTCAATTGATGGCTTCTCTGAAACCCAGCAGGCATGGGCTTTAGCTGAAAAGATCAAAGCCAATCTGGAAAGCACGGGACTGAAAGTTATTTATTCCCATCAGAAAGTTAAAGAAGCGATTTATACCGGTGCAGAGAGCACAATTGAAACGGGCTATCAGGCTCAGGCAAAAATTTTCTTATCGCTGAGCATGTATACGCAGGACTATACTCGTCCGTTTGTTTTGTCCAGCCCATTTACCAATGGCAGACTGGGCAATGAAATTACGGTCTGTCTCAACCAGAATGGCGTCGAACTGGAAAACATTTCGACACTGACCCAGCTCAATCAGGGCAATGGATATGATCTATTCCAGCCCGATGAAAATTACAACTATACAAAACTGACCAATACTGCTTCCATACGCGAATCTGGTGGTAAAGTGACCAGTGCCGGTCAGGCCGCCGGATTTGAAGCCAACAGCCAGTATTCAGATGCCTATGGCATGAACGGTGTTCTGTTTGGCTTTGCGTCCACGGAAAATGCTGAAAGCCGGACTTACTTCCTCGAGCATATTGATGCGATTGCCAGAGGAATCAGTGAAGGCATCCTGCAGTATGCGCATATCTCAACACCAATTGATCTGAGTAAGCTGAGCACCCAACAGACTGCTTCCAGCCAGATGGCATCCCCAGAATCTGTGGCTCCCGTAACCGAATCCGTTGAAAATGCGGATCCTGCTCAGACTGCTCCGGTAGAAGAGCCTGCAGCAGAACAGCCGGCTGTGGATGGACAGTAACGACCATATAAATCCGTCTTTAAAATTGGAGAATCTTATGTAAACCGAAAGAACAGGCCTGCAGGAAAATCTGCCAGGCAAGTCCATAAAACAAGCGTGTAAACAAGCACATCAAACAAACTGATAAATAAGGAAAGAGTTCTTTAAAAAGGACTCTGGATACCCAGATATGGAAAGGAGGGCGCGCAATTCCTTCTCCCTGTCTTTCACCTGTCTTTGGCGGTGGAATTCTGTCGTTGTCTGTCTTCTATCTATATAGAGAACAGATTGAATAGAAAGCAGACCCAAACCACAAAACGGCCAGGGCAGAAAAGAGCAGGGAATCCTTGCGCTTATCGAAAATGAAACTTCAAGTTTCGAATCTGTATAAGTCATTTGGCGCGCATGACATCTTGCAGGGAGCAAGCCTGCAAGTAAAGGGGACTGAAAAAATCGGACTGGTCGGCCGCAATGGATGCGGCAAGACCACCTTGTTAAATATCATTTCCGGCCAGGAAGACTTTGAAAAAGGCGAGCGGATTATCCCGAATGCAACCCGCATTGGAACCCTTTCGCAGACTGTATTTAATGACAAAACCATCACAGTAAAAGAAGCACTCGAAAAAGTGTTTGAACCCTTGAAAGCTCTGGAAAAAGAGCTGGAAAAACAGGCCATGATTCTGGGCGAAGACCACTCAGAAAAACAGCTCGAAAAGTATGACCGCCTGCAAAACCAGTTTGAAACGCTGGGTGGGTATGACTACGAACATGAAATGAAGTCGGTTTTCTTCCACTTTGGCTTTGAAGAAAAGGATCTGGACAAACGTCTGGATGAATTTTCTTCCGGTCAGCAGACCCGCATTGCGCTCGTTCGTCTGCTGCTGGAAAAACCGGATGTTCTGCTGCTCGACGAGCCGACCAACCATCTCGATCTTGATTCCATTGAATGGCTGGAAAGCTACATCAGCCGCTATCCAAGTGCAGTCATTCTTGTCAGCCATGACCGTATGTTCCTGGATCATGTGTGTGATGAAATCGTGGAAATTGAACATGGAAAAACAATGCGTTATCCAGGTTCCTATACCCACTATGTCAAAGCCAAGGAAGAATGGATCGAAAAGAACCATGAAGCCTATCTGCGTCAGCAGGATGAGATTCATCACATGGAAGAGCTCATCGAAAAATTCCGTTACAAAAAAAGCAAAGCAGCCTTTGCTCAATCCAAAATCAAATATCTCGAGCGGATGGACCGCATTGAAGATGTCAAAGCCGACAACTCGGTAATCAAAGCAACCTTCACATCCGGCCGTAAAGGCGGCAACCGGGTTCTGGAAGTAGATAACCTGGTGTTTGGATATGACAAACCTTTATCCAAAGTCAGCTTCGACCTGTTCCGTCAGAACCGTGTCGGCATTATCGGCCCAAATGGCATTGGTAAATCGACTCTGCTCAAAACCCTGACTGGCCAGCTGCCAAGTCTTGGCGGTCAGTATGATTTTGGCCACCAGATTGATATTGGCTATTTTGATCAGGAAACAGCTGCCATGCACTCCACCAAGACTGTCATCGATACCTTATGGGATGACCAGCCGGACAGCACCCAGACTCAGATCCGAAATGTCCTGGCCGCCTTCCTGTTTACCAAAGATGAAGTCTTCAAAGAAGTCAACGATTTGTCTGGAGGCGAAAAAGTCTCCTTATCGCTGGCCAGATTGATGATGGCTCATGATAACCTGCTGATTCTTGACGAACCGACCAACCATCTTGATATTCCAGCCAAAGAAGCTCTGGAAAAAGCCCTCCAGAACTATGACGGCACGCTTCTGTTTGTCAGCCATGACCGTATGTTCTTATCCAAAATGGCCGACAAAGTTCTTGTCGTCGGACCGGAAAGCAAGATGTATGATCTGAGCTACAACGAATATACAGAAAAGAAAAAAGCGGGAACGCTCACTCAGATCGAAGCTGCTCCAGCAGGCCGCGGCCGCCAGATGAAAAAGCCGGAACCAGAAAAAACATCGGCCATGCTCCGTCAGGAAAAGAACCAGCTGACCAATCGTTGTGCCAAGCTGGAAGAACTGCTTGCCAAAGCGGAAGAAGATCTGGAAACGCTGCGCGACCTTCGCTATGAACCGGAATATTATCAGGACTACCGGAAAATGGATGAACTGGAAGCTAAGATTGACGACAAGCACAATGAAATCGCCAATCTGACCAAGGAATGGGAAGAAAAAATGACCCGCCTGGAGGAAATGTCCTGAGAGTAAAGACTTAGTCCAAATCTTCGATTTCCCCAAAACAATCTCTAAACAGACAAAGAGCTTTTCACCTGTCGATCGAAACAATCGACCAGGATGAAAAGCTCTTTTTACGTGCTGATATTGATATTAGGAGGGGTGTTACTGTTCTCGTTACTATTCTCATTCGTAAACAGCTGGGCCATCTGAATCAGACAGAACGGCCGGCTGATGGCCAAAGCAAGTTTTTCCTGACGGGTCAGCTGTTTGATCCGGTATTCGCGGCTCAATGCCTCGTGTCGATCCAGAAACACCTCATGATAAATCAGATAGACCGGCGTTCGGGCTTTGGTATATTTGGCTCCCCGTCCGGCATTATGAGTTTTCAGGCGCCGCACAAGATCAGGCGTATAACCTGTATAAAAGGTCCCGTCATGACAGACGAGCATGTAGACAAAATAAAGCTGTGCTTCTTCCATGCCTTACATTGTATCGATTCACTCATCTATCTTCAAATTGCCTGGTGGGGGGATTACGGCTGCTGTTGCTTGAGCAGTTCTAAAAATTTTGCCCGCTCACTTTCTGGAATATCGATCAGATCCATTGCCTGGTCAGGGGAAAGCGGTGTTTTTTTCAAGATACTTTGAATGGAACGTAAGATTCCTTTGTTGATTCCTCGTTCTTCAATCGCTTCGCTTAAATTACAGGACATAGTGTTCACCTTTTGCAGGAGTAGGGTATTTACTGCTGTTGTTGATTGAGCAATTCCAAATATTTTGGGCGGTCGTTTTCTGGAATATCGATCAGATCCATTGCCTGATCAACAGAAAGCTGTGTTTTTTTCAAGATGCTTTGAATGGAGCTTAAGTAATTTTTTTCGGTTGTTCTTTGTTCGATCGCTTCGCTTAAATTGCACATGTTTGTAGCCTCCTTTTCCATGGTTTGAGTCATCTGGATCCCATAATCATTTTGAAGCGTTTTTGCTTTCTCGGCGGCGCTTTTAACGTCAGAAAGCAGAATATCCAGCATACGCAGTGTGCCGCTGTAATTTTTTGTTCCTGGTCCTCCAAGATAGACAGTGATTACGGACATTAAGTCGTAACTGCTGACGGGTGCCACTGAATTACCGCCTAGTGTATGCGGCTGAAAATCAAAGGATGTGACGCTGTTTCTGTCCTTTACAGGCGGATTGAGACAGATCCAGATCGAATATACTTTTTTGAGTTTTTCATAGTGGGAATTTGTAAATTCTCGATTGTATTGCGAAGATAACAATCTGGCACAGTAATAAATGCCCCGTGTGACGATTGGGTAGCCAGGATAAGAATCTTTCTGAGCTTCCACGTTGATGATCACGCCGATTTCTTCCTGGGTATTTGGAACAAGAGCCCGAAACAGGATGTCGTAAGTGGCTTCTCCCTCACTGGTCGTTTTGTCACTGGAATCCATTCCGAGAATTGCTGGATTTGTTTTGTCCGTCGTGATCGGAATGGCATCAACAAGCGGCGTTCCTTCGATATACCGATTGGCAATCTCATTTACAGAGCAGTCTTGGAACTCGGTAAGATAGGATTTCATCACGTGGGCGAGAACTACTTTTTCTGACAACAGACGTTTACAGGCTGCATCATAACTGGCTTTGTGTTCTGTGCTCTCTAACTTGCTGGCAATCGATGTTTTTTGAAGCTTTGGTGAATCCATTTTCGTCTTCTCCTTCATTATATGAAATTTGAATTCTCACTTCTTCTTATTTTGTTTTTGATCCTTTTCTGCTGCTTGACCGGCAAATCGTCACAACAAAGCGGAATCCAGATACCAGGGAGTTAGTTTCTGATTCCTTTAGCTGAATCGCGAAGCTGAAGGAATCTGCCTTCTGAATGGCTGTCCAAAAGAGGATCAGAGTGAGGACTCAACTGGATATACGCAAGATTTCAGAATGTGTCGCAAAAACCGAAAATTTTTTAAAAAGTAAGCACCGGGCTGACTGCTGGAAACAGATCGACCAGGACGGGTTGTTGTTCAGGTCGTTTTCAGACTGATCTGGGCTTATAAAAGCGGATTGTTGGAGATGGAAATTCTGAAGGTGGAAGGAAATTTGAAAACCGGACAGCCCCTATCAGGGGGCGATATGGGAATATGGAAAGTCTCAGGGGGTGCCTCAGGAAAAAAGTTTAAAAATATTGAATTCAGGGTTGCATTCAAAAAGAGGAAGTGGTTTAATATGGGAGTTCGAGTTGAGCGAAACAGTTCGAATCTAAAGCCAAATAAATTTCTTAAAGAAATGCTTGACTTTGATTCTGATCTGGAGTATCTTAAATGAGCGTGATCGCATTGGGGTATAGCCAAGCGGTAAGGCAGCAGACTCTGAATCTGCCATTTCCGTGGTTCGAATCCACGTACCCCAGCCATATGAAAATATATCAGTGAAAGCTGATTCCTTATACGCCTGCATATCGCAGGTTTTTTTTTACCCTCCTGGTTCCAGCACCAGGAGGTATTTCTTTTTCTCGGATTTTTTACTCAGATGGTTTCCAAGACTGTTTGCAGGAATGTTTCTTATATCCTTTAGAACCGATCGCTTTGAAAACTGGAGATTTTCGAAAGAGCAGAATTTTTGGATGATCTAGCGGGATGGTTTTTGGATCAGGTTCTGGCGGACAAAGGGGATTTCAATCCGAAAAGGAGCGGAAGATGTCGATCTTTTTGCAAATCAAGCCCGTATCGACTACACTTTGACTTGATTAGTAAGGAGAATCGATTGTCATGACAAAAAAAGTCAGAACGCGGTTTGCCCCATCCCCAACCGGATATATGCATATCGGCAACCTGCGGACCGCATTATTAGAATATCTCATTGCCAAACATGAGAACGGCGATTTTTTACTTCGAATCGAAGATACTGACCAGGGTCGTAAAGTCGAAGGTGCCGTTGACATTATTTATAAAACCCTCAAAGACGTTGGCCTGAACTGGGATGAAGGACCAGATATCGGAGGCGACTATGGTCCTTACGTTCAGTCTGAACGTTTAGGCATGTACAAAGGCTATGCTGAAGAGCTGGTCAAAACAGGCCACGCTCACTATTGCTTCTGCTCTGAAGAAGATATTGAGGCGCAGCGTAAAGAAGCTGAATCCCTGGGCATTTCTTTCAAATTCCAGGATCCATGCAAGCACCTGTCCCAGGAAGAAATCCAGGCAAAACTCGATGCCGGCGAACCTTATGTTATCCGTCAGACCATTGCCAATGTCGGCGAAACTTCTTTTGATGATGAAGTATACGGCCACATTGAATTTGACGGCGACCTGCTTGATGAGCAGATCCTGTTAAAGTCCGATGGTTTCCCAACTTATAACTTTGCCAATATCATCGACGACCACACCATGAACATCTCTCACGTTGTCCGTGGTAACGAATACCTGTCTTCTACACCAAAATACAACCTGATCTATGATGCCTATGGCTGGGATCGTCCAACGTATGTTCACGTTCCACCTGTAATGAAAGATGAACACCAGAAACTATCCAAACGAAACGGTGACGCTTCCTTCCAGGATCTGGTCGCAAAAGGCTACCTGCCAGCTGCCATCATCAACTACATTGCCTTGCTTGGCTGGGCACCACCTACGGAACAGGAAATTTACTCTCTGCCAGAGTTAATTGAAGTTTTTGATGTAAAACGTATTTCCAAGTCCCCGGCTATTTTCGATATCGATAAGCTGACTTGGATGAATGGAATTTATCTGCGCAACATGGATGAAGACACTTACTTCGAAACGGTTCGTCCATATCTCGAACGCGCTGTTAAAGGTCCATATGATCTCAGAGAAATTGCCAAGATCATTCAGCCACGAATTGATGTCCTGACTCAGATTGAAGAATCTGTAGACTTCTTCGACAAGACCGGCGACTACGATCTGGAAATGTATCGTCATAAAAAGATGAAATCCACTCCAGAATCCGCGCTGACTGCTTTAAAAGCTGTCCGCACTGCTCTGGAAAATCTGGACAACTGGACTGAAGAATCCGTTCACGAAACCCTGCTGGCTCTGCCAAAAGAATTGGGTGTGAAAAACGGTGTGGTTCTCTGGCCAGTCCGCACAGCCCTTTCCGGTAAACAGTTCACTCCAGGCGGAGCCATTGAAATTGCCTGGATTTTAGGTAAGGACGAATCCTTACGCCGAATTGATACCGCCATCGCACGACTCGAAGAGGCTTTAGCTTAGTTTTTTCTGCCGAACTCAATCCTGGATTGAGTCCGGCTTTTTTTGAAAATGATCCATTCTGAACTGCCTGCAGGAGCAAAATTGCCTGGATCAGCTCTATGGCCGGCACCGCTGTATGGCCGGCAGCTGTTGTGGCTGTTTTTGTGGCCGGGAAGACATCAGAAAGGATCTAAACAAAACAAATTTCGAACGGTGATTTTGAAAGGAAGGGAAGTATG
>Trix_p2__coassemble_1262_pt1 | contig 26691 bp, 16 predicted proteins | sample Trix_p2__metabat2_low_PE_010 | metagenome-assembled genome bin Trix_p2 | reverse complement strand
TAAGAAAGGGAGTACTGAAGCATTGCCTCATCCGCTCCAAACAGCACCAGCAGGGATCTGGAAAACAGAAGACCAAGGCCGCCCAGAATCAGGGAACCAAAGACGAGCAGGTAAAATGAAGTGTTCATGATCTTCTGCGATTTCTGGATCCGCTTTTCGCCCCAGGCAATGGCAGCCAGACTGGCACCACCAGAAGAAAACAGGTTGATAAAGGCGGTCATGATCGTAATCAGAGGAAAACAAAGACCAAGGCCAGCCAGTGACTCCTGCCCGCATCCTGGAATCCTGGCAATATAGATTCGGTCGACAATGTTATAAAGCAAGTTGAGCAGCTGGGCGGCAAGCAAAGGAAGCACCGAACGCATCAGAAGCGATCCAATCGGTCCCTTGCCAAAGTCCATTGCAGCTTTTTGATTGGCCATACAAATTCCTTTCTTAAAACTCTTAACAAAGGCTGCTTTGTCTGAATACAGGTTGTTTTGAATTGATGATTCTCAATCAACTGGAATTGAAAACCCGACACAGCCTTGAATCATCTTAGTCCCTGTTCTGCTTTATGTAAAGAATATGGAAATCTTCATGGATGTAAGGGTAAAAGAAGAAAAGACATGGGATACACCAAAAAAATGACAGCTTTCCGCAAAAAAGTGAAGTCTGTCTGCAGATGGTGAGAGTAAGAGTTGACAGGCCGGATCACAGACCGGATGCGATAATCCGTCTGATTTTTATGCTGGTGCATAAGAAAACCGGATGATCCAGTGGACGATCCGGCGACGAAAGATAGGGAATAAAGAATTACCGGTAAGAAATGACCAGCAGGAATTGCCAGTAAGGAATTTCTGATGCATACCGGCAGAGAAGGTCTGCGAAAAAGAAAACACAGAAAATAAGGCTGACTGATCAGCGCTCAATCTCGTTCATGTTCATGACAACTTGCTTGATTTGCGGGTAATCTTTGACTTCATTATAAATATGGCCGGAATCCATCAGACGAATATCCTGAACGCCGGCTTTGATGGAGTTGTTTACACCAGCAAGAGAGTCTTCAATAACGGTCATCTTGTCGAGTGGGACGTTCAGAATTTTTGAAGCTTTCTGGAACATGGCTACTTTATCTTTATACGATCCATCATCATAAACGATGTTTTCAGGCTCAATCCATTTGTCGAGATGAAAATTTTCGACAAAGAAATCGATGTTGTCCTTAATGGATGCAGAAGCAATTGTAAATGGAACACCCTGGGCTTTCAGATCGTCGAAGAGTTTTTCTGCTCCTTCAACCAAATGGAAAGTGGCCTGATCTTCCACACAGGCTTCCCGATAGTATTTTTCCTTAAGAGTGGACAGACGTTCAGCTTCTTCAGGGGTGGCTTTGCCGTCGGTCAGATACTTGACGATTTCAATATTCGGTTTTCCATTCATGTGTGTGTGCAGCTCGTCTTCTGTAATGGGTCTGCCGCGAAGGTCCTTTGAAATCCGACTCCAGGCCTTTACGTGTTTGTCATTATCGAAAAACAGTGTTCCATTAAAATCAAAAATTACTCCTTGCATGTTTTGTTTTCTCCTTATCCATGTTTTTTTGTATCTATCCTGAACTCCCGCCTAAAATATACCTATAGAACAAAACAATTCAAAGAAATGCCTTTCAAAAAGTAAATATGATGAATTTTAAATTGGGCAGAGCCACTTTTTCACAGTAATAATAATAACTATGAAAAAGTAACATAGATCGAAAGCTAAATTGATATATTTTCTTTATGTAAAGATTTTATTAGAACGCTTTAGCTATGTAGTTATAATTTGATCGGGAGTTCAGGATCTATGTCTTTTTGTATCTATGTCTTTTTGTATCTATGTCTTTTTGTATCTATGTCTTTTTTGTATCTATGTCTTTTTGTATCTATGTCTTTTTGTATCTATGTCTTGTTGTATCTATGTCTTGTTGTATCTGCGGGTTGTGTCCTTGTCTGGTTTGTCAGATCAATCTGGTGGACTTGCTTCCTGAACAGATCGTTTTGCTTTCCAGAGGTATGTCGCCTGCATTCAAAATCTGCTCAGGTAATTTTTCAAAATGAAATTGTGGGGCTTCTGTCTATTTGTCTGTTTTGCCTTCTGTCTGAACTGCTTTAGTCGGTTCTGCTTGTGGTCTCTGTGTCGTCAGCGACCTCTGTTTTCTCGTTCGTTTTTGCAACGAGGATGCTGGTGAACTGACGGTAATGTTCGAGAATATCTTCCGATACCTTATCGTCGGTAATAATTTTGTCGATGTTATGAAGGTGATAGTAAACATAGAAATCTTCACGATTGAATTTATGGCCGTCTGCCAGCAGGTAGACGGTTTTTGCGTTGCTGCAGGCGATATGCTGCAGTTCGCCTTCTTCCATGGACGAAGTCGTGATGGAATCATCGGCAATTCCGTTACACGAAATAAAGGCTTTGTTGAATTTCATATTCGCAGCAACCTGGTTGGCCAAAGGACCGCAGAAAGCTTTGGTATTGGAGCGGTAGTATCCGCCAATCAGCAGAAGTCGGTCTTCATATTTATCTTTGAGTACTTCAAAAGCTGGCAGGGAAGGAGTCACGATTCGGATCTCTCTTTCCTTTAACAGCTGGGCCACCATTTCAATTGTGGTTCCTGGCCCGAGAAAGACGGTTTCGTGATCGCTGATCTGTTCAACTGCTGCTTTGGCGATGGCGAGTTTTTCTTCTACTTTTACTGTCGCTTTTTGCAGATGGGACAGTTCGTAATCGATGTTGTAGTCCAGTGCCTGCGCTCCGCCATGAATCCGGATCAGTTTTCCGTTTTTTTCCAGCTCATCAAGATCCCGTCTGACCGTCATATCCGAGACACCAAGAGCGTTCATGATTTCGGATGCGGTGACAATTCCTTTAACGGCAATCATTTCCTGAATACGGGAAAGCCGTTCTCGTTTCAGCATGGGTAAATCCTCCTTACATCTCCATCTTTATTTAATACAGATTTTGAGTCTGGGTCAAGTTAAAACAAACAAAACCAAACAGAATATTTTGAAGAACCAACGTGTAAGCGGTATAGATGTTTGAAATTGTTGTTTGATAGTGTTGACTCTGGAAGGTGGAGACTGTATATTATTCTTGCAACAACAAGAAAAAACAAATTCGAACAAAATCAAACGAATTTGTTTGAATGCAGCGAAGCAAAAGGGCATCGCTGCCAGGGAGATAAAAAATGAAAAAACTACCTGAAGACTTTCTGTTTGGCGGGGCGACAGCCGCCTACCAGGCAGAAGGCGCAACCCACGAAGATGGAAAAGGGGAAGTGGCATGGGATGAATTCCTCGCAAAGCAGGGACGTTTCCTTGCGGAGCCGGCCAGTGATTTCTATCATCAGTACCCAAAAGATCTTGAGCTGTGTCAGATGTTCGGTGTCAACGGGATCCGCCTGTCGATCGCATGGAGCCGGATTTTTCCGGATGGAACAGGAAAAGTAAACCCAAGAGGAGTTGAATTCTATCACAATGTTCTGGCGGAAGCGAAAAAACGGGGAATCAAAGTCTTTGTGACTCTGCATCATTTCGATACCCCTAAAGCCCTGTTTGATGATGGCGACTTCTTAAACCGCAAAACGGTTGAAGCCTTCATTGACTATGCGAAATTCTGCTTCGACGAGTTCAGGGAAGTGGAATACTGGACAACGTTCAATGAGATTTATCCGATTGCGACCAACCAGTACCTGTTAGGAATCTTCCCTCCAGGTATCAAATACGATCTGACCAAAGTCATCGCCTGCCTGCACAATATGATGTATGCCCACGCAAGAGTCGTAAACCTGTTTAAGGAAAATGGCTATTCCGGCCAGATCGGCGTCGTTCATTCTCTGGAAACAAAATATCCGGCCAGTGAGAATCCAGAAGATATCCATGCCGCTTTCCTTGACGATGCACTGTCAGTCCGTTTTTTACTGGATGCTACCTATAAAGGGGAATATTCTACAGAAACCCTGCAGGCTCTTGATGAAATCTGCAAAGCCAACAACGCTCACTACGAATTTTCTGAAGAAGACTTCGTTGAAATGCGCAAGGCGAAAGATCGCAACGACTATCTGGGCATCAACCACTACCAGAGTCATTTCGTCAAAGCCTACAACGGTGAAAACGCCATCCACCATAACGGAACAGGCGATAAGGGAACCGGCAGCTACAAAGTGAAAGGCATTGGGGAACGGATTTATAAAGAAGGCTTAGAGCGCACGGATTGGGACTGGCTCATTTATCCACAGGGACTGTACGATCTGCTGATGCGCATCAAGCACGATTACCCGAACTACAAAGCGATCTATATCACTGAAAATGGCATGGGCTATAAAGACGAATTCAAAGACGGTGTCATCATGGACGAACCAAGAATCGACTATATCCGCAAATATCTTTCAGCTTTGGCAGATGCCATTGAAGATGGAGTGAATGTTAAAGGCTATTTCCTGTGGTCCTTAATGGATGTCTTCAGCTGGTCGAATGGCTACAACAAACGCTATGGCTTATTCTTCGTCGATTTTGAGACCCAGAAACGCTACCCGAAAGCCTCTGCCTACTGGTACAAACTGCTCTCAGAAACGAAATCAATCATCTAAATTTGAAAAATGAGGAAACCAGCCTGGATTGGGGATATAGAACCGCATAAGAATCACAGCTAATTAAATTAGAAATAATTTATAACAATATAAACAACAAGATCATTCATACTCAAACAATCAACTGAACCCGACAGTTGCCCAAAGAAGGAGAAAAAGAAAATGACGAAAGATGAATTAACGATGACCGGTTTTGAAATTGTCGCCTACTCTGGCGATGCAAGAAGCACCCTGCTCGACCTGCTCAAGGAAGTAAGAACAGGCAATTTCAACAATGTCGAATCCAAACTGGCTGAAGCAGATGAAAACATCAACCTTGCTCACAAAAGCCAGACCCAGATTCTGGCTGCCGAAGCAGGCGGGGAAGACATGGACATGGGATTCATTTTCATCCATGGTCAGGACCATCTGATGACAACGATCCTGCTGCGCGATTTGATTACCGACATGATTGAACTGTACAGAAGAGGATAAGAAGATGAATGCGATTATTGCCTTTATCGAGAAGGGAAGACCTTTCTTCAATAAAATGGCAGGAAACGCCTACCTTCAGGGGATCCGTGATGGCTTCTTAACAGCCATGCCTGCCATCCTGTTTTCCAGTATTTTTATTCTTTGCGCAGCTCTGCCCGAAGTATTTGGCTTCACTCTTCCAGCTGAATTATCGAGTTGGCTGTGGCGGATTTATAACCTGACGATGGGGGTTGTAGCCATATTGGTTGCTGCCACAACCGCACGCTCTCTTGCAGAAAGCTTCAATCGCAAACTTCCAGGCAGCCAAAGCATTAACATTGTTTCCGTCATGCTGGCAAGCATCTGCGGATTTCTGACACTTGCAGTGACTGAAATTGATGGAGGCATTGATGTAACGTATCTGGGAACAAAGGGGCTGCTCTGTTCCTTTATTGCCGCATTTCTCTCATGCAACCTGTACAAGCTTTGCATGATCAAAAACATCACAATCAAAATGCCGCCAGAAGTTCCAGGGGTTATTTCCAATGTCTTCCGGAACGTCTTTCCATTCTCGTTCTCTGTCATTGGCTGTGTACTCCTTGATCTTCTGACGACCAAACTGTTTGGGGCCCGCTTTGCCGAAAGCATCATCATGTTGTTCTCCCCGTTCTTCCAGGCAGCCGATTCCTACCTTGGACTGGGTCTGATCGGTGGAGCGATGGCATTCTTCTGGTTTTTGGGCATTCATGGACCATCCATTGTTGAACCAGCGATTGCTGCGGCCATTTATGCCAATGTAGAAGCCAATCTGATGCTGGTGCAGAATGGTGAACATGCCTCCATTGCCCTGACTGCCGGATTCCAGAACTTCATCGTCTGCTTTGGTGGAACCGGATGCACGCTGGTTGTTCCCTTCCTTCTGATGTGGTTTTGCAAATCCAAACAGCTCAAAGCAGTAGGACAGGCTTCCTTTTTGCCAGGCCTTTTCGGAGTGAACGAGCCCGTTCTCTTTGCAGCGCCAATTGTATTGAACCCATATTTCTTTGTCCCGTTCCTGCTGGCCCCAGTACTCAATGCATGGATCTTCAAATTTTTCGTGGATGTCCTGCAGATGAATTCCTTCATCTACGTCCTGCCATGGGCAACCCCGGCCCCCATTGCGATGTTCCTTGGAACCGGAATGGCCTGGCTGGCTCTCATCCTTGCTCTGGTGCTGATTGCGGTTGACTGCATTGTCTACCTTCCATTCATCAAAGCCTATGATGCTTCCCTTGTTGAAGAGGAAGATAAGAATCTCGAAGAAGAAAAAGCAGAATCTGTAACTGCTGCAGCCGCCACTACAAATGCAGCTTCCAGCCCTGAACCATCTTCAGCAGCAACCACTCCCTCCGTGGTTACCGCTTCATCAAGCAAATTAGAAGCAGTGGATGGAAATACAGAAACTGCAGCTTCAGATCCGAGTACAGAACCAGCTTCCGAAGGTGATTCTTCGAAAACAAATCCGCTCAATGTTCTTGTTCTTTGTGTTGGTGCAGGGACTTCGGCCATGTTTGCCAATGCGGTCAATAAAGGCGCCCAGGAAAAAGGACTGCCCGTAACCGCTCAGGCCGAAGCATTTGGCGGTCATACCGGAATTCTGCAGAACTTCCAACTTGTCGTATTAAGCCCGCAGGTTCAGACAAGATACGACGAGATCAAAGCCGATGCTGATCAGTATGGAATCAAAGTTGTAAAAACCAAAGGGGCTCAGTACATTAACCTGACCCGCCAGCCGGAAAATGCGGTTAACTTTGTAATCGAGGAAGTGAACAAAGGCTGATCCGAATACGAACGCGACTGGATAATCGAGCAATCAGAAAGCCTGAACTGCAACAGTTCTGGATCTTACGAGGCCAAAACACCAGAGTTTCCGACCACTGGATGCTGCGAGATCAAAAGCAGTGAAATCAGTTCAAAATTGAAAAATAAAGAGAGGTAGAATGTCACCATTTCATTCAGGGGTGACACTCTGCCTCTTTTTTATGCGATCGAAGAGGGATTGATTGTCCTGTGACAATCGTTCGAATTGCGGGATTTCAAATCGATGCAATTCTGGATTCGGGATTGATCCATCCTGGAATCATCGCCCGCTCAGTTTTCAGTCTGATTTCCGGATTTGTTCCGGCTGGTTTCGGGCTTATTTCCGGCTGGATTTTCCCGCTTTTTCATTTTGACGGCGGCTTCTTCTTTCAAGTCCAATCAGCGTGGTGCAGATCACAATTGAACCAGCTGCAAGGCTCATCCATTTGCCATAGGCGCTTTGAACAGCGGTATTGATTGAATTCGGCCGCGTTGGCATACTGCTGGAATTTCCAGATCCGCTGCTGGCCAGAACGGTATTGGATTTTACAGTGCTGATAGAATCTGCACTCACACTGGCCTGATTGCTCCAGCGGGTGAGTTTTGAGGCAGCTGGTACGTTGACATCAAAATAGACAATGACATCTTCGCCGGGATCGAGCTGCGGAATGGTCCATTCCACCTGTGATGTACTCTCAGTGACTTTGCTGGAAACCGGTCGGCGGCCAGTTTCGAAATCAGCCGATTTCTTCACCAGGGTTAATTTGGATCCGGTATCTCCTTCAACAGCCGGTACAGGAACTTTATCAGTAATGCTCAGATTGACCGCTTTCTGGTTTCCGGTATTGGTTACCCGAATGTAATAGCGAAGGGTATCTTTTGCGTTGACTGTCTGCTCATTGGTGACGGCCTTGGCAAAGGAAGAGGAGCTGGTCGGATTGACCAGAATTCTCTTGTCCACATTCAACGAGATCTGGTTCTGGTTCGTATTTTGATTCGAGTTCTGATTTGAATCCTGGTTCTGATCCGGTTTTGGGGTTACCTGGACCGGATGGCGGGTCGTATTGGATGGAGTCTGCTGGGAGCCGATGATCTGGTTTGCGGTGTTGATAATCGTTTTTTCGCTCTGGATCTCTTTTACTTTGGCCTGGAATGAAATCGTCCCGCTGCTTCCGGCGTTCTGGTCTTGAATGGTCCAGGTATAGGCCTGGCCATTGTTGGATTGCGTCCAGTCCTCTGCATCCAGAGCATTTCCCGCGCTGTCTTTAACAACCACACTGTCGGATACAAATTCGAGATCCGGATCGAGTGTATCGACAATCTGAATGTCATTTCGAGTTGTTGAGGTGTTTTTCCAGCTGATGGTGTAGGTGATCACCTGACCGGGTTTCACCGTCGTTGAACTGGCCGGATCTGCGCTCTTGACAGGTTTGAAGTCCGTGTCGGGCTGATCAGGATTGGACGGTTCAGGTGGAACCGGGGTGTCCTTTACGTAAACTGTATTGTTTCGCCGCAGAATACCAACGGAAATATCTGCGGAAATGTCATTGAGCGAATCGTTTGGACTGGTTGAGGACGTGGTGCTTTGGGCCTCTGGACTGAATGCCAGATTTTCGATGCTGGACTCTGGAACTGACCTATAGTCATAGACCATCAGATGAAAGCCGGCAGGATCGGATTGCTCAGCGGCTTTGTAGGTATAGTGCAGTCTGGCAGGAAGTGCCTGAGCAAAGCGCCAGACCATCGGATTGCGCAGCATTTGGCCCTGATCATCACAGATACCGGTCTGAGAACCCATGATGGTAAAGGATGCTGATATTGTCTGACCGTCTTCGGATGGATAGAAGTGTACAGGAATGGCGTTAAAAGAATCCGAGTCATTTGGATCATTCTGGTCATCCGATTCGTTCTGGAAAGTCAGGCTGTTTTGAGTCTCTGAGTTTCCGGTGATCAGAGCATAGTCAGTATCCGTCTTGACCTGCTTCAGGTTGCTGCCGCTTAACTGAAGGGTCATTTCAAATTTTGTATTGTTGAAATCTTCCAGTTCTTTTTCATTGCCTGGTGCAAGCAGATCACTGTCTTCGACAAAGTTGGCAAATAACAGATTGGTCTTATGATCATTTTCGATGAGCACTGTATTTTCGCCAAGGAACAGTGGGGCCCAGCGGGGTGTTGACCGTGTCGTGATAGATATCCGGCGATTGTGTATGGAGGGCTTTCCAGTTTTGCATGGCGTTGGTCCGGATAAATCCGGTATCTGTAATAAAGGACAAGTCTTTATTCTCTTTGTAAACGTAATGACCAAGATCAGTGGAATAGGTTAAATCAGCGGCTGATCCCACGGAAAGATAGGCCTGAAGCTGTTCAACGTAAACCGGGGGTTCCTGGGAGTAGCCTGGTGTTCCTGGATCGGGCAGGGCAATCGTATGCGGCAAGTCAGGATTGGCCTGGTTTGTAAACTGCGGTTTCCAGCCCGTGGCAAACTGATCGATATTCTCTGCGGCAGAGGATGGCTGGATCTGTTTGAGGACGGTAATGTCATGGAGCGTATTGTTGATCTCACCGTTTGTGGCGTATTTTTTCATGGTCTGAACAAGATCGCCAACCTGAGAACAGACCGTAATGCCATCATAGGGGATGCCCGCATCCGGATACATGGTGTTCGTTCCCTGAATAACCGTAATTCCCTCAAGGGCTGCGGAATTCGGGAGATATCCATCGGGAACGCCTGTTTCCTTTAATAGATAGCGGCTTCCTTCCACATTCCAGCCCGTACCTAACTGATTTGGATCCGTGGTGGTTTTCGAGCTGGCCTGAACTGTTGCCTGACCAGCCGAAAGCGCGCCGCTTTCATCTTTCTGGAATTTTGGCGAGAAAATCAGAGAACCGTTTTGATCAGTTACGCCTTTTCCCACTTCAATTTGTGTTTCAGCCCCATTGGCATCGGTTTGCTGCAGGTAGAGAGTGAACTCTGCTCCTGCAATCGGATTGCCGCTCTCGTCATGCTTGAGAACATGCAGATCTGGAGTGACGTTTGGTATGTAGAGAATACTCAAAAAGCGGGTATTGAACTGCTCTGGAGAAAGGAACTGAATTCCATAGTCCAAAGCGTCTGAACTCTCTGAATCGTCGAAGACATTTACGGCTGAACCATATACGCTGCCCAGTTTTTCATACAGTTCTTTTTTGGATAAATCGGCTACGCTCTGGCCTTCAGACAGAGTCGGCTGCAGGACTTGTTGAAGGAAGCTTTCCGGGAAATAGACCAGGGCATAGCTTAAAGACTGATTGCTGCCAAGCTTTGTCCCCTGGGCAGAGTTGTAAAGCGTATAATCTTCGGCATTTCCCGGCAGATCGTTTAGATCTCCAGTCAGACGGTAGGTATGGTCATCCCAATCCAGATACCACGAAGGACTGAACGGATCTTCACTGTAGATTTTCATCTGCTGCAAAGCAGTCAGAGCAGCCAGTCTGAGATTGGCGTTCATAATGGCCGGATCGGCATGAGGGTTATCTTCCAGATTCTGGTCGACAAAGAAGAAACCGGAATGGTTGGATCCATAGACCGGATACCACGTTGTGGCAGAAGTCCCTCGTTCCGCTGAATCACTCTGGAACAACGGCACCAGAACACTCAATCCGCTCTGTTCCTGCTGTTCGGTGAGGGTACCAACGTTTGTGAAAGCGCCATTGCCTTCATAGGCTGCAGAAGCAATGGTTATATCGGTATTGGTCATGATGGCTTCAAAGCTGGAGTAGGCTCCGGTCTGATAACTATTATTGACGATCAACTGATCGGTTTTTGGATCATACAGAAGCTGATAGGGTTCTTTGGATGGATTATAAATCCCTGGAGCCTGAAGTTCCCGAAGCAGGAAATGGGATCCAAACAGGGTGAAATCCAGCGGAAGCCCGGTTTTTTCATCGAGCAGCAGGCATTGGCCCTGGTCGTTGGTCGAATAGGTTCCGATCGGACTGGTGCCAACCTGGTTCCAGTTGCCATCTGCCTGATACAGCTCAAAGACAGCGGGATCAGCACTTGTGCCAATGGATTGTCCGTTTTCATTCACTTTACGGATCTGGTGGGCTTTTGGCGGCTGCAGATTGTATTCCATACGCAGATTGGATGCTGAACCACCGCGCTCCAGATAGAAGAATTTCATTGTATGGTCAGAGTAGTTTCTAAACGTATTGTAGGCATTGGAATTTTCTCCGACTTCCTTTTTCGAATAGAACAGGCTCTGATACATTTTCTGTTTTCCGGTCGGATTGGTGACAAACTCATCCGATGTGCCCCATGCCATCTGGTAAGCCTGGCGAAGAGTAGATGGATGTCTGGATATTTGATCGTCTTCCTGAAGGCCGTCTGGATTGAAATAGAGAATCTTACCGGTCTGGAAATCGATTGTCACGCCTAGTGGGTCATGGACACCGCCCAGATCACCGACCAGAACACCGTCGATAAAAATCCAGACATCATCATCCCCGGAAAACTGGAAGCGCATGGGCACCTTTGCTCCCTGCGCATTGGTTCCAATCATGCCGCTCATTGGCTGTGAGAAGGGGACTTCCATGGTCAGACCAAAAAAGTGCTTGAGCGCATTGCTTGAGGCATCGATGTATTTTGCGATCAGCAGATCGTCATCCGTGTATTTCAAAGAACCATCATCATTGGTTTCGAACACCTGACTGGCAGAGTTGAACGGGAAAAACTGTCCTGGACCGCTTCCGTTAAACGAAACAGCAGGCCGATTATACAGGGTAAAGTTTCCGGTACCGGGATCTGTATCGGATGGCTCGAACGAGGCAAAGTTTTGCCGAGAATCGTAATAGTAGTTTCCATCCTGGTTAAACTGGAACAGGCCTTTGACATCGCTCCAGGCTTTTTCATAGGCTTTTTCACTTTCATCAATTTCAGGATCAAACAGGTACTCTAAAGACTGATTGATCGTTTTAGTCGCATCTTTTGGATCCTGTATCGAAATCTGTGGGTATCCGTCATCTCCAAGATTGCGATCGACAAACCGCTTGGTCCACATTTTGCTGGCCCATCCGTTGATGTTCGGGCCCCATCCGGCTGAGTTGTGAAAGGCGGTATCATAGCGTGGTCTGCCCTCCCCGCCAAAAGCCAGGTATTGGTTTTGGTTAATTCCATTATTGGCATAAGATGCATTTCCGTTATTGCCGGTAAACGGAATATCCAGACTCATGTCGGCGAAGCTGTAGTTAAACAGATCCACTTTTGCATACGCTGGATTGGAGGGGGTGACCACTCCACGTTCTGTCTGTGTGACTGGTGATGTGCCTGGATCGAACTCATCGGCTGATGTCTGCATGGTTTGGGTTGGCAGCATGCAGCATACTGCCATTATTATGGATAGAACCCATGCGATTTTTATTCGAAATTTCAAAACAAATCCTCCTGAGTTTAAGGATGAACATCCATGGTGTTTGTTTATTTTTTTACTCACCTTAGACAAAGCGTACCAAAACGCCTAAAAAACTGTTGGATGATGCCAAAAAAATGCATCCAATCAAAGCGGGCAGTAGTGGATTGATTATTAAATAAATAAACAGTCTCTTCTTGCCATGAACTGAATTCAGCGTATGGGCTCTTTCTAAGCGGTCGAATCGCCCTGGTCTTTGAAAGGCGATTCTTATATTCAATGTATTCAATGTTATTCAATGCTCATTCGATGCTGATTTCTGTAATTTGTTCATGATCTGGACAGAAAATGGAGATGCAAAAATAAAGATATGAATCAAAAGATGTCTGCTCTGTATTAGATCAAACAGAAAATGGCGAAGTGCTTGCAAACTCACAGTCACCGGCCTATAGTTTTAGCAGTTAAAGAGTTTAAGTGCTAACTGAGGAGGATTTTATGTCAGAACGAAAAAAATTCCAGGCCGAATCGGAACGGCTGCTCGATTTAATGATCAACTCGATCTATACGCATAAAGAAATTTTCTTACGTGAGCTGATCTCCAATGCATCCGATGCGATTGATAAATATTATCTGTATGCTCTGGAACACGGTCAGACGCCAGAAGATCTGTCCATCCGGATTGATCTGGACCAGGAAAATCGGACCCTGACTTTAAGTGATAACGGAATTGGTATGACGAAGGAAGAACTGGAAGAAAATCTGGGAACAATCGCCAAATCCGGTTCTTTAGCCTTTAAAGAACAGCTCAAAAAGCAGCAGCAGGAAGACGCCAATAACGATGTTGACATCATTGGTCAGTTTGGTGTCGGATTCTATTCTGCGTTCATGGTCAGTGATGAAGTCACAGTTGTTTCCCGCTCGGTTGAAAGCGACCAGGCATGGAAATGGGTATCCGATGGAACCGATGGCTATACGATTGACCCAGCCGAAAAAGAAGGCCATGGTACAACCATTACCCTGAAACTGAAAGCCGATGACGATCTGGATTCTTATTCTCAGTATCTGGATTCCTATCAGATTCAGGATCTGGTCAAGAAATACTCCGACTATATTCGCTACCCGATTCAGATGGAAGTTGAAGTGCAGAAACGCGTGGAAGGCGACGAAAACAACGAAACCCCTTCTTACGAAACCGCAAAAGAATTACGGACCCTCAACTCCATGGTTCCATTATGGAAACGCAATAAAGCCGATATTACGCAGGAAGATTTCGACCGCTTCTATCAGGATCATTTCTATGATTTCCAGAAACCACTCGAAAAAATCTTCTTCAGTGTTGAAGGATCGGTTTCCTTTACCTCCTTGTTATATATCCCGGCCCGTCGTCCGGAAAACTTCTACAGCCGTCAGTACAAACCAGGTCTGCAGCTGTACTCCCGTGGCGTGCTGATTGAAAACAACTGCGAATCCTTACTTCCAGACTATCTGCGCTTTGTCAAAGGTCTGGTTGACTCCCAGGATCTGTCGTTGAATATCAGCCGTGAAATGCTCCAGCATGACCATCAGCTGCGTGTCATCAAGAACCGTATTGAAAAGAAAGTACTTGGCGAACTGGCTTCCATCCAGAAAAAGGATCCGGAAAAATACGAAGGCTTCTGGAAGAACTTTGGTCTGGATCTGAAATTTGGTCTGTACAACTCCGCCGGCCAGGATAAAGACAAACTGCAGGATCTTCTGATGTTCTACACATCCAATGAAGGAAAACTGGAAAGCCTGGCAAGCTTTGTAAAGAGTCTGCCGGAAGATTCTAAAGAGATCTACTATGTCTCGGGTACGAACCCAGCCGCAATGGCCAAACTGCCAACGGTAGTCAAACTGAAATCCAAGAACATTCCAGTTCTGTTCTTAACTGATGAAATCGATGAATTTGTCTTACAGACCATTGGCACTTACGAAGACCACACCTTCAAGAACGCTCAGCAGGGCGATCTGAATCTGGACTCTGATGAAGAAAAAGAAGCATTGAAGACCCAGAACGAAGAAAACAAAGACCTGCTTGAATTCATGAAAGACGCACTGCCAGATGTCAGTGAAGTTCGTCTGTCCAACCGTCTGGTTGACGATCCAGTCATGCTGGTGGCCGGTGATGGCATGTCCTTTGAAATGGAACGGATGTTTACGATGATGGCTGAACAGTCTGGTGAACAACCAGTTCCTGGCATGAAAGCCCAGCGAATTCTGGAAATCAACCCGAACAACAAGATCTGGACCACCTTACGTGCTGACTACTCAACGGATAAAGAAAAAGTCAAAGCCATCGCACAGGTTCTCTATGATCAGGCCTGTATGATTGAAGGCTTCCCAATTGCCGATCCAGTTGAATACGCCCGCAAAGTCACCGCATTACTTGCGGAATAATCAAGACTGGCAGCAACCAGTCAAAATCGATATTGATGAATCAAGTCATGACCTCGAAAACAGGCCATGACTTTTTTCGTTGCCAATTTTCGTCTGTTTACTGGTAGAAGGGTAGAAACAGGGGGCTGTACTTAAGCCAATTCAGGAATGATTTTGATGGTCGGACAAAGCTTATCAATTGCCATTTTTGGGAAAGATCCGCGAAAGTGACAGAAATTTCAGAAAATCTGGACTGTCCTGGATAATGGTATAGAGTCCATAAAAGTGAAAGCGCTCCCGACAGGGGAGTTGATTGAAATCTGTCTATACTAAAAGGTATGAATGACAGAAAATTAAAATTACTGATTTACTTTACGGCTTTAAGTGCCGGAACACTGCTGATTTCCAATCTCAGTGCGATTAAACTCTGGGATCTGGGCGGAATTGCGGTAGACGGTGGTCTGCTTCTGTTCCCTTTGACTTATATTCTTGGAGACTTGATCATTGAACTGTTTGGTAAGAAAATTGCCACCCGGATTATCATGTCCGGTTTTCTGGTGAACCTCATCGCAGTCGTCGTCTTCTATGCGGTCATTGCTCTGCCGCCATATCCAGGATGGGATATGCAGGAAGCCTTTGCTTCAGTTCTTGGCTTTTCACCAAGAATCATTCTGGGTTCCCTTTGCGGATATCTGCTTTCCAACCTGTTAAACAACTACCTGTTTATTAAGATGAAGGCCTCAAACTCGATCTTTGCGCGCAGCTTTATTGCCCGTGCGTTATGCTCAAGTGCCTTCGCTCACATTCTGGATTCGGGAACGTTTGAAACGATCGCCTTTTTTGGGGTGCTCCCATTCAACGAATTCCTTGCTCAGGCCGTTTTTGCTTATATACTAGGTATGGGCTTAGAACTGATTCTTTCTCCAGTTGAAGCCGTAATCCAGAAAAAACTGGCTGTTTATCTCAGTCGTGATCCCAAAGAAGCTGCCAAGGCTTAACCTGGCAGACTGATTTTTTAATCCCCCGAAGCTGATCTGTTTTAGATCAAAACGATTGGCTGCAACATTAGAACCAACCAGAAGACTGGATTTCTTTTATCCAACAAAGAGATCCAGTCTTTTTTCAGAAAGGAGCTTTTTATGCAGGAAGAAATGAAAAATACTGCACCGACAGAAGGTCAGAACAATCGTTCTTCTGACGAGTTAAAAGGATTGAGCTTTGATATTGAAGCCCGGATTCCTGGTCAGTTAGGCCGGGCCGGAACGATCCATACTCCCCATGGCGATATCAAAACGCCAGCTTTCATGTGTGTGGGAACACATGGGGAAGTCCGCTTTTTAAGCATGGATGATCTGCACTCTATCTATGCACAGGCCATGCTTTCCAATGGCTATCACTTACGAAATAAATCTTATGAGATCGCTGAAAATGGCGGTCTGGCCAAATGGTCTGGCTGGAATGGACCAACCTTAACCGACTCCGGCGGCTTCCAGGTCATGTCCTTAGGCAGCGGCATCGGAAAAGTTGTTTCGATGGAACGTGAAAAAGAAGTGACCAATGCGCCGAAAAAAGATCGTCTGGCTATCGTGACCGAAGATGGTATTCACTTCCATGATCCATTTACGGATCAGGATGACTTCATCGGTCCAAAAGAATCCATGGATATTCAAAACCGCATCGGTGCCGATATCCATATGGCCTTTGATGAACTGACTTCACTGGCGGATTCGTATGAATATAATGTGGAAGCTCTGGCCAGAACTGAACGCTGGGCTCAGATTTCTCTGGATGAACACAAAAAACATCGTGATGATCTGGGCTATCGTCAGTCCTTATATGGTGTTCTGCAGGGCGGACGCTGGGAAGATCTGCGTCGTTCTACTGCCCGTAAGCTGGGGGCTATGGACTTTGATGGCTATGGTCTTGGCGGCGCTTTCCTGAAAAGTGACCTGCACAATATCCTGCGCTGGTGCAATGAAGAACTGCCAGAAGGCAAGCCGCGTCACTTACTTGGTCTCTCCCGTCCGGATGACATTCTGATCGGATCGGAAAATGGAGCCGATACCTTTGACTGTGTGGCGCCAACCCGTGAAGCCAGACATGGCCGGATCTACACGAAATATGGCTATATCAATATTGAAAAGTTCGCGGACAGTGATCTTCCTTTGGATGAGGGCTGTGACTGCCCAGTCTGCCAGGCGGGCTGGACCCGGGGTCAGCTACGGGCTTTATTGAAGAGCCAGGATCCGGAAGACAGAGCGAAATACTTCAATCTTGCCAGCATTCACAACCTGCGATTCACCCTTCGCTTAACCGAAGAAATTCGTCAGGCTATTCTTGAAGGCCGTTTTGAAGGATACAAAAAAGAATTCATGTCCAATTATTATGGATATTCCCCAAAAGGAGCAGCAAAGCCAGAGTAGCTTGCTGCTCTTGTGCGTTTAGAGCCTCTTTAACTGGTTTGGTCTTCAGGTGCCAGGTGCTGGAAGCTGTCTAATTTTTTCCAAACGTCTTGATCGAGAGTTGCTGTTCTACAGTAAGATAGAAGAAGTTAAAGCTTTTGAGAACGGAAAATGATCCTGCAAAGGAAAAGAGAGGGAATTGGATATGGCATACGAATACAAGGTACTCACCCAAAAGGACAGAGTGTTCAGCGGCCGATTTGATCCGGAAGTGCTGGAAAATCTGCTCAACAAACTGGCCCGAGAAGGCTGGCGTGTGGTTGGGGTCACGACTGGTCAGGTGACCTCGGCCCTGACTTCACGTGATGAAATGATCATCATCCTGGAAAGAAATACTGACTATCGTTACTGATCTGAAAAGCAAAAAATGCTCTGCAAACCTGATGTCTCTGGTTTTGCAGGGCATTTTTAAGTGGTGAAAGCTCGAAGGACAGAAGGATAGAAGGGCATCCAGAAGGATGAGATATAGGCGGGAAGACCATTTTGACAAGATCAGTTTTCTGAAGAAGCATCACTGGACCAGCAGGCATTGTATTCATCCAATGGAAGCATCGCTTTTTCTTTGCAGTTTTCTACAGAAGAAGCTTTGTCCGCCCAATAGTCATTGTATTCACCAAGTGGGATCATGGATTCATCCAGCTTCATTGCTTCTTTTGAATCAGTTGAGGCATTAGAGGAGCATCCCCCAATGAACAGGATCGATCCACAAAGACCGACAAGACAGAGTTTTTGATGTGTCATAAAGTATCTCCTATTTTTAAAGTCTGAAGCCAGCTACCTCACAAAATCAGGGGCAGGTTCACTTTTAAAAGCAAAATCGTGTAACCAAACCTTAATTTGACTAAAGACTTTCTACTTCCATGATAAGTTTCTTTTTTATGATATCAATGTTTTTTAACCTTACAGATTTCACAGCTTTACAGACAGGTTGTTGATGCTTACGAAACAAGGGCAGCAATGGGCAGTGCTGGAATAGGTTCAGCGATGGACAGCAGTGAAATGGGTTTGGAAATTCAACGTCGAATCCAGATACTCCAGCTGAAAAAGCAAAAACCCTGAATCAGGCTTTGGATCAGCCGGATTCAGGGTTTGTAGGTTATAGAAATGGGTCAGAATTCTAGAAGCAGAACTTACTTCTGGGATTCTTTCCAGGCGCGGATTTCATCGAGGGAAACTTCGATTTCTTCACCATCCGATAAAGTGACAGGAATATTTCCTTCTTTATAGGATTCGAAGAATTTGCGCTCTTTTGGTTCAACGTTGACAGCAAGGTCGAGTTCGTCGAGCTGTACTGGATCAACAATGTTTGGAGCATCGGACATTGGGTCACGGGCCGAAGCGTTTTTCGGGAAGGCAATGACATCACGGATGGAGTCAGTACCGGCAAGAATCATCGCAACACGGTCTAATCCGAAGGCTAAACCACCATGTGGAGGTGTTCCATACTGGAAGGCATCAATGAAGAAGCCGAATTTCTGCTGGGTCTGTTCTGGTGTGAAGCCGAGGACCTCAAAGATCTTATCCTGCAGCTCCTGTTCGTAAATACGCATGGATCCACCGCCGAGTTCATAACCGTTCAGAACACAGTCGTAGGCATTTGTTTTCACTTTACCTGGGTCTGTGTCGAGTAATGGGATGTCTTCGCGTTTTGGCATCGTGAATGGGTGATGCTGGGAAACCCAGCGGTTTTCAGTTTCAGACCATTCGAACATTGGGAAGTCAACAACCCATAAGAAGGAGAATTCGTCTTTCTTCTTCAGGCCTTTTTCAGAGGCAATGTCGTTACGTAAAGCACCTAAAGCTGTGCAGGTTTTCAGCCATGGATCCGAAACGATCAATACGCTTCCGCCATCTTTCACCTGGCTGGCATTAGCGAGTGCTTCAAGTTCTTCTGGTTTTAAAGATTTAACCGCAGAACCAGAGAATGCGCCATCTTTGTATTTGAGAACAACCAGACCACTGGATCCGTTTTTGCGCGCATCGGAAGTCAGTTTTTTGATTTCTTTGTTGGAAGGTGCAAAGTCATCGACAACGATGCCTTTGATCACACCGCCGTTTTCAATGGCGTGTTTGAATGGAACAAATTCACTGTCTTTAAACAGGTCAGTGAAGTCCTGCAGTTCCATGCCGAAACGGTTATCTGGTTTATCAGAACCATAACGGTTCATCGCATCTTCCCAGGTCAGACGTAAGAATGGTGTTGGGATATCCAGGCCTTTGACATCTTTCATCAGCTTTTTAAGCATTTCTTCCATCATGGCCAGAATCTGGTTTTCGTCCAGGAAGGAAGTTTCGATATCAAGCTGCGTAAAGTCAGTCTGACGGTCGGCACGTAAGTCTTCATCACGGAAGCAGCGGGCAAACTGGTAGTAGCGTTCCATGCCGGCAATCATCAGCAGCTGTTTGTAAAGCTGTGGAGACTGTGGCAGGGCATAGAACGTACCTGGATGAACACGGCTTGGAACCAGGAAGTCACGGGCACCTTCTGGTGTAGAACGGCCAAGAACAGGTGTTTCTACTTCGATAAAGTCATGGTTATCCAAGAATTCGCGTAAGGAACGGACGATGGCTGCACGTTCGATCAGGTTTTTCTGCATAATCGGGCGACGCAGGTCGAGATAGCGGTATTTCATCCGGGTATCTTCGAGGGCATCAGTTTCATCCGCGATGATTAATGGGGTAACTTTTGCCGGGTTGACGATTTCTACATCCTCGACGATGACTTCAATATCCCCAGTTGGCAGCTGTGGGTTTTTGTCTTTTCTTTCTTTGACAACGCCTTTAACGTGTAAAACATATTCCTGGCGGACGTCTTTCAGTTTTTCATTAAAGCTTTCATCAAAAACGAGCTGCACAAGACCGGAGCGGTCACGCAGGTCGATGAAGTTCATTGCGCCGAAGTTTCTTTTCTTCGAAACCCAGCCGACCAGTTCAACGGCCTGGCCTTCATTTTCAAGACGCAGGGTTCCATTGTGATGGCTTCTATTCATAAATCTAAGTTCATTCCTTTCGAGCCTGATTCAATCCTCAGGCAATCAATGGTGACAGGTTGAGTTCTGTCTTCACTTGAATCCAAATTAAGTCTTACGCAGGGCAGGCCTGCAGGATCAGTCGTGATGGTGGTGATGTTCTTCTTCTTCCTCTTCTTCGTCGACAAGAGCGCGGTCGAGGTAGTCGATCAGTTCATCCACAGGCATGGTGATCTGTTCTTTGGTTGCCTTGTTTTTTACGGTAACGGTACCGTCTTTGGCTTCATCTTCACCAATTAACAGATTGAAACGAGCCTTGGCCCGATCTGCAGCTTTGAACTGACCTTTGAAGGATTTCTGCATGAAATCCATGTCGCTTCTAAAGCCATTGCTGCGAAGAGCAGTCAGGATTTCAAACGCATAATCACGGGCTTCAGGGTTGAGAACCATGACATAGGCATCCAGGGCAGGCTTGCCCCCAAGATCGATGCCTTCGGCTTCTAATGCCAGGAGCAGACGTTCTTCACCAAGCGCCCAGCCAATGCCGGACTGTTCTGGTCCGCCAAAATAAGGGATCAGATTGTCGTAACGTCCACCTGCTAACAAAGTCGCCTGAGCTCCCATGTTCTTGTCTTCAGAGACAATTTCAAAAACGGTGTGGGTATAGTAATCCAGACCACGAACCAGATTTGGATCGATACGGTATGGGATTTCCATTTCATCAAGAAGACCGGTAACAGTCTCAAAATACTCGCGGCTTTCCTCATTGAGATAGTCAGCCATAATCGGAGCATTTTTCATGCATTCCTTGTCGTGATCGACTTTACAGTCAAGCAGACGCAATGGGTTCTGTTCATAACGGCGCTTGCAGTCAGCGCAAAGATCATCGACATAGGGTGCAAAGTATTCTTTTAAAGCAGCCCGATAGTCTGCTCTGGACTGGTCATCACCGAGTGTGTTGAGCAGAATGGTGATGTTCTGAAGACCTAAGGCCTTAAGAATAGAATAAGCCATGACCATGACTTCGACATCGGCATACGGACTTTTCAGACCGAGAGATTCCACCCCAAACTGGTTAAAAATGCGCAGTCTGCCTTTCTGTGGTCTTTCATGACGGTGCATCGGACCGCAGTAATACAGTTTTACAGGCAGATCCGGGCTGGAATACATTTTATTTTCTACATACGAACGGACAACGCCCGCTGTTCCTTCAGGACGGAGTGTAAGAGATGTATTCGAATTGGCTGGCACAAAGGTATACATTTCCTTGTTGACCATGTCACTGGAATCATTCTCGCGCTTGAAAACGTTGGTATGCTCAAAGATCGGAGTCCGGATTTCATCAAAGTCGTACAGATAGCAGAAATGACGAAGCAGTTTTTCAAGCTGCTGCCATTTGTATCCGTCATCGCCATAGATGTCCTGTGTTCCTCTTGGAATCTGATAACTCATATTTTCCCCTCCAAATCAAAAGCAGGAGTCCCTAAATAGGGTTCCTGTTTGAGTCACTACCGAAAATATTACTATACTTTCCGAAACTTTTATAAAGATGAGGCTTGTTTATCGCTTTTCAGACCATTCTTTCCAAAATGGAAAGGATACAAAGCATTCATATGGTCATACGCGAATCGAAAAACAGAAAGCAGATCGTATGACAAGCAACCATTGGACACAGAGTGGGATAAAAACAGAGAGGATGAGCTGGCCGTAAAAATGAAATGAGAAGAAGATGAACTGCAAAATCGATTCTCCTGAGTACTAATGGATCAATGACAGATCAGAAAGTACCTATAAGATGACACCAATCGAATTGCCACCAGAATAGACTGACCAGAATATATCCAGAATAAATATAGATAGGAAAACTGCTGATCAGGTTTGAAGAGAAGCGAGGCATAGGTGAATAAGAAAAAGAGGGGCAAAGGAAGAACGGATCATCGTTTCGTTTTGAATGTTAAACAGAAAGTGTCGATTTTGAGGGTGTTTTTGGTATTTGAGAAGAGGGAGAAATTCGATGGTTTTCATTTGAATGCCCAAAAGGGCGGTTTTTTCGTTATCATAAAAACATCAGACAGATTTGTCTTGCATCCTTTCAGGCGTTGCAGACAGATTGTTTTTAACAGACCGACTCTGACCATTCCAAAAAGCAGAACTGACAATCAGGGACGCTCAGAAATCAGAACCCGCGTCTGGATGAAAGAGGATGGAACGAATGGAGAACAAACAGACAAAATATGACAGACGTCCGCTGACCAGACAGATTGAAGAAGAACTCATGAACTACATCCAGAATGAAGAACTGGCTGTCGGCATGAAAATACCGAATGAATTTGAACTGGCTGAACGGTTTAAAGTCGGCCGCAGCACCGTTCGCGAAGCAATTCGTTCGCTGGCTGCCCAGGGCATTCTGGAAGTGCGCCGGGGATCCGGAACTTATGTCAAAAGCCGTGAACCGATTCAGGATGACCCTCTTGGTCTCAATCAGATCGAAGATGAGTATGCTAAAGCAATGGATATTCTGGAAGTCCGGTTGATGCTCGAGCCGGAAATTGCCGCCAACGCCGCTAAAAATGCAACAGAAGAAGATAAGCAGAAACTGAAACAGTTATGTGATGAAACCGAAGCCCTTTATGTTCTGAATGAGGATCATACGCATAAGGACAGTGAATTTCACTCTCAGATTGCGAAATGCTCCAAAAACCAGGTGGTTGAAAATCTGATTCCAATCATTACGGCTGGAATTCAGAAGTTTATTGTCCTGACTGGCCGCAAGCTTCAAAATGAAACCATTGAGACGCATCGTGCCATAACCAATGCAATTTTGAATGGAGATCCGAACGGAGCAAGGTATGCGATGATCATGCATCTGAACTACAACCGGCTTGCTTTACAGGAGAGAATGCAGAATAACTCTGCAAATAATCAGACGTCTAATCATTGATCTTCCTTTAAAAAGACGTAAAAATACCCATTAAATTCCATGACGAATTAAAAATAATGACCTGATCTGTGATCAGGCCTTTTTATTATGTGTAAATGATGTGATTTCGAGAAATATTTGTCTGATGATTGACTCTGCCAAGCGCTTTCACTAAACTAAAACGTGTAAAAGATATGACGTCATACAAATAATAGAAAAATGAGGGAAACATATGACAACGTTAGATCCTACGCGTTTGGTGATTGCAGCCCTTGTCGGGCTGGCAATTCTGCTGCTGTTGATTATCAAGTTCAAAGTTCAGGCAATGATTTCGATCCTGATCGGTGCTTTATCGATTGGTCTGATCGCCGGAATGCCGCTGGAAGAAATTATCCGTTCTGTGGATGATGGAATTGGAAATACATTGAAAGGAATTGCCTTGCTGGTCGGACTAGGTTCGATGTTTGGCGCAATACTGGAAGTCTCAGGCGGCGCCCAGTCCACTGCGGTCAACCTGGTCAAGTGGTTTGGAGATAAAAAAGCGGCCTGGGCTCTGGGAATTACCGGACTGGTTATCGCCATGCCTGTGTTCTTTGATGCCGGTTTGATTATTCTGATTCCACTGGCTTTCTCACTGGCCAAGAAAACCCACCGTTCTTCTTTGTATTACGTCATTCCACTGTTAGCCGGTCTGGCGGTAGGTCATGCATTTATTCCTCCAACACCAGGTCCAGTTTTGGTTTCGACCATGCTGGGAGTAGATCTGGGCTGGGTAATCCTGGTTGGTCTTGCCTGCGGTACTGTTGCGATGATTGTTGCAGGTCCGATCTGGGGATCGATCTGCGGAAAGAAATACTTTGTATCTGTTCCAGAACACGTACAGAATGCAAAAGATTTTGATGAATCCAAACTGCCAAAATTCGGTACGATTGTAACGATTATTCTGATTCCGCTGGTTCTGATCATCATGAGCTCAATCACAGGAATCGTAGAACCACTGAAATTTCTCAACCCAATCTTTAACTTCTTAGGTACACCTTTTGTCGCTTTACTGATCGCAACAGTTGTAGCCATGTTTGTTCTTGGTGTCCGCCATGGGTATTCAATGGCCGAACTGGAAAAAGTTATGACGAAATCACTTGAACCAACAGGTCTGATTTTGTTAGTCACTGCCTGCGGCGGCGTGCTGCGTTATATCCTGCAGTATTCCGGAATGGGTGATTTGATTGGGAATGCGGTTGCCAGCATGAATCTGCCACTGGTCATTCTGGCCTTTATCATCGCAGCGCTTGTACGAATCTGTGTCGGCTCTTCGACTGTTGCCATGACGATGGCGGCCGGAATTGTAGCGGCTTTACCTGGAATCGCTGAACTTTCACCTCTGTACCTGGCTTGTGTCACTGCAGCTGTAGCAGGTGGTAGTACGGTATGCTCTCATTTCAATGATTCTGGATTCTGGCTGGTCAAATCGCTGGTTGGCATGGATGAAAAGACCACTTTGAAAACATGGACCGTGATGGAAACACTGGTTGGAACGACCGGTTTTCTGGTAGCGCTTGTCATTTCCTTCTTTGCCTAGAACTCAATTGAAGTGAAATGAAATTTCCAGACAGAGATTTGAATGAATCCGCAATTCTGGTTCAATTTACATTTTGTAAAGAAAAGAATTTGCATAAACTAAAGAAAAGAAAGACTAAAAATGTATCGATAAACGGTTTACTGAGAGATCAGGTATAAGAACTGAAAGCAGATCGATGCATCCAATAGATGAATGTGGAAAACACAATAAGTAAACACGAATAGAAAGAGGAACAACATGAAAAAATTAATCAGCCAGGAAATGCGCAAACTTGCCCCTGAACTTGACCCCCTTCGCATTGGAACCGGATGGACTCCGGAAGAACTCTCGAAACCACAGATCTTTATTGAAAGCACGTTTGGTGATTCACATCCCGGCAGCGGACATCTGGACAAACTGGTCAACAGAGTCCGTATGGGTGTAGCCAAGGCCGGCGGTCATGGTGCTCGGTACTTTGTGACCGACATGTGCGATGGTGAAAGCCAGGGAACCGATGGCATCAACTACTCACTGGCTTCCCGTGAGATGATTGCCAATATGATCGAAATCCAGGCCAACGCCACTCCATTTGATGCCGGTGTTTATCTGGCGTCCTGCGACAAAGGTCTGCCGGGCAACCTGATGGGACTTTGCCGGGTCAACATTCCTTCCATCGTTGTATCTGGTGGAACGATGAATGCAGGCCCTGAAATGTTAACGCTCGAACAGCTGGGGATGTATTCAGCGCAATACGAGCGTGGGGAAATCGATGAAGACAAATTGAACTGGGCCAAACAGAATGCCTGCCCAAGCTGTGGGGCCTGCTCCTTTATTGGAACGGCTTCGACTATGCAGATTATGGCAGAAGCACTCGGGCTTTCTTTACCAGGATCGGCTTTGATGCCGGCAACCAGCCCGGATCTGCTTGACTATGCTCAGAAAGCTGGCGAAAGAGCCGTTGAAATGGCTCACGAAGAAGGCATGCGTCCTTCGGACATCGTGACCATGGACAGTTTTGAAAATGCGATTCTCGTTCATGCCGCAATTTCCGGTTCGACCAACTCATTGCTGCACATCCCGGCGATTGCTCATGAACTGGGTATCGAAATTACAGGTGACACCTTCGATCGTCTCCATCGCAATGCCCGCTATCTGTTAGATATCCGTCCAGCAGGGAAATGGCCGGCTGAAGTGTTCTATTATGCCGGTGGTGTGCCAGCCATTATGGAAGAGATCAAGGATCATCTGCACCTCGATGCCATGACCATTACCGGAAAGACGGTTGGCGAAAACCTGGAAGAACTGAAAAAAGATGGCTTCTATGAACGCTGTGAAAAATGGCTGGAAGATTTCAACAAACGCTATAACGTAAATGTCACTCGTTCGGATATCATCCGTCCTTATGACAATCCAATTGGAACTGATGGTTCGATTGCCGTTTTAAAAGGAAACCTGGCTCCAGAAGGTGCGGTTATCAAACATACGGCCTGCCCAAAAGAAATGTTCAAAGCTACGCTGCGGGCCCGTCCATTTGACAGTGAAGAAGAATGCCTGGACGCCGTACTGAATCATAAAGTGCAGAAAGGCGATGCGGTCTTCATCCGTTATGAAGGACCAAAAGGATCAGGTATGCCAGAAATGTTCTATACGTCTGAAGCCATCAGTTCCGATAAAGAACTTGGCCGTTCGATTGCCCTGATTACAGATGGCCGTTTCTCTGGCGCATCCACTGGACCAGTCATTGGTCATGTCTCTCCAGAAGCTGCAACGGGTGGTCCAATTGCGCTGGTTGAAGAAAACGACCTGATTGAAGTCGATGTCATGGGCCGTAAGCTCAATATTGTCGGTATCAATGGGGAGCACAAAACCCCTGAAGAAGTTGCGGCGGTTCTGGAAGAACGGAAAAAGAACTGGAAGCCAAGACCAATGAAATATAAGAGTGGAACCCTCAGACTGTTTGCGGCGCATGCAACAAGCCCGATGAAGGGGGCCTATATGGATTTTGATCAGGACTAGATCTCCCCGTTTCAGTTTCTATAGGATTTCTATTCTTAAAGGCAGAGTACCCCGACTGATTGGCTCAATAATATAGAGTTT
>Trix_p2__coassemble_1248_pt1 | contig 27144 bp, 19 predicted proteins | sample Trix_p2__metabat2_low_PE_010 | metagenome-assembled genome bin Trix_p2 | reverse complement strand
AGGGATGTAACCGTTTTATCCTATCAGGGATAAAACAACCTCATTTAACGAAGGGATTCAAAACTTATTTTTCTGCCTGATTGCGCAGTAAAGCAGGGAAGTTGTTTTGCGCGGAAACAAAACACTTTCAGCATGGTCAGGCCTGTAGTTGTCTGCTGCAGGGAAAAAATGGAAAACCATCTTTACGATCAAGCAATGTATAGATCAGCAGACTTCTGATTTACTGCGCTCAACCGGTTTCTTTTCTCATTCCTCTGTCCGGGAAAAGAAACCGGTTTTTTCTGTTTTGAGAGGAGACGGACACTTTTGGAGAAGGACAGTCGTTTTGACAAAGGTCAATCAAAAAAGAAAAGGTCTCCTATCCTACAGGAAAAGAGACCTTAAAGTTCTGGAAAGAAAGAGAACGCATCAAGAATTTTGCGCATTTTCTACCATATTATTAGTGACACGATAAATGACCTGAATTCGATCGAATTCACAGTCTTTATTCGAAGCTTTGTTCGCCTGAATCCGGTTCCTCAAAGGCAGAGTCGACGGCGGAATCGACCGTCTGCGCAGGAGCAGGAACCTCGGGAGCCGCCTGATCCGGAACAACCTGATCGGCAGATGGCTGTTCAGGAGCCGCCTGCGTTGGCAAAGATGGATCAACAGTCGGCTGGCTTACATCGGGATTGGAATCTGGCTGACTGTGTTCAGCCGGAATAGCCGGATCAGTCTGGGTTTCCTCTACAGTCGTCTGAGAAGAGGCCTGCGAAGCAACTTCACTGGCATGAGATGGATCCTGAGAAGCTGAATCTGTCTGGGATTTATCTTCCGGCTGGGTGTACAGCTCGATTTCCCGTTCGGTCAGCTGACCATCCGGATTATTCGGGTTGTATTTCTCACGATGCTTCAGATAGTTTTGTGTAAAGCGTGGCAGTGAGGAATATTGCGGTTGGACGCGCTGGTAGGAATAGAGCTGAATCCATCCCAGGCAGAATGCCAGGTAAGCCACACCCGCCCATGAAAGAACGGCATAGCCATATTTTTCATATTTGAAGAAAATCTTCGATACCGTCTTAAACGCAAACCGGTATCCGGCCACCACTGCAAGAATCACAGACGTAAAGCCTGGCATGATATAGCGGCCCTGCGGCTGGAAGTCATCGGTCCAGGAATAGTAAAGACTGAGCATGATGACCATAACAGCGCAGATCGAAATGAATAAGAAGAACAGAATGTTCTGATTCGCCTCATGATCCGCGCAATGTTTTTTGAGGGCATACCACAGCGCCTGGACAATCCAGACGACAAACTGAATGACAAATAAGGCCAGTCCAGTGACAACCAGGATGGAGAAGAAGCGGTACAGTTCAGCCGGCATCAAAAAGTCCATCAGACCAAGCAGCGCAAACGAGGACATGAATGTCTTTGTAGCCCAGTCGAATGGGGAACCATTGAAGAAGAACATGGTATCCCAATAAGAAAGGCCCTGGCGGATCGGTTTGAAGATGATCGATGGCCGTTTGGAGAAGGTGGCAAATTTTTCGCCCATCTCCAGTCTGGTTTTTGATCCGAGTACGTCGCCGTTATAAAGGATGATGTTGCGGATAAACCACCAGCCGGCAATCAGGAAGGTAATCAGGACAATCACACCGGTCTTTTTCCACATTTCAATTTTTTCTTCCCGCGCCATATGACGATGGAAAGCCGTCATAAAGAAAAGAGGAATTGAAAACAGGATATATGGATAAGCATTGTAGTAGGACTGAATGGTCAGACCCATGGCAATCGCAAACTTGATGCAGTCGGCCCACGTCCATTTTTCCTTCATGCCGCGAACCCAGCAATATAACACCGCCGAGACACAGCACATACAGAAGGTGTCGTTGTTGTGATAGCCCGCAAGGAAAGTCAGCTGGGGGACCAGCGAACAGATCAAAACGACACACCAGCCCCATCTTGGCTTCCAGCCTAACCACTCACAAGTCCGGAACAGGAAATAGAGCATGGCTGTTTTGGAAAACGCCGAGATAATGCGCACGCTAAGCAGCAGGGCATAGGGATCATCGGTAAACCAGGAGACCACCCACATATTGAATGCGCCCAGAATGTTGACCAGCATCGGGCGCAGAGCATACGAGAATCCCCATTCACGGATGCGGACAGCCGGATCCCAGGCATTGGGCAGCTGGCCATGGAAGAACACATAGTCCGACAAAATGATGCGGACAGGTTCATCGGGGGCTTTGGCCATTGGGATCATTTTCATCCACATAATGTTGAGGACCAGATCAAAAATCAGAAAAGCTGCCAGAAAGACCCAGGTCAGCTTCGAGTAGTGCGTAATAAACCGGCGTGCAGAAAACTCACGTTTTCTGGCCGTGCGAGTTCGTTCCATTTTCAACCTCCTTCGAAACAAACCTCTACGATGGTCAAAGAGACAGCTGCCGTCAAGATCTGCTTTCAGTGCATTGGAAAGAGCAGAAAGGATCGCCCAAAACAAAAGGATTGAAAGCAGTATCAATCTGCTTTTGTGTTTTCAGATCCTGAACAGACCATGGATTCAAAAAACAGAGGTCCGGATTACTTACTGAACTGTCTAAGGAAAAATTTAACATACTGACCATTGAATCTGAAAAAATACATGTCAGAAAAAGGAAGTTAAATCCTCGCTTTCGAAAGAGTGAATCGCTTAGAATAGGCAGATTTGGACGCTAAGAGAGTTTCCATGCAGGATTCTGCCGTCTATAATAGGTCAAGTATGAAAAAAACAGCCATCTTAATACCGTGTTATAACGAGTCGCGGACAATCGAAAAAGTTGTCCGCGATTATCGGTCTGCCTTCCCGGAGGCAGACATTTACGTTTACGATAACAACTCAACCGACCACACGGATGAACTTGCCCGTAAGGCTGGCGCGATCGTGCGCTACGAGCACAAGCAGGGCAAAGGCAACGTTGTGCGTTCGATGTTCCGGGATATTGAGGCAGACTGTTACATCATGGTGGATGGAGATGACACCTATCCCGCCGAAGATGCAGTGAAACTGGCCGAACTGGTCAATGAACAGGGTGTGGATATGGCCATTGGTGACCGTCTGTCTTCAACTTACTTTACTGAAAACAAACGTCCGTTTCACAACACGGGCAACCGTCTGGTCCGCTGGTTGATCAATACCTTCTACCAGGCCGATGTGACCGACATTATGACGGGTCTGCGGGCCTTCTCGTGGGATTTCGTGAAGTCCTTTCCAGTCTGCTCCAAAGGATTTGAAATCGAAACAGAAATGACGATTTTTGCCCTGGATAACAACATGCAGCTTGCAGAAATCCCAATTGGGTATCGAGATCGTCCAGAAGGCAGTGTCTCGAAGCTCAATACCGTCAGCGATGGTCTCAAAGTGCTCAAGACCATCGGAACCCTGCTTCGCGATACCAGACCTTTCGCCTTCTTTACCACGATCTCCCTGGTTTTTCTGCTGATTACGCTGGGTCTTTTTATCCCGGTGTATGCCGAGTATCTGAAAACCGGTCTGGTGGATCGAATTCCAACTCTGATCATGGTGGGCATGTTTGGGGTTATCACACTGCTCTGCTTTTTTATAGGTGTCATTTTGACGAGCCTTCGTAAAAATCAGAAAAAAGAATTTGAACGCGATCTGACGATTTTACGTCTTGATCGTGAAATCAATCAGAAACTTCAGACGCTCGAAAACGCGGCTGGAGTTGAGATTGCAGAAGACCTTGCGCAGTCCAGAAAGGATATTTCATGATGGAAACGCTGGAAAGATGGCGTCCCCATGCTCCTAAAGCAAGACGGATCATTGAGATCCTGCTTGAGAGCGGCCTCATCTTTCTGGTGATGCTTTTAATCGGCTATTACTTTCCTAAAGGTGAAGTCGCCTATCCGATTGGAAGTCTGCTGATGATTCTGAATCTTTCCAGACTTTGCTTCGGAGCGTTTTTAAGGGACTGCTTTGACTTTCTCTATCGCTGGCGCTGGGTAGTGGCCCTGGTCGTGTTTACTCTGCTGGTCAAAAACAAGATTCACACCTCCAACGTAGCTTCATTCATGGAGTACTTTACCCCGGATTCTTCGGTCGAAGACTCCATTCTGTTTGGAACGTATCGCGAGATTCGTTCGGACGAATACGCAGTTCAGCTGCCGTATTACTTCTCGCAGTTTTATAACAACTTCAATCAGATTTCCCACCAGATGTCGGTTGGCGGTCAGGATATGATTGTCGGCTACAACGCGCCAGTCCTGGGGCCAACCCTGATTGGCAAGCCGTTTATCTGGGGCTATCTGTTGTTTGGCAACGAGTATGGCCTTTCCTGGTATTTCTCTTTGAAGACCATTCTGATGTTTATGGTCTGCCTGGAAATGTTCCATATTCTCACCCGCAATCGCTGGATGTCGGTATTTGGAGCATTCATTCTGACCTATGCCCCTTCGATGCAGTGGTGGTACTCCCCGCACTTCTATGATGTGTTTTTCTGGGCGGTCACCCTGTTTGTGGTCGGGTACTGGTTTTTCATGTTTACCGGCTGGAAAAAATGGGCGATGACCCTGCTTGCGATCTGTTCGCTGACAGGCTTTGTGCTCGCTCTGTTTCCATCCCTGCAGGTGCCGATGGGCATTTTGATGCTCTGTCTGATGATTGCCTGCCTGTGGAGAGATCGGGCGGATCTGAAATTTTGCAAGCTCGATCTGCTTAATATTGCGGTGGTCATTATTGGTGTAGGTATTGTCCTGCTTCCAACTCTGCTTTCAATGAGAGACGCTTTGCAGCTTTTAACCGAAACGGACTACCCGGGTTCACGAGTGGAGACGGGCGGCCGGGCGCACAATGCGCACTGGATGTTCTTTATCAATCCGATCTCGATTGTGCAGCCGTTTGTTGACCCTTCGCTGTCCAACAACAGTGAGCTGTCTTCCTATACCCATTTCGGTGTAGCCTGCGTAATGTTCTTTCCATATCTTGGCTATTACCTGTTCAAACAGAAAAACAACAGCCGCTGGGTTGGAGTGGTTCTGTTTGTAGCAATGATTATTCAGGGCCTGTTCATGAACTTCAAGATTCCAGAATGGCTGGCCAAGATTACTTTGCTTTCCTATTGCAACCGAATGCAGACCGTCTATGGCTTTACAGGAACGATCTTTACGGTCTGGACCGTGTGGATTGTCACGCAGATCCGTCTGCCCAAAAAGTCACTGGTCGCTCTTGGTGTCTGCGCCGTCTATACGGCCATGGCAGCTTCTGTTGCCCATTACATGACGATTCCAAGCACGATTGATGCGTTCAATGAAGTGTTTGGCGCCCATACGCTCGATGCGTTTGGCGGCACGGAAACGGCAACGATTATGGTCACCATCGTCCTTGGCTTTTTCTTCTGGCTGGCCTTTACCAAATGGCGGCAGTTATTTCTGGCTCTCATGATTGCCTGGACGACGCTGAGCGGCTGTCTGGTCAATCCGATCATGCAGTCTGATGCAGCCGTCACGGATTATCCGTTTGCCAGAGAAGTCACGAAAATTGTCGAAGACGATCCGGATGCCTGGTGGCTGACGACCGATCATGACTTCTCGCAGGCCTTAGTTCTGGCCAATGGCGGAAAGGTGCTCAATGGCGTCAATTTCTATCCTGATTTTGAAAAGTGGGAACTGATTGATCCAGAGGGCAAATACCACAAGCTGGAAAACCGCTATGCGCATATTCTCGTGGAAATCACTAATGATAAAACGATGAGCGTTGAAAAGGTTCAGAATGACTGGGTGATGCTTCGCATTCCATCCACAGATCTGAAAAAACTGGATGTCTCTTATATTTCCGGTGGTGAGCGCGTGAAACTGCTGCTGGATGGTCATCACTATCCGTATACGATCCTCTGGCACGATCCGAAAACTGACGACTATATCTTTGACGTCGCACCGGATCATCATAAACAGGCCTGGAAAGAAAAAGAAGAAGAGGAAAAGGCTCTGGGTCTGGACTCGGAATTCTCTGAATCTTCAGAATCTTCGAAATCTTCTGAGTCCAAAGATTCCTCTGAATCTTCCAAGACAAAATCAGAAGATAAAACGACTTCTGATCAATCTAAGACTTCTTCTAAATCTGAAGCTTCTTCCAAATCCGAGGCTTCAAAAGAATCAAAGGAATCTCAGAGCGCTGCATCCAAAACTTCGCACTGAAGGATTTGCGCTGAAACATAAGAAAGGGTGCCCTGGCGGGCACCTTTTTACGTGGCGAAAAATGAGAGAGTTCAAAATCCGGCTATTTCATGCTGTCGCCGCTGAAGACGCGGTCGAGTCCGGCCAGCGGATGGGCGGCAATTTCAAACGGTCCGGCATCACTTTCAAGCGAAGCCTGATTCGGATTGAGAAACAGCTTGATTTCCGGAATCTTGATTTTACTGGTGGTATTGAGCCGGTCGAGAATAATCTGCTGAAGACCGATATTGTTGGTCTGACGTGCATAGAGATAGTCCGCAAAGAGCTGATTGACAAACAGGGTGGTAAAGATGAATTTCTCTCCGGTCAGCTTCCATTTGCCCTGGCTGGCTTTTAAGGCGGGGTAGAACAGCCACTTTGCGTAGTCCTGCAGACCATCCGGATCATGAAAGAGCGCATTGAGGCGGGCAATGGATTTTGGCTTGAGCTGGTTTTTACCTGTCATGACCGACAGATTTTCAAGGATCAGCACAAAGCGGGTGCAGATGAGCGTTCTGGCTTTGGAAGGCAGAATCCCGTTTTTGCGATAGGCGGCCGCTCTTTCTTTTTCAAAGGTGCGGATCAGCTCCAGGTTTTCCGCCTGGGCGAGGGCTTCATCGACTTTGGCTTGCCACAGCTGACTGGCTTTTTCCATCGCCTGATAGAAGCCAGCTTCATCGAGCTGCAGTTTCTGACAGATGCCATCGCGCAGGCTTTCGAGAAAGTCATCACTGATGCCGCTGGATGCCCCGGCATACAGATAGAGGCGGCATAAATGCTTTTCGTCTTGTTTGCCATGTTCGAACTGGTCGTTGATCTGTGCTGGAGTCATAGAAGCCTTCCTTTCTGAGATGAGTCTGGATCGAGATTTTGTTGAGATTGAATCTTTGGTCATTTGATTCTTTAGTCACTTGAACCATTGGGAATCAAGGACTGGATTGCCGATTTTATTTTCGGATGAAAAAGCCATTGCGTTTCAGGTTTTTAGATCTGCAAAAGAAACCGAATTCACAAAGCGGAACATCTGTTTGGGACAGTGTCTGATTTTGGATGAAATTCAGGACAGACAGGATGATTTGCTTGCCCACTCTTTGCTTTTCTGTTATTCTTGTCCTTTCTTCCCAGATTCAGTGATGTACAAGCCCTTTCAGGTCGGGCCTGTGCCTCTTCCATCCATCCAACCTGAACCGTTTGAATCGAGAGCTCAACCGGTTCTTCCTGATCGATCTGAACATCATAGCCTGATCACCACGTCTGAAAATGAATAACGCCCGCACTCTTTGTCTGGGATGTGATTTTCAATCTTGTGGATTTCAGGCAGACTTTACAGAATTGAAAACCTTGCAGCATCCTGTCTGGTCAGGCAAAACAGGGCAGTTTGAACTTGATTTTGTCTTGATTGAAATAAAAATTCGCTGTTTTGAAGGTCTGCGTTATCTGATTTGACGGCTTTTCTTGCAAAAATGTTAAGAATCTGTCCAATGATAACCGCTTTAATTTCTGCAGAAAGTCACCGTATTCTGCCAAATCCGGCAGAATCATGGGTGAGGCCTGAATAGTCATCCATACTATAAAAAATACGAGCAATCATGACTTTTTCGCCCATTCTCATCGAGGATGGGCGCTTTTTCGTATGGGCCGCATTTCCTTTTTCCTGTTGAAAGCCGTATATTTTGATAGGTTGAAAAACGGAAACAATATCGCAGGATCATCGCAATTTTGACGGATGTCGTTTGGCTTCGTCAAGGGTTTTGAAAAGCGCATTTTGTTTCCCAGGCTCATATGATATAAATACTCAAGAAATTCAGGCCCTGGCCGTGGATGGAGCAGGGAACTGAAATGGGGAGGAAAACAATTAGATATGGCTAAAAAAATCATCCAGGTTGAGGAAAAAGTTCCTGCGAGTCTGATGTTCCCGCTCTCGGTGCAGCACTTGTTTGCCATGTTTGGCGCAACCGTTCTGGTGCCATTCGTTCTGGGAATCAATCCAGCGATTGTTCTGTTAATGAATGGTGTCGGCACCTTATTATTTATCGCAATTACCAAAGGAAAAGCACCTGCTTACCTTGGAAGTTCATTCGCATTCTTAGGACCGGCTTCGCTGGTCATCGCCCGCTGGGGTTATCCGTATGCACTCGGTGGATTCGTTGCGGTCGGATTCATGGGCTGTATTCTGGCGTTTATCATTAAAAAATTCGGTACCAAATGGATTGATGTTGTTCTGCCGCCAGCCGCAATGGGACCTGTTGTTGCGCTGATTGGTCTGGAACTGTCCAGCTCCGCTGCCAGCACAGCAGGCATTGTCGGCGATGGCATCCTGATGGGCAATGTCATCATCTTCTTAGTAACTTTAGGAACCGCAATTGTCGGTAACCTCTGCTTCCGCAAGTTCTTCTCGATTATTTCGATTCTGATTGCGGTTATTGTCGGCTACGTTACAGCCGCCTGCCTGGGTGCAGTTGATTTTGCCCCAATCGGTCAGGCTGCCCTGTTCCAGCTGCCAAACTTCCAGTTTCCAAAGTTCTCATGGGGTGCTATTCTGACGATGCTGCCAGTTATCCTGGTTATTGCTTCTGAACACGTCGGCCACCAGATTGTAACCAGCCAGATCGTTGGCCGTGACCTGATTAAAGATCCAGGTCTGGATAGAACAATCTTCGCTGATAACTTCTCAACCATGATTTCTGGTTTCGTTGGTTCTGTCCCAACAACAACTTATGGTGAAAACATCGGTGTTATGGCTTTAACTGGCGTTTACTCGGTATGGGTAATCGGTGGTGCTGCGGTTCTGTCGATCTGCTGCGCCTTCATCGGTCCGCTGTGCGCTCTGATTCAGTCCATTCCTTCTGCAGTTATCGGTGGAATCTCCTTCTTACTGTATGGAATGATCGGTGTTTCCGGTCTGCGTATTCTGATTGATGAAAAAGTAGACTACAGCAACACAGCGAACATGATTCTGACTTCGGTTGTCTTCGTTACTGGTCTTTCTGGTGTAACTGTTCAGCTTGGTGACATCGCTCTGTCCGGAATGGTTCTGGCTGCTTTAGTCGGCATTCTGTTGTCCTTAATGATCTATATCTTCAACAAGCTCCATCTGCTCAACGAAAACTCTGCTGAGCCACAGGATGAAATGAAAGTACTTGATGAAGTGATCGCCGAGGAACAGAAAGCAAAAGCTTCGAAGTAATTACTCAAAACCCAATTGAGCCAATCCATATTCAATCACAATTCAATTTTTGCCAGTCCATCACGGGCTGGCTTTTTTAATGCCTGGGCGGCATTTTTGTTTCTTTTCGGTCACCATGATCCGTAAATAATGGACGATTGTCAAAAATAGGGTTATGAACAAGAATCCACAAGAAAAAATAGAATGGACCGTTGGACTGGTCTTGATGGCAGCCGGCCTTGCGTGTCTTTGTTTTCCAGTCCTGTCTGCGGACGGACTGATGATTACCATTTCCATTGTCTGTACGCTTTCTGCCTTACTGCTGCTCTATCAGGCCTTTCGGCGTAAAAGCGTAATGGAAGGCCTCAAAGGAGTTGGCGCCGGTTTGTTAGCCGCCCTGTTCTGGAGCTACCGTCTGGCCGGGGTGGGGCTGATTTCCACGCTCTTTGGTCTGTATATGATCGCAACGGCCATCATCATGGTCATTCAGGGCCTGATGGATCTGCATGAAAAATCCAAAGAAGGCTGGTACTTTATGGCGCTGGCCGTGGGGGAGCTGATCCTTGGTTCGATCGCGCTGTCTGGTATTCATAAAGACCAGCGCTTTATTCAGATGCTGATTGGCGCCTATCTGCTCTATCAGGGCGTACAGATGCTCGTTGAGCGCTGGGCGTTCCGTTCGAGTTCGACCTCACGGACCTGGTCGTTTCGCTACTGGAGTTCGCTGCCGGTTTACATTGTTGCCATGGGGCCGAGCATTCTTTTGCGAATGGCTGAAAAGCACAATATGAACTGTGAAAGTTTCCCCTTTGATGATGCGAAAAATGACAGGCCCGTCAATCTGCGCGTGTTTATCCATACGGGACTGAGCGGGGATCATCAGTTTGGCCATATGACGTTCTCGTACAAAGGCATCATGTATTCGTATGGCAACTACGATGTAGCCGAAGAAAAACTGTTCCGCACGTTTGGGCCGGGCATCCTGTTTACGGTGCCAATGGAAATTTATGTCAACAACTGCTGCCTGTACGAAGAAAGCACGCTGTTTGAATTTGGCATCAACCTTTCTCCAAGTCAGGAAGAACGCCTGCAGGTTTTACTTGCCGGGATTGAAAATGATACCTACCGCTGGTATGCTCCGATTTCCCGTCAGGCGTTAAGCGAAGAAGAATTCAAAAAGATGGAAAAGGATTATGCCTGTCGTCTGGTATGGCGCACGGGAAGCAAGTTTTATAAATTCCGCCACGGCATCTGGAAAACATACTGGGTGCTGGGCAATAACTGCTCGCTGTTTGTGTCGAGTTTGCTTCATGAACTTGATGAAAACTACGTCCTGCCGCGGGGCATCAACACTCCGGGTGAATATTTCACCTTCTTCAGTCAGGCCTTCCAGGATCCCAATTCTAATGTCGTCTACCGTTCATGGCATACCCCAACGCTGCCACATACATTGTTTGATACATGTGCCTGATCGGGTCTGCGTAAGTCAAAAACCGAACTGAAACAAAAGAGTTGAAACAACAGAACTGAAACGACAGAGAGAAAACGAAAACTGCTTTTTCCTGGCTGAAAAACCGATGGAAAAAGCAGTTTTTTCATGTCGAGACTGCAGCCCGCGCATCCCCGAAAACAGATCCTGGCAGGCGGACAGCAGCGAAAAGAAAGGTCCTGTTCTATTTACGTTTTTGTGCCTGATGACGACGCCGTCTCACGATGAGGCGTTCAAAACTGCCGTTTTCAATGAATTCGGCCAGTGTGTACTGTTCCAGCATTGTAACGGTGCAGGCCAGGGATCCGGCGGTCTGATGGTACAGGCCCAGCAGCGAGCGGGGCAGCACCATATAGGCCAGACGCAGGGAAGAGGACAGAGACTTGGAAAAGGTATTGAGGTAGATCACCTTCTCGTGGCTGTCCATCGCAAACAGAGTCTGCAGCATGGGGCCGTTCTGGAAAAATTCCGAGTTGAAGTCATCTTCAATCAGATAGCCTTCCCGTTTTTCAATCCACGAAAGATAGGCTCTGCGCCTGGAAGCGGAGGTCTTAATGGCCAGCGGAAAGCTGGAAAACGGGGAGACATGTAAAAACTGACTGGAACAGGCGGCCAGACTTTCCAGTTCAATGCCCTGATTGTCAAGGGGAAGTCTTGAGATGTTGGCAGCAGCCGCGGTGTATACCTGTTCAAGAACGGGATAGCAGGGGGATTCAATGGCTACATCAAACTTTTCGCGAAACATACGGCACAACAGAAAATACAACTCCTGCGTCCCGGAGGCGATCACGATCTGCTCAGGCTGGACCTGCATATGGCGGCTGGTATGCAGATACGAAGCAATGACGTTGCGAAGCCGGCTGCTGCCAGGCGCCGGGCAGGTCTGAACAAGATAGTCCTGATATTCACTCATGACATAGCGCATCGTCTTAAACCACAGCGAAACCGGGAAGTCGGGATCGGGTTTGATGGGATCCGGCGGCAGGAGCCTTTGCGCAAACAAGTCATTGTGCACGCTTTTCTGATTGCCGTCCAGGACAAAATAGCCGCGGCGCTCTTTGGGTTCAATGTAGCCTTCCTGTTCGAGCAGACTTAAGGCCTGTTCGACGGTAGAAAGGGAAAGATTAAGATCCATGGCGTATTGCCTTTTGGAGGGCAGTCGGGTGCCTCCGGTAAGGATTCCGGATTCAATATCCTGCCGTATGGCCCGATACAGCGAAAGCGCTAACGGGCGGGAAAGGGTATAACTGATCATCTGGTCTGCTCCTTTTTTATTTATTTGACCCTTTCGGTCAGATCAGTTCAGAGTATACTAGAGAGCAGTTCTAATGTGAAAGCGAAGATGAAATAATCTGAAAAAGAATGTAAGAAAAGAACTCAATAAGAACGCAATAAAGGAGTGATTGTGATGATTCAGACTTTAACCCCAAGATCTTCGTATCCAAGACGCTATTCCGTCCTCTGGATTACAACCTGCGGCCTGTTTATGGCCCTGACCATTCTGTTGTCCAGCTTTGGTGTTCCAGTTCCAGGCGGCAAACTGTACCTGTGCGATCTGGCGATTACAACCGCCTCAATTCTGCTCGACCCAATTGGTGCTATGCTCGTTGGCGGCCTGGGCGCATTTATTGGCGATGCCTTGTTTTACCCGGCCCCAATGTGGGTTTCGTTAGTGGTTCATGGTCTGCAGGCCTATGTGATCAGCTATCTGGCGCACAATACCTTTAAAAACAAACCGATCTATGGCGCGATTCTGGGTGTTTCGGTTGGCTGTGTGATTCTGGTTGTCGGCTATACCTTAGGAAAAATCTTTGTGTATTCGACTTTTGAATATGCCATGCTCAAACTCCCTTATGAAATTGCACAGGGACTGATTGGTGCGGTTGGCGGTGTGTTTTTAACGTATGGTCTCCATCTGAAAAAAATCTGGCAGACCATGATCAATCGTCAGCGTTAAGGTTCATCTTTGCGGCTTTTGGATCAGTTGATATCCAACAGCCGCTTTTTTGTTAATGATGTGGATATAGATGGATTGTGTTGGAAACTGTTTATACTGAAAGCATGAACTATACCGCAATTGTCCTGGCTGCCGGCAAAGGAACCCGCAGTCAGCTTTCCTATAACAAAGTCCTCTTTCCTTACCAGGGGCAGCCGATTTTACAGAAAAGCCTCGACTTGTTTGAAGCCGATCCGGACTGCACCCAGATCGTGGTCGTCTGTGCCCGCGATGAGCTGGCTGATTTTAAGGCAAGATTTGCCAATTCCAAAACGCTGTTTACCATCGGCGGCAAGACCCGCCAGAATTCGGTGTTCAATGGTCTGAGCTGTACCAAAGAGCCATATGTATTCATTCATGATGGTGCCAGACCATTTGCCAGTCCGGCACTGATTGATCGTCTCAAGAAAGCGGTCGTGGAATATAAAGCTGTTGTTCCAGGGGTTGAAGTGGTTGATACGATCAAAGAAATCGATGACAAAGGCTTCTTTGTCCGGACTCCGGTTCGGGATCATCTGCGGGCCGTCCAGACCCCGCAGGCCTTTGAAACGAAGTTAGTCAAAGATGCTTTGAAACGGGCGATTGAAGAAGGAGTTCCGGTCACTGATGATGCCATGGCTGTGGAATTGTTTAAGCACAAAAAATCGTATTGTGTGCCGGGAGAATTGACGAACTTTAAAGTCACCACCCGTCAGGATCTCGAACGGCTCAATGAGAATTAAGCGATGCAATGAAATAAAATTGAGCAGCGCAATGAATGAAGGAAATAGATAAAGAAAATTGTAGAATCAATCCAACAAATTCGATTAAAAGCCGATGTCTGCCTTTAAAACAGGACAGAGATCGGCTTTTTGATTCATTTCGTCAAACGCTGGGAATAAAAATATGAACAAATGATGACAGGATCTTAAGGAAATCATAAGCTTCGTTTCACTTTGGATTTATATCAAGGTCTTACAATGACAGGTATGAAACCTCTAGAACTTCTTACGCCGACAAGTCTGAAAACCGGCCTGACTTCGGACCAGGTCAAGCAGGCGCCCAGAAACCATATCGATTCCAATCCCCAGAAAACCATCGGCCAGATGGCTTTTGAGGAATTTTTCTCGTTCTTTAATATCGTCAACTACATTCTGGCCGCCATTGTTTTGTATACGGGCAGTTATCGCAATCTGTTATTCATGATCATTGTGCTGTCCAATACCGTGATTGGTCTTTACCAGAAAATTCACTCACGCCGGATTCTCAATAAGCTGGCTCTGCTTCATGCCCATAAATATCAGGTGCTTCGAAATGGCAGGTGGGAGGCTGTAGAGAGCGACGATATCTGCCAGGGAGATATTATCCGTCTTAGCGCGGGGGTGCAGATTCCCTGCGACGGGGTGATCCGGCAGGGAGAATGCCAGGTCAATGAATCACCATTGACCGGTGAATCGGATGCCCTTGACCGCATGGAGGGCGGCAGTCTGTATGGCGGCTGTTTCATTGTTTCCGGCACCTGTCTGATGCAGGCCGTGGAGGTCGGCAGTGCCCAATACATGGCCACCATCATTAAAGAAGCCCGACGGGAAAAACAATATCCCAGCCAGCTGCGGGATGTTTTAAATTCCATCATTAAATTCTGTACAATCATTCTTTTCCCGGCTGGCATTTTATTGTTCTGCAAGCTGTTTTTCTATTCCGGGGTTGAGCTCAATACCGCCTTGCTCAATACGACAGCTTCAATGGTCGGCATGATTCCGGAAGGTCTGATTATTCTGACGTCGACCGCCCTGGCCACGGCCGCCGTCAAAATGGCCCGTAAAGCCGTTTTGATTCATGAACTCTACTGCATCGAAAATCTGGCCCGCGTTGATACGCTCTGTCTGGATAAGACGGGAACCATTACCAGCGGCAAGATGAATGTCGTCAAATGCATTCCGCTCGATGGGCAGAGTGAAGAGCAGATGAAACAGGATCTGGCCAATGTGTTTGGCTCGTTAGAGGATGACAACATGACCGCGCAGGCCATACGCCGTTCGCTCTATCCGCTTTTGCCAACCGAAAAGTCGACGGTTCGATTTCCATTCTCTTCCACCTGGAAATCTTCTGGCGCTGTGTTTGGCGATACCACGCTGATTGTCGGTGCGTATTCCTTTATTTTTGAAAAAACGGATCCCAAAGTTTTAGCGCAGATTGAACAATATGCCGCGCAGGGACTGCGAGTTCTCGTTCTGGCCAAAACTGGCCCGATTGAAAAACTGGCGAGAGGCAATTACACCCTTTGCGGGCTGATTCTGATTGAAGATGAACTCCGCCCGGATGCAAAAGAGATTCTGGATTACTTCAAAACCCAGGATGTTGATCTGAAAATTATTTCCGGGGATATGGTGACCACCGTAGCTGCGATTGCGCATAAAGCCGGGGTTGATGGCAATGCGGTGGATATGTCCAAAGTGGCCGATGATCAGATCGGTGAAGTGGTGGCACACAATTCGATTTTTGGCCGGGTATCGCCGACGCAGAAAATGTTAATGGTCAAGGCACTTCAAAAGCAGGGCCGCACCGTCGGGATGACGGGAGATGGCGTCAATGATGTCATGGCCTTAAAGCAGGCGGACTGCTCGATTGCGATGGGATCCGGCGCACAGGCTGCAATGGCTGTCGCTTCTCTGGTTTTGCTGCAGGATCAGTTTGCGGTGCTGCCGCAGATTGTTGCTGAAGGGCGTTGTGTCATCAATAATATTCAGCGAACGGCTTCCCTGTTTCTGGTCAAGACGATTTTCAGCTTCCTGCTGACAGTTCTGACAGTGATCTGGATGCAGGCTTACCCATTTGTTCCAATTCAGCTGACCTTTGTCTCCGCAATTGGCACTGGTATTCCAGCCTTCATTCTGACCTTTGAAAATGATATTTCCCGCCCGAAAAGCAACTTTCTGGTCAGCGTGCTCTCCCGGGCCATTCCGGGTGCTCTGGCCATTTCGTGCGGAATTTCGATTTTGTACTGCATCGTGCAATATGGTCCAATGAATGTCAACCTGGAACAATACCAGACCATGTGCACCCTGCTTGCGGTGATCAATGCCATTGGGGTGCTGTACATGATCTGCCGGCCGCTTTCCTTTCTGCGGCTGCTGGTGCTTATTCTTTCGATCGCGATGGCCGTTGGCGGCATGTTGTTCTTTCCGACGATGTTCTTTCTGTATCAGTTAAGCCGGCAGGCCAATCTGCTGGTGTTTGCCATCGGGGCCGGCCAGGTTTATCTGCTTTACCAGCTGTGGCAGGTACACTGGTCGAAGTATCTTAACAGGCTTCCTCTGGTGGCCAAAGCAAATGCGGCTGCGCATCAAAGCTGAGAGTTGCTACAGGGCAGTCAGTCGAATCTGATCCTGAATCTGGCTGCTGATATTCAATTCTGCCAAAATTCTACCCAATAAAAAACTCTGTCCGATGATTCTGGACAGAGTTTTTTATTGGTCTCAGTTTTTCCTTCCATACAAGAAAAGGCAGAGAAAATGCAGAGTTTAAAAGGAAGGACTAGCCTTCAACGCGTACGGATTTGATGACCTGTGGTTCTTTTGGCATATCACGGAAGTCAGTCTTGGTGCTGGCTACATGATCGACACCTTCCATACCGGAAGTGACTTTACCAAATGCTGCATACTGGCCATCGAGCCATGGAGAATCAGCATGCATGATGAAGAACTGGCTGCCAGCGGAGTTTGGATCCTGCGCTCTGGCCATAGACAGAACACCGCGAGTGTGCTTGAGATCGTTCTGGGCAAAGCCGTTTGCTTTGAATTCACCAGGAATGCTGTAACCAGGACCACCGGTACCATTGCCGGCTGGGTCGCCGCCCTGGATCATGAAGCCAGGAATAACACGGTGGAAGTTAAGTCCATCATAGAAGCCTTCGTTGGCAAGCTTTTCGAAGTTTTCAACTGTTTTTGGCGCTTTGTCAGGATACAGTTCGCCCTTGATGACGTCGCCATTGTCCATGGTGATTGTAAATGTTTTAGCCATTGGTTTTCCTCCAATCGACAAGAATCCTTGTCTTCCTTGTATTATTGTAGCGGGAAGACTTCAAGAGTGGTCAGATAAGAACCACTGGATTTTGAAAATGAAGTCTGCAGAAAACTGCCGTGCAGATTTCGGAAATCTGATCAGCCAGGCAGAAAAAATAAGAAGTTCAATCATACTTGCTGCTGAGAAAAAGGTTGATCATCAAAGGATCAAAAAGATCCATAGCTGAACTTAAAAAGGCCAAAAATAGAAGCAAGAATACAAGAATATAAGAATACAAGAGCACAAGAATATAAGAACGAGAAAAAACAGAGAATGGAGGAGCTGAATCATGAGTGTACGTGTCTATCTGTGCGCCCTTTCGGATCCAATTGCGGATCGAAGCCGCTATGAAAAACTGAAACCGGAATTTGAAAAACAGGGAATTGTCCTGGAACTCTCCCCACTGCTGGAAAAAGATTTGCCTGCCCCCACAAAAGCAGATGATTTCAATAAAGCATTGCGCAGCGGGCGTTACAACTGGATCCTGGATGTTTCCGGCGGCAATCTGGCCAATCTGGTGCTGCCCTATCTGGATTATGAGGCTTACCAGAGCGGATCGACTTACTATGCCGCCTTCAGTGATGGGACCTGCATTGTCAATGCTCTGGCAGCAAGAGCCCATAAAAAGGCCATGCTTTTTCCAATCTGGAACCAGACCGACTTTGGCCAGACGATTTCACTGATCAAAACCCGTAAGATGCATCCGGTTATTGAGCCGATTGGCCAGGCCAATCCGATGCCCCGCCATGGCCGGGTATTTGGGGGTAATATCCGCTGCTTTTTAAAGCTGGCCGGAACGGATGGCTTTCCGAATCTGGCGGATGGGTATCTGCTTCTGGAATCATCGAGTGCAGACTGGAATGCGTTTCGCTCGATGAGTGCCCATCTGGCACAGATTGGGGCGCTGGACTCGCTTTGCGGAATCATCCTGGGGCGGTTCAATGTGCTCGAACGCCAGACACAGGGACGGGAAAATGCGCTCCGACTGATGGCTGCGTATCTGGATTCTTTACTGATTGATCCCGTAGATTTTTACAGAGCCGATGGAATTGGTCATATTGCCAATTCGCAGGGCATCTGGATCAGCGCCGGCAAGCCGCTGTTTGAGCAGGTTCAGAGTCAATCCGGAAAACCAGAGGCGCAAAGCGAAAGTACGTCGCAAACCCCTTTGGAAACACCAGGACCCGGTCCAGTTCAAAGACCGATCGGGGCCAGTCCTGCGCCTGCACCAAAACAGGCAGGCGACAGACATCGGATAAAATCCAATCCTGAAGTGAACAATATGACCGAAAATAACAGGGAAACATCAAAAAACAAGCCGCATTCTTATACAATTTCGACAGGAGATGTCTATATCACGCCATTTGCTCCCTCCAAGAAATAGGCAATGACGTGATCGGAGGCTGAAAAATATGAAACCTTTAAAAAATCCGTTCCGATTTACCAGTCTGCTGCGGCCGATGATCTATCTGTTTCTGTTTTCTCTGATCTATGGATTTGGAACCCTGACCCTGCTGGATCTGCCGGCTCCCTGGAATGACATCACCCGCACGCTGCTTCTGGCAGTGTTTGGGCTGGGACTGTATTTTGTATCTACCCTGATCTGGGGCAAAAAGCGCAAAACCTTAGCGTTGAAACGGACAGCCGAAGTCTTTGGACTGTGTCTGTTTCTGGCGGTGTTTACCACTGTGGTGATCTCGCCTTTATCCCTGCAGGGAGACAATGTAGTCTGGCTGATTATTGGCGCCATTCTGGGAACACTCTGTCTGTTGTTTGCCCTGCCGACCCTGATCCTGTTTTTCAGGGCAATTTATGATGGCATTGACTCGTTTGGTGAGCAGATCAAATTTGTCCGGCTGGCCTGGAAAGGGAAGTTCTGGTACATCCTGGATCTGTGGCTGATGTTGTTTGTTTTGATGTATGCCTGGGACAATTTCATGGGCGGACCGTTGTACAGCGGCGGTGGCTTTGATGCGCCATCGATTTTTACTACCCTGATGTATCTCAAAGAGCCGACGATCTACTTTGAAATGATCCTGCTGCTCTCGCAGGGGGCTGCTGGTGCATGGGAGCTGACAATGCTTGGTATTCTGGAATCCTTATTGATGGTATTTTTGGAATGCAATCTGATCGCAGCCATTGGTGAGGCTGGTCAGCAGATGTGGAATGAGTATCACTACAACAAACCAATTGAAAAGAATTCACCGGTCTCCAGACGATAATCTGATTTCTCTGAAAGACCCCAAGGCGCCATGGAAGAAATTCCTGGCGCTTTTCTATTCTCGCTTTCGTGGCTTCTCTTTATTTTCTGGGGTTCATTTTCATGGGTGCCAAGCGAAAGGGCAGCCCAATTGCCAATGGCAAAACGATCAGAGATAGGGGACAATGGTTAGAAAGCTGAAAGAAGAAAAAAGTGAAATAAGAGAAAGCTGTAATCAGAAAGGAGAGTGTCTATGGCTGAAAGTAAAATTCCTCAGGAACTCATGTCCCTCAAACTGACGCCTTCGCAAAGTCAGTTTCTGGCCGGACGGAAAGTTGATACCCTCAACCAGCTGCTCCATACCTACCCGCTTCGCTATACGCCCATCAAACCGTATAGCCAATGGGAAGATGGGGATGAGGTTCTCTTTGAAGGGGTTGTGATCCGTTCAAGCAGAGCCGTGCGCATTGCGCACAATCGGATGGTGACGAAAGTTGTGGTCTATGCGTGGGATCAGGAGCTGACAGTGTCGATCTTTTCATGTGGCTATTCGCCGCAGATCCCCGTGGATAAGACTTTTACGGTCTGTGGGACCTACCATCGGCCAAACATGGTCAGCACCAACTGGACCAGTACGGCCAAAGTGATTGAACCCGGCCAGGTGCTCTATCCCAACTACTCGCTGCCACTGAAAACCAGACGCGACATGATGCTCAAAATCATGGACAAAGCCTTAAAGCATGTCGACGATCTGCCCGACCGCATTCCGCCCAGTCTGCGCACAAAGTACAAACTCCTTTCGCAGGCCGAAGCCTTAAAAGCCGTTCATCAGCCGATGAACGAAAGCCAGCTCTATCAGGGCGTGCGCTCTTTAAAATATGAAGAGTTTCTTTGTTTCCATTGCGCAAGACTCATGCAGTCAGTGCGCATTGAAAAAACACCAAAGCAGTTTGACCAGAGTCTGATCGATCAGAAGATTGCTGAACTGCCTTATACGCTTACCCCGGATCAGGCATCCAGCATTCAGGATATTCTCCAGGACCTGCGCTCGGATCAGGCCATGTATCGCCTTTTGCAGGGAGAAGTTGGATGCGGCAAGACGATGGTAGCAGCCATGGCTTTGTATGCGTGCAAGCTTTCCGGCCAACAGGCCGCGCTGCTTGCCCCAACTGAAATTCTGGCCCGCCAGCATGTGATTTCTTTACAGAAACTGGGGATTGGAGCCACGCTGTATTGCTCGTCGTTAAAGGCGGCTGAGAAGCGCAAAATTCGCAAAGATCTTCAGGAAGGAAAGATTGATCTGATTGTTGGAACGCACTCGCTTTTTCAGGAGGGCGTTGAATACTCCAACCTGGGCCTGGTCATTGCTGATGAGCAGCACCGTTTTGGGGTGCTCCAGCGAAGAGCCCTGATTGAAAAGGGCCATCAGGTGGATGTGCTGTTGATGAGTGCCACCCCGATTCCAAGAACCGCCGCTCACTTTCTGTATGGCGATATTGATCTGTCTGCCATCCGCACCATGCCGCCAGGGCGCAAACCGGTCATTACCCGCTACTATCGCTCGTCCAGCATGAAGCCGGTTTTGGGCCGGATTTTAGAGGGCATTCAGAAAGAAGGCCGGCAGGTGTATGTCGTCTGTCCGGCGATTGATGAAAACCCGGATGAGGGCATTACGGCGGCTACGTCGATTTATGAAGGCATGCGTTCGGTTTTAGGCCGGCAGATTTCCATTGATCTTCTTCATGGACGGATGAAACCGGAGCAGAAAGAAGAAATCATGGATCGCTTCAAGCGCAATGAAACGCAGATTCTGGTTTCAACGACGGTAATTGAAGTGGGCATTGATGTGGCCAATGCGACGATGATGGTGATCTATGATGCGCATCGCTTTGGCCTTTCGGCTTTGCATCAGCTGCGCGGGCGTTGTGCCAGAGGGCCGGTGCAGGGCGAATGTTATCTGCTTTCCAACACCCGCAATGCCCAGTCCGTCGATCGTCTCAAAAAAATGGAAACTCTCGATAATGGCTTCGATCTGGCCGCCTATGATCTGCAGCTGCGCGGGCCAGGGGATTTACTGGGGACCAGACAATCCGGCATTCCCGCGTTCATTCTGGGTGATGCCGGTAAGGATCTGGCGATGATGGACTGCTGTGAAAAAGATGCCGCCGAAATTCTCGAACATCCAGAAAATCCGGAAAACCGGGCGATGATGCACTATCTCAAACAAGTCTCAGAAAAAAGCATTGTCGATTAGCCGGACGATTCCATCCGTCGGCCTGGAGCTGCCTGTCGGGAATATAAGCGTTGTGAAGTTAAGCTCCAAAGTTAAAATGATTATTTCTGAGCGCAATACTTTCTTTTCTGTTCATCTTTTCTGAACTCCTTTACACTGAAGTCAAAGAGCCCTGCAAAAAAGAAATGAAAGAAGTGCAGGGAGGAAGAACAGAGGGATGGACGCATGGAGGGGACGGTGCTTAACCAGGCTCAATCCATCTCAATCAAAAGGAAGAAGAGAAGAGAAAACCGATGGAAAACAATCTGAACAGCCCGCGCGTGGTGGCGGTCGACATGGATGGTACGTTTGTGCACAGCGACAATACGTATGATCAGGAACGTTTTGGCAGAATTCTGAAACGGATGAAAAAGCAGAATGCAAAATTTGTCGTGGCCAGCGGCAACCAGTATTACCAGATCAGAGACTTCTTTCCCGGAATTGATGAAAGTCTGGCTTTCGTGGCGGAAAATGGAGCGTTTGTCAAAGACGAAAAAGAGATGGTCTTTGCGGCGGATATGTCCCGCCTTGCGGTTGAGAAAACCATGGAGATCTGTCTGGCAAATCCTGAAATCGACCTGATTTTATGCGGCCTGAATTCGGCCTATTGTCAGCGGGGAACAGTCAGTCAGGAATTTTTTGATTTTGCATCGATCTACTATCATCGCCTGATCTGGGTGGATGATCTGAAAGCTGTAGACGATCAGATTTTAAAAATTGCCCTGATGGTCCCTGAAGAACGGACGACAGAGTTTTGTACCCAGTTTGAACATGAACTCAAAGGCTTTGTCGAACCGACCGCAAGCGGTCATGGCAGCATTGATCTGATCATTCCAGGATGTCATAAAGCGTCCGGTCTGAAACGCCTTTTCGAACGCTGGCAGGTCGATCCCAAAGAGTGCGCCGCGTTTGGTGATGGCGGCAACGATATTGAAATGTTGACGTATTGCGGATTGAGTTATGCGATGGCCAATGCTCCCGAAGAAGTGAAACAGGCCGCCCGCTATTCGTGCCCTTCCAACGAAGAAGATGGGGTGCTGGAAATTCTTGACCAACTGTATCCAGAAGTGGAGTAGGGATCCAGAAGAGCTGCAATCTCGCGGGATGAGCAGTCAAAGGTGAACTTTCAAAAGATAACCTCTAAAAGGTAAGCTTCAAAAGATGAACAGCAAAAAAGTCCGGATCCATCAGATGAATGGGTCCGGACTTTTAACTTGATCAGTTTACAGAATGGAAGCTTTGATTAGAGATTTTCCTGAATGGCTTTGGCCAGGGCATCGAAATCAGGTTTTGGAATTTCATGGGTTTCAATGACCAGTGCATCTTTTTCAGGCTGATTGGCATAGCGGGGAATCACGTGGACATGGAAGTGATCCACACTCTGACCAGCGGCTTCACGACAGTTGGCCAGGATGTTCACGCCATCGGCATGAAGTCCTTTTTCCATGGATTTGCCCACTTTCTGAGCGATTTCAAAAACATGACCTAATTTTTCTGCAGGATATTCGAGCAGACTTGCGGCGTGTTCTTTAGGCAGAATGAGCGCATGACCGGCACTGGTCGGGTTGATATCGAAAATCACGCGAAGATCATCGTCTTCATACAGGGTAGTACTTGGGATTTCGCCATTGGCGATTTTACAGAAAATGCAGTCCATCGTAAGAATTGGTATCCTTTCCGGGCAAAAAAGCCTTGTCTTTTACCAGAATAAACGAAAAGTCAGGCTAAGGGGAGGCCTGACTTTTCATATTAAGGGGATTTGACGGTGCGTGATCAGGGATCCGCACCAGCAAAGCAGGAACGCCTTGCTGGTACGAATTATAGCATGTGTGGAAGAAGACGCCATAAAAAAGCAGAAAAAACCCGAAAATCTGGCTGGTTGGCCCTGAAAAAACATCGAAAGTGGCGAGTTTGTCACAATTTTTCCCATTGCTGATCCCAAAAAGGGAGGCAAACAGAGCTTTGCCCTGCGTTTTGAAGCAAAGAGTGGCGCCTGATGAAAGAACTTACAGCCCTTTTGCATCTTCATGAAGTTTTGTACTTGCTTTTTTGATTGATATAATTCGAAAGAGGTTTAAGTATGATTACGATGAAACTGGCGGACGCTGCCGAAGCAATGGGCGGCCAGCTTGTCCATGCCGATTTAAATACCGAATTTTGCGGCGTGTCGACGGATTCAAGAAAAATTGAACCGGGCATGTTGTTTGTTCCCATTGCTGGGGCCCGGGTGGATGGCCACCAGTTTGCCGATCAGGTCATGAAAAATGGCGCGAGCGTCATGCTCTGGCAAAAAGACCACCTGCCGGTTCCTGAAGGCATTCCGGCCATTGTGGTGGACGACACCATCCTGGCGATGGGCCACCTGGCCAAAGCATGGCTGGCTGAAGTGAACCCCTATACGATTGGCATCACCGGAAGCAATGGCAAGACTTCCACAAAAGACTTTGTGGCCGCTCTTTTTTCCAGCCTTGCCAAAACCTATAAAACTCAGGGCAACCACAACAACGAAATTGGTCTGCCGCTGACGGTTTTTGAAATGGATGACGATACGAAAGTGCTCATTCTGGAAATGGGCATGGAAAACCGGGGCGAGATCGCTTATCTTTGTTCGATTGCTCCGCTCAATCTGGCTTTGATTACTTCCATTGGCTCAGCCCACATGGAAAATCTTGGTTCTAAAACCAATATCGCCAGAGCCAAATGTGAAATTACCACTTCACTCAAACCAGGCGGGTCTTTAATCTATCACAACGATGGAGAAGAAATCCGTCAGGCACTCAGTGAACTGAGCCTGGATCCATCCTGGACGCTCATCCCCTATGGCGAAAATACCGAGTACAATCCAGAAAATCTGCACGTGACCCGCAGAGGATTGTCTTTCGAACTGAAGGCTCTCGATTCCAGACCCTTCCAGATTCCATCTGCCAATACTGTGCAGGCTTATAACGCCACCGGAGCTCTGCTGGCCGCAAAAGCTGGCGGTGTGCCAGAAGCAAACTGGCACGAAGCCCTGGCCAATGCCTCTTTAACTCCGATGCGCGGCGATCTGAAAGCGTGGAAAAACAGCTGCATTCTGGACGATACCTACAAATCTAACCCAGAAGCAGCTCGAAGTGCCATTTCTACCCTGATGGAAATCCCCGCGGATGTGCATATTGCGGTTTTGAGTGATATGCTCGATCTTGGTCCTGAAGAAAAGGCCATTCATGCCGCCATTGGTCAGTATGCACATGATGCCGGTGTGGATGTTCTGTTTACCTGGGGACCTTTAAGCAAAGAAACGTCTGCTGCCTTTGAAGGGACAAAGCAGCATTTTGAAACCAAAGAAGACCTGTTGGCTGCCCTCAAGCCCTATGCGCTTGACAATACAGCTATTCTGGTCAAAGGCAGCCGGGCAATGGCTATGGATACCATTGTAAAAGGCTGTTTAGAAGGAGAAAGCAATGAATAAAATCCGTCTTGGCGTCATTTTTGGCGGCCAGAGTTCTGAGTACAGCGTTTCACTTCATTCTGCCGGATCATTCTTACGTTCCGTTCACCAAGACCGCTATGAGATCACCATGATCGGGATTTCGATGGATGGTGGATTCTATCACTATGAAGGAAACATTGAAGATATCGAACACGACCGTTGGCAGGCACATGCCAAGCCAGTTGCGTGGGTTCACAAAGGAATTTTTGAATTAGAAGAACAGAAACTGATCGAAATGGACTGCGTCTTCCCGGTTCTGCATGGCAAAAACGGTGAAGATGGCTCGATCCAGGGCATGATGAATATTCTGGATCTGCCAATCGTTGGCTGTGATGTGTTAGGTTCTGCGATCTGCATGGATAAAGAAGTCATGCACCGTCTGTTTGAGCTCAACCACATTCCAGCAGCCAAATATGTCTGCCTGTATGCACATGGCGACAATCCAACATTTGAAGAAATCGAACGTCAGATTCCACTGCCATGGTTTGTTAAACCTTGCAACGCCGGCAGCAGCTATGGCGTTCACTATGTAGCTGACCGCTCTGAATTTGAATCCGCTGTTAAAGATGCCTTCAAATACGATGGCCGCGGCAAAGTTCTGGTTGAAGAAGCCATTGATGGCTTTGAAATCGGCTGCGCGGTGATGGGGGATGAAAATCTGACCGTTGGCGAACCGGATGAAATCGAACTGGAAGGCAAAGTGTTCGACTTTGCAGGTAAATACGACCTGGTTGGTTCCGCCATTTACTGCCCGGCCCGCATTTCCAAGGAGAAAACAGCCGAAGCCAAAGAACTGGCCAAAGCGGCTTACCGCACACTGTGCTGTCGGGATATGGCCCGCGTTGACATGTTTGTCTGCCCGGATGGCCGCATTGTGCTTAACGAAGTCAATACGATTCCAGGCCTGACTTCAACCAGCCGTTACCCAACCATGATGAAAGAAGCCGGCATCGAATTTGCGGATCTGATTGATCAGCTTGTCGATCTGGCGATGGAAAAAGAAATCAACATTTAATTCATTATGACTGATACTGCAAAATTAAGAGCCTGGACTGAAATTGACTATCAGGCCATTGGCCATAACGTGGAGGAAGTGCGCAAGCTGGTCGGCAACACCAAGATTCTGGGTATTCTCAAAGCAGATGCGTATGGTCATGGAGCCATTGAATGCGCCCGTGAGCTTGCCAAAGCCGGGGTCGACTTCTTTGCGGTTGCCTGCCTGTCCGAAGCCCAGGAACTGCGAAATGCCGGTTTTGACCAGCCAATTCTGATTTTAGGGGCCACCCCACCAGCTGCTTTTGATGAGCTGCTGGCCGGTGACTTTATTCAGACGCTCGTTTCGCTGGAATATGCGCAGAAACTTTCTGATTATGCCAAAGCTCACAATACGAAAGCCAAAGGCCATGTCAAAGTGGATACCGGCATGAACCGCGTGGGCATCGTCTATCAGGAGGGCGCCCGTCGTTATGATCAGATCCGGGCCGTGTATGAACTTGATGGTCTGGATGTGCAGGGAATCTTCTCGCACTTTCCAGTCAGCGATGATTTAGGCTTTGACAGTCGGGAATTCACCCGCAATCAGGTCCGGCTGTTCAAGGAAGTGCTCGAACGGCTCAAAGACGATGGCATTGATCCGGGACTGCGCCATATTCAGAATTCGTATGGCATTCTCAACTATAAAGATCTTGGCATGGACTATTGCCGGCCTGGTCTTTTATATATGGGTGTGACCAGTGATGATCAGGTTCCAATTGCTTCGGCCCCTGATTTTATCCCGATTCTGTCTTTGAAAACCAAAGTAGCCATGGTCAAGATGGTTCCTGATGGAGCGACAGTTTCGTATGGCCGTCACTATCATTGCCAGGGACCGCGCCGCATTGCTTCACTGATGATCGGCTATGCGGATGGCCTGCCGCGTCTGATTTCCAATCAGAATCTGATGATCTCTATTCGCGGTCATAAGGTTCCCCTCGTTGGCAATATCTGCATGGACCAGTGCATGGCTGATGTCACTGGCTTTGATGATATTGAAGAAGGCGACATTGCCACCATCGTTGGCGTCGATGGCGAAAACGTCATGACCATCGATGCGATCAGCCGCGCTGCAAAGACCATTAACAACGAAACCCTCAGTGCTCTGTCCAAACGCCTGACTCGCGTGGCTAAGGACTGAGCCCGCTTTTCCAGATCTGGAAGATTTGGAAATAAAGAAAAATGATCCTTTGACTGCCGCACAGTCAGAATGCGGCAGTTTTTTTACGGATTTTAACAGTTAGTTATATTAGGTTTTTAAGGGAAAAACAGTCCATAATG
>Trix_p2__coassemble_1072_pt1 | contig 37618 bp, 30 predicted proteins | sample Trix_p2__metabat2_low_PE_010 | metagenome-assembled genome bin Trix_p2 | reverse complement strand
ATCACTATCGTTGATAATAGTGACGATGGCTAAACACACTGTTTGCGTAAGAACCAAAGCGTTTATTCGTTTGGCACTTTGGAATTACTATTGCGAAATTTACTCTTTTTAAGCGATCTGACGAGTTTTCGAATTGATCAGCAAATACTAAATAGTCTTTCTGCTCAATAGCTTTCCGGGTTCAACAGTCTTCCTGGCCCACTGAAATCTTCACCGCTCACTGACAGCCAGGTATAAAAAAGGAAGACACCCGAATGTTGATGTCTTCCCTGATTTTTGAAGGGGTAAAAAACTTAGCCGGATCAGTAATCCAGACTATTTGAACAGTTTAGAGAGCACGATGGAGATGTTGTTCTTGGCAGCCCGGTAGTCCGATGGGGTTTTGCCAAAAGAGAAGGTATATCGGCCGTCATCGCCATACACCAATTTATAGTGCTTGTGATCGCCGGTAATGGTAAAGCCGGCTCTTTTCAGCTCATTGGCATGCTTGTCCAGCCCATCCCCACTGCCAAGCACGTCACGGATAATGGCGGACCGGGTTTCAATTTCACCGGTTGAAGGGTTGGCTTTGAGCAGATCTTCATAGATCGCAGCCTTGCGGCCTTCGGGATTGCTGACTTTCAAAGCAGTCCGTATGGCTTCAAGAACAAAATCCTGGATCTCGCCCGGATAGAGTTCCTGTTCCTGTCCTAAAGTAAGCAGACCCTCGTTTTTTCCCTTACCGCCAGCGGCTTTAATGGAGAGCAGCATGGCCTGGTTTTCCTGCTGAAGATCCTGAATCTGACTGGTCAGCGAGCTGACATCTTCATTGAGCAAGTCAAAAACTTCATTCATGCTGGCTTCATTGTCTTTGTATTGTCTGGTTTCTTCAACAGCCTGTCGCTGGATCTTATGGGCTTTAAGCACCATCCAGGCAGGCAGATTGCCATTTTCAAGCTGGAGATTGTAATGGAAAATCCGTGAACAGATATCATCCTGAAGTTGTTGTCGGTCCTGGTAATCTTCAGGACGGAAAAATTCGGTAGTCTCCTCACGGTTGGGATAGGTCACGCTGATCTGATAGCGTTTATTGATCTTGGTCCCAAAACCATGACCCCACCAGGGCATTTCAGCGGGCAGAATCTGTGGCCCTTCCTGATCTTCCGTTAAGACCAGAACATGGGCAGCGCCTTTCAGACGCCAGGCAAGACTGGCGGCATTCACCGGCAGGTTGCCCTGGAAATCTCCAGTGATCAATACGACCGGTATGCTTTGATAATGATCTCCAAAAAAGATCGTCTCGAGTATAGGTCGATCGGATTTATTCAGCAGCCAGGGTCTGGCACTGTAGGGCAGAACGTCCTCCTTGGCAAAGAGGTCGTTATCCATCATGACGCTGATCAGCATCGGTGTGGAAAAGTCCTGATTGAGATTGGCTGCATCCTCCGAATAAGTTCGGTCCAGCTGGATAAGGATTCGATGGACATTGCCAAACAGAATGGCATCGGTACGCCAGTTGATGCCATCTTCTGACTTCAGAAAGCGGGCGCCGTACAGACTTTCATCAGGCAGGCAGTCAAACTCCAGGGATAGATTGTCTTTCTGGAAATGGCAGACCATTTCGCCATTCCAGTCCAGTGGTTCGATGCGGTTGGCCTCGGTTGCCTTGGCGTTCCAGTCCACCATTGCCTGATAGAATTGTTCAGGCTCAAGATCCGCTTGGGCGGGCAGTATGGTTGAAAACAGCAGCATGCTCTTTCTCCCGCTCAAATTCTGAACCTGTATTCAACAAACAGGTCGGGTTTGAGCGGCTCTCCTTTCTTCATTTCTTTCCACCAACGGCGAAGGCTTTCGATTTTCATCCTTTTTAAAGGCAGATTGAATCAAAAGCCGGCCGTTGTTATTGATCCTATTTTAACGCATCCACCATCACCCTGACAGATTTTAAGTTTCAGGCAGGCACAGCGTTTTACCCATCAGCGTTCATCGACTTCAAGATGGGCATCATACCAGTCGAGCTGGTTTCGAAAGGCAAATTCTTCCTGATCCTGCAGTCCGATAAACCAGACCTGATCGACATCCTGGTGATTGAACAGATAGGTTCGATCAGAATCAATCATGCCTTCCGGCCATAGGACGGCACAATAATCGTAGATTTTGCCCGAGGCTAAATGTTTCTGAAGGCGGCCGACAATCATAAGCCGCTTTTTTCCTTCATTGAGGGTAACGACACTGCCAAGCGGCAGAATTTCTTTTTGCATAGAGACTTTCACTTTCTAGATGATCGAGCCAGACTGGTTTCTGGCCATCAATACGGGACAGGAAATTCGGGCTGGTGACACCCAGCCCACTCTGACTCTGACAAAAGCCAGTTTGAATTCCCTGTCTGTTGGATACTCAATTAATACTCAACCTGAATGCGGACCCCGCCACCCGCAAACAGGGCACCATTGGTACTGACTTCCCAATGACCGGGTTCATTGGCGTAGCGGAAACCCGCCTCCACACTGCCCACCGAACCACTGACACCAACTGTGACTTTCGCATCGGCCAGTTCAAAGGCCAGTGAACATTCTCCGCGCGCGGCTGCAGCGCCCACCTGAGCACTGAGAACCTGCTCGTCTTTGGAGAACGTGGCCTGAGCTTCACCATACAAAGCACCAACTTCTGCAGCGGCTCCAATTTCGGCATTGACAAAATCATTGCCGATTTTTGCTTTTCCTTCAGCACCAAGCAAATGCGCACTGGCTGAGGCTTCCACATCCAGTTTTGGATCGAACTGTTTGTTTTTGATCAGCCGCAGATAGGCTTTACCCTGGGCATTGGCTTCCAGAGCACTGACAGCTCCATATGTCGATACATAATCATTTTTGTAGGCAGCACTGGTCGCGCCAACCGCATAGCTGGCCTGTCCAATCGCCTGGGCAGGCCGGCCGGAAGCCAGTCCGCTTACAGTTCCCTTATAAGTTCCGTTATAAACGACACCGGGCAGATTGGCGACATGAATATGCTGAGAAGAGCTTAACTGGTTTTCGTTATTTTCTCCCAGCTCAGCCAGCCGTAAAAAGAACGACTGAAGACTGTCAAGTTTAGCCTGAATCTGCTCGTGGCGGCTTTGAAGCGATGGATAACTGAAGGAAACGGCACCTTTCAGCCCGGCAATTGCCGAAGCAAGCTGTTTACATGTTTCTGTGTCGAGCTGCATCTTCAATCTCCCTGATCTCTTGGATCTGTTGTGCGATCCACGATCGAATCTGCGAGATCGCAGCATTGATGGCGGCTTTTTCTTCGCTTTCTAACCAGTCCGGCAACGAATTGGCTAACCGGCTCAGACCCGCCGAAAGAGCGGAATAGTACGAGGTGTTCATGCACCTGCTCCAAGAGCAGTTTCATTTTCACGGTATGCAGTGGCGGTTTGAGTGAGATAGGTACAATAATTTTCCACCAGCTGAATGTACTTTGGGAAAACCGGCGCTAACATTTCAAACTGGTTGAGAGCAGCCGTTGCAGCCGGAGAGTCCCAGAATGAGGACATGGAACGGATCTCCTGTTTGATCTGTTCAAAGAGGGTCTCCATCTGGACTTTTAAAGCAGTTACCTGAGAGCTTGTCGAATCAAGCATGTCACTAGAGATTAATACGCCTTCCATAGGGAATCCTTTCTGGATCCAGGATCACTGGATCTTATGGTATCAAGTAAAGATCGGATGGGTCTGAAAAGAGAGGATCTGCAGCCAGAGCGATCTTTTTTAGATCGATCAAAAACTGGCATTCGTTCGTCATTTTCCAGAAAATCGATCCGCAACATACCGGGTTGATGATTACGGAACGCCGATCCGTTTTTTTTCTATTCAATTTTTTCTTTTTTCGATTTTGATCATTTCTATCCGATTTTGATTAGATGGTTCCAGGCAGCAGTTTTGAGCTGCCACAGGCAATACCCTGACAGATTTTCATGAATCCCTTTATTGACTAGAGAAACCTTCTGATCCGTCACAAACGGACAGCGGAACTACCTTCGAGCAGTTGGCGTGTAGTATGCCGCTCTTTGAAGCCATCCGAGCGTACACACTGTTGTCTGGTTGTTTCAAAAGGGTCCACCAGTCTGAGATCGGTCTTTGATTCGTCTTTTTCTGACAGATCAAAGACTTTAGCGCTTTTGAGCCGCTGATCAGCCGTCCAGCGCCCCTTTGTTTTTCTCTTGCGTCTGCCAGAAGATGGCTGGGTCTTGTCCGATTTATAAGAGACGGGCATTGGCGGTCCGGTTTTCCTGGAGCTGCTGATAGGCGTTGGCATCGCTGATCAGCAGTGTCGCATAGGCATCGATTGCGCTTTTGAGCTGCAGCATTTTCGGACGCAGGGCTTCGAGCTGGGTGATGAAGGCCTGAGAGTCAGAACCTTGCCATACGGACTGGAGTTCATTCATTCGTGAGAGCATGGAAGACATCAAGGACTCATACTCTCCGGACTGTCTTTGCATGTCGGTTCCAGTAGATCGGATCTGGTTGTAGTTAGCTTGAATTCGCATAAATTTCCTTTCCTTCGAAGAATTGACTTCGGGATTTGATTTTCAGTTTGGTTTTTTTGACTGGTGCTGATCAGTCTGTTTGCAGGGCGTACCTTGCACACATGACAATCAGCTGGTCCCCTTCGACAAGATCCAAGAGACTCAGCGGTGTATGTTCATCGAGAAAATGACCAATAGCCGTTGAATAAAAGATCGGTGCGCAGCTTAGGTGCCACTCTGTTTGGCAGAGGACTGCCAGATGATGCAGAGTCATGCGGGCTGGTTTTTCGATCTGGATCTGGTGGATCAGACCTGTCGTAAGGACTTGAAATGTGACAATCATCAGACCCCTCCTTTCACGTTGTGCGTTTCTTCTTTTCTCTGATTTCTCTTCTTAGCCAATCGATAAAAGATGCAGCTTTCCTTGGTTGATCGGACTTTCTGTTGTTCTCTCTGTCACGTCAGCCTTCCGGATCGATCAAAGAAGCCGGCTGAAGATCAACCGTCAGTCCTTTGCGGATCAAAACGGCCGAGCCCATCACATCGAGCGGCATGCTGATCTGCAAAGCATAAGCAAAATTGCTCAGTCCCTTGCCAAAGTAAATGACGTCTCCTGTTTTACAGGCCTGTGTCAGAAGAGATGCGCCATCCAGCTGATCGGACAAATCCAGCAGGCACAACATTCCAAATGCAGGACTTGGACTTTGTTCAAGCAGTGGATCTTCCATCTGCAGCCGTTCCATCAACTTATGAGCTGGCTTTTTTCCGGCTGCGGAAGACCACGCCAGCGTCAGGGTATGGTTTTCCAGAATGTATGGTTTTTGGGTTGCTGCTTCCAGACCAATGAGACCGGACAGACTGTTTCCGAACAGGTCCTCCAGATGGGCTTGATGGATGATCCGCCGAAATCCCTGCGGAAGTTCAAAGAAAATGGATTCGGGATAATGCTGCCCCAGGACCAGACGACGGATTTTGCCCTGATCGAGCAGATGCAAAATTGGCGCCGGCTCGGGATTGGAAAGCTTGCCTTCAAAAAGCAGTGCACACTGATCGCGGCTTTCCAGACCGCATCCCATGCGGTAATTCGCAAGCGTCAGGATTTTTTCCTGACGAAATTCAATGCACTCACACACCACCATCAGTGTGATGTTAGGCTGACGTGACAGTCTGGTCATTAACGGCAGCGGCGTATTCTGATCCAGTCTGACAATAACCAGAATCGGCTGCTCACTCTTTTCCAGCTGCCACAAAGAGGCCAGGCTCTGATCAAAACAGGCCTGAGCAGCCATCGAGAAGGGGGCATTTTTGGGCAGAGCTTTCGATGAAATTCCAACCAGAACAGCCTTCCCTTTCCACCCTGCCGCAAACTGCAGGGCTGCCTGTTCAATCGCTTCCTGTCTGCCCGCCAGAAAGTAAGTCTTTGATGGCTCCAGTTCAAAGGGTTCAAGCCGGTTGAGCAGGTCTTCCAAAATTCCGGTCAGTCTCTCGCTTGTAAATCTTGGATCATCAACCAGCAGCCAGTTTCGTTTTTCGTGACGGGACAGGATCGTTTTGCGCATGGCTTCCTGCAAAGAGATCTGGCTGATTTCCTTCCAGCCTTCCCTCTGGTCAAACTGTCTGAGAATGGAACTTCCATCGGCAGGTTCTTTGAGATAAAAAGCACGGCCCGTTTTTTCAATTTCATTTCCACACTGCAAGTAGAACTGGCCGCTTTTGGAAAGATGAGCGGCTTTATCATGACCAAGGACTTCCTTGGAGTCAGCCGCATCTAAAACCGGAAAACATAACCGGCTTTTCGAGTTGGCCCAGATTTGCTCATCCACCAGACCTGCCGGTTTCTGGGTGGACAGAATCAGATGAACCCCAAGGGATCGACCAATCCGGGCTGTTTCCTGGAGGGATTTCATGAATTCGGGATAACGGCTTTTGAGCTGACCAAATTCATCTACGCAGATGATAATTTCCGAAAACGGCTTGCCATCCACCGGATCCGGGCAGACTTCGATCTCACCGCTGATCCCGGGATGGTGGTGGAGATAGCTGGAAACAGCTTCCTGTCGGCGGTCCAGTTCCATTTTCAGTGCCTGCTCCATGCGGACAATTCCCGCTCCGGTCAGATTGGTCAACACCCCGGCGGTATGCGGCAGACTGACAAATGGCGTTGAAAACGATCCGCCTTTAAAGTCGATCAGGATGTACTGCAGTGCGCGGGCTTTGTTTTGAAAAGCCAGCTGAAACAGGATCGAACACAACCCTTCACTCTTACCGCTTCCGGTTGCCCCGGCAATCAGAGCATGGGGTCCTTCCTGTTTGAGATCCCAGAACAGACCCGGTGCGAGTTCAACAAGCAGATTAGGCTGATCTGAGCGGTTTTGATGCTTGAGACAGGATGGTCTGACATCCGGCTGCTCCCTTTTGTCTTCCACCAGAAAGCTGGCCTGCCTCATTTTATTGGCTGCTGGAAATGTGGCAGGAAAGATCGAGCAGTACAAAGAGTCGGTCTGCGCTAGCCGGGTATAGAGATCGACCAGCGTATCTTTGGGCCCAAGTTCCTGTCTGGCCAGTTTGCGGCGGGAAAGAATCGTCCATTCGATCTTGGGATACTTGCTTTTGCAAGAAAGAAAATCCAGCACATCTTCAAAGCACAGAACTCTTCCTTCTAACAAAGAGCATGGAAGTTTTGGGATCTGGCTCTCTTTAAAACCAATCCATGCCAGTCTTCGTGATTCATTCCAGACCTGCCAGGCATAGAACAACGCCAGCCAGTGCAGCTGCACCAAAGGCCAATGGCTTAAACAGAGCACACTTCCCTGTTCCAGAAACCGCCAGCCAAGACAATCGAGTTTCAAGGCGGCTAACTGATCAATTGCCTGTCGTGATGCGGTTGAGGCCATCTGCCAGCCAATCTTGGGAAGATCCAAAGATCCAAAATTCTGTCTTTCCATGGCAATCGGCAGTTTCCAGTGATCCTGGCAGAAAACCGATCTGCTTTGGGCATCGACTTGAAGCAAAGTCTCTTTTTCCTTAAGAAACTGATCACTTCTTGCCTGACGCAGATCTTCAATTTCTTTGAGTTTTTGCTGCAGATAAGCCAGATAGTCATTCATCTGGGTAATCCGGTTCTGTTTTTCCAGTGACTTGCGTCGATGAGCATTCCAGCCATACCAGCCCGCAAACGCACTGGCTGTAATTCCGGCACTGACCAGACCGTTTGCCAGACTGGCTGGATTGGAAGGATTCATCAAAAACCCACTGAGTGCGGAGGCTAAAGAACTGATGGCAATCATGCCGGCCGGAGAAGCCATTGTCTGTGGCTTTGGTTCACTGGAATCTGGCGGCGATTCGATGGTAAAGACACAGGATCCGCCTGTCGGGGCGATCTGAAAGCTTCCTGCCTCCTGTACGGGTGGTTTTGAAGCTTTGGCTGCCATTTCGGATCGAAACGTCTGCAGTCTGGGATGTTTCATGGAACTTCCCGGTTTGTTTTGAATCAGAAGATCCGATGGTAGTCGGCTGGCACTTACAAGCAGACAATGATCCACATACCAGAAGCAGCAGCCCAGAACCTCAATTTGATCCATTGGCTTCAGACAGATCTGATCCACTCTTTTCTGGTTGACCAGAACGGGGATCTGACGGCCTGCTTTCAAAGACCACTTGATCTGAGCAGAGGTGCCTGCAGCAGATAAATCCGTTGTGAAAGGACCGTTTGGATTGGAATCTTGCTGGCCAGAGACCTCAAACCAACAACCTGACCTGGAACTTCCAATCGCGAAATACGAGGACAGAGCAATATAGATCAGATCTTGAGCTCTTTGGGATCGACCGGAGCGATCAGAGCATACGGCGGCGGCGCACATCCAGAATCAGGCCGGCAGCTGCCCCAAGGACTGGAAAGACGGCCTTGAGACTTTGAAACGGGTTATGACAATTAAGATCACTGGCGTAAACCGTCTTACCATCTCTCATCACGCGCAGTCTGCTCGAACCAAGCCGTACCGGAACGGACAGATAGTTCTGGCCAAGCTCGTCCTGCTCGACCTTTGTCTGGATGTCCTGGCCATCAATGCGAATCTGGTAGGTTCCGGGCTGATCATTGACATACATCCGTAAGGTTTCCCCAGGTGTTAGTGCCTGATTCCCAACCGGTTCAAAGCCGCGGCACAAGACAGGTTGGCTGCTCTTGTCTTGGACATGGCTGACGATCTTTCCTTCTTCAGAAAGAGTGAATACAGTGTTGAGCTGGCCGCTTCGGGTATTGAGTTCGCTTTGTACCGGATTACCGATTGGAATGACCGTCCACGAAACGGTGGAGCTCTGGTGATCTTCGGTCTGGATTTTTGCTTTCACATCAAAGGTTGCATTTTGTTCGGCCGCTACGGCTTCTTCCAGATCGGGATAAACTTTCTGGCTGGCATGCGAGCGAACCTCAAGGGCCTGAAGACTTCCATGATCGACATGAACCTGTAAAGCCGAAGGATCTTTGATATAGAGTCGGTTTCCTGCCTGAACGCTTCGCTTATCGACTTTGAGAGTGGCCGAAACTGATGGCTGGCGGGCAGGATTTGCCATCAGTGCATGACTGGAAGCCGCTTTGGAGTCCAGATCCAGACTGGATGAAATTTGCGGGGCAGCCATTGCGGAATCCTGCGCAAGATCATTTGTCTTTGAGATTGGATCCAGGGCAGAATTTTGAGCTGTCTGAGAAGAGCTTGCAGACGTTGCAAATGTCATCTGATCCTTTGTGGGTGTGAATTGGTCAGCCAAAGATGTATTGGCCAGATTGGGCCGGGTATCTGTCACCGATGGTGCATCTACAGCCGCCAGCGAAGCCGGAGCCTGAATGGGCGCAGGACTTTGAACGCTCAAAGCTGGCTGCTCTTGAGCGGCTGAAGCAATCAGACTGGAAGTAACTGGTGCTGTTCCAGTAAAATCCAGCGCATCCAGAATCGGCTGCGGGTCAGCAGCCTGAATGGCATCGTTGACCTTGGAAAGATCAACATCTGGTGCCTGAATCAGGGGTGCCTGTATAGCGGGTGCTGCAGGATTCAGATTCTGGCTGGAAGAAATCCTGTCTTCTGAAAGCTGAAACTTCGAAGAACTGTTTGCAGGTTTCAGAGCATTGGAAACATTCTGCACAGCCACCACAGATGGATTGGACTGTGGTTTGGAGACTGGTTTTGGTTTGTTTACAAAAACTGGTGTGGACTGATCAGGTTTGAGGGCCGTCCCAGAATTGGAGGACTGTTCTGGACTGAGAGAAGGTTTCGTTGCATTCTGGGTGGAATCCAGACTGGAGGGTTCGCTTTTCCAGATCTGCAGCACATTTCCCTGCTCATCGAGTAATCGGACTGTGACGGCTTTTTCTCCCAGGGCCAGAGTAGTCAGACCTTCTTCGACAGACAGGTGCTGAATCTTGCCATCTTCTTCGATTTCAATGATCGATCCGGGCTGGTCTGGCAGTTCAAAGGTGATCGGATCATCGCCAAGAACAATGACCGGAACTTCTGATTCTGCCTTTTCTTTGACCTCTTCTTGGGTATCTTCTTCGACGGTCACTTCATTTCTGATCGACTGTTGGCAGGTCCTGTCGAGGGCAAAAGCGGCCTGATCAGTGGATAGAGACTGAAGCGGGGTCTCTGATGACAGAGGGGCAGATGGATCCGTGTCCGATGGATCTGGCAAAGGAATGCCTTCTGATAGATCTTCGTGGTCCTGATGAGCTTCATCGCATTTTAAATCTTCTTCTGACTGAGTCAGGTTCTGATTTTCGCTTTCGGTACCTGGTGGGTATTCACCCGAAAGTTCCTGTTGCAGATTGACCTGAACCGAAATCGGTTCAGGCTGCAGCATGGGCTGCATGACAGGCATAGGCAGCATAAAATTCTCCTTTCTGATTTTCTGGTTTTCTTTTTTGATCGAGCGGATGCTCTTCGTTTCTTATGGTCTGAACTGAAACCATTCCCTGTGGATCAATCGCATCAGGGTTTTGTTCTGGCATAGAGTTCATATAGATCCGGACAGCTCTGGACCAGATTGGCCTCAAGATTTTCAGGCAGTTCAATCCAGTGGTTCCGACGGGAAAGGCAGGTCAGCAAATAGTTCATCAGGCAGGTGCAGCTTTCATCATCGAGCGGACAATGGGCATCCAGAACAATCAGCAGCTGATGAATCTGATCCGGATCAAGAATGATCCTGGCCTGCATCAGTCCTTTACACAGATCCTTGAACTGTTCCACCCAGCCTGCCTGCTGGAAAAGCCTCTCGAGCAGACTGTCAAGCTGAGCAATCGAGACATCACTCGACAAAAGCAGGCCAAGCAGAAAGTCATAAAACTCAACCTGAAAGCTTTCGGTGTCTGGCTTATGCTCATGCAGAAAGCCGGCTAAAGATAGATGCGAAGCTTCCAGACAACTGCGCGCATCGATAATCCATTCACTTTCACTCAACACAAGACTTCCCGTTTTCAACTCATTTTTCAGCTCTTCACAGACCTTCACCGCATCCGGCAGTTTCGAATTGGCCGCATTTGTCGAAGCGGGATAGAAAAGCCAGATCATTACACCAATACAAAGAAGTCCAGTCGCACTGGCCATCAAAGCCATTTTCAGCTTTGGAGGCTTTCGAATCTGAGCGGCAAAAACATCCAGATTGCGAAAGCGATGATTCGGATTCCGGCTTAAGGCCGTCCAGGCAATGCTTGAAGGTCCGAAAAATAACAGGTACAGCTTTCCCAGACCAATCTGATCTGCCTTTTCATTCATCCGCTTTCCTTCAAGGCCTTCCGGTGGCAAAGAATCCCGGTTGACCAGAACCGGACGGATGCTGCCGATCGGCATGCACGCATTGAAATCAATCAGCCAGGCATGACCTTCATGGATCAGGATATTTTCCGGCTTCAGATCGAGATACAGATAGCCGGCTTCATGAACACTCTGGATTCGCTCTAAAATTTCCAGAAAGATCTGCTGGCGCAAAGCTTTGGAAGGATTGGACTGCAGCCATGCGGCCAGATCAATCCCTTCCAGATATTCCTCCACCAGCCAGCACGCTCCGGGAGAGTCATGAACTCCGAAAAGAGAAGGAACAAAATTTCCTTCCAGTGCCTGTAAAACCTGAACTTCCATTCGAAACTGACTGAACCAGACTTCATGCGCCTGGAGTTTCACCTCCTTGATTACGACTTTTCGACCATCATTCTGGCTGGCCAGAATGACCCGACAGCCTGGATTTTCTTTGAGAAGCTTAATGGGCTGGAAGCGGTTGTTCATGGAAAACAGCCTTCTGGTTTCCAAACTGCAAAACCATTCCTTCTTTCAGACGCATCCGGCGTATGACCTTACGTCCGCAAAGCAGCGTCGAATTGGTCGATTTCAGATCCTGCACATACCAGCGTCCATCGATCTGGACCAGGCGGGCATGATGCTGAGAAACGGAGCCATCCAGAAGACGGATCTGGCAGTCTGCACAGCGGCCGACAATCATTTCCATTCCCTGCAAGGCGTATTTCATCCCGTTGATCTCCAGAAAGCAGGGTTCAAAGAGTGTTTCCAGCAAGACGGTATGGGCTTCTTGATCCCTATGTTCCGGGCATCCGGAGCGGTCTGAATCCATAAAGCCCACTCTTGAATCAAAGGACTGCTGGTATGGATCCAGATTCTCGACCGGCTGAACCGATGGATTGCGGGATTCGTCTTTCAAAGACGTGGATGGTCTTTTGGACTGGATTTGCGTTGTGGTCTTTGTTTTGACAAAAGAGGCAGAATTCTCTTTTTGCGGATCACTCACAAAAGGCTGTTCCCAGTCTGAAGAAACAGCATTTGAATTTCGAGACTGGTCTTCATTTCTGGTCTGCCCTTTGAAGCCGTTTTCCTTTCTATAGGGATCGGTATAGGAAGTTGATTGGCAGGAAGCAGAATTCAGGCCTGCTCTTACATCTGCCGGCGGTCGATTTGGCATCATTGTCTGCTGAGATTCGGCGAACTGATTTTGAAAACCTGCCGGCGGACTCCAGCTTTCAAATGGATTGGCTAATCCTTCTGTGGAAAAGTCATCTGTGAATTCCCTCTTGCTGCCGGCTGCATCCCAGTTGAATTTGTCATTCGAATCCTTCGGATACGCCCAATCAGATTGAATCGGTCTTCGCGGCTGATTCTCTTCCATCCAGGAAGAAGTCTCCTGTTCGTTCAGTTCTTCGATCAAAGAGGGTGCACCAGGTTGAAGTCTGTCCTGATCTTGCGGCGGGTTGTGAAATCCATCCAAATCCTGCGTTTCTCCAAATCCATGGAAACTGTTCATTTCCTGATTTCTCTGCGATCGGGTATCTAACAAAGAGTGATCCTGATCTTCTTCAAAGCCAAAAGAGTACCCGCTGCCTGCAGTAAATGCATCATCTGACTCATGGTGGGATGCAGCCGGATTGTCATTGCCAAATGGATTTGGCGACAGGCTGTCCGGAAATCCAAGATGATCGCTTATGCCTTCCGTGTCCTCGTTTAAGGAATAAACTGGCAGACTTGAAGGCATCTCTTCCATCTGCTGAAGATAGAGATTGCGCCAGCCAGGATCCTGAACTCCGGAGTCGTTTGAGAAAGCAGATTTGTCGCTGTTCTGTTGCGGGGGTGATGGTCTGGCTGATTCTTTGTTTTTGGGGCGGCCAAATTTTTTCCGGCCTGATTTTTCATTGGCAGTTGGCGCATGGTTTCCGGGAAAGACGGGATGACGCAGACTGAATGGCTCCAGAGTGGGTTTGCGTCCAAACAGACGCTTCGGGATACGGGATTGGTAAAATGCTTCTACTGCTTTTGCCATCTGATCAAAAGAGGCTCTTGTGGTGTGCTGCTTCCAGAGCAGTCCCAAAATCTCGTATTGCTTGCAGGGCAGTTTTTCCATCAGGGAAAACAGAAATCGATCAACTTCATCCGCCCGCTTCATCCAGCGCTCCAGAACAAGTGGCGCGCGTAAAAGCGCAATCTGATCTCCTTTAAAACTGAGCAGGATTGCATCAAGATCCAGAATCACCGGCTGATTTTTTGTACCGACTGCCAGGGCGCTGAACAGGTCATACAGAAACTGACAGCTTTCTTTGCCATCGAGCTGGATCTGAGCCAGGAAATCATCCAGACCAATCCAGCCGGTTGTCTGATATTCAACCTGGTAATGGATGGCAGACTGACCGGAACATTCCAGAAACAGACCTGATCCATCTTTTGGATTCAAAACGGAAAGGTCAAAATCTTCAGGGCGCAAAACAGAAACGACCAGCCGGTCTGCCTGATGGCCAAGCGAATACGATTCATGCATTTTGTTTCTCCTTTCCATGCCGGATGGTTTGAGGAAAGAACACTGGCTTCACCGGCTGGCATTTGGATATACGAGCGGTTTGGACCTGTGTTCTGATTTTTTGTAAATTTTTTAGTTTTTTGAGACCTGCCTGAGATGAACAAAGACCAGGCAGGAATCAAAAAACTAAGGTTACTCATATCAGCAGGACAAAAGAGCCGCATGAAAGATTTTCCGGGTTTGAGCTGGAAAGGAACGGGTATGAGAGAAAAACAGGGCTCAAAACAAATCTTGTATGAGGGCCAAAAGCTGACTGCTCTTGTCTTTTAGAAGCGCTTGGCGGATGCTTCTTTACCGCTGACATCTTGATATACGCAAAATTCGAATGTTGTTTCGGCATCTTACGATTTTTTTGTTTTTCGACTCTGTCAGGAACGGTCAACCCAGACCTCTCGAAAAACATGGAATAAAGGTCAGCGGGATAAAAAGCCTGATGGGATGTTCTCTGACTGGGACAGAAGGGCTTTTTATGAGAGAAAAACCGGGCTAAAAGCAAGTCGAGGGTGAGCATGGAAGTCTGGCCGTCCTGGTCTTGCAAGAGCGATTACTGGATGCTTCTTTACCGCTGACATCTTGATATACGCGAAAATGGGATGTTGTTTCGTCTTCTTGCAGATTTTTTTGATTTTTTATCGAGTCAGGGTTTTGGCTGCCACCAGAAAGCATAAAAACAGGAGTGCCGCAGGCTGCTCTTGTTTTGTGATTGTGCAGCCAGCCATGCTTTAACCTGGCTGACACTCTCATATACGCGATCTTTGAATTGCTGTATCGTCGGATGACAAAGTTTTTGATTTTCTTTGATTTGTGTCTTCTGTTGGCCAAATCCGGAATTTCTGAGGCTGAAATCTGCTTTGAATCTTTCTTTGTATCTTTTGGTATCTTTTGCTTCGGTCCGTCTTGATTCCCTGCTTTTGTCTTTCTTGTTCAAAGATGATCTGGAATTCTTTTAGTCAGCAGCTTTGTTCTGGATTTGGCATACTACGGGTATGCGATATCAACGTTTAACTTCAAAAAAATCAAAAGCAGCAGGACTGATTGCTCTGTATCTGCTGCTTGTGCTTCTTTCTGTCTGGATTGGATTTCAGATTGATAGTGTTCAGGAAAATCTGACGGGGCTTGGCTGGAAAAACGGCCAGCTGTTCTTGATGGGCATTTATTGTCTGCTTGCCTGCGGATATAATGGATGGCTTTCCTGGAAGGTGCTGTCGCAGGCGGGATATCCCAGACAGGGGCGTTTGAGTGAATTGATGTGGGCCCTTATGGCTTTGGGCGCTCTCATTCCATGGAAAGATCCTGGTCTGGAAGCCACTTTGGATCTTCATTCTCTGGTCTGCACCGCCGCAATTATTGCCAACGGGCTCATCTGGCTTTGGGTGCTGGCCTATGGCTTTGCCAATCCATCTTTCAGATCGATCTGCCAGCTTGTACTTGGCTGTCTGATTCTGAGTGTGGCCATTTTTGCGGCCAGTGGCTGCGTCAGCTATCTTTGCGAAGCGGCTTATGTTCTGTCCAATGGACTGGTTCTGCTCTTTGCGGTCATAAAAAAAGCGGATGATTTCAGCTGAAATCATCCGCTTCAAGTAAGTGGCTTTCGTCAATTTTTTTCAGATAGTTTTTTGCATTGCGTACGAAGTAGAGCTTATTGCCAGTTTCCAGTACTTTTTCAAAATACATCTTGGCAATGACATAGTCTCGCTGAACAAAAGAGATCAGCGCAATGTAATACTCACAATCGGACTTCTGCAAATTGGTCATCGAGCGCTTCAACAGATTCAGATAATATTTCTTGCATGTATTGAAGTCGCCTTTCATCAGATTGATTTTATTTTCAAGAGCGGCCAGTTCTTCGGATTTGACCATCATCCCCATCGCACCAAGCTGCGGACGAAGATTGGTCATTTCTTCTTTGCATCGATTCAAGCCATTTTCGTCTTTGAGCAGATAGTAGATATAGCCCATCAGCGAATAGTAAGCCATCAGATTATTTGTGGTCGAACGCGGGAAGGCAATCAGAACATCCTGAGCCAGGCTTGGTTCATTCAGATAGATCAGACACTGGGCAAAGAGCGCTCTGTTTTTAATTTTGTAGTGACTTCCGCTTTTTGACATATAGATCAGTGCAGAAAGGCATCCTTCCGGATTGCATTCATTAATCAGGATTGAAGCAATCGAATTGTAGCTGCTGGCCCGGATTCTTGCCAGGTACTGGAAAGCAAAAATGCAGACCAGAACCAGGAGCATAGAGATAAAGAGATTTTCCAGGAAGAACATTGCACAGAACACGGCAACCAGTCCCAATATGTAGGCAAGGTTGACTTTGAACAGTGTCTTTTTTGTATCCTCAGCTACAGCTTCGTACTTTGGATCCAGCTTGTGATGAAGCAGATAGATCCGAACGATCTCATCATCACCAGAAATATTGGCTTTTGAATAGCCGCGCTTGGTCTGTAAGTTCAGGGAAATCCATCCATACAGATCAACGACGATCATGATCGGCAAAGCAAACATGCCAAGTGAAATTGCATAATCAGGAAGCATGATTGCCGCTAGCATGAACAGATACATCGTTCCTGGGTATTTGCTTGAAATCAAGCTTCCGATCAGGAAGACATTCAGCAGTCCTGCAAATCCAAGACCTCCTGATACGCCGATCAGCCACGGATTGGATTCAAAGACAGTGACTACAGCAGCTGGCATGGTTTCATTGATTATCGACTGGAACAGATCATTCGAACTGAAAAACATCGTCATGGCAAATCCAATGATAAACGCACCAATCAGAGAGAAAAACTGGCTTTTACATTTATATTTCCACATTAAACTACCTCTCCAGATATGTATTCGTTTCAAAGCAGTTATCAGACAGTCTGTAAAACTGCATAGTTCAGTATACAAAAGGCTTTTCGCTAAAATGATGGGAATCTGGCTATGATCGTGTGAAATTATGAGAGAGAAAGTACCGATACTTAGTTCGGAATAAATCCCTTCCAGCATGGGGGCCATTCTCTGGTTTTCCAGGTGCGTTTTTCCTCCTGTCTCAGATCAGAAAAACAAAATCGATCCTTGATCCTTTTGTATTGTGAAAACAAAACAGACTGACCATTCCAGTAAGCCTGTTCTTACTTTCATCAATTTATCCTGAATCCTGTATTCTATGCAACGAATAAGAACTGCAAAATGTCGTTTTAATCATTTAGACCATATTTATCCTGAGATTTATCCCGGACATACGATAATTCATCCGGATTATAAAATATTTAACAAATCGATTATTTTGGCTGGACGCCCCTTATTCTTTCTGGTAATATCTTACCTGCGTCCGGGAGAGATCTTCACCGAAGAGATCTCCTGGGAAACAAAAATCAGTTCCAGTCAAACTTCTGAAAAAAATAAAAATTTCTGTTTGACATTCGGTTCTGAATTTTGTATTCTAAATAGACGCTAAGGCGAATGGAGTTGTGTCCGAGCGGTTTAAGGTGCAGTCTTGGAAAGGCTGTGTAGGAGCAATCTTACCCAGGGTTCGAATCCCTGCAACTCCGCCATTTGAAAGTAACTGCAATCGAATGAAAAACAATTCGATCTGCATTGTATATATTAATGACCTGAATTTCAGGTCTTTTTTTTCGAAATTTGGAAGCAGTCTATTCTCCTCTGCTTCCTTTTTCTTTTTCCCAGCCCATACGCAGTTCTCTAGTCTTCGCCTTCCCCATCCCGCTTCTTTTTCACGCCCCCTCTCTTCTTTTTGTTGTTCTTGACTTGCGGTACGTTTCAGTTCACTTCATTTCCATATCATTTTTCCAACAGAGACCAAGATCTCCAGCGTTTCCAAGCCAAATCGCCTTTCATGCATAAAAAAATCAGGCTCCTTTTGTTGTATAAAAAAGTGACCTGATTCGATAAATATGATGAAGTGGAAAAGCACTTAAGATGTCGAGTCCCTCCTTAGGTATTTCGCGCGGCAACAGCCAAGCACACAACTGCCAGAATCATAGATCTTCTTGCATTAGCTGTATCGGCTGCAGGACTCTGGATCGTGCATAAAAAGGGGGCAAAATAATGCCTAGGCAAACAAAAGACGGCCAGCCTCTTGATAGCGTGAAGTATCGTCAGGAATGGAATAAGAAGAACATGAAGTCTGTAGCTGGATCTTATCGGGCTGATTTTGTTGATGAGTACAAAGCAGCTGCCAAAAAGCTCGGACTGAAAACTTCGGATCTGATCCGCCAAATGGTGCAGGATACGATCGACAAAGCAAATCAGCAGTAAAAAGGCCTGGGAAATAATCCCTGGGCCTTTTTACCGGTGGATTTTCTGCCCTTCGCAATACCATCCGGTCTTATCCAGTTCGTTATGTTTTTCCCACCTGCTCGTCAGAAGATGCGTTTTATTGTTCGAGTGATACATCCGATCGATAGAGGCAAGTCAGCTGTTTCTAGACTTGTCAGAAACAGCTTCACAGAGGAAGGATTAGAAAAAAATTCAGTTATTGCAAATTTTACAACAACTGCGAAGGACCAAACAGTCTGCCAGGGACCTTACTGTTACTGCAACTTGTCTGTCATCCCCTCTGCTGGCATGCATCAAAGATATTCGCTTTTTGTCCTTGACTTAGAATTGACTCCATTTCCATGTCTCCATGTCATTTTCCAGCTGAATCCAAAGACTCCAGCAGCCTTCTGGCTCAATCGTTTCCCAGCCATTTTCAGGTAGTTCTCCACTCTTTTGCAGGAGAAAGACCAGATTACGCTTCAATATCGATCCGTTTTTCTGTCCGGAGAGTGTTGATTCAATTCAGATTTGTATCCGACAGGAAAAGATTTATCTTTTTGCGCTAGCTTGCCATGTTTTTCTGGCGTGACGGTATAAAATAAGGGCATGACAACGGGACAGAGATTGCGAGACGCGCGCTTAAAACGAGAAAAAACACTGGAAGATGTAGCTCACGCCATTGGGGTTACTGCGACTTCTATTTCTAAATATGAATCAGACCGGGTTAAAAACATCCCCCAGGAAAAGTTGCAGGCAATTTCCGAGTATCTGGATGTTTCCATTTCCTATCTGCTCGGTCTCGACGATCCAGCCAATGCCTCGCCAATCGTTCTTTCTATCGATGAGCAGCTGCTCATTGAGGAATACCGCAAGCTTTCTGAACTGAACAAAGAAACCATCAAAATTCTGTGCGAACGTCTTGTCGAAGTTCAAAGTGTCAAAGACGATATCGTTCAGCTCCATCTTTAATGAATGGTCAATCTTCTTATCTCTGTTTCATTCCATTCTCTATTGTCTACGTAACTGTTGGCCGCTTTCTATTTGAAGGCGGCTTTTTCTTTTGGATCTTCAAAGTCTATCACTAAAGTTCATAACGTTCCCGGCCCATCTAAGCCAAGATCACGGATCCGGGAATTGTTTCTTGCCATTTATTTCTTTTCTACCCCTCGTTTCCTTCATTAAAATCTGACAGGAAGTCTGCTAACTTGCGATAGCGACAATAGCGCTTCCAGTGCTTAATATAAAGCTATAAACAAGGCAGTGTTCAAGAAAAGCTGATGATTGAATCCGTTATGGCTATCATGAATTTCTCTTTGATTTCTGTCATCTGTTTTGAAAGGTTCGGCCTGCATCCCTTTATGGAATTCTGCCCCCCTTCCCGCTTTTTATCTTTTTCATGATCCAACTCTTACTTTTTTATTCAACCTTATCCACCTTATACAGAAAGGAAATTTCTCTATGTCCTGTCATTTAGCTGTCGATATTGGGGCCAGCAGCGGTCGTCTGATTGTCGGTCTTTACAACAATGGAAAACTTGAACTCGAAGAAGTGTATCGATTCAAAAACCAGCTTGTATCGACCGATGGAAGAAGCTGCTGGGATCTCAATGGTCTTTTCAATCAAATTCTTGAAGGCATGCGCCAATGCAAAGCAGCCGGTTATCTGCCGGAAACCATCGGCATCGATACCTGGGGCTGTGATTACGTCCTGCTTGATCAGGATCAAACCCCCATCGGTCATCCGATTGCCTATCGGGATGACCACCATGAACAAAGTGCTGCTTCCTTTTTAAACAAATACTCTTCTGAAAATCTGTATGCGATTAATGGTCTGCAGTATCAGCCATTCAACACTCTCTTTCAGCTCTATCAGGATGAACGCCTTGAGCAGGCAGAAAACTTCCTGATGGTACCGGATTATCTCAATTTCCTGTTATCCGGCAAAACCTGCAACGAATATACAAACTTGTCGACTTCTGGTCTGCTCGACTGCAAAACCCGCAAGCCATCTATCGAACTGCTTGAAGCTGCAGGCATTGCTGCCAATCTGCTCTGTCCTGTGACCCCAGTTGGTGAAGGTATTGGAACCCTGCGTCCTGAAATTGCACAGTCGGTCGGTTTTGACTGCCGGGTCATTGCGGTGCCCTCGCACGATACGGCAAGTGCGTATCTTGCCAGCCCCTGCAAGGATCAGATCATTCTCTCTTCTGGAACATGGTCTTTGCTTGGTGCCATTATCGATGAACCCATCGTCGAAGAAACTGCCCGAGCGGTGAACTTTACCAACGAAGGCTGTGCTAATGGCCAGATCCGCCTGCTTAAAAATGTCATGGGACTGTGGATCATTCAGGAGGTTGCCCGCAATCTGGACTACCAATACTCCTTCGCCAAACTGGTTGAACTGGCCCGCAATGATCCTTACGAAGAAATCTTCGATGTCAACAAAGCCTGCTTCCTGCATCCAGACAATATGATCGAAACAATCCAGGAAGACTACCGCTTACGCGGCATTGAACCCCCGCATACTCCTGGACAGATTGCAGATGCGGTTTACCGCTCCCTTGCCTATGCCTACCAACAGGCAGTTTTACAGCTGGAAGATCTTACCCACAAAACCTACAGCGCCATCAATATCATTGGCGGGGGCTGTCAGAATGGCTATCTCAATGAGTTGATTGCCAAAGAAACCGGCAAAACCGTTTTAGCCGGACCAGTTGAAGCAACTGCGATTGGCAACCTGTTATCACAGATCAACGCCGCAAACGACACCACCCTGTGCCAGTCCATTCTGGAAAATTCCTTCCAGTCCACTGCCTATTGAGTCCATTGACTGCTGAGTCCTCTGGTTTTTAAAGCAGACCAGAACCGATCTGCTTTCTGACTCATTTTTGATTTTCATCCAGAGCTGTCTTACCGACCAGTCGGTCAGTCTGTATTACCACCCCATTCAATTCTCTAGAATCCATACGATCTGTCTCTACGAACACGATCCATCTCAATTCCACACATCCGATCTAGAAAGAGGAACAATATGACACATTATGAAGACGCAAAACGCGAATACGAACAGTTAGGTATCGATCCTGAAAAAACCATGACAAAACTGGCTGAAACCCCTGTAAGCATGCATTGCTGGCAGGGTGACGATGTCATCGGCTTCGATGGCAGCAACAGCCTGTCCGGCGGTATTCAGACGACCGGTAACTATCCGGGAAAAGCCCGGACCCCAGAAGAGCTGATGCAGGACATCGAAAAAGTTCTCTCTCTGGTCCCAGGCAAAAAGAAACTGAATCTTCATGCCAGCTATGCCATTAAAAATGATGATCGCGACCGCGATGAACTGAAACCGGAGGATTTCCAGCCCTGGATTGATTTTGCTTTAAAACATGACATGGGCCTTGATTTCAACCCAACCACTTTCTCTCATTCAAAAGCAGAAGGACTCACGCTTTCCAGTGCCGATCCTGAAACTGCAGAATTCTGGATCCGCCACGTACAGGCCTGCATCCGGATTTCTGAAGAAATGGCCAGACAGACCGGTCAGAAAGTTGTCATGAACATCTGGATTCCAGATGGTCTCAAAGACGTTCCAGGCAGCCGTCTTGCTCCAAGAAAACGGTATAAAGAAGCTTTGGACAAAATTCTGAGCATGGACTATGACCGCGATCTGGTGAAAGTTGCCCTCGAAAGCAAAGTCTTTGGCATCGGCATGGAAAGCTACACCGTTGGCAGTGCTGAAATGACTTTTGGTTATGCGATCAAAAACAACCTCACCCCATTGATGGACAACGGCCACTATCATCCAACCGAAGTCGTTTCCGATAAAATTTCTGCCGCTTTATTATTAGCCGATGATCTGGCTTTACATATTACCCGCCCGGTCCGCTGGGACAGTGACCATGTGGTTCTGTTTGATGATGAAACCCGTGAAATCGCCAAAGAAGTCGTTCGCTGCAATCCTGAACTTGATCGCGTGTATCTGGCTACCGACTTCTTTGATGCAAGCATCAACCGTATCGTTGCCTGGACAGTCGGTCTGCGCAATGTTCAGAAAGCCCTGCTCTATGCCCTGCTCCAGCCAAACGATCGTCTGGAAGAACTCCAGAATGAAAACAGATTCAGCGAACTGATGGTTTTACAGGAAGAACTCAAAACTCTGCCTTTCGAAGAAATCTGGCGTGAATACTGCCGCCGCAGCAATGTGGATGCCAGCATGAGCTGGTTAGAAGATGTCCTCGCCTACGAAAACGACGTTCTTGCGGCCCGTAAATAAAGAAGAAAACAAAAACCGAAAAAGAAGAAATAGAAATACCACCGGCAATGACTGTCCAGAAGCTCTGAGTCCTGCTGACCCACAGAGGCTGTCTTCCTGGAGAGACTGCCCTGCCGGCGCGCGCAAAGAAATCCATATCCAAAAGCCACACCTAAAAACAATTCCAACAGACCAGAGTCTGTAGAAAGAAGAGAATAAACATGATCTTAGAACAACCTTTTGTACAATCTTTTATCCAGATGGGAACCGATGGCTATGATCTCGGCTGGCACGAACGCAATGGCGGCAACTTATCCTACCGCTTAAAGCCCTCGGAAGTGGAAGCCGTAAAATCCGAACTGAATCTGAACAACCCATGGACACCAATCGGTGTACAGGTTGAAAACCTGGGTGGTGAATACTTCCTCGTAACCGGCTCTGGTCGTTTCTTCCGTCATTTAAGTGACCGCCCGCTTGAAAGCCTGGGCCTCATTGAACTGGATGAAACAGGAACCAGTTACCGCATCGTCTATGGTTTTGAAAACGGCGGCAAACCAACCAGCGAACTTCCTAGTCACTTAATGAATCATGCCGTGAAAGTCGCAATCGATCCAGAATACCGCATCATCTACCATGCCCATACCACCAACCTCATTGCACTGACTTTCGTTTTACCTCTGCAGGATGAAGTCTTCACCCGTGAACTCTGGGAAATGGCTACTGAATGTCCGGTTGTCTTCCCGGAAGGCGTCGGTGTTATTGGCTGGATGGTTCCTGGCAGCATTGAAATTGCGTATGCCACAAGCAATAAAATGAAAGACTACGATCTCGCCATTTGGGCTCACCACGGCACCTTTGCGGCCGGTAAAGATTTCGATACCACTTTCGGCCTGATGCATACCTCTGAAAAAGCTGCCGAAATTCTCGTGAAAGTCTTAAGCATGTCCCCAAACAAAGCCCAGACGATTCAGCCTCAGGATTTCCGTGATGTAGCGGACGCTTTCAGGGTTACCCTCGACGAGCGTTTCCTCTACAACAAATAAGGTTCATTGAAATAGAACAATTAAAGTTCATCCGATGAAAAACACAGCAGTTCAACTGCTGTCCTTCAGAAATTCAAAATCTGGTTTTCCCAAAAAGGATAAACATTAAAAGATGTCCCTATCCAAATCTCTGTCCAGAAGGGTGAATTTAATTTTCATAACTATAGAAAGATTGTTTTATTTTCTATTCAGTGATACGGCAAAAAAGCGCTTCCTATGCGGCAGAAAAAGAGATAGTCATGGGACGATAAATCTGTTAAATTGAAAAAAACAGGCAATTGAGTTGCCAAGGAGGATCAAATATGAGCTTTCCAAAAGACTTTTTATGGGGTGGTGCCGTTGCTGCAAACCAGTGCGAAGGTGCCTTCCTGGAAGATGGTAAACAGCTTTCCGTACCTGACATGCTGCTGGGCGGCGATGTAAACACACCACGTACCTTCCTGCCTCAGATCGACGACACAGCTTTCTATCCATCACATGAAGCCATCGACTTCTATCATCATTACAAAGAAGACATCGCATTATTCGCCGAAATGGGCTTCAACGTTTTCCGTCTGTCCATCAACTGGGGACGCATTTTCCCAAATGGTGATGACGAAGAACCAAACGAAGCAGGTCTGGCTTTCTATGACGCTGTTTTCGATGAATGCGCTAAATATGGCATCACCCCGCTCGTTACCCTTTGCCACTACGAAATTCCATGGAATATCGTGACCAAATACGGTGGTTTCTCCAATCGTAAAACCATCGATCTGTTCGTAAGATATGCCAGAACTGTCTTTGAGCGCTATAAAGACAAAGTGAAATACTGGCTGACTTTCAATGAAATCAACATTGCCTGCATGGCTGGCCACAGTGCACTGGGTGCTTTATATGGACTTGGTGTCATGGAAGAAGAAGACATCAATTCGACCGACCGCATTCCTTTATCCGACCTGAAAGGCAACAAACAGAGAATCTTTGAAGCTCTGCACAATGAATTCGTTGCTTCCGCTCTGACCGTGAAGATGGGTCATGAAATCAACCCTGACTTTGTCATCGGTAACATGATTGCCCACTCCACTCTCTACCCACTGACTCCAAACCCAGAAGATATCATGGCCTGCCTGAAACAGGACGAAATTGCCAATGACTTCTGCGGTGACGTTCAGGTTCGTGGTGAATACCCAAGCTACATCTTCCGTTACTTCAAAGAAAACGGCATCGATCCATCCTTCATCACCGAAGAAGACAAAGTCATCCTCAAAGAAGGAACCGTGGATATGTATACCTTCTCCTACTATCAGACCAACTGCGTAACTGTTGATCCAGATGCTGAAAAAACAGCTGGCAACATGTCCGCCGGTGTGAAAAACCCATATCTGAAAGCTTCTGACTGGGGCTGGCAGATTGACCCTGAAGGTCTGCGTTATACGCTGAACGTTTTACATGACCGTTATCCACATACGCCATTAATGATTGTTGAAAACGGCTTTGGTGCATTTGATACCGTCGAAGAAGATGGATCCATCCATGACCAGTACCGTATCGATTACTTCCGTCCACATATCAAAGCCATGAACGAAGCAATCGAAGATGGCGTACCATTAATCGGTTATACAACATGGGGCCCAATTGACCTGGTATCCGCAGGAACTGGTCAGTATGCAAAACGCTATGGCTTCATCTATGTTGACCGTCACGATGATGGAACCGGTGATTTCTCCCGCAGCAAGAAAGATTCTTTCTACTGGTACAAGAAAGTCATCGAATCCAACGGCGAAGATCTCGACTAACCGACTTCTTTCCCCTGGCTTTCAAAGACTGCCTGGAAAACCGCTTTTGAAAACCACTCTGGAATCTCTTGAGCAGCTTCCAGCACTCATCAAAAAACAGACAAGGCCTCAGAACCACTTGGTTCTGGGGCCTTTTTATCGGTACTTTTTCGATTTTGATCGGCTCTTTTCGATCCTGATCAACTCTGATCCATCCTGATCAACTCTGATCCATCCTGATCAACTCTGATCCATCCTGATCCATTCTTCGATGAATGGATTGATGAGACTGACTCTTCAACGAATGCGGGATCAGTCTTTCTTTTCGGATGCTTTCAGATCTTCCACAGCAGCTTTTAAGACTTTGCCGATGGAGTCATGAATGACCAGATCCGCCTGACTATCATATGGAGTCGAGTCACGGTTGATCAAAATCAGGTATTTGCCATGGAAATACTGGAGCAGACCGGCTGCTGGATAAACGACCAGACTCGTTCCGCCAACGATCATGCAGTCAGCCTGTTCAATCTGCTGGATGGCCTGATAGAGGACATTCTGATCCAGACCTTCTTCATACAGGACAACATCTGGTTTGATGATGCTGCCATCATCCGGATCGACTGGGATGCCATCCTTGTTGCGGTTGGCAATGGTTTCTTCCAGAGTGAAGAACTTGTGACAGCGGGTGCAATAGTTGCGAAGAACAGAACCATGAAGTTCGAGAACGTTAACCGAGCCGGCTTTCTGATGCAGACCGTCAATATTCTGGGTAATGACGGCTGTCAGCTTGCCCATTTTCTCCAGTTCAGCCAGGGCTTTGTGTGCATCGTTTGGTACCGCATCTTCATAGATCATTTCATTGAAGTAGAAATTGAAGAATTCTTTCGGATGGGATACGTAGAACGAGTGCGACAGCATAGTTTCAGCCGGGTATGGATATTTGCGTTCTTTCTTTTCTCCATACAGGCCATCAGCGGAACGAAAATCCGGGATATTGCTTTCGGTTGAGACGCCGGCGCCGCCAAAGAAAACGACGCGTTTTGAATCTTTTAAAATTTCTGCAAGTGTCATGTGTTCACCTTCCAAAAAAAGTCAGGGAGATTTCCCTGACTTCTTGTTTAATTCAGTATTACTCTTCTTTTTTGCGAATATCAACGTGGAAGTGACCGTCTTTAATATCTACATCAATGTAGGCATTGGACATGACGCCTTCCTCGATCATACGACGGGCAATGTCGGTCTCGAGATAACGCTGGATGTAACGGCGCATTGGACGGGCACCGAAGACAGGGTCAACACCATTTTCAGCAATCTTGTCATAGGCAGCGTCGCTGACATGGAGTGTGATGTCTTTTTCAGCCAGACGATTGGCAAGTTCGCCAACGAATTTGCGGGCGATCTTCGTGAAGGCCTCTTCAGACAGAGCGTTGAAGACAACGATGTCGTCAATTCGGTTGATAAATTCTGGACGGAAGTGCTTCTTGACTTCTTCCATGTATTTTTCGTGCAGGATTTCAGGTTCTTTTGCATATTCAAAAGCGTACTGAGCACCCAGGTTGGAAGTCAGAATGATGATCGTGTTCTTGAAATCAACGGTAACACCTTTGGAGTCTGTAATACGGCCATCATCAAGAATCTGAAGCAGAACGTTGAATACATCTGGATGAGCTTTTTCCACTTCATCGAACAGAACGATGGAGTATGGGTTACGTCTTACGGCTTCGGTTAACTGTCCGCCTTCATCGTAACCAACATATCCAGGAGGCGCTCCGATTAAACGGCTCACTGCGTGTTTCTCCATGTATTCAGACATATCGATACGTACGATATGACGTTCATCATCAAAGAGTTCTTTGGCCAGCGTCTTAGCCACTTCAGTTTTACCAACACCGGTAGGACCTAAGAATAAGAAGGATCCAATTGGGCGGTTTTCATCCTGAATCTGCGCTTTCGAACGCAGGATTGCATCGACAACCAGATCAATGGCATGATCCTGGCCGACAACGCGTTTTTCCATTTCGGATTTGAGGTTGAGCAGTTTTTTGCGTTCGGATTCAACCAGACGGCTGACTTCAACACCAGTCCAGCGGGAGATGATCTTGGCGATCATTTCTTCGTTGACCGTTTCCTGAATCAGCGCATCTTCGCCGGCTTCATCAGCCTGGCGTTCAGCAATGCGGCGTTCGAGTTCAGGAATGGTTCCGTAACGCAGTTTTGCGGCATCTTCATAACGGGCTTCGTTCTGAGCCGTTTCAAGGTCAAGTTTTGCTTTTTCAAGCGCCTGCTTGTCTTCTTTAGCCAGTTCGATCAGACGTTTTTCGTCTTCCCACTTGGTGTACAGTTCGTCGCGTTTGCTCTGCAGACGACCCATTTCTTCTTCGATTTCTTTACGGCGTTCAATGGTCTTCTTGTCGTCTTCATCCATTAAGGATGTCTTCTCGATTTGCAGAAGCATAATCTTACGCTGGAGTTCATCGAGTTCCTGCGGCATGGATTCCATTTCAACTTTTAAAGTTGCGCAGGCTTCATCGACCAGGTCGATGGCCTTATCTGGTAAGAAACGATCGGTAATGTAACGATCAGACAGGCTGGCTGCTGCAACCAGGGAATCATCGTTGATATGGACACCATGATAGGATTCAAAACGGTCTTTCAGGCCGCGAAGAATCGAGATCGTGTCTTCAACGTTTGGTTCTTTAACCTGTACCTGCTGGAAACGACGTTCCAGAGCGGCATCTTTTTCAATGTATTTGCGGTATTCGTTAAAGGTTGTGGCACCAATCATGTGCAGTTCACCACGCGCAAGCATTGGCTTGAGCAGGTTTGCGGCATCCATGGAGCCTTCTGTTTTTCCTGCGCCAACCAGGTTGTGAATTTCATCAATGAACAGAATGATCTGTCCCTGAGAATTCTTGACTTCATCAAGGATTGCTTTTAAACGTTCCTCAAATTCGCCACGGTATTTGGCACCGGCGATCAGAGAACCCATATCGAGTTCGATCAGTTTTTTGTCTTTTAATGATTCAGGGACATCGTCCTTGAAAATCCGCCATGCAAGACCTTCAACAACAGCGGTTTTACCAACACCAGGTTCACCAATTAAAACTGGGTTGTTTTTGGTTTTTCTGGACAGAATCTGCATCATGCGGCGAATTTCGTCGTCACGACCGATGATTGGGTCAATTTTGCCTTCGCGGACTTCTTCGACCAGATCACGTCCATATTTCTTCAAAGCTTCAAGGTTGTCTTCTGCGTTTGGTGAATCCATTTTGCGTCCTCCGCGGCGTTCGAGTTCAGCATCGTAGCACTGCTTCTCATTCAGATTGAAAACCTGAACAAGTTTTCTGGAGATGTAGGACTTGTTGAACATGAGGGCAATCCAGAGTGTAGCCACACTGAGGTAAGTTTCTTCATGTTCGGCTGCCCACTTCGCTGCTTTTTCAATCGACTTCTGAACTTCGTTGCTTAAGTTAACGTTGGCAGAGCTGGATTTAACGATATTCTTCTCTTCTTCGTGAATGATCTCTAATGCCTTCTTTTTGTCGACATTTAAGCGGTCAAACAGTCCGTTCAGAACATCGCTTTTGAAAATCGCTTCAAGAACATCAATGGTATCAACGCTGGCATGCTGTTTTGCTTTGGCATCATTCATGGCCTGCATCAAAATCTTTTGAAGATTCTCTGACATCTTTTCAAATTCCATATTCTCCCTCCTTTGCCTTTCTAACATTCAAATTATAGCCGCTTCCCTGAACAGGTCTTTCCATGATGCCTAAAACAGTGCAGCCTGACTGTGTCCAGGGGTCAAAAACAATCACTTCAAGATAAAAAAGCTCTCTTTTCCTGATGAAGCGAAAAGAGAGCTCGATTGACTTGAATTTGTTAAAGCAGTATAGACCAGCCAGAAATCCGTTGAGCGAAGCAGATTTGAAGCATTGTCAAGGTTTGAGGATTCAGTTCTTTCAAAATGCAGGCGTCCTTGTCTCTTCAAAGTCTCTTTGTTCCTTGTCGGGTGATCCTTTCTTAGAGACCGGCCTGGTGAACAGATCCGTTCTCCAGAACTGCCTTCCTGCTCTTTGCCCTGCTCCCCTGCTCTATGCTCTATGCTCTATGCTCTATTCCACGACATCATGTCTGGCGTAGGTCAGCAGCCATTCTTCTCTGGCAATACTCAGATCAGACTGTACAGCACTGCCATACATCATCTGGGCATAGACTCTGAAGTTGGCACAGATGGCTTTAGCCTGGGCACGCATGGCCGTGCGCACCTGTTCGAGACTGGAGCAGACGGCAACCACGTTTTCTTTTTTGTCTTCATCGACCAGTGCCAGGATGTCTTTGAGCACCTGCATGCTGTCAGCATACCGGCCGATCTTTTCCAGATTGACAAACAATAATGGAGCCTGATCCTGTAAGGCGATAGCTGCATGTTCACTCTGGAAAATTGCGCCAACCGCAACCGGAACATTCATCCGTTTGGAGGCTTTGACGGCCATGAAGCCCTGTTCATTGGCCGGAACAATCAGGCGGGCCTGGCTGCATACACTCTGCAGACGCTTGGCCTCTTCTAACAGATGCCGGAAGGTATCATTGAGACCGAACAGGTAAATCAGCTGATCTTCACTCATCACTTCCTGAAGCGATGCAAGGGTTGCATTCACATCCAGTTCCTCCTGGGTAAAGTCGATGGGCTCAGTGTAAATACCGCTGAGGGTTACACACTGGTTAACCTGCATGAATTCATCAGGTTTTAACGTCTGCAGATAAAATTTCATATTTAGAAGGCCTTCTTTCCTTTGGTATAGGTCATGACTACATCGTAGTTATCGGCCAGCACAACCAGATCGGCATCCTTGCCAGCCTGAATGCTTCCCTTGCGATCATTGACACCAAGCAGAGTTGCCGGGTTGATCGTGCAGGAGTTGATGGCGCTTAACCATGGAACACCTGCTTCTTCGAGAACTTTCAGACCCTGATTGACCTTGAGGGTGCTGCCAGCCAGACTCTTGAGCACAACCAGATGCGCGGATCCATCCGGCATCAGTTCAATTTCGTTGCCGCCAAACAGAACGCGGGTTCCGACTGGCAGAGACTTAACCATCAATGAATCCGTAACCATGATGGCAAAGTTCGGGCCTTTGGCCTGGTAGAAGTCATAAATGGCTTCGCGGGTTGAATGGTTGCCATCGCAGATCAGTTCACCGTATACGTCACGGAAACGGAAAGCGGCACCGACAAGTCCGGGTTCACGATGATGGAATTTGGTCATTCCATTATAAACATGAGTCATCGACATTGCACCATTGGCTACCCCCATGCGGGCCTGCTCATACGTTGCACCAGAATGTCCCTGACTGACTACAATGCCATGCTCGACACAGAAATGAGTCAGTTCATAGTTTTCATCATGCTCAGTTGCCATAGTAATCAGTTTAATCAGATGATCGGAAGCTTCCCAATAACGTTTGAACTGTTCCAGATCTGGTTTGACACAATACTGTTCAGGCTGTGCGCCTTTATAAACCTGATCAAGGTACGGGCCTTCAAAATGGATACCAAGGATTTCAGCGCCTTCATAGCCTTCCCGGACAACTTTGGCAACATTGCTGACAGCCTTAGTCAGAACTTCTTCAGACTGAGTAATGGTTGTTGGCAGAATGCCGGTAACGCCTTCTTTTACGATGTTTTTCATCCAGTGGCGCAGACCCTCTTCAGTGGCATCGTTGGTATCCCAGCCATAGGCACCATGTGTATGCTGGTCAATAAAGCCAGGAACGATCCGCAGAGTTCCATAGTCTTCATCGACTGGTCTGCTTCCATATGGCCATACTGCTTTGATCTTTTCGCCATCGGTTTCGATCTGAGCTGGCATCCAGGTATCGACTACCCATACGCGCTGACTTTGAATAATCATGATTGTTGATCTCCTTTTATTTCAAGCTCACCCTATCCTTTCTGTATCGGACCAGTTTTGTATCAGACCAGATCTGTATCAAGAGATCATCTGTCTGGTTTTCTTTCTGGCAAAAAGCCCTTTCTCTCCCCTCTGATCAAAAGACAGACAGCGCTTTCATCAACTGGAAAAAGAAAAAGGAATAAACGTACAGAATGGGTGAGATCTTCTCTCATTGTAAAACGGCCTTCGCCAGATAGGCGAAGGCCGTTGTCTTTTTTATCGAATTTTCAAAACTGCTTGTTAATTTGTTATGGGAAAGATTCTTATCTGGAAGCAGGATTCTGCCTTCAAAGAATCGAAATGGCCGTGAAATGATCAGGGCAGCTACTCCATCAGACGGCGTTCGTAGTTACCAAGAACGGCCTTACCTTCACAAAGAATGAAGAAGGCTTTCGGATCGTAAGTCCGGACGATCTTCTTAACGGATTTTACTTCGTAACGGTTCATGACGCAAAGCAGGATTTCTTTATGATCACCAGTAAAGGCACCAAATCCGTTCCATGCGGTAACACCACGATGCAGATCGGTTAACAGATGTTCTTTGACATCTGGAACATTGGTAATGATCAGACCATACATGCAGATGTTCTGGAGGTGAACTTTATCGGAGATGAAATAGGCCAGAACCAGGAACATGGTTGAATACAGAGCGTTTGGAATACCAAAGATGAAGGCTGCTGCCAGTTCAACAAAAGCATTGACCGCATAGGAAAGTTTACCAACGGAGAAACCAGGTTTTGTTACTGAGAAATACATACCCAGAATATCCAGGCCGCCAGCAGATCCAGCAGACTGCAGGCAAAGACCAATACCGACACCGCCTAAAATGGCGCCAAAGATTACGTTCGATAATACATCCGGCAGAATTGGTTCAGAAGGAACCGGCAGAACGGATAACAGTGTTGACTGAATGACCAGGGATAAAAGTGTCTTGTAAACAAAGTTTTTGGAGAGCTTTCTCCAGGCCAGAATGAACAGTGGAATATTCATCAGAAAGTTGAATACACCAGATAAAGCAGTACCCTGAATCAGGGTGTAAGACAGGATCTGGGCGATACCAATCAGACCACCGGTATTTAAAGACCAGGGGACGATAAAACAGGTAACCCCGATTGGGAATAATAAACTTCCAATAATCAGCAATGTATATTGATACAGCTGATGCTTGAGTTTCGCATTTTTATCTGCGGATGATGCTGGTACATTTTGCGACATAGATTACACCTCTAAAATTTTTGAACCCGGATTGAGCCTCAGGCCCTTGGGTAGTTTATTTGTGATTCTTGATTGCGAGCTTTTGCCAAATCCATAAGGGATTCCCCGGTAACATAAAGCCCGGTATCCCTTTGGTGCGTTGATCTCAAGCTGATGGCCATGATAAAAACTGTCCATCTGTTCGAGTGTTGTTTCCGTCTTGGTCAGGCCATCATGGGCATAAGAGCTCGACAGATAAAACGCATGCGCCGGCTCAAAACGGTTTTTGAGCATTTCTCCGATCTGCACCCCCTGACGAAGTACTTTTCCTTTTTTCAGACTGAAGAAAGGATAGTTCATTCCATAGACTTCCACACCATCTTGATTACGGATCAGATGATAATACTGATAGCCTTCTGGCATCTGTTCTTTGAGAAACGCTGCCGCTTCTTTTGGCAGTTCTTCGGCTTTGGCCGCTTTAGCTTTTTTGGCAGGTTTTTTCTGAACGGAATCACTTTCCTGCTCTTTCTTTTCAAAGCGGGCTACGAAATGACCTTCTCCGCCATCCATCGGAAAAATCCGGCGGACTTTGGAAGCGTCCATTCCTTCGGTTTCAAACCCCGGTCTGCCCCATTCCACATTGACATCAAGCTGAACGGCATCCTCAAAGGTATCTAAAACCCAGGCCACATTGTCTTCGTTTTCTTCTTTGGCATAGGTGCACGTCGAATAAACAAGCTGACCGCCCGGTTTGAGCGTTTTCCACGCCTCCTTGAGAATATCCTTCTGTCTGGCTGCACAGAGCAGAACATTGGGGTACGACCATTGATCTGAAGCGGCTTCATGTTTTTTCATCATGCCTTCCCCAGAACAGGGCGCATCAACCAGAACCTTATCAAACGTCGAGGGCATCTGGCTGCACAGCGTCTTGCTGTCCATGTTCGTCACCATGAAGTTTTCAGCCCCCATCCGTTCCATATTGGAAAGCAGAACCTGAGCGCGCTTGGGATCAATCTCATTGGAGAGCAGAAAGCCGTCATCCAGACGATCGAGAATCTGCGTACTCTTTGATCCAGGAGCCGCACAAAGATCGAGAACCACATCATTGGGTTTAGGGTTGAGAACTTCGACCGCTGAACCGGCCGATGGTTCCTGCAGATAAAACAGACCCTGTAAATGGTCTGGATGCAGCCCGTACTGACCATGGATATACCAGGTGTTTTTGGCAAACCGCGAAGGAGACTCTAAAAAAGGCAGCTGATTTCTGGTGATTTCCAGATCCTGCTTGCGGGGGGAAATTCGCAGACCCTGATACAAAGGCTGTTCCAGGCTCTGGACGTAAGCATCCATCTCATCACCCAGCATTGCTGCCATGCGTTTTTCAAATAAAGAATCCATATTTTCACTTTCCTGATCCGGAAAAAACGACTGACTTTTTCCGCTTTGAAAATCACTCCATGACTCTTTGAACTGCTTTGGTTAAGTCAGAAATGGCATCTCTTTATGGACCCATTATAGAGCCTCAAAAACTGCCTCCCTATCTGAATGACCATTTTCGTCTCTTGAAGATGGTCCCATAATCCGGCTGTTAGTATAAAAAATCCGGAATTGTTGCAGAGCAATCATGGAAAAAGAAACAGAAACTATGTTTAAGCTGTCTTTAAAACATCTTCGAAACGTCTTCAAGATTTTTTTGAGAAGTCTCTTGGGAAGTCTTTTGACTGAAGCTAATTGGTTTTCGTTCCTGTTTCCTGCTTCAGACATTCTAAGCCAAAGTACCTATTCTGTTAAAATGAAGTGTCCTCGTCATTTCCCTTCTTTTGGTCATAACGGTTTCTTTTTGAAAAGAGATGCCCTTGAGCAAAAAATCCCAGATTTAAGCCGCATTTAAAGATCTTCCGGGCTGTTGTCTGGGATTCTTTTTCTCTTTTGAGTTTATTCTCGTTTTACGCTTGTTCTTTTTTCAGTTGGGCTCGTTTTGGGTTTGTTCTCGTTTTGGATTTGAGCTCATTTTCAGTCTGCTTCTGATTCGATCCTTTCTGCTTTTCAACGGACGAAATAAAGTTCCGGCCGGACCCGGCAGGCAATCCATGAGCACGTAGCCGGAATGTCCCAGCCTGTTCCGAAGGAAAAATCAGCACCCTGCTGGAAAGCACGAATGGCATCGGCCAGAGAGACTTTCAGATCAAACAGTTCAATATGCGTATGCGGTCCGGTCGAGTTGCCCGTATTGCCGCTGTAGGCAATCAGATCGCCCTGATGAACCTGCTGGCCAGAGCGGACCTGAATCCGGCTGGATAGATGACAGAAAGTAATACCATACAGTCTGTCATTGGACTGACCGATCATGGCAATGGTATTCCCGCCGCCAAACGGCCACCCACACCAGTTGCCAAGATACCCTCCTCCATCTCCAACTGGGGCTGCCGCATACAAAATAATGCCATCAACCGGGGCATATACCGGGGTATACATCGATAAAGCCAGATCCATTCCCAGATGCAGACCACCCCCCGGATACGCCCAGGTTCCCGCTGATATCACACCCGCGGCTGGCATTTTCAGCCCGCTGGATCCACCAAAACTGTCAGGAAGCTGTGTACCCTCCAATCCATCCATGCCTCCCATCAGATTCTGCAGATCCTGTTCTTCAAAAGCCGGACAGGCTCTTTCAAATCCGGGTCCATAGCCAGGGGCTCCATGCGGCAGATCCGGTGTGCCGGCCAAAACGGACTTCCAGACTTCTTCAGGAACGTTAGCAGGATCTGGTTTTGGCGGGGCGTTTCTTTCCTGAATCTTCTGTAAAACCGTTAATGCCTGATCCAGACTTTTGATGGATTGCGCGAGCTGCCTGACTTTATTGGCATAAAAAGCTGATTTTTCCTGCCAGTGTGCCTCCCGCTGGTTGATCAGAGCGTTATAGGTGCGATGGGTATTGGTTTCTCCTTCCTGCAGCCTCCGTTTTGTTTTTTCGATCTGCTGGCGAAAGCCATCCAGATCCGAAGAGACAATCGCATCCAGTTTTACTTCCTGATCAAACCAGTAATCCAAGGTGTCAGGATTTTGCATCGGGCACAGGGCCAGAATCAGAATCCAGAAATTAAGAAGTATGTTCATATCTGCATATACGCAAGAAACCAGAAATATGGCCCGGAATTGAAAATTTTCCTATAGAAGCGAAAATCACGAGAAATAGAAGCGGAAAAATAAAAAAAATCCCATATCTGCAATCGATATGGGAGACTTTTCGAAGTGGTGCCGACGATAGGACTTGAACCTACGACCTACGCGTTACGAGTGCGTTGCACTACCAACTGTGCTACGTCGGCGCTCAAGTATTGTACCACACGAAAAGGAATTGTTGTAAAGCGATTTAAGATTATTGATTTAACTGGGCCTGAATCTGTGCGATATCCGCATCATACTGAGCCAGAATATCATCATTTTCCAGACCTTCTTCCGCTAAAAACTGAGCGTACTGGGCTCGGTCGGCATTGAGCTGGGCCAGCTGGGATTCAAGCTCCGCGCGGTTTGCAGCAGAGGGGGTCTGGCCGGCAGCATTCGACTGATTTTGGACGGCCTGATCACTTGCGGCTTTGAATTCGTTATAAACCGTTGTGAAGTCTTTTCCGGTAATCGGAACGAAAACCGCATTGATTTCGTTTTTCGCACTTTCATCGAGCGAATTGAAGGCATCAATCCGGTTGACGATGTCTGCGCGGGTCGCTTCATCGGCCGTACCCCAGTTGCGGGCATAGTCCATCAAAGCCTGGAAGGTTGGGTTCTGGTCATTGGCAACACTCTGTTTTGTCGAATTCAACAGATCCACGAAAGTCATTCCGACATGTTTTGGATTGGCAAAGTACTCGTTGATTTCATCTTTCTTGGCTTCTGGCAGCTGGTTGTAGTCCGCTTCCAGATTGAGTACATCCCGCTTTTGGGCATCCGACTTCATTGGATATTCATCCGCAAAGTTGATCAGCTTGTTATAGGCATAATTCTGCTCAACGTCGGTGGCGTGCATGGGATCATATACCGTGACTTTCCAGGCATACGCTCCAAAGATTGCAGCAATGATGGCCACGATGGCCACAATGCCCCAGAAGCGCGGCTTCTGATAAAAGCGGGTTCCATGGGCAGGTCTGGTTTCAGGTTTGACAAAATGGTCTTCCCGGTTTTTGGTTTCATAGCGATTGGGTTCAATTTCCTCATAGACTGGCTTCGAAGCCGCTTTTGAAGCATGCGAATCCTCAGCAGAAGCTTTCGATTTTGTTTTGTTTGTCGCCTTGGGCGGGTTGTTGCGGGCGTATTCACGTTCCTCTTCTTCAATGGTCTGCTGACCGCGTTCTTTACGGAACTGATCAAGTGCTTTCAGCATCGACGCTTCGGCATTACGACGCTGCGCCTCATTCATCGTGTTGACCAGCGAAGAAGAAGTAAAGTCCTCATCGTCCGGAAATAAAGCCAGCTCGGCTTTTTTATCCAGCAGTTTCTGCGTGAAATCATCAATTTCATTGGTGGATGGATCATTTTCTGGCACTTCAGGATTCAAGTCCTTGGAATTGTGATCGTTCATCAGCTTGGCGCAAGGATTTTTCCTGTCTGTTCAACAAGAAAGGAATTGCGCGGGCCTCCTTTCCGACTATTTAAAATCCAGACTCCCGGCTTGAAGCGAAAGTCTTTCCTTATATATTGCATATTATATATTGCATATTGATATGGCTTGTTAATATTGCGTGGTTCGATATTGCCAAGGACTGGCAGTTCCATCTTGCTGCAGGGCTGTTTGATTCCAGCAAGGCTGTTTCAATCTTTCGATTTCAGGGTTCATATTTCCAAATTCAAGTTTGGCAGGCAGAATTTCTCTTACAGAGTTCAAAGAATTGTTTCCAATCCACCTGCCCTGCTTTTTTTGCCATCAAGAGGGATGGGGCTGCCCTGCTGCTTCCAGCCCGCTTTCAATCTATAGGATAAGAAATAAATATGGTATGGCAATCGAACAGGTCTTGAGATTTCTGTGTGAAGAAAATCTCTGTGGGTTTTGTTTTGAAAAAAGGCTTGTCCGTTCTGTCAAAATGCCTTGAATTCAGCTCTTTTCAACAGAAAAACAAGGACAGTTTTCTGGATTCCATCATATCAAATCAGGCCTTTCTTTTTGCGATGAGCCTGTGAATGTTAGATTTTTGACCATTTTTTAAACAGGCAGAATTTCATTGTCAGATAATTTTCTGGAAAGTCAATCTTTCTTTTTATGGTACGTTTTCATTACAACCTGAACTCCCGCCTAAAATGTCCCTATAGAACAAAAAGACTCAAATAAACGC